>Ga0102832_1000241_pt1 | contig 125965 bp, 116 predicted proteins | sample EBPBio282013_DNA_FD_88942 | JGI IMG/M metagenome (GOLD analysis project Ga0102832, IMG submission 88942) | Wastewater treatment Type I Accumulibacter community from EBPR Bioreactor in Madison, WI, USA - Reactor 2_5/28/2013_ DNA (Illumina Assembly) | ecosystem: Engineered > Bioreactor > EBPR >... | reverse complement strand
GGGTGACCCGCAACGAGGACGTCGAGGTCGAGGAGGACGACGCGGAGAACCTGCTGTTCGCCCTCGAGAACGAGCTCCTGCGCCGCAAGATCGGACGCCCTCCGGTACGCCTGGAGGTCGAGGACGACATCGACGACAAGATGCTCGAGCTGCTGATCAGCGAGCTGGACATCTCCGACAAGGAGGTGTTCCGCGTGCCGAGCCCGCTCGACCTGCGCGGGCTGTTCTCCCTGGCCGACCTCGACCGCGAGGCCCTGCTCTACCCGTCCTTCCTGCCCAAGACGCACCCCGAGCTGGCCGAGGTCGAGACCGCCCAGCCGGCCGACCTGTTCGCGGCGCTGAAGAACCGCGAGGTCCTGCTGCACCACCCGTACGACTCCTTCGCCACCAGCGTGCAGCGGTTCATCGAGCAGGCGGCGGCGGACCCGGCCGTCCTGGCCATCAAGCAGACGCTGTACCGCACGTCCGGCGACTCCCCGATCATCGACGCCCTGATCGAGGCCGCGCAGGCGGGCAAGCAGGTGCTGGCGCTGGTGGAGATCAAGGCGCGGTTCGACGAGCAGGCGAACATCGCCTGGGCGCGCAAGCTGGAGAAGGCCGGCTGCCACGTCGTCTACGGCATGCTCGGGCTGAAGACCCACTGCAAGCTGTCGCTGGTGGTGCGCGAGGAGCCGGCCGGCCTGCGCCGCTACGTCCACATCGGCACCGGCAACTACAACCCCAAGACCGCGCGGATGTACGAGGACATGGGGCTGCTGACGTCCAACGCGGTGATCACCGACGACGTCGCACGCCTGTTCAACCACCTCTCCGGGATGGCGCAGGAGACCCACTACAAGCGGCTCCTGGTGGCGCCGCACGGGGTGCGTCGCGGCCTGGTCGAGAGCATCAACAACGAGATCCTCAACCACAAGCGGGGGCTGCCCGCCGGCGTGCGGATCAAGGTGAACTCGATCGTCGACGAGGCCACCACCGACGCGCTGTACCGGGCGTCGATGGCCGGCGTCCCGGTGGACCTGTGGGTCCGCGGCATCTGCTCGGTGCGTCCCGGCGTCCCCGGGCTCAGCGAGAACATCCGGGTGCGCAGCATCCTGGGCCGCTTCCTCGAGCACAGCCGGCTGTTCTGGTTCGCCAACGCCGGCGAGCCCAAGGTGGGCATCGGATCGTCCGACCTCATGCACCGCAACCTCGACCGCCGCGTCGAGGTGGTGGTCGGGTTGAACAACCCCAAGCACATCGCGCAGATCGAGAGCCTGTTCGACCTCGCCTTCGACGAGGGCACGGCGTCGTGGTGGCTGGAGGGCGACACCTGGACGCAGCGGACGCTCGGCGCGGACGGAGAGCCGCTGCTGGACATCCAGGAGCACCTCATCGCGACCATGGGGCAGCGCCGGGCGCTCGAGCGCTAGGACATCATGGGCACCAACGCGGCAAAGTCGATCACCGCGGCCGGCACGGTCGTGCTGCGCCCCGGGGAGGAGGAGCCGGAGGTGCTCATGGTGCACCGGCCCCGCTACAACGACTGGAGCCTGCCCAAGGGCAAGGTCGCCGGTGACGAGTACCTGCCCGGCTGCGCGGTGCGCGAGACCCACGAGGAGACCGCTGTCACCGTCCGGCTGGGCATCCCGGTGAGCCGCATCACCTACCCGGTGGGCGGAGGCACCAAGTCGGTCTCGTACTGGCGCGGCCACCCGGTCGGGGAGGGGGCGCTCACCCCGAACCACGAGGTGGACGAGGCCGCCTGGCTTCCGGTGTCGCTGGCGCTGGAGCTGGTCACGTACGCCGACGAGCGCCCGCTGCTGCGCCAGGCCCTCGCGCTGCCGGAGGCCACACCACTGCTGGTGGTGCGCCACGCCAAGGCGATGGCCCGGGTGAACTGGTCGGGACGCGACCAGGCCCGTCCTCTCGACGAGCGCGGACGCCGGCAGAGCCGACTGCTGGTGCCGCTGCTGGAGGCCTACGGCGTGGAGCGGCTGGCCTCGTCCACGTCCGTGCGGTGCGTGAAGACCCTCCAGCCCCATGCGAAGGCGCACCGGCTCGAGGTGGAGTGCTGGACGACGTTCACCGAGGAGCAGGCCGCGACCGACGCCAAGGCGGTCGCGACGCTGATGAAGCGGCTGGCCCGCCAGACCGCGGAGTCCGGGACGCCGACCGCGATCTGCGGCCACCGTCCGGTGCTTCCGGTGATGCTGGAGGCGATCGGGGTGCCCAGCAGGGCGCTCCAGCCGGGCGCGGCCCTGGTGGCCCACCTGGCGCCGCAGGGCGAGGTTGTCGCGGTCGAGGTGCACAAGCCGCGCGTCTGAGCGGCCCGCGCGCCGGAGTTCAGCGCGACGGCGGCGCCGCGCTGCCGCGGACGACGAGTTCCGGCTCGAGGACGAGGTGCTGGGTCGAGGCGACCCCGCGCTCGATCATCTCCAGCAGCAGGCCGACGCTCAGCCGTCCGATCTCGTCGAAGTCCTGGCGGATCGTGGTCAGGCCCGGGGAGAAGAACTCGGCCTCGGGGTAGTCGTCGAAGCCGACCAGGCTGACGTCCTCGGGACACCGCAGCCCCAGCTCGTGCATCGCGTGCAGCGTGCCGAGCGCCATCGAGTCGTTGGCGACGAAGATCGCCGTCACTCCGGGGTTCGCCAACACCTCGCGGGCCGCGGCGTAGCCGGACGCCGCCGACCAGTCGCCGGCCTGCACCGGGGGAACCTCGGCGCCGGCGGCCTGCAGCGCCTCCTGCCAGCCGACGATGCGCTCAAGCCCCTCGTACCAGGCCCGGGGGCCGGAGATGTGCCACACCGTCCGGTGACCGAGGCCCAGCAGGTACTCGGTGGCCATCCGCGCCCCCACCCGCTGGTCGACCGACACCGCGGGGTAGGAGCCGGGGGTGCCGGCGTGGATCGCGACCATCGGCGGCAGGTCGGCGACCGCGGGCGACGCGTCCGCCTCGACCTCGGAGATGAGCGGCTGGAGCAGGATCACGCCGTCCGAGGACCGGGAGCGCAGCAGGCTGGCGCCCTGGGCCACCGCGGTCAGGTCGGGGTCGCTCAGGTGGGCGATGGTGACGCTGTAGCCCCGGTCGCGCGCGGCGAGCTCGATGCCGCGCAGCGCCGCCCGCGGTCCATACAGCGTGGTGTCGACGGTGAGGACGCCGATACTGCGGGAGCGCCCGCTGGCGAGGCCGCGCGCGAGCATGTTCGGCCGGTAGTCCAGCGAATCCATGGCTGCGCGCACCCGGTCACGGGTCTGCGTGGCGACCTTGGCGTGCCCGTTGATCACCCGGGAGACCGTCATCGTCGACACGCCGGCAAGCCTGGCGACATCGGTGAGCGTCGGTGCTCGATACCCCGCAACGCCGCCGCCAACGACGTCATTCATGGGTGTTAGCGTATTACACCCCGCTCGGCACGCGGATCCCCCACTCCAACTTCTCGGACGCAGTTCACCCTGCGTTCACCCGGCGGTCCCGGATCGGACAACCGGGCTCCCTAGCCTCGGTGGCAGAGCAGAACCGCTCCCGTGTACTCAAGTCGAAGGAAGAGCGTGAGAATCAAGCCGATCGCCGCCGCTGCCCTGGTCACCGCGACCACCCTGGCCCTGGCTGGCTGTGCGACCAACGAGACCCCCGCCGCCGGCAACACCAGCGCCTCGGGCGGCAGCCAGACCCTGACCGGTGTGGGTGCCAGCTCGCAGAAGGCCGCCCAGGAGAAGTGGGTGGCCGAGTTCCAGACCAAGAACCCCAACATCACCGTGAACTACTCCCCCGACGGCTCCGGCGCCGGGCGCTCGGCGTTCATCGCCGGCGCGGCCGCCTTCGCCGGGTCCGACCGCCCGCTCAAGGACGAGGAGATGGGCGCGGGCAAGTTCGCCGGCTGCGCCGCCGACTCGAACGCGCTGAACCTGCCGGTCTACATCTCCCCGATCGCGGTCATCTACAACGTCGAGGGCGTCACCGACCTGGCCCTCGACCCCGAGGTCGTCGCCGGCATCTTCGCGGGCAAGATCACCAAGTGGAACGATCCCGCGATCGTGAAGACCAACCCGGGCGCCAAGCTCCCGGACGCCACCATCACCGCGGTGCACCGCGCTGACGACTCCGGCACGACCAACAACTTCACCGACACGCTGAACAAGCTGGCCCCGTCGGTGTGGGCCGCCCCGGCGTCCGACACCTTCCCGGCCGACTTCGGCGGGGAGGCTGCCAACGGGACCTCCGGTGTGGTCCAGGCCGTCACCGGTGGCACCAACACGATCGGCTACGCCGACGCGTCCGCCGCCGGAAGCCTGGGCAAGGCCAGCATCGTGGTGAACGGCAAGCCGCTGCAGCCGACCGCCGAGGCCGCCGCAGCCATCCTCGACCACTCCCAGACGGTCGCCGGTCGCGAGGCCAACGACCTCGCCTACAGCCTGGACCGCACCTCGGAGGGTGTGTACCCGGCCGTCCTGGTCTCGTACGCCATCGTGTGCCAGACCTACAAGGACTCGGCGGTCGCGACCCTGGTGAAGGACTACGTGGGCTACATGGCCTCCGCGGACGGCCAGGCGGCCGCAGCGAGCGCAGCCGGGTCCGCCCCGCTGTCCTCGGCGCTGCAGGCCAAGGTCAAGACGGCCCTCGACTCGGTGAAGTGAGCCCCACCGAGTGACGACCGGAGTGGGCGGCGCCGGGGGACCCGGCGCCGCCCCGCCACGTACCCTTTGGGAAGCCACCAGAAAGCAGAACGAGCCGATGACCGAGAAGCTCACACGGCCGCCCACGGCCGACCCGGACGCAGGGCCGCCCGCGCAGGCGGATCCGCGCCGCCCGGGTGAGGCGATCTTCCGGGGCCTGGCCACCGGCGCGGGCATCACGATCCTGGTGATCCTCGCCCTCGTCGCCTCCTTCCTCCTGGTCCAGGGGTCGCCTGCGCTGTTCGCCGACCCGGCCAAGCTGGCCAGCCAGGGGTACGGCGAGTTCGCGTCCTGGGTGCTGCCCTACGCGTTCGGCACGGTGTGGGCCGCGCTGCTCGCCCTGCTGCTGGCCGTCCCGGTCGCCATCGGGATCGCCCTGTTCATCTCCCACTACGCCCCCCGCCGGCTCGCGCAGCCGCTGGGATATGTGATCGACCTTCTCGCCGCGGTGCCGTCGGTGGTCTTCGGCCTGTGGGGCTCGCTGGTGCTGGCCCCCGCCGTCCGCCCCCTGTACGAGGCGCTGAACGCCCACCTCGGCTTCATCCCGCTCTTCGCCGGCCAGGTGTCGGGCACCGGACGCACCATCCTGACCGCCGCCATCGTGCTGGCGACGATGATCCTGCCGATCATCACCAGCCTGTGCCGCGAGGTGTTCCTCCAGGCACCCCGGCTGCACGAGGAGGCCGCCCTCGCCCTCGGCGCCACGCGCTGGGAGATGATCAAGATGGCCGTCCTGCCGTTCGCCCGTCCGGGCATCATCGCCGCGATCATGCTGGGCCTGGGGCGTGCGCTGGGCGAGACGATGGCGGTGACCATGGTGCTCTCCGGCAGCCGCAACATCACCTTCGAGCTGCTCACCAGCCAGAACCCGAACACCATCGCGGCCACGATCGCGCAGAACTTCCCCGAGGCGTTCGGCCTCAAGACCAACCAGCTGATCGCCGCCGGCCTGGTGCTCTTCGTGATCACCCTCGCCGTGAACAGCATCGCCCGCTGGATCGTGGCGCGCCGCGCCGAGTACTCGGGAGCGAACTGATGGCCACCATCGTCCACGCCGCGGAGACCCTCACCGCCGGTCGGCTGCCCCGGGCCACCGTCCCGGTGTCGCTGGTCGGGAGCGTCCTGCTGGGGTACGCGCTCGCGATCCTGTTCACCGGCGGCGCCAACATCGGGCTCGCCGTCGCACTGGCCTACCTGCTCTTCCTGCTGGTCATGGAGATCGCCACCCGGGTCGTCGAGGGCCCGCGGCAGGCGTCCGACCGTCGGGCCACGAACCTCGTCGTCGGCGCGTTCGTGCTGGCGCTGCTCCCGCTGGGCTCCCTGGTGTGGGAGGTGCTCAGCAAGGGCATCCCCCGCTTCGACGTGCCGTTCTTCAGCCAGTCGATGCGCAACGTCGTCGGCGCGGGCGGCGGCGCGATCCACGCGGTCTGGGGGACGGTGTACGTCACCGGCATGGCCACGCTCATCTCGGTGCCCATCGGCCTGCTGACGGCCATCTACCTGGCCGAGTACGGCGTGCGGAACCGGCTGTCGAAGGCCATCACCTTCTTCGTGGACGTGATGACCGGCGTCCCGTCCATCGTGGCCGGCCTGTTCGCCTACGCGTTGATGGGCCTCCTGCTCGGCCCCGGCAGCCGTTCCGGCTTCGCCGGCAGCATCGCGCTGTCGGTGCTCATGATCCCGGTCGTGGTGCGCTCCAGCGAGGAGCTGCTGAAGCTGGTGCCCAACGAGCTGCGCGAGGCGGCCTACGCCCTCGGCGTGCCCAAGTGGCTGACGATCGTGAAGGTCGTGCTGCCCACGGCGGTCTCCGGCCTGGTCTCCGGCGTGATCCTTGCCATCGCCCGGGTCATCGGCGAGACCGCCCCCCTGCTGATCGCCGCCGGCTTCACCGCGTCCATGAACAACAACCTGTTCGAGAACCCGATGATGACCCTCCCGGTCTTCGTCTACGACTCCTACGCCCACCCGGGCACCGACGTGCAGGCCTACTGGGACCGCGCGTGGGCGGGTGCGCTCACCCTGATCCTGATCGTGATGATCCTGAACCTGGCCGGCCGGCTGATCGCCCGCCGGTTCGCACCGAAGACGCGCTGAGAGAGAACCCATGTCCAAGCGGATCGAGACCACCGACCTGAACGTCTACTACGGCAACTTCCGCGCCGTGGAGGACGTGACCATCACCATCGAGCCGCGCTCGGTGACCGCCTTCATCGGCCCGTCCGGCTGCGGCAAGTCGACCTTCCTGCGCACGCTGAACCGCATGCACGAGGTGATCCCGGGTGCCTACGTCGAGGGCGAGGTGCTGCTTGACGGGGAGAACCTGTACGGCCCCGGCGTCGACCCCGTCCGGGTGCGCCGCCAGGTCGGCATGGTCTTCCAGCGCCCGAACCCGTTCCCCACGATGTCGATCAAGGAGAACGTGCTGGCCGGCATCCGCCTGAACAACCGCCGGATGCCCAAGGCCGACCAGGACGACCTCGTCGAGCGGTCCCTGAGGGGGGCCAACCTGTGGGAAGAGGTCAAGAACCGCCTCGACCTGCCCGGGTCCGGGCTGTCCGGCGGCCAGCAGCAGCGCCTGTGCATCGCGCGGGCCATCGCCATGGAGCCGCAGGTGCTGCTGATGGACGAGCCCTGCTCGGCCCTCGACCCGATCTCGACCCTGGCGATCGAGGACCTGATGTCGGAGCTGAAGGAGCAGTACACGATCGTCATCGTCACCCACAACATGCAGCAGGCCGCCCGGGTGTCCGACGTCACCGCGTTCTTCAACATCGCCGGCACGGGGTCGCCGGGCAAGCTGATCGAGGTCGGGCCGACCGACAAGATCTTCTCCGCCCCGGACGTGCAGGCCACGGAGGACTACATCTCCGGCCGCTTCGGCTGACCGGCCACCCAGCCTCCTCGCCTAGTATTTGGGCGTGAGCAGCAGCGCGGGGTGGTACCCCGATCCGGGCGGCCAGCCGGGCATGTACCGATGGTGGACGGGCACGAGCTGGACGACCGCGATCACCGCGAGCCCGCAGACCACGCCCCCTCCGGTCACCGCCGGCGGCGTGGGCCAGGTGGACTACGGGTCGGGCGGCTACCCGTACGAGCCGACCCGGCGCAAGGGCGTCCTCGGCTGGTGGCTGGGCGGCGCCGCTGCGCTCGTGGCCGTGGTGGTCGCGATCATGCTCGTGGTGCAGCAGTTCGGCGGCACCGGGCCCCTGCTGCCCGACATCGGCAACAACGAACCGACCTCGAGCGTCACGCCGAACATCTGCCCCCCTGCCTCAACCTCCGACACGGCGCCGCCGACGTCCAACGCCCCGTCGGGCTGGGTGGCCAGCGGCAACCTCGGGTTCCCGGAGCTGGGCGCCCCGTGGGAGAACACGCTCGACAACCGCGTCCCGTGGGGGTCGCTGTCGCGGGTGCAGGAGGTCGTCGACCAGGCCAACTACGACGGCTCCGGGTCCAACTGGGTGGCCAGCATCCTGGTGAGCGACCTGTTCGTCGGCGACGGCTTCGCCAGCACGAAGGTGGCTGCGGAGACCGTGCTGAAGTGCGTCCTCGGCACCTACTACGCCGACACGGTGGTGACCACGTCGCAGGTCAGCAGCGCGCAGCACGACGTCGACGGCCACCCGGGGTGGCTGATCGAGACCCAGCTGAGCTTCGACATCCCCCAGCTCAACGCCAAGGGCGAGCGGGTCCTGCTGCTGGTCGTCCAGACCAGCGACGACGACTACGGACTGTTCTACGCCTCCGTCCCCGACACCAGGTCGGAGCTCGTCCCCGACGCGCGCAAGGCCCTCGCCGGCCTGCGGGTGTTCAGCTGACCGGCTGCCCTACCCGCAGCTGAACCGGCCCAGCCGCGCCTTCAGCGCGAGCACGCGGGCCGCGGACTCGGCCACGCGTGCCGCGAGTTCCGGGTCGTCCTTCGCCGCGGCGTAGAGGCCCTCCGCCATCGGGCCGGCGGTGCGTGCGTCCACGGTGAGGGCGAGGTCGCCCCCGGCGGCCACGAAGCGCTCTGCGCGCCGGGCGACGGGCACCGAACGCAGCGCCGCCGCCGCTCCGAGGTCGTCGCTGACCACCACGCCCTCGAACCCCCACTCCCGCAGCAGCCCCACGACCGTCGGGGAGAACATCGCCGGACGGTCGGGGTCGATCCGCCGGTAGGTGGCCGAGGACACCATCACCGCGTCCGCTCCGTGCTCGACGGCGTCGCGGAAGGGCGTGAGCAGGGCGCTGGACGCCGTCGTCGTGGTGTCGAGGACGGACGTCGCGAAGTCGGTGTTGCCACGGACGGCGCCGAGGCCGGGGAAGTGCTTGACCGCCACGCCGACGCCGGCGGCGTGCAGGCCCGCGGAGAACGCGGCCACCTTCTTCGAAACCTTCTCCGGGTCGGACCCGTAGCCCCTGCCGAGCCGCGCGACGGGTTCGTTGGACGCCCGGAACTTCGCCGGCACGACGTCGGCCACCGGGGCGAGGTCGAGCAGCACGCCGGCCTTCGCCATCGCCCGCCCCCAGTCCTCCGCGGCCGCCGCGAGGCCGGCGTCGGTGAGCCGGGCCTGGCGCGCCGCGGACGGGATCGTGCCGAACCCGGGACCCTTCAGCCGTTGCACGAGCCCACCCTCCTGGTCGGCGGCGACCAGCAGGTCATCCCCGCCCAGTTCGCGCAGCCGGGCGGTCAGCTCGGCGACCTGCTCCACGCCACCCGGGGTGGGGCCCATCACGATGGCGGAACCGAGGTGGTGGTCGGTGATGGCGGCCTTCTGCGTGCCGGTGAGGTCGACCCCCACCCCCACCATCACCAGCTGGCCGACCTGCCGCCGCAGGCCGAGCGCGCCGGCCTCCGCGGTGCAGGCGGGCACCCCGGCCGGCGTGGCCGACGAGCTGGACGGGGTGGACGCGGCCGAGGTCGCCGACGGCGTCACGGTGGGGCGCTCCGGCGGTGGTGGCGTGGACGGTCTCGCGGGCGCTGTGCACCCGGCCATCACCAGGCCCGCCAGCACCAGCCCGGCCGTGCCCGTGGCGCCGCGCCTCATCGCAGCGCCGCATCCAGCGCGTCCACGACCACCCCGAAGCTGGGGTGCACCTGGTCGCGGGAGAGCGCGGCCACGTCGTCCGCGGTCACCAGCGGTTGCAGCAGCTTGGTGGCGTCCGGCCCGAGCAGGTGGGCGCCGAGGAGCCCGCCGTCCGCGTCGAGGATGACCTTCGCGTACAGGTCCGGCCCCCCGCCGGGCGCCGTGGCCCCGCTGCGTTCTGCCACGCCCACCCGGTGCGCCAGGCCCTGCTCCCTGCACGCCCGCTCGGTGAGGCCGAGGGCGGCCACCTGCGGCCCGCTGAAGACCGCGCGGACGCCCGGTCGCCCCGCTCCCGACGCCGCCCCGGCGGGGTCGAGGAGTTGCCGGCGCAGCGCGTGGAGCGCCGCGGCCGGGGTGCGCCCGCGCGGGTCGCAGAGCGCCCACACCCCATCCGCGGTGGTTCGCTGGTGGTCGTCGACGCGGATCCGGCCCTCATCGTCGGTCTCGACGCCCGCGCGCGGCAGGTCCAGGCCCGCCACGTCCGGGACCCGGCCGGTGGCCAGCAGCAGGTGGTCGGCCTCGAAGAAGTACTCGATCCCGTCGTCGTCGGTGGTGCCCACCTCGACCCTCCCCCCGGCCTCCGCGACCGAGGCCAGGTGCTGGCCCAGGCGCAGCACCACGCGGCGGCTGAGCAGGTCGGTGAACCGGTGGGAGATGTCGTCGTCCTCGCGCCGCAGCAGGCGCCCACCCCTGTGCAGCAGGGTCACCTGCGTGCCGAGGGCGGCGAAGATGTGTGCGTACTCGGCGGCGGCGGCCCCGCCACCGACGATGATGAGTGATGCCGGCAGCGCCTCCAGGGCGAGGATCGAGTCGCCGTCGTGGATCCGGCCGGCCAGGTCCGGGTCGTCCGCGCCCGGCACGTCCGGCAGGTGGGGACGGCAGCCGGTGGCGATCACGAACCGGTCGGCGCTGATCTCCTCGCCGTCCACCCGGAGGGTGCGCGGGGCGAGGAAGCGCCCCGGCCCGTCGAACGCGACGATCCCGGGACCGGTGGCGGAGGGGACGGCTGCGGCGACCCGGTCGCGCAGGTCGGACCAGCGGACGCGCACCGGACCGGTGTCGATGCCCAGCGCAGACGCGTGACGGGCCTGCTCGGCGACGTCGGCCACCTGGGCCAGCAGGGGGACGACGTCACCCGGACGCTGGTGCCCGTCCACCACGGCGACGTCCCAGCCCGCGAAGTGCTCGCCGAGGACGGCGGAGCCGATCACGCACAGGTCGAAGTGCCGCATGCCCCGATTGTGGCACGCACCACCGACCGTCCGGCCCCCGACGGCGGGTCGGTGGCCGGCCCGTGCGGCTAGATCCCGGCGTAGGAGTGCAGGCCGGAGACCAGCAGGTTGATGCCGATGAAGTTGAACCAGAACGTGGCCAGGCCGACGACCGCGACGACCGCGGCGCGACGTCCCTTCCACCCGGCGGTGGCGCGGGCGTGCAGGTAGACCGCGTAGACGATCCAGGTCACCAGCGACCACGTCTCCTTCGGGTCCCAGCCCCAGAAGCGTCCCCAGGCGAACTGGGCCCAGATGGCACCCGCGGCGATGGTGAACGTCCACAGCGGGAAGGCGAACGCGTGGAACCGGTAGCTGACCCGGTCGAGGGCCGCCGCGGACGGGATCCGCGCGAGGTAGCCGCGGACGCTGCCTCGGGCCTCCGCCCGCGTCCGCACCAGGTACAGGATCGCGGCGATGCCGCCGACGTTGAAGGCGGCGCCGGCCGTGGCCGCGGCGATGATGTGGATCACGAACCACACCGAGTGCAGGGCGGGCATGAGCTCGGAGACGTCCACGTAGAACACCGTGACCGCCAGCCCCTGGCCGATCGTGAGCAGGAGCGTCACCGGCAGCCCCAGCCAGCGCATGCCGGAGCGCAGGGCGAGCACGAGATAGACGATCGCGACGATCGCCAGCGACGTCGTGACGAACTCGTACATGTTGCCCCAGGGCGCCCGCTGGGCGGCCACGCCGCGCAGCACGACGCCGGCGACGTGCGTCAGCGCCGCCACCACGGTCACGGCCAGCCCGATCCGGCCGAGGAGCTCGGTCCGGCGGCCGTCCACGGCCACGGCGACCTCCGGCCCGGGCGCCTCCGCGGGCGCGCCGACCATGGCCGGGACCGGGCGGGTCACCTTCGCCGTCCGCACGCTGGCCCACTCGGCCGCGTGCGCGGTCATGGCCACCAGGTACAGGACCGCGGAGGTGACCATGGCCAGGCTGGAGTAGTAGGCGATCACTGCTGCTCCTCGCTGTCTGTGCCCGCCACTGTAACCCGCACCCCACAGGCCTCCGCCAGCCCCGCCACCTCCTCGGTGAGACCGCCGCGCCCCTCGACCCGGTCGAGCCCCGCGACCGACACGCGGCTCGCCGCTGCCCCGGCGGGCCCGGCAGGGACGTCGTCGCCCTCCCCGTCCTCGGCCGCGCCAGCGGCGACGCGCACGAAGAGACGCCGCGGCCTCACGGTGAGGGAGACCCCCATGCCGATCACGGCGAGCATCACGGAGACCAGCACCAGCCAGCCGCCGGGGGTGTTGGAGACCTGGAGCTTGGTCCAGCGCTTCCAGCCGTCGAAGCTGATCGAGCCCCGCCCGTCCGGCAGCTCGAAGGACGCGCCGACCGACAGCCCGACGGTCACCGGCCGGTCGCCGTTCATCAGCTGGGTGAGCCCCTCCTTGTCGAGGCTGAAGACGCTCTCCGGCTCCCCGGTCTCCTGGCGGGGCGGGCCCGTCCACACGTTCAGCAGGAGCTCCGGCTTCAGGGCGTCGGGGAAGGCGGACACCATGCCACCCGCGCCGCCGGAGACCGACGTCGGCAGGAACACTCCTTCGAAGGCGAGGCGTTCGGGACGGGCGTCCGGCACCTTGATCACGCCGTCGGAGCGGAAGTTCGTGTCCTGGGGGAGGAACACGACGGGCCCGGAGAAGGCGACGTCGCCGTTGCCGTCGGTGACCGTCACCACCGGCGCGTACCCGTGCCCGAGCAGGTGCACCGAGTCCCCGCCGATCGACAGCGGTGCGTTCACCTGGAGCAGCTGCTCGGTGTCGGGCCGGCCCGGCTCGCTCACGGTGACGTGGGCGGTGAACTCCCGGGCCGCGCCGGTCTGGACCGGCCCCTCCTCGAACCGGACGTCGAAGCGGTCGACCCGCACCGTGAACGGGGAGAGGTGGGAGGAGGAGAAGGCCGCGCCGGCGCCGAACTCGTCGTACTGGGTGAGCGTGTTCGAGAACGCCTGGCCCTCGACCACGACCGCGGTGCCGCGGAAGCTGAACAGCGACCCCCAGGCCAGGCCGATCAGGGTGGTGACCAGGCAGATGTGGAAGAGGAGGTTGCCGGCCTCGCGCAGGTAGCCCCGCTCCGCCGAGATCGCGGCGTCGGTGCGCCGCACCCGGTAGCCCCGCTCCCGAAGATGCGCCTGTGCGGCGTCCAGCACGGCGGCGGGCGCGGACGCCACGGTGCCCACGGTGTGACCGGGCAGCCGGTCCAGGCGTCCCGGGCCGGCGTCGGGCAGTGCGCGCAGCTCGCGCAGGAAGGTCGCCGTGCGCGGCAGGATGCAGCCGATCAGTGAGATGAACAGCAGCAGGTAGATGGCCGCGAACCAGGCCGACCCGAACACGTCGAAGAAGCCCAGGCGTCCCAGCCACGGGCCGACCTCCGGGTTGGTGCGCAGGTAGTCGGCCACCCCCACCGGATTGGTCGGACGCTGCGGGAGCAGCGAGCCGGGGATCGCGGCGATCCCGAGGATGAGCAGCAGGATCAGCGCGGTGCGCATCGAGGTGAGGGTGGCCCAGCCGAACCGGAGCCACCCGACGAGGTTGGTCAAAGGATCACCTCGAAGCCCGCGGCCCACTGCCGCAGCCCGCCCATCAGCACGTCCCACCAGCCGGTGACCAGCAGCAGGCCGACGGCCATCATCGCGACGCCACCGGCCACCTGGATGCCCCGGTGGTGTCGCTTCACCCACCCCAGGGTGCCCGACAGTCGGTCGAAGGCGAGCCCGGCCACGACGAACGGCAGGCCGAGCCCGAGCGAGTACGACAGGGCCAGGACGCCGCCGCGCAGCGCCGTCCCCTCGTTCAGGGCCAGGGAGAGCACCACGGACAGCGCCGGCCCGATGCACGGCGTCCAACCCAGCGCGAACACGATCCCCAGCAGCGGGGACGCGGCCACGCCGAGGCGCGGCACCACGTTGAGCCGCCAGTCCGGCACCGGCACCCAGCCGGTGAACATCAGCCCGAGGACGATGGCCAGCACGCCGGCGACGACCGTGATCGGGCGCTGCCACTCCACCAGGGCCGCACCGACCGTGCCGGCCAGGGCGCCGGACGCGACGAACACCAGGGCCAGCCCGGCCACGAAGCCCAGCGTCCCGGCCAGCACGCGGCGGCGGTGGCCGGAGATCTCGGTGGCCCCCAGGCCGGTCGCGTAGCTCAGGTAGCCGGGCAGCAGCGGCAGCACGCACGGGGAGAAGAACGACACCAGCCCGGCGAGGAAGGCCACCGGGAGGGCCAGCATCACCGAGCCGCCGACCGCCTGCTGCACCCACTCGGTCACGACAGGTCCTCGATCAGGCCGACCAGCGTGGCCTCCGTGGTCTCGCCGATGATCCGTGCGGCCACCCGGCCCTGGGGGTCGACCAGCAGCGTGCTCGGGATGGCACTGGCCGGGAGCTGCCCGGAGAACTCCAGCAGCAGCGCGCCGTCGGGGTCGTAGAGGTTCACGTACGGCACGCCGAAGCTCCGCACGAAGGCCTTCGGCGCCGCGGTGTCGAGGTCGCGGGTGTTGAGGCCGACGAACACGGCCACCTCCGCCGTCCGCCTGCTCGCGGCCACCAGCGCCGGGGCCTCCGCCCGGCAGGGCGCGCACCAGGAGCCCCAGACGTTGTAGACGATCACCTTGCCGGCCGCGGACGAGCTGTCCCACGCGGCACCCTCCAGGGTCGTGCCACGGATGGCGGGCGCGGGCGGGCGCTGGTCCGGTGCCAGGCGCGTGATCGTGCCGTCGCCGCCGACGAACCCGGACGTGCCGGACGGGGCCGAGCCGCAGCCGGCCAGCAGCAGGGTCAGCAGGACCGCGAGCAGCCGCCTCATCAGGCTCCCGGGCGGAATCGCTTCACCTTGGGCGGCACCAGGTCGGCGCACGGCTCCGCGTAGTCCACACGCACCAGGTGCGTGTCGTGGTAGGTGAACGTGGTGACGCTGGCCAGGCGCGCCTGGCGGCGCCGCGGGTCGTGCACCAGGGGCCGGCCCTCCCCCCAGCTGCGGGCCATCCAGATGGGGAGCTCGTGGGAGACGATCAGGACCTCCCCGCCGACGGCGTGGGACGCGGCGTCGGCCAGCGCCGCCCGCATGCGCGCGAGGATCGAGGTGTACGGCTCGCCCCAGGAGGGCCGCAGCGGGTTGCGCATCGCCCACCAGCTCGACGGGCGGAGCAGGATCTCGTTGTACCGGCCGAAGCTGCGTCCCTCGAACACGTTCGCGGCCTCGATCACCCGCTCGTCGATCGCCACCTCCAGCCCGGGGTGCCGCGCCGCGATCGGGGCCATCGTCTCCTGCGCCCGCTGGAGCGGCGAGCTGACCAGCCGGACGAGCGGTGCGTCGGCGAAGTACTCGCCGAGCCGCTCGGCCATCTGCCGGCCCAGGTCGGACAGGCCGTACCCCGGCGTGCGCCCGTAGAGGACGCCCTCGGGGTTGTGCACCTGCCCGTGCCGCACCAGGTGGACGACGTGTTCCATCGATCTCCTCGCCTCGCTCGTGGCCCCAACAATACGCAGGGGCCACGGCGTGGCGGGAACGGGTGGCCGCCGGGGCCGTCAGCGCCGCGCGAACGGCTGCTGGAGCTCGGTCACCCAGGCGTCCGGGTCGTCCATCGGGGTCTCCAGGTACACCTCGCGGCACGCTCCCGAGGGCTCGGCGCCGTTGTCCTCCAGCCACCGGCCGACGGCCTGCCAGGCCGCACCGATGCCCGCCATCGAGCCGAGGTGCACCAGCGTCACCGCCTCCGGCACCGCCGGCAGTTCGCCGACGCCGAAGCCGGGCCCCGCCTCGCCGTCGTAGGCGAAGCCGCAGTGGCACTCCATCCCGTCCTCGCCGACCACGTAGTAGCCGACGCCGAGCCCGGGACGCGCGCCGGCGGCGGTCATCGCGTCCCACACCCGGCCGAACAGGGGCCCGACGTGGGCGCTGATGTCGTCCTGGGCGCCCACCGTGCACGACAGCTCGCCCAGCCGCAGCGCGGGGACGGGCTTCACCACGAACTCTTGATCCATCTGTGACTCTCCTTCGATCAGGCGGAGACGTCGCTCGACGGCGGCGAGCTGGTCGCCGGTCGCCCGCAACTGCTCGGCGAGTTCGGCCCGCCGCAGCACCAGCATCCCCTCGAGCTGCGCGACCGTCAGGTGGTCGTCGAGGAGCCGTCCGATGGCCTCAAGGCCGAACCCGAGGCCCCGCAGGGCCACGATGCGGTTCAGCCGTGCCAGCTGGGCGGCGGAGTAGCTGCGGTAGTTGGTCCAGGGGTCGACGTGCGCAGGCACGAGCAACCCCAGCTCGTCGTAGTTGCGAAGCATGCGTACCGACACCTGGCCGAGCCGGGCGAAGTCTCCGATCTTCAACATGACTCCTTTGTCATGCCTCTGGCGGGGTGAGGGTCAAGCCCCCAGCGCAGACTCCAGCGCGACGGCGTCCACGTGCCAGAAGGCATGGCGGACGCCGTCCACGAACGTCACGGGGACGTGGTCGGTGTACTCGGCCCTCAGGGTCTCGTCGGCGTCGACGTCGCGCACCGCCCAGGAGTTCCCGGTGGCGGTGCAGACGGCGCGGACGACCTCGAGGGCCTCGTCACAGAGGTGGCAGCCATCACGGACCAGCAGCACCACGCGGGGCTGGTCCATGGGGGTTACTTGCCGGCGCGACGACGCTGGATGCGCGTCTTCTTGAGCAGCTTGCGGTGCTTCTTCTTCGCCATCCGCTTGCGGCGCTTCTTGATGACCGAACCCACTGGCAGACCTCTCGGTTACCGTCCTGCGGACGGCAGATGAATGGATCGGGCTGGTGGTCCAGCCCGAAAGGACCCGGCTGGACGACCCAGCCAAGCACAAGATCTTACTGGTCGCCCCCACCGGGGACGAAATCAGCCTGCGTGGTAGAAGGACTCACGCAGGTAGGCGTTCACGGCGTGCTCGGGGACACGGAAGTTGCGGCCGAAGCGCACCGCCTCCAGATCACCGGAGTGGATGAGCCGGTACACCGACATCCGCGACACCCGCAGCGCAGCTGCGACCTCGGCCACCTTCAGAAACCGGACCGTTCCCAACGGCGTCACCGGGTCGTTCATCTGCGTACCTTCCCCCTCCTCAGGGGCTGCCCTCGCGGCAGCCGCTCCGGCCAACACTAGTGGCCGAGGGGGTCTCGTGGGACAACTGTGACGAAGATGTCAATCCGCCACGCCGTGGGCCAGCAGGGCGAAGGACGCCAGCCAGTGCTCCGACATGTAGTCCCCGCCGACGACGTGCTCCAGCCCCGCTGCCGCGTGCCGCCGGGCGGCCTCGCGCAGGTCGTCGCGGCCCAGCCGTGCACCGAGCCGTCCGAGCACCCCGGCGCGGTGGAGGTTGAGCCCGTCGAGGTGGGCCACCTGCCCGTCGCTGCGGTCACCACCGGCCACCGGTTCGGCCCAGGCGCCGAGCTCGCCGGCAGCAAGGGACGGCAGGAAGGCGTCCAGCCACTCCTCGAACCGCGGGGACGGCAGCAGTCCCGCCATCAGGTCGGCCTCCGCCAGCCCGGGGGAGAGGAAGTCCCAGCCGTCGGGCTCCCAGCGGTTGTCGTAGCCGGCGTCGGTGCCGTACCAGCGGGACGCGGCGTCGGTGACGGCCGCCAGCAGCGCGGGATCCCCGTCCCGCTCGCTGCGGCGTGCCCAGCGCAGGGCCCGCGTGAGCCCGAAGGCGCTGTTGAGGTGCATCCCCGCCCGCACGGGACGGGCCATGCCGGGCAGCCAGCCGACGAACCGCGCGGCCAGCAGGTCGGCGAGGGGCCGCAGCGCCGCGGCCCAGCGGGTCGCGTCCGGGTCGTCCCAGCCGGTCACCTCCTCCGCCAGCTCCAGCGCCCAGCCCCAGCCGTAGGGACGCTCGAACAGCGGGTCCGCGGCGAGGTAGGCCAGCTCGCCGGCGATCGCGTCCGGGTTCAGGTGGTCGTCCAGCAGCGCCCGGGCGCCGGGGGCGTCCGTCCCGTCCCGCAGCAGGCGCACCAGCGCCCAGTGCATGTGCACGGCGGAGTGCCAGTCGTAGCAGCCGTGGAAGGCCGGGTGGGCCCGGCGGGGTTCCAGCACGACCGGCCCGGCGGCCGAGTGCCGCCAGCCGTGCGGGTACTCCCGGCCGAGGGCGTCCATGATGGCGGGCAGGTAGGCGGCGGCGTGCATGCCCCCGATTGTGCCGCCGCAGAGGCCGCTCAGGCGGGACCGGCCGCCGACACCGGGGGCAGTGTCCGCTCGGCGAGCAGCCGGGCGTACCAGTGCGCCGAGTCCTTCCAGGCGCGTTCCAGGGTGTCGAAGTCCACCCGGATGATGCCGAAGCGCCGCGAGTAGCCCCACGCCCATTCGAAGTTGTCCAGCAGGGACCACAGGAAGTAGCCGCGCACGTCGGCCCCGGCGTCCATCGCCGCGGCCACGGCGGCGAGGTGGTCGTGCACGTAGGACACCCGCTGGACGTCGCGGACGCGGCCGTCCGCGTCCACGTGGTCGTCGAAGGCCGCGCCGTTCTCCGTGATCACCAGCGGCAGCCCGGGGTAGCGCCGGTGGAGGTCGAGCAGCAGCGTGGTCAGCCCCTCGGGGGCGATGTTCCAGCCCATCTCGGTGTGGGGCCCGGGCTCGGTGACGAAGGCGACCCGGTCGGCCCCGACCCAGGGCGAGGACGCGGACTCCCTGTGCCCGGAGTTGTCGGAGGTCGTGTCGCCGTCCGGGGCGTGGCGGACCATCGTCGTGGCGTAGTAGTTGACGCCCAGGGCCGCGAGCGGCTGCCGGATCGCCGCCAGGTCGCCCGGCAGGACGAAGTCCCAGTCGGTGAGCCCGGCGGTGTCGGCCAGCAGGTCGTCGGGGTAGGCGCCCTCCAGCATCGGCCCGGTGAACGCCCGGTTGCCCACCGCGTCGATCTGGCGGACCGCGTCGAGGTCGGCCGCGCTGCCCGGGTCGGCCGCGCGCAGCGCGTGCAGGTTGAGGGTGACCGACACCCGTGACTGCGCGCCGAGCACGTCGCGGATGGCCGCGGCGGCCAGGCCGTGCGCGAGGTTGAGGTGGTGGACGGCCCGCAGCGCTGCCACCGGCTCGGTGCGCCCGGGCGCATGGACGCCGGAGGCGTACCCGAGGTAGGCGGAGCACCACGGCTCGTTCAGGGTCGTCCAGGTGTGCACGCGCTCGCCGAGCTCGGTGGCCATCAGCCGCGCGTACTCGGCGAAGGCCAGCGCGGTGTCGCGGTTCGCCCAGCCGCCGGCGTCCTCCAGTTCCTGGGGGAGGTCCCAGTGGTAGAGCGTCACCCACGGCTCGACGCCGGCCGCCCGGAGGGCGTCCAGCAGGTCGCGGTAGAACGCGACGCCGGCCTCGTTCAGCGCCCCGGTGCCCCCCGGCTGCACCCGCGGCCAGGAGATCGACAGCCGGTAGCAGTCCAGCCCGAGGGCGGTGATGTGCCCGAGGTCCTCGCGCCAGCGGTGGTAGTGGTCGCAGGCCACGTCCCCGGTGTCGCCGTACTCCGTGGCGCCGGGGGTGTGGCTGTAGGTGTCCCAGATCGAGGGTCCGCGGCCGTCCTCGGACGCCGCCCCCTCGATCTGGTAGGCAGCGGTCGCCGAGCCGAACCGGAACCCCGGGCCGAAGGTCACCGCGTCCACCTCAGGCCTCCACCCGCACGGTGCCCGGCCCGTGCGCGGTGGCCGACGGCGCGCCGCCCGCGACCGCGACCGACCAGCCGGCGGGGGCGTCGTCACTGCTCACGACGACCTCCGCGCCGCTGCGCCGCACCCGGAAGGTGGCCGCGCTCCCGGTTCCCCCGGGCACGACCAGCGTGCGGTCGTAGCCGTCCGGGAGCTCGTAGAGCCGCAGCGTCACGTCCTCGGCCCATGCGTACTCGGGGCTGTCCTGCACCGCGCCGACCGGCAGCACCGTGCCGGGCCGCACGTACACCCCGAGGGAGTCGAAGCCGTAGGTGCGCGACGTCCAGGCCGGCCCCTCGGCCACCGAGCCGTCGAGCAGGTGCGTCCACCGGCCGGCCGGCAGGTAGGTCTCCCCCACCCCGTCGGCCCGGAACACCGGGGAGACGCAGAGCGCGTCGCCGAGCATGAACTGGGTGTCGACGGTGTGGGTGCCACGGTCCTGCGGGAACTCCAGCACCATCGGGCGCATCATCGCGATGCCCTCGTCGCTGGCCTGCGCGGCGATCCCGCCCAGGTAGGGCATCAGCGAGAGCTTCAGCCGGGTGAACCGGCGGGTGACCTCCACGGCCTCCTCGTCGAAGGCCCACGGCACCCGGTACGACCCGGACCCGTGCAGCCGGGAGTGCGAGGAGAGCAGCCCGAAGGGCAGCCACCGCTTGAACACGCCCGTGTCCGGGGTGCCCTCGAACCCGCCGATGTCGTGGCTCCAGTAGCCGAACCCGGACAGGGCCAGCGACAGCCCGCCCCGCAGCGACTCGGCCATCGAGGCGTAGGTGGAGTCGCAGTCGCCGCCCCAGTGGACGGGGAACTGCTGGCCGCCGGCCGTGGCGGAGCGCGCGAAGAGGACGGCCTCGCCCTCGCCGCGCTCGGCCACGAGCAGCTCGTGGACGCAGCTGTTGTAGAGGTGCGCGTAGTAGTTGTGCATCCGCTGCGGGTCGGAGCCGTCGTGCCAGGCGACGTCCGTGGCGGGGATGCGCTCGCCGAAGTCGGTCTTGAACGCGTCCACGCCCTGGTCGAGCAGCACCTTCAGCTTGCCCTGGAACCAGGCGCGGGCCTCCGGGTTGGTGAAGTCCACCAGCCCCATGCCGGCCTGCCACTTGTCCCACTGCCACACGTCGCCGGACGTGGTATGCAGCAGGTAGCCCTTCTCCGCGCCCTCGGCGAACAGCGCGGAGCGCTGTGCGATGTAGGGGTTGATCCACACGCAGATGCGCACCCCCTTCTCCTTCAGCCGGGCGAGCATGCCGACCGGGTCGGGGAAGGTGCGCGGGTCCCACTCGAAGTCGCACCACTGGTACTCGCGCATCCAGAAGCAGTCGAAGTGGAACACCGACAGCGGCAGTTCGCGCTCGGCCATGCCGTCGATGAAGCTCGAGACGGTCGCCTCGTCGTAGCTGGTGGTGAACGACGTGGTCAGCCACAGCCCGAACGACCAGGCCGGCAGGCGCGCCGGGCGTCCGGTGAGCGCGGTGTAGCGGCGCAGTACATCCTTGGGGGTGGGCCCGGCGATCACGTGGTAGGACAGCGACTGCCCCTCCACCGAGAACTGGACGCGGGTGTTCACCTCCGAGCCCACCTCGTAGGAGACGCGCTCGGGATGGTCGGTGAAGACGCCGTAGCCACGGCTGGTCAGGTAGAACGGGACGCTCTTGTACGCCTGCTCGCTGGAGGTGCCCCCGTCCTCGTTCCAGATGTCGACGACCTGGCCGTTCTTGGTGAAGGCGCCGAACCGCTCGCCGAGGCCGTACACCTGCTCCCCCGGCTCGAGCGAGAGCTGCTCGTGCACGAACTCGCGGCCGTCGCTGTGCTGCATGGCGCCGACCGACTTGGCCAGCGAGGAGGTCAGCACCCGTCCCCCGGAGACGAAGTCCGCCCGCCACGAGCCGCGCCGCGGCACCCGGACCTCCAGCTCGCCGGAGCGCAGCACGGCGACGTCCTCGCCCAGCTCCACCTCCGGCACGAAGCCCTCGCGGCGGTGCAGGGCGAAGGACGGGCCGACGGGCCGCCGTCCGTCGTGGTGGACGATGCGGGTGCTGATCACCCCGGGCGCGGGCGACGCGTAGGTGATGGTGAGCATCGGGCGGTTGAGCACGTCACCGCGGCCCCGGATCCGGGACGTCGGCGCGTACACGGTCATGGTGCCGGCGGCCGGGTCGATGCGGACGTCGTCGACCTCGACCGCGTACAGGGGGGTGTACTCGGGCCGGATGGCCCAGTACCCGTCGGTGAACTTCATGGGCGTCTTTCGATTCGGTGGTGGCCGGTCACTTCACCGCGCCGGCGGTGACGCCGCGGGTGAGGGTCCGCTGGAAGATGAGGAAGAAGAGCAGCGCCGGCAGCAGCGAGACCAGGGCCCCGGCGTTGGTCGTGGGGGCGTCCATCATCCGGTCGCCCTGCAGCGAGGCGAGCGCGATCGGGACGGTCTGGGTGGCGTTCGAGGTGAGCATCACCAGCGGGATGAAGAACTCGTTCCACGTCCAGATGAAGAAGAACACCATCAGCACGCCGAGCGTGGGCCGCAGGATCGGGTAGACCACCGACCACAGGATGCGGAACCGTCCCGCCCCGTCGAGTGCCGCGGCCTCGAGGAGCTCCACCGGGAAGGTGCTCAGCACCGAGGACAGCAGGTAGATGCCGAAGGCGGACTGGATCACGGTGAAGATGATGATCACCGACCACTGCGAGTTCGACAGCCCGACCGCGTTGGCCATGGTGAACAGCGGGTAGATGATCGCCTCCTGCGGCAGCATGTTGGCGATCAGGAACACCGCGATGATCCACACCCTGCCCTTCACCCGCCCGATGCCGATCGCGTAGGCGGTGATCAGGGAGAGGAAGGTGCCGAACACGGCCACCAGCCCCGAGATCATGATCGAGTTGAGCAGCTTCAGCGGGAACTGCGTGCGGTTCCAGAAGTTGACCAGGCCGTCGGTGTAGAAGGCCGTCGGCAGGCTGAGCGGCCCGTTCTGGGAGTAGTCGGCCGAGGACTTGAAGGCGTTCATCGCCATGATCACGAACGGGGCGAGCATGGCCAGCGCGAACAGCCCGGCGGCGGCCAGGACGAACCAGCGTCCCACCCCCCGGTGCAGGCGCGCGTCCACCTTGTTGCCCGGCACGGCCGTGCCCTTCACGACGACCGGCGTGGTTGCGGTGGTGGTGGACATCAGCGTCCCTCCCTCTCGCGCCGCTCGGCCCGCGCCTGGAACTGCAGGATGACGGTGGCGACGATGATGATCACGATGGTGAGGACGGTGGCCACGGCTGCCCCGTAGCCCACCTTCGACTTGTCGAAGAAGTTGAGGAACGAGTAGTAGCTGGGCACCAGCGTCGTCCCCTCGGGGCCGCCGCGGGTGAGCACGTAGACCGGGGCGAACACCTTCAGTGCCGCGACCGTGCAGGTCAGCGTGACCACGAAGGTTTCCGGCTTGATCTGCGGCAGGGTGATCGCGCGCAGCCGGGCCCACCAGTTGGCGCCGTCGAGCTCCGCGGCCTCGTACAGCTCGGGGTCGACCCGCTGGAGGGCGGCCATGAAGATCACCACGGGGTAGCCGATCTGCACCCAGATCAGCACCAGCATGACGCTCGGCATCGCGAGCTGCGGGTTGCCGAGCCAGTCGGGCGGATCGGTCACGCCGAGGTTGGTGAGGATGACGTTGACCGCGCCGTCCTGGGCGTTCAGGATCCAGTTCCACACCACGCCCGCCACCGCGACCGGCAGGATCTGCGGCAGGTAGTAGGTGGCCCGCAGCACCGAGGCGACGCGGGCACCGAACCGCCGTCCGAGGTAGTCGAAGAGCACCGCGGCCAGGACGAGCCCGATCACGGTCGGCACGACGACCATCGCCACGACCATCGAGATCGAGTTGCGGAACGACGTCCAGAAGGCCTCGTCGGCCAGCAGGTCGGCGTAGTTGCCCAGACCGTACCAGCGCATCGGCGCCAGGCCGCCCTTCCACTTGAACAGGCTGTAGTAGACGTTCATCACCAGCGGGTAGCCGATGACCAGCAGGAAGGCGAGCGCGCCGGGGATCAGGTACGGCAGGTAGGGGACCCAGGTGGCCCTGCGCCTCGTTGTCGTGTCGGTGGTAGCCATCTCTTCCTCGCTGTCGTGCGAACCGGGGCGGGGTGGGCGCCTGGCCCACCCCGCACGCCGTGTTCAGCCGTTGAGCAGGTCGTCCTTGCCCTGGGCGTAGGCCTTGCCGAGGCCCTCGAGGGTCGCCGGGACGTCCTTGTTGCCGTTGGCGAGGGCCTGGAGCTGCGCCACGATCACGTCGTAGTAGCCCGGCACCGGCCAGTCGGGGTAGAACGCCAGCCCGTCCTGCTTGAGGATCGAGTCGAAGTTCGTGGTGAGCTCCTTGACCTTCGCGTCGGTGATCACGGAGGTGTCACCGGCGACCGGGAGGCCACCCTTCTCTGCCAGCACGTTCTGCACCTCGGGGCTCAGCGTGATGTCGATGAACTCCTTGGCCAGCTCGGGCGACTTCGCCTTGGTCGGGATCACCCAGATGTTGCCGGACGAGCCCGGGTGCAGGGCGTTGCCCGGGAAGGTGAACATGCCCCAGTCGGCCTTCATCTCGGTGGCCAGGCGGCCGAACCACCAGGAGCCGGAGACCATCATCGGGTACTTGCCCTTGATGAAGGACACGCCCATGTCCTCGGCCTTCAGCGCGGCCACGTTCTTGTCGATGTAGCCCTTGGAGATCCAGTCCTTCAGCGCGGTGGTACCCGCGGTCATCTGGGCGCCCTGGAAGTCCACGTCGTTGGCGAACAGCTGGTAGTCGTTCACGAAGGACCGGTCGGCGTTCGCCAGCACGAGCTCGTACCAGAGCTGGCCGAGCGGGTACTCCGCGCCGGCGGTCGCCAGCGGGGTGACGCCCTTGGCCTTGAAGGTGTCCATGACCTTCACGAACTCGTCCATGGTGGTCGGCACCTGCAGGTCGTACTTCGCGAACAGGTCCTTGTTGTAGTAGACCCCGACGAACTCGCCGTAGTTCGGGACGCCGTACCACTCGCCCGAGCCCATCAGGCCCTTGTCGTTGTACTTCGCCGTGGTGGCCAGCGAGCCGGCGAGCTTGCTCTCCCAGCCGTACTGCTTGGCGGCGTCGGTGAGCGGGGTGATCAGGCCCTGCGCGGCCAGCTGGCCGGCGGTGGCGTTGCCCTTGTTGTACTCCATGACGTCGGGCACGGAGTCGCCGGTGAGCACGATCTTGGCGTTCTTCTGGATCTGCTCGAAGGTCTGCGCCTCCTCCTTGACGGTGACGTCGGGGTGCTTGGCCTTGAAGATCTCGACGGCCTTCGCCCAGGCCTGGCCCATCGCCGACTCGTCACTCTCGTAGTCCCAGATGGTCAGCGTCTTCGGCTCGCTCGCGGCGCTCGAGCCGCCGGCCGAGGGAGCCGAACCTGCGCTGGAGCAGGCAGTCAGGGCGAGGGTTAGCGTCGCCGCGGCTGCGACGAGCGTCACGCCCATGTTTCGCTTCATTGCGTGTCCTTTCGGTGGAGCCGGGGATCCGGCGGGGACGGAGACCTGGTCAGGCGTCCGGTTCGGTCCTGGCTGGACCAAGGCTCATCCCCGGCTCGAGCACGCAGGGAATGAGTTGATTGGGGAGGGGGTGGCGGCCGTCGGAGAGCTGGTCGAGCAGCCGGTCGACGGCGAGGCGGCCGAGTTCGGCGCCGGGAGCGTGCATGGTGGACAGCGGCGGGTAGGTCAGGACGCCGACGCCCGGCGAGGTGACGATGCCCAGCACCGAGACGTCGTGCGGGATGGCCAGGCCGCGGTGCTGGAGCTCGGCGTAGACGCCGAAGGTGGCGAGCTCGTTCATCGTGACGATCGCGGTCAGCCGGGGCTCGGAGGCCAGCAGGTCGGCGGTCACCTCGCGTCCGACGACCGGCGACTCGGCGCACGCCCGGGCGAGCGGCTCCAGCCCGTGCCCGGCCATCGCCCGGTCGAACGCGACGGCGGCGCGGACGGCCGGGCCGTAGCCGGCGTCGATGCGCTCCTGGGAGTGGTTGATGAAGGCGATGTGCCGGTGGCCGAGGCCGACGAGGTGCTCGATGGCCCGCTCGACGGTGGCGTCGAAGTCGATGTCGACGCTGGGACGGTGCTGGACGTCGCGCGTGCGGCCGATCATCACGTAGGGCACCTGCGCGGCCTCGAGGACGTCGATGCGCTGGTCGTCGAGCACGACCTCCATCACGAGGACGCCGTCGGCCATGCCCTGCCGCGCGAGGTTGCGGACCTCCTTGGCCTGGCCGACCTCGAAGGGCCACAGCACGAGCTGGTAGCCCTGCTCGCGGGAGCGTTCCGCCGCGGCGCGGACGAACTCGCCCACCGTCCCGCCCACGCCGTCGCCGAACTGGGGGTAGATCAGCGCGATCACCTTGCTGCGCCGCGAGGCCAGCGACCGGGCCATCGCGTTGGGCTGGAACCCGAGCCGCCTCATCGACTCCTGGATGCGCTCGCGGGTCTCCGGACGGATCGGGCGGGCGCCGGAGAGGGCGTAGGACACGGTGGATACCGAGACCCCTGCCTCGCGCGCCACGTCGGCGATCGTTGCCACTGCTCACCTCCTCGAGAGCTTCGTCGAAGCGCTTCGTCGAAGCGTTTCGATGACTATATGTTGCGACACGCAACGAACCTGGGTCAAGAGCAATCCGGTCACGATCTCATCAAGACGGCTTCCGTCCGCGACGCTGGCCGCTCGACAACGCCGCGGGCGAGGCGGGACGCTGATGCCATGCGCATCGACCTGAACGCCGACCTCGGGGAGTCGTACGGCGCGTGGACGATGGGCGATGACGCGGCCCTGCTCGACGTCGTCACGAGCGCCAACATCGCGTGCGGCTTCCATGCCGGCGACCCGCTGGTGATGGCGCGGACGGTGGAACAGGCCGCCGCGAGCGGAGTGGTCGTCGGGGCCCACATCGGCTACCGCGACCGCGACGGCTTCGGGCGGCGCTCCCTCGACGTCGCGCCCGCGGAGCTGCGGGCGGAGACGGTGTACCAGCTCGGTGCTCTCGCCGCGGCCTGCCAGGTGGCGGGCACGCGCCTGGCGTACGTGAAGCCGCACGGCGCGCTCTACCACGCGATCACGACCGACGCCGGCCAGGCCGGTGCCGTGGTGTCGGCGATCGCGTCCTTCGACCCCTCGCTGGCGCTGCTCGGCCTGCCCGACACACTGGCCACCCGCCTGGCGGCCGCGGCCGGGCTGCGCACCGTCACCGAGGCCTTCGCCGACCGCGCCTACACCGGGGACGGCGGGCTGGTGCCCCGCGGTGAGCCCGGCGCGGTGCTGCGGGACGCCGGGCTGGTCGCCGCGCGCATGGTCGAGCTCGCCACCACCGGCACGGTGGAGGCGGTGGACGGACGCCGGGTGGCGGTGGCCGCCGAGTCGGTGTGCGTCCACGGGGACTCCCCCAACGCCGTGGCCATGGCGCGAGCCGTGCGCGCGGCGCTCGAGGAGGGCGGGGTCGACGTGCGGGCGTTCGCGTGAGGCTGCTGCCCTTCGGCGAGTGTGCGCTGCTCGTGGAGTGCGAGCCGGACCAGGTGGCCGGCGTCACGGGTGCGCTCGCGTCCCTGCCTGCGGAGGTCGTCCCGGCGGCGCGGACGGTGCTGGTGCGCGCCGCGTCCCCGGACCTGCTCGGCGGGCTGCGCCGGGAGGTGTCCCGCATCCTGGCCGGCCCGCTGCCCGCCGCGCCGGCGCCCCGGGCCGAGCGGACGGTGGTCGTGCCGGTGCGCTACGACGGGGAGGACCTGGCCGAGGTGGCAGCGCTCGCCGGGCTGTCCGAGGACCAGGTCGTGGCGGCTCACACCGACACACCGTGGCGGGTCGCCTTCGGCGGGTTCGCGCCGGGCTTCGCCTACCTCGACGGCGGTGATCCCCGGCTGGTGGTGCCCCGCAGGGCGACCCCGCGGACCGTCGTGCCGGCCGGTTCGGTCGGGCTCGCCGGCGCGTACTCGGGCATCTACCCGCGCCCGTCGCCGGGCGGCTGGCAGCTGATCGGCCGCACGTCGGTGACGTTGTGGGACCTCGAGCGGACACCGCCGGCGCTGCTGCGCCCGGGCTGGTGGGTGAGGTTCCAGGCATGATCGAGATCCTCAGGCCCGGCCCGCTGGCACTGGTCGAGGACGCCGGGCGTCCGGGGCTGGCCGCGGTCGGCGTGAGCGCGTCCGGCGTGTTCGACCGGGGCGCGTTCGCCGAGGGCGCGCGGCTCGTCGGCAACGACATCGGGTGCGCGTCGATCGAGATCACCCTGGGCGGGATGGCGGCGCGCATGGACCGGGACCACCGGGTGGCGCTCACCGGCGCCGAGTGCCCGGCGTCCGTGAACGGGACGGCGGTGTCCTGGGGCGTGCCGATCGAGCTCGCCGCCGGCGACGAGCTCCGGCTGGGACTGCCGTCCCGTGGGCTGCGCAGCTACCTCTCGGTCGCCGGCGGGATCGACGTGCCGCCGGTGCTCGGGTCGCGGTCCACCGACCTGCTGTCGGGCCTTGGACCCGCGCGGCTGCGCGCCGGCGACGTCCTGCCGGTCGGCGTCCTCGACCCGGCCCGGGACGCCTCAGGCCCGACCCTCGGTGGCTGGCCCCCCGCCGCGCCCGGCTCGCCCGCCGTGCTCGACCTGCTTCCGGGCCCACGCACCGACTGGCTCTCCGACCCCGCCCTGCTCGCCGGGGAGTGGCAGGTCTCGCCCGAGAGCAACCGGGTCGGCGTCCGGCTCACCGGGCCCGCACTGGCGCGCACCGGCGAGCGGGAGTTGCCCAGCGAGCCGCTGGTCCGCGGCGCCGTGCAGGTGCCGCCGTCCGGGCAGCCGGTGGTCTTCGGCCCGGACCACCCCACCACCGGCGGCTACCCGGTCGTCGCCGTGCTCACCGAGGCGAGCATCGACCGCCTCGCCCAGTGCCGCCCCGGGGACACCGTGCGGCTCGCCTGGGCACCCCCGGCGGACGTGGCCTGACGCAGGCTCAGGCCGCCGGCGGCGGGCGCCCGGCCGCAGGCGGAGGACCGTCGACAAGGTGGCGCTGGTGCCGCAGCGGTCGCCGGTCGGTCCGGAAACGGGCTGGGGGAATCGCCTCGGGCACCCCGTCCGCCGCGATCCGGATCTCCCACTGGTCGCGGAGGCCGTACTTGGCCGGTTCGACCAGCGCATGGTGGTGATGGCACAGAAGGACAAGGTTCGACAATGCCGTCGGGCCGCCCGCCCACCACGGGGTGATGTGGTGCGCCTCGCACACTGCGGGCCGCGCCTGGCAGGACGGGAATGCACAGCCACCGTCCCTGGCCACGAGAGCCGTCCGCAGGGCCGGCGTCACCAGGCGGTGCTCGCGGCCGACGTCGAGCACCTCGGACGGACCGCCCAGGACCGCCGGCACGAGCCCAGCGTCGCAGCACAGCCGGCGCAGCTCGCCCGCGGACAGTCGCTCGCCGTCGGCGATCAGTCCGGCCAGGGCCGCCCCGCGAAGGAGCCTCTCGTAGTCGAGCCGCACCAGCACCCGCGGACGGTCTCCCCCGGACGCCGGGGCCTGCCTCCCCACCTGGTGGGCCCTGACCATCGCTACCAGAGCGTCGGCGCGCCGCTGCTCCGGGCTCGGCATTCCCTCCAAGGGGTCACGCGCCTCCAGGGCCGTGCGGCGCAGTGACTCCGCGTGGGCGTCCAGCAGCGTCATCCACTGCTCGGCCTCCACTCGCGGCAGCGAGCCATCGAAACGCACGGACCCGCCATCCCGGAAGAACCGCAGCGAACGCCCCCGGTGGGCCGACTCAGCCTCGGCCTGCAGCCTTCGCCCGGTGAGTTCGTCCGCCCCCTCGGGTGCGACCGCGGCGAGGACGCGAGGAGCAGCCTTCGCGAGCCGATCGGCGTCGAGCGAGCGCGCCAGCTCCACCAGCATCCGCTCCGCCGCGGACGCCTGTCCGGGGTCGAGTTGCCCGGCGAGCCCGTCCAGGACGGTGACCATCGCAGCCGCCTGCCCGGCACTCACCCGTCCGGCCATCGCCGCTTCACCGACGCCGGGGTGCCGGGTGATCGCCTTCGCCCGATGCAGCAGTCCCGCGGACTCCCTCCTCGAGAGGTTCCCCTCGGTGGCCAGCCAGGACGACATCGGCGTCCCGGCGGCACGCATCGACGACTCGGTGCGGTCGGCTTCACCGATCAGGAGCTTCGACAGGGCGTCGATGCGGCCGGCCACTCGGCGTGCCGCCTCGGCAAGCCTCAGGCGCGAACGCGGGTCGAACCCGGACCGGTCGGGATCGACCCGGTCCAGAAGCCCGTCGATCTCGGCCAGCACGTCACCGGCAGGGATCATCCCACGTGCACTCATGCGTCAAGTATGCGGGTCGCCACTGACAGTTCCTGCCGATCGGAGCCGGTAACCGCCCTAGTAGACCTGAAAATCAACTGAGATTATCGAACATACGTTCGTACAGCGCACGGCCCGTGCCCATTCACAGCGCAGCGCGCCACGCGAACGGCCCCAGGTGCCGGACGCGTTCCGTGGCCGCCGCCACCGCACGCTCCAGGGCGGCCACCCGATCCAGTCCGGACGCCAGGCCGTGGCAGTACGCGCCGTGCAGCACGTCGCCCGCGCCGACCGTGTCGACGGCGGTCACCAGCTCGGGAACCACGGTCCCGGACGCCTCCGCCGTCCACCACTCCAGCGGCGAGCCACCGTGGCTCACCGCCACCAGCCGCGGCCCGGACGCGAGCAGCTCGCGGGGGGCCAGTCCGGCCGGGTGCACGTAGTCGGCCGAGCAGATCACGTCCGTGGCGAACGCGAGCACGTCGTCGAACACCGGCTTGTGGGAGCCCGCGTCCACCACCACCGGCACGGACCCCGCGGCCAGCGCTGCCGAACGGCACAACGGCTCGTGGTGGCCGTCGACCAGGACGACGTCCACCCCGGACAGGTCGGGGCCCGCGATCTTCCCGAAGGCCACCGGCCGCCCCGAGCCGCTCACCACGGCCCGCTCGCCGGAGCCGGCCCCGAGCAGCACCGTCGACGGGGCCAGTTCGAAGCCCGGCGGGGCGACGTCGACCACCTCGACCCCGGCCGAGGCCAGGTCGTCCGCGACGAGTCGCCCCGCAGGGGAGGTGCCGATCGCAGTCCACAACCGGGCGTGCCCGCCGAGCGCGGCGAACGCGATGGCCGCCACCGCCGCCGGCCCCCCGGCGGCCAGCCACGACTCCCCGGCGACGGTCTTCTCGTCGGCCCCGGGCAGCCGGTCCACGCGCTGGACGACATCGAGCGTGGCCAGTCCGACGAACAGGCCGCCGACGCTCACGGCAGATCGTCCGCCGAGATCTCGACCACGCAGAGCGCGGAGCCCCCGGGTGCCTCGAGGATCGCCTTCCCCGTCCGCACGGCGCGCGCGCGAGCGCCGGAGGACTCCAGCCGCTCCACCTCCGCCGCGAGGTCGTCGGTGGCGATGTGCAGGTGCGAGGTCACCGTGCTGGCGACCTCCGCGGGCTGGAGGCGGACGTCCAGGGGCCAGCCGGCGGCCGGACGCAGCGCGGTCTCCGGCTCGTCCACCTCGACCCACTCCCCACCGAGCAACTCCTGGAAGAACGCGACCTCCTCGGCGTACCGCTTGCGCGGCACGTCAAGGCAGAAGCGGCTCACCCGGCTGTGGTGCCCCGCCGGCCACCGGGTCACCGGCGCCACGCGGGACGAGGGGTGCCGCACCAGGCAGAACGTGAAGCCGGCCGGCGACCGCATCACCACGTAGCCGTGCGGGGACTCCTCCACGAGCTCACCACCGGCGGCCTCGAGCGACTCCGCCCTGCTCCACGGGTCGTCCACGTGCACGTCCAGGTGCAGCCGCGTGGCCCCTTCGCCGAGCCGCTGGACCTTCAGGAAGTCGTCGCCGGACGGCGGGACGAGCGTCGCGAACTCCCCCGCCTCCCCACGGGGCACGGACAGCGCGTAGCCCGTCGCGGCGCACCAGAAGCCCACCCCGGCGTCGAACTCACCGGCGGGGTAGTCCAGGAACACCGTCAGCCAGAACGGTGCCGCGCCGGACGCGGTCACGAAGACGCCAGTGCCCGGCTGCGGTCCCTGGCGGCTTCCATCGCGGTCATGAAGGCCGCCTTCACCCGGTGGTCCTCGAGCTCGCGCAGCGCGGCCGCGGTCGTCCCGCCCGGTGAGGTGACCCGTTCCCGCAGCACGGTCGGGTGCTCACCGGAATCGGCCAGCAGCTTGGCCGAGCCGTACATGGTCTGCACGACCAGCGTGGTGGAGATGTCGCGGGGCAGGCCGAGCATCACGCCGGCGTCGATCATCGCCTCGACGACGAAGAACAGGTAGGCGGGGCCGGAGCCGGAGATCGCGGTCACCGCGTCCTGGTACTTCTCCGGGACGGTGACCACCTTGCCGACCGCCGACATCAGGTCGGTCACGTGCTGGAGGTTCTCCGCCGTCGCCGAACTGCCCGCGGAGATCGCGGCCATGCCCTCGTCGACCTGGGCCGGCGTGTTCGGCATCACCCGGACGACGGCGGTGCCCTCGGGCATCGCAGCCTCGATCTGACCGGTGGACAGGCCCGCGCACAGCGAGACGACGAGCGTGCCCGGCCGGATCGCAGCGCCCACCACGGGCAGCACCTCACCGGAGTCCTGCGGCTTGACCACGATCACCACGGTGTCGGCGTCGGCGCAGGCCTGGGCCGTGTCCGCGGTGTGGATGTGGTGCCGGTTCTCCATCTCGGCCAGGCGGGGCGCGTGGCGGTCGGACGCCGTGATCTGGCCCGCCTCCCAGCCCGCGCGCAGCAGCCCGGCGATCAGGGTCTCCCCCATCACGCCGGCGCCGATGACCGCCAGCCTGGTCATCGCGCGACCAGTTCCGCGATCTGGACGGCGTTGAGCGCCGCCCCCTTGCGCAGGTTGTCGCTGGTGACGAACAGCACCAGGCCGCGTCCGCCCGGCACCGACTGGTCGGAGCGGATCCGGCCGACGTAGCTCGGGTCCGTCCCGGCGGCCTCGCGCGGGTTCGGCACGTCGGTCAGCACGACGCCGGGCGCCGTGGCCAGCAGGCCGGTGGCCCGGGTCACGCTGATCTCCTCTGCGAACTCGGCGTGGATGCTGAGGCTGTGCCCGGTGAACACCGGGACGCGCACGCAGGTGCCGGCCACCAGCAGGTCGGGGATGTGCAGGATCTTGCGCGACTCGTGGCGAAGCTTCTGCTCCTCGTCGGTCTCGAGGTTGCCGTCGTCGACGATCGACCCGGCCAGGGGGATCACGTTGAAGGCGATCGGCTTCACGTACGGCGCCGGGTCGCCGGCCGGGACGGCCGAGCCGTCCAGGGCGAGCCGTGCGGGGTCCGCGGCCGCGGCGGTCTGGTTCGCGAGCGCGAGCACGCCCTTGGCCCCCGAACCGGAAACGGCCTGGTAGGTCGCCACCACGAGCCGCTGGAGCCCGGCGGCGTCGTGCAGCGGCTTGAGCACCGGCATCGCGGCCATCGTCGTGCAGTTCGGGTTCGCGATGATGCCCTTCGGCGGGTTCACCGCGTCCTCGGGGTTCACCTCGGAGACCACCAGCGGGACGTCGGGGTCCTTTCGCCACGCGGAGGAGTTGTCGACCACGATCGCCCCCGCGGCGGCGACCCGCGGCGCGAACTCGCGCGACATCGTCGCACCGGCCGAGAACAGCGCCAGGTCGAGCCCGGAGAAGTCCGCCGTGGCGGTGTCCTCCACGATCACCTCGCCGCCCTTCCAGGCCAGCGCCTGGCCGGCCGAACGGGCCGAGGAGAAGAACCGGATCTCGTCCACCGGATAGTCGCGCTCCGCCAGCAGGGTCCGCATCACGCCACCGACCTGGCCGGTCGCCCCAAACACTCCAACACGCATGGCCAGCAGCCTACCGAAGCCGGGTCCCGTCCTCGCGGTTGCGCGTGCCGGGCGTGAGACCGGTTCAGCGCATGATCTCGCGGACGAACCCCCGGTACTGGGTGCCCTTCATGGTCACCGTCCCCCGGTCACCCACGACCAGCAGCCCGTACTCGCCGGCCGGGACCTCCAGTTCGAAGCGCTCACCGCCGGGCTGCTCGAACGAGATGTAGTGCCGCTGGGTCACCGTGGACTCGCCCCCGCCGGAGGTCTCGATCCTCTTGTCGACGATCGCCGCCACCGCGCTGACCTCGGGCGATGCCTGGTTTCGCGCCGACTGCCGGACGCTCTTCACCACGGCGAGGACGATCGTGCCGAGCACCACGGCGAACACCACGAAGAACAGCACCATGAAGACGCCCATGAAGGCGAAGGACGGTCCCATGGGGAGAGCGTAGCCACCGGCACCCGCGGCGCAGGGGAACTACAGCCAGTCGACGTAGGGGGCCAGCAGCGAGTAACCGACGAACGCCACCAGGTCCAGCAGGAAGTGGGCGGCCACGAGCGGGCCCACCCGTCTGAACCGGAGGTAGGCAAGGCCGAACACCACGCCCATCACGATGTTGCCGACGAAGCCGCCGAAGCCCTGGTAGAGGTGGTAGCTGCCCCGCACCAGCGCCGAGGTGAGCAGCACCACCCACATCGGCCAGGCGAGCTGCCGGGCGCGCACGAACCAGAAGCCGACGATCACGACCTCCTCGAGCACGGCGTTCATGGCGGCCGCGCCGATGAGCACGGGCACCGTCCACCAGTTCTCGCCGAGGTTCGCGGGGGCGACCGTCGTGTTGAGGCCGAAGGTCCGCGCAACCAGGTACAGGCCGAGGCCGGGGATGCCGATCGCCGCGGCCAGGGCGAAGCCCCAGCCGAGGTCGAAGCGCGGCCGGCGCAGGTCGAAGCCGATCCGGTGACGGTCGGCGGTGCGCTGGAGCAGGTAGAGCGCCAGCAGCGCCGGCACGAGCGGGAACGCGATGCCGGCCAGCTGGTAGGCGAGGTCGAGCCAGGGACGGTCGGGAACCACCTGGTTGTTGATCGTGGTGGTCTGCTGGTTCAGCGCCTGGCCGCGGGTCAGCTTCTCGATGATCGACAGCACCGAGTAGACCGCCGACTGCCCGAGCGAGACGCCGAGCACCAGCAGCAGCTCGATCCCGGGGCGGACGCGGTCGGTGGCCGGCAGAACCGCTGTCGGTGCGGTGTCGCCGCTCACCGTGCCTGCCCGACCGGGGACGCCAGGTGTTCCCGGGCGAAGGCGAGGCTGCCTGCGAGGGCGGTGCGGCGCTCGGCGCGGGTCAGCCCGCGGGTGCCCACCTCGACGACGACGTGCCCACCGAAACGGAGGGCCGCGAGCTCGGCGAGCACGCCGGCGGCGTCCTGGTCGCCCTCCCCGGGCAGCAGGTGGTCGTCCGCTGCGCCGTTGGTGCCGTCGGTGAGGTGCACGTGCGCGAGGCGCTCGCCCCAGTCGCGCACCAGCTCGACCGACGACTGCCGGGCCGTGGCCGCGTGGGACAGGTCGAGGGTGAGGTGCTCGCAGTCGAGCTGCGACACGTCCCAGCTGGGCGAGTAGGCGCGGACGTCACCGCCGCCCGGGCCCCTCCATGGGTACATGTTCTCCACCCCGATCGTGATGCCGGTGGTGGCCTCGAGCCGCCGCACCCCCTCGGTGAAGCCGGAGGCGTAGCCGCGCTGCCACCGGAACGGCGGGTGCACGACGACCACGTCCGCCCCCAGCTGGTGGGCCGCCATCGCCGCCCGGTCGAGCTTCTCCCAGGGGTCGGGGCCCCACACGCGCTGGGTGAGCAGCAGGGTGGGCGCGTGCACCGCGTGCACCCGCACCTCGTGGTAGTCGGACAGGCGTTCGACCGCGTCGACGTCGGCAGACGTGGGGTCGGTGCCCACCATGAGCTCCAGGCCGTCGTAGCCCAGCTCCCGCGCGAGGCTGAACGCCGCGGCGGTCGACTCCGGGTAGACCGAGGACGTCGACAGCAGCACCCGCGGCGAAGGGGCTGGTCGGTGCGGCACGCGTCCATGGTAGGCGGCGTGGACGGGGCCCGCCGGGGTCCGTCCGCGTGGGACGGCCCCGCCCCGATTCGCGTCTGGAAAGGCAGATCGTCACAATGGGGGCATGCACGTCGATCATCTGACCTTCGCGGTGGGATCGGCCGGGCTTGCCGCGGAGACCGAGCGTCTCGGTGCCCTGCTCGGTGAGCGGTTCCGCGACGGAGGTTTCCACCCCAGGTTCGGCACCCGTAACCACATCCTCCCGCTGGCCGATGACCGTTATCTCGAGGTCGTCGAAGTGCTGGAGCACCCCGCGGCGGAGAAGGCCGCGTTCGGCCAGGCCGTGCGCGCGCGCTCGGAGATGGGCGGCGGCTGGCTCGGCTGGGTGGTGTCCGTCGACGACCTCGCCCCCTTCGAGGAGCGGCTCGAGCGGGAGGCCGTCACCGGCTCCCGCCACTTCCCCGACGGCCGCCTGCTCGAGTGGCGCCAGATCGGGGTCAAGGGCCTCATCAGCGACCCGCAGCTGCCGTACTTCATCAAGTGGGACTCCGACCCGTCCGTGCTCCCGAGCGCGCTGAAGGGCGACATCCGGCTCGACCGGATCGAGATCTCCGGCAGCCGCTCCCGCGTGGAGGAGTGGCTCGGCCACCGGGTCGGCGACGAGTTCGACGGCGTCCGCATCAAGTTCAGCTCTCAGAACGGCCAGCCGGGCATCATGTCGGCCACCTTCATCACGCCGAACGGCAAGATCAAGATCTAGCCTCCTCGCCCGGGCACAGCACTGTCAGTGCCCGCCCCTAGCGTGGGCTCATGGCGAAGAACGCGAGTGCCCCCTACCGCTGCTCCGAGTGCGGCTGGACGGCGCCGCGCTGGGTCGGGCGCTGCGGGGAGTGCCAGGCGTGGGGCAGCGTCGCGCAGTCCGGGGCACCCACCACCACCCGCGTCGCCTCCTCCGCCCCGACGGAGTCCGCGCTCCCGATCGGGCGCGTCCCGCTCGACGACGCGCGCGCCGTCCCCACCCGCATCGGCGAGCTCGACCGGGTGCTCGGAACGGGAATCACGCCGGGGGCGGTGATCCTGCTGGCCGGCGAACCGGGGGTGGGCAAGTCCACCCTGCTGCTCGAGGTGGCCAACCGCTGGGCACGGACGGGGCGGCGCACCCTCTACATCACGGCAGAGGAGTCGGCGGCCCAGGTGCGGCTGCGGGCCGAGCGCACCTCCGCGGTGGTCGAGGGGCTGTACCTGGCGGCGGAGGACGACTTGGGGATCGTGCTCGGCCACGTCGAACAGTTGGAGCCCGAACTGCTGGTGCTCGACTCGGTGCAGACCGTGCAGGTGCCCGGGGTGGACGCGGTCGCGGGCGGGGTCGCCCAGGTCAAGGAGGTCACCGCTGCGCTGGTGCGGGTGGCCAAGCGGCGCGGCATGCCGGTGGTGCTGATCGGGCACGTCACCAAGGAGGGTACGGTCGCCGGCCCACGCACGCTGGAGCACCTGGTCGACGTCGTGCTGTCCTTCGAGGGCGACCGCAACGGGGGTTTCCGGATGCTGCGGGCCACCAAGAACCGGTTCGGCCCGGCCGACGAGGTGGGCTGCTTCGAGATGGTGGAGTCGGGGATCCGGGAGGTCACCGACCCCAGCGGGCTGTTCACGTCCCACCACGGCGAGCCGACGCCGGGCACCTGCCTGACGATCTCGCTCGCGGGACGCCGTCCCCTGCTCACCGAGGTGCAAGCCCTCGTCGCCCCGAGCGCCGCGCCGGTGCCACGACGGGTCACCCACGGCGTGGAGGGCACCCGGGTGGCGATGATCCTCGCCGTCCTCCAGCGGCGGGCCGGCGTGCGCCTGCACACCAGGGAGGTCTACGTCTCCACCGTGGGCGGGGCGCGGATCTCCGACCCCGCCACCGACCTGGCCACAGCCATCGCCGTAGCCTCGGCCGCCCAGGACCACGCCTTCGACCGCCCGCTGGTCGCCCTGGGCGAGGTCGGGCTGTCGGGCGAGCTGCGCCGTGTGCCCGGCCTCGAACGCCGCCTCGCCGAGGCGGCACGCCTGGGGTTCCCGGTGGCCATCGTCCCGCCCGGGGTGAGCACGCGCGTGCAGGGCATCCAGGTGGTCGAGGCGGCGAGCGTCGCGGCCGCGCTCAGCATGCTCGGCCTGCGTCAGCGCGGCGGTGCGCCGGAGCGGTCCGACGGCGTCCGCCCCCGCTTCACCGTGCTCGACGGCGGCTGGCTCGAACCCGGGGCGTGACCGGGCTCAGGAGGCCTTGCTGACCACGAACACCTGGCGCGCCTTGGCGTTGTCCGCGAAGGCGGCCGAGGCCACGTAGGTGCCCGTCCCCAGCACAGCCTTGGCCGTCTTGCAGCCGGCCGCGGACCGCGCCACCGGCCAGGTGATGCTGAACTCGTAGGACTTCTTCGACGTCAGGGTCGTCTTGTGGGTCGGCACCCACTTCGCGCAGTGCTCGGTGGTCCAGATGCGGTCGGTGCCGCTGGTCACGGTCAGGCTGAGGGTGGAGGCCGAGAGGTTGAGCACGCAGGGGTCGCCGCCGTTGTTCGTCACGGCCAGCCGGAACGGCTGCTTCGCGTCCTGCTTCACCTTCTGGTAGCCGGCGAGCGTGAGGCTCGAGTTCGTGGCGTCGCAGGCCAGCGGCCCGGTCGGCGTCGGCGAGGCGCTCGGTGAGGCCGATTCCGTCGGCGTCGGCGCGGTGGTGACCGGGGCACTCGGGCCGGCCGGTTCGGCCGCGACGGGGCCGGGCGCCTGCGGACGGAACACCCAGATGCCGGCCGCGATCAGCGCCACCGCTGCCAGCACCAGGGCGCCGCGCCGCGCCCAGTAGACCCACGGCGGCTGGGAGCCGACCGGATGGAACAGCGAACCCATGGCCTCAGGCTAGGTCGCCGGGCGCCCGGCCCGGCCGCACCACGCCGGGGCAGGGCTGCCTGCGCCGAGCACGGACCGGGTAGCGTGGGTCCGACCACAGACCGATTCGCGGAGTGACGAATGACCGACACCAACGCCGGCCAGGCAGGCGGCAGCCCGGCGGAGCAGACGATCCCGCTGGTACCCGACGCCGGCTTCGCCCAGCCCGCCCTCCCGCCGTTGCCGGAGGAGACGCTCGTCGACCCGCTGGCGACCCTGGACCCCTGGGCGTCGGGCCCCGGCCTCGGCCAGGCGCGGGCCGCCGAGCCCACCCGTCCGCTCCCCGACATCGTGGCGACCCAGCCGATCCCGTCTGTCCCGGCGGCACCGTCCCCGGCGACTCCGGCCCCGCCTGCTCCGGCGCCGCCCGCTCCGGCCGGGTCGGCCTTCCCCGCGCAGCCCTCCGTCGGCGGGTACGGCGCGCCGGCAGACTACCCCCGTCCCGCCCCGTCGTGGACGGCGCCGCCCACCGTGGCACCCACCCGTCCCGCGGCCACCTACGCGCAGCCGCCGTACGCGGACGCCTACCCCGAGCCGAACGGCCCGGCCGCCAGCATCGGGAACCAGCCGTACCCCACCTACGCCGCGAGCGGCTACGCCGGCCAGGCGTGGCAGCCGGCGATCATCGACCCGGTCGCCCACGACTACGGCTACCGGGGCGCGCCGGCGTCCCCGCACCCCAACGCGGCCATCTCCATGGTGCTGGGGATCCTGGGCATCGTGGCCTTCGGGCCGCTGGCCCCGATCGCCTGGTACCTCGCCGCCCGCGGTCGCAGGGAGATGTCCTACGACCCGGCGCGCTGGCGCCCCAGCGGCATGCTCACCGCCGGGCTGGTGCTCGGCATCATCGGCACGGCCCTGCTGGGCCTCGGCGTGCTGTTCGTCCTGCTGATGATCGGCGCGCTGGCCACCTTCGGGCCGTAACCGGCCGACGCCTCCCCGGACGCGACGAGGGCCCGACCATCACCTGGTCGGGCCCTCGTCCGTGTCAGGTCAGCTGGACTGGCCGAGATCAGCCGTGTCCGGCAGCGGCGCCTTGGCCACACCGTTGAAGGTGAAGGCCATTTCCGAGCCCTCGGGCGCGACGTCCACCACCACGATCTCGCCGGAGTGCACGTCGCCGAACAGGATCTTCTCGGCGAGGATGTCCTCGATGTCGCGCTGGATCGCGCGACGCAGCGGACGGGCGCCGAGCACCGGGTCGAACCCGCGCTTGGCGATCAGCGCCTTGGCGGCAGGGGTGAGCTCGATGCCCATGTCGCGGTCCTTCAGCCGGACCTCGATCTCGGACACCATCAGGTCGACGATGCGCTCGATATCGGCGTTGGTGAGCTGGTGGAACACCACGATCTCGTCCACACGGTTCAGGAACTCGGGACGGAAGTGCTGCTTCAGCTCGTCCGACACCTTCGCCTTCATCTTTTCGTAGCTTCCGGCCTCGTCGGAACTCTGGCTGAAGCCGAGGTTGACCGACTTGGAAATGTCGCGCGTGCCGAGGTTGGTGGTCATCACGATCACCGTGTTCTTGAAGTCGACCACGCGACCCTGGGCGTCGGTCAGGCGACCTTCGTCGAGGATCTGGAGCAACGAGTTGAAGATGTCCGGGTGGGCCTTTTCGATCTCGTCGAACAACACCACGCTGAAGGGCTTGCGACGCACCTTCTCGGTGAGCTGGCCGCCCTCTTCGTAGCCCACATATCCGGGCGGCGAACCGAACATCCGCGAGGCGGTGTGCTTCTCGGAGTATTCGCTCATATCGAGGGTGATCAGGGCGTCCTCGTCACCGAACAGGAACTCGGTGAGCGCCTTGGTGAGCTCGGTCTTCCCCACGCCCGACGGGCCGGCGAAGATGAACGAACCGCTGGGACGCTTCGGGTCCTTCAGCCCGGCGCGGGTGCGCCGGATCGAGCGGGCGAGCGCCTTGACCGCGTCGTGCTGGCCGATGTAGCGCTTGCCGATCTCCTCCTCCATCTTCATCAGCCGCGAGGACTCCTCCTCGGTCAGCTTGAAGACCGGGATGCCGGTGGAGCTGGACAGCACCTCGGCGATCGCCTCCTCATCGACCTCGGCCGGGGAGTCGGAGTCGCCGAGCTTCCAGGCCTCCTCCTTCTCCGCGCGGGCGATGGTGAGCTTGCGCTCGTCGTCACGCAGCCGGGCGGCCAGCTCGAAGTCCTGGGCGTCGATCGCGGCCTCCTTCTGGAGCCGGACGGCGGCGATCCGCTCGTCGAACTCGCGCAGGTCGGGCGGGGCGGTCATGCGACGGATCCGGAGCCGCGCGCCCGCCTCGTCGATCAGGTCGATCGCCTTGTCGGGCAGGAAGCGGTCCGAGATGTACCGGTCGGCCATCTGCGCGGCGGCGGTGAGCGCGCCGTCGGTGATGGTGATCCGGTGGTGCGCCTCGTACCGGTCGCGCAGGCCGCGCAGGATGTCGATCGTCAGCGCGATGGACGGCTCGGCCACCTGGATCGGCTGGAACCGCCGCTCCAGGGCCGCGTCCTTCTCGATGTACTTGCGGTACTCGTCGAGCGTGGTCGCGCCGATGGTCTGCAGCTCGCCCCGGGCCAGCATGGGCTTCAGGATCGAGGCCGCGTCGATGGCGCCCTCGGCAGCCCCCGCACCCACCAGGGTGTGGATCTCGTCGATGAAGAGCACCACGTCGCCGCGGGTCTTGATCTCCTTGAGCACCTTCTTCAGGCGCTCCTCGAAGTCGCCGCGGTACCGGGAGCCGGCCACCAGCGCGCCCAGGTCGAGGGTGTAGATCTGCTTGTCGCGCAGAGTTTCGGGGACGTCGCCGCGCACGATCGCCTGGCTCAGGCCCTCGACGACGGCTGTCTTGCCCACGCCGGGTTCGCCGATCAGCACCGGGTTGTTCTTGGTGCGGCGCGACAGCACCGTCATCACCCGCTCGATCTCCTTCTCGCGCCCGATGACCGGGTCGAGCTTGTTCTCGCGGGCAGCCTGGGTGAGGTTGCGTCCGAACTGGTCGAGGATCGTCGCCGCTGCGGCCGACTGGCCGGCCTCGGGCGCCCCGGACGTGGCCGCCTCCTTGCCCTGGTAGCCGGACAGGAGCTGGAGCACCTGGTTGCGGACGCGGTTGAGATCGGCGCCGAGCTTGATCAGCACCTGGGCCGCGACACCCTCGCCCTCGCGGATGAGGCCGAGCAGGATGTGCTCGGTGCCGATGTAGGGGTGGTTGATCTGGAGCGCCTCGCGCATCGAGAACTCGAGCACCTTCTTCGCCCGCGGCGTGAAGGGGATGTGGCCGGTCGGGGCCTGCTGGCCCTGGCCGATGATCTCCTCGACCTGCTCGCGCACGGCCTCGAGCGAGATGCCCATGGACTCCAGCGCCTTGGCCGCCACGCCCTCACCCTCGTGAATGAGACCGAGCAGCAGGTGCTCCGTGCCGATGTAGTTGTGGTTGAGCATGCGCGCCTCGTCCTGGGCGAGCACGATGACTCGCCTGGCGCGGTCGGTGAACCGATCGAACATGCTGGGACTCCTTCATTCCGGCGGAGCAAGCACAGCGTGAATCGGTGGATTCCGGCCTGGCTCGCCTCTTCAGCTTAGTCAACGCAGGCCCCCACCCATTCGTTCCGCTGTTCGCCCGCGGCTCAATCGGTGCCGGCGGACCCCTCCACTGCCCGGCCGGTGGACGCAGCCCGCCCCCGGCTCGACGGTGCGAGCCGGGGGCGGAAGGGCGGGTTGCTGCGACTTCTCCGGGTCAGCTGTGAGCGCGCTCGTAGGCCTCGCGGACCTCGGCGGAGACGCGGCCACGCGCGGAGACCTGCATTCCCTGGGCTGCGGCCCAGGCGCGGATATCCGTGGCGGCGGTGCCGGAGGACTTGCGGCGGCTGGAGCCGGCGCGCCGGGCGGAACTGTTCCGGTCGCGCTCGCCGGCGGCGATGAAGGGCGCAAATGCGTCCCTCAGCTTCTTGGCGTTCTCTGTGGAGAGATCGATGCTGTAGTTGATTCCGTCGAGGGCGAAGGCGATCGTCTCGGCGGCTTCGCTCCCATCGATGTCGTCAGTGTGGATGACCTGCACCCGCTTGGCCATGTCGGTCCTTTCGAAGAAGTCGTCGCAGCGCGACTTGGTTATTGGCTGCCCCAATAGTGACGCCAGCATATACCTGGGTGCACTTCCCGCAAACTGACCGGGGTCTATTCCCCATTTATCGCCGCGCAAACCCCCACGGCTGTGCGGGCGGTCACCGGGTCTCACCGGTCGAATCGCGGGGACGCCGGCACCCAATTCCGCACGCCGGGAATCAGGGCGTCACCAGGCGCGGATAAGCACTATTGCACCGGCGCGCGCCGTCGCGCTGAGGAGGCGGGGCTCAGGCGTGCTGGCGCTGCTCGCCGGGGAACTCCGGCGGGTTGGCCAGCGCCTGCAGTTCGACCACGGTGGGGGCGGCGTCGCCGTCCCACAGGTCGACCGCGTCACCGCGTCCGGAAACCCGGCGCGGCAGGGCGAGGACCTCCGCTTCCGCCGCGGCCTGGTGCTCGGAGAGCTGCACCTGGAGCGCGGCCTTGTCGCCGCGCAGCTGGGCGGCCTCCTGCGCCAGCCGGGCGGACTCTGCCCGGGACATCGTCAGCTTGCTGCGCAGCTCGCCGTTTCGGGCCTGGAGCACCTGGAGCAACCGGACATGCTGGACGCGCTCGGCGTGCAGCTTCTCCCCAGCCCGCCGGGAATCGGCGGACTGCTGGGCCATCATCGTGGTTCGCGTCACCCGGAGTTCGCGCCAGGCGAAACCACAGGCGAGGAAGCCACCGATCACGGCAACCGCGACCCCGGCACGAACCATCCAGACCCCGCCGAAAGCGGCGGCAACTGCGACGACGGCCGTGGAGAGCAACGAGAGCCACGCGTAACGGCGCAGCGGGGAAGGATTCGCTTTTCTCGGCGTGACGGCGGTATTCACGCCCCGGAGTCTAGCTAGGGGTATCCGCACTTCCCGGAATGTCGGGCGGCGTGGCGTCCTCGTCCGGGGGACCCGGAATTCGGCACGCACGTTCCAGGAACGCACCGGCGATGCCGAGCGCGACACTCGCCACCACGGCCGCGGCGGAACTCACGACGATCTCCCTGGGCAGGCTGGCCTCCAGGCGCGACCAGAAGTAGGCCGCCACCGCGGCATAGCCGCCGGCGAGCCCGGCGCCGGCGAGCAGGCAGGACTTGCCCAGCACGAGGAGGGCGACCGCGCGTCCGGGAGGGACCGGTTGGCGCCGCACCTGGATCATCCGGTGGGCCAGCACGGCCTGCGTCCCCACCACGGCAGCGAGGACGGCGATCGCCAGGGTGACCATCAGCGGGAGGCGCGGCAGCTCCACCCCGAACTTGTCCAGGGCCGTGAACAGCGACCAGCCGATGCCGGCGCCGACCACCACGGCGACGCCGACCGCCTGCCAACCGGTCGGGCGCACCGTCCCCGGGCTGCGAACGGACGGGGGCATCACTCCACCCGGAGGTCGTCGCGCCGGCGCACGCCGGTGGCGTCCAGCCCGGCCAGCAGGTCGGCCACCCGGCCGTGCCCGACCAGCTCCGCCTCCGGCTCGACCTCGAGCCAGGGCGCCAGCACGAACGCCCGCTCGTGGGCTCGCGGATGAGGAAGCGTGAGGTTCTCGCCGTTCAGCACCCGGTCGCCGACCGCGATCAGGTCGACGTCGACAGTGCGCGGCCCCCCGGGTACGACGCGGACGCGCGAGTACGCGTCCTCGATCGCCAGGGCGCGCTCGAGCATCACCATGGACGGCAGCGTGGACTCGGTGACCACCACGATGTTCAGGAAGTCGGGTTGTTCGACCAGCCCGACGGGCGTGGTCTCGTAGACCGAGGACACGCCGGTGATCTTCAGGCCGGGGGTGGCGCGCAGGGCACCGACGGCGCCCTGGAGGTACTCGAAGCGGTCACCGAGGTTCGACCCCAGGGAGAACACCGCGACCCTCAGCGGCGCCATGCCGGACAGGGTGTCGACGTCGAGGTAGGTCATGCGGGCTTCCTCCTGGTGATGCTGACGGCGACGTCCGCCACCGGGACCGGCAGCGGCGCCTGCGGCTTGTGGACGGTCACCTCGACCGCGACCACCAGTTCCTCCGCCAGGCAGGTCTGGGCGACCCGCTCGGCGAGGGTCTCGATCAGGTCGAGCGATCCCTCCCCGGCGACGCGGGCGACCCGCTGCGCGAGCTCGGAGTAGTCGACGGTGGTGGCCAGGTCGTCGGTGTCGGGACGGGGACGCAGGCTGCAGCACAGGTCGATCACGAACAGCTGCGGAGTGACCTTCTCCTCCGCGTACACGCCGTGGCGCGCGGTCACCTCCAGGCCGGTCAACCTGATCTGGTCGGGACGGTCCATGCAGCCACCTCCTCTGCGCCGACCCTACCGTCCGGCGCGTCCCTCCCGCTGGGGCTCCGCCGCCAGGCGCCCGGCGACGGCGATCGCGTCCCGGTGGGGCCGGGCCGTGTGCGTCCGCACGCCCCAGGCGCCGGCCGCCGCGACCAGCGCCGTGATGGCGACGCCGGCGTCCTCACGCTCGCGGACAGGGCGCGGGTCGTCGCCCTCGGCGAGCAGGGCACCGAGGAAGCGCTTGCGGGAGGCGCCCACGAGCAGGGGCTGGCCGAGGGCCGCGAGGGCGTCCAGCCGGCCCAGCAGCGCCCAGTTGTGCGCGGCGGTCTTCGCGAAGCCGAGGCCCGGGTCGAGCACCACCCGGTCACGCCGGATGCCCGCGGCGAGCGCGGCGGCGAGTCGTTAGGAAAGTTCCGCGCAGACGTCGATCACGACGTCGTCGTAGACGGCGAGGTCAGACATCGTCTCGGAGTGGCCGCGCCAGTGCATGGCGACGTACGACGCCCCGAGGTCGGCCACGGTCGGCAGCATCGCGGGGTCCGCGAGCCCGCCGGAGACGTCGTTCACCAGCACGGCGCCGGCGTGGACGGCCGCCGCGGCCACCGCCGCGCGCATGGTGTCGACCGACACCGGCACGCCGGCGGCGGAGAGCCGCTCGACGACCGGAACGACCCGCGCCAGTTCGGTCTCCACGTCCGCACGCTGGGCGCCGGGACGGGTGGACTCGCCCCCCACGTCCACGATGTCGGCCCCCTCGGCGTGCAGGGCCAGCCCGTGCGCGACCGCCGCCTCCACGGCCAGGAACTCGCCACCGTCGGAGAACGAGTCCGGGGTGACGTTGAGGATCCCCATCACCAGGGTGCGTCCGGGCTGCGGCAGCGTGGTCACCGCGAAAGCCTAACGAACCCCACCCTCTCCCGCTCTCCGCCCCCTTTCCGCCCGGCTCTCCGCCTCTCCTTCCGCCGTCCCACCAGCCCGGCATTGGCCCGGCGTTCGCCCACCCGGCCCGCCCCCCAGGTCCGCGTTCGCCCCCGAATGCAACTCCCGCTACCGGAATTCCGGTAGCGGGAGTTGCGATCGGCAGCAAACGCGGGGTGGGGAGGGGGAGGGGGCGGGGACGGGGTGGGGCGGGCGGCGGGGGTGGTGCGGGTTCAGCCGATGATCAGGCTCATCGCCTCTGCGCGGGTGGCGGGGTTCGCCATCACGCCGCGGACGGCGCTCGTGACGGTCTTCGCGCCGGGCTTGCGGACGCCACGCATCGTCATGCACAGGTGCTCGCACTCGATCACCACGATCACGCCCTGCGGGCTGAGGTGCTCGACCAGGGCGTCCGCCACCTCGGACGTCAGGCGCTCCTGCACCTGCGGCCGCTTGGCGAAGGCGTCGACGAGCCGCGCGAGCTTGCTGAGCCCGGTGATGCGTCCGTGCGAGGGGATGTAGCCGACGTGGGCCACGCCGGTGAACGGCAGGAGGTGGTGCTCGCACGTGCTCCACACCTCGATGTCACGCACCAGCACCATCTCGTCGTGCCCGAGGTCGAAGGTGGTCGAGAGCACCTCCGCCGGGTCGGACCGCAGCCCGCTGAACATCTCGCCGTACGCCTTCGCCACCCGCATCGGGGTGTCGCGCAGGCCATCGCGATCGGGGTCCTCCCCGACGCCGATCAGGATCTCGCGGACGGCTGCCGCCACCCGCTCCAGGTCGATGCCCACCTCAGGCTCCCGGCTTGTCCTGTGCGGCACCGTCCTTGCCGGTGGGTTCGCTGGACGGGGCCTGCGGCGGCGCGAACGGGTGCCCGCCGTGCCCGTTGCCCTGCGGGTCGCCGGCCACGGGCTGCTGACCGTAGGGAGCCTGGCCATAGGGGGCCTGGCCGTACGGCGGCTGGGGCGGGTAGGGGCCGGCCTGCGGCCATCCGCCGTAGGGCGGCTGGCCCGGGTAGCCCTGCTGGGCCATGGGCGGCTGCCCCATCGGCGGCTGCACGTACGGCGGCTGGCCCATCGGCGGCTGGCCGTAGCCGAAGCCCGGCGGCAGCTGCTCGGGGCCGCCCGCCGGCACCGGGACGGGTGCGGGCTCCGGAGGGAGCACCCGCTCGGGCGGGTCCACCGGAGGGATCGAGCTGGGCTTGCGGGTCTCGGACCCGGTCCAGGCCGGACGCTTCGGCCAGCGCTTCATCGGCTCGAAGATCTTCGCGACCTGCTCCTTGTCGAGGGTCTCCTTCTCGAAGAGCTGGCGCACCAGTTCGTCGAGCACCTCGCGGTTGGCCTCCAGCACGTCGAACGCCTCCTGATGGGCGTTGGCGATCAGCCGCGCCACCTCGGCGTCCACCTTGGCCGCGACCTCCTCGGAGTACTCGCGTGAGGAGCCGGCGCCGTAGCTCATGCCGAGGAACGGCTCGTGGTCGCCGGAGCCGAGCTTGACCGCGCCGAGGGCCTCGGTCATGCCGTACTCGGTGACCATGGCCCTGGCCAGCTTCGTGGCCTTCTCGATGTCGTTGCCGGCGCCCGTGGTGGGGTCGTGGAAGACCAGTTCCTCCGCCGCGCGGCCGCCCAGCATGTAGGCCAGCTGGTCGAGCAGCTCGCCCCTGGTCTGGGAGTACTTGTCGTCGTCCGGCATCACCATCGTGTAGCCGAGCGCGCGGCCGCGAGGCAGGATCGTCACCTTCTGCACCGGATCGGTGCCGGGCATCGCCGCAGCCACCAGGGCGTGCCCGCCCTCGTGGTAGGCGGTGATGAGCAGCTCGCGCTCGTTCATCACCCGGCTGCGCTTCTGGGGCCCGCCGATGACCCGGTCGATGGCTTCGTCGAGCTGCGGCTTGCCGATGAAGCGGAGGTTCATGCGGGCCGTCAGCAGTGCCGCCTCGTTGAGGACGTTGGCCAGGTCGGCACCGGTGAAGCCCGGCGTCCGCTTGGCCACCGACGACAGGTCGACGTCGGGCGCCAGCGGCTTGTTCGCGCCGTGGACGCGCAGGATCTGGAGGCGTCCCTTCATGTCGGGGGCCTCGACGGGGATCTGCCGGTCGAAGCGGCCGGGACGCAGCAGCGCCGGGTCGAGCACGTCGGGACGGTTCGTGGCCGCGATCAGCACGACGCCGCCGTGGACGTCGAACCCGTCCATCTCGACCAGCAGCTGGTTCAGCGTCTGCTCGCGCTCGTCGTGCCCACCGCCCATGCCGGCGCCGCGGTGGCGTCCCACGGCGTCGATCTCGTCGATGAACACGATCGCGGGCGCCGCCTCCTTGGCCTGCTCGAACAGGTCGCGGACGCGGGACGCGCCGACGCCGACGAACATCTCGACGAAGTCGGAGCCGGAGATCGAGAAGAACGGCACCCCGGCCTCGCCCGCGACCGCACGGGCCAGCAGCGTCTTGCCGGTTCCGGGCGGCCCGTACAGCAGCACGCCCTTGGGGATCTTGGCGCCGACGGCGGTGAACTTGGCCGGCTCGGAGAGGAACTCCCGGATCTCCTGGAGCTCCTCGATCGCCTCCTCACAGCCCGCGACGTCGGTGAAGGTGGTCTTCGGGGTGTCCTTGCTGGCCAGCTTGGCCTTCGACTTGCCGAAGCCGAGCACGCGGTTCCCGCCGCCCTGCACGTTGTTCAGCATGAAGAAGAACAGCACGCCCAGCACCAGGAACGGCAGGACGCTGAACAGGAATGTGCTCCACAGATTCGGCTGCGCGGGCTGGCCGTTCCACGAGTCGAGGGTGCCGGCAGCCTTGCGCTCGTTGAGCGCCTGGATGATCTGCTGGCTCTGGTCGCCCACCCAGTACGCCCGCAGCTTCTGCGGCGGCGTGTCCTTCGTCGTCACCCTGATCGACTGCTCGCCGTCGGTGAGCACCACCTCCGCCAGCGGGGTGTTGCTGTTGATCAGGGCGACCACGTCGGAGGTGGGCTTGTCGGTGTAGCCGCCGACGTTGCCCCAGGCCTCGATGACGAGGACGATCGCCACGATCCCGAGCACGGCCCAGGTGAGCGGGGAGCGGAAGAACCGGTTGGGTTTCATTACCTGCCTTCGTCAGCGGCGCGGTTGCGCACATAGGACGATACCGAAGCGCGCAACCGGCTCCGGCGGTCCCGCCCGCTGGTCGGGGCGGGGTCAGCTGTAGACGTGAGGGGCCAGGATCCCGACGTCGGTGAGGTTGCGGTAGCGGCCCGCGTAGTCCAGGCCGTAGCCCACGACGAACTGGTTGGGCAGGTCGAAGCCGATGTACTTCACGTCGATCTCGGCCTTCATGGCGTCCGGCTTGCGGAACATCGCCATGATCTCCAGGCTCGCCGGGTTGCGGGACGCGAGGTTCTGCATGAGGTAGGTCAGCGTGAGCCCGGTGTCGATGATGTCCTCCACCACCAGCACGTGGCGTCCCTCGAGGTCGGTGGAGAGGTCCTTGAGGATGCGCACCACGCCGGAGGACTGGGTGCCCATGCCGTAGGAGGAGATCGCCATCCAGTCCATCGCGCAGTCGATGTGCAGCGTGCGGGACAGGTCGGCCATGACCATCACCGCGCCGTTCAGCACGCCCACCAGCAGGGGGTTCTTGCCGGCGTAGTCGCGGTCGACCTGCGCGCCGATCTCGGCGAGGCGGGTCTCGATGTCGGCCTTGGTGTAGAGGACCTCGGACAGGTCGGCGGTGATGTCAGCGGAATCCACGCGGAGACCTTACCCCCGTGACGAAGCCGGCGGTCGCCCCGGCCCCGGCGGTGAAACCCGCAGGCGGCCGTCGACGCGCCGCACCCGCAGCCCGGGCACGTCCGCCCCGCGCTGGCCGTGCCAGGCGGTGACCAGCGCGTCCACGGCCGCGACGTGCCCCGCCGTCACGTCGGCGGCGCCGGCCTCGCGCAGCCAGTCCCGCAGGACGCGTCCCCGCAGCGCGGGCGGCAGCGACGCCAGCCAGTCGCAGGCCGGTTCCGGCTCCGGGTGGGACGCCCGTTCGGCGGCGGCGAGGGCGTCCAGGAGGTCGGCGTCGGCGCGGACGAGCGTGGCGGAGCGGGCGAGCGCCTCGGCGATGCCGGGCCCGAGCTCGGCCTCGAGCAGGGGCAGCACGCGCGCACGGACCCTCACCCGCGTGAAGCGGTCGTCCGCGTTGTGCGGGTCGAGCCACGGCTCGAGGCCCAGTTCCGCGCAGGCCCTCCGGGTGGTCGCGGCGCGCACCCCGAGCAGCGGACGGACGACGCGCCCGCGGCGCGCCGGCATCCCGGCGAGCGACCGTGCGCCCGACCCCCGGGCCAGCCCCAGCAGGACGGTCTCCGCCTGGTCGTCGAGAGTGTGGCCCAGCAGCAGGTCGTCACCTCCGGCGGCCTCCTCCAGCGCCGCGTAGCGCGCGTGGCGCGCTGCGGCCTCCGGACCCTCTCCGGAGGCGTCCACCTCGACCGTGAGCACCCGGGCCGGCATTCCCAGCCCGGCAAGCCGCTCGGCGACCAGTGCGGCCACCGCGTCCGAGCCCGGCTGGAGGCCGTGGTCGACCACGGCCGCGCGCACGACGACGCCGGTGCGCCGCGCCACCACGGCGGCCGCCGCGGCCAGCGCCAGCGAGTCGGGTCCGCCGGAGCAGGCGACGAGGGCCGGGCCGGTGAGGGCAGCCTCGACCGCCCGCACCACCTCGAGGGTCGCGGGCCCGAGCGCCCGACGGGCCATCAGATCCGGTGCAGCCACAGCTGCGGGTCGTGCACCTCGTGGAGCGTCGGCAGCAGTCCGGGCGCCTCGAACGCCCGGTTGAGGGTCTCGACGCCGGCGGCGTCGATCACCTGGCGGCAGAACCCCGCACCGTCGCGGTACTGCTCGCGCTTGAGGTCGAAGCCGAGGAGCCGGCGCACCCAGCTGCCCCACCCCTTCTGGTCACGGCGCGACTCGAAGGCCCTGCGGATCGCCGGGTAGCTCGGCACGACCGCCGTGCCGACGCGGTCCATCATCACGTCGGCGTGGCCCTCCATCAGCGACATGACCGCCGTCACCTGGTCGAAGGCCTCCCGCTGCGCAGGGTTGGCGATGAGGTCACGCACGCTCGTCGGGCGTCCCGCCTCCGGCCAGCCGAACCGCAGCTCGTCACCCTCGAGGAGCTCGGCGAACAGGCCGAGAAGGTGCCCGCGCAGCCACGGGGCGTGCCCGAACTGGAACCGGTGGGTCTCCTCGTGCAGGCACACCCACAGCCGGAAGTCGGACGGGACCGCGCCGAGCTCGCGCTCGACCAGCAGGACGTTGGGGGCGACGAGCAGCAGCCGCGACGGGTCGGAGAACGGGTCGAACTGGCCGAGGATGCGCGCCGCGACGAGGGCGAACACGCCACCGGCCTGGGCGCCCAGGGCACGGGCGCGGACGCGGGCCACCGCCGAGTCGGGCTCGTGGGCGCCGACGCCGGCCAGCATGGCACTCGCCGAGCCGCACACCGCCGTGACCCAGCTGGCCCGGTCGACCACGAGCACCTCCGCGGGCGCGGGACGCTCCAGCCGGGTCACCTCCGCGACGTGTCCGGTCGCCCGGGACGCGGCGTCGCGCAGGTCGGCGACCAGGCCGGCGATCTCGGACGGGCCGGCGTCCGGCCCCGGGTGGACGAGCGCCCTGCCGGTGCTCGCTGCGAAGGGCCAGTCGACGACGGGCAGGTGCTCCATGGCTCCACCCTACGGCGCGGCCGGGAGCCGCAGGAGGACGCGCGGGGTCAGCGGCAGCCGCAGCGCACGAGCGCGGCGGCGGAGCGGTCGAGCCAGTTGTAGGCGGTGTTCTGCCCCGCGGTCCCGTTGGCCATCGCGGCGAAGACCAGCCGGGCGCCGTCCGCCGTGGTCAGGTAGCCGGCCAGGCTGGCCACGCCGGCCAGCGTCCCGGTCTTCGCGCGGACGTTGCCCCGGGCGATCGCCTCCGAGCTGTCGTCGAACCGGTCCTTCAGCGTCCCGTTCTCTCCGGCCACGGGGAGCCCGTCGGCCACCGCGCGGAGTTCCGGGGTGTGCACGGCGAGCAGGAGGCCCCGGGCCAGCACGGACGGCGTCACGCGCGAGCGGTCGGACAGGCCGCTGCCGTCGCGCAGCACCATGCCGTCGTCCCACAGGTCGTGGTCCTTCAGCCAGGCCGTGATCGCGGCGGTGGCGCCGGCGAAGCTCGGCGTCCGGCCGGTGGCGAGGGCCACGTGGCGCGCGAGGACCTCCGCGGCGGAGTTGTCGCTGAGCCGCAGGGTGCGCGCGATGACGGCCGACAGCGGCGCCGAGGACACCGACGCCACCGTTGCCGCCCCGTCGGGAGCCTCCTGCTGTCCGACAACGGTGACCCGGATGCCCTGCTTCTGCAGCCGCTTCGCGAAGGCGGTGGCCGCGGTGAGCGCCGGCTCCGGGTCGGAGCGCCACTGGTCGAAGCGGCCCTCCCCCACCATCAGCGGGGTCACCCGGGACAGGTAGCCGCGCCAGCGCGACTTCCACGCCGGGTTGAAGTCCGGGCCGGAGAACAGCGAGTCGTCGTAGCCCAGGCGCACCTTCGTCACCCCGGACGCCGCCAGCGCCTCCGCCGTGTGCACGGCGAGCGCCTGGAGCGAGGCGGGCTTGGTGGCCGAGGTGGAGGTCTTGTCCGTGAGCAGCGGGTCGCCGCCCCCGACCAGCACGATCCGTCCCTTTGACGGGCTGACCACGCTCGTGGTGAAGGTGTGGTCGGCGCCGAGGGTGTCCACGGCGGCGAGGGTGGTCAGCAGTTTCAGCGTCGAGGCCGGGGCGAGGGGACGGTCGGCACCACGGTCGGCGAGCACGGCGCCGTCGTCGGCCAGGACGGCGATCCCGCTCCGGGCGATACCGGTCCGCGAGACCTTCGCCAGCCGGGCGGCGAGCTTCTCCGGATCGGGGACGGGAGCCGGCGTCGCGGACGCCGGGGAGGCGTCCGGGGCGGTGGGCCGGACGGCCGCCGGGCCCTGTGCAGGACCGGCGGAGGCGGGGGTGCAGCCGGCGAGGAGGACGGCGCACACGGCGGCGGCGATCACGCCGGGGCCGGCCCGTCCGGGACGTCGCCGGGGTGACCCCACCCTTGTCGGGGCCCCGGCTAGCGATAGGCTCGGCTCACACATCGAGAACCCATCATGACAGAGAGGCTCAGATGACTCCGACGGAACGCCCCAGCTTTGCACGCCCCAAGATTCAGCCGAGCCTCCACTTCGACGTCACGATCGAGATCCCGAAGGGCACCAAGAACAAGTACGAGATGGACCACCACACCGGCCGCATCCGGCTGGACCGGACGCTGTTCACCTCGACCCAGTACCCGAACGACTACGGCTTCATCGAGGGCACCCTCGGCCAGGACGGCGACCCGCTGGACGCCATGGTGCTGGTTCCCGAGGCCACTTTCCCCGGCGCCCTCATCGAATGCCGCGCGATCGGCATGTTCCGCATGAAGGACGAGATGGGCGGCGACGACAAGGTGCTGTGCATCCCGGTCGCCGACCAGCGCCAGCAGAACCTCAAGGAACTCACCGACCTGGCCAACCTCGCCCTGCTCGAGATCGAGCACTTCTTCTCCGTCTACAAGGACCTCGAGCCCGGCAAGTCCGTCGAGGGTGCGGTCTGGGTCGGCCGCGCCGAGGCCGAGATGGAGATCCGCTCCAGCTGGGAGCGCGCGCGAGGAACCTCCTACGAGAACGAGTTCACCAGGGACTGAGCCCGACGATCTAGATGGCCACCCGCGGCGAACCGAAGGCACACCGGCTGTACCTGCTGCGCCACGCGGACGCCGCCAACCACGGCCTGGACGCCCGGGACGTCTCCCGGGAGCTCAGCCCGAAGGGACGGGCGCAGGCGCGCGAGGTCGGTGAGGTGCTCGGCCCGCAACGGGTCGAGCTCGTGCTCAGCTCGTCCGCCACCAGGGCCCGCCAGACCACGGAGCTGCTGAACCTGCGCGCCCCGATCCGCTACCTCGACCGGCTGTACAACGCCGGCACCCGCCAGCTCCTCGCCGAACTGTCCGGGGTCGAGGACCGGGTACTGACGGTCCTGGTGGTCGGCCACGCGCCGGGCATCCCGGCCCTGGCCAGCAGCCTCGCCGACCGCCGGCACTCCAGCGGTGAGGCGTTGTCGATGATCCGGTACAACTTCCCCCCGGCCACGCTGGTCGGACTGGAGTTCTTCGGCGGCTGGTCGGCGCTGGCGGAGGCCCGGCTGTTCACCGCCCGCCACCCCTGAGCTACTCGAAGAGCCCGCGCGCGATCCAGTCGCCCTTGCCGAACCCGCCAGGGATCGCGAACACCGCCGAGCCGACGGCGTGCGTCCAGTCGTTGAGGGCGTCGCCGGCGTCGAGCCTGTTCTGGATGGGCACGAACTGCTGGGCGATGTTGGCGCAGAAGGCGAGGAACACCAGGCCCGCGGAGGTCGCCGGGCCGTCCCCGGTGGCCTCGGTGAGGGTGTAGTTCAGGCCGCGGCGCAGGATCCGGCGGCCGTTGTTCTCCAGCGGGTGCGAGCGGCGCGCGTGCGCATCGAGGGCGATCACCGGCGCACCGGCGGCGTCCGTCGCGCCCAGGTCGAGCGCGTCGGTCTCGAGGGTCCCGGTGAGCGGGGCGCCGGTGTCCAGCCGCCGTCCGATCACCTTCTCCTGGCGGTCGCGGGTGGTCCGGTCCCAGAAGTCGAGGTCCATCTCGATGCGGCGCACGACCAGGCAGGTGCCGCCGGCGAACCACGGCAGGGGGTCGTCGGCCCACACCGCGGCGTCGAGGTCGGGGCCGGTCGGGTTGCCGGTCCCGTCGAGCTGGCCGAAGAGGTTGCGCCCCGTCACCGGCGTCCCGCCGGCGTCCGTGCCCCGCCAGGAGCCCTCCTGCACCCAGGCCGGGCGTGCGAAGGTGGCCGCGTCGCGGGTGAGGCGACGGGCGACGTAGTCCACGGTGGTGGCGTCGTCCGCGGCCACGATCGCGAGCACGTCGCCACCGTTCCAGCGGTCCTGGAGCCGGTCGTGGCGCATCGCCGGGATCTCGACGAAGCCGTCGGGACGCCGCCGCAGCAGGCCCGGCAGGGTGAACACGCGCGGCCCCAGCCCCACCGTGACGCTCAGCGAGACCCCTGAGCGGGCCAGTTCGGGCGTCGGATCGCCCGGCACCGGCGTGCCGGCCATGGCGGCCTGGATGTCGCCGCTCCACAGCTTGAGTAGCTTCACCAGGGGCTCCACGGCCAGGTCGTGCAGGGTGAACGCCAGCAGGCGGGTGACCGCGGGGGTGGGGGTGACGATCCCGGCCTGGTGCACCTCGTGCGGTGAGTAGTCCCTGCGGACGACCGTCTCGACCGGCGCGGACGCAGGGGCGCCCGCGCGCGCCACGGCGGCACCGGCGAGGCCGCCCGCCAGCGCCCCGGCACCGGCCGCTCCGGCGTAGCCGAACAGCCGTCGGCGGCCGAGGCCGGGCTCCATCCCGTCCCCGGCCGGCGGCACGCCCGGCTCGTCCGGCATCAGGCCGACGGGCTCATGCTCGGCATCGGGGAGTGGTAGTGGTCCTCCTCCTCGACGAATTCCTTCACCGGCGCGGTGACCGGCAGCGAGCTGCCGTCGGAGAAGTGCAGGGTGAGGTTCACCTCGTCGCCGACCGCCAGTTCCTTCTTCAGCATCATCAGCATCACGTGGTAGCCGCCCGGGGCGAGGTGCAGGTGGCTGCCGGCGGGGACGACCGCGCCGTCCTTCGCCTCCTGCATCACCATGGCGCCGTCCTTCATCACCATCTCGTGCACCTGCACCATACCGGCGTCTGTGTAGTCGGCGCCGACCAGCTTCACGTCCGTCTCACCGGAGTTGACGATGGTCATGAAGGCTCCGGTCATGCTCGCGTCCTTGGCGCCGGTGGTGGTGCGCACCCACGGGCTCTCGACGATGAGCATGGACGTGTCTCCCGCGGACGCCGTCCCGGCCGCCGACCCCGTCGGCGCCGGTGCGCCCGGGGTGGTACTCGCGCAGCCGGTGGCGCCCGCGAGGGCCACCAGGATCGCCACGCCGGTGATCAGCCTTCGCATCACATCTCCCTCTTCTCTGTGCGGTCATTCTTGCCGACGCCCGCAGTGTGTGCCCAGCGACGAGTCCACAGAACCCCCGGCGCGCGACGCCGGTCGCCACTAGCGTGGGAGGAACGGAGCAGGCTCGTCTCGACGCACGGACAGGATACCCCCTAGGGTATGCTTCGGTCGTCGGCGGAGCTGCCGGCAGAAGGAGTGGTAATGGCAGAGGTCGTCATTCTGGGAGCGGGGGTGTCAGGCCATACCGCCGCACTGCACCTCCGTCGCCTGTTGGGCAGGCAGCACACCGTCACCGTGGTGTCGCCGAACTCCCAGTGGAACTGGATCCCGTCCAACATCTGGGTGGGCGTGGGCGAGATGGGCAAGTCCGACGTGGTGTTCCCACTCGCCCCGGTGTACGCGAGGAAGGGCATCGGCTTCCACCAGGCGAAGGCGGTCGCGATCCGGCCGAAGGGCGACCGGGACGACTCCCGCGGCGCGGTCGACATCGAGTTCACCTCGCCGGACAAGGCGGGGACGACCCAGCGGATCCGCTACGACTACCTGATCAACGCGACCGGCCCGAAGCTGCGGTTCGAGGCCACCGAGGGCATGGGTCCCGGCGGCTACACCCAGTCGGTGTGCACGGCCGACCACGCCGTCGAGGCCAACGAGAAGCTGCGCGAGGTGATCGCGGTGCTGAAGACCGGCACCCCGCAGACCCTGGTGATCGGCATGGGGCACGGCACCTGCACCTGTGAGGGCGCGGCGTTCGAGTACGTGTTCAACGTCGACCACGAACTGCGCGAGGCCGGCGTCCGTGACCTCGCCCGGGTGGTCTACCTGACCAACGAGGCGGCCCTGGGCGACTTCGGCGTCGACGGCATGGTGTTCGACCAGCAGGGCTTCCAGACCACCAGCGAGCTGTGGACGGGCTCCCTGTTCCGCGAGCGCAACGTCGAGGCGATCCTCGGGGCGCACGTGTCGAGGGTCGAGGACGGGCTGATCCACTACGAGACGCTCGACGGCACCACGCACACGCTCGGCTTCGACTTCGCGATGCTCATCCCGCCGTTCGGCGGCGTGCCGCTGAAGGCGTTCGACGCCGACGACAACGACATCACCGCCGAGCTCTTCGCCCCGTCCGGCTTCATGAAGGTGGACGCCGACTACACCGCCAAGCCCTACGAGGAGTGGCGCGCGGAGGACTGGCCCACCACCTATGCCGCGCCGGGCTACGACAACGTCTGGGCGGTCGGCATCGCGTTCGCTCCTCCCCACCAGATCTCACGGCCCAGGAAGTCGGCGAACGGGACGATGATCGCGCCCTCCCCGCCCCGCACGGGCATGCCGTCGGGCGTGATGGGCAAGACCGTCGCCATGACCATCGCCGACCGCATCAAGAACGGTCCCGGCGCCCCGGCGCACACCGCCTCCATGGCGCGGATGGGCGCGGCGTGCGTCGCGTCGGCCGGCACCGGCCTCACGAAGGGTTCCGCGGCGGCGATGACCATGCTGCCGGTCGTGCCCGACTACCAGCGCTTCACCACCGGACGCGACGAGCGGGAGACCCGCGGCGAGCTCGGCCTGCACGGCCACTGGGTGAAGCTGATGCTCCACTACCTCTTCCTCTACAAGGCCAAGGCCCGTCCGGGCTGGCAGCTGATTCCGGAGTGACCATGACACACCTGACCATGCACGAGCCCACCGGCGGCGGCGACCCCGTGGTCGACCTCTCCAGTGCCCCCCTGCCGACGAAGAAGACCCTGGACATGCGGCGCAACCTGCCGTTCCAGTTCACCCGGTTCCTGGCGTTCAACTCCCGGATCATGCGGATGGTGATCAAGGGCCACCACTAGGCCCGTCCCGGACGACGAACGAGGCTGCCACCCGTGCGGGTGGCAGCCTCGTGTCGCGTCGGGTGCGGGCCGTTCAGGCCAGCGAGAGGAAGAGCTTCTCCAGGGAGGCGGTGTCGACGCCGCCCTCGGGGCCGGATTCGGTGATGCACTGGCGCAGGCCGGCCGCGATGACGGCGAAGCCGGCCCGGTCGAGGGCCTTGGAGACCGCGGCGAGCTGGGTGACGATGTCGGCGCAGTCGCGTCCGTCCTCGATCATGCGGATGATGCCGCCGATCTGTCCCTGCGCCCGCTTCAGCCGCTTGAGCACTCCGCTGAGCTCGTCGGTGTCGAGTTGCATGCTTGCGGCCCCTTCGGTCTGGCGGATGAGAGCGATCATACCGGCCGGAGTATGGGCCGAGGGGCTCATGCGGTCGTCTCCGCGGCCTGCTGCTCGGCCAATTCGGCGCGAACGGCGTCCATGTCTGCGGCGCGGACGGCGCCGATCAGCTCCTCCAGCGCGGGCGCGGGCATCGCGCCGGGCTGGGCGTAGACGAGGATGCCCTCGCGGAACACCATCAGGGTCGGGATGGACATGATCCGGGCGGCACCGGCGAGCTCACGCTCGGCCTCCGTGTCGACCTTGCCGAACACCAGGTCGGGGTGCTGCTCCGAGGCCGCCTCGAACACCGGCGCGAACATCCGGCACGGTCCGCACCAGGCGGCCCAGAAGTCGACGAGCACGATGTCGTTGTCCGACACGGTCTGCTCGAAGTTGGCGGCGGTCAGGGTGGTGGTGGCCATGCGAACTCCTTCTCTGTATACCCCCTAGGGTATCACGAACGCTGCGTCGCCCGCCGGTCAGGGCCGTGCGGGACGACCCGGCAGCTCGATCCAGAACGTCGAGCCATGACCGGGGACGGAGTCCACACCGTAGCGCCCCCGGTGCGCGGTCACGATGGCCGCCACGATGGCCAGGCCCAGGCCGGACCCCCGCTCACCGGTGTCCCGCACCCGGTAGAAGCGGTCGAACACCCGGGGCAGCTCCTGGGGCGGGATGCCGCGACCGCGATCGGCAACCAGGACACGGACCACGGGTCCCCGCTGCTCGGCCGAGAGGGTGACGGGCGTGCCGTCGTCGGAGTACTTCACCGCGTTGGCCACCAGGGCGGTCAGCGCCTGGCGAAGACGGTCGGAGTCGGCCAGCACGCCGGTGGCCCCCGACCGCTGGACGGTCACCCGGCGTCCCGGCTCACGCACCCGCAGGTCGGCGGCCAGGTCCTCCAGCACCTCGCCCAGTTCGAGCGGACGCAGGTCCAGCGCGGCGCCGTCGCTCAGCGCCGTCAGGTCCAGCAGGTCGTCGACGATCCGTCCCATGCGACCGGCCTCCGCGTTGATCCGGCGCATCGCGTCCGCAACCTGCTCCTCGCCGACCAGGCCGCCCTGGGCGTAGAGCGAGGAGTAGCCCCGCAGGGTCGTCAGCGGCGTCCGCAGCTCGTGGCTGGCGTCGGCGACGAAGCGGCGCAGCTGCTCCTGGCCGGCGGACGTGGTGGTGACCATCGCGTTGAAGGCGGCCCCCAGCCGTCCCGCCTCCGTCGCCGGGTGGTCGGTCTCGACAAGGACGGGGTCGCGTCCCCCGGTGGCGGTGACGTGCTCTGCCGCCGCGGTCAGCCGGGCGATCGGGCGCAACCCCAGCCGGTCCACCCAGTAGCTCACAAGCAGGGTGATCGCCGCCACCGCGAGCCACGCCAGCCCGAGGGCGATGACCAGCCGGCGCGAGGCCGCCTCCACCCCGTCCATCGACAGGGCGACGACCACCGTCCGCTGGGCCAGCGGCGCCTCGACCAGCCGGACCCGCTCGCCCGACCCCCCGGTCGTGGCACGGGTCACCGGGCCGGCGTCCCGCTCGTTGCCCAGCAGCACCGGCACCAGGCCCGGCTCCGCGTCGGGGGCGAGCACCGTGTTCAGCGTCCCGTTCAGCTTGTGGATGCCGACGTAGACGTCGGTGAGCAGGTCTGCTGCGGCGCCCGTCCCTGCCTCCGCCCGGGTGGAGACCGCGACCAGCGCCTTCGTGTTCGCCGAGAGGACGCGGAGGCGCTCGTCCACCTGCGAGACGAGGTACGACCGCTGCACGAGGGCCACGCCGGCGAACGCCAGCGCGACGACGACCAGCAGCGTGCTGATCGCCACGACGAGCCGGCGGCGCAGGGTCATCACGACTCCCGGACGGCGTACCCGATGCCGCGCACCGTGTGGATCAGCCGCGGCTCCTGGGCGTCCACCTTCTTGCGCAGGCTGGAGATGAAGGACTCGATGATCGCCGACTCGCCACCGAAGTCGTACTGCCAGACCTGGTCGAGGATCTGGCCGCGGGTCACCACGCGTCCGGCGTTGGCCATCAGGCAGGCGAGCAGCTTGAACTCGGTGGCGGACAGCGTGAGCTCGCGCCCGCCCCGCCAGACCCGGTGGGCGTCGGCGTCCAGCACCAGGTCGGCCACCTGCCAGCGGGACGGCTCCGGCTGGCCGCCGCGGCGTCGCAGCGCCACCTGGACGCGCGCGACCAGCTCCTCCAGCGCGAAGGGCTTCACCACGTAGTCGTCGCCGCCGGAGGTCAGCCCGCGTACGCGGTCGGACGTCGTCCCGCGCGCGGTCAGGAAGATCACCGCCGCCTGGCTGCCCGTAGCGCGCAGCCGGCGCAGCACCTCGTAGCCGTCGAGGTCGGGCAGCTGGATGTCGAGCACGACGACCTGCGGGTCGAGCGTGGCGGCCGCGGCCAGCGCCGCCGCTCCGGTGGCGGCGGACTCCACCGTGCAGCCCTGGAGCCGCAGGGCTGCGCCGACGAGGAACGAGATGTTCTCCTCGTCGTCAACCACGAGCACGCGGGGGCCGGCTGTCTCCACGGGTACAAGATGCCAGCAAGCGCCACCGCGGACGAGCCGACCCGCACCGGCTTCCAGCAGATCTCCAGCTTTCCTTGACGCCGACTCCAGCCGGGGCCGCCAGGCTCGTCACGAAAGCACACCGGGAGGGGAAGTCATGAGGTTCGTCAGGTCCATCGTCGCGGGCGCCGCCGTCGTGGTCGCCGGAGGCGTCCTGTACGCCGGCCAGGCCGCAGCGGACCCGTCCACGCCGACACCGTCGCCCACCGCGTCCACGGCCGCGGGCACGGCGGCGTCCCGGGGCGCGGGCGTGGCCTGGTTCTACCGTGCCCTGACCGTTGACCAGCGCCGGTGCCTCGCCGACGCGGGACTCCAGCGTCCCAAGGGCGCGCTGAGCGATGCCCAGCGCACCGAGCTCGCCGGCCAGGTGCGCGCCGCGCTGAAGGAGTGCGGGGTCGAACTTCCCGACAAGCTCGCCGGGCGCGACCGCCTGGGCTTCGGCTGGGCGTCCCTGAGCGTCGAGCAGCAGCAGTGCCTCGCCGGCACGGAGCTCACCCGTCCCTTCGGACGCCTCACCGACGCCCAGCGCGCCGCCCTGAAGCAGTCCCTGGTGGACGCCGCCGCCGCGTGTGGCGTCGCCCGCTGAGGCGGTCCTCGTCCCGCCCTGTCGCCGCGCGTCCGCCCCGTCGAAGGCCAGCCTTCGCCGCCGAGGGCCAGCGTTAAGGCCGAGGGCCAGCGTTACGTCGAGGCCAGCCTTCCCCGCCGAAGGCCAGCGCTAAGGCCGAGGGCCAGCACCTGCGCACTGGCCCTCGGCATCAAGGCTGGCCCTCGATGCCGAATGACGCGTACCGGCGGATCAGGACCTCCATCAGATGGACGGACCGCCGCCGTCCACGACCTGCGTGCGTCCGCCGTCGTCGCCCGGTCCGTCACCCCCCAGGGCCAGCGTTACGGCCGAGGGCCAGCACCGGTGCACTGGCCCTCGGCATCAAGGCTGGCCCTCGACACCGGAGGCGGGCACTCGACACCGGAGGCTGGCCCTCGACTCCGGAGGCTGGGCGCTCGGCGGGGCAGGCGGGCCCTGGACGTCGGAGGCGTGCGCTCGGCGGTCCAGGCTCGCCGGCGACGGCGGGAGCTGCGCCCGACCCACGGACGCGGGCGACAGAGCCCGGAAACGGCAGGTGCCGGGCCCCCGAAGGGACCCGGCACCGTGCGTGCGGGACGATCAGCCCTTGGTCAGCGGACCGAGGGTGGCGTCGTTGGCGTAGACCTCAGCAGCGTTGTCCTTGGTCACGATCACCGGGGCGATCAGGTAGGACGGGACGACCTTGACACCGTTGTCGTAGGACTTGGTGTCGTTGACCTCAGGGGTGCCACCGGCCTGCAGCGCCTGGACCATCTTGATGGACTGGGCGACGAGGAGGTTGGTGTCCTTGAAGATGGTCGAGTACTGCTTGCCGGCCATGATCGACTTGACCGACTCCACCTCGGAGTCCTGGCCGGTCACGACGGGCAGCGGCTTGCCGGCGGCGTCCACCGAAGCCATGGCCGCGCGGGCCAGGGTGTCGTTCGGGGAGAGGATGCCGTCGAGGTCGGCCTTCTGGTAGAAGCCGGAGAGCACGGTGTCGAAGCGCTTCTGCGCGTTCTCGGCCTTCCAGCCCTGGGTGACGACCTGCTCGAAGGTGGTCTGCTTCGACAGGACGGTCAGCGTGCCGTCGTCGATCTTCGGCTGAAGGACGCTCATGGCGCCGTCGAAGAAGACCTTGGCGTTGTTGTCGTCCGGCGAGCCGGCCATCAGTTCGACGTTCCACTTGGTCTTGTCGCCCTTGCGAGCCTTGAGGCCATCGAGCAGCGCGGTGCCCTGGAGCACGCCGACCTTGTAGTTGTCGAACGCGACGTAGTAGTCGACGTCCGGGGTGTTGGTGAGCAGGCGGTCGTAGGCGATCACGGTGATGCCGGCCTGCTTCGCCGCGGCGAGCTGGGTGCCCAGCTGGGAGCCGTCGATGGCGCCCACGATCAGGACCTTCGCGCCCTTCTCGATCATCGCGGTGATCTGGTTCTGCTGCTCGGTCACGCCGCCGTTGGCGAACTGCACCGTGCCCTTGAACCCGGCGGTGGTGAGGCCGTCGTTGAACAGCTTCTCCGCGAGGACCCAGTTCTCGGAGGTCTTCTGCGGCATCGCCACGCCGATGACGGCGTCCTTGGCGAACCCGGCTGCTGCACCCGATGCACTGCCACTGGCGGCCGGGGTCTCGGTGCGACCCCCGCCACAGCCGGTCAGAGCCAAAGCGCCCGCGGCCGCGAGCACAACCGCAGCCTTAGCGAACTTCTTCATCCCTACCTCTTTCTTCTTCCGGCAGCCGACTTGGCTCTCCCGGTTCCACCCGGCCACCCCTGCGTGGCCGGGAAGTCTTGCGTGACCGTCTGCTCAGCGCATCTCGGTCGGGTTGGCGCCCGCCTGCTCCTCGAGCAGGCCGGCCTCGGCCGGCGTGGTGGTCGCGGCCTCCTTGTTGCGGGCGAACATCCCGGTGATGGACGCCTTGCCCTGGCGCTTCTGCCACACGTCGAGGGCGACGGCGGCCAGCAGGACCAGGCCCTTGATCATCTGGGTGACGTCGGAACCGGCGCTCATCAGCTGCAGGCCGTTGTTGAGCACGGCCATCACCAGGCCACCGATGATCGACCCGATCACCGTGCCCACGCCGCCGGAGACCGCCGCGCCACCGATGAACACGGCGGCGATGGCGTCCAGCTCCCAGCCCACGCCGTCGAACGGGCCGGACGCGGTGGAGCGGCCGACGAACATGATGCCGGCGAACGCCGCCAGCACGGACATGTTCAGCATGACCAGGAAGTACGTGCGCCGGGTGTTGACGCCGGAGAGCTCCGCCGCGAGGCGGTTGCCACCGACGGCGTAGATGTGGCGACCGGTGACGGTGCGCTGGGTGACGAACGTGTAGAGGATCACCAGCGCGGCCAGGATCAGGCCGGGGACGGGGAAGGAGGTGCCCGGACGGCCGGAGCCGAACATCCAGGTCAGCCAGCCGACCACGACGGCCAGCAGCGCGATCCGGACGATGGTCACCCAGAACGGCGGGACCTCGGCGTTCACCTTGATCAGCGCACGGCGGTTCCGCAGCTGCATCCACACCAGGACGGCGATCGTGATCAGGCCCAGCAGCAGCGTGGAGTTGTTCATGCCGGTGTTCGGGCCCCACTCCGGCAGGTAGCCCGCGCCCAGGTACTGGAAGTCCTTGGGCACCGGCACGGTCAGCGACTTGCCGATGAACTGGTTGGCGCCACGGAAGAACATGTAGCCGGCCAGGGTCACGATGAAGCCGGGGATGCCCATGTAGGCCACCCAGAAGCCCTGCCAGGCGCCACACAGCGCACCGATGGCGAGGCCGAGCAGGACGCCTGCCCACCACGGGATGCCCCAGTCGCGCATTGCGATCGCCACGACGATGCCGACGAAGGCCGCCACGGAGCCGACGGCCAGGTCGATGTGGCCGATGACGATGACCATCACCATGCCGATGGCCAGCACCAGCACGTAGCTGTTGCCGTTGATGAGGTTCATGAGGTTGGTCGGCGTGATGACCAGGCCGCCGGTCATGAGGTGGAAGAAGATCGCCAGCGCGACCAGGACGAACAGCATGCCGAACTGGCGCAGGCTGCCACCGAACAGTTTCTTCAGAGCTTCCATCGTTGTCTCTCCCCGCAGCTCAGGCTGCGCTCTTGGTGGTGTTCGGGATGAGGGTCATCAGCCGCATCAGGTCCTCCTGGGTGGCCTCGGCCACGTCCAGGCACCCGGTGATGGCACCCTGGCTGACCGTGTAGATGCGGTCACACGTGCCCAGCAGTTCGGGCAGCTCGGAGGAGATCATCATGATCGCCTTGCCCTGGTCGGCGAGGGCGTTCATGATCCCGTACATCTCGTACTTGGCCCCCACGTCGATGCCGCGGGTGGGCTCGTCGAGGATCAGCACCTCGGGCTCGGTGAACAGCCACTTCGCCACGACGACCTTCTGCTGGTTCCCGCCGGAGAGCTTCACGACGCCCTCGTTGACGTTCGGCGTCTTGATCCGCAGTTCCTTGCGGTACTTCTCCGCGGCCATGAACTCGGCGTTGCGGTCGACCACCCCGTTCGGCGAGATCTGGTGCAGCTCCGCCGACACCACGGTGGTGCGGATGTCATCCAGGAGGTTCAGCCCGAGCACCTTGCGGTCCTCGGTGACGTAGGCCAGGCCCAGCTCGATGGCCTGCTCGACGGTCTTCGGCGAGATCTCCTTGCCGTCGAGGAAGATCTGGCCCTTGACGTAGGTGCCGTAGGAGCGACCGAACAGCGAGCGGGCCAGCTCGGTGCGTCCGGCGCCCATCAGGCCGGCGAAGCCGACGATCTCGCCGCGCCGGAGGAAGAAGTTCGAGCCCTTGCAGACCAGCCGCTCGGTCACCTCCGGGTGCCGGATCGTCCAGTCCTTGACCTCGAACATGACCTCACCGGCGTGCGAGGTGTGCTCGGGGTAGCGGGACGTGAGCTCGCGGCCCACCATGCCCCGGATGATGCGGTCCTCGTCGACCCGCTCCCCCGGGGGCACGTCGATGGTCTCGACGCTCCGGCCGTCGCGGATGATGGTGATCGAGTCGGCGATGGCGGCGATCTCGTTCAGCTTGTGGCTGATCATGATGCAGGTCATGCCGTGGCTCTTGAACTCGCGGATCAGGTCGAGCAGGTGGGCCGAGTCGGTCTCGTTGAGCGCGGCCGTGGGCTCGTCGAGGATGAGCAGCTTCACGTCCTTGCTGATGGCCTTGGCAATCTCGACCAGCTGCTGCTTGCCGACACCGATGCTCTTGATCTGGGTGTCGGGGTCGTCCTGGAGGCCGACCCGCTCCATCAGCTCGCGCGCGCGCTGGCGCGCCGCGACCCAGTCGACCCCGAAGCGGCCACGGACCTCGTTGCCGAGGAAGATGTTCTCGGTGATCGACAGCTCCGGGATCAGCGCGAGCTCCTGGTGGATGATCACGATGCCCGCGTGCTCGCTGCTGCGGATGTTGTTGAAGGTGGCGAGATGCCCGTTGTAGAAGATCTCGCCGGTGTAGGTGCCGTGCGGGTGGACGCCGGAGAGGACCTTCATCAGGGTCGACTTGCCGGCACCGTTCTCGCCACAGATGGCGTGGATCTCACCCCTGTGGACCCTCAGCGAGACGCCGTCGAGGGCCTTGACGCCGGGGAACTCCTTGGAGATGTCCCGCATCTCCAGGATCAGGTCGGACTCGTTGGCCAACGGTTCCTCCGGTTCTGGTGGCGGACTGGACCACCGGTCGACGACGCTGTTCGGACGGAGGGCCCACCCACGTGGAATGAACCGCTCTTTCCGCAGACTATGAACCCTCTTTATCCCTGTCAACGGTCGTTTCCGCCTCGTTATCGAATCGTTTTCATTCCATGATCGGTCAAATCAGCCGCCCAGAGGCGTTGAATCGCACGACGACGGGGCCTATGCTCCCCCTATGTCGCCGTCGACGGGCCGCACCTCGCTGCGGGATCGAACCCGGGATGAGGTCTTTGCCCTCATCCGCGACCACCGCGACCTCACCCGCTCGGCGCTGGTCGAGCTCACCGGCCTCCCCAGCAGCACCGTTGGCCACGCGGTGGCCCGGCTGCTGACCGAGGGACGGATCTCCGAGTCGGCCCTCGTGGCGAAGGGCCGGGGATCGGGCAGCGGGCGTCCCGGCTCGATCCTCAACGCCGTGCCGACCGGTACCCGCACCGGCGCGATCGACTTCGGCCACCGCCACCTCACCGTCGGGCTGGGCGACGACACCGGCGCGCTGGTCGACCAGATCACGATCCCCGTGAACGTCGACCTCTCCCCCACCCGCGGCCTGGACGAGTCCGTCCGGCTGCTGGAAGAACTGTGCGCCCGCAACGGCGTCACGTCGCTGTCGTGCGTCGCCGCCGGCGTCCCCGGCCCGATCGAGGACGCCACCGGCCTGGTCTGCTCGACCACGACGCTGTCCAACTGGGCCGGCATGTTCCCGGTGCAGGAGCTCGAGCGGCGACTGGGCGTGCCCGCCGTCGTGGGCAACGACGCGAGCGTCGGCGCCCTCGGCGAGCTGCACCGGGGGGCCGGACGCGGGCACCGCGACTTCCTCTACATCAAGGCGTCCCACGGGATCGGCGCCGGCCTGGTCGTGAACGGCCAGCTCTACCAGGGCGGGTCGGGGTTCGCCGGAGAGATCGGCCACATCATCATCGCCGGGCGCCCCGAGCTGTGTCGCTGCGGCAACCGCGGTTGCCTCGAGGCCGTCATCTCCGTGCCGTCCGTCCGCGAGCAGCTCAGCCACACCCATCCCCACCTCGATCCGGAGACGATCGACCTGGCCACCCTCGACGACCCGATCTCTGCCCGCATCCTCAACGAGGCGGGTCGCTCGCTCGGCGCCGTCCTCGCCGGGCTGTGCGACCTGTTCAACCCGACGGCCCTGATCATCGGCGGCGAGCTGGGTTCCTCGGGCAAGCCGCTGATCGACGGCGTCCGCGCCTCGGTCAACCGTTTCGCCCAGCCGGCCACCTCCGGCGCGGTGCAGGTCATGTCTGCGGGCCTGGGGCGTCGCGCCGAGATCGTCGGGGCCGCCCAGCTGGCCGGCATCCACGCCCGCGCCTGAGGTCGCCGGCGCCGAGGGCGACGCGTCCCCGACGGGTTCGCGCCGCCGTCCACGACACCGCCGGGGTTGCCCCGAAGGGGCATGATGGGGGCATGAGCACAACGCGTGCCGCGTCCGGACGCCGGACCCTGTGGATGCTCCTCGCGGGAGTGCTGACGGTGGCCGGGATCACCGGCTTCCTCGCCCGCGGAGCCGTCGCGGACCCCGTCCTGCCGCCGCTGACCCCGTCCGAGCTGCTGACGAAGGTCGCCACGGCGAAGGTCGACGCCCTGTCGGCCACCTTCGAGCAGCGCAGCGACCTCGGCCTGCCCGCGCTGCCCACCGGCTCCCTGCCGGACGGCGATGCCGTGCAGTCGGCGCTGGCGATGCTCACCGGCGACCACACCGCCCGGGTCTGGCTCGACGGGCCCGACCGCGCGAAGGTCGCGCTCGTCGACGGCGCGACGGAGACCTCCGTGATCCGCAACGGCGACCAGCTGTGGACCTGGTCGAGCGAGAAGCAGCGCGCCGGCCACGCCACCATCAGCCCGGGCGAGAAGCCGGAGCCCTCGGCCACCCCGGTCTCGCCGAGCGAGGCGGTGCAGCGCTTCCTCGACGCGATCGGGCCGAGCACCGACATCGCGACCTCGGGCACCGGCTACGTCGCGGGACGCGCGGTGTACCAGCTCGTGCTGAGCCCCACCGACGACGCCAGCCTGGTCGGCCAGGTGCGGCTGTCCGTCGATGCGGAGACCTTCGTGCCGCTCGGCCTGCGGGTGATCGCGGATGACGGCAGCGACGCGGTGAGCGTGGCGGCCACGTCGGTGGAGTACACCCGCCCGGACGCCTCGATCTTCGCCTTCACCCCACCGCCGGGCGCGGAGGTCACCGAGCTCACCGCTCCCGAGCGACCGACCGGCACCCCGACAGCAGGGCAGGAGAAGAAGCCCACCGTCGTCGGGTCCGGCTGGACGGCCGTCGCGGTGACCACGGTCGCCGGCACCCCGGACAAGGCCACGTCCACCGTGCTGGAGTCCCTGCCCGAGGTGTCGGGCAGCTGGGGACGCGGCCGGCTGGTGAGCACGACCCTGCTCACCGTGGTGATCACCGACGACGGCCGGGTGGGCGCCGGGGCCGTCACCCCGGACCGGGTGTACGCCGCGCTGGCGAAGAGGTGAGCCCCGACTCGCCCGCCATCTCGTCCACGGGGCTGGCCAAGCGGTTCGGCCGCCAGCAGGTCGTGGCCGACCTCGCCCTCGACGTCCCCCGCGGCTCCTGCTACGGCTTCATCGGGCCGAACGGCTCGGGCAAGACCACCACGATCCGGATGCTGCTGGGCATGGTGCGTCCGGACGCGGGGACGTGCGCGCTGCTGGGCGAACCGATGCCGGTCGCCGCGGCCGCCGTCCTGCCCAGGGTCGGCGCCCTCGTCGAGGGCCCGGCCTTCCACCCGTACCTCTCCGGCCTGGCGAACCTGCTGCGCGTGGACGCGGCGGACGCCACCAGTGACCCCGCCACCGCGCGTTCCCGGGTGGGCGCGGCGCTCGACCGCGTGGGCCTGATCGCGGCCGCCAACAAGCGCTATCGCGCCTACTCCCTCGGCATGCGCCAGCGCCTGGCGATCGCCGCGGCACTGCTCCAGCCCCGCGACCTGCTGGTGCTCGACGAGCCCACCAACGGCCTCGACCCGCAGGGCACCCGCGAGGTGCGCCACCTCGTCGCGGACCTCGCCGCGGAGGGCCGGACGATCTTCGTCTCCAGCCACCTGCTCTCCGAGGTCGAGCAGCTGTGCGACCACGTCGGCGTCATGCGCGAGGGCCGGCTGGTGGCGCAGGGACGGATGGACGAGCTCGGCGGGCTGCGGGCCCGCCGGTTCCGGCTGCAGACCGCCGACACCGCGGCGGCCCACCTCGTGCTCAAGCGCCTGGGGGTCGCCGACGCCGTCGAGGGCGTGGACGGCATCGTCGGCAGCCTCGGCGAGCTGGAACCGTCCCGGATCGTGGCGGAGTTGGTGGGCGACGGCGTCGCCGTCCGCTCGTTCGCGCCCGTGCGCCCGACGCTCGAGGAGGCGTTCGTCGAACTCACCGGGGAGGGCTTCGATGTCAGTGGCTGAGGCGGGCGCGACGATCCGTCCGCGCCGGCGCGGGGCGTGGGCGCGCCTGTTCGCGTCCGAGCTCGGGCTTGTCTTCGGGCGGCGTCGCAACCAGATCGGCCTGGCGGTCCTCGCCGGGCTCGTGGTGATGCTCGGAGTGGCGCTGAAGGCGTCCTCGTTGCGCCATCCGGGAGAGCGGGGCGGCGACCTCATGTCTGCCGTGGCGGGCAACGGCGTGTACCTCGGCTTCGCCGGCCTCACCATCGAGATCGCCCTGTTCCTGCCGCTGGCGGTGTCGGTGCTGGCCGGGGACGCGATCGCCGGTGAGGCCAACCTCGGGACGCTGCGCTACCTGCTGGCCGCCCCCGTCGGACGGCTGCGGCTGCTCGGCGTGAAGGCGGCGTCCCTCGCCGTCGGGGCGCTCACCGGGGCCGCGCTGGTGGCGGTGACCGGGGTGCTGGTGGGGACGGCGCTGTTCGGCGCCGGGCCGCTGGTGACCCTGTCCGGCAGCCGGATCAGCGTCGCCGACGGCCTGCTGCGGCTGCTGCTGGCGACCCTGTACGTCGCCGCGGGCCTGGCCGCGCTGGGCATGATCGGACTGTTCATCTCCACGCTCACCGAGCAGCCGATCGCGGCCACCGTGGCGACGGCGATGGCGAGCACGGTGCTGTGGATCCTGGACGCCGTCCCCCAGCTCGACTGGTTGCACCCCTGGCTGCTCGTCGACCGCTGGCCCGCCTTCGTCGACCTGTTGCGGGACCCGGTCTTCCCCGACCGGATCCTCACCGGGCTCTGGGTGGACGCCGCCTACGCTGCAGTCTTCTTCTGCGCGGCCTGGCTGTGGTTCCGGAGCAAGGACATCACCAGCTGATCCGGCATCGGAGCCGCCTTGGGGAATCGAACCCCAGACCTACGCTTTACGAGAGCGTCGCTCTACCGACTGAGCTAAGGCGGCGCGGCCGTCGACCGGCCGAGGCACAACTATAGGGGGTCCGGGCGCCCGGTACTCACTCGGGCCCGCCGCTCACCGGCAACGGACGCCGTCCGCGGGCACGGCGCCCTCCACCAGGTAGTCGATGACGATCTCGTCCACGCATGACGACTTGCCGCCGTAGGACCCGTGGCCCTCGCCCTCGTACGTGACCAGCACGCCCGACTCGAGCTGTTCGGCCATGTCGACCGCCTGCTGGTAGGGCGTCGCGTTGTCGCCCGTCCCGCCGATCACCAGCAGCGGCGCGGCCGCGGCGCCTCGGATCGTCAGGGGCGCGGCCGGGCGCACCGGCCACAGCGCGCAGTGGTAGTCCGGGCCGAAGTAGCGGCCGAAGATGGGAGCCTTGCGCTGGTCCTTCGCCCAGGTGGCGTCCGCGTCGAGGATGCCCTTGTCCTGGTCGGTGTCGAGGCAGCCGATCGCGGGGAAGGCGTAGAACATCGTGCCGTAGGCGCCCTTGCCGTTCCTGTCGTTCAGGGAGTCCGCGGCCGCCAGCAGCGGCTGGCCGCTGCCGTTGTCGGCCGCAGCGACCATCGCGGTCAGGGTGGGCCACGCCTGCGTCCCGCCGTACAGCATCGCGGCCACGCCGGTCACCGCGAGGCTCTGGGTGAGCGCCCGCTGGCCGACCGGGAGCGCGCCGCGGTCCAGCCGGTCGAGCAGGCCGGTGACGGCGTCCAGCACGTCCTGCTTCGTGTCGCCCAGCGCGCAGCTGCGCTGCGCGCACCACTGCGCGTAGTTGCCGAGGGCCAGGTCGAAGCCCATCGCCTGGATCACCTCGCTGTCGTCGGTGATGTCGACCGCGGCGTCCAGCACCAGCCGGCCGGTGTTCGGGCCGAACAACTCCGCGTAGGTCGCGCCGATCTGCGTCCCGTACGAGTAGCCCAGGTAGTGCAGCTTCGCGTCCCCCACCAGCTGCCGCAGCAGGTCGAGGTCGCGGACCGTCTCGGTCGTGGAGATGTGCTCCAGCAGTTCCCCGCTGTGCTCCCAGCAGGACGCGCCGAACGCGTAGTAGCCGCGGATCAGCGCCGCCCGCTCCGCTGCGTCGTCGGGCGAGGAGTCGAGGTTGTTCAGAGCATCGGTCTCCGCGGGCCCGTAGCAGACCACGGGCGTCGAATCCCCCGTGCCGCGCGGGTCCCAGCCCACGATGTCGTACTGCTCGAGTCCGATGCGCTCGAACCGTGCGGCGAGCTCCTTGCCGGAGGCGCCGGGGCCGCCGGGGTTCACGAACAGGGTGCCCAGCCGTGGCTCCCTGGTCGCGGGCACGCGCCGCATCGACAGCGTCACCGCCCGCCGGCCGGGGTTCGCGTAGTCGAGCGGGGCGAGCACGTCCGCGCATTCGGTGCCCCCGCCGCAGTTGTCCCAGGACACCTTCTGGGCGAGGTACACGCCCAGGTCGTCCCCTTCGAGGCCGGGCACGAGGCCCTCGACGGCCGGCTCCACGGGCGGCAGCACCGGACGGTCGACCGCCGGGCCGGGCACCGAGGAGATGCGGATCTGCGCCGCATCGGGGTTGGCCGCGGGGACGCACGCGGCCAGCGTCAGCCCGGCGACGATCGCTGCCAGACCGCTGCGGACGCCCGAGTGCACGCGCACAGCCTAGTTGCTCCTCCGGTGCCGCCCTCGTGCCGTCGCGTCACGCCGGTCACGGCGTCACACCTCAGCCGGCCCTGCGTCGCGGACGGTCCGTGCGCCCCGCATCGAGGGCCAGCCTTCCGGTCGAGGGCTCGTGCACCGGGGCTGGCCCTCGGCCGTAACGCTGGCCCTCGGCGCGGAAGGCTGGCCCTGGGCGGTAGAGGCTGGCCCTCGGCGGGGGAGGCTGGCCCTCGGCGGGGGAGGCTGGCCCTCGGCGGGGGAGGCTGGACGGCGGTGCTCAGGGACGCGGTGCCGTGGGCTCGGGCGCCCCGGTGGGGCGCGGCTCGGGTGACCCGGTGGGGCGCGGCTCGGGTGACCCGGTGGGGCGCGACGGGTGGACGCGGGCGAGAGGACAGGTCAGGCGCTCCTGCTCGAGCTGCACCACCACGGCGTCCTGGGGAACGCTGTGCGCCACCACCACGCCCTGGCCCTGGTCGGTGTCGACGCGGGTGCCCAGGCCGGGGGCCCGCTTCTTGAAGTCGACGTAGAGCGGGTTCTCGTAGGTCAGGCAGCACATCAGCCGTCCGCAGGTGCCCTGCAGCTGGGACGGGTTGTTGGGCAGCGCCTGCTCGCGTGCCAGCCGCGGCGGGACAGACTCGCGCGGCGGCCCCATCACCGCGCAGCAGCACTCGCGCCCGCAGGGCCCGAAGCCGCCCAGGATCGCCGCGGCGTCACGCGTGCCGACCTGGCGGAGGTCGATGCGGGCCTGCAGCGCCCGGGCGAGGTCGGTGAGCAGCCCGCGGAAGTCGACGCGTCCGGGCGCCTCGAAGTAGACCACCGCCTGCTGGTCGAAGTGGTCGCTCTGGTCGACGAAGTCGACCCCGACCACCCGCATGGGCAGGTCGTGGCGGGCGATCAGGCGCCGCGCGACCGCGGCGATCTCCGCCCGACGCCGGCGGTTGTCCGCGTCCCTCTTGCGGTGGTGGTCCCCGGCGGGGCCGAGGCACTCCAGCAGGGCTCCGGCCCACTCGACCTCCGCGGGGCCCCACACGCAGCGGGCGACCTCCGCGCCCTCGCCGGTGGCGACGACCACCGCCTGGCCGTAGGCGTAGTCGGCCGCACCGGGGTCGACGTAGTAGAGCCGGCCCAGGGGCTCGAACGACACGGCCATCACCCGGGGCATGAAGGCACTCTAGGGGACGCCGGTCCCGCGGCGTGACGGTGAAGCCAAAGCGGAAGCCCCGGGCGGCGGCGCCGGGGTTCCGCGACGCTCACTGGGCGGTGGCGGCCCGTTCGCGCTTGTCACGCTCACGACCGGCACGGAAGGCCCGGTCGAGGCTCCAGCCGCCGCCCCCGATCAGCAGCAGCAGGAGGCCGACGGTGGCCAGCAGCAGCTCGTACTCGCCGAGGAAGCCGGGGCGGCCCGGTACGAAGACGCTCCAGGTTCCCCAGTAGACGAAGGCGAGGGCGCCGCCGGCGATCAGCGCGATGCCCAGGCCGGCCACGCGGGTGAGCAGTCCGAGCAGCAGGGCGAGCGCGATGAGTTCGCACGCCACCCCGGTGACGATCGCCATGATCCCCGGCTCGGGGATGATCGTCGTCGCGAACTGGGCCTGGGCCGCAGGGATGTCGGTGAGGATGTTCAGGCCGCGGACGGCGAAGATCCCCGCCAGCACGAGGCGCAGCAGGAACAGCCCCAGGGCCCCCAAGAACTTGTCGTTGGTGCGCTTGTGCACCACCACCGGGGCCGGGGCGACCACCGGCATCGGGGCCGGGGCGGCCAGGGCCGCGACGCGGGCGTCCCGACGCGCGGCGCGCTCGGCGGCCAGCTTCTGCTCCTCCTCCGACAGCGGCTCCAGGCGGGTGGGCTCGGGGCTCGGGCCCGACGTCGGGGTCGGCGGCCGGAAGATCGCGTCCGCCGGCGCGGGGCTGGGGGCGGGCACCGGCTCGTCCGCGATCACCAGGCGCTGGGTCTCTGCGGTCTCGGGGGCGACCGTGGGCTCCTCCGGGTACGCGCTGAAGTAGGTGGGGCCGGACGATGACGATGGTGCGGGCGTTTCGACCGACTCCGGGGCCTCGACCGGAGCGGGCTCCTCGTCCGCTTCCGGAGCCTCTGCCGGCGCGACATCCTCGACCGGTTCGTCCGCTTCCGGAACCTCGGACGCCGCAGGCTCCTCGGCCGGTGCGACCGCTTCCGGAACCTCGGACGGCGCAGGCTCCTCGACCGGTGCGTACGCCTCCGCGCCCTCGATCGGCGCCGCGACGGGGTCGGTGCGCTCCTCTGCGACGGGCACCACGTCCGCCTCTGCCGGCTCTGTGGCCTCCTCGGTCGGCTCGTCCACCACCGGCGCAGGTGTCTGGAGGACCTGGGTGGCCTCCTCGGACGGCGAGGCGGCCGGCGGAGTGAGCGCGACGGTGTCCTCGGCGGGGGCGGGCGTGACGGGGTACCAGTTCCCGGTGTCGGGCCTGGGCGGGTCGTCCAGCTGTTCGGGTTCGCGCGGCTCGGTCACGGGGGAAGTCCTCTCGATGCACACTGACGTCAGTCCATGCTGGCATCCGCGACAGGCTTACCCTCTCAGCGACACGGCGAAGCCGTGCCTCGCGTCAGCCCGGCCCGCCGAGGGTCAGCATCAGCGACTCCATGGCCAGCAGGGGCGCGACGTTGGTCTCCAGGGCCGTGCGGCAGGCGAGGATCGCGTCCAGCTTGCCGACGGTCGCCTCGGGCGTGGTGCGCCGGGCCAGTTCGGCGATGTCGTCGGCGAACTCGGCGTTGATCGGTTCCGCCCCGGCCCCGGTCTGGAGCGCCAGCACGTCGCGGTAGAACGAGGTGAGTTCGGTGAGCACGCGGTCCAGTGCGTCCCGCTGGATCCTCTTGGCCCGGGCCTTCTGCTGGTCCTCGAGCTCGCGCAGCGCAGCCTGGGCGTTGCGCGGACGGACGCCGCGGGTGGTGAGGCCGAGGGCCTCGGAGAGCTCCGTCCGCTCCCGCGCGTCCAGCTCGGCGGTGAGCACGGTCGCCTCCTGCGTGGCCGCCTCGACCAGCGTCGCGGCGGCGTCCAGGCAGGTGCCGAGCGAGCGGAGGCGGCCGGGAAGCCGCAGCACCTCCTGGCGGCGCTCGCGCACCGAGGGGTTGCGGGCCAGCGCGCGGGCCCGTCCGATGTGACCCTGTGCCACCCGTGCCGCGAACGCCGCGAGTTCGGGCTCGACCCCGTCCCGCCGCCGCAGGAGCTCGGTGATCGCGGCCGTGCTGGGGGTGCTCAGTTCCACCCGTCGGCACCGGGAGCGGATCGTCGCTACCACGTCCTCCGCCGTGGGTGCGCACAGCAGCCACACGGTCCGCGCGGCCGGCTCCTCGATGCTCTTCAGCAGCGCGTCCGCGCCGCGCTCGGTGATGCGGTCGGCGTCCTCGACGACCAGCGCCTGGTAGCGGCCCATGGTGGGCGCCATCGCCGCCCTGCGGACGAGCTCGCGCACCTCGTCCACGCCGATGCTCAGCGCCTCGGTGCGCACCAGGGTGACGTCCGGATGGGCGCCGCTGAGGGACGTGGTGCAGGTGTTGCACTCCCCGCAGCCGCCCACCGCGCACTGCAGTGCGGCGGCGAAGGCTCGCGCGGCGTTCGAGCGGCCCGACCCCGGCGGGCCGGTGAGCAGCCACGCGTGGCTCATCGCGTGCCGGTTGCCGCCGGCCCCCGCGGCGCGCACCGCGCGCTGGAGGGTTTCCACCACCCGGTCCTGGCCGATCAGGTCGGCCCAGACCCCCGTGGTTCCCGCGGTCGTCGTCACGGTGCCACTGTGCCACCGGGCACCGACAGCAGCGGGGCCACCCGCGCACGAACCAGTTCCGCCAGCTTCCGGACGCCGGTCCGGGCCGGCAGCACCAGGTAGTGCTCGGGGTCGCGGGCGGCCAGGTCGAGGAAGAACTGGCGCGCGCGCAGGTGCAGGTCGGCCCCGGCGTCCTCGAGGCGGTCCTTGTCCCGGATGGTCGCCAGGCCCCGGTCCGGATCGAGGTCGAGCAGGACGGTCAGGTCCGGCAGCAGGTCCTCGGTCGCCCAGCGGGCGATCTGCTCGACCCGGTCGGGGTCGAGCACCCGGCCGGCACCCTGGTAGGCCAGCATCGAGTCGACGTACCGGTCGGAGATCACCACGGCACCGCGTCGCAGGGCCGGCATCACCACCTCGTGGATGTGCTGGGCCTTGTCCGCGGCGTACATCAGCGCCTCGGCCCTCGGGGAGACGTCGCCCCAGGCCGGGTTCAGCACGAGGTCGCGCAGCGTGGCGCCGATCGCGGTGTCGCCGGGCTGGAAGGTGAGCACGACCTCGCGTCCCTGCTGGCGCGCCCAGTCGGCGAGCCGGCGGGCCTGGGTGGACTTGCCCACGCCGTCCCCGCCCTCGAACACGATGAAGACGCCGTCGGGGGCCGGGTTCTGCGGTGGGACCGGTGGCATCGTCGGGCCTACTTCTTGCGGGTGGTGGTCTTCTTCGTCGCGGTGGTGCGACGGGTGGTGCGCTTGGGCGCGGGGCCCTTCGCGCGCTTCTCCGCGAGCAGCTCGGCGGCCCGCTCCAGCGTCATGGCCTCCACCGAGTCGGTCCGGCGCAGCGTGGCGTTGGTCTCGCCGTCGGTGACGTACGGGCCGAAGCGTCCGTCCTTGATCACCACCGGCTTGCCGTTGGCCGGATCGGCGCCCAGCTCCCGCAGCGGGCCGGCGGACGCCGCGGCTGCGCGTCCCCGGGTCTTCGGCTGGGCGTAGATCGCCTCCGCCTCCGCCAGCGTGATGTCGAAGATCTGGTCCTCGCCGGCCAGGGACCGGGAATCGGTGCCCTTCTTCAGGTAGGGACCGTAGCGCCCGTTCTGGGCGGTGATCTCCTCACCGTCCGCGGCCGTGCCGACCACGCGGGGCAGGCTGAGCAGCTTCAGCGCGTCCTCGAGGGTGAGCGTGTCGATGCTCATGGACGCGAACAGCGAGCCGGTGCGCGGCTTGGCCGACTTGGGAGCGTCGTCCGGAAGCACCTCGGTGACATAGGGCCCGTACCGGCCCGCCTTGGCGACGATGGCCAGCCCGGTGCCCGGGTCGGTGCCGACCTCGCGCTCCTCTGCGGCCGGGCGGGACAGCAGCTCGCGCGCGTGTTCCAGCGTGAGCTCGTCCGGCGGCAGCTCCGGGTCGACGTTGGCGCGGCGGCCCTCCGTGTCCTCGATGTAGGTGCCGTAGCGGCCCACCCGCACGTCGATGCCGTCCCCCAGGGGGAAGGTGGACAGGGCGCGCGCGTCGATCTCGCCGAGTTCGTTGACCAGCCGCTCCAGGCCCTCGTGCGGCGCGCCGTCCGGGCCGAAGTAGAAGTCCCTGAGCACCCCGACCCGCGCCACGTCGCCGCTGGCGATCTCGTCGAGGGTCTCCTCCATCTCCGCGGTGAACTTGTAGTCGACGAGCTTGCTGAAGTGCTCCTCCAGCAGCCGGGTCACCGCGAACGCCAGCCAGGTCGGCACCAAGGCCGAACCCTTCTTGAACACGTAGTCGCGCGAGGTGATCGTGCGGATGATCGCCGCGTAGGTGGACGGGCGGCCGATCTCGAGCTCCTCGAGCTTGGCCACCAGCGACGGCTCGGTGTAGCGGGCCGGCGGACGGGTCTCGTGGGCGAGGGCGGTCAGCCGCTCCGCGTCCACGCGCTGGCCACTGGCCAGCTGCGGCAGCCGTGCCTGCGCGTCGTCGGAGGACTCGTCGTCGTCCACGCTCTCCACGTAGGCCTTGAGGAAGCCGAGGAAGGTGATCGTCCGGCCGGACGCGGAGAAGGTGGCGCGCCCCGACTCCACGACCTCTCCGGTCGCGACGTCGGTCACCGACGCCCGCTCGGGCAGCGTCGCGCCGATGCGGACGCTGACGGTCTCGCCCTCTGCGTCCTTCATCTGCGAGGCGATCGTGCGCTTCCACACCAGCTCGTACAGCCGCAGGTGGTCGCCGTGCAGGCCGGTCTGCTGCGGGGTCCGGAAGTGCTCGCCGGCCGGGCGGATGGCCTCGTGCGCCTCCTGCGCGTTCTTCACCTTCGAGGTGTAGACGCGCGGCTGCGCCGGGAGGAACTGGCCGCCGAACAGCTGCTTCACCTGGTCGCGCGCCGCGGCGATGGCGGTCGTCGACAGCGTGACCGAGTCGGTTCGCATGTAGGTGATGAAGCCGCGCTCGTAGAGGTCCTGCGCCACGCTCATCGTGCGCTGGGCCGAGAAGCCGAGCTTGCGGCCCGCCTCCTGCTGGAGCGTGGTCGTGCGGAACGGCGGGTAGGGACGCCGGGTGTAGCCCTTCGCCTCCACAGAGCCGACGGCGTAGGAGGCGCCGTCGAGCAGGTCGGCCAGCGACTGGGCGGACTCGAGGCTGAGCTGGAGGAGGTCCTTGCCGGTCAGGCCGCCGGTGGCGTCGAAGTCGCGGCCGGAGGCGATGCGACGGCTGTCGAAGGTGGTGAGCCGGGCGGTGAAGGTGCGCGGCTCGGCGTCCTCACCGGCGTCCAGCACGGCCTCGATGTCGGCGTAGGCGGCGGCGCGGAACGCGATCCGCTCCCGCTCCCTGTCGACGACCAGCCGCGTGGCCACCGACTGCACGCGGCCGGCCGACAGTTTCGGCATGACCTTCTTCCACAGCACCGGCGAGACCTCGTAGCCGTACAGCCGGTCGAGGATGCGTCGGGTCTCCTGGGCGTCCACGAGGTCGGTGTCGAGCTCACGGGTGTTCTGGACGGCTTCGAGGATCGCCTCGGGGGTGATCTCGTGGAAGACCATCCGCTTGACCGGAACCTTGGGCTTCAGCTCGTCCAGCAGGTGCCACGCGATGGCCTCGCCCTCGCGGTCCTCATCAGTGGCGAGCAGGAGCTCGTCCACGTCCTTCAGCTTCGCCTTGAGGTCGCGGATGGTGGCCTTCTTGTCCGCGGCCACTACGTAGAGCGGCTCGAAGTCGGCCTCGATGTTCACCCCGGTGCGGGCCCACTTCTCGCCCTTGTACTTGGCGGGCACCTCCGCGGCACCGGTCGGCAGGTCGCGCACGTGGCCCCGGCTCGACTCCACGACGTAGCCGGCGCCGAGGAACTTGGCCAGGCTGACCGCCTTCGTCGGGGACTCGACGATGACGAGCCGGCGTTTGCTAGCTGTGGCCACGGGGCTTCTTCCTGGCGTCGGGGACGATCGGTCGCTCACTCTAGCGCCGTCGCCGGGCAGGGTGAGGCGCCCATTGTCCACCACGGGTGGGAACGGCCCGGGCGCGGCGCCGCCGCGGCGGACAGCTCCCGGGGGCGGCAACGTGCCCCGCACCAGCGAGGACGGGTGCGGGGCACGGGGCGCCGGTGGCGAACCCGGCGGCTGGGGGACGCGGTCAGTTGACGGGGCTGCTGCCCAGCGTGACCGTGGCCTGCTTGTGGGTGCCGTTGGGCGCCGTCCACTGGATCGTCACCTGCTGGCCGGGCTCGAGCGCACGGATCACGGTGGCCAGGTTCGTCGTGGCCCTGATGGTGGTGTCGCCCACCCTGGTGAGGCGGCTGCCGGCGACCACGCCGGCCTTGTCGGCCGGGCTGCCGGCGACGACGGCGGTGATGGTCTTGCCTGTGGAGGTCTGGTCGGCGTCGGCCACCTTGATGCCGAGGTAGCCCGCCGGGCCGACCCGCACCGTGCCCGCGTCCTGCCCGGACTCGACCTGCTGGACGACGGCGAGCGCGGTCGCGATCGGCACCGCGTAGCTGGTGCGCTCGCGGGTGGAGCCGGCGGTGGTCATGCCGACCACCTCGTTGTCGGCGTCGAACATCGGGCCGCCGGAGTCACCGGGGACGGCGCGCGCGTTGGTCTCGATCAGGCCGGAGAGGTCCTCGGAACTGCCCCAGGGGGAGTCGGAGGAGACCGTGAGGCTCTGGTCGGTGGCCGTGACGGTCCCGGCCGCCTTCACCAGCTCGCCGCCACCCTCGGCGTTGCCCACCGCGGCGACCGCCGTCCCCGTGGACGGGACGACCGTGTCGGTCTTCACCGTGGTGAGGTCGCGGGCGTCCGTGAGCTGGAGCAGCGCGACGTCCCTGGTCTGGTCGAAGCCGAGGACGGTGGCGGTATAGGTGTCGCCGCTGTCGGCGATCGTGACCGCGACGGACTCCGATCCGGCCACCACGTGGTAGTTGGTGAGCACCTTTCCGTCGGGGCTCAGCACCATGCCGGTGCCCGCGGCGGTGCCCGAGGAGGTCTTCGCGGCGATGAGCACCACACCGGCGGACTGCGCCGAGGTGACGGCGCTACCGGTGGTGGTGCCGCCCTGGCTGCCGGGGCCGGCGCCGCCCTGCTGGGGGTCGCCCTGCCCGCCCTGGCCCGGGTCGGCCTGCGGCTGGGTGGTCTGGGCCGACTGGGGCAGCGCCCCGGTGAGCGCGTTGGCCGCCCAGAGGAAGCCAGAGCCGCCGAGGACGAGCGCGACCAGCATCGCCACCAGGGCGAGCGGCCAGCGCTTCTTCGTCTCCACCGGCTGCGGCGGGTAGTAGTACTGGCTCGGGGCGTAGTAGCCGGGGTGCTGCGGATAGCCCTGGCCCGCCGGGCCGTAGGGCTGGTACTGCTGGCCGTAGGGCTGCCCGCCGTAGGGCTGCTGGCCGTAGGCGGACGGCGTGGGCTGGCCGTAGGGATGAGGCTGACCGTAGGGCTGCTGGCCGTAGGACGGGGCCGTGTGCGCGGCCTGCGGGCCGTACGACGGCGAACCCTGCGTCGGCGCACCCTGTGCCGGCAAGCCCTGTGCCGGTGAATACGCGGGGGAACTCCACGGCTGGGCGCCGTAGGCCTGCGGGGCGCCTCCCTGCGGGCCGGTCAGGGGGCCCGGGTACCGCGCCCCCGGGGTGGCGCCGGACGCCGCGCCGAGGTCGGCGGGACGGGCCCAGCCGTCGGTCGGCAGCGGGAGCGTGGGTTCCGGGGCGGCAGCCCCGATGACCTGCGTGGGCTCGGGACGGTCGGGCGGCGGGAGCACCCCGGTCGCGTCGTCTCCGGCCGTGGGAAGTGCCTGGGTGGGCTCGTTGGCGGCCTGGTCGCCGGTCGCGTCCCAGGGACGCCCTTCGTCGTTCTCGGCCATGTCTGACTCCTGTGTGATCTGGACTGGCTCCCAGTCAAGGCACCCAGCCCATGGGGAGGCTGTTCGGTTCCTGTGAGTTCCTGTGAACGTCACCCGTCCAGGAGGTAGCCCTCTTCCACCAGCCTACGAACCTGCGGAAGGACGTCGGCGGCGAGATCGTCGGGGCCAACGTCCAGCAGTCCCGCGACCGCCCCGACCAGCACGCCCAGCGGCAGGTCGCCGTCGCAGGCACCGACGACGGCGGCGAGGGCCGTCCCCGCCTCGACGGCCCGGCCGAAGCCGAACTGCTGGCGCAGCACGATGTGCTGGGGGTCGGCCGCGCCCGGCCTGCCGATGGTCTCCTGCACCACGCCGGGGTGGAGCCGCCAGGAGCGGGCGAGCACGTCCGCGTCCGGCAGCCGGGAGGCCGGGACGGCGGCGAAGAAGTCGGCGAACGCGGCGCCGACCGGCTGGTGGACCGCGTGCGGCCACTCCTCGATCCGCACCACCGGCTCGCCGCGACCGGCCGCGCGCAGCGCGAGCCAGCCCATCCCGACGCCCCGGATGCCGGCGGCGTCGAAGTAGTCCAGCCACTCGGCGTAGCGCCGGTGGTACTCCGGGGCGCCCGCCAGCCCGGCGTCCGCCAGCCACAGCTCGACGTACTCGAAGGGGTCGAGGACCTCCCGCTGGAGCACGAGGGCATCGCTGCCGGTGGGACGCAGCCACCCCGCAAGCCGCTCGTCCCACGGCTCGGCGGTGATCGCCCAGTTGCCGAGGACGACCAGCACGCCACCGTCGGCGAGGTGGCGCGGGGCGCCGGTGACGACCTCGCGCATCAGGTCGTCGCCGCCGAAGCCGCCGTCGCGGTAGACGAGGCGGTCCGGTGTGGGCGGGCTGATCACGTACGGCGGGTTGGTCACGACCAGGTCGAAGCGCTCGCCGGCGACCGGCTCGTAGAGCGAGCCCAGCCTGAGGTCGGCGTCCACCCCCGACAGGCCCAGGCTGATCCGTGCCAGTTCCAGGGCGCGCGGGTTGAGGTCGGTGGCGACGACCTCTCCCGCGTCCAGGTGCAGGGCCTGGATGCCGCACCCGGTGCCGAGGTCCAGGGCCCGCCCGAACGGGCCCGGCGGCACGAGCTGGGTGAGGGTGGTGGACGCCGGGGAGGCGCCGAGCACGAAGTCGGTGCGAGGCCGGGTGACGCGGCCGTCGAGCGGGGTCTGGTCGGAGCAGATCCAGCCCTGCCGCCGTTCCGAGCCGTGCGGCTTCAGCTCCACGGTCGCACCCACCTGGTCACCACCGGCGACCAGGCCGGCGGACCGGAGGGCCGGGAGGCTCGACCAGGACGCCAGCCGGCGTCCTGGCACCGGCTGCTGGAGGAGCCACAGGCGGATCGCGTCGGCCTGGGGGTCGTCGGCATCTCCGAGCGCCCGGGAGGCGGGCACGGTGGAGTTCCGCGCCAGCCCGGCGAGTCCCGCCTCGCCCAGCCTCGCGGACACCGCGTCGAGCGTGAAGTCCGCCGCGAGCAGGTCGTCGCGCAAGTGGTCGATATCGGCCGGTTCGAGCATGGACCCAGCCTTGCACACGGCCCGTCCCCGCCCGGGGCCCGGTCCGGGGCCGTGCGCCGCTGTCCCCGGCAGGTGGCAGGCTGTGCGCGTGGCGGTACCGGACTGGCTGACGGCGGATCCTCGGGTGCGCCACCACTACCATCGGCCGGCGGTCGCCGGGGTCACGGCCCCGTTCCCCGGCTGGGTGGGGGGCGATGTGCGCGCCGCCGTCCAGCGGTCCGGGGTCGCCGAACTGTGGCAGCACCAAGTCGTCGCGGCCGACGCAGCCCACGCCGGGCGCCACGTGGCGCTGGCCACCGGCACCGCGTCGGGCAAGACGCTCGGCTACCTGCTTCCCGTGCTGGCCGCCGTCGTCGACGACGAGGTCGGGTTCGAGGTCGCGCGGCGGGGACCGCTCGAGCTGGGCCGCGGGCACAGCGCGCTGTACCTCGCCCCCACCAAGGCGCTCGCCCACGACCAGCTGCGGGTGGTCAACGGGCTGGAGCTCACCCGGGCGCGGGGGTGCACCCTCGACGGCGACTCCGACGCGGTGGAACGGCGGTACGCCCGCGACTTCGGCCGTCTCGTGCTCACGAACCCGGACATGCTGCACCGCTCGGTGCTTCCCCGCCACCAGAACTGGACCCGCCTCCTGTCCACCCTGCGGTACGTCGTCGTGGACGAGGCGCACCGCTACCGCGGCGTGTTCGGCGCCCACGTCTCTGCCGTGCTGCGCCGCCTGCGCCGGCTCGCCAACCACTACGGCGCCGACCCCGTCTTCCTCTCCGCCTCCGCCACGGTCAGCGGCGCCGGCGACCTGCTCACCCGGCTCGCCGGAGTGGAGGACGTGGTCGAGGTCGCGTCCGACACCTCCGCCCGTCCCGCCCTCGACTACCTGCTGTGGCAGCCGGAGGGCGACCCGCACCACGAGGCCGCGGACATGCTCGCCCGGCTGGTCGGCGAGGGGCGCCAGACGCTGGCGTTCACCACGTCCCGGGTGCAGGCGGAACTCGTCGCGCTGCGGGCCCAGCGCCAGGTGGCCGACCCCTCGCGGGTCGCGTCCTACCGCGGCGGCTACCTGGCCGAGGACCGGCGCCTGCTGGAGGCGGGGCTGCAGTCGCGGCGCCTCGCCGGCGTCGCCTGCACCAACGCTCTGGAGCTGGGTGTCGACATCTCCGGCGTGGACGCCGTGATCACCTGCGGCTTCCCCGGCACCCTCGCTGCCTTGTGGCAGCAGGCCGGCCGCGCGGGCCGCGCCGGCCGCGACGCCCTCGGGATCCTGCTGGCCCGTCCCGACCCGCTGGACGCGTTCCTGTGCGAGCACCCCGACCTGGTCTTCGACCGCCCCGTCGAGCGGACGGTGCTGCACCCCGCCAACCCGCACGTTCTTGCTCCGCACCTCGCCGCCGCCGCCCAGGAGCTCCCCCTCACCCTCGAGGACGTGCGGTACTTCGGTGACACCCTCCCCGCGCTCGCCGACGGCCTGGCCCGGGCCGGCCACCTGCGCCGGCGCGCGTCCGGGTGGTTCTGGACGCGGCCGGACCGCGCGGTCGACGCCATCGACCTGCGCTCGGCCGGCGGCCGCTCGGTGGAGGTCGTGGAGGACGCGACCGGCCGGGTCATCGGGCAGGTCGACGCCGCCTCCGCCGACCGGACCGTGCACGAGGGCGCGGTCTACCTGCACCAGGGCGAGCAGTGGCGCGTGCTCACCTACGACCGGGAGGCGGGAGCGGCGCTCGCCGCCCCGGACCGCCCGGGCTACTTCACCCAGCCCCTCGGGGAGTCCGACGTGCGCGTGGTCGAGGGGCTGCGCGAGCGTCCGTTCGGCGCGACACGCGTGTGCCTGGGCACCGTCGAGCTCACCAGCCAGGTCACCGGCTTCCTGCGCCGCGACGAAGCCAGTGGCAAGGTGTGGGACAGCCATCCCCTCGACCTGCCCCGACGCGTGCTGCGCACGCAGTCGGTCTGGGTGACGGTGCCCGCCGTCCTGCTGGGCGGGATCGCGCAGAGGGACCTCGCCGGTGCCGCCCACGCTGCCGAGCACTGCGCCATCGGCCTGCTGCCGATGTTCGCGCCGTGCGACCGGTGGGACATCGGCGGACTGTCCACCACCCTGCATCCCGACACCGGGGAGCTCACGATCTTCGTCCACGACGGCCACCCGGGCGGGGCCGGGTTCGCCGAGCGCGGCTTCGAGCTGGCCGAGGCCTGGTGGTCGGCGACGCTCGACCGGCTGCGCACCTGCTCCTGCGCCGCCGGGTGCCCGTCGTGCGTCGTCTCCCCCAAGTGCGGGAACGGCAACCAGCCCCTCGCCAAGGACGCGGCCGCCCTCCTGGTCTCGCGGTTCCTCGGCGGCGACTGAGGCCCACCAGCGGCGCAGCGGCCCGCCCCAGTGCTCCGGTCCGGCACGGCCGGGTGCCGCCCGCCCGACGTCCGTCACGGCAGGAGTCCGATCCGGCCCGCATGGGCCGTGGCGGGCACCACGGCCGGCAGCATCGGCGCCGGAGCCCGTACCGGTTGCTCAACGGTGACCGACACCACGAAGTCGAAGCTGTCGCCACGCACGCGGCAGGCCCTGAGGCGGACGGCGTTGGCCTCCGCCACGGCCGCGGCCGCCCGGCAGGCGTCGTGTCCCCGCGACTGGCGTGCTGCTGCCGACACGGCGACGAGGTCGGCGGCGGAGCGCGCGTGGTGCACCGCGGCGACGTAACCCTGTACCACGAGCACGAGTCCGGCGAGGACCGCGGCGACGAGCACGGCCGCGACCATCAGCACGGTGCCCGCCCCCCGTTCGTCGCGCCGCCAGCCACCGGCCCGGCGCCTGTTCACGCCGGCTCCCTGAGCACCACGGCCCGGGCGCTCACCGGGATCGCCGGCAGCCACGACGCCCAGGGCCGCGCGATCAGTTCGACCGTCACGGTGACCTGCTCTGCGTCCCCCCTGACGCTGACGGTCGCCCCCTTCGGCCGGTCGGCGATCGCCCGGGCCACCGCCGACCGGTCGGTGCGCGCCTCCTGGCGCGCCACCTCCGCAGCCGTGTCCTGGCACCGCACGGCCAGGCCCAGCACCGAGAGCACCCAGGCGAGCGCGATGCACGCCAGCGCAGCGGCGAGGGCCCCGAAGGCGATCTCGACGGTGACCATCCCCTGCTCGGCCCGCGGTGGCACCGACGGCCGGCAGCGTCCACCCTCCGCGGCGCGGGGGGCCACCGGCCGGCCGGGGTTGACCCGGCCGGCCGGCTTGTACGGGCCTCGGCTCACGCGACGCCCATCGCCTGGATCACGGCCTTGATGATCGCCGCCAGGACCTCCCACATCGCCTTCTGGAACTCCGGGTTGTTGATGATCGCGATGATGATGCCGACGAAGCTCACCGTCGCCACCGTGCCGACCGCGTACTCCGCGGTGGTCATGCCCCTCTGGTCGCGGACGCGCGCGGCCTTCACCAATCCACCTGCCATGCCTGACTCCTTCCCTCGGCGCCCGTTCGGACGCACCCTCACCTTCCGGACGAGACAGCCCTCGCCGGTCACGCCGACCCGCCGCCTGTGGACAGTGCTCCGGGACGCTTCCCGGTTGTGGACGACGCCGCCGGAACGCATCACGGGAGGAGGTGCCGGGCGACGCCCCCGATGATCGGCACGACGCCGAGGAGGAGGAAGGCGGGCAGGAAGCACAGCATCAGCGGCAGCACGCTGCGCACGCCCACCCGGCGGGCACGCACCTCCGCCGCCGACGCCGCGACGCGCCGCGCCTCCACGCCGAGCGATCGCAGCGCCAGGGACAGCGCCACCCCGGAGTTCACGGCCCGGCCGACCTCCCGGGCCAGCGTGGCGAGCGCGGGCTCGGCACGCCCGGCCTCCCGCCAGGCCCGGTCCTCATCAGCCCCGAGGGCCACCACCGCGCAGAGCTCGGCCAGCACCTCGGACAGCGGTGACTCCACCGCTCCCGCGATCACCTCGGTCGCCCGGCGCAGCGGCTGCCCGGCCTCGAGGCAGACGGCGAGCAGGTCGCAGGCCTGCGGCAGCTGGGCTTCAAGGCGCGCCCGGCGCCGCCCTGCCCGGTCAGCCTCCCGGCGTTCCAGTGCGACCGCGCTGGCGACGCCGAGCCCGATCGCCGCAGCCAAGCCCCACCAGCCGAGCCCGACGACCAGCAGCAGGCCGCTCGCGGACGCCGCCACCGGCACGAGCCAGCGGTCCCGTCCTGCCCCGGTCGTCCACGGGCGGCCCCTGGCACGCACCGACCGCGGACGCAGGCGGTCGCCCGGGGCACCGCGCCAGGCGAGCACCGCCGCTCCGGCGGCGAGAGCCGCCACCACGGCCCAGGTCATCTCAGCCCTCCTCCGTGTCGGCGATGCGTTCGGTCCACACCACGCCCGCGCAGCCCAGGGCCACCCCCGCCACGAGGCTGGCGCGACCCGGCCAGGAACCGGTCAGGAACGACAGCGGGTCACCCCCGAGCGCGTACCCCAGGGCGAGCCCGGCCACGGGCAGCACGGCGAGCAGCCGTCCGGTGGCCCGGGGAGCCGACAGTTCGGCCGCCACCACCCGCGACACCCCCTGGCGGGATGCCAACCGGTCGGCCAGCGCGTCGAGGGTGGCGGTGAGCGAGGCGCCCGTCGCGGCGGCGACCTCCCAGGCAGCGGCGAGTTCGGCGAGGCCAGCCCGTCCCGGCACGCGAGCCAGCGACCGGAGGACCGGCGGCACCTCGCCGCCGACGCGGAGCATCGCCGCGGCCTCTGCGAGCACCGGCGCATCCCGCGCGGCCACGCGCAAGGCGCCGGCAGGGACGTGACCGACACGCAGCAGTCCGGCCAGCAGCTGGCAGGCATCGGCCACTTCCGCGGCACGGGCGGCGGCGGCGGACCGTCGCCGGTGTGCCCGCAGCACCACCCCCGCGGTAAGGGCGGCCAGCCCGGCCGACAACCCGATCGCGGCACCCGCTCCCCCGCCGGCCACCGCACCGGCACCCGCGGACACTCCCACGGCGGCCACCGGGAGCACCCGCGCCCCCACGGCCCGCAGCCGGTCGCGCGGGCGGGCGGACGCGATCAGCCGGCGGGCGGCGGGCGGCCCCGCCCAGAGGAACCATGCGAGTCCGGCCGCGACCGCCGCCAGCAGGATCATCGGGCGGACTCCCCGCCCCGCCGCTTCACTGCTCCACCAACCGCTCGAGATCGGGGTAGCCCTCTGCGACCCGGTGCCCGTCGGCACGGAAGAGGATGGCCGGCACGGTGCGACAGTGGCCACCGTCCGGGTCGGGGCGCACCACCCGAAGCTCGTCGACCCACCGGCGGCCGTCGGGCAGCCGGCGCACGTGCACCAGCACCTGGAGGGCCGCGGCAAGCTGCGCGTGCAGGGCCGCCCTGCCCAGGCCGCCCAGCGCGGCGAGGGCCTCCAGCCGGGCGGGGACGTCGGCGGCGGAGTTGGCGTGGACGGTGCCGCACCCGCCCTCGTGCCCGGTGTTCAGCGCACTCAGCAGGTCGGCGAGTTCCGCGCCGCGCACCTCGCCCACGACCAGGCGGTCCGGCCGCATCCGCAGCGCCTGCCGGACGAGGTCGGTCAGGGTGACCGCGCCCGCCCCCTCCGCGTTCGCCGGTCGTGCCTCCAGCCGGACGCAGTGCGGGTGGTCGGGCTGGAGCTCGCGGGAGTCCTCCGCGATGACGATCCGCTCCCGCGGTGGCACCAGGCCGAGCATCGCGCCCAGCAGGGTGGTCTTCCCCGAACCCGTGCCCCCGGAGATGAGGAAGGCCCGGCGCGCGGCCACCAGGCCGGCGAGCAGCCCGGCGCCACGGGCATCCAGGCTGCCCCCGGCGACCCAGTCGTCCAGGCTCAGCCGGTGCCGGTTCGGCACCCGCAGCGACAGGCAGGTGCCCGAGTCGGCCACGCAGGGCAGCACCGCGTGCACGCGCACCCCGCCGGCGAGCCGGGCATCGACGAAGGGCGAGCCGTCGTCGAGCCGGCGACCGACGGACGCCGCCAGGCGCACCGCGAGCCGACGGACCTCCTCCTCCCCGGCGAAGCGGACCCCCGCCGGCTCAAGGCCGCGACCCCGGTCGACGAACACCTGGTCGGGCGCGTTCACGAGCACGTCGGTGACGCCGGGCTCGCGCAGCAACGGGTCGAGGACGCCCGCGCCCACGCTCTCCCGGCGCAGCGCGGCGACGGTCTGGCGGACGACGGCGTCGGTCACCAGCACGCCCAGCGAGCGCAGCGCCGTGCCGACCTCCACCGGGCCCGGTTCCTGGCCCCTGCGGCCGAGGACGGCACGGACCGCCTCCAGCTCCACCTCAGCCATGCGGGGCCCCCACCAGTCGCCCCACGAGCGCGGCGACGTCCCTGCGGTAGCGGCGACGGGCCCCTCGCGCGGGCGGTTCCCCCCGCTCGGCGGCGTCCGCCAGCCCCGGCTCGTCGGCCACCCTGGCGACCACCGGCCGTCCGACGGCCTCGGCCACCAGGTCGGCAGGTAGCGAAGCCCGGCGACCGCGCAGCACCAGCTCTGCACGATCCAGGTCCAGCGCGGACACCGTCTGCCGGGCCGCGGCGGCACCCCGCACCCCCGGCGCCACCAGCACCAGCTGGCGGGACGCCAGCCGGGCGGCCTCCCGTGCGGCCGGCGCGAGCGAGCGGCCCGGGTCGAGCACGACCAGCCCGTGCCAGGCGCGCAGCGACGCGACGATGGCGGCCAGCGGCTCCCGCGCCAGGTCGGGCGCCGGCCCGCGCGCCATCGCCACCACCGTCACCCCGTCGACCACGGGAAGGTAGCGGCGCAGGTCGCCGAGGTTGCCCTCGGCGGCGTTCAGGCGGGGCCAGCGCCAGCCCTCGGTGCGCTCGGCGCCGAGCAGGAGGTCGATGCCCCCGCCGAGCGGGTCGACGTCCACCAGCGCCGACCCGCCGGGACGCTCGCCCGCGAGCTGGGCGATGGCGGCGGCGAGGGTGGACGCCCCCACGCCCCCCGAGCCGCCGACCACCGCCACCACCGGCGCCCGCACCCGGCCGGCGCCCTCGGCGAGCACGGAGCCCAGCCAGGCCCCGCCCTCGGGCAGCGGGATCACCTGCGCGGACAGCGGCGCGGACCAGGTCGACAGCCGGTCCCGGTCCGGCCCCACGAGGAACACCGCCTCCCGGTGCGGCAGCGCCCGCGCGACGAGCCGCTCGGCCTGGTCGTCGGCCACCACCACTGTGCCCGCGGACCTCCAGTGGCCGGCGACCGCCTCGAGGTCGGCCACCACCTCCGCGTCGAGCTCCTGCGCGGCGACCGCAGAGAGGATGACGTCCTGGGTCTCTCCCGCGCGCGCCACCACCAGCACGTCCCTGCGCCTGTCCGGTACCCCCACGCCCGACACCTTCCGCCGGGCCCGCCGCGCGGCGGTCACGGCCCGTCGCGTCCTGTGGATGAACCCCGTGCGTCCGCCACCGGTTGTCCACAAGCCGGCCCCCGCCCCGGAGGGGCAGCCGGACGCGTCCGCCCGCGTCACCTAGCATGCGGACATGACCTCCCGGACCACCGGGTCCTTCCCCGCCGCGGCGCTCGACTGGGTCGCCCCCGAGCGTCCCGGACGCGTGCTCGCGATCGGCCGCGCCTCGACGGCGATGGCGAGCAGGCTCGCCGGCCTGGGCCACCAGGTCGTCATCGCCGACCGGTCGGCCTCCGCCGTCCGGGCCGCCCACCACCGCTACCCGGGCCTGCGCGCGGTCGGGGCGGCGGCAGACGCCCTGCCGTTCGCGCCCTGCCGCTTCGACCAGGTCCTCGTGGCGCAAGGCATGCACCTGCTCCCGCCCGGGCTCGCCCTGGACGAGTTCGCCCGCGTGCTCGCCCCGGGCGGACGCCTGACCGTGCTCTACACGGTGCGCGACGACTCCGTGCCCTGGGTGCGACGGCTGGCCGCGATCCTGCGCACCTACGACCCCGACGCGATGACCGAGGGCGAGGAGCTGTACTCCGTCGCGGCCGTCGCCGCGTCGTCGCACTTCCCCGTCGTGGAGCACCGCGCGTTCCGGCTGTGGGTGCCCATCACCAGGGACGGGATGCTGGAGATGGTGGCCAACGCCCCGCGCATCGCCGCCCTCGACCCCGCGGACGCCGACCGCCTGCTCGACGAGGTGGGCGGGCTGTACGACACGTCCGCCCGGCAGCCCGAGCCCCTTCTCCTGCCCTACTCGGTGCTGTGCTGGCGGGCCACTGTCGACCACAGCGAGCTCACCGCCGCGCTGCGTCCGCCCGAGGACGGCCTCCAGATCACGTTGTGACCCGCCGCAGGTTTGCCGGTCCCGCGGCGCGGGCACGTTCGGGCAGGAGGACGACCGGGCGACGGCACGCGGCACCGCTGGTCGGCGGGACGGTTTAGGCTGGCGTCAGAGCGCGCCGAAGGAGGGGGCATGGCCGAGCAGTCCGACATCGCCGAGGTGATCAAGAACATCCAGGCCGACGTCACCACCATCGTCAAGGGCGAGCTCGAGCTCGCCAAGGCCGAGCTCCTGCCGCAGGCGAAGGCAGCGGGCATCGGAGCCGGCCTGTTCGGCGGCGCGGCCTTCCTCGGCATCACCGGCCTCACGCTGCTGCTGCTCGGGCTCACCTTCTGGCTGTCGCTCGGCTTCCAGTCGTGGTTCGGCCTCGACCTTCTCGGCGCGCTGGCCTGGGGGTTCGCCGTGATGGCCGTGGTCTTCTTCCTCGTCGCCGGCGTGCTCGCCCTGATCGGGAAGTCGCGGATGAACTTCACCGGCGTCGAGGCCACCAAGGCCAGCACGGAGGCCGCGGTCACCGCGGTCAAGGACGCGGTCGAGAAGGGCCAGCAGGACGTCGCGGCGATGTCGATCACGGGACGGCGTCCCGAGCTCGAGGCCTGAGCGCGACCGCCCGCCGGCCTCAGCCCTGCGCGAGCAGGTAGACCCGCGACTCCCAGCCGGCGAGGTCGTCGGCGGTCGAGGCGTGGGTGCCCAGCAGGAGCTCCGCCCCGTCCCTCGACGGCAGGGACGCCGGCAGGGCGACCGGCCCGGAGGACCAGTTCGCCACCACCAGCAGCACCTCCTCACCGAGCGTGCGGGTGTAGCAGAACAGGCGCTCGTCTTCGGGCAGCAGCAGCGCGAAGCGCCCGTGCCGGACCACCTCCCGCTCGTGCCGCAGCGCGATCAGCCGGCGGTAGTGGTGGAACACCGAGTCGGGGTCGGCGAGCGCGGTCGCGGCGTTGACCTCGCCGTGGTTGGGCGTCACCGGCAGCCACGGTGTCCCGTCGGTGAACCCGGCGTGCGGGGACGCGTCCCACTGCATCGGCGTGCGGGCGTTGTCGCGGCTCTTGAACCCGATCACGTCGAGCACCCGTGCCGGGTCGGCACCGGCCGCCACCGCCTCGGCGTAGAAGCGGGTCGACTCCAGGTCGTTGTACTGCGCGATGGTGGTGAACCCGGCGTTCGTCATCCCGAGTTCCTGGCCCTGGTAGACGTAGGGCGTCCCCTTCAGCAGGTGCAGGGTGGTGGCCAGCGTCTTGGCCGACGGCACCCGGAACTCCGGGCTGTCGTCACCGAACCGCGACACCGAGCGCGGCTGGTCGTGGTTCTCGAAGTACAGCGAGTTCCAGCCGACGTCGGCAAGGCCGTCCTGCCAGTGCGCGAGGTTCGCCTTCAGCGCGGGGAGCCGCAGCGGCACCACGTCCCACTTCGACCCGCCGGGCGCGGAGTCGATGCTCATGTGCTCGAAGGTGAACACCATGCCCAGCTCGCCGGCGGCGGGGTCGGTGTGGGAACGGGCGGCGTCGACGTCCACCAGGATCATCTCGCCGACGCTGAACAGCTGCTTGTCGACGAGCCCGACCTCGCGGTTCATCTCCTGGAGGAACTCGTGCAGCCGGGGGCCCTCGACCACCAGCGACGGGTCGTAGCAGAGCCCGCCGGGCCCGTTCGCCGGGCCGTCGGCCAGCGGGTAGGTCTTGGAGATCAGGTTGATCACGTCCATGCGGAAGCCGTCCACCCCGCGATCGACCCACCAGCGCATCATCTGGTGGATCTCCCGGCGCACCGCCGGGTTCTCCCAGTTCAGGTCGGGCTGGGACGCCGCGAACAGGTGCAGGTAGTACTGGTGCGACGCCGGGTCGTACTGCCACCCGGGACCGGAGAAGAACGAGCCCCAGTTGGTGGGCTCGGCGCCGGGCGTGCCCGGCTCGAAGCCCTCCCTCGCCGGACGCCAGATGTACCAGTCGCGCTTGGTCGAGGTGCGGTCGCGCGACTCGACGAACCACGGGTGCTGGTCGGAGGTGTGGTTCACCACGAGGTCCATCACCAGCTTCATGCCGCGCTCGTGCAGCCCGGCGATCAGCGCGTCCAGGTCGTCGAGGGTGCCGAAGAGGGGGTCCACGTCGGTGTAGTCGGAGATGTCGTAGCCGTTGTCCTCCATCGGCGAGCGGTACACCGGCGACAGCCACACCACGTCGACGCCGAGGGCCTCGAGGTGGTCGAGGTGGCCGATGATGCCGCGCAGGTCGCCCACGCCGTCCCCGTTGCTGTCCGCGAACGAGCGCGGGTAGATCTGGTACACCACTGCGCTGTGCCACCACGTCATGGGCCCATCCTTGCCCACCGGCCACCCCGCGGGGCACCCCGTGGCGAGAACGACGGACGCCGATCCCGTGTCGCGGCGGTGCCCGGCCACTAGAGTGACGCCGATGTCCGGGCGCACGGGTGGCGGGGTGCCGGTGGCGATCCGGGGAACGGGATCGGTGACCGGCTCCGTCGTGGTGACCTCCGCTGAGCTCGACGAGCGCCACGGCCGTCCGCCCGGCACCACCGAAGCCCGTTCGGGCGTCGCGAGCCGCACCTGGGCCGGCCCCGGCGAGACCTCGTCGCTGCTGGCCACCCGGGCCGTGGAGAAGGCGCTGTCTGCGGCCGGGTGGGACGCCGGCGACCTGGACGCGGTGATCGTCGCATCCGTCCTGCCCGAACAGCCGATGCCCACCACCGCAGCCCTGGTCACGCAGCGCCTGGGGCGCGCGGACGGCGGCGTGACCGCGTTCGAGGTAAACACCAGCTGCCTGGGCTTCCTGACCGCGCTCGACCTCTCCGGGCTGGCGATCGCCGCGGGGCGCTGGCGCCGGGTGGCTGTGGCCGCGGTCGACATCGCCTCCCCCGGGCTGAACCACGCCGACCTGGAGTCGAGCGCGCTGTTCGGCGACGGTGCCGCCGCCTGTGTCCTGGAGGCAGCCGGCGACGGGCCGGCGGCCATCCTGGCGAGTCGCTCCGGCACCTACCCGGACGGGGCGCGCCTGTGCGAGATCGCGGCCGGCGGCACCCGGTGGAACGCCACCGTCCCGCCGCCCGACCCGGCGGCCTACCTGTTCCGGATGGACGGCCTGGGGGTGATGCGGCTCGCGGCGCGGCACCTGCCGGGCTTCGTCGCTGGCGTGCTGGAGGACGCGGGGGTCGGCCTCGACGAGGTCGACGTGGTGGTGCCGCACCAGGCCAGCGGCCTGGGGTTGCGCTACCTGCGCGAGCGCCTCGGCGCGCCGGCCGGAGCGGTGGTCGACATCCTCCGCGACCACGGCAACCAGGTGTCGGCGTCGCTGCCCACCGCGCTGGATCACGCCGTGCGCGCGGGGCGGCTCGGGCCGGGACGGACCGCGCTCCTGCTCGGCACCGGGGCGGGGCTGTCGCTCAGCGCCGCCGTGGTGAGGTTCGGATGAGCGTCCGCGTCCGGCTGCTGGTGGCGGGCCACAGCCTCCAGGCCGAGTGGTTCTCCCGCCGCAGCGGCGGGCTGCGCCGCGTCCGGTTCCCGGCGACGTTCGCGCTCCTCGAGGTTCCCGGGCAGGCGCCCGTGCTGTTCGACACCGGGTACTCCGCCCGCTTCTTCTGCGCGACCGGCCCGTTCCCGCAGCGGCTCTACCGCCTCCTGCTGCCCGTGGCGTTCTCGCCCGCCGAGGCGGCGACGGCCCAGCTGGGGGCGCTCGGCGTGCCGCCGGACGCCGTCGGCACCGTCGTGCTCTCGCACCTGCACGGCGACCACATCGCCGGCCTGCGCGACTTCCCGGCCGCCCGGATCGTCCGGGCGGGACCGGCCCTGCCCCCGGAGGTGGAGCCGGGCGCCCGTCCCCGGGCACGGGTCGCCCTGCGGACCACCCGGCACGGCTTCCTGCCCGAACTCCTGCCTCCCGACCTCGTCGCACGCTCCACCGACGCCGCCGCCCTGCCGATGGTGGCGACCGGGCTGCCGGGGTTCGGCGCCGGCCACGACCTCTTCGGCGACGGACGGGCCGTCCTCGTCCCGCTGCCCGGGCACGCGCCGGGGCACCTGGGGTTGTGGCTGCCGCGGACGCAGGGCCGGCCGGTGTTCCTCGTCGGGGACGCCTGCTGGCACCGCGAGGCGTTCCTCTCCGGCGACCTGCCGCCGCGTCCGGTCCTGGCGATGCTCGGCGAGCCGGCCGCCTCCGCCGCGACCGTCGAGCGGCTGGCCGCCCTCGCCCGCAGCCGCCCGGACGTGCTGGTGGTGCCCTCGCACTGCGCGGCGTCGGTGGCGGCAGCGCAGGAAGCGCTGGGCTGACCCGTGGCCCCGGGAAAGGCGGCGGTGCTGGCCGCCTACCTCACCACCCGGCACCGGCGGTTCGCCGACCGTGCCGCCCTCGAGGCCTGGCAGGCGCCGCGGCTGCGTCGCGCGCTGCACCGGGCGCGGACGCGGTTCCCCGCCTACGCAGGGGTCGCCGCAGACGAGCTGTCGGCCTTCCCCGTGGTCGACAAGGACGCCTGGCTGGACGGCTTCGACGGCTTCAACGACCGCGGCCTCGGCCTGGCCGAGTGCCTGGCGACCGCGCGGGCCGAGGAGGCCGAGCGGCGGTTCGACACGCGGCTGCGCGGCGTCTCGGTCGGCCTGTCCACCGGCACGTCCGGACGCCAGGGCGCCTTCCTCACCAGCCCGGCGGAACGCGCCCGCTGGGCCGGCACGGTGCTGGCCAAGGCCCTCCCGGGCGGCCTGCGGGCCGGCGCGCGGGTGGCCCTCGTGCTGCGGGCCGGCGGGCCCCTGTACTCGGCGGTCGGCAACGGGCGGGTGAGCTTCCGGTTCGTCGACCTCTACGCCTCCCCGGAGCGCCAGCGGGCGGAGCTGGCCGCGTTCGCTCCGACGGTCCTCGCGGCACCGCCGGTGCTGCTCGAGCAGCTGGCCGCCGAGGCCAGGGCGGGGCGTCCGGCGTGTGCGCCGTCCGCGGTGTTCTCGATCGCAGACGTGCTCGACCCCGACGTGGCGGAGCGGATCGAGGAGGGCTTCGGGGTCGCGCCCGGCCAGGTCTACCAGGCGACAGAGGGCTTCCTCGGGATCACCTGCGCCCACCGCACGCTGCACCTCAACGAGGACCTGCTCGTCGTGGAGGCCGAGCAGCTCGGCGACGGCCGGATGGTGCCGGTCGTCACCGACCTGTTCCGGCGCACCCAGGCGATCGTGCGGTACCGGATGGGCGACGTGCTGCGTCCCTCGGCCCGAGCGTGCGCCTGCGGGTCGCCGTTGCGCGCGATCGACGCCATCGAGGGCCGCGCGGACGACGTCCTGCTGCTGGCCCGCGCCGACGGCCCGCCCGCGCCCTGCTTCGCCGACCTCGTCCGCGGCGCGGTGCTGGGCGCCGACGGCGTCGCCGACTTCCGGCTCGACCAGGACGCCCCCGACCGGCTGCGCCTCGCGGTCAGCCCGGAGGCGTCGTTCCCCGCGGCCTCGGCCGCCCTCGCCGGAGCGCTCGCGCGGGCGGGGTTTGCCGCGCCGAGCATCGTCGCCGCGCCGTTCAGCCCGCCGGAGGCGACCGGCAAGCGGCGTCGCGTCAGCCGGTCGTGGCGGTGACCTCGGCCACCGCGTCGAGGGCTGCGGCGAACGGGTCGCTGCGACGCACCGCGTCCCGCAGCGCAGGGACGCCGGGCAGCCCGCGCAGGACGCGGGCGAGCGCGTCGGCCGACCGCCGGGAGGTGAGGTCGCGGACGCGCAGCGCGGCTCCCCGGGCGACGAGCCGGGCGGCATAGTCGGGCTGGTCGTAGTCGTGCGGCCACACCAGCGCGGGCAGGCCCGCCCGGAGGGTGCTGTAGGCCACGCCGGCGCCGCCGTGGTGGATCACCGCCTCGAAGCCGGGCAACACCTGGTCGTAGGGCAGGTAGGCGCACTCCCAGACCCGCTCCGACACCCGATGCAGCCCGCTGCCGGCCGGATCGCCGCGGGAGATCACGAACTCGTGGTCGGTGAACCGGGCGGCCAGCCGGGTCACCGCTGCGGGCAGGTCGTCCCTGGCCCAGCCGAGGTGGGTGCCGAGGGTGACCAGCACGCGGCGTCCCGGCCGGGCGAGCTCCGGCGGCAGCGCGCGCGGCTCCGGCGACTCGGTGACCGGCCCGACGAGCCGGAACCCGGTGGGCCAGTCCCGGGCGAACTCGAGCTCTGCCAGCCCGAGGCCGAGGATGCGGGTCGGGGAGTAGACCGCCTCGGTGCCGTCGGGCCGGTAGACGCCGGTGCCGAGCGCCCGCAGCTCGTCGGCGAACACGGCGCCGACCGTCCGCTTGAACCCGCGGACGGCGAGCCGGCCCGCGGCATCCCGCGCCCGGTGCCACGGACGGGTCGGCGGCGACCAGCCGCCGCAGTAGCTGGGGGTGCCGGTGCGGGTCTCGATCGCGAACGGCGTCGGGATGGTGGTGATCCAGCCGACCCCGGCGTCGCGAGCGGCCCAGCCGGCCACCGGGGCGGTGAAATCGGCGACCACGGCCGCGGGGCGGTGGCGGGCGATGAGCGCGTCGAGCTCGGCGCGGGCGCGGGGCAGCACGGCCAGGTTCTGCCGCAGCTGGCCGACCAGCCGCAGCGGGTTGTGGCCGACCTCCCGGCCGGTGTCGGCGATCCGTTCGAGGGCGGACGGGTCGTCGGCCAGCAGCACGTCGGCGTCGAACCGGAGCCGCTCGAGCAATGCCATCGCCGCCGGCGTGGACGCGAAGCGCACCTCGTGGCCGGCCGCGCGCAGCCGCTTCCCGATCGCGACCAGCGGGAACAGGTGCCCGGCGAACGGCGGGGCCACCAGCAGCAGGCGGCTCACCACGGGCTCCGGCAGGCGTCCTCGACGAGCCGCTCGACGGCGGGCCCCCGGTAGCCCAGGTGCCCGCACCACGGACGCACCCGGACCTCGCCGCGGTAGCCGAGCGCGGAGATCGGGTCGAGCCGGCCTTGCGCCACCCACACGTCCAGCCCCGCGGGCACCCGTCCGGCCACCGGCCCCAGTGCCACCACCCGCAGGCGCGGGCGCGGCGCATCGCCCGGCTCCGGCAGGCCCGCGGCGAGCAGCTCCAGGCCGAGCGAGCCGCACACCACCAGCAGGCGGCTCCGCGTCGTGGCGAACAGCGGACGCAGCAGCGGCGCGACCAGCGCGCGCGTCGCCGGGTCATGGCGCAGCGCGAAGTACTGGCGGGCGTTGCGCACCGACGCCCGCGCCAGCGGCGCCGGCTCCCACGGGCCCGTCCCGGCGAACGGGAAGCCGCTGCGCAGCGGCACGAACCCGTGCCGGGCGGCGGCGTCGAGCAGGGCGTCCTCCGCGGGCGACAGCGCGGTGCGCGTGGGCGAGCTGCGGCCCGACAGCCAGGCGACGCGGTCGTCGACCGCCGCAAGCACGGCGGGTCCGGACCCGCCGGCGAGGTCGTCCCTTCCCCGCGCCCCCCACCGTGCGGCCACCGTCGCCACGCTCACGGCCGCACCCTGCCCTCGGCGTCCAGGCGCATCGGGCGCCCCCGCCAGATGATCCGCCCGCCGGACGCGAGCGCTGCCGCCGCGTGGACGGGCTGGAGGAGGTCGGCCAGCACCTCGGCAGCGATCGCCGCGGCGTCCTCTGTGGCGCCCACTAGGCGGCGCCGCAGCGCGGCCATCGCGGCAGCCTTGCCGAGCAGCGCGACGACCACCCCCGCGACGAGCGGCCACGACGCCGTGAGCACTCCGGTGAGCAGCGCGAGCGCGGGCAGGACGGCGGGGAGCAGCACCAGGCCCAGCATCGCCGGTCCCACCTCGTCGCGCACCAGCCGGCCGGTGAACACCATCCAGCGGCGCATCAGTCGCCCGTAGGACGCGGCGTCGGGCACGGTCGTCCGCACCCACACCGGCAGGGCGGCCTGCACCAGCCGCTGCCCGGTGTGCCGGTAGGCCAGGGCGAGCTCGTAGTCGTCGCAGACGAAGCCCTCGATGGCCCCCAGCCCGCCCGCGCGCTCGAGGGCGCCCCGCGTGGTGAGCACGAACATGCCGTTGACGCTGACCGGCGGGCCGGCAGCCAGCAACGGCAGGTAGGTGACGAGGGCGGAGCCGTTGACGAACCCGGCCACCAGTCGCGCCCAGGCACCGCGTGCTTCCTTGTAGTACGGCAGGCCGGTGACGAGGTCGCCGTCGGCGAGGGCGGCGCAGGCCCGGGAGAGTGTCCCGGGAGGCAGCACGGTGTCGTCGTCGAGCAGGGCCACCAGGTCGTCGGCGGGGTCGATGGCGCGTGCCAGCTTGAACACCTTGGGGTTGCTGGTCGCCGGTGCGGCACCGAACGTCCGCACCTCGACCCGCCCCGGGTGCGCGGACGCGAGCCTGGTCGCCACCCGCACGCCCTCGGCGTCCGCCTCGTCGACCAGCCACCGGAAGCGCGCCGACGGGTGCGTCGCGAGGTTGGCGGCCAGGTCGTCGGCCAGGTGCGGGTCGCCGGAGAGGATCGGCTGGAGGACGGTGACCTCCGGCTCCCCCGCCGGCGCCGGCGGGTGCCAGGCCCGCGCGGCCAGCACCAGCCGGAGGACGGTGAGCACCGCGTACGCGCCGAGCAGCGCCCAGCCGGCAGCCGTCATCCGCCCGCCGCCACCAGTTCGTCCACCGCCTGCCCGACCGACACCGGCGGCGGCCCGAGGACCGCCTGCACCCGGGTGGCGTCGAAGGTCTTGGAGTGGGCGAACATCGACACGCCGTACCGCGTGATCGGCGGCTCGGCCCAGCCGCCGAAGCGGGCCGAGTACCGCTCGGCAGCACCGGCCATCGCCATCGCGACGGCCACCGGCACCCGGGGACGCCGCGGGTCGAGCCCGAGCCTGGCGAGCACGTCGTCGACGAACGGGTCGAGTTCGACGGTCTCCCCGTTGGAGAGGTTGAGCTCCCCGGTGAACCGCTGCGCGACGGACTCCAGCAGGTAGTGCGAGACGGTGGCCACCGGCGTGAGGTCGGCCCAGACGCGCCGTCCGTCGGCCCGGGTGAAGCGCGGCAGCACGCCCTTGCGCGCCGCCTCCAGCACCCGCGGCAGCAGGACGGTGTCGCCGACGCCGATCACCGCGCGCGGCCGCAGCACCGCCCACTCCCCCGGATAGGCCCTCGTCAGGCGCTCGCCGGCCAGCTTGGTGCGCGAGTAGGTGTTGATCTGCTCGGCATCGGTCGGGATCGGCGACCGCTCCGACAGCGCCGTCTGGTCGGCGTCCCGGTAGAACACAGACGACGAGGAGACGTAGTGCACCGGCGGGCGGCCGTGTTCGCGCGCCCAGGCCAGCACGGTGGCCGTCGCGCGCACGTTCCCGCGCTGGTAGGCGGACGGGGACGCCCACGGGCTCGCCAGTCCGGCGGCGTGCACGACGGCGTCGACGGCCTCGTCGAGGTCGAGCGGCTCGCCCAGGTCGTGGCGCACGTACCGGGTCACCGGGGCGGTGGGCGCGTCCTGCCGGCCGAGGCCGACCACCTCCCAGCCGCGGGCCAGCGCGTCGAGGGTGACCCGGCGCCCGATGAACCCGTTGCTGCCGGTGAGCAGGATCCGCACGGCCGTTGAGCCTAGTCGGACCGGACGCGCGGCGGGAGGGTCACAGCCGCTCGCTGAAGAACCGCGGAGGGATCTCGGTGGTCCGCGACGCGTCCCAGGGCAGCGTCCAGCCCAGCAGGTCGAACATGCCGTCGAGCAGGTAGGCGGTGAACCCCCACACGTACAGCTCGCCGACGGCGAAGGCCGGCCCGGAGAAGCCGCCCGGCAGTACCCAGGTACTGCGGTTGGCCGGGTCGAGCAGGTGCGCGACCCGCACCTGGTGCACCGCCGCCACCTCCTGCACGTCCACCGGCGCCAGCGGGACCGGGTTCCCCCACCACCCGACGACGGAGGTGACGTCGAAGCCGCTGCGGGGGATGTGGGCGGCCGGGAGGACGCCGAGCACCTCGACGGCGTCCGGACTCACCCCCACCTCCTCGTCGGCCTCGCGCAAAGCCGCCGCGACCGGGTCGACGTCGATCGACTCGATCGAGCCGCCGGGGAAGGCGACCTGGCCGGCGTGGGAGCGCAGGTCGGCGCGCTTCTCGATCAGCACGACCTCGTAGCCGTCGTCCCCCGCCCGGCTGAGCAGGATGAGCACGGCCGCGCGCCGCGTCCCCCGGGGCTCGCGGGCACCGGAGATGAAGCTGAGGGCGTCCGGACGCGCGAAGCGCCGCTGGGCGTCCCTGAGTTCCTCGGGGACGGGGGCGCTCATCCGCCCAGCCCCTGCTCCACCCACTGCTGGACCTCCTCGAACGAGGAGAACGCGCCGGGGTGGCGGGCGACGATCCGTCCGCTCTTGTCGAGCAGCAGCGTGTACGGGATGCCGGCCACCGCCAGCGGGGCCTTCAGCACGTGCTCCTCGTCGGCCAGGTGCGGGTAGGTCATGGCGGTCAGCTGCGCGAACTCGATCGCGAGTTCCGGCTGCGGGTCGGAGTGGTCGATGCCGAGCACGCGGACGGACTTCTGGATCCGGGCGAACGCGGCCAGGTGGGCGGCCTCCGCGCGGCATGGGCCGCACCACTGGGCCCACAGGTTCACCATCAGCGGGCCCCGCAGCCCGGCGAGCCGGACGCTGCTGCCGCCGCCGAGGCACTCCAGGGTGACGTCGGGCAGGCCGCCCGGCACGGCGGGTGCGTCGCTGCTCGGCGGGCAGTCCTCGATGCCGGCCGCGCGGCGCGCGGCGACCAGGTCAGACGCGGTGGGCGACGGCTCGGGCGCGGCGGCGGTCGTGGCCGGCGCGGGCGCCACCGGCGTCACCGTGGCGGCGGGAGGACGCTGCCCGCCCACGCCGGGCAGCATGCCGGCGCACCCCGACAGCAGCAGGCCCACGGTCAGCCACCCGCCCAGGGCGGTGCGAGCGGGGCGTCGGGAGGCGGTCATTCGCGGGGCTCCCGGACGAGCTTCGCCGCCACCGCCGGGTCGGTCGGGCCCTCGCCGAACGCCGGGCACAGCCGGGCGACCGGACAGGCGCCGCACGCCGGACGCCGGGCGTGGCACCGCCGGCGCCCGTGCCAGATCACGCGGTGGTTGAGGCGGATCCAGTCCGCCTTCGGGAAGAGCGCGCCGACCTCGGCCTCGATCGCCTCCGGCTTGACCTGGTCGGTCCAGCCGAAGCGGCGGGAGAGCCGGATCAAGTGGGTGTCGGTCGTGATGCCGGGCACCCCGAAGCCGTCGGTGAGCACCACGTTGGCGGTCTTGCGGCCGACCCCGGGCAGCGTCACCAGGTCCTCCAGCCGTCCGGGCACCTGGCCCCCGAAGCGCTCCACGAGCGCCGCGCCGAGCTTGAGCAGCGCGTCGGTCTTGGCCCGGAAGAAGCCCGTGGGCGTGATCAGCTGCTCCAGTTCCGCGCGGTCGGCGGCGGCCAGTGCCGCCGCGTCCGGGTAGCGGGCGAACAGCACCGGCGTGACGGTGTTCACCCGGCGATCGGTGGACTGGGCCGAAAGGACGGTTGCGACCAGCAACTGCAGCGGATCGGCGTGGTCGAGCTCGCAGTGCGCGTCGGGGTACAGCTCGCCGAGTTCTGCGTTGATCCTGCGCGCCCGCCGCACCAGCGCCGTCCGCGATTCGCCCGGGACCATCAGAACGACGCGGCGTTCGCCTCGACGACGAGCTCGACCTCCACCGGGGAGTCCAGCGGCAGCACCGCCACGCCGACGGCGCTGCGGGCATGGGCGCCACGGGCACCGAACACGTCCCGCAACAGTTCGGACGCACCGTTGGCGACCGCGGGCTGGCCCGTGAAGGACGGGTCGCTGGCGACATAGACCACCATCTTCACCACCCGGCGGATGCCGTCCACCCCGCCGGTGACGGACGCGGCCGCGGCGACGGCGTTCAGCGCGGCGATCCGGGCCAGCTCCGAGGCCCGCTCGGGCGTCACCAGGGCGCCCACCTTGCCCTGCTCGGGCAGCGTCCCGTCGACGAACGGCAGCTGGCCGGCGGTGAACACCTGGCCGGCCGAGACCACCGCGGGCTGGTAGGCCGCGACCGGGGTGGGCACGGCGGGCAGGACGAGACCCTGCGCGGCCAGCCGGGCCGAGGCGGGGGTTTCTGCGAGTTCCTCGTTCATTCGGCGACCGGGCGCTTGAGGTAGGCCACCAGGTTCTGCGGGTTCGGCCCCGGCACCACCTGCACCAGCTCCCAGCCGTCCGCTCCCCAGGTGTCGAGGATCTGCTTGGTGGCGTGCACCAGCACGGGGACGGTCACGTACTCCCATTTGGTCATGGGCCCAGTATCGGTGATGCGGAAGGGTCGGCGCAGCGGGGACGTCCGGCGCCGGTCACCCGCCCGCGGGCGCGTCCACCCCCGCCCGTGGCCCGGCGACGACGGTCAGTCGCAGCGGCGGGCCTTGGGGCACAGGATCGACGTCCACGACGTGATGTCGGTGCGCTGGCGCAGCAACTGCCGTCGCTCACGCTCGGTGAGGCCACCCCACACGCCCCACTCGATCCGGTTGTCCAGGGCTTCGGCCAGGCACTCGTTGCGCACGGGGCAGGTGAAACAGACCGATCGTGCGCGCTTCTGGTCGGCACCCTCGGGGAACAGTTCGTCCTGCAGGCCACGGCACTTCGCCTGGAGGGTCCAGTCGTCGACTCCGAGCGTCATTGCTCTCATCCTTTCCCGGGGGCACCCCGCCTTCGCGGTATACGCAATTGCTAGGTGTATGGGTGAGGGTATGTCAAGAAGCTGCCGTTGGCTAGGGGGGATCCGGCCGGGAACCGGCGCGCGGCCCGGCTCGGGCGGCCGCTGGGGCGCGTAACGTACGCTTGAACCCATGCGCATGGGGAAACGGCTCTACTCGTTGGTCATGCTCGGAGTCGTGGCGATCCTCGGTGGGCTGCTCGCTGCGGGCCTGATCGTGCCCGTCGTGGGCATGACCGCGGCCACGGGCAAGGACGCCCTGAACAGCCTCGACACCCTGCCCACAGAGCTGGACACGCCGGACCAGTGGGAGCGGTCGAGGTTGCTGACCGTCGACGGCAAGGTGCTCGCCTACTTCTACGACGAGAACCGCGTCTACCGCCCGCTGTCTGAGATCGCGCCCATCATGCAGAAGGCACAGGTGGCCATCGAGGACCACCGCTTCTACGAGCACGGCGCCATGGACCTCACCGGCACGCTGCGCGCGCTCGTCTCCACCAGCCAGGGCAACACCCAGGGTGGCTCGAGCCTCACCCAGCAGTACGTCCGCCTCGTCCTTGTGGAGACCGCCGAGGAGAACAACGACCCGGCCGCGCGCGCGGCGGCCACCGAGAACACCCTGGCCCGCAAGGTGCGCGAGCTGCGCTACGCGATCGCCGTGGAGAAGAAGTTCACCAAGGACCAGATCCTTGAGCGCTACCTGAACATCGCCTACTACGGTGACGGCGCCTACGGCGTCGAGGCGGCGGCGATGCACTACTTCGGCGTCCACGCCAAGGACCTCAACCTGGCCCAGGCGGCCATGCTCGCCGGCCTGGTGCGCAACCCGGTGGCGACCAACCCGGTGAAGTTCCCCGCGCTCGGCATCCAGCGCCGCAACGACGTGCTCACCCGCATGGCGAGCCTCGAGGTGATCACCCCGGAGGAGGCGGCAGCGGCGAAGGCGGAGAAGTTCGACCCGAAGAAGATGAAGCTGTCGCTCAAGGGCTGCGCGAACTCGGAGTTCCCGTTCGTCTGTGACTACGCCCTCGAGGTGCTCAAGCAACAGGCCACCGCGCTGGGCAACACCGAGGAGGAGCGCCTCGAGCGCGTCTACCGCGGCGGCCTGACCATCACCACGCAGATCGACCCGGCGGCCCAGCGCAACGCGCAGAAGGTGCTCAGCCGGAGCGTCGCGGCCAAGGACCCCGTGATCGGCGTCATCACGATGATGGAGCCGAGCACCGGGCTGATCCGGGCGATGGTGCAGAGCCGCCCGACCATGGGCGACAACGACGGTGGCAAGAAGTGGAAGGGCGAGACCTTCTACAACTACAACGTCGGCCAGGACTACAACGGCTACAACGGGTTCCAGGGCGGGTCGACGTTCAAGATCTACGTCGCCGCCGCGGCCCTCGACAACGGCTTCGGCGTCCGGACGAGCTTCAAGGTGCCCTACAGCAGGAACTACGAGGGCCAGGTGTTCCCGTCCTGCAACGGCAGCGTGAAGGTGAACAAGCGCTGGGTGGTCGACGGGCCCGAGAAGGGCATGTACGACATGTGGCGCGGCACGTCGCAGTCGGTCAACAACTACTTCGTACCGCTGGAGCAGGCCGTCGGCATCTGCCCGGTGGTGAAGATGGCCAAGAAGGTGGGCCTGGAACTGGCCAGCGGTGAGGACCTCACCACAGAGGCGTTCCCCGCGTTCACGCTGGGCGCCGCCGACGTGACGCCGCTGTCGATGGTCACCGCCTACGGCACGTTCGCCAACCGTGGCGTGCGCTGCAACCCGATCATCATCAAGTCGATCGCGACCAAGGACGGCACGAAGGTGCCGGTGCCCAGCGCCGGCTGCAAGCGCGTGATCGACGCCGACGTCGCGGACGCGGTGAACAAGGTCTTCCAGGGCCCGATCAACAGCGGGACGCTGCGCGGCGCGCGCATCTGGGGCTACGACATGGCGGGCAAGACCGGCACCGTGCCGCTGAACAAGGCGGAGTGGTCGGTGGCCTACACCCCCGACCTCGTGGCCGCCGCCGGCATCAGCTTCGACAACGGCCCCAAGTTCAAGAAGTTCTGGAAGAACCGGGGCCAGCGGTTCCTGCGCTACCTGCGGCTGAAGACCGGCGTCACGCTCACCGGCTTCGGCGCGGACGCCGGCCAGCGCATCCTGCGCCCGGCGATGCAGAAGGCCCTGGCCGACATCGGCAAGAACACCAAGTTCGTCGATCCGCCCGCGTCCGTGCTCAACGGCCAGTCGGTGGACGTGCCGAGCTGCTCGGGCATGGGCCCGTCCGCCTGCAGCCTGACGCTGGCGAAGGCCGGCTTCTCGACCTACACGACCAAGGAGTACTCCGACATCGTGGGCGAGGGCGGGCTGATCGGCCTCACCCGATCGGGCTCCGCACCGAAGGGCAGCGCGATCGGCATCCGGGTGTCGAAGGGTCCCGAGCCGCTGCCGGATCCCACGCCGACGCCGACCCCCTCCACGCCGACCAAGAAGCCACGAAAGCCGTGATCGGCAAGGTCACCGGCCGGCTCGCGCTGGCCGGTGCGGCCTGCGTCGCGTACGGCTTCGCGGAGGCGCGGGCGTTCCGCGTCCGCCGGGTCAGCGTCCCGGTGCTGCCGGCAGGGTCGGAGAAGCTGCGGGTGCTCCATGTCTCCGACATCCACCTGACGCGGGGCCAGCACGCGAAGCACCGGTTCGTGTCGGCGCTGGCTGGGCTGGAGCCGGACCTCGTGGTGAACACCGGCGACAACATCGCCCACGCCAACGCGCTCGAGCCGCTGCTCCGGGCCTACGGGCGCCTGCTCGACGTCCCGGGCGTGTTCGTGTTCGGCTCGAACGACTACACCGCCCCGAAGTTCACCAACCCGCTGTCGTACCTGGCGCGCTCGACGTCGCACCACGGCCTGCCCGAGGACCGGGAGCACCTGCCCACCCAGGAGTTGCGGGCGGCCCTGGCGTCCGGCGCCTGGCAGGACATCAACGAGCAGCGGGCCACCATCGAGGTGCGCGGCGTACGGCTGGAGTTCCGCGGCACCGACGACCCACACCTGCACCACGACGACTACGCGAAGGTCGCCGGGCGTCCGGCGAAGGGCACCGACCTGGCGATCGGCGTGACCCACGCGCCGTACGCGAGGGTGCTGGACGCGATGGCGGTGGACGGCCTGCCCCTGCTGCTCGCCGGCCACACCCACGGCGGCCAGGTGTGCCTGCCCTGGTGGGGCGCGCTGACCACGAACTGCGACCTGCCGCCCGCCCAGGCCAAGGGCTTGAGCCGCTACCACGCCGGGGACCACACCTCGTGGCTGCACGTGTCGGCGGGCGTCGGGACCTCCCCGTTCGCCCCGTACCGGTTCGCCTGCCCGCCCGAAGTGACCCTGCTCACGCTCACTCCTGGCCCGAATGGCTGAGGCGGTGGAGTTCGGCTAGACTGCCACTCGGCCCTGACCCAGTCAGGGCTGTTCGGGGTGTGGCGCAGCTTGGTAGCGCGCATCGTTCGGGACGATGAGGTCGCAGGTTCAAATCCTGTCACCCCGACCAGCGGAAAGCCGCTCTGGCTAGGGATTTCAATTCCAGTCGGAGCGGCTTTCGGCGTCGTGCATCCTAACCGCATCCTAAGCACAACAAGCTCCTGCGGACGTCTGCGCACACTGTCACGCCGCACCGGCCGTGGAGTCCCCGCGTAGCGACCGCCCGCGAGGAATCACCACCCGATCCTCCATCCCGGTCGCCTGGCCTGGGTCAGGGCGTGGATGCGCGCCTGCAAAACCATGGTCGTTGCGCGCGAACCGGCTCAGGTCATTCAACAAGGCCTGCTGCAAGGGCGTGAGGCAGAATGGGGCTGATGCCGAACCGCATCGCGGTCATACGCGCGAGCCAACAGCGACGTGAGGAGGTCGCGAATGCGCTGCGGCTCGAGCAACGGCGGGTACATCCTCCACGCACCACCTGACCGACCTCACCTGGACGTCTCCGCTCTCCAGCGGCAAGCTGAATCCGTTCTGATATAGGCGAGGCGGCCCCCGAAGGGGGAGGACTTCACGCCTACCGGGCAGCACTCACGAGTTCGGCGATCTCGTCCGCAATCGTCTCGATGTCGGTATCGCCCGTCGAACGCGCGAGCTTGTCGGCCAGGCTCGGGCTCCTCGCCATTACATCGGCCTGGCTAAGGTCGTGCCAGATAGGGAGCAAATCCTGCTTGCCAGCGACGCTCAGGGTGACGATGCCATCCAACTCGTACTGCGGCCAGCCCTTAGCGAAGTAGGCAGGGCTGAGCACAACAACTGCGAACCGGCTCGCCGCAAGCCCTTGGTCTATACGCCTCCGAAGGCTTTCGCCGATTCGCAATTCTGCCTTGTCGAGCCAAGCGGTCACCCCGCGTGCTTGGAGCGCCTCAGCCAGCGGAATGGCTACAGCTAGCTTGTCTTCACTCGCGTGCGAGATGAAGACGTCCCACGTGCGGCCGTCAAGCACCTCCGGGTCGCTCGGACGTTGCGGCACTCGAACGTCGAGCACGTCGCGTAGTGGGCGAACGGCAGGCTCCTGGTACACAGGGAGATTCCCGCGCGGCGGAGGCTGCACACTCACGCCGCTTCGGATTCGGCCGGAACCGCCGCCGAGGTCGATCGCAACGAACCAGTGGCCGTTTCGGGGCACCGGAATGGTGGCGGGGGACTTTCTCATGAGGCCCCCGAAGTAGTGGTACTGACGACCGGCGATGTAGTTGGAGTAGTTGCCGTTGTCCATGAGTTGGACGTTCGCCTGTTTGTCGAGCGTAACGACGACCGTCGATCCGCGCCTGACCTGTCCAAGGTCGTACTTCACGTGCTGCATAGGTAGATCCTTCTTGCTGATACTGACAATGCGGTGCCCCTCGTCACCATGGGAGAGCGGGCACCGCATGTGTAGGTCAGGCGGCCTCGGGCTCGTGAGGGGGCTCGAGTTCACCGAACTTCTGCTTCATCGTCTCGTTGCCCCGAGTGAGCTTCTTGACGGTGAGGGCGGTCGCCTTGTCGTTGGCGAGGCGCAGGTTGTTCTCAGAGCCAAGGAGCCCCTCCTTGACCTTCTGGAGACGCTCGATGGCCTTGTCGATGTCCTCGATAGCGGTGTCGAACTTCCGCTTCGCGAGGTCGTAGTTGCGGCCGAATGCCGACTTGAAGTCTTCGAGGTCCGACTCGAAGTTCGTGATGTCGATGTTCTGCTTCTTTGTCTGTTCGAGCTCGGCCTTGACCTGGATGGTCTCCCGGGCAGCTCCGCGGAGCAAGGCGATGATCGCGAGGAAGAACTGGGGACGGACGACGAACATCTTCGGGTACTCGTGGGAGACATCGGTGATCCCCGTGTACAGCTCGGAGTCTTCTTCGAGCATCGAGACGAGGATGGCGTATTCACAGCCCTTGTCACGGCGATCCTTGTCGAGCTTCGCGAGGAAGTCGCCGTTCTTCTTCTTGGTGGCCGTCGTATCCGCCTCGTTCTTCATGTCGAACATGATCGAGATGTACTCGACGCCGTCGTCGCTGAAGTCACGGAGGATGTAGTCACCCTTGGTGCCGGTGGATGCGTCATTATCCTTGCCGAACTTGGCATTCGGGAACGCCATCGCACGGACGCGGTTGAACTCAGTCTCGCAGTGCTGTTCGAGCGATTCACCCAGGAGTTTCACCGACTGCTTCGCCTTGAAGTCACGATACTGCTCGACCTGCTCCTGGAGCAGGGCGATCTCCTTCGAGTGTGACTCCTTGAGCGAGGACTCCTTGGCTTGCTGCTCGGCGGCCTGCACTACGAGCTTGTTCTCGGCCTCGCCCAGCTTCTGCTGCACCACCGCCACGGCCCTCGTGACGGCGAGCTCCTGGCTCGTACCAGCCTTGTCGAGCTCGCTTCGAAGATGCTCGATCTCGACATCCTTCTCAGCCGCCGTCCGCAGCGCCTCGCCAGCGGCCTTCTCAAGGGCAAGCTGCTGGGCGTTCCCAGCACCCGCGAGCTCGCTCGTGAGGCGCTGGATCTCAGCATCCTTCTCACTAAGAGCCTTCTGCGCCTCCTGGTCGGCCTTCGCGATCGCGAGGGACTGGGACTTGCCGGCGCCCTCGATCTCGCTCTCCAGCCGCTGGATCTCAGCATCCTTCTTCGCGGCAACCTCCTGCGCCAGCTGGGCGACCTTCGCCTCAGCAAGCGCAATCTCGGCCTTCTTGGTCTTGTCGGCCTCGGCGAGCCGAGAGTGGAGTTCCTTCTCGAACTCCGCTGTGCGCACCTGCTGCACAAGGCTGGCGTACTCAGCCTCGTCGATTGTGAACACCGTCCCGCAGTGCGGGCACTTTATTTCGTTCATTGGCTACCTCCTTCCTGTATCACCTTGATCAATCCGGCCTGAACAGGAGGATGTAAACGTCAGAACCCGAATTCCTCGTCATTCGCCGCGAAGATCTCGGCCTGTTCGATGACGAGCGCGATTGCCTCCACCTCCGCGTCAGGTGGATAGTCGTAACGAACGAGTATGCGCCGGACGGCAGAGCGCATCTTGGCTCGAACGCTTTCCTTAACGTCCCAGTCGATGGTCCAGTTGTCGCGGATTGTGCGCACCAGGTCACGGGCGATGGCCTTGAGTGTCTCGTCGCCGAGCTCAGTGACTGCCGACTCGTTCAGGGCGACAGCGTCGTAGAAGGCGACCTCATCCTCGCGTAAGCCGAGTCCAGCCTTGCGCTGCATGTCGACCCGCATCGCTTTGGCGAGGTTCACGAGTTCGGCGATGATCTCGGCCGAGCTCAGTGAACGGTTGTTGTACCGGTTGATCGCCTCGTCGAGCATCTCCGAGAACTTGCGCGTCTGCACGATGTTGCTGCGCCTGATCGTGCGGATGTGGTCGTCGAGGAGGCGCCGCAGCAGCCCCATTTGGAGATTAGGCTTGTCCTTGTCGACCAGCCCGTCGAGGAACTCATCGGACAGGATTGACAGTTCGGGTGTCTCGATGCCGGCAAGCTGGTAGATGTCAATCACCTGATCACCCACCACGGCGTCGTTGACGAGTTGGCCGATGGCGGTGTCGACGTCGACGGCACCGGAACCGCTCCGTCCCGAGCCGGGGTCTACAACCTTGAGGATCGCGGCACGCACGTCGACGAAGAGGCGCACGTCGTTGCTGATGGCCGCGGCCTCGTCGCGTGCGCCGCACAACGCGAACGTCCTCGCGAGGGCGAGCACCTGGTCGTTGTAGCGCTTCGTCCGGTCGGGGTCGGCCATCACGAAGTCCAGCACCTTCGCGTACTGGGCGAGGCGGTCGCCCGCCGCTAGCTCGGGCGAGGAGTCGAACGCGACGCCGTGCAGCAGGGACGTGACGATGTCGTGCTTCTCCAGCATGACGGCGACCATCTCGTCGATCGGCACGCCAGCCTGATCGCGGTCGGACGGCGAGTAGACCTTGAGTGCCTCCTGGAGGCTGGCATACACGCCGATAAGATCGACGATGAGTCCACCGGGCTTGTCGCGGAACGTCCGGTTCACGCGAGCGATCGCCTGCATGAGCCCAGCGCCCTGCATCGTCTTGTCGACGTACATGGTGTGCATGGCGGGAGCGTCGAAGCCGGTGAGCCACATGTCGCGCACGATGACGAGTTCCAGTTCGTCATCGGGGTTCTTCGCGCGAACCTGGATTTCTTTGCGGGTGGCCTTGTCGTGGAGGTGCGGCTGGTATTCCTGTGGGTCGGAGGCCGACCCGGTCATGATCACCTTGATCTTCCCGGTCTTGTGATCGTCGGTGTGCCAGTCAGGACGGAGTGCGACGATCTTCTCGTAGAGCTTGACGGCGATGCGGCGACTCATCGCGACGATCATGCCCTTGCCGATCATCGACTCGCGGCGCTTCTCCCAGTGCTCGACGATCTCGCCGGCGACGAGGTCGAGGCGCTCCTCGGCGCCGACGATTGCTTCGAGGCGCGCCCAGCGCGACTTCGCGACCGACGCCGCGGTCTCCTCGACCTGCTCAGTGATCTCGTCGGCGAGGGCGTCGAGTTCGCCCCCGATGGTCTCGCTGAGGCCGACCTTCACGAGTCTTGGCTCGTAGAAGATCTTGACGGTGGCGCCGTCCTCGACCGCGCGGGTGAGGTCGTAGATGTCGATGTAGTCGCCGAACACCGCGCGGGTTGACTTGTCGGTCGTCTCGATCGGCGTGCCGGTGAACCCGAGGCAGGTCGCTCCTGGGAGCGCGTCGCGCATGTGCTTGGCGAGGCCAGCCTTGAGGCGGCCCTGGGAGTCGAGGGTCTCGCCGAAGCCGTATTGCGAGCGGTGAGCCTCGTCGGCGACGATGATGACGTTGCGGCGATCGGTGAGGACGGGATTCGTGTCGCCGAGCTCTTCGGGGGCGAACTTCTGGAGTGTGGTGAAGACGATGCCGCCCGAGGCCCGCTGAAGCAGCTCGCGCAGATGGGTACGGTTCTCGGCCTGCACGGGCTTCTCTGGCAAGATCGTCGCGGGCGAAAACGTCTCGCCGAAGAGTTGGTCGTCCAGGTCGTTGCGGTCGGTGATGAAGACGAGCGTCGGGTTCTCCATGCGCGAGTCGCGCATGATCTTGGCCGCGTAGAAGACCATCTCCAAGCTCTTGCCTGAGCCCTGGGTGTGCCAAACGACTCCTCCGCGCTTGTCGCCCTCGGGGCTCGCCGCCTTGACCGTCGACTCCACGGCGGTGTTCACAGCCCAGTACTGGTGGTACTTCGTGACGCGCTTGACGAGCGAGCGCATCAGTTGGCCAGTCGCCCTGTCGGTGACCGTCTCGTCGCTGAAGACCACAAAGTTGCGCAGGATGTCGAGGAACCGCTTCGGCTCAAAGACGCCACGGATGAGCACTTCGAGAGCAGGACGGTCGGTTATGACGTCGCGGCCGTCGATGGTCTTCCACGGGGCGTAGTGCTCGAACGCTCCAGTAAAGGAACTCATCGCCGCGCTGGGGACGCCGTCGGAGATCACCGTGACGGCGTTGAAGTCGAAGATCGGCGCGATGTCGTGGCGGTATGTCTGGACCTGGTTCCAAGCACCCTTCATGTTGGCGTACTCGTCGGCCGGGTTCTTCAGCTCGAAGAGCGCGAGTGGCATGCCGTTGACGAAGACGACCACGTCGGGACGGCGGTTCTTGCCGTCCTTCGTCACCGTGAATTGGTTGACAGCCAACCAGTCGTTCATCACCGGGGTGTCGAAGTCGATCAGCTTCACGCGGATCGTGCGCGCATGCCCATCGGCGCCGCGGTGCTCGACGGGGATGCCACCGATGAGGAACTGGTGGATGCGGTAGTTCTCGTCGATCGGGTTCTGCGACTCCGGCCGCAGCAGCCGCCTGATCGCCTGGTCGATGACGGAGCTCTCGATGCCGGCGTTCAGCCCACGCACGGTGGGCAGCAGACGATCGATCAGCACGACGTCGGCGAATGAGTCGCGCAGTTGGCCGCCGTCTCCGCCCGGCGAGATGTCCGGCCCGTGCAAGGTCTGGTAGCCGAGGTCGGCGAGCCACTCCAGCGTGGCCTGCTCGACGACGGACTCGTTGAAGCTGCTCATGATCCCTTCTCGACTTGTGCGTCATCAACCCAACGGGCGAGCACGCTCAGCGCCGCGAGATACTCCAGCGCGGTCTGCTCGTCGATGTCCTTCGGGTCCTCGTGGTTGAACGGGTTTCGGATGCCTGCGTAGATGCCTTCGGCTAACGCCATCGCGCCCCGCTGCTCGGATTTGTACGTATCGCTCCCGTCGGGAGACCGACGACGGAGCCGCGCCTTCCCCGCAACGGCGGCCTCGATGGTGAACGCCTGCTTGAAGAGGTCAGTCTCGCTGAGGTCGCGGCGGCCCACCTTGTTCTGCGTCTCGGCGTTGAGCTTCTTTGCGGCATCCTCGACTGCGGATCGGTAGTGACCCGACTGCCACAGCGAGCGAGCACCCTCCCACACCCAGGGGTGCAACTGAGCGGCAGAGATCAATGGCGCGTCATCACCCAGCTTCTCACGCAGTTCGTCCTGGCGCTTGAGCGCAGCGATGCCGCGGCTCGCGCAATCTCGAAGATGCCCCCATGGCTCGTACTCGCGGAGCTTCTGTGGCCGCTGGTCGGCCCGAGCCCGCCACCCTGGAAGGACCCTGTCGAGAACCTGTTCGACAACGTGCGCCTTCTCCGCGACCACCTCGTCATCCTCGCGCTGATACATCCCGTCCGTCCCCGACGCGTACACGAAGTCTGCGAGCTCTCGGATCGCCCAAGCAGTGTCGAGGGTGCTCATGCAACCGGTCCCTGCACGCGCATGCGACCAGACAGCAGCTCGGGCAGAAGGGCATCCCGCGTGACAGCTAGAACCATGTTCTCCCTTTCAGCGAGCAGCAGGCGCTCCCACAGAGGATCCAGTGCGTGGGCGAGCCGAGCGATCGATGACGCCGACGGGACCATTACCGAGGTGGACTCGAGATGACCGCGCTGGATGTGCCCCATCGTTGTGGCCTTGTCTCGAGCGACGCCGCGAAACACGGGCATTACTGCATCAAGCCTGTCAAATACGATCCAAGCCGGGTACCCCGTCGGGATCACCTTGAAGATGTGCTGGTTGATGATCGCTTCGTCACGGAACCATCGGTAGACCCCCAGGGAACCCGACCACGACATAAGGATGTCCCCGGCGCGTGCAGTCTTGTCGTCAGGGACGTCGATATCGTTGTACACCGTCGATCCTCCGGGCCCGGAGTTCAATTCCGCGATGCGAAGTACCATACGGCCCGTGCCAGATGCACCCTTCGTGTACGCGCCGCCATTGATGAACAGCGCGAGGGATGACACCGACACCTGGTCCCCGCCGACGAGGACGGCGTCAACCTTCGAACGGATCAGCTGCGGAATCAGGTCCACGAGGCGGCGATTGGACTCGATCTTCTCATCGAACGCGGCGAGAGTCGATGCGATCGCCCGCTGTTCAGCGAGCGGCGGTAGGGGCACCTGGAACGACTCGATGTGCCCCTTCGTGATAGCTCGCCGGGAACCACCCGAGTTGAAGGATGCGATGTACGGCTTGACGTCAGGATGGGTCAGGAAAGCCAAGAGATAACCAGGGATCGCCCGGTTGGTGTCGGCGCGCACGATCGCAACGTGCTGGTTCACACATGCTGGAAGCGCGGACGGGTCGACCATTGCCGCTCGCCCGAACGTCACCCCGTCGCCTGTGATGTTCAGCAGCACGTCCCCAGGTTCAAGTGACACACCACGCAGACCGCGCGCTTGTTCCTCGTTGATGAATGCCAACGCGTCGGAATCAAATCGGCGGCTGAACACGTTCTGGCTGCGGACGAACGCCCAGGTCTCACGGCTCGGGAGATAAGACTCCGACCCACCACGAGGAGTTGCTCCAGAGCCGATTTTGGTCGTGACGTCTGCGAGTCGTACCACCGGCCACGCGGGATCGTGATCAAAGGGCGCGTCACCTGCCACGGTAAAGTGCCTTCAATCGCACGCGGATCTCATCTTCGAGTTCGCGGCCACGTTCGAACTCCGCGAAGAGCTCCGCAGTGAGGCGCTCGATCTTGTCGTCGACGGGCTCCTCGTCGTCCTCGGCCACCTCCGTGCCGACGAAGCGCCCCGGCGTGAGGACGAACCCGTGCCTATTGATCTCGTCCAGGGAGGCAGCCTTCGCGAAGCCAGCTAAGTCGTGGTAGTCGCCCTCCCAGTTCCGCCACGTGTGGTAAGCACCCGCGATCTGCTGGATGTCGTCGTCGGACAATTCGCGGAGGCGTCGGTTGACCAGGGTGCCGAGCTTGCGGGCGTCGATGAACAGCACCTCGCCCTTGCGCGCCCGGTGCTGGGCGTTGCCGCCACGGTCGCGGCTGACGAACCACAGACTCACCGGGATGCCGGTGTTGAAGAACAGCTTGTCGGGCATCGCCACGATGCAGTCGACAAGGTCTGCCTCGACGAGCCTTCGGCGGATTTCGCCCTCGCCGTTGGTCTTCGAACTGAGGGAACCGTTGGCGAGGACGAAGCCGGCGGTGCCCCGAGGGCTGAGGTGGTAAATGAAGTGCTGGACCCAAGCGAAGTTCGCATTACCTTCGGGGGGAGTGCCGTACTTCCAGCGGGGGTCGTCGGCAAGCTTCGCGTTCCACCAGTCGCTCACGTTGAAAGGGGGGTTGGCCAGCACGTAGTCGGCTCGGAGATCGGGGTGCAGGTCCTGAGTGAAGGAATCGGCAGACCTGTCGCCTAGGTCAGCGTCAATGCCCCGCAGAGCGAGGTTCATCTTCGCGAGCTTCCAAGTGGTCGCGGTGAACTCCTGACCGTAGACGGAGATGTCATTTCGCCTGCCGCCGTGCGCTTTGACGAACTCTGCAGACTGAACGAACATGCCACCCGATCCACAGGCGGGGTCGTAGACGCGGCCGCGGTAAGGCTCAAGCATCTCGACGAGCGTCTTGACGACCGAACGCGGAGTGTAGAACGCGCCGGCCTCCTTGCCGGTCTCCTTGCCGGCAAACTGGCCAAGGAAGTACTCGTACACCCGGCCGAGCACGTCGTCGGACCCATGATCGTCAGACGGGGTGAAGCCGATGGAACCGATTATGTCGACGAGCTGGCCGAGCCGGCCCTTGTCGAGGTCTTCTCGGCCGTAGTTTCGCGGCAGCACCCCGCGCAGCTTGGGATTCTCGCGCTCGATGAGGTCCATAGCATTGTCGATGAACTCACCTATCTCCGGCTGCTTGGCCGCCCTCTGGATGACGCCCCACCGCGCGGCGGCAGGAACCCAGAAGACTGAGTTGCTGGTGTACTCGTCCCGGTCCTCGGCTAGCCGCCCTATCTGCTCGGGCCTGAGACCGTCGGCGGCAAGTTCCGCCTCGATCTCCTTGCGTCGACCCTCAAATCGGTCGGAGATGTACTTGAGGAACACCAGGCCGAGCACGACGTGCTTGTACTCGCTCGGCTCCTGGTTCCCCCGCAGGGCGTCGGCGGCATCCCACAGCTTCTGCTCGAGGGTCTTGGTCCCCATCTTGCGTGCGACTCGTGCCATACGGCGCCTCCCTTCGTGCTGTCGTCGTTGCCTTTGAACCCGACACCGATGCCAATCCGGCTTGGACGGACCGATGTGAGCGGTGTTGGTTACTCGGGGTTCGCGGCCTTCGCGCGACGCTTCCTGACTGCGGCCGAAAGAATCGCGTGCTCCTCCTCCGTGGCCTGGTCGAAGAAGTTCTCAGGCCACCGCTCGATGCCGCCGTACTCGTTCTGCTGCACGAGGTTGAACGTCGTCGCACCGGCTACCCGTTTCGCGAAATAGATGCCGATGGTGTCCTGGAGACTATCCCCCTCGTCCTCGGCAACGCGTCGGCGCAGGCGCGAGATGAGGTACTCGCTGTGGGTCTCGACGATGAGGTGGCGGCCGCTCTGCGCGATCACCAGTAGGAAGTCAGCAAGGCGCTGCTGCACCCGCGGGTTGAGGTGCAACTCGGGCTGTTCGACTAGGAGCAGCGAGCCGACAGGCGCCTGCACACACATCACGATGACCGGCAGCAACTGGCTGACGCCTGTACCGACGCTGGTGAGGTCCAGGTCGCCCTCGACATCGTCCTGCCGTACCTGCATTTGAATGCCGAAACGGCCTTGGTCAGATACCGAGAAGCTCTCACCGATGTCCAGGTACTTGGCCCAGCGGTTTACCGCTGTCATGAGCTGGATTGGGCGACGCGGCGTCTTGATGGACCCGTAGTCATCCGGTGTCGGGACGCTGACCCTTCGCCTACCGTGGCGCTGCAGCACGGAGGCAGTGAACTCGCCCTTCGCGCCGACGTATGTGTCATCTCCTTCGGGCGAATCCGGGTATGCCGCTCTGGGCTCGTCGCGAAGTGGGCCGAGGTACCGGATTCCCGATCCTAGGAACGAGGACGCGAGATCCGACGACCTGCCGAGGTCGTCCAACCGATGGGGAAAGGGGACCATCCCCTCGATCCCGCCCTTCGTCAACTCGTCCACCACCGCGTCACTGAACGTCTCGGAAGACGCGATGTTGAGATCGATCTTTGAGCGGTTCTCAGGAGCGCTGGAACCTAGTTCAAAGCGGACCGCGTCGGCGTACTCAGCCATCGCGTCGGCCACGTCAGCATGGACCGCAAGCAACTCACGGCTCACCTCTTCGATCGCCCTGAGCTCCGACAGGAGGTCGAGCTCAATCTCCTCTCGCTCATGAACTGATCGCCGGAGAAGCATGTCGCGCCACGTCTCGAACAGGACCTCGGCGCGCGGGCGCATCACTGATGCGTCAAGCGGAAACCCACCAGTGACGAGGATATCGACGATCTCGAACAGGTTGCCGTTGGCCCCGGCGAACCTTCCGGAGAAATAGTGCGGGATTGAGACGTCGTCGTCCTCATTCAGAGGCACCAACTCCTCGGCACCGTCGTCAGCGATGGCAAGCACCCACGCACGGTCGACGCGAGGGACGCCCCGGGGGAGCATGTACGGATCCTCGGGCTTCAGGTCAACGTTCAGGCGCTCTATCTTTGCGATCCCTTTCTGCTGGGAGGACTCGCCGAGTTTTACCTCCCAGGACAGCGTTGCGAGCACAGGTGCATCTTGTGGGAAGATCACAGATTCCCCAGTGCGGTATGCACCGCGTGGTGCCCGAATCTCGAAGTCTGCGCCAATGATCAGCGGCTCTTCATCGTCGCTGTTGGGACCGCGGTACTTCACCTCGGCTACCGTGCCGAGACGTACTCCGCGACCGTTGAGGGGGTAGAGGTACCCGGTCGTGCCGGTTGCTTGGCTCGCGGCCCGGATGCTCTGGAGGAGCGTGCTCTTCCCGGCGCTGTTCGCGCCGACGACGACTGTCAGCGGGCGAAGCTCAACCTCGGCTTCGCGGATGGACTTGAAGTTCTGTAGCCGCCAGCGGCGAAGCGTGATGCCCCGACGCATCCCGAAGGCGCGGCGCTCGATCAGTGGGTTACTCATGCATAGACCTCTCGGTGCTGGTTGGCGAGTGCGCCGGTGGAGACAAGGCTCAACTGGATGAGGCGTCCGTCCCGAGTGCGGGCGGGCCGCGCCTCGATCGGGCCCTTGACGTCCGTCGACCGCCCAAGCAGCCGGAGGCTCGAATACCCACGGCCAGCGGTCAACTCGACTTGGAGCCACTGGCAGTATTCGAGAGAAGAATGAGTCGGTTGCTTCCCGGCTGGTGTGTCTCTCAGGTCGGCTAGCCTCCACAGAAGACGGAGCGAGTTGTACAAGCCCACGGAACGGTAAGCGGCGACGAGTTCGTCGTCGAGGGCGATGTCGACGAGCCAACCTGGAACTCGAGCAGCGCCGCGCTCGACGCTCTCGACCACTTCGACGACGAACTCCTCGAAAGCTGCGACTTCAGTCTCCGTCGACGGGGCGCGCAGCGCGTTCGGATCGATAGAGGGGATACGTTCACCGTCGATCAGTTCCCGAGTGCAATGTGCAGTGAGGCTCTGCAGCCGCTTCAGCTCCTGCAACTTGAAGCTCCAGCGTGGGTCGCTTCGCTGAAGGGCTGGAGGGCCAGCAATGGGATGGTCAACCGGTTCTTCCTCGCGAAGCGCAGATAGTGCGTCCAGCACCGGACCATCGACGTGTCCCAGCTTCCGATCGAGCTGGACGATCCACACGTATCCAAAGATGTCTGACTCAGCCACGAGCGCGTAGGCGAGGCCAGTGTCCTGTTTGCTGAGCAAGAGATCCGCACTGGTCCCGAATTCGACGTCGGGGCTGAGCAACGTGATACCGACGGACTGGGTCGCTTCGTCGATGGCGGTCACGAGGACGAGAGCTGCCGGGGTCCCCGGGTCCATCGGAACACAGCGGTAGATGTCGCCAAGCTCGATGTCACTCATTGCGCGTCCCCTCCTCCTTTGACGATGACGAGCGACTGCAGACGTCCGAAGACGTATCCGACGACCGCCTCGCTTTGGGACCCCAGTTCGTCGCGCACCTTCTCGTAAGCGGTCTCCTTGTACTTGGCTGCGGTTGGGCGGCTGACGCCCAGGCGGCGCGCGATGTCCCCGTCCGAGTCGCCCATCCACTTGCCGGCCAGCACCGTCGCCTCCTCCGTCGTGAACGCCGTGATGAGTCTGCCGGCCAGGCCCTGGGCCAAGACCAAGTCGCCTGGGTCGAGCTCTCCGGATCGGCCTTCGGCACCGGCCTCATCAGAGACAACCTCCGCTGTTGCAAAGACTGTCAAAGCTTCCTCGAGAATCCTCTTCAGATCGATCTCCTCGATTTCGCCAACGGCCCCGCAGATGAGTGTGAGCGCGTCTGCAAGAGTGTCGGCCGTCCAGATCGCGCTCGCTCGTTCGGTGCCGTTGCCAGGCAATCGTGGAAGCGCACCGAGAGCCATGGTCACACGTCGAGTGGGCGCGCTCTTGGCCGCGGCTCGGCCGGAGAGGCGCCACGATCGAGGATTCTGCCTTGCCACCTCGAAGGGGGGCTCGCTGAGCCGCTGCACGGCGCGATCGAAAAGATTGTCTACGGCGGTGCGTTGCCGCCGGTCGATCAGAGTCATCTTCACCTGACGGTAGATGAGCGCGCGTGCATGCCCGAAATCGTTCGCGACGTCGCAGATGTAGTCGATCTGTCCTCTGGTGATCATCCGCTCACATACGTCTTGAACGAGGTCTCCGATTGCGTCCTCGTCCCACGACGAGGCGCGAGCGTATACCGCGGGCGGGTAGCGGCGGGCAACGCGAACGGCCGCCGTCCGAATCTCGCCGAACCACAGCGATCCCAAGCCGTCTCGCTTGTGCTCGTCGATGAGGGCTTCGAGGTCGCCCTGCCGGGCGTCCTCAAGATCGATCGGGTCGTCAAAGTCCGAGAGAGGGCCGCCAGGGACTACTTCGCCTGCCATCGCGCCGACTTCACCGCCTCGATGGTGGCCGGGTCGTCCTCGCTGCACAGGCGGTGATCCTCGTCCAGAGCGTCCTTCGGGACTGGCAGCGGGCGGGAAACAACGATGTTGCCCTCATCCCCGAGCCAGCATCGGGGCCATTCGTTGCGATGGTTGTGCCCTGGGTTCCGGACCTCCATCCGGTCGAGGTTCGATGTCCGTGCGAACACGTGGGCCGTCGCGCCGGAACTCGGCCAGTGGCGGACGATGACCGGCCGGTTCGCACTGCCCTTGCCGCACGCGAACCCCACCACCGCCTCGGTCTGAGCGAACCACGCACCAATGGGGGGGCCCATGTTGAGCAACCCCGCAAGGTCTTCAAGACCGAACCCCACCGTGGTCCTCCGCTGCCGAAGGGGATCTCGGCACTCCTCGACACTTGGACTGGGTTCAGCGTAGCGAGTTTGCCTGATGCCGGCCCGTGTTCGTCGCAGACCCGACCGACCGAACTGGGAGCCTCCGACCGCCCCGGTCGCATTGAACGTCGGTCTCTGCCGATTTGCACCGGGTGTGACCGACATTGGCTTGTTGTTCCTGGGGGCTCTGGTGGTGGCCTGCCCGGTGGTGATGGGGGTTCAGGCGGTCAGGGTCGGGAGGGGGATGATTCGGGTGCCGCTTCTGGTGGTGTGGCCCTGGGTGGTGGCGGTGAGGATGGCGAGGAAGCGTGGACGGCCGACCTGGCTGAGGTCGAGCCGGTCGTCGACGAGCGTGTAGAGCTGGATTTCGGCGTCGAGGAGCTGGTGTTCGCCCAGGCGGGTTTGCAGGGCGGCCCAGCTTCGGTCGGGGTATTCGATGATGGCGTCGATGGCGAGCCCGGTTTCGTCCCGGTAGTGCCACAGCCGGGCGCCAGTGCCTTCGAGATAGACGCGGAGGTCGTGGACGGCCATGGCGGTGAAGATGGCCGTGTACTGGTCGGGCTGGTCGGCCAGTTCGTCCGCGCTCAGCCCCAGGGCGGCGCAGGCGAGGGCGGGGTCGGCGAGGTGCAGGCGGGGCTGGTGCCGCAGCCGGGTCCGCGTGCGTAGCGGCGGCTGCCAGGCCGGCTGGTACTCGATGGCGTGGACCCGGGTGAGCGCGTCGAGGTAGGAGCGGACGGTGTCGCGGCCGAGCCGGCCCGCCGTCTGGTGGCCGAGCCCGGCCAGGCTGACCGGGCGGCCAACCTGCCGGGCGATGGTGTCGAGGAGGTGGCGGACGCGTTCGGGTTGGTGCCTGGTGGGGACGGCGGCGGCCACATCCACCCGGGCCAGGTCGTCGAGGTAGGCGGTGTTGAATGCGGCGGCGTGTTCGGGGCTCGCGTCGATGAGGGCGGGCCAGCCGCCGCGTACCGCGACCGCGGCGAGGTCGCGGTAGCCGAGACGGCTGCGGATGTTGGTGACGCGGTCGCCGTGAGCGAGGCCGGCCAGGGATACCTGGGGTTGGGCGTCGGGTTGTTCGGCGAGGGCGAGGGTCCGCATCTGGAGGGCGAGGAGCTGGTCGGCGCCGGGGGTGCGGTGCCGGTAGCTGAGCGGGGTGGCGGAGCTGGCGAGCAGGAACCTGCCTGGCAGCGGCCGGTCTTCGAGCCGGCCGGCGAGGTGTGGCCACAGAGTGGGGGCGAGGCGCCATTCGTCGACCAACCGCGGCGCGATGCCGGTGAGGATGCGGTCGGGGTCGAGCTGAGCCAGCTCCCGCATCGCCGCAGACGTGTCGAGGTGGGTGGCGCTGCCGGCGTGCCGCAGCGCGGTGGTGGTCTTTCCGCAGCCCCTCGGCCCTTCGAGCCGGACGGCGGGCTGTGCGCGCAGCAGCCGGGACAGCCGGTCGTCCACGATTCGCTGCAGGTACTCCATTCACACAGCGTACGGCGGTTTGCGCAAGGAAGAAACGTCGAACTGCGACACAGGGGAACGTCAGGAAGCGCCCGCGTTCCGCCTCGGTTCGCGGCGTGTGAGTCGGATGTCAAGGGGTCGCCTGATCGAATGGGGGGAGGTTGGGGGACGTGGTCTTGACTAGGCCTTTCGCCGTCGCTCCCGGTGTCGGAACAGGGACGGAACGTGCCTGTGGGGACACGGAGGGGGACGTGGCCGTGCTGTCCTGATCCGATCCCTCAACGCGATGGCAAACCGGACCCAGGACAGGAGCACCCGATGTCGATCCCTCCCCGCCCGAAGCAGGCCCGGCCGGCCCGCCCTGCCCGTGTACGGCCCAAGTTCTCCGCTGCCGGGGTGTCCGGATCAGGCCGGTTTCGCGGCTTAAGGCTGCGACAGGACAGTGACCGGAGGGGAGGTAGGGCGTGATGGCGATCGGGCTGAAGAAGCTGTTGGCCGGGTCGGGCTATGAGTACCTGACCCGGCAGGTCGCGGTCGGCGACGTCACCGGCAAGGGCCACTCGACCCTGGCCGACTACTACACGGCCAAGGGCGAAGCGCCTGGCCGGTGGTGGGGTGCCGGACTGGCCGGGATGCACCTTGTCGAGGGGCAGGAGGTGACCGCGGAGCAGATGAAGCGGCTGTTCGGTGCCGGCCTCGATCCAGTGACCGGCGCCAAGCTCGGCCGGGCCTACCCGGTGTTCGCCGACCACCCCACCGCGTTCGAGATCGAACTGGACCGCCGCACCCGCATCTGGCAGCAGCAGCACGACGGCCCGCCCGTACCGAAGGCGGTGCGGCAGCGGCTCCGGACCCATCTGGCGATCGAGTGGCACACCCGCGACCACGGACGGCCCCCGGCCGGACGCCGGGAACTGCACAGCTACATCGCCAAAGCGACCTCCCGCCAGCGGGTGGCGGTCGCCGGTTTCGACCTCACCTTCTCCCCACCGAAATCGGTGTCGGCGCTGTGGGCGCTCGCCGGCCCCGACCTGGCCGCGGCTCTGCGGGCGGCGCACACCGCGGCGGTCGAGGACGCCCTGATCCAGCTCCAGACGCGGGTCGCCGCCACACGGTCCGGCCACGAAGGCGCCCGGCACGTCGGAGTGCGAGGGATCAGCGCGGCCCTGTTCGACCACCGCGACTCCCGCGCCGGCGACCCCGACCTGCACACCCATGCCGCGATCTCGGCCAAGGTCCAGACCCTCACCGGTGACTGGCGCGCCCTGGACGCCAAACCGCTCTATGCGGCCAAGGTGTACCTGTCCGAGGCGTACACCACCAGCCTCACCGCACGTCTCCGCGACCTCGGCCTGGCCATGACCCCGATCGGCCGGGACGGCAGGCGGCCCGTCTATGAGATCGCCGGGCTCGAGCCCGGCCTGCTCGCCCGCTGGTCGACGCGCCGTGCCCGCATCCAGGCCCGCACCGCCGACCTCATCGACGCGTTCGAGCACGACCACGAGCGACCCCCCACCAAGGCCGAACGACTCGACCTGGCCCAGCAGGCCACCCTCGACACCCGACCCGCCAAACACGCACCCCGCAGCGAAGCCGAACAACGCACCACCTGGAAGGCCGAAGCCGTCCAACTCCTCGGCCCCGCCGGGCTGGATCGCATGCTCCGCGCCATCACCAACCAGCCGCGCGTCCTCGTGCCGGCGGTCGACGAGGCGTGGGTCGCCCAGGCTGCTCAACGGGTGATCAACACCGTCGAGGCCGAACGATCCTCCTGGACGTCGTGGAACGTGCGGGCCGAAGCGTTGCGGCAGGTCCGGGCCGCCGCCGTCCCGCTCGACCAGATCGCCCGGGTCGCCGAAACCATCACCACACGGGCGCTCGACACCGCGTCGCTGCCGATCCGCACCACTCGCGCCCAGCCTGTGGAGCCGGCGCCGCTGCTCGGCCCCGACGGTGCCTCGGTGTACGCGCAAACCTCAGCGACCCGCTACACGTCGCGCCGCATCCTGTACGCCGAGCGGCGCCTTGTCGACACCGCCGCCCGGCTTGGCGGCCGCAGCGCCGACCACAACTCCGTTACCCTCGCCCTCCTCCAGGCCATGGCCAACCACGAACCCCTCAACCCCGAACAGCAGACCCTCGTGCGCGACATGGCCACCTCCGGTCGTCGGCTGCAGCTCGGTATTGCGCCGGCCGGGACAGGAAAGACGACTGCGATGCGCGCTCTCGCGACCGCGTGGACGTCCAGCGGCGGCACCGTCGTGGGGCTCGCACCGTCCGCCACGGCCGCTGAGCAGTTGCGCAGCCAGCTCGGCGAGGGTGCGGTTGCGGACAACCTCGCCAAACTCGTCTGGGCGATCGCCCACCACGAGCCGCTGGCGGCGGCCGTCGGCCCGGACACGCTGGTCATCATCGACGAAGCCGGGATGGCCGACACCCTCACCCTCGACCACCTCGTCAGCTGGTGCCTCGACCAGGGTGCCAGCCTCCGGCTGATCGGCGACGACCAACAACTCGGCGCGATCGGCGCCGGCGGCGTCCTGCGCGACATCGCCACCCAACACGGCGCCGTCCGCCTCGACCACGTCGTCCGCTTCACCAACCCCGCCGAAGCCGAAGCCAGCCTCGCCCTTCGCGCCGGCGACGCCGGCGCCCTCGGCTTCTACCTCGACCACCATCGGGTCCACGTCGTCGACCCCGACACCGCCACCAGCCGGGTGCTCACCGCGTGGCAGACCGACATCGCCGCGGGCCTCGACGCGCTCATGCTCGCCCCCACCCGCGAACAAGTCGCCGCCCTCAACGCGGCCGCCCGCACCTCCCGACTCCACGGGCACCGGGCCGGACGCCAAGTCGACCTCAGTGATGGCAACAAGGCCTCGACCGGGGACACGGTGATCACCCGACGCAACAACCGCGACCTCGCCAGCAGCGACACCGCCTGGGTCCGCAACGGTGACCGCTGGCGGATCACCGCGATGCACGGTGACGGCTCCATCGACGTCCAGCACCTCCGGAACCACAACCAACTCACCCTGCCCGCCGACTACGTCGCCGAGTTCGTCGAACTCGGCTACGCGACCACGATCCACGCCGCCCAGGGTGTAACGGCCGATACCTGCCACGGGCTGCTCACCGGCGAGGAGAGCCGGCAGCAGGCCTACACGATGCTGACTCGCGGTCGGCATGCCAACCATGCCTGGCTCCAGGTCGAGAACACCGACACCCACGTCGCCCCGGTCGACCCCGCCCTGCGGCAGCCCGCCACCGGCGTCCAACTCCTCGAAACCGTCATCGCCCGCGACGAGGCGCCCGCCTCGGCGACCACCCTGCTCCGGCAGGCCGACGAACCCGCACTGCTCCTCGGCCCCGCGGTCATCTGCTACGTCGACGCCATCACCTACGCCGCCGAACACCACCTACCGGTCGAAGTGAAAGACAAGATCGACGCCGCCGGCGCCAAAGACGGCCTCGACCGGACCGACGCCTGGCCGACCCTGCGCAGCCACCTCATGCTCGTCGCCGCCAACAGCCACGACCCCGTCGACGTCCTCAACCAGGCGGTCGCGCTCGGCCCGCTCGACCAGGCCCGCGACCGGGCAGCCGTGATCGACTACCGGCTCGACGTGACCCAAGCCAACAACCGCACCCGCGGACCGCTGCCCTGGCTCCCCGGCATCCCCGTCCAGCTCCTCGACGACCCCACGTGGAAGGCCTACCTGTCCGGCCGCTACCAACTCACCCGACAACTTGCCGACGAAACCCGGCACCGCGCCCCCGCCGACACGCCACGGTGGGCCCAGGACCTGTACGGCCTCGACCCGGCCCTGGTCGCCGACATCCAGCAGTGGCGCGCCGCCCACCAGACGCCCGACACCGATCTGCGTCCCACCGGCGCACCGCACTACTCCGGGGCCGAGCACGACGCGCAACGCCGCCTCGACCGTGCCCTCGAGACCAGCCAGGCCGGGATCCGCGAATGGCTCCCCAAGATCACCTCCGCCGCGCCCGCCTGCGCCGGCGATCCCTCACTGCCAGCGTTCGCTGCACACCTGGCGAACCTTGCCCGGCGCAGGCCCGAACTCGAACAGCAGCTCGCCGAGGCAGCAGGGCTCGGCCCGCTCCCCGTCGAGCACGCCGCCGACGCCCTCCGCTACCGCATCACCGACCTCATCCAC
>Ga0102832_1000239_pt1 | contig 126432 bp, 127 predicted proteins | sample EBPBio282013_DNA_FD_88942 | JGI IMG/M metagenome (GOLD analysis project Ga0102832, IMG submission 88942) | Wastewater treatment Type I Accumulibacter community from EBPR Bioreactor in Madison, WI, USA - Reactor 2_5/28/2013_ DNA (Illumina Assembly) | ecosystem: Engineered > Bioreactor > EBPR >... | reverse complement strand
CTCCCAGAGATCGAACACATGTTCGAGTAGAAGATCTTTCCGCAGAACCACCTGTGGAGGAGAAGAGGGCGGAGGACCAGACGGGAGGAGCGTGAAGGAGAGAGGGAAGGGCAGGAGGACAGGCGGAGAGGAGCACAGGAGTGCAGGCGGGCAAGAGGACAGGAGCACAGGAGCAGAGCAGCCTGTGAGAACATCCGTCCCCGCGCCCCCAATCCCCACCCCTAGGCTGGCCGCATGGCAGCCCCGAACGCACGAGTGCGCCGCGCGCTCGATACCGTGCTGGCGGAGGCGCGTCCGCACACCGAGGGCGCGGTTGCCGACTACATCCCGCAACTCGCCCTTGCCGACCCCGACGGACTCGGCGTCGCACTCGTCGGCGTGAAGGGTCGCACCTACGAGGCCGGCGACTCCCGCCGCGAGTTCACGATCCAGTCGGTCTCGAAGCCGTTCGTCTATGCACTCGCGCTTGAGGCGCGAGGGGTAGCCGAGCTGTCCGCCCATGTGGGCGTCGAGCCGAGCGGCGAGGCCTTCAATGAGGCGAGCTTCGACGGCGGGCGGCCGATGAACCCGATGATCAACGCGGGTGCGATCGTCGTGGCATCCCTCATCGAAGGCAGTACCGCCGAGCAGAAGGCCCAAACAATTCTCGACGGCCTCGGTGCGTTCGCCGGCCGAACCCTGGCGGTGGATGACGCGGTCTTCCGCTCCGAGCTGGCCACGGGTGACCGCAATCGCGAACTCGCGGGGCTCGCGCACGGTGCGCTCGGCTCGAGCGAGGACGTCGCGACCGAAGCGTACTTCCGACAGTGCGCGGCGTCGGTCACCGCCTTCGACATCGCCGTGATGGCCGCGACCCTCGCCAACTTCGGTCGCAACCCTCTCACCGGTCAGCAGGTGGTCGGTCCACCGGTCGCGCGCTGGGTGATGTCGGTGATGGCCTCGTGCGGCATGTACGACGGGTCCGGGGAGTGGCTGGCCCGGGTGGGGCTACCGGCCAAGAGCGGCGTCGCAGGCGGCATCGTCGCGTTGGACCCCGGTCGTTTCGGCATCGGCACGTTCGCACCCCGACTGGATGCCCGGGGCAACAGCATCCGCGGACTGGTCATGCTCGAGTCACTCTCGCGCGAGTACGGTTTGCACCTGTTCAGCCACGAGAACTCGTTGCGGCGTGGGCCGATCCGGCCGTAGCCGTGCCCCCGCTGTACTGCAGAGAAGAGGGCGGGAACCGGGAGCGATCTGGCTACTGCGAGAACTAGAAGGACCTAAGGAAATCGGCATTGTCGCAACGGGAACGGGACAGATGCTCCGTGGATCGTCGTCCGAACTCCTAGCGCCGTTACTCTAGGCGACGATGCATGCAGACTTTGAGTTCATGGCAACAAAAGACGGCCCGATCCTTGTCGGGTCATCGGCGCCGCGCCTGGCCGAGTTGTTGAATCAACTCGAGGGTCACTTGGTGCGCGCCGGTTCGGCCACTCATCTTCTGAACCCTGGTCTCTCGGGGCAGCGCATCCGGAATCAGCTTGCCGCCTCAGGTCTGAGCGCCCCCGATGAGTTAATTGTCTGGTTCGGTTGGCACGATGGCCGAGTGCTGGACGACCCGCGGTCTTTTGACGTCATCCCGAACTTTCCGATCGCGAGCCTCTCCGAGGCAATCGAACGCCACGAGGAGTTCACTTCTGAGTTTCCTGGTCTCGACCCGCGTGACGAGAATGACTGGGGGATACCGCGGGGTTGGCTTTCGCTGACCCAAACCAACTACGGCACGGCGGTTCATTGTCTGGGTGAGCCCAGCGCTTCCCCGCAGGTTCGCGTCGCGACCCCGTTCTTCTATGAGGAGGACGGACACCGCGCGGTGTCGTTGTGCACTCTCGTCGCTTGGTGGATTGTGGGACTCGGCGGCGGCGGATATGTCCGCCGCGAACCACGGTTTGAATACGACGGTTGGTGGGACGTGGATCGCGCGAGACTCCACCCCCTCCAAGTCGAATCTCTGTTTGCCTAGGGCCCAAGGCTTCGGGGGCTGGAGGAGGGTTCGAAAAAATGCAGTTTGAATTCACAATGACCGACGCGGGGTCAATGCTGACCGGCTCCTCCCCAGACCGGCTCGCTACCCTGCTGGAGCAACTGCAAAGTGCGCTCGACGCTTCCGGCGCACCGACCCAGCTCTTCCGACATGGCCAAAGTGAGCGACTGACGATCGAGAAGTTCGATCGCGCCGGGCTAGCGCCCTTGGACGAGTTGATCGTTTGGTTCGGTTGGCACGATGGCGAGGAACAGAATGCGAACACGCATGCCCTCCCTGCCGGCCGGATGGCGACTTCCACCAACGCCCTACTGTTGGAAGCGCGGGCCGAGGAACCTGGCCCCCTCGACTGGGGCGCGCCGCGAGGGTGGCTGCCTTTGGTGGAGCACAATGCCGGACTCGCTGCGGATTGCACGGTCGGGACCACCCAGGCGGCCCAACTCAGGAACAGGGCGCCGGAGTTCTACGATGAGCCCTTCCCATACGGCCGAGCGGTCTCGTTGTGTACGCCGGTGGCGTGGTGGCTCTACGCTCTCGACAGTGGGGCCTTGGTGTGGGATCAGGAGAACGGCCGCTGGGGCGGGGATGCTCGCAAGTCACACCCCTCCCAAATTGAGGCAATGTTCTTCTAGCGCCCCCGCTGCCTAACCGAGAAGAGGGCGGGAACCGGGAGCCGATTTCATTGGTTCCCGCCCTCCAACCCGCACTGCTAACGCAGGGCGGGAGCTTCGTCCTTCGACTCCTCGATCGCGGCGAAGGCGGCGTCGTCTTCGAACGACTTCCTGCGGGCGACGTAGAAGATGATGAGACCGTAGACGGCCTTCGCGAGGATGTCGGCAACCGAGTAGCCGACCTGCTTGAAGACCCAGGCATCCGATCCTGCGATGTTGAGCAGCGGCAGCAGGTAGGCGATCGGGTACACACCCCAGCTCAGCAGCAGGAGGAAGCGCAGGCGCGACAGCGTCTTGCGCACGCTCACCGGCTGGCGCTCGAGCGACTTGCCCAACTGCACGAAGAGCACGTACAGGATGAACAGGAACGGGATGGTCGACAGCAGACCGAAGATCGCTCGGATGCCGTTGTCGCCGCTGATCTCACCCGGGTAGCCGAGCGCGATCATCAGTGCCGCTGCGGGTACGAGCTGCATCATCAGCCGGCGCGATACCGATCGGGCCAGCGCGAGCACCGCGATGAGCTCCACGAGCAGCAGCGGCACGGTGAGGAACCAGTCGACGTAGCGGTAGCCCTCGTTGAACCCTTCGCCGACGGCCTGCGTGTAGGTGCCGGTGCCGCCGACAGAGTCGGTGACGAACGCGGCCTTGAACGAGTCGAAGATGCGGAAGTAGTGGTACGCGGCGATGCCACACACGATGATCGCGATGGTGATCGCCTGTCGGTAGCGGGGCAGGATGCGCGGCAGGGCGATCAGCATGAACAGGGCTGCGAACAGCTGCGATGCGATCACCAGCGAGAGGAAGTTGTACACGGTGTTGTACTGTCCGGCGGACAGGGTGTCTGGAATCACTGAAGTTCTCCAACGGCTGAGTGGGTGCCCCCGGTTCGGCGGCTGCTACTTAACTTACTCGCTAAGTCAACGAATAAGTAAATGAGTTTCTCAGTAACCTATCGATCGGCTTCTGTACAGTTGTCTTCCATGACCCCGGATGGCGCCTCGCACACGCTCACCGGCTTCCCCGCGGCGGCAACCGAGTTCGTCAGTGCCCTCGACAGCAACCGGCGCAAGATCGCCGAAGACGCCGGCCTCACCGCGACCGAGCTTCGCGCGATGTTCCACGTCGCCCAGGTGGTGAGCATCACGCCGAAGGATCTCGCCGCCTACCTCGGCATGACCACCGGTGCCGTGACCGCCATTGCGCGCTCGCTCGTGGATGCCGACCTGCTCACGAGGGTCGACCATCCCGGTGATCGGCGCAGCCTCTACCTGGAGCTCTCGGCCCACGGCCACGAGCAGATGGCTCAGATCCACCGCGACTTCAACGACATGATCGCGGCATCCACCTCGGCGCTGTCACCGGCCGAGCTCGATCAGTTCACCGCCGCCCTGCGCACGGTCGCGAGCGAGGTGCGGGCGCGCGTCGGGCGCTAGCGGTCAGGCGTCCGTGACGAGCTCGTGCACGAACCGCAGCTTCGCGATGACCGGCTCGGTGAGCGTGAACGGGTACAGATCGCTCTGCCCCATCGACCGGTTCACCCGGTTGAACATCAGGCTGAGCCAGTGCCAGTCGTCGAGCATCCGATCGATTCCGAGCGCGCTGTAGTCACTCTCGGGCACGACGTCGTGGTCGATGATGCCCTGCACCCGGTCGACGCTGAGGATCACGCCAGCCGCAGCGGCGGTCGCCAGCGTGCCCGTGATGTGCAGGTAGTGCGCGAAGCTCTCCGCGAAGTCCTCCCACGGATGCATGGTCGCGTACTCGGAGATGAACGAGTCGGCCCAGTCGGCCGGCGCGCCCTCGCGGTAGTGGCGCTGGATCGCGTCCTGGTAGCTGGCTCGTTCGTCACCGAACAGGGCCCGGCAGGCCGCCCACTGCTCGTCTGAGGTGACGAGCACCCACTGGTAGTAGTGCCCGATCTCGTGCCTGAAATGCCCGAGCATCGTGCGGTACGGCTCCCCCAACCGCACGCGCAGGTTCTCCCGGTAGGCGTCGAGGGTCTCCGCGAGGTCGAGCGTGATGATGCCGTTCGCGTGCCCGATGGTGACGCGCTCGCCGCTGAGGCTCGAGAGCAGGTCGAAGCCGAGTCCGCCCTCCTTCTCGTCGTACGGAGTGACGGGCAGTCCCAGCTCGAACAGCTGCACGAGCAGGCGGCGCTTGGCGATGCCGGTGTCCTTGAGCTTCTCCCAGGCGATCGTGTCATCCCGGTCGGGGAGTCGGCGGCTGAGCCGACAGGAGAAGCACCGGCCCGATTCCTCACTGTCGGCGACCAGCCAGTTGCACCCCCAGTCGCGATTGGAGCAGGTGCGCCAGGTCTCGCCGTCGGCGACTGTGCCCTCCGGATGCGCCTGCAGAAAGCTCAGCGTCGTGTACCGGTACCCCAGCTCGACCCCGCAGCTGCCGCACGCCGTCCAGTCGAGGAACGCGAAGCTCTGGCAGTGCGGACAGCGCGGCATCATGGTGCCAGCCTAGGTCGACTCGCGCAGCACGATGTATGACGGGTCGCTCGTCCAATCCTCGGGCTCGACCCCGAGCGCCGCGCAGGCCGCGCGCCGACCGTAGGCCTCGGCATCGATGTGCACGCTGGTGAGCGAGGGTGTCCAGATCGCGCCAGGTCTGGCGTCGTCGAAGCCGATCACCGCCATGGTCGCGGGAATCGCCACGCCGGCATCGCTCAAGGCGCCCATCGCGAGAAGCGCGGTGTCGTCGTCGAAACCCGCGACGGCCGTGATCTGCGGATGCTCGTGCCGCAACCACCGCATGGCCTCACGGGCCTCGGCGCGCGACTGTCCCACCATCACCGGGGTGACTGGCGGGATGCCGAGCGCGTGCGCAGCGCGCTGCGACTGGGCGAGCCTGATCTCCACGAGCGCTCCGAAGTCGCCGCTCGGCAGGGCCAGGGCGATGGCCGTGTGTCCGCGGTCGACGAGGTGCCGCAGCTGGGCTGCCGTCGCGGGGGCGAGCCCGTCGGTCCAGTCGGACCCCTCCTGGCCGAGGTCGGCGCCGGCGAGATCGATAACGGCGCGGGGTGAGACGGCCTCGAGGAGCTCGGCCAGGGATTCGTCGCTCTGCTCCCCGTAGTGCACGACGAGATTGTGGCCCCGGGCACGCAGCTCGCCGCTCACGCCGGCGATGAAGCTGTCGAGGCTCTGCCCGCCTCGCCAGCGCCCGGTGGTGAGGAGTACGACCCGCGATGTCCCCTCCCTGAGTGCCCTCGCAATACTGTGCGGTAGGTAGCCGAGCTCGGTCGCCGCCTGATGCACGCGCCGCCGCGTGCCCTCCGGGATGGTCTGCCTCGGAGTGTTGTTGAGTACGAAACTCACCGTGGTGGGCGACACCCCGCTGGCGCGAGCGACGTCTTTGAGGGTGATGCGCACGGCCACGGACGCTCCTGTTACTAATTCGATTTAGTGACTATCGTGTCGCACGTGGCGCCCAATGTCGAGCGCCGCCGGGTCGTGGGCCTTTCGGCCCTGACTCGAGGATGCGACCCGGCGTAGCTTGGCCCCATCCAGGCTCGCTGCTCTCCTCGACTCACGACCAGCGCACCAGCAATCGAAAGGATTCACCATGGAGATCACCGGCAAGGTATTCGTCGTCACCGGCGGAGGAAACGGCATGGGCCGCGAGGTCGTGCTCGGACTGATCAAGCGCGGCGCCCGCGTCGCCGCCGTCGACCTCAACGAGGCGGGGCTTGCCGAGACCGCGCAGCTGGCGAACGCGCCCGAGGGTCACCTCACGACGCATCCGCTCAATGTCACCGACCGCAAGGCGGTTCTCGCGCTTCCGGCGGCCGTCGTCAAGGCGCACGGTCAGGTGGACGGCCTGCTCAACGTGGCTGGAATCATCCAGCCCTTCGTCAAGATCAAGGACCTCGACTTCGAGGTGATCGAGCGGGTGATGAACGTCAACTTCTGGGGCGTCGTCAACACGTCGAAGGCGTTCCTGCCGTTGCTGCTCGAACGCCCGTCCGCAGCGCTGCTCAACGTCTCGAGCATGGGCGGCTTCCTGCCGGTTCCCGGCCAGGCGGCCTACGGCGCGAGCAAGGCGGCCGTCAAGCTGTTCACCGAGGCGCTCTACGCGGAGTCGCAGGGCACCGGCCTCGCGGTGACCGTCGTGTTCCCCGGCGGTGTTGCCACGCACATCACCGAGAACTCGGGCGTGGACACGTCGAAGATGATGGCCGCGATGGGTGACGCCAAGGCGCCCAAGACCACGAGTGCACCGGATGCCGCGCGCCAGATCATCGAGGGTGTCGAGAAGGGCAGCTTCCGTGTCGTCATCGGCGGTGACGCGAAGTTCATGGACCGCTTCGCGCGGCTCAACCCGCGTCGCGCGACCCTTCTCATCGCCGACCAGATGAAGTCGCTTCTGGGCTAGTTCGTCTCGGGCCCGGCAACTCCGGGCCCGAGTGACCCCGGCCCCAAGTGGCGCTGGATCGTCGCGCGCAGCGTGGGTACCAAGCCGACGAGTTGCTCCTTCGGGCAGCGGAACGTGACCGCGCTGATGCTGATCGCGCCCACGGGGGTGGGGGAGGAATCCGTGTACACGGGCACGGCGACGCAGGTGATGCCGAGCTCGTTCTCCTCGTCGTCGATCGCGTACCCCCGGCGGGCGATTGCGTCGAGGTCGGCCGCGAGGTCGGGGATGCTCGTGAGCGTGTTCGGCGTGCGCGCCTCAAGCGGGCCGGGGCCGAAGTGATCGGTCAGCTCGCTCACCGAATGCGGTCGCTGGCTGAGGAGGGCCTTGCCCACCGAGGTGCTGTGCGCGGGATTGCGACCGCCGACGACCGATGTCAGCCGCACCGCGCCGCGGGGTGGATCGGCCTTGGCCCGGTACACGATCTCGGTGCCGGCGAGGATCGCGTAGTGCGACGTCTCGCCGGTCACCTCGGCGAGCTCTTCCAACAACGGCTGGATGCGGATGGTCTCGGGCCGACCGTCGAGGTTGCGCAGCGCCAATCGCACGAACTCGTCCCCCAGCACGTAGACGCCGCGACCCATGAGGTCGGCCAGCCCCGCACGTCGCAGCGTGGCCAGGGCGCGATGCACCGTCGGCTTCGAGCTGTTCAGGATGCCCGCCAACTCGTCCAGCGTCACCCCGAGCGGGTGCTCCGCGAGTTCGGTGAGCACGGCTATCACGCGGTCGGCTCCGACCAGACGTTCCTCGTTGTCGTTCATGATCGCATCCGGGGGTCGACATGCACTTTGGGACCCGGTCCGGCGGTGGCCCCGCGGCGGCCTTCGAGGCGGCTGGGCACATCCTCGAGCGGGATGACCTCGCTGACCAGGGCATCCGGCACTACGGCGCCAGCGGCGAAGCTCTGGATGGCGCCGGCGAGCCCGGGCGACGCCGACAGGATTCCCACAGCGGTGATGTCCTTGAGGGCGATGTGCCGGGAGTCGACGAGGCTCGGTGTCGACGACAGTCCGATGTAGACCACGCGCCCGGCCGGCTTGGCCAGACGAACCGCCAGACTCGGCATGGTTTCGACCGAGGTCGCCTCGATCACCGAGTCGTACTCGTTCTCGCGATCGCCGATCTCGTCGAGTCGCATGGTGCTGTGCGCGCCGAGCGATCGGGCGAGCTCGAGCGATCCCTCGCGCACGCCGGCGATGTGCACCTCCGCCCCCTCGGCGCGCGCGAACAGCGCCGCGAGCAGTCCGATCGTGCCCGACCCCAGCACGAGCACGCGGTGTCCGGGTTCGATTGCCGCGGCACGGGCGGCGCGCAGCGAGTTGCCGCCCGGTTCTACCAGTGCGGCCGCCGTCAGGCTCACTGACTCGGGTATCGCGTAGGCGTAGCGCGTCGGGATGAGCACGCGCTCGGCAAGTGCGCCCGGCCATCCGTCGCGGATACCCACCTCGAACCGATCCGGGCACACGTGGTGATGTCCCGACAGGCAGTAGTCGCAGTGGCCGCACCCGAGCATCGTGTCGCCGGTCACTCGACGACCCAGCCACGACTCATCCTCCGCCGAACCGACAGCGACCACCCGTCCCGTCCACTCGTGGCCCAACTGGAGCGGGAAGTGCGTCACGCCCTGGTCGTGGTACGCCATCTCGCCGGTGTACAGCTCGACGTCCGTGCCGCAGATTCCCACCCGCTCGACCTCCACCAACAGCTCGCCGGGGGAGGCGACCGGATCGTCGACCTCCACGACCGCGGCTTGACGGGGGGCCGTGACGACGAGCGCGCGCATCAGATCCCCGCCCAGTACGGCTCGCTGGTGCTCCCGGCCCAGCGGTACGCCGACTGGCCCACCGCGTCAACGTCCGCAAGGAAGATCGCGCCGGCCTGGTCGTCGAACTCGGTGAGCCCCTCCTGGGCGGTCGTGATCGCGAGAGTGGTGAGGCCGGGTCGCACGAAGCCCGGGCACGACACCTGCGCGGCATCCACGCTCACCGTCTCGAGGAGCTCCCCGGCCGGAGTGTATCGGCGCACTCGGTAGGCCCCCCACTCGGCGATCCACAGGGTTCCGGCGGAATCGACCGTGAGGCCGTCGGGATGCCCGTCGAACTCGGTGATCAGCGGCACCCACGGCTCGGTGCGGTCGAACGCCCCCGGCCCGTAGGAGTGGGTGGATACCGTCTTCGCGAACGTGTCGGCGTGGTAGATCGTGCCGCCGTCGGGCGAGAAGCCGATGCCGTTCGACAGCCGCACGCCCTCGCGCAGCACCTCGGTGCCGCCGTCGGGCGCGACCCGGAGGAGCACCTCGTTGCCGACGTCGCGAGCGCCCTTGCCCTCGAACGTGAGTGTGCCGGTGAGGAACCGCCCCTGCGGGTCGACGCGGCCATCGTTGAGCCTCACGCCAGAGCGCTCGCCGATGAGGTCGGGCCCGAAGGAGACGGCGCCGTCGGGGGAGATGACCGCAAGTCCCCGTGCGGCGGCGACCACCAGACCCCCGTCGTGCGCGAGGCCCACGGCGGCGGCCGTCTGACCCAGCACGATCGTCTCGGTCACTGTGAGCGTGTCATCCGTGAGGGTGCCGGCGAGCACCCGGCCCTCCCAGAGATCGACCCAGCGCACGAGGCCGGCCCGGTCGTCCCAGATGACGCCCTCGGCGAGTTCGTACGTGGGCGGGGTCGCTGCTTGTGCGGGGTACTCGATCATGGCTCCCGTGCCTCGATGCCGTCAGGACGCGTATGCGATAATTCAGCATGTTAGCTCAGTATTCAAACTAATGGAAAAGGTCAAGGATGACCCTGAGAAGCGCCGAGTGGTACGCCGGATCCGATCGCAATGCCTACATCCACCGGGCCTGGATGCGCCGCGGCAATCCCGAGGACTCCCTCGACGGCTCGAAACCCCAGATCGCCATCGCGAACACCGCGTCTGATCTGACCCCCTGCAACAAGCACCTCAACGAGGTCGCCGAGTCGGTCAAGGCCGGCATCTGGGAGGCCGGCGGCGTGCCCTACAACCTACCCGTCGTCTCGCTCGGCGAGACCCAGGTCAAGCCCACCGCGATGCTGTGGCGCAACATGGCCGCGATGGCCATGGAGGAGATGTTCCGCGCCAACCCGATCGATGGGCTGGTGCTGCTGGGCGGCTGTGACAAGACGATTCCCGCGCTGCTGATGGCCGCGGCATCCGTCGACCTGCCGGCCGTCGTCGTGCCCGGCGGGCCGATGCTCACCGGCCACTTCCGTGGCGAGGCACTGGGCTGCGGCACCGACGTGTGGCGTCTCAGCGAGGAGGCGAGGGCGGGCACCATCACCAACGGGCAGTTCCTGGCATCCGAGCAGTCGATGATCCGCTCCAAGGGGCATTGCAACACCATGGGCACAGCCTCGACCATGGCCGTCGTCGCCGAGGCACTCGGGATGACCATCCCCGGCTTCGCGGGAACGCCCGCCCCCGACGCGCGCCTGCTCTCGCTCTCACACGAGACCGGACGCCTGATCGTCGACATGGTCGCGGCCGATCGCAAACCCAGCGACATCATGACCCGCGACTCGTTCCTCAACGCGATCATCGCGGTCGCGGCCGTCGGCGGCTCGACCAACTCGGTCGTGCATCTGCTGGCCATCGCCGGTCGGCTCGGCATCGACCTCAGTCTCGATGACTTCGATGCCGCGGGCGCGGGTGTTCCCGTGATGGCCAATCTGCAGCCGAGCGGCACGTACCTGATGGACGACCTGTTCCGGGCCGGCGGGGTGCTGGCGGTGCTCGCGCAGGTGGGGGAGCTGCTGCATCCCGAACCGATCACCGTCACGGGGTCGCCCCTGGTCGACTACCTCGCCGACCGACCCGTGTACGACGACACCGTGATCATGCCCCGCGATGCCCCCCTCATGGCCAACGCCGGCATCGCGGTGCTGCGCGGCAACCTCGCCCCGCGCGGCGCTCTCGTGAAGCCCGCCGCCGCCACCGCCGAGCTGCTGCAGCACACCGGTCCCGCCGTCGTCTTCGATTCGATCGAAGACATGCGAGCCCGCATCGATGAGCCCGACCTGGAGGTCACGGCCGACTCCGTACTCGTGCTGCGGGGCTGCGGCCCGAAGGGCTACCCCGGCATGCCCGAGGTGGGCAACATGCCGCTGCCGCGAAAGCTGCTGGAGGCCGGAGTGCGCGACATGGTGCGCATCAGCGACGCCCGCATGAGCGGCACCGCCTACGGAACGGTGATCCTCCACGTCTCTCCCGAGGCCGCCGCGGGCGGACCGCTTGGGCTGGTTCGCACCGGCGACCTCATCACGGTCGATCTCGCGAATCGCGCGCTGTCGATGGCTGTGCCCGACGACGAGCTCGCCGCCCGGCAGGAGTCGGCCCCGACGCGGGCCGCCTACGCCGCCCCCACGCGCGGATGGGCCAAGCTCTACGTCGATCACGTGATGCAGGCTGACACCGGCGCTGACCTCGACTTTCTCGTGGGCGGCAGTGGCGATCGGGTGAGTCGTGAATCCCACTGAGGCCCGGCGCCGGCGGGCGATCGTGACCGGTGGATGCAGCGGCCTCGTAGACGCGTACTGACGCGACCTACTCCGCGGGACCGACCGGCCCGGTCCACGGGAGGTTGTTGTCGCGCTGCGCGAGCAACTGCGCGCGCACCGTCTCCATGGTCTCCAGCACGGCGATCGTCGCCGACATGGGATGGATCGGATGCTCCACCTCGCCCGCGAGGATCGCTTCACCGGCGGCCCGGAACATGGGCACGTACCCGGCGCCCTCCTTCTCGAAGGTGTACTCCTCGATCACGGGGGGCCGGGGCGGGTCGGCCGCCATGTGACGGAACGCGGGTGGCGAGAACAGCGGCTCGGCGAAGTCGATGCTGCCGGTCGTGCCGCCGAGGTACCCGCGAGGGGGGATCGAGTAGGTGATGGATGTCGTCAGCTGGGCGATCGCGCCGTTCGCGAACGTCAGCGTGATGCCCTCGAAGTAGTCGACGCCATCGGCACGGGTGTGGCCGACGCAGCTGATCGACTCCGGGATGCCGAGAAAGAGTTGTGCGAGCGCGATCGTGTAGACGCCCATGTCGTACAGCGCACCTCCGCCGAGTTCGGGAACCCAGAAACGCTTGGGACCGTTCGTCGGCACGGGGTAGCCGAGCCCCGCCTGCACGATCATCGGAGTTCCGATGGCGCCGGCCGCGACGAGCTCCTGGGCCTTGCGGATGCTCGGGCTGAACTTCATCCACATGGCTTCCATGACCAGCACACCGTGCTCCCGCGAGAGGCGCTGGAGTTCGCGTGCCTCGTCGGCAGTCATCGTGAGGGGCTTCTCGCTGAGCACGTTCTTGCCTGCCGTGATCGCCTCGCTGGCGTAGGCGAAGTGGGTGCCGTGGGGGGTGCCCAGGTAGATCGCGTCGACCTCCGGGTCCGCACAAAGGGCGGCGAAGTCGCTGTAGTGGCGGGGGATGTGATGCTCGGCCGCGAACCGGGTCGCTGACTCGCTGCTCCTCGAACAGATGGCGACGACCTCGGCGTTCTCGCAGAGCTTCAGGTCTCCCAGGGTTCGCAGCGCGATACCTCCGGTGCCGACGATCGCCCAGCGTACTGTCGGTTGTGCCATGGTTGCGAAGCTCCCTTCGAGGGACAGCGACCCCACTGTCACAATCAGACAGTCTATGGCGTGAAGCTGACTAAAGCGGGTGAGGGTTGAGGGGCTCGGATTGATGGCGAGACGTCATTGCTTAGACGTCACATGTATGATCTACTACGTATACCGTCACCACCGGCGGAAAGTCGTCAACGACGTCGACCAGAAAGGCACGCGACATGTCATCACAGCATCGCCGACCGTTCACCCGAAGCACCCGCATCCTTGCCGCCACTGCATCCCTCGCGGTCGCCGGTCTGCTGGCGGCCTGCTCGGGTGGCTCAGCAACAGTGAACTCGGACTACGGGTTCGCCACCGCGGAGCAGGTACCCGACTCCACCATCACGATTTGGGCTGACGCGACGCGCCAGCCGGCGGTCGAGGCCTTCCAGGCCGCTCACCCGGAGATCAAGGTCGACCTCGTCGTCGACGACGGCTCCGCCGGTGGCTCCGCCACCTTCCAGACCAAGATCGCCCTCGCCGACCAGGCTGGCGATGGCTGGCCCGATGTGGTGTTCTCTACGCAGAACAACGACGCGTCGTGGGCATCCAAGGAGACCAACGGCGTGCAGGCGTTCGCCGCTCCGCTCAACAAGGGCTACCTCGAAGACGACTTCCTCTCCGGCTTCACCCCGAGCGCGCTCGACCCGGTGACCGTTGACGGCACCGTCTACGGTCTGCGCAACGACCTCGCCCCCGTGCTGTTCTGGTACAACAAGGCGCTGCTCGATGAGTTCGGCTACGACGTCCCGAAGACCTGGGAGGACTACTCGGCCCTGAGCGACAAGCTCGCCGCAGAGCACCCCGGGTACTTCCTCGGTTCGGTCGGCGACTCCTTCGTGGGCACCTACGTGTACTACTTCTCGGGTGCTGCGCCGATCTTCACGCTCGACGGAACCACGTTCCACTCCGACGTGAACGACCCCAACTCGAAGAAGGTCACCGACCTCATCGACCACATGGTCGCCAACGGCACCCTGATTCAGGACAGCCTCTTCAGCGCCGAGTTCGTCGCCAAGGCCGACCACCTGGTCGGGATGCCCGGAGCCGCCTGGTACGCCGGCGCGCTGTTCCAGAACCCGGACAACGTGAACGCGAACGCCGGCCAGTGGGGCGCGGCCGACCCGCTGTATTGGGATGGTGAGGACAAGGTCACCGGCAACGTCGGTGGTGGCGTCTGGTACGCATCCAGCCACTCGAAGAACCTCGAAGCGGTCAAGACCTTCCTCGAGTTCATCGTGAGCGACCCGTCAACCGCGGGAACCGGTGGCCTCCCGGCCTACCAGTCCGCGGCTGACACCTGGCTCTCCGACCAGGCCGCGAGCGGATTCTTCGCTGGCGACTTCAAGTCGGCCATGAGCACGGCGGCCTCGAGCGTCTGGAGCGGATGGGGCTACCCCAACTTCAGCGTCGAGACGGCCTACGCCAAGGTCATCGTGCCCGGCCTCGCCGCAGGCAAGACGGTCGCCGAGCTCGCCGACGAGTGGCAGAAGGAGATGGAGAACGAGGCTCAGGTCGCCGGTTACACCGTCGGATAGTCCGTTCCTCGTCACGAATCCTCTTTCTCCACGAAACTGATCACATGAGCTCCAACGCACAGCTGGCTGCCGGTCCCACCAGGGGCCGGCAGCCGGCCGGCGCTTCACCGCGTCGCAGCAAGCCCACCAGTTCACAGGCCCGGGTGGGGGTGGCCTTCTCCAGCGGCTACACCCTCTTCCTGCTGGTCTTCGGAGTCCTCCCGACTCTCTACGCGATCTACCTCGCCTTCACCAAGGCCAACGCCTTCGCGGGCGTCGACAACTTCGTCAAGGTCTTCACCGACTACCGCTTCCTGCCGGCTGTCGGCCACGTCGCCCTGTACGTCGCCGTGTGGGTCGCGAGCCTCATCGTGCTCGTCGTACTGCTCGCCCTCATCGTGCACGCGATCCGCGTGCGCTGGCTGTCGACGACATCCCGGTTCATCTTCTACATCCCCGGTGCACTGGCTGGTGCCTCGAGCGTGATGCTGTGGCTGTTCATCCTCGACCCCAGCGTCAGCCCGGTCGCGTTCCTGCTGAAGGCGCTTGGCAACGACTCCTTCGTCGACACCGTGCAGGTCAACCAACTGCCATTCGTGCTCGCGATCATCGCCTTCTGGACGGGCGCCGGCGGGTGGATCGTCATCATGTACGGGGCGCTCAACAACATCAGCCACGACGTCATGGAGGCGGCCCGCATCGACGGTGCCGGACCGCTCGCCACGGCGTGGTACATCCAGATTCCGCTGCTGCGCAAGTGGATCTCGTACATGGCGATCCTCTCGCTCGCGGCGGGCACCCAACTCTTCGTTGAGCCCCGTGTGCTCTCCCAGGCCAGCAAGGGTGTGGTCCCACCGGACTACTCGCTGAACCAACTGGCATTCCTGTACGCCTTCAAGCAGAACGACTTCAACGGCTCGGCGGCGATCTCGCTGGTGCTGCTGGTCGTGGCACTCGGCCTGTCGGTGTTCTTCGTCTTCCGAGGGGGCCTCTTTGAGCGCGATTGATACCGGCGCCCGCACCGGATCCTCGAAGCCCCAGCAGTGGTTCGGGCGCGGCATTGCCGGACTCGTGGTTGTCGTCTTCACCCTGTTCTTCATCGTGCCGATCGTCTGGCTGCTGCTGGCACCCACGAAGAACGGCCGCGAGCTGCTGCTCGGCGCCCCGTTCTCCGTCGGCGGGCTCACGCAGCTGGGCGACAACTGGCACAGCCTGATCACCTACCAGGACGGCATCATCTGGACCTGGTTGGGCAACTCGGCCCTCTACTCGCTCGGCGCGCTGGTGCTCACGCTGCTCATCAGCATCCCAGCCGGCTACGCCATGGCGCTGACCGAGTTCCCCGGTCGGCGACTGCTGCTGGCGACGACGCTCATCGTGATGCTCATCCCGAGCACGGCGCTCGTGCTGCCGATCTTCCTCGAGCTGAGCGCTGTGAAGCTGATCGGTTCGCCCCTGTCGGTGATCCTGCCGTTCTCGTTCTTCCCGTTCGGCGTCTACCTGACCTACATCTACTTCTCGACGACCGTGTCGCGCGACCTCCTGGATGCCGCGCGCATCGACGGGGCGACCGAGTTGAGGGTGTTCGGCCAGATCGCGATGCCGCTGGCAACGCCGGTCATCGCGCTCGTCGGCTTCTTCAGCTTCGTGGGCAACTGGAACAACTACTTCCTGCCCTACGTGATGGTGCCGGGCCGCAAGGCGCCCGTGCAGGTGGGTCTGGCGGAGCTGCTGTCGAACGTGCCCCAGTTCAACCCGACGAACGCCGCATCCACCACGATCGACCTGCCGACGCTAGCCCTGGCCACGTTGGTGAGCGTCGCCCCGGTGCTGCTGATCTTCCTGTTCTCCCAGCGCTTCCTCGTCTCGGGGATGACCGCCGGCGGTACCAAGGAGTGACCCGGCGGTTCGGGATGGTGTGCCGCCTCCGTCTGGACAAGCGGGCCGAGTACCTCGAGCTGCATTCGGCCGTGTGGCCGGGGGTCGAGGCGATGATCACCGAGTGCGGCATCCGCAACTTCACGATCTTTGTGCGCGGCGACGTGCTGTTCGGCTACTACGAGTACGTCGGCGACGACTTCGAGGCCGACCAGGCCCGCATGGCGGCCGACCCGGTCTCGCAGCAGTGGTGGTCTCGCACGGATCCCTGCCAGTTCGGCTTCGACGATGACGCCCCCGATGGCGCGCGTTGGCAGGAGCTGGACGAGGTCTGGCACCAGGACTGAGCCGGGGCGGACTGCGCCCCGTGGTCTAGTCGGTCGGGCGGCGGTCGGTGGGTCGGCGCCGCTCCCAGGCTCGCGCGATGTGGTCGTGCATGGCACGCGACGCGGCCTCTGAGTCGCCGGCGGTGATCGCATCCAGAATCGCTCGATGCTCTTCGAGGGTGAGCCGCACAGCCTCGGGGCTCGCTGTGCCGGTGAACCGTCGGCTCACTCGGGCGCGCTGGAACAGGATCTGCGTGATGTTCGCGGCCAACCGGATGCCCGACTGCTCCATCACCAGGTAGTGGAACCGGGCATCCGCATCGGCGTAGGCCTCGATGTCGTTCATCGTGCGCTCGGTCTCCTCGAACGCGCGAGTGAGGTCGGCGCTGCGCTGCGGGTTCTGACGAGCGGCGGCGGCGGCCGCCATCGATGACTCGAGGCTTCCGCGCACGATCGAGAGCTCGTCGAGCACGCCCAGGGTGTCGTCGTGATCGACGAGGGCCGACAGCACGATCGGGTCGAGCACGTTCCAGGCGGTGGGCGCGTTGACTGTCGTTCCGCGGCCCTGAGCGACCGTGACGAGACCCTTCTCCTCGACCCGCTTGACCGACTCGCGGATGACGGTGCGACTCACGCCGAAGCGCTGGCTGAGGGTGCTCTCGGGCGGAAGCGCGTCGCCCGGGGCGAGCTCGCCGGTCACGATCGCGGCCACCAGGTCGGACACGACCGCGACGCCCAGCCGGGCGGGCGGAGTGCGAGTCGCCGAACCTCCGAGAACCGAGTTCCGCACGGGAACGTCAGCAGCGTGGTCGGTCATGCGTCCCAGTGTAAGGCCCGGTCCCCGCTCAGCCGGGCAGGGACGACGGGTCCTCTGCCACCATGCGCAGGCCAGCGCGCTTGGGGCGAACGTGGGGTCCCCCCTGCACGAGCCACGCGCCACCGGCGGCACCGCGGGCAGCGATCGCGTCCTCGTCGATCGTGAGCCCGGCTCCGGGCCGATCCCCAAGAACGATGCCGCCGTCGGCGTACTCCATGTCGATGTCGATACCGAACGGTCCACCGAGATCCTGCACCTCGGCCGACAGGTGATTGGGCACCGCTGCGGCAGCGTGGGCGACCGACGCGTTGGCGGTGAGGCCCACCGGACTGATGGGAAGGTCACGGCTGTGGGCTGCATAGGCGACCCGCAGGAAGTGGGTAACACCTGCCGGGCTTCCCGCCTGGGCGACGTCGACCGCTCCGGCCTCGAAGAGCGGAAGGTACTGGTCGAGTCCGGTCAGGTTCTCGCCGGTGGCGACCGCAGCCTTGATCGAGCGGGAGAGGCGGGCGTGCCCAGCGGCATCCCAGCGCCGCAGCGGCTCCTCGATCCAGGTGAGGTCGTGCACCGCCTCGACGGCGGTCACGTGACGCACGGCCTGCTTGAGATTCCACGACTCGTTGGCGTCGAGCATGAGGGCGGGGTGGTCGGCGTTGCCGCGCAACTCGTCGGCGATGATCTGCAGCCGGCGGATGTCGTCGGCGACCACCCGGCCGCCTTTCAGTTTGCCGGCGGTGAAGCCCCGTTCCGCCATCCTGCGGTAGAAGCTGGCGAGTTGGTCGTCGTCGAGTGCGATGTCCAGTCCCGAGGCGTAGCCCGCGACGAAGCGGTCGCCGCCGCCGAGCAGGCGCCACAGCGGTTCGCCGGCGAGCTTGGCCTTGATGTCCCAGAGGGCCGTGTCGAGAGTCCCGATGCCACTGTAGGTGGCGCCACCGTGACCGGTCTTGAAGACGCGGGCGAGCATCCGGTCGTACAGGGCGGAAACGGCGCGAGGGTCCTGGCCCTCGATGGCCGGGAAGAGTCGCTCGATGTCATGGTGCGAGCCGGTTGCGACGCCGGTGACGCCCTCGTCGGTCTCGAGAATGACGATCGGCACCTCGGTGACACCGGACTCGATGAATCCGTTGACATCACCGACGGGGCGTCCCCAATCGTGGAAGCTGCGAAGGCAGCGGTACCCGGTGATCTTCATCATCGCCCTTGACGTTTAGACAGTTGCGGCATTCAGTCGCTTCAAACAGCATACATCACACGTTCGACGTAGCATCAATCAGATTGTACGATGAAACCGACGTGACGAGGAGGTCGTGACATTCGCAGCACCACACTGGGCAGAGCGCCCGCGCTGACTGAGATCGGCCTCGGCACCTCCACCTTCGGCAACCTCTACCGCGAGACCACTGACGCCGAAACGGTCGACGCCGTCGATGTCGCGTGGTCCGGCGGTGTGCGCTACTTCGACACCGCACCGCATTACGGGCTTGGGCTGGCCGAGCGCCGGCTCGGTGCCGCGCTCGCCGGGCGACCCCGAGACGAGTTCATCGTCTCCACCAAGGTGGGCCGTGCCCTCGTGCCAACACCCGAGAACGCACACCAGCTCGACGATGGCGGATTCCACGTGCCCGCCGAGTACCGGCGCGAATGGGACTTCAGCCGCGACGGCATCCTGCGCTCGCTCGAGCAGAGCCTGACCCGCCTCGGGATGGACCGGGTGGATGTGCTGTACCTGCACGATCCCGATCACCACTGGCATCAGGCATCCACCGAGGGCATCGCGACCCTCATCGAGCTGCGCGACCAGGGCGTCGTGCGGGCGATCGGCGCCGGCATGAACCAGTCGGCGATGCTCGCCCGGTTCGTGCGTGAGTGCGACATCGACCTCGTGATGCTGGCCGGCCGCTTCACCCTGCTCGATCAGGGCGCGCTCGACGACCTGCTGCCGATCGCGCTCGAGCGAGGCGTCGGCGTCGTCGCCGCCGGCGTCTACAACTCGGGGCTGCTCGGGCGAGCGGTCGTTCCGGATGACGCGCACTACGAGTACGAGGCCGCCCCCGTCGACCTGCTCGCGCGCGCCCGCGCAATTGCCGAGCTCTGCGGCACTCACGGCGTGACACTTCCGGATGCCGCCGTGCAGTTTCCGCTGCGTCATCAGGCGGTCGTGTCTGCCGTGCTGGGCGCGCGCAACGGGGAGCAGATGCAGGGTGGACTCGACCGGGACTCGGCTCCGATTCCGGATGCCCTCTGGCGCGACCTCGAGACCGCCGGATTCATCCCGCCGCTGGCCTGACAGGGAGCACGGCATGATCATCGACTCGCACCTGCACGTCTGGGACCCGTCCCGAGCGAACTACCCCTGGCTCGACGACGGGCTGGGATCGTTGAACCGCACCATCTCGTTCGACGAGATCGCGCCGGCGCTCGCCGAGCGGGGCATCGGCGGAGCGGTGCTCGTGCAGGCGTCAGACAACGCCGAGGACACCGACGTGATGCTGGCGGTTGCCGCCCGGCAATCGACGGTTCTCGGGGTGGTGGCCTGGACTCCGCTCGACCGGCCGGGGCAGGTGGCACTCGACCTTCAGCGCTTCGGAGCGATCGTGGTCGGGGTGCGCAACCTAGTGCACGAGCGCGAACGCGAGTGGGTGCTGCAGCCCGCCGTCGGTGGCAGCCTCGAGCTGCTGGCGGCGGCCGGTGTGCCGCTCGACTTTCCCACGGCGGATTACGCTGCGCTCGCCGATATCGCGACGCTCGGTGAACGGCATCCGTCGCTCACCATCGTGATCGACCACCTGGGCAAGCCGCCCATCGGCCGTGACGAGGCAGCGCACGTCGAGTGGCGCGCCTTGCTCGCCGAGTGCGCCGCCAACCCTCGCACAGTTGCGAAGGTCTCGGGCCTGTACGCCTCGGTGGGCCCACTCGACTCCTGGACCGTGGATGCAGTGCGCCCCTTCGTCGAGGACGCGCTCGACCTCTTCGGCGCGGACCGCCTCCTGTACGGGGGCGACTGGCCCATCTCCGAGCTCGCCGGCGGCTACGCGCGCACGTGGGAGGCGGTCACCGGCATCCTCGACTCGCAACCCGCCGCGGTTCGTTCCGCGATCCTGGGTGGAACCGCGGTACGCGTCTACCGTTTGGGCTAGACCGCATCCGAGGTCTGTGGGCAGGATTGCCTCATGGAACAGTACTTGTGGGTGCTGAAGAGCACCGAGCGCGACCTCATCCGCGAGCTTGAGCCCGAGCGCCTCGCCCTGCTGGACGAGGACGGTCTCATGGAGCTTCACAAGCGCGTGCGGCGGGCGCGCAACAAGCACTCGAAGAACTACCGACGGGGCGCAGCATCCGGTGTCGCCGAGGTTGGGGCGCGCGGTACTGCCGCATCCAAGTCCGACAAGTCACGGGCGCGCGCGTACGTGTTCGAGGAGGCGCTGTCGATCGTCAGTGGCGAACTGGGTCGAGTGGCGCACGACGCAGCGGAGGCCCTCAAGGACGAGCGGCTTGCGCGCGCCCGGGCCGGCAAGTCGACCGGCCCGGAATCGGCGGGCACCCAGGATGGCACGGTGGGTGCCGGACGCGTCCGCTCGCACAGCAAGACGACCGGCGGCGTGAAACGCGACGCCTCGAGTCGCGCGCAGGGAGCGAAGCGTCAGGCGAAGCGCGACGGGCGCTAGCCCTCCCTGATGAGCGGAATGAACGCGAATATTGGACCCTGGGCCAAGTCATTTCCGGCGGCGAGTTGGGGGCTCAGCCACGAGGAGTTCCTCAGCACCTCCCCTCGCCTCTCGCACTTCTCCACGCCCGTGCTGTCGATCGACTCCGCCGCTGCCGCGTCGAACGTCGCGCTGATGGCAGAGTGGATGAGCGAGCGCGGATTCGAACTCGCCCCTCACGGCAAGACGACCCTGGCTCCCCAGCTGTGGCAGCAGGTGCTCGACGCCGGCGCATGGGGGATCACTCTCGCCACGCCATGGCAGGTGCAGTTGGCGCGTTCAGTGGGTATCAAGCGAGTGCTACTGGCGAACGAGTTCGTGGATCCCGTAGCGCTGGGTTGGTTGGGCGCCGAACTCGCCGATCCCGACTTCGAGTTCCTCTGCTGGGTGGACAGCATCGAGGCCGTTGATGCAATGCGAGCTGGCCTGCGTCGCGCCGCGCGTCCCGTCGACGTCGTCGTGGAACTGGGCGGAGCGCGCACCGGTGCGCGCAGCATTCGCGAAGCACTCACCGTCGCCGCCGCCGCAGAGGCCGCGCCCGAACTCCGGTTGGTCGGCGTCGGCGGCTACGAGGGGGCGATGGGTGGGTCACGGTCGGCGAAGGACCTTGCGGCTGTGCAGCAGTACCTCTCCGACCTCGTGGACCTGAGCGCAGCCATTCACTGGCGACAGAAACCTATCGTGACCGCCGGTGGTAGCGCCTACTTCGACCTCGTCGCGGAGGCGCTGACGCCTCTCGTGGGTGCGGCCAGGGTGATCGTGCGATCCGGGGCATATCAACTGCACGATGCGGGCTTCTACCGGGTCATCACTCCGCTGCCCGGGCTGCGATCAGCGATACACGGCTGGTCCCGTGTGCTGTCCCGGCCCGAGCCAGAGCTCGCACTGCTGGACGGGGGAAAGCGCGACTTTCCCTACGACCTCGACATGCCGCGATCCGTACATGGCCCGCTATCGAAGATGAATGATCAGCACGGCTTCCTTCCCCTCGACCCGACAGCCGAGGTGAGCGTGGGGGATGTCCTTCGGCTCGACCTCTCGCATCCGTGTACAGCGATGGACAAGTGGCGGCTGGTGCCCGTGATCGATAGCGCGGATGCATCCGATCCTGCGGTCATCGATCTCGTTGAGACCTTCTTCTAACGCACCGCAACCGCCGAGTGCCTAGGCCGCCGACCGCAGCTGACCCCGCAGTATCGAGTCGCCCGAGTGCTCGGGGTTGCCGTCGATCGGCTCCTCCGAGATGTCGACGAGGTCGTAGCGGGTCAGGTCGAGGCCGTCGGGGATGGTGAACCGGCCAGTGTCGCCGCGCACGACTCCGAGACTCACCAGCTGCGAGGTGTCCGAACTGATCAGCCAGACCTCCCGGAAGCCCCCCTTGGTGGCGGGTGCCTGGAATGTGACATCCACGAACCGCGCACCGGCCGCCGTCTGCTCGACGACCGCGGAGCCCGTCGATCCGACCCACGCGGGGAATGCATCGAGCGTCGCTGAGGCCAGCAGTGTCACCGGCGCGGGCTGAAGCGCCCACAGGGTGACGCCCACTCCGCCCACGAGCACGACCACGGCGGCGGCAACCGCGAGAAGCCGACGGGCGATGCGCGGCCGCAGCGTCACCACCGGTGCGGGTGCCGCCACCTCGGCCTGGATCGACCTCCAGACACGCTCGTCGGGCTGCAGAAGCTCTCCCGCATCGAGAGTGGAGCGCCCCACGGCGGCCGCGTGGGCGAGGTTCTCCAGCTCAGACCGGCAGTCGGCACAGGCGGCGAGGTGACCGCGATCCGACTCGGTGCCCGCATTCTCGCCGAGGGCCAACAGGGCGAGTACGTCAGGATCGATGTGTCGCATGAGTCACCTCCAGTCGGGTTCGCATCCGCTGCAGGCTGCGACGGATGTGGCTCTTGACCGTGCCCAAGGGTATCCCCAGGCGGGTCGAGATCTCGTTGTGCGTAAGGTCGTCGTAGAACGCGAGTCTCATGACGGTCTGGGCGTCGGGCTCGAGCTGGGCGATCTCGTCGGCGACAAGCAGAGTGTCGGCGAGATCGACCGGCTCGGTCATCCACTCGCTCGGTGTCGAGACGGCCGCCAGCTGTTCCTGCAGGCGACGGATGCGCGCGCGAGCTTCGTGCGTGTCGGCGATCTTGTTCTTGGCGATGCCGACCAGCCAGGCCGAGAGCCGGGCACGCGCCGGGTCGAAGCGGGAGCGTGAGGTCCACGCGGCCACGAAGGTCTTCTGGGTGACATCCTCGGCGTCGCCGACGTCGCCGAGTGAGCGCACAGCGAGGGTGTAGACCAGGGGCGACCAGCGGCGGTACGCGTCTTCGAGCGCGCGGTCGCCACCCGCCGCGAAGTCGCGGGCGATGCGGTCGTCATCGAGTTCGGTCATGATCCTCGATTCAGGATCCCACGGGAGTCGCGATGACGACCACGTTGTCGCTGTAGGTGAGAGTGTCATAGTCGAACTGACCTCCGCAGGTGATCAGGGCCAGGCGCTGGGCGCCCGCTCTGTCGAAGATGTCGTTGACGGGAAGCTGGGCCTTGGGGATGCTCGTGATCGATTCGACCTGGTAGGTCACGGATGACCCGTCCGAGACCGTCACGATGATCTGAGCACCGCTGCCGAGGTTCCTCAGGTCGGCGAACGGGCCGAGGCCGTACTCGAGCGAGTCGACGTGCGCCGCGATCACGGTCGTGCCGGTGTCGCTGAACGGGTCGGATCCGTAGCTGTACCAGCCCGCGACATCTACGTTGGCGGGGATGTCCATGAGCCCATCTGACCGAACACCGACCGGTACCACGGGCACCGAGATTCCCGCATCCGGGATGTCGACGGAGACCGGAGGCTCCGCCTCCCGGGGCGCCTGGAGCAACGCACTCGACCGGGGGATGTCCGGCACGGCAGCGCTGGGGGCCGTGCTGGTGGGCTGTGGTGCGGGCTGCACGGCCGGAGTGGTCGTGCAGCCCGCGAGAAGGAGCACCGCGGCGGCGGCGCAGATCAGTCGCTTCATTGTGGTGCTCCTTCCTGGGGTGCTAAACGGGCGTCAGTCGGTTTCGCGAGCGGAGCGAACGCGCGCTCCGGCGAAGCCGGCGACCAGCAGCAGCGCGAGCGCCGCGGCGATGCTCAGGCCGATCACCGTCGGGTTGTTGTCGGCAGCGAGGCCGGCGCTTCCCGTGTTGACGCCACCCGGGTTGGAGTGCAGGCCCGAGATCGACTGGGTGATGAGCTGGAGCTCGTCGCCCGTGCCGACTGCGTAGACGATGAGGTTCACGCCCTCGGCCAGGGCGATGTCGGCAGCGGTGCCCGACGTCGGGATGATGATCGGGGTCGTGGTTCCGGGGCCAGCGACGCCAGCGGTGTAGTCGCCCACCGGGAGGTCGGCCTTGAACTCCTCGCCGTTCTCGAAGTCAGCGCCGAACGGGTTCGCCCCGTTGACCACGACCGCGACCGCACCGGCCTCGGCGGCGTGACGCACGGTCACGCGACCCTGCCCTGCGGCGATGGTCGAGATGTCGTTCACGTACACGCCGAGCTTGTAGTCGCCCGCGGCGTCGTACTGGGCGACGAGAGAGACGCTCTTGTTGGCGGGCACGGCCGCCGCAGGAACGTCGATCACCGAGTCAGTCGCAGGGTTTCCACCCGCAGGGACCACCTGAATCTTGTAGTCGCCCGCGGCCAGGTCGAGCGGGCCGGCAACGCCGGCCGCACCGAACGTGAAGTCCTCGAGCGTGAGGGCGTCGTTCACGTAGACATCCACCACCACTCCGGGGATGCCGTGCACGACGTAGACGTCGGAGCTCGTCGATGAGATCGCCTGGGCGGGCGCGGCAACGCCGACCGTGGCGAGAAGTCCGACCGCGAGGCCGGAGAGAATCTTGTACCGCATGATGTCCTCCTTGGGGCAGGCGGACTTCGCCTGTCATGAAGTACTTCTTGCTGTGGGGTGGTTTCGGATGCAGCTGGCCCGAACTTTTTCTGAATTGTGTGTCCAGTCCTCACGGATTGCAGTGATCGCAGTACCCCGGGTCGGCGACCGAGACCGCGCGGGGGCGGCGGACCTGGTGGCCGCAGACGCCGCATCCGTCGATGTCGGCGGCGATCAGGTCGGTCGCTCGACCGCACTGCGCGCACGGCACGCCCCGCTCCGGCGCGACGCGGCCGAAGCCGGGTGAGGCGCAGCGCGGGCAGGGCGTCGCGAGGCGCAGCGCCATCCGTTCACAGAGGGCTCGGATGCGGTGCGCTCGCAGCGGGGAACGGTGCGCCCGGTAGTCGGCGATCAGCGTCACCGCGCCGCCCTCGCCGAGGGCTCGCTCCACATGGCCGGTCAGCTCGCCGAGCGTGGGGATGTCCTTGACGATCGCGAGGCCGTCGTCGCCGACGGCCCGAAGCGTCAGCCCTTGGGCGGGAAAGCCGACGGCGGCCGCGAAGGCGACTGCCTCGGCGACGCTGTGGATCGGCCCGCCCGCGGGCAGAGGCCAGTCCATAGTGGATGATTCGACGAGCTCCAACCCGCGCTCGGAGTCGATGAACAGAAGCAGCTCGGTGTTCTCGACTCCCAGTCCGAGCATCGAGGTGAAGCTGCCCTCCGAGGCCAGTGCGAATGGCACGCCCGCGATCTGCATGGCCAGCCGGGCCTTCACCAGCGCCGCGTGGTAGGGGCTGAGGGTGCGGGGGATGTCACCTGCGAACGTGCCGAACTGGTCGGTGTCCAAATGCTCCGGCGCGACGACCGTTGCACCGAGCAGTTCGGCGAAACTGTCGTCGGCAAGACGCTGCTTGTCGTGCATCGTCGCGAAGACGATCGCGCTGCCGTCGTACGGTGAGCGTCGCGCCGTCACTGGAAGTACTCGGGCCGACTCACGTAGGTGTCGGCCACGAACATGACGCCGCTCGACATGCTGAGCAGCTCGCGTACCGCGTCGATGAGCGCCTCGGCGCGATCCTCGGGCAGCACGGTGATGAGCATGGTGAGCGTGTCGTACTCGTTGAACAGCAGCGCGCCGGAGTGCGGCCCGTGGTGTCCGATTCCGGAGACTCCCGACACCGACGTGTATCCGGTCGCGCCGGCGGACGAGATGAGCTCGCGAATGGCGGGCGCGTCGCGGGCGGGCACGATGACCTCGAGGCGGGTCATCCGTGTGAGGTTCTTCATTGCTGCTGTCCTTCCGTGTGCGGGGTGTGGTCGAGGCGGTCCCAGCCGTACGCGGTGTAGCGCAGCCAGGGTGAGTCGCTGGTGCTGCGCGCCGTCAGGGAGATCCACTCGTTGTCGAGGAGGTTGCGCAGCACCTGGTTGCCCGAGATGATGCGCCCGATGCGGTCGATCGGCGCCTGTGCGACCACCGACAGCCGCAGCGGTTCGTGCAGCAGGTCGCTGCCGAGACCGACCGACTGCCAGGGGAGGCCGCGGCGCAGATCGCCGCCGTGGCCGGAGAGCACGCCGATCGTTCCGATCGCGTTGTGCACGGTCTTGGTCCCCGCGCCGAGGGTCGCCGGGTTCAGCGCCGAGAAGTAGTACTGGTGGTTGATCCACTGCGCCACGATCAGGGGTGCCGTCATGATCGTCTCCAGCGCGGTGCCGTCCGGATCCATGTCCGCCCGATACGAGTGCAGGAATACTCGGCGCTCGAGGTCGCAGCCGCGACTGATCTCCCGTGGACCGATGATCATCGCCGCGTTGCCGAGAAGGCCGAGCTCGGGGTAGACCTCGGCCCAGTCGTGAGCCCGCCGCCGTACCTGCGCCGGGGTCGTGCGGGAGTGGGAGCCCGGCAGCAGCCTGGCCCTCTCGAGCGTGAGACGGTCGCCGGCATCCCGCTGCATGGAGCGGAACTCCTCAACCCGGGCGGCGTGCGTCGCGGGGATCAGGTGTGAGTCGAGCACCCGCAGTTCGTCAGACACGGTGTTGTGCTCGGCCGCGACGAAGTGCGTGTCGTCGGGGATGTCGATCCCCCGCTGACGCAGCGCCGAGCGCACGAGGGGGTCATTGAAGATGGATGCCGCGGCGCGCGCATTCGCTGCCCCGGGGTTGCCGCCGCAGGCGCCGCAGTCCAGCGCCGACTCGTACAGGTTGTTGGTGGAGAGCGAGCCGTGCCCGGCGAGCACGATCAGAGGCGCGAACCGGTGCAGGCCCATCATGCGCACGGCGGTTTCCGCGAGCGAGGCGCGCTCCTCCGCAGTGAAGGATTCCGCAACGGTCACCTCGGTCGCAGGGGTGCGTCGGCCGGGCGACAGAAGCCGAGCGAGTCGCCCGTCGAGGCCGGGCGTGAGGGTGCGCAGAGCACTGCGCGCTCCGTAGAACCACCCGGCGGTCTCGGCAAGGGCGAACGGGGTGGCCGTCGCCTCGTCGGCGACTCGCGTCGCGCTGGTCAGGGCATCCCACCTGCGCCCCGCCGACACCGAGCGGCCCGCGCGCGCCTCGTCGACCGGCCGCTCGGTCACCTGGTGTCGCGGAGCCAGCAGGGCGGGCAGGGCGTCGACCGCACCCCTCGCTGCGTACCGGGAGAAGCGGATCGGAACCCCGAAGAAACCGGCGAACCCGAAGGTCTCCACGTCGGCGTCGCGCTCGAGCTGCCGGCGCATCCCTTCGGAGCGGGGGTCGATGCACATCACCAATTGCACGCGGGGCCGATCCTCGGGCGCGTCGGTCACCCGCAGGCACGCGAGCAGTGGTCGCCTGTACGCCTCCTCGTAGGCGAGCTGCCAGGTCAGTGGGTGTTCGGTAGACGGATGCTCGGCAAGCACCCGCGCGATCAGCGCGACCACCTCGCGCCCCGGGTCGCCACCGACGATCTCGCGGGCAACGCGCCCGGCCCTCGCAAGTGTCTCCTCCAGCGATGAAGGCTCGGGACCAGTGGACTCACGCGGCTCACTGCCGCGCCCGAGCGCAGCGATCAGCGTCAGACGCACCGCAAGGTAGGACGTCAGATCGACGTCACCGACCTTCTCGGCGCGCCACTTGATGTGCCCGACCCAGCCCGGCAGTGCGCCCAGGTGTGCGCGCAGCACCTCGGTGGTCGACTCGCGGTCGACGCCGAGCGCGGCGAGGGCGTCGGCGAGTGCGAGATCCGGCTCCGCGGGTAGCTCGCGGATCCGGCGCCGAACCCGCCGGGGCAGGGAACGGTCGCCGGGGGCTAGCGCTCTCCACGCTCCGTAGAAGCCGCGGTCGCGATGGGGCATCTCCCACAGCGGGTCCGGGCTGAGGTAGGCCGACAGCCACGCCGAGAGGTAGTCGTCGACGGGGTCGGGGGCGAGCTCGTCGGCCGGCCGGGGTGCTGGCGCCGCGGCATCCGCCCGCATCATCAGGTCGCGGGCGGCGATGCGACTCGCGGCGGTCGGTCGGCCGTCGATGGTGAGGCTGCGCGCGAGGGCGGGAACGCGCCGCTCGAGTGCAGTGGTGAGGTCGTCGAGAGTGATTCGTCCGCGCTCCAGGTCGGCCAGGTAGTCGGCGATGGGCCGGGTGTGGCTGACCCCAGCACTCGATCCGAACGGTCGTGACTCGGCCCCGGCGAGCGGGTTCACCGCGATGAAGGAGTCGAGCGGCCAGGCCGGAACGACGTCGTGCGCGGCGGTGGCCACCTGGGCGCGAAGCAGGAGACTCATGCGTGCAGTCCTTTCGAGGTGTTCAGGTCGAGGTGGAGTCGGGGAATCGAGGCGGTGAGGCTTCGGGTGTAGGCGCGTGCGCTCAGCGGTGCGGCCCCGCGACTGAGCAGCTCCAGCGCGGCCAGGCCGAGTGCCGGCACCACCAGCAACCATGCGGGGGCCGGCGCGCTCGCTCCGACCGGGTCGAGCGCGCTCGAGAAGGCCGCGAGGAAGATCGTGTACCCGATGATGACGGCGCTGATCGAGCCGGCCGCGATGAGCACGGTGCCCGGGCTGAATCGGGTGGTCAGCGCGGTGGACAGAGTCACGATCGCGGTGACGGCAAGGAAGACCAGAAGACCGAGGCTTGCCGGCGACGTCTGGTGCACGACGATCAGTTCGACGGCGGCGATGGCAGTGACGGGCAGGGCGATGGCGATCACCGTGGCGGCGGCGCGGCGCGAACGCGTGACAGGACCTCGTGCGGGCAGGTCGCGCAGCACGGCATGCGATCGCACGCCCGTGCCGGCGCCGAGGAAGAGCGACGACTTGTAGAGCGAGTGGGCGATCAGGTGGAAGATCGCTGCTGGGAACGCGCCCAGCCCGCAGGCCATGATCATGAAGCCCATCTGGGCCATCGTGGAGAACACGAGTCGGCCCTTCACGTCGGGCCGCGCCAGGCGCACCGCCGTGGCGTAGAGCAGGGTGGCCGCGCCGGCCGCGAAGATCGCCAGCATGATGACCTGGTGCTGGGCGATGACCGGCGCAAATCTGAGCAGCAGAATCGCGCCCGCGTTCACGACGCCGGCGTGCAGCAGAGCCGAGACCGGGGTGGGTGCCGCGAGGGTGAACGGCAGCCAGCCCTGGAACGGGATCTGGCTGGATCGAGCCAGCGCACCGGTCACCAGTAGCGCCGCCACCGCAAGCTGCACCGGCTGGCTCAGGCCGTCGCTCACGGCAACGAGCTCGCTCAGCCGCGCGTCGCCGCCGTTCGCCACGAGAAGCACAGCGACCCCGACGAGGAACAGGGAGTCGGCAATGCCGAGGCGGATCGCCAGCCGGCGCACCCCGTCACCCGCCTGCGGGCTGCGGTAGGTCGCGAGCAGGGCGACGAGCGCGGCGCCGGCTGCCACCCACGCCACCGCGAATACCAGCAGCGAGCCGGCGCAGACGAGCGCCACCGTGCAGCCGGTGAGCACGTTCGCCCAGACCACGAACCAGCCCTGACGGGTGTCGCCGCGCAGGTAGCGCACGGCGAACGACTGGATCAGCGCGCTCAGGCCGAGCACGAGCATCCCGAGGAAGACGGCGAGCGTGTCGACGTTCAAGCCTGTCGCGCCGATGCCAATCCAGACCGGCCCTCCAGTCAGTACCCGTACGGTCGCGATGACGGATGCCGCGCAGCCCGCCGCGGTGACCCAGGAGGCACCGCGTGCTGCGGTGGCCATCCCGTCGCGGCGGCGCAGAACGGCCGCGAGGGTGGCGGCCACCCACGGCGAACCGACCAGTACCGCTACGACTACCGCGTCCATCCGCTCTCCTTAAGGCTGACATTCAATACACGAAATGTATAGCACACTTTGAATGTCGTGAATCAAGTCGGGGGAATCAGATGACGCCGGTGCACAATGGAGGCATGGCCCAGTGGACCTTCCTCACCAATCACGCGCACGTACTCCTGTGTGTCGCCGAGAACCCCAATGTGCGGTTGCGTGAGGTGGCGAACCTGGTCGGCATCACCGAGCGTGCTGCGCAGCGCATCGTCTCCGAGCTGGAGGAGGCGGGCTACCTCGAGCGCGAGCGCGACGGGCGCCGCAACGTCTACCGGCTCAAGCCCGAGATGCCGCTACGCCACCCGCTCGACCGCGACCATCGCATCGGCGAGCTGCTCGCGACCTTCGCGAACTCGCGCTGAGTGTGCGGACTGGTCATCATCTCGTCCAGTCCGCGGGCTCACCTGGGAACTGCTGGCGAGTTGTGCACCGCTGCGATCGTCTGAGCGTTGAGGGAGTGCGCTGCAGGAAGGTCGGCCAGCGCCAGTGCATCGACGCCCAGTTTCGAATAGACCGCTTGGAGGCTCGACACGATAGCCCCCGCCGCACCGGAGTAGTCACCTAGTTCCGCGAGCGTCAGACGGGGAGCGACCCGGAGATTCTGCCTAAGTGAATCCTCATACCTGGAGAGGCTGCCCAGAAGGGAATTGGAGATTCCGCCACCCAGAACGATCACCTCAGGCTCGCTCGAGACTGCGATTGCGGTGAGAACTATGAGCAATGCATGGTCGAAATGGGTCCGCAGGGCGGCCACTGACCCGACCGCATCATCGGTGAATAGGTCGGCGGGAGTCGCGAATACGACGCCCGCTTCAGCCGCACGGCGCATGATTCCAGGCCCCGTCACGAGGTGCTCAAGGCGAGTTCCGAGCGGTCCGACGGGAAGCTGCCCGAATTCCCCGACGAGGCCGTGCTTTCCGCGAAGGATCTGGCCATTGATCGACAAGCCAGCGCCCAAGCCCGCGCCCAGAGTCAGCATGCCGGCCATCGGCATGTTCCGCGCTGCGCCAAAACGCTGTTCGCCCAGTAGCGCAAAATTCGCGTCGTTGTCGATCTGAACATCCACGCCGAGGGCGCCAACGAGGCTGCTCAGAAACTCCGGATCCTCGACGACCTCGAGGTTTGGCGCATTTGAGACCATGTCCCCGGTCGCGCTCACGGCACCGGGGAGGCCCAGCGACACCTCCGTGATGGGCGGCCACGCGTCCGCGCGTAGGCGGCGTAGCTCCTCGGCAACCCAGTGGGCGAGTTGGGTTGCCCCGAGGTCTCTCGGCGTCACAATCTCACCCGCTGCGATCGGATTCGCGAGTAGGTCCGACACGATGTACCGCATGTTCGAGGCACCCAGATCGATACCGGCAACGTACGAGCGATCCGCAACCAGATCGAGCGGGACAGCTCGTCGACCCCGGCTCTCCACGACGAGTTCGTCGCCTTCTCTGAGGATGCCTTCGGCGATGAGCGAGTCGACGGCTCGGGTGACCGTTGCAGCCGAAATGCCCGTCCGTGAAGCGACAAGCTTCCTACTCACGGGACGGGAGCGAAGTACTTCAGCAAGTACGGCACCGCGGTTCAAAGCGCGAGTGTCCTGAACCATGGTGCGACCACTTTAGAACCGATGTGGTTACAAATACAACATTTCTGCGGGCATTGCGCGCGAGTTCTCGCCCCCGGGAGCAGAAGCACAAAGAAAGTTCTTGACTTTAGTTGCGGATTGAAATCAAAATGTTCCACAAGTTAGTCACCGGAGATTAACGACGTTCATGGCACCTGATGATGACCGCAGCGTCTCCGGCTCATCCCCACACTGGAAGGTTCACAGAACGATGCAATCACTAAACCCCGTCGCCCGACGCCATCGCGGTGCGATCACTGCCGCGGCTCTCGTAGTGGCGCTCGCCCTTGGTGGATGTGCATCCACCACCACAGGGGTCGACGCGACTCCCGAGTCGCCGGCCGCTGAGCCGAGCCTTGAGTTCACCGGACCCAACGGTGAGATCCCGGGTGCACTGGATGAACTCTCGCTCACCGCCGACGAGATGTCCCAGATCAAGGACGGAACCTTCACGGCAGCATTTGTCTGGCACACGTCGTCCGAATTCGTGACAGCCGTCGAGAAGGGTGCGACCGCCGAGTTCGATCAGCTCGGGATCAAGGTTGTTGCGAGCACGCAGGCGGGGTTCGACGCTGCAACCCAGGCCAACAACCTTCAGACGGTTCTGGCACTCAACCCTGACATCATCGTGGCGACCGCGGTGGACCCGACTTCGGCTGAGGCGACCTTCCAGCCGGCGGTCGACGCCGGAGTCAAGCTGGTCATCATGACCACGCCGCCAGCGAACTACAGTGCTGGCGACCAGTTCGTCTCGATTGTGACTGAAGACCTCGCCGCCGCAGGCAAGCTCAACGCGCAGCTACTCGGAGAGGCGCTGGGCGGCACCGGTGAGGTTGGCTACATGTACCACGATGCAGACTTCTGGTTCACCAACCAGCGGGACGAATCGTTCAAGGCGTGGACCGCATTCCTGTACCCGGACGAGAAGATCGTGGCTGAAGAAGGATTCACCGACGAAGCCAAGACCCAGGAGATCGCGGCAGCGATGATCGCGAAGCACCCGGACCTCAAGGGCATCTATGTTCCGTGGGCGACCGCCGCTCAAGGCGTGGTGGCAGCACTGAGGGACGCCGGCCGGTCGGATGTGAAGGTCGTCACGAACGACCTCGACACAACACTCGCAGCCGACATGCTCTCTGGCGGCAACGTCGTTGGGTTGGTTGGCAACGGCTCCATCGGTATCGGAAAGGGACTCGCGATCGCTGGTGCGTACGGACTTCTCGGCAAGACCGCACCCGAACTAGTCGCCAGCCAGCCGACTGGTGTTACGGCTGACAACCTGGTCGAGGCGTGGAAGGCCGACTACGGCACCGAGCCGCCGGCCAGTGTGACGAACCAGTAGCACTGCATCTCCGGATCTGGGTCGGTGTGCCAGCATCGACCCAGATCCGGACTTCTTTACCAGCATCCAACCAAGGAGTTGTCATGAGGCCGACCGTTCGCACGGTCCTGGGCGACATCGACCCCAGTGTCATCGAGAACGTCCTGCACCACGAGCACATCACGTCTCTGGTGCCAGGACCGTGGCTCTCCGGCGGACGATTGGAGACGCTCACTGATTCCAGTGACCTGCAAGTGGACCCGAACGATCCTCTTTACGTCGAGGATCAGGTTCGACAGGCCGTTGGCGCATTGAGCTCGCTCAAGGCTCTCGGCTACAACACTGTTGTCGACCTGAGCCCATACAACGTGGTCGGTCGCACCCCCCTCGGTGAGAACCTTCCCATCCTCCAGGAGGCATCTCGCCGGTCCGGGGTCCACATCGTGGCGGGCAGTGCTGTCTACCTCGAGCCGTACAGCCCGGGATGGAGCGCGGAGGCAAGCCTCGACGAACTAACCGAACGATTCATCCTCGACGTGACATCCGGAATCGGGTCGAGCTCGGTGCGAGCGGGGATCCTCGGCGAGCAGGCGACCGGACTCGGAGCAATCTCGCCACACGAAGAGAAGTGCCTCAGAGCCGCCGCCCGAGCTCACCGAACGACCGGAGTGTCACTGGCCACCCACACTACGCACGGCACCATGGCTCTCGAACAACTGGAGATACTGGCAGAGGAGGGCGCCGACTTCTCACGGGTCGTGATTGGCCACATGGACATCCAGCCCGACCTCGATTACGTCATTCGGGTCCTCGACACTGGCGTAAACGTCGCATTCGACACCGTGGGCAAGCAGTTCTGGGACTTCTTCCTTGCCCCAGCGTCAGCGCGCGATCAGGAGGGCGAGTTCGGCAAACGCGCCTACTACCGAGCTGACCAGTCGCGTGCATCCCGACTGGTCGAACTCGCGGCACGTGGGTATGCATCCCAACTTCTCGTCTCCCAGGATCTCACCGGCGCCGAGGTCTACCTCAATCCGACGACCCATGGTCAGTGGGGCTACGGATACCTTGGCTCAGTCTTCATGCCGCTTGCCGAAGAGCTGGGACTGTCCCGCGGGGACGCGACACTGCTCGTGCATGGCAATCCCCTGCGCTTGCTGACGATGGGTCACGCATGACCGGAACGTTGACGAGTGCCTCCTCGCGAGATTTCGTCGTCGGCGTCGACCTCGGTGGCACCAAGATCCGTGCCGGTCTTGCAACGTCGGCTGGCACGATCATTGCCGAGACGCGAGTCGCAACGCATGTGTTGGGCAGGGGTGTCGCCGAACAGCTAGTGACGGTGGTTGCGAACCTCGTTACCCAAGCTGGACTGGATGCTGAGCAGATTGCGGTAACTGGCATCGGCGGGGCAGGTGTGCCGGACAGTTCAGGCAGCGCCTTCGAACTCGCCCCGAATCTCGCCGACCTTGACCACTCCTTCGTGTCGGAACTCTCCGAGCGACTGGGGCATCCGGTCGTGCTCGACAACGATGTCAATGTCGCGGCGATGGGTGAACTGCACCACGGACTTGGTCTCGCCCACCGTGACTTCGTGTTCGTGTCGATCGGCACAGGAATCGGTATGGGAATCATCGCGAACGGCGGTGTGGTGCGCGGAGGTCGGGGCGCCGCTGGGGAGATCGGATTCCTGCCGTTCGGCGCGGACCCATTGGACGCAGCGAACCACGTCCGCGGTCCGCTGGAGGAGGTCACCGCTGGTGACGCGATCGTCCAACGCTATGCGGATGCAACAACTCGAAGAATAAGCACTGAGGAAGTCTTCGCATTGGCCGCCGCGGGGGATCCCGCCGCGCAGGCGTCGGTTGACACTGAAGCGCAGTGGATCGCCCGAGCGTTGGTTGCCGTCAACGCTGTGCTCGACCCCGAAGTGTTCGTGCTCGGTGGCGGGATTGGCTCACGTCCAGACCTCCTGCCCCTGCTCGAGAGGTGGCTCGAACGATACGGTGTGATCCTCGATCTTCGAACAAGTGAACTCGGCCACCGCGCACCTGTTCTCGGCGCTATCCAACTCGCCCTGACGGTCTTCCACTCGAACCAGAAAGGCACAACCCCATGAGCGGTGTCACCGCACAGTCCACGAGCTTCGCCGCGCGTCTGAAGCGGGTCGATTGGAGCAATTACGTCGTCTACATCGGCTTCGCCGTCGTGTTCCTCTTCTTTGCGGTCACCCAGACGCAGTACTTCCTGACCGCGACCAACCTGACCAATATCGTCGTTCAGGCCGCTCCCATCACCGTCATGGCGATTGGCCTCGTGTTCGTACTGAGCACTGGCGAGATCGACCTCTCCATTGGCTCGACGGTAGCTCTCTCGGCATTGACGGCCGCCATCGTGCTCCAGGCCACGCATCAATGGTGGCTCGGAGCACTAGCGGGTCTGGCGGTCGGGGCAGCCGTTGGGGCTGTGAATGGAGTCTTCATAACCTGGTTGCGCCTCCCTTCCTTCCTCGTGACCCTGGCGAGCATGGGGCTGGTGTCCGGTCTCGCGCGTCAACTGACGGACCTGCAGTCCGTGCCGGTTACCGATGATGTCTTTGTGTTCATCTTCGGAGGTGGCTCGATTCTGGGGATCCCGATCCTCCTGTTCTGGACCGCAGGTGCCGTGCTGGTGGGATGGCACCTCCTCCGCCAGCGCCGGTACGGGGCTCACGTGCTCGCGGTCGGCAACAACGCATCCGCCGCACGAGTCAGTGGAATCAAAGTCAACCGCGTCAAGATGATGGTGTTTGTGGGCTCCGCAATGACCGCGGCACTCGCCGGCTTGCTGTACGCGGGCCGCTTGCAGGGCGCCCGCTACACGCTGGGAGAAACCGACCTGATGACCGTCATCGCCGCGGCAATCGTCGGAGGAACGAGCCTGTTCGGCGGCAAGGGAACGGTCGTGGGCGCACTCATCGGAAGCCTCTTGATGAGCATGATCAACAACGGGCTGATCCTTGCTGGCTTGAACGTCTCGCAGCAGATGATCGTGCGGGGCGCAATTATCCTCATCGCGGTCTCGTTCTCGCTCCGCGGCAAGAAGAACTCATAGGACCGATATGTTTCTCGAACTGCTTCGTCGCCGCAATCCCACGTTTCTTGCGACCATCGCGTCCCTTCATTCCACAGGCCAACTGCCCCCGAATTGCTACGCCATTGACTCCGACGCCGTTGGCCGCAACGCGACGGCGTTCGTCGCGGAGTGCTCACGGCTTGGCTTGACTCCCTTCGCAATGACGAAACAGATTGGGCGCAACCCCGACATATCCCGGGTGCTCGTCGAATCCGGCATCAGTCACGCGGTCGCGGTCGACCTCCAATGCGCGGTTGCGGCGGCGGCCGGAGGCCTCGGAATCGGACACCTGGGGCACCTTGTGCAGATCCCACGACACGAAGCTGCGATAGCGGCATCCCTCAACCCGCTGTATTGGACTGTCTTCAACGAGACCAAGGCGTTCGAAGCAGGTGCATCCGCACTGGCCAACGGTCGGGTCCAGGATGTGCTGCTGCGTGTTGTCGCGCCCGGCGACCAGTTCTATGTCGGCCACGAGGGCGGCTTCGCGATCGACAACGTGGAGGCGGAGGCCGATCAGATCGACTCAATCCCCGGAGTCAGGGTTGCAGGGGTTACGACATTTCCCGCGACGCTGTTCGACCGAGCAACGGGCACCGCGCGAGCGACGCACAATCGTGCGACGCTGATTCACGCCCGTGATCGGCTGATTGCCTCCGGTCGAAGCGGGCTGCAGGTCAACGCGCCGGGCACAACGTCAGTATCCATACTCAGTGACCTGGCCGAGGCCGGGGCGACTCAGGTGGAACCTGGCCACGGGCTCACGGGGACAACCCCGTTGCATGCTGTGCACGACCTGGTTGAGGAACCGGCTATCGCGTACGTGAGTGAGGTTTCGCATCTCCACAACGGCCGGGCGTATGTCTTCGGGGGAGGCCTCTACGTCGACCCGGTGCTTGGCGGAGTGCCCACATCAGCCCTGATCGTCGCACCTGGCGTTGACCCGGCCGACATCGAGCCTGTGGCGGTTGAGATGCCTGCGGCCGAGGCGATCGACTACTACGCTGCCATCCCACTGCCGGAGGGCTCCAAGGTCGCGGTGGGCGACACCGTCATCTTTGGATTCCGTGCGCAGGTGTTTGTCACGCGCGCACTGACAGCAGCCATCTCCGGGATCTCCCGTGGCATGCCCCACGTCGAGGGCGTCTGGGCGGCCGATGGCTCAGCACCGCTCACCCCGTCGACTTCCTCCGAAACGAAATGGACCCAGGCATGACTCTTCCACTCGACCGCGCGTCTGAAGCAACTCTTGGCAAGTCCGATGTGCCACTTCGTCTGGTGGGTATTCATAAGAACTTCGGCGGAGTCGTAGCCATCAAGCGCTTTGACATTGAGGTTGCCGCGGGCGAAATTGTTGCGCTGGTCGGCGACAATGGCGCCGGGAAATCGACTCTGATCAAGATCATCTCGGGCCTGTATCAACCGTCGGAAGGGGAGATTTGGCTGAATGGCGAGCCGGTCGACTTCCGTGACGCGTCAGACGCCCGCGCGAGAGGCGTAGAGGTGGTGTACCAGGATCTCGCGCTGGTTCCCGACCAGCCCGTCTACATGAACATGTTCCTCGGACGTGAGCTCACCACCGGTCCCCTTCGAATTCTCGATCGCAAACGGATGGCACGCGAAACCCAGGAGCTCGTGGACGCCCTTGACGTGCGTATCCCGTCGGCGAAAGCGACTCTGAGCGACCTCAGCGGCGGCCAACGGCAAGCCGTAGCAATATGCCGAGCAACCCACTGGGCTTCGGGGCTTGTGCTCCTTGACGAGCCCACTGCGGCACTGGGAGTTGCTGAGACGGCCAAGGTCGAACAACTGATCCTCAAGCTCAAGGAACGTGGCGCTGCCATCCTCATAGTCAGCCACAACATGGACCAGGTCTTCCGCATTGCAGATCGCGTCTCAGTGCTGCGGCGCGGCACTCAGGTTGGTACCAAGCCCCTGAGTGAAACCAGCCACAACGAGGTCGTCGCGATGATCACGGGCCTGACATCGTGACGGTCGAGCTCGAACCAGGTTCGCTCATGCGCTCTGAGATTCGTGAGCAGCCCGCACGGTGGCGCGATCTCCTTCGGTCGCAGAAGGACGCGCTGATAGCCGCTGGCAGCTGGCTGCGGGCAGATCACCATGACGCCCTCGTTTTCGTCGCCCGAGGCACCAGCGACCACGCTGCGGTATTCGGTCAGTACCTGTATCAAGTCGAACTGGGGCGCCCGGCATACCTATCCGCCCCCAGCGTCTCATCCGTCTTCGGGCAGAGTGTCTTTCGACCCAGCAATCTCGTCGTCGCCGTCTCACAATCCGGCGCTTCGCCTGATCTGCTTACAACGCTCGAAGGTGCGCGTTCGGTGGGGGCTCCCATTATCGCCATGACGAATGACTCGGCGAGCCCCATGGCACGAATGGCCGATGTGCACATCGACTTGAGCGCCGGTCCCGAACTGTCAGTGGCGGCGACAAAGACCTATACAGCCGAGCTGGTGGCGCTTTTCGCGATAGTTCGTTTGGCCAGTGGGGCACCGTTCGACTCGGTCGAGCGGTCGGTGCGGGATCTCGAACGAGCGGCTGAAGTTGTGCTCGATCGGGCCGATACCGCAATCCCCGAGGTGGTCGTGGCGATCGCCGAGGCTGCATCGTTGCTGGCAATCGGGCGAGGGACGTCGATGGCAACAGCAAAGGAATCGGCGCTCAAGCTCATGGAGACCTCCCGACTCGCAGCGTCGGGATGGAGCGCTGCGGACGCGAAGCATGGACCTGTGGGGCAGATACTTCCGGGTACCCCAGTGCTCCTCTTCACCTCATCGCCTCGCGCGTCAGAGTCGGTGTTGGACCTCCGCGAGCTGCTGGTGTCCCTGGGCGCGCGGCTGTTCACGATTGGTGGCACCGCACTGGATCCCTCCTTGGAACGCCTGGTTGTTGACCTTCGAGATGTCGAAGTAGACGAGGCGCTTCTGCCCGTCCTTGAGATTCTTCCCGTTCAGCTGCTCGCGCTGGGTCTGTCGATAGCTCGAGGCTTGAATCCTGACTCGCCTGTGGGCCTGATGAAGGTCACAACAACGGTCTAGCCTTCGTGGGCCCAGGCTCAACCCTGAAAAGTAGCGACGCCGGTCCCGAACCGGATGCTGGCGCCGCTGGTTGCCTCGCTGCAGTCCGCAACGCCAGCAGCGACCGTGCACGTGAACGACTCGGTCGCCGACTCCACGGTGAGTATCTGGGTTTCGGAAAGCACCTTGGTGGCGGCGACGATGGCCGGGTCCGTTTGCTCCTGCCATGACCGGCATCCGGTGAATCCTGCCGAGCCAGTGTCGAAGACCTTGAAGCTGATGCCGACTGAGTACCCGTCGGTGGCGTTCGACGCGCTCAGATCGCACTCAGCGGGGATGTCGGCCGGCACGGTGTAGGTGCGAAGTGACTCGTTGCCCAAGGTTATTGCGCAGTTCACGCCACCGCTGTCGCCGCTGAAGATGTACAGGTCGCAGCGGACGGATTTCGAAGCATCCGTGAAGAAGCCGTAGTGACCGCTCCACATCCCGTCGGCATCCGGAATGCCCGGGGTGCCCTCGAGCAGGAAGCTTGCGGGGTCGACCGCCTCCGGCGACGGTGCAGCGGTCGCGCTCGGTGCGGCGCTCGGCGAACTCGACGAGGCGGCGTCGGACGGTGGAGCTGGGGCGACCGGCGTGCATCCGACCAGCAACAGGGCTGCGGCGATCGGAGCGGCTAGCTGGAGGATTCGCGTCACGCGCTCATCGTATGGTCAGATCCTCCTGCTCGCGTAGGCAAATCGCGCCCACGAAGCCAGAGCGACCTCAGGTTGCTCTGGGTGGAGTCGAGCAGCGAGCGGCGCGGGGCGGGCTCCTACCCCGACAGCATCGTGGAGCTGCGCTGCACCACGCGCGTCGGCACGAGGTGGATGCCGGGCTGCCCGTTGCCATCCATCGCGGCGAACAAGAGCTCGGCGGCGAGACGCCCCAGTTCTTCGAGATTCATGTCGATGGTCGACAGTGGGGGACGCGATTGAGCGGCGATCTGCTCCCAGTTGTCGTGACCCATGATCGCGATGTCGCCGGGCACGTCCCGTCCCGCCTCGCGCAGGGCGTCGAGTGCGCCGCGGGCGATCTGGTCACTACCGCAGATGATGGCGTCGAGGTCGGGATGCCGCGACAGGAGTACGCGCACCGCAGCGCGGCCCCACCCTTCGCTCCAGCTGCCGAAGAGTGGTTCGCCGCCGACCAAGGGTAGCCCGTGCTGAGCGAGTCGCGCCGAGGCACCGTCCGCCCGCTCGGTGGCAGCCAAGTAGCCGATGTCACCGCCGACATAGGCGATACGCGTTCGCCCGTTCATCACGAGGTGTTCGGCGGCGAGAGCTCCGGCGCCAACGTTGTCGCTGATGACGGAGGTGTCGCGAGGGTCGCTCGATGGGGCGTAGGCGTAAACGACCGGCACGGGTATGTCCGGACCGAGCGAGACGCGCGGTTCGGTGCGGTAGCCCACCACGATGAGGCCGTCTACCCGGCGGCTCACGAGAGCCTTCAGGTGGTGCTGTTCGCGGATCGAATCGCCGCGGGCGTCGCAGAGGAAGACCGAGATGCTGCCGGCACCGAAGGCATCCTCCGCGCCCATGAGGATCGGCAGGCTGAAGCGACCCTCGAGGTCATTCGTGAGGAGGCCGACGGTGCCCGTGCGGCCCGCGAGCAATCCCTGGGCGAGCGGGTTGGGGGTGAACTTCAGTCGCTCGGCGGCCTGCAGCACACGTTCGCGGGTTTCGGCACGAACCTGTCCGCGACCGTTGACGCGGGGCGACATCCCGGCCGTTGACGGCCCGCGGTTGCCCTGGTCGTGTGCGCTTGCGCAGGCGACGAGCGCTCCTGAAGGGCAATGTGGCTCGTAGTCAAACGACGACCGATGAGTGTCACTAGGAGTTGCTCCCGGCGGAAATACGCTCAGGTCGGCCTTATCTACGCCCGAGGCGAAGCAAGCATCCCCTCCAGCGCAGGACGCAGCACAGCCGCCCACGCGCGATACCCCTCACCGTTCAGGTGCAGGCCGTCGGGGGTGAATTCCTTCCGGAGCGTGTGCGACGGCGTCGCCAGGGCGGGCCAGAGGTCGAGGTACTCGGCGTCGAAATCCCGGGCGATCTCGCGGTAATGGCCATTGATCGTCGTGATCGTGTCGATGTACTTGGCGCCGCGGGGCATCACGCTGTTGATCAGCAGCGGCACGTCGGCATCCCGCTGGCGGATCTGCGCGATGAGCTCGCGGAAGCGAGACCCGATGGAGTCGGCATCCTTGGAATCACTGCGCACGAGGTCGTTGGTTCCCGCCAGTACTGACACGGCGCGGGGCGAGTCGATGGCGCTGTCCACGCGCGCGGTGAGCTGCGCGACGGTGTCTCCGCCGATCCCGCGGTTGGCCGTGGGCATCCCCGGTAGCCACCCACTCCAGAATCCGCCTTCGGTGATGCTGTCGCCGAACAGCACGACCTTGCCGGTCGGCGCCGGAAGCGCCTTGAAGAGCTGCGCGCGCTTGAACTCCATCTTCTCGACGAAGCCCTTGCCGACATCCGAGAGAGCCGGCACTGGGCGGCCGGTCGCGCCGGGCAGTCCTGTCGCACTCGCGATCGCCTGGGCGAGGTGGGAGTAGACCGCAGCATCCCATCGGAGCGGGGAGACCATGTAGCCGTCGGCGTCGTCTCCGGCGAAGGGCGGGGCCGGGATGAACACCGCGCCACGCTGGGCCACCAGTGTCGCCGCCCGCGCGTTGAAGTCGAATGCTCGCTCCCCGAGGGCCAGTCGAAGGGGTACCCCGACGATGACGACGGATGCCGGCTCGACCCGGGACGTGGCGAGGGCGACCAGTGCATCCAGTCGTTCCGCCGCGCGTCGCGGGCTGGCGCTTCCGCCCATCCCGAGCAGATCAGCGGTGCCGACCAGGATCACGAGCGCCCGCGGCGAGTCGATGGATGCTACGAACTCACGAGCATCGTCAATGAGCAGCAGCTCGTCACCGAGGGTGCGCACGGAGCTGGCGGGGAACCATTCCTCCCACTCCCCGTGAAGGCTGAGCCCGTCGCCGATGAACACGAGATCGCTCGGTGAGGTGGGCAGGAGCCGCGACTGCAGGCGGGCGCCCGGGCTGAACCTGGTGAGCATGGTGTGTACTGCACGTCCTCGAAGCGACATTGCTTCCTCCTTGTTGGGGCCAAATGTGGCGTGTTCGCCGCGTGACTAGCGCTCGAGTGCGAAGGGCCGAAGCAGCGGGCGCAGCACGTCCCGCCAGGCCTGATAGCCGGGCTCGATCAGGTGAAGGTTGTCCTTTGTGAGCTCCGTGCGCAGGCCGCCCGCGTCGTCGGCGAGTGCCGGCCAGAGGTCGACATAGGTGCACCCTGTGCGACGAGCCGCGTCGGCGTATTGCTCGTTGAGCGAGCGGATGCGTGGAGCGAACCACGGTGTGCGCGGCGTGATGCTGTTGATGAAGATCGGCACACCAGGGGCCTTCATGCGGATGCGAACGATGATTTGCTCGAGACGCGACACGATTCCCTGCGGCTCTTTCAACCGACGGTTGGTGTGCAGGTCGTTGGTTCCGATCAGCAGCGAGACGGCCACGGGATTCTGCAGGGCTTCGTCCAGCCGGGCCAGCACGTCCTGCGTGGTGTCGCCATTGATGCCGCGATTCAGGGTCGCCAGCTCGGGGAACAGCACGTCCCATTGGCCCCAATGGGTGATGCTGTCCCCGAGGAACAGAACGCGGCCATCGGTGCGTTCCTCGGCTTCGAAGGCCCGCAGACGTCGGCGTGCAGCTGCAGCGACCAGGGGGCGGATCGTCGGCACGAGTCCGAGGTAGATGCGATCGGTATTCACTGCCATGCGAAGGTCCTTCTAGTCGGCGTTGACGAGGTGATCCGTATCCGGGTTCGGGCTGAGGCTTGCGTTGCATCCCGAGTATAGGGATCATAGGCCTTATTCGATACGAATGGTATCGAAACGCATTCAGAGGAGAACCAATGACTCAGACCGCTGTCATCACCGGAGGCACAGGCGGCATGGGGTTCGCTACCGCGAAGCTCCTCGGACGAGACCACCGCATCGTGCTCGCCGATCTCACCCAGGAGCGCATCGACTCGGTGGTGAACGACCTGACGGCACTGGGCATCGACGCCTCGGGCACGGTCTGCGACATCACCGATCGCGCATCCGTCGACGCGCTCTTCGACTTCGCCACGGCTGGCGACCATCACGTGCGCGCAGTCATCCACACCGCCGGAATCAGTCCGCAGATGGGGACCGCCGCCCAGGTCGCCCACATCAACGGCACGGGCACGGTCACGGTGGCGCAGGCGTTCCTGCAGCGCGCGGGCGAGGGTGACGTTCTCGTCAACGTCGCCTCTGCGGCGGGGCACTCCATGCCCAAGGCGCTCATCCCGTTCCGCGCCTTCAGGCTCGCGGAGTCGAATCCCGACAAGTTCGAGAAGATCATCGTCAGCCGCGCACGGGTCTTGGGGAAGAAGCTCCATTCGGGCCTCGCCTACGCCTTCAGCAAGTCCTTCGTGATCTGGTACACGCGCTGGCTCGCGCAGGCGTTCGGCGTCAAGGGTGCCCGCATCGTCTCGGTCTCACCCGGAAGCTTCGACACCCCCATGGGCCGCCTTGAAGAGGACCACGGCGCCGGCGCGCTGCTCAAGGTCGCCGCGCTGAAACGATTCGGAAAGCCCGAGGAGATCGCCGCAGTGCTGGCGTTCTGTGCGAGCCCAGCTGCCGGCTACTTGACCGGTGCCGACATTCAGGTCGATGGCGGCACGGCCGCGGGCCAGGAGTTCAAGCGGTCGCGTTCCTGATCACGGTGACCGGCGAATAGGCTTCCGGGATGAGTGAACCGAACCGGGGCGGGCGGCCCCGGAGCTCGCGGTCGACGGATGCGGTGCTCAGCGCCACCCGCGATCTGCTCGCCGAGGTCGGATACGAGCGGATGACCATCGACGCCATCGCCGCCAAGTCTGGCGTCGGCAAGATGACGATCTACCGGTGGTGGTCGTCGAAGTCGGCGATCGTCGCGGATGCGGTCATCGAGGGGGTGATCACGATCGCCCCGTTCTCCTTCCCGGACACCGGCGATCTGCGAGCGGATCTGCACGCCTGGCTGATGCCGGCGGTCGGCCTCGCGACCCCGCCGGAGGTCGCCGCGCTGGCCCTCGCCATGACCGCCGCGACCACCGGAGACGTGCGTACGGGAGAGGCGCTGTACGAACGCTTCACCGGGCGGGATCGCCAGGCGTTGATCGACCGGCTCCAGAAGGAGGTTGACTCGGGACGCCTGGGCTCCGACGTAGACCTCTCGGTCGCTGTCGACATGCTCTTCGGCGTGCTGCTCTATCGACTCGTCACCCGGGCCGAACCGAGCGAGCAGTATGCGCGCGATCTCACCGACTTAGTCGTGGGTGGCCTGGAGACGTGAGGCCGGCCGCCCGCATCTAGGGTGGAGGGCATGACGACGGATGACCTCTCGATCCGGCCGCCTCGGCAGGAGCGGTCACGTCTGGCATGGGCGAGGGTCTTGGATGCCGGTGCCCGGCTCATCGAAGAGGAAGGCTACGAGGGGTTCACCATTGCGGCCGTGTGCGAGCGGGCGGGAGTCTCCGTCGCAACGATCTACGCTCGAGCGGCGAGCAAGGATGCCCTGTTTCTGGCGGTGTACGAACACGTGCTCGCCGACATCACGGGCGAGGAATTGGTTCTGGAAGACTCCTCGCGGTGGGATGCCCTCCCGACGCCAGAACTGATCCGCGAAGCGGTGTCGACGGTTGCGGACCGGTTCCTCTTGCACTCTCGATTCCTCGGTTCCGTGATCCTGCTCTCCGGAACGCATGCGGAACTCCGCCGCCGCGGCGCGATGTACTCTCAGGCTCTCGGCGATCGATTCTCATCGCTCGTGCTTCGGCGGGAGGCCGAGATCGCCCGTGAGAACCCCGTCGAAGCAGTGGACGCGTGCTTCCGGATGGTCTTCTCGACACTGGCGATTCACGTGAGTTATGGCGCGGGGTTCGAGTCAGGGCGCGAGATGAGCGACGCTGCCCTCGTGCGCGAGATCCGGGAACTCGCAGCAAGCTATCTTCTCGCCCCGGTCTCCTGACCATCAGCACGGGTGATAACCAGAATAAGAATTCTTGTATTGCTTTCTGTCTAGTCCGGGAACAGAGTGAGCGGTACCGCAGCGTTGCGGGCATTCACTTCTGGAGATTCAATGTCGAAATCCTCATCCGGTCAGCGCATCGCCATCATCGGCGCCGGCCCCGCGGGCATGGCCGCGGCCCTCTCCCTCTCGCAGACCGAGCACGAGGTCGTGCTCTTCGAGCGCTACAAGGAGGCCCGCCCGGCCGGCAACATCCTCAACCTCTGGCCGCCGCCCATCAAGGCACTCGGACTCATGGGCGTCGACACCAAGGAGCTCGGGGCGCCCTGCCAGTCTGAGTTCCGTCGCGCCGACGGCAAGGTGCGCGCGGTCATCCACCTTCCGCAGGCGGTGATCGACGAGTACCGTGGCGGCTTCATCGGCATGCTGCGTCCGCAGCTCTATCGTCGGATGCTCGCAGCCCTGCCCGACGGAGTGCTCCGCCTGAACCAGCAGATCGACAGCTTCGACCAGGATGAGACCGGAGTGACTCTCCGCCTCTCCGATGGCAGTATCGAGAAGTTCGACGTGCTCGTTGGCGCCGACGGCATCGACTCGCTGGTGCGCAAGACCCTCTGGGGTGACAGCCCGAAGCGCGATCACAAGCTCCACATCTTCGGCGGCTTCACCTTCCAGGACGTGCCGGGAATCGAACGCGGACGCTGCGTCGTCTCCCACACCAAGACCGTCCAGGGCAGTTGGACGTCGATCCGCGACGGCGACCGCAACGGCTATCAGTGGTGGGTGCTCGAGGCCACGCACGGCGAGGAGGACTCGGGTGACGACCTTTACGGTCGCGCGGCGAAGCTCGGCTCCGAGTTCGCCTTCCCGCTTCCCGAGCTCATCGCGGCCACCGATCCGGCGGACGTGCAGCGCTGGGACATCCGCGACCGCGTTCCGATGAAGCAGTGGTCTCAAGGTCGGGTCACCCTCGTCGGCGACGCAGCGCACTCGACGTCGCCCTATGCCGCCTACGGGGCAGGCATGGCCATCGAGGATGGCTACTTCCTCGGCCGCCGCCTCGCTGGCGTGGATCTGTCAGACCAAGCGGCGGTTGAGGCTGCGCTGAAGGCCTACGAGGAGCCGCGCAAGCCCCACACCAAGCTGCAGTCCAACCTCGCCTTCAACCTTGGACGGGTCTTCCACCGTGCTCCGGCGCTCCTTCGCCCTCTCCGCGATCTGGTCTTCGATCACACGGGGATGCTTCAGAAAGTCATCGGCGATGCGACACCCGGCGAGATCATCGCCCAGCTCGACGAAATCGACCACGCCGAGACCGCGTTCCGCGGAGAGGTAGCGAGTTCGGCAGCGTGATCATCGTGCGTGGATCAGCCCGGGCCCGCCCGGGGATGCGACAAGCTCTCGCCGACGCCGTGCTCGCGGTCGCCGCGGCAACCGAGCACGACGACGGGTGCATGGTCTACGAATTCTCCGTCGACCTCCTTGACGCTGAGATAATCCGCAATGTTGAAGTCTGGCGTGACCAGAAAGCACTTGACGAGCACATGACGCACGACCATACGATCACGTTCATGGCCACTGTCGGCGATCTCGTCGATGGCCAGCCGCAGATGGACATCGTCAGCGCCGGCTAACGGCACGGAGTTTCCCACCTCGCCCGTGGCATTGCGGGCGAGGTGGGGCCGGACTCACCCAGCCGCGAGAAAGCGCTACTCAGGATCGATCCAGTGACCTCACCACCGTCACTGATCGCATACTCTAGTGTCTGAGTTAAGAATCGGCGGGGGCACACATGGAACCGAAGGCGCGCGAGCGGGGAGTGCGGTCGGACTCGACCCGTAACCGAGACGCGATCCTGGCAGCCGCCGCTCGATGCCTGACCGAGAACCCTTCGGCGACCCTGGCCGACATCGCACAGGCCGCGGGTATCGGGCGGGTCACCCTCTACGGTCACTTCCCTTCCCGCAGCGAGTTGCTGACCGCATTGCTCCACACCACCATGGTCCGGGTTGAGACGCAGCTCAGTGCAATTGACCTTTCGGGCAGCCCCTGGGAGGCGATGGATACGCTCGCGACGACCTCGTGGCGAGTTCTCAGCGAAGTCAACACCCTCCGCGGCGTCGTAGAGCAGGAGCTACCGGAAGCGGAGATGCACGCCAGTCATGATGACCCGAGGACACGGCTCATCCGCCTCCTTGAACGGGGTCGAGCGGATGGCTCCTTCCGAAGGGATCAGGGCGTCGACTGGCAGGTTGCGTGCTACTTCTCGATCCTCCACGGAGCTGCTTCTGAGATTCGAGCTGGTCGGCTGACGGAGGAGGACGTTCAGACGCTTCTTCCGGCGACCCTTCGGTCCTTGCTTCAAGCATCGCCCGAATAGTCGTCGCCATCTCGGCCGTGGCCGTGCTCGGCAGGAGCCGGCCCCCTCTGACCTGCGTCGCTCCGGCCTGCAGAATCGAGTAGAAGCACTGGGCCTGCCATTCGAGGTCCTGGTCCGACCGGAACACGCCCTGCTCGCGCCCCTGGGCCAGCAGCCCCTGGATCCGGGCGAGCGGTTCTCGATGAAGACGGCGGAGCTCCCGCGCCGGGATCTCCAGACTCGCGGCGGTGGTCATCCCCGCGATGTGACCGAGCACCCACCATGACGTCGCGACCAGTTGCTCGAGCGACGCGACCGCGGGCGTGGCTGGATCAATCTTCGCGAGTTGCGCATCGACATCGCCCATGAGCCAATCGAACGCCGCCGCCACCAGGGACTGCCTGCTGGGGAAGTGCCCGTACAGGGTCCCTCTGCTGACGCCCGCAGCGGTGGCGATCTCGGCAAGGCTCGCGCTCGGCTTCTCGTTCAATGTCGAGAGCGTGGCCTCGATGATCGCCGTGCGATTGCGAACGGCGTCGGCCCTGCCCCGACGTCCCTGCCGTACCTGCATCGTCTTGTCCTCTTGACTAAATCAAACATTGATGTATATCTTAGCCTCACGAAAGTATACATCAGTGTTTGAATTAAAGACCGCTGGCGTCAACCGGACGCCGAGCGCCCCGCCTCGAGAACGAGAGAAGGCTGCACGCCATGTCACCCACCAACTCCCCCCGACGCCCGCCCTTCGGGCGCCGTGCCCTCCGAGTCGTCATGATCGCGACGGCCTCGCTGCTCGTGATCGCGGCCGTGTCCGCCATCGGCAGCTCCGCCGTGTCTGCTTCTGAGAAGGCCGCGATCATGCCCTACGGCACCACGGTCCGCCTAGCCGAGGGAGACGTCAATGTCGTCCGAACCGGTGGCGCCGGGCCCACGATGGTTCTGCTCAGTGGCTACGGCACCGCCGCCCCCGCCATCGACTTGGCTCCGCTGATCCGTGAGCTCGACGAGTACGACGTGATCGTCATCGAGGGATTCGGCTACGGGTACAGCGACCTCGATGTCGCCGGCCGCTCGATCGAGAACATCACGAGTGAGATCCACCAAGTCCTCGACAAACTCAACGTCAGCACTCCAGTGATTCTGGTGGGCCATTCCGTCGGCGGACTCTACGCGCGCTACTACGCCAACCAGTACCCCGGTGAGGTCTCGGCGATCATTGGTATCGACCCGATGGCCGCCACCACTTCATCTCTGGAGCGAGGAACCCCCTCCGTGGTCGATGGCCTCGTCAACACCCTGGGACTGATGCGTGTGGCGTCAACCCTGGTCCCTGACCTGATTCAGCCCCCCGGCACCGCCTTCACAGCCGACGAGCGTCGGCGAATCGCGGCGATGACGAACTGGAATTACGGCAACCCGTCGGTCAGCGACGAGTGGAGCCAGATCGCCGCGAACTCGACCAAGGCAAACCTGCGGCCATTCCCGAGCGACCTTCCCGTGCTCGAGATGCTCAGCAGCGACAGCGTCGACACGATCCCCGGATGGCTCGCTCACCACGAAGCCGAACTCGCGACCGTCTCGTCCCACCGACTCGAGGTGCTGGAGGGAACCCACTACCTGCACTGGACGCAATCCCCGGCAATCGCCCGGATGATCGCCGAGTTCCTCGCCACCACCCTCGACCGCTAACCAGACCCCCCAAGGAGACCCGCATGTCACGCATTGCTCGGCGCATCGGATCGATCGCGCTCGCCACCACCCTCACGGCCGCCACCTTTGCTGCCATCGCGATCGGTGGGCTGTCCCAGCCCGCTAGCTCCAACGAGGGACGCCAAGGAACCCCAGCAGCACGTCCCGCGCCGGCCAGGACGCCAGCGCCAAATCAACTCGTAGTGGCGATCGTTCTGGGTCAGACGGGTACCGACACGACCGACGCGTTCGCCCCCCACGAAGTGTTCTCCAGCTCGCCGAGTTTCTTCGTCTATACGATCGCCGCCAGCACGGAGGCTGCACCGGTGGACGGGAGCATGGCGGTGCTGCCCGACCACACCTTCGACGAGGTCGCCTCGGGAGCCGCACCGAGGCCCGACCTCGTGGTCGTGCCCGCGGTCAATGACCCAGCCGACGCGGAGGAGGCGGGAGCACGCGACTTCATCTCTTCGCAGTACCACGCCGGCGCTCGTATCCTCGGGGTCTGCGCTGGCTCACGATTGCTCGCGGCGTCCGGGATTCTCGACGGACTCCGAGCGACCTCCCACTGGTCGCGCATCTCCGCGCTCAGGGAGTCGAATCCGGAGGTCACCTGGGTCACCGGCGAGCGCTTCGTTCGGGATGGACGGGTAACCACCACAGGTGGTGTCACGTCGGGCATCCCGGGCTCCCTCAGGGTTCTCGCCGATATGGCCGGCGACGCGGAGGCGGCCCGGATCGGCAACACCATTCGGTACCCCGGATGGTCGCCTGAAGCTTCGACGGCGATGCCTGCACAGAGCTTCGGGTTTGAGGACGCCCCCCTGATCCTGAATACGGTCTTCCCGTGGGGTCGACCCTCGGTGGGTGTCGAACTGCGCGAGGGTGTCGGCGAGATAGACGTCGCGTCGATTCTCGCGGTGTACACCTACTCCCAGGCGGCGACGGCAGCGGCCTATTCGCGTACAGGATCGATCACGACCCAGCACGGCATCGAGATTCGTACGGCGACGAGTGTCAGCTCCTCCGCGGTCTCCGTCGTTGCCGGGCAGCTCGGCGCACCGGGCAGCGAACAGGGCTTTGATGCGGCGTTCGAACTGCTCTCCCGCAGCGCCAGCTCATCTGTCGTGCACTCTGCGAGCAAGATGCTCGAGTACCCGATCTATCGAGTCACGCCCGAGGTCGCCCCACTGGCCGTGCAGGTGCGTGCGCCCGTGCTTGTCATCGTGAGTCTTGCCGTGGCCGTCGGGGTGGGCCTACTCCCGCTCAGCATCTCCCGCTGGGTGCGCCGTGCCAGAACCTCTGCAACCGCAGGCCAGCCCACCACCGAGCGGGCTGCATCATGAGACGAGGACTGTTCGCGATCGTAGGCGCGCTACTCATCACGGCGGTGATGGCATCTCCGGCTCGCGGATCCAACAGCGCGACACCGAGTGACCGGGTGGCGGCCGTTGACCAGTATCTCGTGGAGCAGATGGCGGCACATCACATCCCGGGTCTGGCTGTCGCCATCACGCGGGGTCAACAGGTGGTGCACGTTGCTGGGTTCGGTCACGACTCCGCTGGCAACCCCGTCACAGAGTCCACACTGTTCCAGGTGGCGTCGCTGAGCAAGTCGTTCACCGCACTGGCGGTTCTCCAACTGGTGGACGACGGCCTACTCAGGCTGGACGACACCGTCGTATCCCACCTTCCGGAGTTCCAGCTGGCCGATCCGCGCGGTTCACTGATCACCGTGCGTCAGATCCTCACCCAGACCTCCGGACTCGCGGACTCGACGAACCCCGACTTCAGCAAGTCACAGCCATCGAGCCTGGCCGAGGCCATTGAGAGCATGCGTGATTCCCACCTCGCGGCCGACCCGGGCACACGGTGGAGCTACCACAACCCGAACTACCAGATCGCGGCGCGACTGGTCGAAGTCGTCAGCGGGGAGCCGTTCGGCGACTACATTCGGCGGCATGTCTTCGAGCCCGCGGGAATGTTCTCCAGCGTCACCGAGACGACAAACACCGATGCCATCGCCGGGCTTGCCGACGGCCACATCGTCGTCTTCGGGATGCCCGTGCCAGCACTTGCGCTGGGCACCTTCGTTGAAGGCTCCGGAGGTGTTGTCTCCTCTGCAGCAGACATGGCGCAATGGCTCCTCGTCAACGCCAACGATGGTCGCGCGGCCAACGGAGCACAGATCGTGTCCCCTGAGGGCTTCAGGCAATGGCACAGCCCAGGCAGCCCCAGCGGTTACGCGCTGGGCTGGTTCACCGCCGGGCCCGCGGATGCTCCCACTCAACTCGACCACACGGGCAACCAGATGACGTACGGGGCCGCGCAGGTGTTGATACCTGACCAGGACCTGGGGGTTGCGCTCCTGTTCAACAGCAGCTCAGCACTCCAGTCGGACCAGACAGCGATCAGGCGCGGCGTCCTCGCCATCCTCCGAGGCGAGCCGGCACCATCCACGACGTCCGGCTTACCTTCGTGGGCCGTCGACGCCCTGCTGGGAGCGATCACGATCGCCGCGCTCATCCTGGGGGCTCTCGCCGTCATCCGCTCGGCCCGCTGGGCACGCCACCACAGGGGCAAGCGAGTGCGACTAGTGCTGGGGCTCTTGCCGTCCTTAGCTCTTGTCGCACTGGTCGCCCTAGTGCCTCTGCTGGCCAGTCTGCTCTACGATGGTCGCAACGTGACCTGGTTCGGTGTGTTCTATGGCTGGCCAGCCCTCGCGATCGCGGGAGGGGCCGCGGGCAGCGCGGCCGCCCTCACACTTGCCGCCCGTGTCTGGAACGTCGTACGGAGCGGTTCGTGGACTCGCTCGCCGGCGAACCCCGCCGCATCATCCGCGGGAACGGAGCGGGCCGATGTCTCTGTCTCCTGACGTGCGGCGACGGGTCCTGCTCCTCGCGCTGGTGTGCGCTCAGTTCGTCGCGATGCTCGACTCCTCGATCCTCAATGTCGCACTTCCCTCGATGTCCCAGGAGCTCGCGCTCACGCGTACGGGGAGTGCGTGGATTCTCAACGCCTACTTCCTGACGTTCGGAGGGTTCCTTCTCGTCGCGGGACGCGCCGCCGATCTCTTCGGCCGCAGGCGCATGTTCCTGCTCGGGTCGAGCCTGCTCGTCGGCTCCTCGGCGCTCGCGAGCCTGGCGACGAACGAAGCCGTCGTCATCGCGGCCCGAATGATTCAGGGACTCGGGGCGGCGGCGCTGACTCCCGCGGCACTGTCGCTTCTGCTTCTGACGTTTCCGGGGGAGCAGAAGGCTCGCGCCATGAGCGCCTGGGGCGCCGCTTCCGCACTCGGTGGTGCCGCAGGCGTGTCGGTCGGCGGCGTGATGGTGACGGCATTCGGCTGGCAGTCGGTGTTCATCATCACCGGCGCTGTGGCTCTGGCCAACCTCGTGGTCGCGGCCCGATTGACGCCGCCGGATGCGGTGGGCAGTCAACGCTCGTTCGATGTGGCGGGCGCAGTCACCGTGACGGGTGCGGCACTTGCGATCGTCTTCGGAGTGCTTTCAGCTCCGGAGACCGGACTCGTCTCGCTCGAAGTGCTGGGTTCCGCGGGCGTGGCAGTCGCTCTGGTCGTGGTCTTCATCATCGTCGAGCGCCGGGCCGTCGACCCGGTGGTGCCCCTCGACCTGTTTCGCAGCGCGACTGTCTCGGCCGGCGTTGCCGTGAACCTCCTCGGTGGTGCGGCTCGAGTTGCCTGTTTCTTCCTCGTCGCCCTCTACCTTCAGCAGGGACTCGGCTACAGCCCGGTCCTCGCCGGAGCGGCCATGCTTCCGACATCGATCACTGGATTTGCCGTGACGGTGATCCTCCTCCCGCGTCTTGTCACTCGCTGGGGAGCCACCCGCACGATGATTACGGGATTGATACTGGTTGCGGGCAGTCACCTCTGGCTGGCACGAGGGCCGGTTGCGGGCAGCTACCTTCTCGACGTGTTGCCGGCCCTCCTCCTCGCCGCCATCGGGGTCGCCCTGAGCTTCACTCCGACCACACTGGTCATCACCTCGGGAGTCCCCGCGAGTCGGTCCGGCATCACGTCGGGCATCGCCAGCGGAAGCGCTCAGCTCGGGGGCGCGATCGGGATCGCGGTCTTCAGCGCCGTCCATGTGGCCGCGCAGAACGCCACCGGTGACGCGACGCCCGGTATTGATGCGATCGCGCAGTCGCAGGGCTTCTCCGCGCGGCCTTCCTGGCTGCGGCGACCACGGCGGCGATTGCCGCGACGCTCGCTGTGATCACCCTCCCAGTGCGTCATCGTCAGAACGCGGCATCCCTCACCCCTGTCAATGAGACACGGCCACAGCGTCGGACCACAGAGTGAGAACTGCGACTCGGATCCCACGGTGGAGGCTCCCCATCGCCGTGGTCGCGGTGGCCACCCTGCTCGTCGGTGCCGTCATCACGCTCGCCGAAGGTGACGTGCCCTACGCGGTGCGCGTGCTCAGTAGGGGTGACGCCAACACGAGTGACTACACGTGGAAACCAACCCAACGCATTGTCGCGGATTCTCCGGTCGCGTGGCGGGAGCACGATGAGTGCGCCACTGTGGCGGCGGCGTTCTCCGGGGTCGGGGTGCCGTCGATGAACGAGTATCTGGCCGAGGGCGCGGCGCAATCGCTGGTCGTCATCCACCACGGGCAGCTGGTGTGCCAGTGGTACGGCAACGGCGGCGCAGCTGACAGGCCCGCGATGGCCTTCTCCGTCTCCAAGTCAGTGCTGGCGCTTCTCGTCGCGCGCGCGGCGGATGCTCGGCTGATGAACCTCGACGACCCGATCACCGCATACGTACCTGAGCTCGGTGAACGCGACCCGCGATTCGCAGAGATCACCATTCGGGCACTGCTGGACATGCGCTCCGGAGTCGGTTTCTCCCAGCAGGTGGACTTTCCGTGGGTGAACCAGGACGCATCGGCGGTGTACTACTCGAGCGATCTGATTGAAACCGTCCTCACGCGACCTCAGATCGTCTCTCCGCCCGGCGGATTCCAGTACAACGACTACGCGCCGAATCTCGTCGGTCTTGCGCTGCAGCGCGCGACCGGCACCACGCTGACAGACGGTCCGGTGAGTGATCTCTGGCACGCCATCGGCGCGCAGGATGACGCGTGGTGGTGCGTCGACGACCACGGGTTCGCCTGGCATGAGAGCGGGTTGGTCTCAACTGCTCGCGACCTTGCACGGATAGGTCAGCTCTACCTGGACGAGGGGCTGGTGAGCGGAGACCTCGTCGCGCCGTCGGCCTACATCACCACCGGATTGAGCGGTTCGCACGCTGATCCGGTCGTCGACTTTGGCGGAATCCCGATGGGCTACGAGAACGGGTGGTGGCGCCTCCCGGGTCCTTCAGGAGGCGCCGACCTTGTCGCGATGGGCAATTTCGGCCAGGTGATGGTCGTGTCCCCAGCTTCCGACGTGGTGATCGTCCGGCTCGGCACGGATGAGGTGCGCGAGAGCAATGCGTCGATTGCAGCGCGCCTGGCGCTTGTTGCAGATGCCCTATCCAAGTGACCGGAACCTCGTGGGAGTGAGGAGCGAGCTCACGCGCGGCCCGCTGCCGCGACCTGGGCGGTCGCGCCGAAGCCGCGCACGATGAGCCAGATCCCGAAGGCGATCTCGAACAGTCCACCGGGGATGGCCGAGACGAGCCCTGCGCCGGCAACGCCGACGAGCTCGAGCAGTGAGCCGGCCGCGAACGATGCGTATCCGACGAAGCCCCAGATCGCCAGGAACCGCGGCGCGATCCCGAAGCGGTAGAGGGCAAAGCAGAAGAACAAGCTGCCGATGCCGAGGCCGGCCATCGCGATGTTGTAGGCGACGACGTTGGTGCTGGCTGCTCCGAGGATCAGCGCGATCGTGCCGACGGCGAGGAACGTCCCCTCGAAGATCCGCGTCGCCAGATAGCCGATCGCGATCGCCGGGGCATGGGGTCGAAGAATCGGCAGCATGAGCACACCGATCGCGATGACTGCGGCGGAATTGAGAAGCATCATCACCAAGCCGACGGTCGACGGGATGCCGGACGAGGTTGTCGCGAGGGAGTTGCCGACGCCGTAGAGCACGAAGGCGGCAAGCAGAAGGATGCCGACGGTGCGGGCGGTGGTACGGGGAGTAAACATGGGTTTCCTTTCTCGAAGTGAGGGCCAACCATACGGCGTAAGGTTGACAGAGCGAAGTTACCATACGGTGTAAGGTGTGTCTATGCCCCCAGCACAAGTCAGAAAACCGGTCACCCGCGAGCGGGCTATCCGAGCGGCGGTGGCGCTCGCCGATGCGGGCGGCATCCAATCGCTCAGCATGCGCAAACTTGCGGCCGAGCTCGGTGTCGAGGCGATGTCGCTCTACTACCACGTGAAGAGCAAGGAGGACATTCTCGACGGGATGCTCGACCTCGTGCACTCGGAGTTCTCGACTCCTCGAGCCGGTGAGGAGTGGCGCACGGCGATGCGTGCGCGGGCGGAGTCGACGCGGGAGGTGCTGGCGCGGCATCCGTGGGCCATCAGCATCAAGGCGCGCACCTCACCGGGGCCCGCGACCCTCAGTCACTTGGACTCAACGATCGGGTGCTTGATCGCCGCCGGGTTCATGATGCCGATGGTTGGTCACGCACTCTCAGTCCTGGACAGCTATGTACAGGGCTTCGCTCAACAGGAGGCGTCTCTGCCCTTGGATTCCTCCGGTGATATCAGTGCGGCGACGGAGGACATCATCGCTCAGCAGGAATCGATGGCCGACTCATTCCCCCATCTTGGCGAGATGGCGACATCGCTGATCCTGCAGCCGGGCTATGCCTACGCAAACGAGTTCGAGTTCGGGCTTGAGCTCATCCTCGACGGGATCGACTTGGCACGCAGGTCTGACTAGCGCGCTGCGGCCGCGTTATCGTTGAGGTGGGCGACCACGCACCGACCCCGAAGGAAGCATGAAGGCACTCGACGTTCCATCGCACCACCACGGCGGGACCTCCGCGTGACCCAGCGCCCTCAGCGAGTCGCCATCGTCACCGGCGCGGGTAGCGAACGCGGAATCGGTTTCGCGGCGGCGCGTGAGCTCGGCGCCCAGGGTATGCGGATCGTCCTCACGTCGACGACCGACCGGATCTTCGCGCGGGTCGACGAACTGCGAGCAGCCGGGGTGATGGCTGAGGGGGTGACCGCTGACCTCACTCTTCACAGCGGGGTCGAGGAGGTGCTCTCGTGCGCGGAGCGCGCCTTCGGTGGTGCCGACGTGCTCGTCAACAACGCCGGGATGACGTCGATGTCCGCCCCGGACACCCCCGGGGCGATCGACGAACTGTCGATCTCGGACTGGCACGCGTCGCTGGAGCGCAACCTCACCACATCGTTCCTGATGATTCGTGCGGTCGTCCCCGGGATGCGCGCCGCCGGCTACGGCCGTATCGTCACCGTCGCATCCGTGTCCGGGCCGGTTGCGGCCTACGTGGGTGATGTGGCGTACCACGCGGCGAAAGCCGGGGTCGTCGGGCTGACTCGCGCGGTCGCGATCGAAACGGCTTCCGCCGGGATCACCGCGAATGCCGTCGCGCCGGGGTGGATCGACACGGCATCGGCGTCGGATCACGAGCGCGCCATGGGCGAGGCCACGCCGGTCGGCCGGCCCGGCACCCCCGACGAGGTCGCGGGCGCGATCGCCTTCCTCGCATCGGAGGGTGCGTCATACATCACCGGCCAGCTCATCGTCATCGACGGAGGCAACTCCATCAGTGAGGAGCGTGGTCGTTAGTGCCCTACGGCGAATGGAGTCCACGATGACCATCGACGACAGCAACCCTGGGTTCGATTTCTTCGCGACGGGGGAGCTCCCGGCCCCGAGCGTGTCACGCGAGCTGGCGGAGCGGTGGGCCGAAGACGTCTTCGGCCTGACCGTGCGGGCCGTCGATCTCGGCAGCCAACAGGATGCCAACTTCCTCCTCCTCGATACATCAGGCACGGGCGAGGGGGTGCCGGCCGCCGTCATGAAGATCTCCAACGCCGCGTTCGGGCGCGATGTTGTGGAGGATCAGGATCGCGCGGCGGAGTGGATCGCGAACTCCCCTGCGAGCCTGCGGGCGTCGACGCGGGTAGGCGACATCGCGTTGCTTGAGGCACCGAGCGGCTCGCACATCGTGCGGCTTCTCCGCTTTCTCGATGGTGGAACGCTGCACGGCAGCGGGTTCCTGTCCGCCGAGGTCATCGAGGAGATGGGCAGGCTCTCAGGCGAGGTCAGTGCAGCGCTCGCGGGCCTGCCCACCCCTCCCGGGAGCAGGGTGCTGCAGTGGGACCTGCGGCACGGCCGCCGCGTGGTCGAGGCGCTGGCGCACCACATCGGCGACCCGCAACTGCGCGAGAAGGTGGAGCGGGTCGCGGGCATCGAAGCCCGCCGGGTCGACCATGTCGCGGCGCTTCTTCCCGTGCAGGTGGTGCACGGCGATCTCACGGACGACAACCTGATGCGGTCCGCGACGGCGCACGCCGAGAGACTCCTCGACGGGGTCATCGACTTCGGCGACGTGATGCTCTCCTGGCGGGTGGCCGAGCTCGCGTGCACGATCTCCTCGATCCTGCACCACGAGGGTGCCTCGCCCCTGTCGGTTCTCCCCGCCATCGCGTCGTTCCATCGGATCCGACCGCTCAGCATGCCCGAGATCGAGGCCCTGTGGCCGCTCGTCGTCATTCGCGGCGCCGTGCTCGTGGCGAGCGGATCCCAGCAGGTGCGCAATGACGAGTCCAATGACTACGCCCGAGAGGGCCTGGTCCGCGAGGAGTCCATCTTCCACAGCGCATCCTCGGTGCCGTCCCCGGTGATGACCCGGATCATCGCGCAGCACCTCGGGCTCACGTCCTCGGAGTTGGCGCCGAAGCCAGCGGCGTCCCGCCTCATCGCGAGCGACCATTCCGTAGCCCTCCTCGACCTCGGGGTGGGCAGCCGCATCCTGGACGAAGGGGCATGGGTCACCGACTCGAGCGCACGACGCGCGGTCGCCGACGCGGTCGAGCGCCTCTTCGCACGCGGGAACGACCTGGTGATCGCGCCGTTCGGCGCCATCGATGCCAGCCGCAGTCGACCCCTGGCGGTTGATCCGGCGTCGACCTGGCGCACCGGGACCGACGTGTGGGTCGCCACCGAGGTTCCCCTCGTGGCGCCGTGGCCTGGAGAAGTGACGGTCGCGCCGTCGGGCCTGGTGCTGACGGGCGAAGACGCGACCCTCCGCATCACCGCGGACGAGGGGATGCCCGGTTCGGAGCCGACGTCGGTATCCCTCGGAGCCCCGCTCGGAGTGCTGCGCCCTGGCACGTCGTATCGCCTCACCGTCGTGACGAACGATCTCGAGTCCGGCGTGCCCGCCTTCGCGCCGCCAGCGTACGCCGCCGGCTGGATGGCGTATCTCCTCGACCCGGGGGCCATCCTGGGTGTCGGGGACACCGCCGCGCCATCCACAGGGGGAAGCGGAGAGCTCATGGAGCGTCGGGAAGCGGTGCTTGCCGACGTTCAGGAGCACTACTACGCCCAGCCGCCACGTATCGAGCGGGGATGGAAGCACCACCTCATGGGCGACGACGGCCGGGTGTATCTCGACATGGTGAACAATGTCACGGTGCTCGGGCACAGTCATCCGAGGGTGGCGCGTGCGGTCGCAGACCAATGGCGCACCTTCAACTCGAATTCCCGGTTCCACTACGGGTCGATCGTCGCGCTCGCCGAGAAGCTGACCGCCCTGCTTCCGGAGAGTCTCGACACCGTGTTCCTCGTCAACTCCGGTTCGGAAGCGGTCGAGCTCGCGCTGCGTCTGGCGCGCATCCACACCAAGCGTGACGACCTGCTCGCCGTGCGGGAGAGCTACCACGGGTGGACGTATCTCGCCGATGCGGTCTCCACGTCGGCCGCAGACAATCCGAACGCCCTCGCCTCGCGGCCCGAGTGGGTGCACACTCTCGACGTTCCGAACACCTTCCGGGGGCGCTATCGCGAGGACGAGGCCCACCGCTATGCGCAGGATGCCACGGCCGCCGTCAGAGAGCTCGTCGCGTCTGGGCGGCCACCGGCGGCCTTCATCTGCGAGCCCGTTTACGGCAGCGCGGGCGGTGTGACATTGCCCGCGGGCTATCTGGAGGCCGTGTACTCCGAGGTGCGGCGATCGGGCGGCGTGACGATCGCCGACGAAGTGCAGGTCGGTCTCGGTCGGCTCGGCAGCTGGTTCTGGGGCTTCGAGCAGCAGGATGTCGTCCCCGACATCGTCACCATCGCCAAGTCGTTGGGCGATGGGCACCCGCTCGGCGCCGTGGTCACCAGCAAGGCCATCGCCGCGAGCTATGCCGCGGAGGGCTACTTCTTCTCGTCGACCGGCGGCAGCCCGGTGTCATCCATCGTCGGTGCAACGGTTCTCGACGTCATCGCCGAGGAGGACCTCGCTGGCAATGCGCGCCGCGTGGGCGGGTACCTGAAGGGGCGCCTGCAGGAGCTCGCGCTTCGGCACAGCCTCATCGGCACCGTGCACGGGGAGGGCCTGTACCTCGGCGTCGAGTTCGTGCGCGACCGCGTCTCACTCGAGCCAGCCACCGCGGAGACCTCGGCGATCTGCGATCGACTGCGTCAGCTCGGCGTGATCGTCCAGCCGACCGGCAACTTCATGAATGTGCTCAAGATCAAGCCACCGTTGAGTTTCGACGAGGATGCCGCGGACTTCTTCGTCGACACTCTCGATCGCGTCCTGGCCTGATCCTCAGCACGGCCAGGTCGGCCTGTGGGGCCTCTAACCAGAACCGCGGCCGTGGCCCAAGCCACGGAGCTCGGCATTCTTCGCCAGATAACGCTGGCGGAACCACCGGTTCCGTCATAGGCTGAAATTTTACCCTTCCGCTTGCTGCTCCGGCAGCTCTGATTGACACGAGGGCCGTCATGACCCATCCAGCGTCCAACACCATCTGGCTGACGCGCGGTGCGCGCGATCGGTTGGAAGCCGAATTGGCCGAGCTGTCGCATGGCGCCGCTCCGAGCCCTGCTGTCGAGGGTCGAATTCGCGAGCTTCTTGCCCTGCTCCGCCGCACCGAGGTGGGGGACAAGCCCGACGACGGACTTGTCGAAGCCGGCATGGTCGTCACGGTGCAGTTCGAGGGCGACAGGGACGCCACTACCTTTCTGCTCGCGCATCGAGGTGTGACCGTAACCGACTCGACCATAGAGATCGACATCTACTCCCCCGAATCACCCCTCGGTTCTGCGATTGCCAATAAGTACCCCGGTGATTCCTTTCACTATGAAACGCCCACCGGATCGCACGTTCGGGGCACGGTCGTCTCCGCAACTCCTTTCAAGGAATCGGTGCCCGCTGCACCTGCGAGCTCGAATTAGATGACCCCCAACGCCAGCATGGCGTCCGCCACCCTGGTGAAGCCAGCGATATTCGCCCCTACCACGTAGTCGTTCGGAGCTCCGTACTCGTCGGCGGTTTCGAGGCAGCGATGATGCACCGACGTCATGATCTCTGACAAACGCTCTTCCGTGTAGTCAAAGGTCCATGAATCACGGGACGCATTCTGCTGCATCTCAAGAGCGCTTGTTGCGACCCCGCCCGCGTTAACGGCCTTGCCGGGTCCAAATCGCACACCAGCATCGCGGAGCGTGTGGATGGCACGTGGGGTCGTTGGCATGTTCGCGCCCTCGGCGACCACGCGGCATCCGTTCTTGATTAGGCGAATCGCATTTTCGTCATCTAGCTCGTTCTGCGTGGCGCACGGCAAGGCGACATCGCAGGGCACGTCCCAGATCGAACCGTCAGAAATGAAGGATGCGGATGCGCGGCGATCCGCGTATTCGTCAATCCGGCCTCGTCGTTCAATCTTGATCTCCTTGAGTAGATCGAGGTCGATCCCGGCCTCGTCGACTACGTATCCGCTTGAGTCCGAGCACGCCACCACGCGGGCACCGAATTGATGCACCTTCTCAATGGCGTATGTTGCGACGTTGCCCGATCCCGATACCACCACCCTCTTGCCGTCGAATGACTCTGCACTGGCCTTCAGCATCTCCTTGACGAAGAACGCGGTCCCGTAGCCGGTGGCCTCCGTGCGAACCTGCGAGCCACCCCACGACAGCCCTTTGCCGGTGAAGGTTCCGGATTCGTATCTATTTGTGATGCGCTTGTACTGCCCGAACATATAGCCGATCTCTCGCCCACCGACACCGATATCGCCTGCGGGCACGTCGGTGTACTCCCCGAGATGCCTGTAGAGCTCCGTCATGAATGACTGGCAGAACCGCATGACCTCCGCTTCGCTGCGGCCCTTGGGATCAAAATCGCTCCCGCCCTTCGCTCCACCGATAGGAAGCCCGCTGAGCGAGTTCTTGAAGATCTGCTCGAATCCCAAGAACTTGACGATTCCGAGGTACACCGATGGATGGAACCGCAAACCGCCCTTGTAGGGTCCAAGCGCGGAGTTGAACTCGACACGGAACCCACGATTCAGCTGAACGCGAGCCCGATCGTCAGTCCAGGGCACGCGAAAGATAATCTGGCGTTCGGGCTCGCACAGCCGACGAATCACTTCGCTATCTGCGTACTCGGGATGCTTGGCGACGACCGGGCCGAGGCTCTCAAGTACCTCCCTTACTGCCTGGTGAAACTCGATCTCGCCGGGGTTGCGGGCAATGACCTCGTCGAACACGGGGACGAGATGATCATGCAGTTGCGGCAAGGGACGTTCTCCAATCGGGGGTGCTGTGATGCCACGCAAGCTCGTTGCGCACACTCGACGTTATCGCTGTTGAGCCAGCGGTCAGCACGCACCCGATCCGTTCGTTGCCCCGCGCGGCTGACTCATAGTGCTCGCGCGCGTGAGACTCCGCCATCAGCATCACAGCTGTCCACAGTGAGGTCTTACGGCCGTTCACTGCACCTTGGCTGTTCCATGCCTACCGCGAAGATGGCGTGGCTGCGAAGTCGAAAAGCGGACAACGAACTTGGCGAGAAAGCCCCTCGGACCCTTACTGGGGTGTATGTGGTGGCTCCGACGGGCGTCGATCCCGTGACCTCACGATTTTCAGTCGTGCGCTCTACCAACTGAGCTACAGAGCCTCGCACTGGTGACCAGTGCTAATAAGGCACGGCAATCTGGCGAGAGATGTGCCGTGCCTTGCGACCCTGACCGGACTTGAACCGGCGACCTCCGCCGTGACAGGGCGGCGCGCTAACCAACTGCGCTACAGGGCCTAGCTTGTGTTGCCTGTGTTTGGTGACCCCAACGGGATTCGAACCCGTGTTAACGCCGTGAAAGGGCGCCGTCCTAGGCCACTAAACGATGGGGCCTCGATCTCACATGACATCTCAGCTACCGAGGGTCAAGCATAAGGGGCGCTGCGGCTTTTGCCAAACGGGTGACGGGATGGCCCGGTTTGGCGCAAAGGGGGCGAATGTCCGCGGCATCCGGGGGTCTCGAAGGTAGTTTCAAGTCGGAGTTGAAGCTTGCTGGGTTTTCCAGCGACCTGTTGTTACTGTTAACACTGTTAATAGTGTTATCAACGTGACTCGGGCACGGTGACTACACGATTCGGGGAGCAATGAGAATCACGCGCACTCATCGGGGGATGACGGGCCCAGGGGCAGCACTGCCCAGAGGCCTGCGGGGCAAGCGCCTCGCGGCGACTCTCGCCGTGCTCGCGACATTCGTCACGGGCACCATCATCGCGAGCTCGCCCGCGTACGCCACCGACTACCCGACCTGGAACGACGTCGCCTCGGTGCGCAACGACGAGGCCGCCACCGCCAACAAGATCGCCGAGATCGAGGGCATGCTCGCGGGCCTGCAGGCCGAGGCCGAGCGCACTCAGAAGGACGCCGAAGCCAAGGGTGCCATCTGGGGTGCCGCCGACGCGAAGTTCCAGGAGGCCGCCTACCGCGCCGAGAACCTGCAGAAGCAGGCGGATGCCGCAGCCGCAACCGCCCTCGCATCCGGCCAGCGTGCCGGCCAGTGGGCCGCCCAGCTCGCGCGCTCCGGCGGCGGGGACATCACCGCCGACCTGTTCGCCAACACCGGCAGCGCCGACGACCTGCTCTACGGCCTCGGCATGTCCAGCAAGATCTCCGACCAGGCGTACACGATCTACGAGCGCGCGCTGCTCGACCGCAACACGGCCCAGGCGCTCACCGACCAGGCCGATGTCGCCAAGAACGAGCTCGAGGAGCTCAAGCTCATCGCCGAGAAGGCCTTCAAGGAGGCCCAGGCCTCGGCCGACGCCGCGAGCAAGGCGCTCACCGAGCAGCAGGACAACCAGGCCCGCCTCGCGCAGCAGCTCATCGTGCTCAAGGAGAAGCGGGCCGCGACCGAGGCCGACTACCTCGCCGGGGTGCGCGAGCGCATCGGCAGCGGCGCAAGCCTCGACGCCGGCGAGATCAGCCTCAGCGGGTGGGCTCGTCCCACGGCCGGCCGCATCACCGACGGCTACGGTCCGCGGGTTTCGCCGCTGCCGGGTGCGTCGTCGTTCCACCAGGGCACGGACATCGCGGCCTCCTGCGGGCAGGGCATCTACGCGGCATCCAGCGGCACGGTCGTCTACGCGGGCTGGAACGGCAGTTACGGCAACTTCATCATGATCGACCACGGCGGCGGCCTGACCACCGGCTACGCCCACATCGTCAGCGGCGGCATCCTCGTCTCCTACGGCGAGAGCGTGGTCGTGGGCCAGCAGATCGCGTCGGTCGGCTCGACCGGCCTGTCGACGGGATGCCACCTGCACTTCGAGGTGCGCGTCGACGGCTACTCGCAGGACTCGGTGCCCTTCATGGCCAGCCAGGGGATCACTATTGGTTGATCTTCGGTGTGAGAGTCCGGAGCGGTAGTGTCCAGGCACTTCCGCCCCATCGGGGCGCTCGCTACCGTCGTTGTCGGCGCGGTTCTGGTCGCCGTCGGCATCGTCGGTCCCGCCGCGGCGGAAGACTACCCCTCGTGGGATGACGTGCAGGCGGCGCGCCAGAACGAGGCCGACACACAGGCGGCGATCGACGAGATCGAGGGGCTTCTCGTCGGTCTCGAGACCGAGGCCGCCGATCTGGGCCGCACCGCGCAGGTCAAGGCTGAGGCCTACAACGCCGCCAACTCCGCGCTCGAAGACGCCACCGCGGCGGCCGACGCGCTCGCGCGTCAGTCGAAGGATGCCGCGGCCAAGGCCACCGAATCCAGCCAGCGTGCCGGCCAGCTCATCGCCCAACTCGCGCGCACCGGAGGCGGAAGCCTCACGCTGGAGCTGCTCATGAGCTCGAACGCCGACGATCTGCTCGGCTCGCTCGGCACGCTCACGAAGGTCAGCGCGCAGGCGGGCGAGATCTACCGCCAGGCCGTCATCGACAAGAATCTCGCCGGCTCACTCGCCGAGCAGGCCAAGGTCGCGCAGACCAAGCGCGCCGAGTTGGCAGCGACTGCCAAGTCCGCCTACACCGAGGCCCAGTCCGCATCGGATGCCGCGCTCGCGCGCCTCGCGGAGAAGCAGGCCGCGTCCGACCAGCTGTACGCGCAGCTCGCCTCACTCAAGGGCACGACCTCGTCGGTCGAGCAGGGCTACCTCGAGGGACTGACCGCGGAGCAGGAGGGGCAGAACCAGCCGCCCCCGCCCGACCCGGGTCCTGCGCCCAACCCGCCGCCGCCCGCCCCGAACGGCTCGGCCGTGGCCGGTGCGCTCTCGTTCGCCTACGCGCAGCTCGGTGACATGTACCAGTTCGCGGGCTCCGGCCCCGACGTGTGGGACTGCTCGGGACTCACCCGCGGCGCCTACGCCTCGGTGGGGGTCTACATCGGCACCCACAGCGCGACCAACCAGTACTGGACGATGGCCTACGCCGGCCGGCTCGTTCCGCTCAGCGACATGGTTGCGGGTGACCTGATCTTCTACGCCGACAACGGTGACATCAGCAACAGCGCGTACCACGTGACCATGTACGTGGGCGGCGGGCAGATGATCGAGGCGCCCTACGACGGCGTTCCGGTGCGCGTGGTCAACGTGCGGTACTACGACATCGTGCCCTACGCGGGTCGCCCGACTCCGTAGCGCTGGTTGAGTAGCGCGCAGCGCGTATCGAAACCCTCGCCCTCAGGCTGGTTGAGTAGCGCGCAGCGCGTATCGAAACCCTCGATCGCGCTGGTTCCGATACGGCGCTGCGCGCCTACTCAACCGGCTCGGTTCAGTGGCCTTCGGCCTTGAGCTTCTCGAAGCCCGCGAGCACGATCTCCTCGGCGCGCGCCGCGCCCTCCCAGCCCTCTACCTTGACCCACTTGCCGGGCTCGAGGTCCTTGTAGTGCTCGAAGAAGTGCTCGATCTCCTTGCGGGTGTACTCGGGCACGTCGTCGAGGTCCTGGATGTGCGACCAGCGCGGGTCCTTCGCCTGCACGCAGATCACCTTGGAGTCGATGCCGGCGTCATCCGTCATGTTGAAGACGGCGACCGGGCGAACCGAGATGGTCACGCCGGGGAACGTCGGGTAGTCGAGCAGCACGAGCGCGTCGACGGGGTCGCCGTCGAGGCCGAGGGTGTTCTCGAAGAAGCCGTAGTCGGTCGGGTAGACGAAGCCCGTGAAGAGCACCCGGTCGAGGCGCACGCGACCCGACTCGTGATCGACCTCGTACTTGTTGCGCGAACCCTGCGGGATCTCGATGATGACGTCGTACGCGGCCATGGCAATGCTCCTTGAGGTGGTGCGGGGGATGCTGCAATAACGTTAGCGGATGCCGCCAACTCGCCCGCGACTCACCCCCGCCATCGCGGACGTGCGGCGTGCGGCGCGCTCAGCGCTGGTCGACTTGGCCCGGACCGTCGCTGTACCAAATGCAGGAGATTTCTCGACTGAGCCCCTCGCATCCCAACACAGCACCCCGGCCCCGCAGGAATCTCCTGCATTTGGCAAGCCAACCGGCGATGCTCCCCTCGTACTCGTGGCCCTCAGCGGCGGCCCCGACTCCCTGGCCCTCGCTGCGGCCACCGCGTTCGAGGCACCGCGGGCCGGGCTGCGCGCGGGCGCCGTCATCGTCGACCACGGCCTCCAACCCGGGTCGGCGGATGCCGCGGCGCACGCCGCCCGCCAGGCCGAGACTCTGGGCCTCAGCCCCGTCATCATCCGCACCGTCACCGTCGGCACAGACGGCGGACCGGAGGCCGCCGCCCGCACCGCCCGCTACGCGGCCCTGAACGACGTCGCCGCCGAGACCGGCGCTCACGCCGTGCTGCTCGGTCACACCCTCGACGACCAGGCTGAGACCGTGCTGCTGGGGTTGGCGCGCGGAAGCGGCGCGACGAGTGTGCAGGGCATGGCGCAGGTGACGGGACTGTATCGGCGGCCGCTGCTGGGCATCCGTCGGTCGACGACCGTGCAGTTCTGCGCCGACTCGGGGCTCGACCCGTGGTTCGATCCGCAGAACGACGACGCCGCCTACACGCGGGTGCGAGTGCGCCAGCGGGTGCTGCCGGTGCTGGAGGCCGAGCTCGGCCCGGGTATTGCCGAGGCGCTCGCGCGCACCGCCGAGCAACTGCGCGAGGACTCCGACGCGCTCGATCACTTCGCCGAGGAACTCGCGGAAGACCTCGCCGAGCACTCCGAGGCGGGCATCTCATTGCCGGTGGCCGCGCTCGCCGCCAACCCGCCCGCGCTGCGGCAGCGACTCATTCGCCTGGCGGTCGCGAGCGAGTTCGCGGTGAGTCTGAGCCGCGCGCACACCCTTGAGGTCGCACGCCTCGTCACCGACTGGCACGGGCAGGGCCCGCTCGACCTGCCCGGCATTAGGGTGGAACGGCAGGGCGGCCTGCTCACCTTCCGAGCCGCGCTCAGACAGCGCAAGCCCAGACAGCCCAAGGAGTAGCACCAGATGGAACTCGCTGACGTTGCCGACGACCTCACCGAGGTGCTGCTCACCGAGACGCAGATCCACGACAAGATCGCCGAGCTCGCTCGCCGCGTCGAGCAGGACTACGCGGGCGAACGACCGCTCCTGGTCGGCGTCCTGAAGGGTGCCGTCATGGTCATGGCGGATGTCGCGCGCGAGCTGAAGATGCACGTCGACATGGACTTCATGGCCGTCTCGTCCTACGGCGCGAGCACCGAGTCGTCGGGTGTCGTGCGCATCCTCAAAGACCTCGATGCCGACCTCGAGGGCCGCCACGTGATCATCGTCGAGGACATCATCGACTCGGGCCTCACGCTGGCCTGGCTGCGGGCGAACCTTGAGAGCCGGGGTCCGGCAAGCCTCGAGATTCTTGCGCTGCTGCGTAAGCCGGATGCCGCGAAGGTCGACGTCGATGTCAAGTACTTCGGTTTCGACATCCCGAACGCCTTCGTGGTCGGGTACGGCCTCGACTACGCGGAGCGCTACCGCAACCTGCGCGGCGTCGCGGTACTGGCGCCGCACGTCTACTCGTAGGTCCGCCTGCGGCGAACACGCAGATACTCCCAAGGCGCGTGACTGTAGCCTTACAGGACGTTTCTTCGATAGGAAGGTGCCGGGCTTCCAGCCCGCAACATCATGGATCTCAGGCGCACACTTCGCGGGCCGATCGTTTGGATCGTGGTCGCATTCGCAGTCATCGCGATCGGCATCACGTGGATCACCAGTGCGGCTGGATTCCGCGTCATCTCCACGCAGGAGGGCCTCGACCTGCTCAAGGGTTCGACGGTGCAGTCGGCCAAGATCGTGGACGGCGAGCAGCGGGTTGACCTCACGCTGACCAAGGCCGACGGTGACAACGGCACGAAGGTGCAGTTCTACTACGTCGCCCCCCGTGGCGCCGAGGTCGTCAAGGCGATCACCGACGCCGACGTGAAGTTCGACGACGAGGTGCCGCAGACCAACTTCTTCACGAGCCTGCTCGGGCTCGTCGTGCCGTTCCTCATCATCGGCGTGATCTTCTACTTCCTGGTCAGTCGCATGCAGGGCGGCGGCAACAGGGTGATGCAGTTCGGCAAGTCGAAGGCCAAGCTCGTGGGCAAGGAGTCGCCCCGCGTGACCTTCGCCGACGTCGCCGGCGCCGACGAGGCCATCGAGGAGCTCGAGGAGATCAAGGACTTCCTCAAGGAGCCCGCGAAGTTCCTCGCGGTCGGTGCGCGCATCCCGAAGGGTGTGCTGCTGTACGGCCCTCCCGGAACCGGTAAGACCCTGCTCGCCCGTGCGACCGCCGGCGAGGCGGGCGTTCCGTTCTACACGATCTCGGGTTCGGACTTCGTCGAGATGTTCGTGGGTGTCGGCGCGAGCCGCGTGCGCGACCTGTTCGACCAGGCCAAGCAGAACTCGCCGGCCATCATCTTCATCGACGAGATCGACGCTGTCGGTCGTCACCGCGGCGCCGGCATCGGCGGCGGCAATGACGAGCGCGAGCAGACCCTCAACCAGCTGCTGGTCGAGATGGATGGCTTCGACGTGAAGACCAACGTCATCCTGATCGCCGCGACGAACCGCCCCGACGTGCTCGACCCCGCGCTGCTGCGCCCGGGTCGCTTCGACCGCCAGATCGGCGTGGACTCCCCCGACCTCCAGGGTCGTCGGCAGATCCTCGAGGTGCACGCCAAGGGCAAGCCGATGGCGGATGGCGTCGACCTCGAAGTGGTCGCCCGCAAGACGCCCGGCTTCACGGGTGCCGACCTCGCCAACGTGCTCAACGAGGCCGCGCTGCTCACCGCCCGCAGCAACGCGCAGCTCATCGACAACCGTGCGCTCGACGAGGCCATCGACCGCGTCATGGCCGGCCCGCAGCGTCGCACGCGTCTGATGAACGACAAGGAGAAGCTCATCACGGCGTACCACGAGGGTGGCCACGCCCTCGCCGCGGCGAGCATGCGCAACACCGACCCGGTGACCAAGGTCACGATCCTGCCGCGCGGTCGCGCCCTCGGCTACACGATGGTGCTGCCGCTGGAGGACAAGTACTCGGTCACCCGCAACGAGCTGCTCGACCAGCTGACCTACGCGATGGGTGGGCGAGTCGCCGAGGAGATCGTGTTCCACGACCCGACGACCGGGGCATCCAATGACATCGAGAAGGCCACGGCGATCGCTCGCCGCATGGTCACCGAGTACGGCATGAGCACGAAGGTCGGGTCGGTCAAGCTCGGCCAGGCGGCTGGCGAGCCGTTCCTCGGCCGCGACATGGGTTACACCCGCGACTTCTCCGACACGATGGCCGAGACCATCGACGAGGAGGTGCGCAAGCTCATCGAGCAGGCCCACGACGAGGCGTGGCAGGTGCTCAACGCCAACCGCGACGTGCTCGACAAGCTGGCGACCGAGCTGCTCACCAAGGAGACCCTCGACCACGTGCAGTTGGCGAAGATCTTCGAGGGCGTCGAGAAGCTGCCCGAGCGTCCGGTGTGGCTGTCGAGCGACAGCCGTCCCCTGTCGGACCGCCCGCCGGTGAAGGTGCCGCTCAAGGCACCGATCGACGCCGGCCTGTCCGAGGGTGGCATCGAGTCGGAGCCGACGAAGCCGAAGCGCACCACCCGTCCGCGCAAGACTCCCGGCATCGCCACCGCCTGAGGTGCCGATGGCCATCGACTCCGGGCGCATCGAGGCGGCCGTGGCCGAGATCCTCGCCGCGATCGGTGAGGATCCGGGCCGACCGGGCCTCGTCGATACCCCGCGACGGGTCGCGGAGGCGTACGCCGACTTCTTCTCGGGGGTCGGGGCCGACCCGCTGGCGGTTCTCTCCGGTGCGCTCGAGGGGGAATCGGGCGAGCTCGTGATCGTGCGTGACATCCAGTTCCGCTCGATCTGCGAGCACCACCTGCTGCCGTTCCTCGGTGTTGCGCACGTCGCCTACGCGCCGGGTGCGCGCATCGTGGGCCTCGGTCGGCTGGCCGAGCTGGTGACACTGCTGGCCTCGCGCCCCCAACTCCAGGAGCGCCTGACCGACGAGATCGCGGATGCCCTGACCACCGCCCTCGCCCCGGAGGGTGTTCTCGTGGTGCTCGACGCGGTGCACGGGTGTGTCTCGGCACGCGGACCGAGGCAGGCCACGAGTTCGACGGTGACCGTCGCATCCCGGGGCGCCCTCGCGGAGCCGACCGCTCGGGCCGGCGTGCTCTCGCTCATCGGGGGTGCCCCATGAGCGTGCAGCTGCTCGGCATCCTCAACGTCACGCCCGACTCGTTCAGCGACGGCGGCCTCTACGCGGAGCAGTCGGCCGCGGTCGAGCGCGGCATCGCTATGCGCGACGAAGGAGCGACCCTCGTCGACGTCGGTGGCGAGTCCACCCGGCCCGGTGCCGAGCGCATCGACCCCGCCGAGGAGCAGCGTCGGGTGATCCCCGTGGTGCGCGAGCTCGTGGCGGCGGGCGTGAGCGTGAGCGTCGACACCATGAACGCGGAGACGGCGCTCGCCGCGGCGGAGGCGGGGGCATCCGTCATCAACGACGTCTCGGGCGGTCTGGCCGACCCCGGAATGTACCGCGCCGTCGCCGAGACCGGACTCACCTACATCGCCATGCACTGGCGGGGCCACTCCACCGACATGGATGCGCTCGCCACCTACGACGACGTCGTCGTCGATGTGCGCGAGGAGCTCAAGGCGCGGCTGAGCGAGATGATCGTGTCGGGCGTCGACCTGCGCCGCGTGATCCTCGACCCGGGCCTCGGCTTCGCGAAGCGACCGGAGCACAACTGGCAGCTGCTGGGTCGGCTCGACGAGTTGGGCAGCCTCGGGCATCCGCTGCTCGTGGGCGCCTCGCGCAAGCGATTCCTGTCGCCCTGGGGTGCCGAGCCGGCGCAGCGTGACGAGGCGACCGCGATCGTGAGCGCCCTCGCGGCGAACGCCGGCGTGTGGGGAGTGCGCGTGCACGACGTCGCGAGCACCAGGGCGGCGCTCGAGATCACCGAGGCCTGGCAGAACGGACGAACCGACTCATGAACCCCCTCGACGAGATCACCCTCACCGGGCTGCGTGCGACCGCGTTCCACGGCGTGCTCGACCATGAGCGCCGCGACGGGCAGGTCTTCGTGATCGACGTGACGGTGATGCTGCCGCTCGGGGATGCCGCGACGACCGACGACCTCGCGCGCACCATCCACTACGGCGAACTCGCCGCGGAGGTCGTGGCGGCCGTCGAGAGCAATCCGGTCGACCTCATCGAGACCGTCGCCGAACGCATCGCCACGGTCGTGCTCGCACACGAGCGCGCCATGTTCACCAGGGTTACGGTGCACAAGCCCCACGCGCCGATCTCCGTGCCTTTCGACGACGTATCCGTCACGATCACCCGCGGACGCCCCGAGCGGCTCACCCCCACGGGGTTCTCGCTGTGATTCGAGCCCAACGTCTGCGCGTGGAGTTTCCCGCGGTCATCGCTCTCGGCAGCAATCTCGGCGACCGCGAGGCCACCCTGCGCGCCGCCGTCGCCGACATCGCGGCGATCGACGGCGTCGTGCTGCTGCGAGCATCGAGCCTCTACGAGACCCCCGCTCTCAAGCCCGAGGGCATCGACACGGATGCCCCGGCCTACCTCAACGCGGTCGTCGCCGTGCGCTCTGCTCTCGACCCCCACGCGCTGCTCGCCGAGCTCCGCGGCATCGAGAACGCCCACGGCCGGGTGCGCGACGTGCGCTGGGGGGATCGCACCCTCGACCTCGACCTCGTGAGCTTCGGCGGCCAGAGCATGGACAGCGCCGACCTCACGCTGCCCCACCCCCGGGCGCACGAACGCGCGTTCGTGCTCGCACCCTGGCTCGAGGTCGAACCCGCCGCGACGGTGCCCGGCCGCGGTAGCGTGCGCGCGCTCCTTGACGCCACCGGTGAGTCGGCGTCGGTCTATCCCGCGGAGTCGCTGCTGTGAGCCGCACCAAGCCGTTGCACCTGGTGCTGTTGGCTGCGTTCGGAGCGGTGGCCGCATGGTTGCTCGAGACTGTGCTCGCGGCATCCGGTCGGGCGGTTCTGCTGCCCCCGGTGACCCTCGCGATCGCGCTCGTGCTCATCGGCGCGATCGTCGTGATCATGGCGCTGCCGGTGCGGCGCGTCTCGCGGCGCGTGGAGGGCGCGAAGGTCGACCCGTTCTACGCGACGAGGGTCGTGATGCTCGCCAAGGCGTCGAGCCTCAGCGGGGCGCTGCTCGGCGGCGCGGGTCTGGGCATCGCCTTCTACCTCCTCGGGCGCGCGGTGCTGCCCGGGGTAGGCTCCATCACGATGGCGTTCGCCTGCGCCGCCGGAGCGATCCTGCTGCTCGTGGCGGGACTGATCGCCGAGCACATGTGCACCATCCCGCCGGACGACGACCCGAAGAACGACGGCCGTCCCGACCCCAGAGGAATCTCGTGAGCCGACTCGAACTCGACGTCACCGAGTGGCGACGGGTCTCGCCCAAGTACGTCTGGGTCGACCTCGTCGGCATGCTCATCGCCGCCATCATCGTGGTGGGCGCGACGAGCCTGCCCGCCGTCTTCACCCACAACGTGTACCTGTTCACGATCCCCGCGTCGCTCGCCATCATCTTCATCATCGCGCTCGCACTCACGCCCCGGCGGGTTCGTGCGATCGGCTACCAGCTGCGCTCCGACGACCTGCTCTTCCGCAAGGGGCTGATGTTCCAGCGCTTCGTGTCGGTGCCGTACGGGCGCATGCAGCTGGTCGACATCAACCGCGGTCCGCTCGACCGAGCGCTGGGACTCAGCGAACTCAAGTTCGTCACCGCTGCGGCCGCGACAGGAGTGGTGATCCCGGGGCTGCCCGAGGCCGACGCCGAGACGCTTCGCGACGAGCTCGTGGCGCTGGCCGAGAGCCGCCGGGCCGGACTATGAGCGAGGCGGCTGGCGCGACCCCGCCACCCGTGACGCCGGCGCCTGTGACCCCGGCGCTCGGCGCTGCCGGGCGGCTCGCCGACGGCGAGTGGCACCGACTGCACCCCGCGACACCCCTGCTGCGCGGCGGCTTCGCGCTCGTGGCGATCCTCGGTGTGATCCTCGTGAACCTGCGCGACGTCTGGATCGACCTCATCATCGGAGGCCCCGACGGCGGCCCGCCCGACCCGCTCGTCTGGATCCTCGAACACGACTACGCGCTGCCCGTGCTCGCGGCGATCGCCGCCGGTCTCATCCTCTTCATCCTCGGCTTCTACGTGTCGTGGCGTATGCACACGTTCCGCATCACCGACGAACTCGTGGAGGTGCGCAGCGGCATCCTGTTCCGCACCAACCGTCGGGGGCGGCTTGACCGCATCCAGGGCATCAACATCGCCCGCCCGTTCCTGGCGAGGCTCGTGGGAGCCGCGAAGCTCGAGATCAACGTGGCCGGGCAGGACGCCAACGTGCAACTCGCCTATCTCGGATCGGCGGCCGCTGACGAACTGCGGCGGGAGATACTCGCGCTCGCGTCGGGGGTGCGGGCCGAGGCATCCGCTGCAAGAGGCGGGTCGGGTCTCGACACGCTCGACCAGCGGCGGTCGACATCCGGCTTCGTCGAGCAGCGGGTCAACGAACTGCTCGCTCCCGAGCTCGATCCGGATGCCGCGGCTCCCGAATCCGTCGTGCAGATGCACCTCGGTCGCCTGCTGGGCGCGCTCCTGCTCAGCGGAACGACCGTGTTCCTGCTGGTGGGCGCGGCCGTGGTCGCGACGATCATCACGCTGACCGGCGAGTTCTTCATCCTGTTCGCCGTCGTGCCGGGTCTGATCGGTGTTGCGAGCTTCTACTTCACCCGGTTCACGCGGTCGCTGCGGTACAGCATCGCGGCGACGCCCGACGGTGTGCGGGTGGGCTTCGGCCTGCTGTCGATCAGCAACGAGACCCTGCCGCCGGGGCGCATCCACGCCGTCTCGGTGAGCCAGCCCCTGCTCTGGCGAGCGTCGGGCTGGTGGGAGATCCGCATCAATCGCGCCGCCAACAGCTCGGCGCGCGGTGCCGCCGGGCAGGCGAACACCACTCTGCTGCCGGTCGGCAACCTCACCGACGTGCGCCGGGTGCTCGAACTCGTGCTCGTCGACCCCGCGCTGATCGAGCTCGTGGAGCGCGGCATGGTGTCGAAGGGCGGCGACGACGGCTTCGTGAACTCGCCCCGTCGCGCCGCAGTGGTGCGCTGGTTCTCGTGGCGGCGCAACGGCTTCGCGCTGGCGCCGTCTGCGGTGCTGCTGCGCCGCGGCGCGATCTGGCGCGAGCTCGTCATCGTTCCGCAGGCCCGCATCCAGAGCATCACCCTGAATCAGGGACCGCTGGCCCGTCGACTGCGTCTGGCCGCGCTCACGGTGCAGACCGTCACAGGCCCCGTCTCGGCTCGGCTCGGTGCCATCGATGCCGAGAGCGCGGTGGGCCTGTTCGGTGACGTAGCGGATGCCGCCATCCGGAGCGCCACCAACGACACGAGTCACCGCTGGCGCGAGTCCCGCCCCGGCTCGGCCACCACGTGAGCACCCCCTCGGGCCGCCTCGGGGTGGGGATCGTGGGTGCCGGTCGCGTCGGCCCCGTGCTCGGTGCCGCGCTCGCTGGCGCTGGGCACGCGATCGTCGGCATCAGCGCGGTCTCGGAGGCGAGTCGGGATCGGGCCGAGGCGATGCTGCCGGGGGTTCCCGTGCTCGAGGTGCCCGACCTGATCGAACGCAGCGAGCTGGTGATTCTCGCGGTGCCCGAGTCGGAGCTCCAGTCGCTGGTCGCCGGGCTCGCCGCGACGGGCGCGTGGCAGCCCGGTCAGCTGGTGCTGCACACCGCCCCCGGGGTCGGAACGTCGGTGCTCGCGCCCGCGATGGCGGCGGGCGCGATCCCGCTCGCGATCAACCCGGCCATGGTGTTCACCGGAACGAGCATCGACCTCGTGCGCCTGCGCGAGAGCTTCTGCGCGGTCACCGCGCCGACGCCGGTGCAGCCGATCGGCCAGGCCCTCGTCGTCGAGATGGGCGCGGAGCCGATCCTCATCGCCGAAGCCGACCGACCGGCGTGGGCCGAGGCGGTGTCCACGGCGACGAGCTTCTCGAGCGCGATCGTCGGCCAGGCTGTGGGGTTGCTCGGCGGCATCGGCATCGAGTCACCCGGCTCGGTGCTGGGACCGCTGGTGCGGTCATCCGTCGAGACGGCGCTGCAGAACGCGGTCGACCCGGGGCTCGGGCTGGTTGAGTAGCGGCAAGGCCGCGTATCGAAACCATCCAGACTCGGGGCAGCGGTTTCGATACGCCGCTCCGCGGCTACTCAACCGGCGTCAGTGCCCGTCCTCCACCTGTAGCGCCGCCCACTGCGAGCGGATGACGCCGGCCACCGTCGCAGCCCCGCGCTCACCCATCACGATCGTGTAGTGGTTGACGTGCTCAACCTCGAGGATCGTCAGCTCCGGCACTCGTTGCTGCCACCGCGCGAGCACCTCCGGCGGGTAGAGCCCGGGCTTCTCGTTCTGGAGTCCGCGCGGCGCGGTGAGCAGGATCGCCCCACCGAGCGCCTCCAGCGCATCGACGACGACGTCGCCGCCGTACAGTTCGCGGGAGTCGTAGCGCATCGCGTCGGCCGAGGTGCGCGACTTCAGCTCGCCGGCGACGCTGGCCAGGTCGTAGTCGACGTAGGCGTCGAGTTCGGCGGGGGCGTGCTCGGCGAACGCCGGGTGGCTGCGCCAGAAGGCGCGGTACGCCTCGGGGCTCTCGAAGGTCATCCCGAGGCGCTCCGCCGCCGGGCCGAGCGTGCGCTCGAGGTCGTCGAGCCGCACCCCCGGCGGCAGCTCGAGCGGCAGGCCGCCATCCACGAGCAGCAGGCTGGAGACGCGATCCGGATGCCTGCGGGCCACGACCGCGGCGACGAACGCCCCCATTGAGTGCCCCACGACCTGTGCCTTCTCAATACCGAGGTGGTCGAGCGCGGCGACGACGTCGTCGGCGTGCCGGGCCATGCCCCACGGCCCCGGGAGGGTCGCGCTTGCGCCGCGTCCACGGAGGTCCGGCGCGATCAGGCGATGTTCGGGCAGCGCGCGGGCGACGGTGGCCCAGGCGAGGTGGGAGGCCGTGATGCCGTGGATCGCGAGAACGGGGGGCGAGGCATCCGCGCCCCAGATGCCGCCGTGGAGGAGACCTCCGACGACCGGTGCGTCGAAGTCACGATTCGCGGGGAAGTTCATGAAGATCTCCTCCAACCTGAGAGACGATTCAGGTTACAGTTACAGTATCACCGTCACATCGTCGTGAAAGGAAGAACCAGCACATGTCGCTCTTCGAAGGAATCATCGCACGCACTGTGCCGACATCACGGCTGAAGGTCAACGTGCTCGAGCGGGCCGGACAGGCGACCGGCGGTCCCGCGATCGTGCTCGTGCACGGCAATGTCTCGTCGTCGCTGTTCTGGCAGGAGATCATGCTCCAGCTGCCGGCCGACCTGCCGGTGTACGCCATCGACCTGCGCGGCTTCGGTGACAGCGAGACGGCCCCCGTCGACGCGACCCGCGGGCTTCGCGACTTCAGCGACGACGTCGCCGCGACCATCGACGAGCTCGGCCTCGGTGCCGTGCACCTCGTCGGTTGGTCGATGGGCGGCGGCGTGGCGATGCAGTACGCGCTCGACCACCCCGTGCTCAGCCTCACCCTGCAGGCGCCCGTCTCGCCCTACGGCTTCGGTGGAACCCGCCTCGACGGCACCCGCTTGACCGACGATGACGCGGGTGTCGGCGGCGGTGGCGCCAACCCCGCGTTCGTGGCCAGCATCACCGAACAGGATGCGGGCGCCGACAACCCGATGGCCTCGCGCGCGGTGTTCCGCAGCGCCTACGTCGCCGCCGGGTACACGAGCGACCACGAAGACACCTGGGTCGAGTCCATGCTCACCACGAAGACGGGCGACGCGAACTACCCCGGCACTGCCGCGGCCTCCGAGAACTGGCCGGGCTTCGCGGCCGGCGACCAGGGCGTGCTGAACACCATGGCACCGAAGTACTTCAACGTGTCGGCAATCGTCGACCTCGCGGTCAAGCCACCCGTGCTGTGGATCCGTGGCGACTCCGATGCGATCGTCGGTGACGGCACCTTCTTCGACATCAACTTCCTCGGCCAGGCCGGAGTCATCCCCGGCTGGCCGGGCGAGGATGTCGCCCCCGCGCAGCCGATGATCTCCCAGACCCGCGCGGTGTTCGAGAAGTACGCGGCCAACGGCGGCAGCTACACCGAGCTCGTCTTCGAGAACTGCGGCCACTCGCCGCACCTCGAATACCCCGACAAGTTCGTGACCGCCCTCGTGGAGCACGTGCGCGCGGCGGGCTGATCGACCCCCGGTACTATCGACAGGTGCCCGTCACCGTAGCAGCCACCGTCGTCGAGCTTCGAAGCCTGATCGGTGGGCGGCGGGTTGCGCTGGTCCCCACCATGGGCGCGCTTCACGACGGGCATCTGGCGCTGGCCGCGAGAGCCGTCGAACTCGTGAGCCAGGGCGTCGTGGATGTTGTCGCGGCATCCATCTTCGTGAACCCCCTGCAGTTCGGGCCCAACGAAGATCTCGAGAAGTATCCGCGCACCTTCGACGAGGACGTCGCCAAGCTCGACGCCGCGGGAATCGACTTCGTCTTCGCCCCGACCGTCGAGGAGATGTATCCGAACGGCCCGCTCGAGACCAAGGTCACGGCCGGCACCGTCGGGTCGATGTTCGAGGGGCGCTCGCGGCCCGGACACTTCGACGGCGTGCTCACCGTGGTCAACAAGCTGCTGAACATCGCCGGCGCCTCCGCCGTGCTGTTCGGCCAGAAGGATGCCCAGCAGGCGTTCCTCGTGCAGCGCATGGTTCGCGACCTCAGCATGCCCGTGCGGGTGGAGATCGTCGAGACCGTGCGGGAGGAGTCGGGGCTCGCGCTGTCCAGCCGTAACCGGTTCCTCGACGCGAAGGAGCACCGAGCAGCGCGGGTGCTGTCGACCGCGTTGGAGGCGGCAGCGTCATCCGCCGACCGGGGCATCGATGCCGTGATCGCCGCAGCGCAGTCGGTGCTCATGGGGGAGAACCTCGTGGAGCTCGACTATCTCGCCGTGGTCAACCCGGCCACGTTCCTGCCCGTCGATGACGACTACCGCGGCCCCGCCCGCGTGCTGATCGCCGCGCGCGTGGGCTCGACCCGCCTCATCGACAACGAGCGCATCCGCCTCTAGCGGTGATCGAGCTCGTCGAGATCCCCCCCGGTCTCGACAAGCTCGACCACCGACCCCGCTACGCTCGCCGATCAGGAGATCGCAGAGAAACGCCGGTCGCTGGATGCCGCACCGCGGCGTGTCGCGCAAATCTCCTGATCGGCGAACCAGGGCGGAGGGGGAGGAGCTCCGACGCCGCCCCGGTACGATTGACCCTCGTGACCGACGACACCGCACCCGCCGCCGAACTGACCGAGGCTGAAGTCTCCGAGCAGAAGGCCGTGCGGCTGGAGAAGCGTCAGCGGCTCATCGATTCGGGCGCCGGCGCGTACCCGGTTGGCGTGGGCGTCACGACGACCATTCCCGCCCTGCGGGCGAAGTACCCCGAGCTCGAAGCGGATGCCACCACCGGCGACATCGTCGGCATCGCCGGCCGCGTGGTGCACCTGCGCAACACGGGCAAGCTGTGTTTCGCGAGCCTGCAGTCGGGTGACGGACAGCGCATCCAGGCCATGATCTCGCTCGCCGAGGTCGGCGAGGAGTCCCTCGAGCGCTGGAAGGATCTCGTCGACCTCGGTGACCACGTATTCGTCTCGGGTGAGGTCATCTCGAGTCGCCGTGGCGAGCTGTCGGTGCTCGCGCGCGACTGGGCGATCGCCGCGAAGGCGATCCTGCCGCTGCCGAACCTGCACTCCGAGCTCAGCGATGAGCAGCGCGTGCGCAGCCGCTACCTCGACCTGATCGTGCGGGAGCAGGCGCGCTTCACCGTGCGCGCCCGGGCCGCGGTGAACGCGAGCCTGCGCTCGACGTTCTCCGCGCACGAGTACCTCGAGGTCGAGACCCCGATGCTGCAGGTGCAGCACGGCGGAGCATCCGCGAGGCCCTTCATCACCCACAGCAACGCCTTCGACACCGAGCTGTACCTGCGCATCGCGCCCGAGCTGTTCCTCAAGCGCGCGGTGGTCGGCGGCATCGACCGGGTGTTCGAGATCAACCGCAACTTCCGCAATGAGGGTGCCGACTCTACGCACTCGCCCGAGTTCGCGATGCTCGAGGCCTACGAGGCCTACGGCGACTACAACCAGATGGCCGACCTCACCCAGGAGCTCGTGCAGAACGCGGCCCGCGCGGTGTCCGGCGGACTCGTCGTCACCTGGGCCGACGGCACCGAGTACGACCTCGGCGGGCAGTGGGACCGCATCTCGATGTACGACTCGCTGAACGCCGCATCCGGTCTCAGTGTCACGCCGCAGACCCCGGTCGAGGAGCTTCTCGCGCATGCGGCCACGCTCGACATCGAGGTGGCGCTGCCCACCCACGGCAAGCTCGTCGAGGAGCTGTGGGAGCACTACGTCAAGCCCGGGCTGACGCGGCCGACGTTCGTCATGGACTTTCCCGTCGACACCAGCCCGCTCGTTCGTGACCACCGGTCGATCCCGGGTGTCGTCGAGAAGTGGGACCTCTACGTGCGCGGCTTCGAGCTGGCCACCGGCTACTCCGAACTCGTCGACCCGGTCATCCAGCGCGAGCGCTTCGTCGCGCAGGCCCTGCTCGCGAGCAAGGGCGACCCCGAGGCCATGCGCCTCGACGAAGAGTTCCTGCGTGCCCTCGAGCACGGGATGCCACCGACCGGCGGCATGGGCATGGGCATCGATCGCCTGCTTATGACGGTCACGGGGCTCGGCATCCGCGAGACCATCCTGTTCCCGTTGGTGAAGTGAGGACTGACCATGAGTGACCTGAAGCTGCCCGGCGAGGAGAACAAGAAGAAGGGCGAGATCTCCTTCGCCCGCATCGCCATCTGGGTGATCGTCGGCGGGGTGGGACTCTACCTGGTGATCTCCGGCGTCGTCGGCATCATCGTCAAGGGCCAGTAGTGGACCGTCGCACCTCGCGACTCGTGATGGGCATCGCGCTCGGGGGCATCCTCATCGTGATCGCCATCGCCTTCCTCATCACCAGCTACGCTGGTTAGGTGCCTCAGGAAGTCTGGTCGAACGCGCTCTTCGCGCTAGCGCCGACCGTGCTCGTCGGTCTGGTCTTCTGGTTCATCATGGCGGCGATCATCCGTTCCGATCGCTCCGAGCGCTCGGCGAAGGCGAAGATCGAGGCCGAGGAGCGTGCCAAGCGCGGTCTGCCGCCGAAGCCTGCCGCGTAGGCCGGTCGAGTAGGGCGCAGCCCGTATCGAGGCCTCTACCCTCTCGGCTTGAGTCGCACCGCCGGCAACTCCGGCGCTGGCAGCGCCCGGCCGTCGTAGCCGCGCACGACACCGAACCGTCCATTGGCGTTTCCGCCAGCGATCACGTCGGACTGCCAGTCGGTGCGGAACTGCACGATCTCCTCGTGGCTGCGCCCGATGAAGTTCCACCACATCACGATCTGCTCGCCGAGGGGCACGCCGCCGATCAGCAGCAGGGTCGCGCCCGTCGGCCCGGCGGTGAGGGTCATCGTGTCGCTGCCCGGCGCGACATAGGCGAGATGCGACAGCGGCACCGGATGCCCGTTCAGAGCGATCTCGCCGGTGTCGAGCAGCACGCCGTGCTCGAAGTCGGGGCGCACGTCGAGCGTGACGGTGGTGCCGGCCGGAACGTCGAGCTGGGCGCCGAGCAGCTCGGTGAACACGCGCGCCGACGACGTCGAGCCGGCGAGCGAGCCGAGGAACACCCGCAGCGTCGCGCCCTCCACGACGACCGGCTCGGGCACGTAGCTCTCGAAGAACGGTGCGACGTGGCGGTCGGGGTCGGGAAGGGCGATCCAGAGCTGGGCGCCGTGCAGCACGTCGGTCGCAGTCGTCGCCACCTCGGAGTGGGCGATCCCGTTGCCCGCCGTCATCAGGTTGAGCTGGCCGGGATGGATGGGCGCGAAGGTTCCCACGCTGTCGCGGTGGTCGATCTCGCCGGCGAACAGCCAGCTCACCGTCTGCAGTCCGGTGTGCGGATGCGGCGGCACATCCATGCCGGCACCCTCCTCAACCGGGTCGGGCCCGTAGTGATCGACGAAGCACCACGCACCGATCAGGGACCGCTGCTTCTGCGGCAGGGTGCGCCGCACCGGTCGCGCTCGCGGGCCACCGAGCGGCACCTCGCGGGGTTCGAGGATCTCGACGCCCGCGTGCGCCGAGCTGGTGCCCGCCACCAGCTCCTCGGGCTCGGCCTCGAGGTTGCTCACCGCAGGACCGCATCCAATTCGGTCAGGAGCAGCGTCGCATCCGCGGTACTGAACGGCAGCGGCGGCCGGATCTTCAGGGTGTCGTTCGCAGGGCCGGAGGCGGAGACGAGCACGTGCCGGTCGCGCAGCGCATTGACGACGTCGACGGCCCGGGCCTCGCTCTCCAGCTGGGCTCCGATGAAGAGCCCGGCCCCGCGCACCTCGACGAACTTGCCCATGTTGGTCAGCGCCGTCTTGAGGTACTGGCCCATCAGTCGCGCAGACTCGATCAGCTCCTCGTCGCGCAGCACATCGAAGGTGGCCTGGGCCGCGGCGATCGACACCGAACTGCCGCCGAACGTGTTGAAGTAGCGCGAGTGCCGGTTGAACTCGTCGACCAGGTCGTGGCGGGTCATCACGGCGGCGATCGGCTGTCCGTTGCCCATGGGCTTTCCGACTGTCACCATGTCGGGCACGATGCCGTAGCGGTCGAAACCCCACATGCCCTGACCCAGTCGACCGAAACCGGGCTGCACCTCGTCGGCGATGAACAGGCCCCCTGCCGCGCGAACCGCAGCCACCGCAGTGCCGAGGTCGGCGACATCCGGGAGCACGCCGTCAGAGGCGAAGATCGTGTCCGCGATCAGGGCGGCCGGCCGGATGCCCGCAGCCGAGAACTCCGCGAGGGCCGCGGGCACCTGGCGGCCGAGGTCCGCAGGGTCGACCAGCCGCACCCAGCCGGCAATGGACTCGACGCCGCCGAGTGACGGCGAGATGGCGGCCACCTCCGTGGTGACTCCGTGGTACGCGTTGCTCGTGACGATGACGCCGGTGCCGCCGGTCACGAGCTTGGCGATGCGCAGCGCGAGATCGTTGGCCTCGGAGCCCGTGCACGTGTACATGATGTTGTCGATGTCGGGATGAAGCGTTGCCAGCAACTGCTCCGAGTACCGCACGACCCCGGCCGACAGGTAGCGGGTGTGAGTGATGAGGGTGGCGGCCTGCTTGGCGATGGCCTCCGCGACCCGCGGGTGGGAGTGGCCGACGGACGGCACGTTGTTGTAGGCGTCGAGGTACTCGGTGCCCGCGGCATCCCACACCCGGGTTCCGAGGCCACGCACCAGTTGCACCGGCTCACGGTAGAAGAGTCGGTAGGCGGAGCCCAGCACCCGAGCACGGCGGGCGACGAGGTCGCGCTCGCCCGGGTCGAGCTCGCCGATGCGGCTCGGATCGAAGTAGGTCGATGGTCCCGGCATCAGTTCTCCCCCGTGGTGTGCTGCTCCCGTGCCAGCAATCCTGACATCACGATGCGCTGCACCAGCCGCGCCGACACGAGGTCGGGAAGAATCGCCTTCTCCTCGGGCAGCAGCGGCACAACGCTCTCGAATCCGTCGATGAACGGCTGCACACCCGTGAGCAGGTCACCCTGCGGCGCGAGATAGGCCAGCGCCACCCCCAAGTCGCTCACGCGGGCCGCGTGCACCACATCGCCGAAGTCGAGCACGCCGACGATGTACCGCGGGTCGCGCTCGTCCACGAGGATGTTCGAGGGGTGGAAGTCGTTGTGGATGACCTGTTGGGGCAGGCCGTTGAGCAGGGGCGCCACGCTGACCTCGAACCGGTCGATCACGTGGGCGGTCGCGTCGGTGGCGAGTTCGCGCAGCATCCCGAGGTGACGCAAGTCCCAGGCCAGGGTGCGGTGGGCGGCCGGATGCTCGAAGGTGCTGAGCGCGTGGTTGAGGCGACCCAGCATCACGCCCGACGCGTGCAGCTGCGATGGCGTCGGCTCCTGACCGCGCGCGAGTTCACCCGGCAGCCAGGTCAGCAGGCGCGCGGCGCGTCCGTTGACGAGCTGCACCGGTCGGCCGTCGAGCCCGAGCACGACCTTCTGCAGCGGGATGCCCGGGTCGGCCGTCGCGGCGAACGTCATCGCCGCGAGCTGCATCTCGATGACCGCGGGGTCGTCGGACGGGTGGGCGATCTTGAGCGAGAACTGCTGTCCGCCAGCCGAGACCAGGAAGCTGTCGTCGCGCTCGGTGGGCAGTGACTCGAGCTCGGCGGCGGGCAGCCCGTAGTGCTCCGTCAGAATGCGGGATGCCTCGGCGGGCGGCATCCGCTCGAAGGGTTCGACCAGCTGCTCCAGTACCGGATCCATCACCCCAGCTTAGGCAGGGGCTCGCCCGGGGTGGGGCTCAGTTGCCGCCGGGTAGCACGAACTGGATGATCGCGACGATCGTTCCGGCGCCGACGGTCAGCACGATGAGGGCGATGATGACCACCCAGGTGATCGCTTTGCGGTTGCGCAGCTTGCCCAGGAAACCGACCGGGCGGGAGTCGTAGTCGTCGCTCATGTCAGCGAGCCTAGCGACTCGCGACCAGCAGTTCGCCCACCTCGCAGTCGAGCGCCGCACAGATCGCCTCGAGAGTGGAGAACCGGATGGCGCGCGAGCAGGCAACCCCGCCGCCCCGACCAAATGAAGGAGATTTCGCGCTGAACCCCCGTGCATCCCATTGAACCTGTGCGGCACCCCCAGGATCTCCTTCAGTGGTCGGGAGGGGGGAGCGCGCACCCGTCACGCCTACGGCGAACACCGGACTATTCGGCCCAGCCCGTGGTTAGTCTCTTTACATCGGTACCGACCACGAACGGCGCCGCCAAGGAGTAGAAGATGTTCGAGAGATTCACGGACCGCGCCCGTCGCGTTGTCGTCCTGGCCCAGGAAGAGGCCAAGATGCTCAACCACAACTACATCGGTACCGAGCACATCCTGCTCGGGCTGATCCACGAGGGTGAGGGCGTTGCCGCGAAGGCACTGGAGTCCCTCGGCATCTCTCTGGATGCCGTGCGCGACCAGGTGCAGGACATCATCGGCCAGGGCCAGCAGCAGCCGACCGGGCACATCCCGTTCACGCCGCGCGCCAAGAAGGTGCTCGAGCTGAGCCTGCGCGAGGCCCTGCAGCTCGGCCACAACTACATCGGCACCGAGCACATCCTGCTCGGGCTCATCCGCGAGGGCGAGGGCGTCGCAGCCCAGGTGCTCGTGAAGCTGGGCGCCGACCTCAACCGGGTGCGCCAGCAGGTCATCCAGCTGCTCTCCGGCTACCAGGGCAAGGAGGCGGTCGCCGTCGGCGGCAACGACGCCACGCCCGACAAGGGCAGCCAGATTCTCGACCAGTTCGGTCGCAACCTGACGCAGGCCGCTCGTGACGGCAAGCTCGACCCCGTGATCGGGCGCGAGAAGGAGATGGAGCGGGTCATGCAGATCCTCTCTCGCCGCTCGAAGAACAACCCCGTGCTGATCGGTGAGCCCGGCGTCGGCAAGACCGCCGTCGTCGAGGGGCTCGCGCTGGCGATCGTGCGCGGCGACGTTCCCGAGACCCTCAAGGACAAGCAGCTCTACACGCTCGACCTCGGCAGCCTCATCGCCGGCAGCCGCTACCGCGGTGACTTCGAGGAGCGCCTCAAGAAGGTGACCAAGGAGATCCGCACCCGCGGCGACATCATCACGTTCATCGACGAGATCCACACCCTCGTGGGTGCCGGGGCAGCCGAGGGCGCTATCGACGCCGCGTCGATCCTGAAGCCCCTGCTCGCCCGCGGCGAGCTGCAGACGATCGGTGCGACCACCCTCGACGAGTACCGCAAGCACTTCGAGAAGGATGCCGCGCTCGAGCGCCGCTTCCAGCCCGTGCAGGTGCACGAGCCATCGCTGCCGCACACCATCAACATCCTCAAGGGACTGCGCGACAAGTACGAGTCGTTCCACAAGGTGTCGATCACGGATGGCGCGATCGTCGCCGCCGCGAACCTCGCCGACCGCTATGTGCAGGACCGCTTCCTGCCCGACAAGGCCATCGACCTGATCGATGAGGCCGGCGCACGCCTGCGCCTGTCGATCCTGTCCGCCCCGCCGGAGCTGCGCGAGTTCGACGAGAAGATCGCCGAGGTGCGTGGCCAGAAGGAAGGCGCCATCGAGGACCAGGACTTCGAGAAGGCCGCGAGCCTGCGCGACGAGGAGAAGAAGCTCCTCGGCGAGCGCCTGCGCCTGGAGAAGCAGTGGAAGTCCGGCGACGCCGGAACCACGGGCACGGTGGATGAGGGACTCATCGCCGAAGTGCTGGCTGCGGCCACGGGCATCCCGGTCTTCAAGCTGACCGAGGAGGAGTCGTCGAGGCTCATCTTCATGGAGAAGGCGCTGCACATGCGCGTCATCGGCCAGGAGGAGGCCATCTCGGTTCTCGCCAAGACGATCCGCCGCACCCGCGCCGGACTCAAGGACCCGAAGCGCCCCTCGGGCTCGTTCATCTTCGCCGGCCCCACGGGTGTCGGCAAGACCGAGCTCGCCAAGGCGCTCGCCGAGTTCCTCTTCGATGACGAGAACGCGCTCATCTCGCTCGACATGAGCGAGTACGGCGAGAAGCACACCGTCTCGCGGCTGTTCGGTGCCCCTCCCGGGTTCGTCGGCTTCGAGGAGGGCGGCCAGCTCACCGAGAAGGTGCGTCGCAAGCCGTTCAGCGTGGTGCTGTTCGACGAGATCGAGAAGGCCCACCCCGACATCTTCAACTCGCTGCTCCAGATTCTGGAGGAGGGACGCCTGACGGATGGCCAGGGTCGCGTCGTCGACTTCAAGAACACCGTGATCATCATGACCACCAACCTCGGTACCCGGGACATCTCGGGCACGCCCATCGGCTTCACGTCGTCGAGCGACACCGCCACCGGTTACGAGCGGATGCGCGGCAAGGTCGTCGAGGAGCTGAAGAAGCACTTCAAGCCCGAGTTCCTCAACCGCGTCGACGAGACCATCGTCTTCCCGCAGCTGAGCAAGGACGAGCTGCTGCAGATCGTGGACCTCTTCATCAAGCGGCTCGGTGAGCGCCTGATGGACCGCGACCTCACGGTCGAGCTGACGGTTCCCGCCAAGGAGCAGCTCATCAAGGTGGGCTTCGATCCGTCGCTGGGTGCCCGGCCGTTGCGCCGCGCAGTGCAGCACGAGATCGAGGATGCCCTGAGCGAGAAGATCCTCCACGGCGAGCTGAACGCGGGCGACCACGTGCACGTCGACTTCACCGATGGCGAGTTCATCTTCACGACCGGTCGTCAGGCCGGACTCGAGGAGAAGGCCCCGGAGGCCGTCGAGGCGTAAGACACAAGGCTGGTTGAGTAGCCGACGGAGTCGGCGTATCGAAACCTGATAGCGAGGTCTCGATACGCGCTCCGCGCTACTCAACCGGCCTTAGTCTTTTCTCCGTGAGTTCCTTCCGCGTGCGCCCCGCCCGCACCAGCGACATCCCCGCGATCCAGGGCCTGGTCGAACCGCTCGTGCAGCGGCGCATCCTGCTCGGCAAAGATCGCGTCGTGCTCTATGAGGCGGTTCCCGAGTTCCGCGTCGCCGAGGACGAGAACGGCGCCCTCATCGGCTGCGGCGCCCTCCACGTGATGTGGGAGGACCTCGGCGAAGTACGTACCCTCGCGGTCACCGAGTCGTGGCTGGGCAAGGGTGTGGGCCACGCCCTGCTCGAGCAGGTCGAGACGGATGCCCGGGGCTACGGCCTCTCGCGGCTGTTCTGCCTCACCTTCGAGACCGACTTCTTCGGGCGGCACGGGTTCGAGCCGATCGCGGAGGATGTGGTCGCGGCCGACGTCTACACGCAGCTCGCACTCTCCCCCGATGAGGGCGTCGCCGAGTTCCTCGATCTGTCGCGCGTGAAGCAGAACACCCTCGGCAACACCCGCATGCTCAAGCGCCTCTAGGCACGCCCGAGCGGCACGCCCGAGCCGCTCGGCCTAGGGGCACGCCGGGAAATCGCCGGGTCATCCCCAGCGACGACGCTTACCCTGAGGGCATGTCGACGTTCCGCAATCCGGTCGGCCCGCAGCCGCCCAGCGTCTACTGGCGTCGCCGCCTGGTGCTGGGGCTCGGCTTGCTCGCCGTCATCGTCATCATCGTGCTGATCGTGGTGAGGCCCGGTTCGGGTGCGCCCGCTCCGACGCCGAAGCCCACCGGCTCGAACTCGGCGAACCCCGCACCGACCAACGCCGCAGGTCAGGTCGAGTGCGATCTCACCAAGGTCACGCTCGAGGCGACGACCGACTCGAACAGCTACGACCCGGGCGTGAACCCGGTGCTGACCTTCAGCCTCAAGAGCCTCATGACCGAGCCCTGCACAATCGCGGCCGGGTCCGATCTGCAGGAATTCCGCATCACCAGCGGCGATGAGCTGATCTGGAGCTCGAAGGACTGCCAGACCGGCGCGGTCGCGGCCAACGCGGTGCTGAAGCCGGGCATCCCGCTGCAGGGACCATCGGTCACCTGGGATCGCACCCGTTCGTCGACTGACACCTGCGACACGACACGCGAAGAGGTGATCGCCGGGGGTGCGAGCTACCACCTCGAGGTTGTCGTCGGTGACCTGAAGTCCAAGAACGACACGCAGTTCCTGCTCAACTGATGCCGACCTTCCGTTCCGGGCCGCTCGAGAGCGCGCTCGCCGCCCAGGATGTCGCGGCCGTAGCCTTCGCCCTGCGCAACGACCGCGTGGCGGTGCCGTTGATCCCGGGTGACGGCCCGCCCCAGGTGCGCGTCTTCCGCCGCGGCGAGGTGGACCGCTACATGCTGCTGCTGTTCTCATCGCTCGACAGCTACCAGACCATGCTTCCGGAGGAGTCGGATCTGACCGTCGCCGCCTACGACGCGGACGCCCTGCGGGACTTCCTCAGTCAGAACATCGGCGTGCTCGAATCCGTCTGGTTCGATGTGGCCGGGCCGCACGCCATGCAGGCCGAGCCGCAGGACGTGCTCGACGCGCTCGAGCTCAGCGGCGAGTAGCGCCCCGGCGCGGGAGGCCTAGAGTCCCTCGAGGTGGATGGGCTGCAGGTCGTAGCCGGCCGTGTACTTGCGCTTCGGGTCGAGTTCGTCGATGAGTGCCACGAGGGCGCGCTGGATGTCGGCGAGCCTACGCACGTCGCCCTTCGACACCAGACTCATCCCCTCGTTGACCGGTGTGAACCAGGCGCGGAAGTTCTCGTCGTCGCGGTACATGCGCACGAATGTCGCGTAGCCCTTGACCTTGGGGATGCGCTGCTTGTTGACCACTTCCCACTCGCACATGAGCTCGCCGATCGCTCGCTGCTCGGTGGTGAAGAAGAGGAAGCCCTCGCTGTCCTCGCTGCGGCGCAGAGTCTTCAGCACGCCGTCGATGAGTTTCTGCACCGAGATGTCGCGACCGCCCTCGCCGCTCGACGACAACACGGCCTGGCGTCGAGCTTCGATCCAACCGAAGTAGTGGGCGAACAGGAACGCGGTGCTCACCAGCGCGTAGTCGCCGTGGCTCTCGTACCGCTTCATGAGCGGCACCCATCCGGTCTCCACGATGTTGAAGATGCGCGACTGGAGCTCCGCGGCAGCCTGTGCGAGTGGTTCATACACGCGCTCGGCGGCTTTGAGCGCGGATTGCGCCTCGATTCGCTCGTCGCGCTCATCCTCGAGCTGACGGTTGAGACGGGCGGTGCGGATGGAGAACCATCCCGAGAGGGCGACGCTCACCACGCTCAGCACGATCGCGAGCGCGGTCAGTGCTGTGTCGATCGTCATGCGTTGATGGTAGCGGTGGGGGTTCTGCTGGGGGTTACCAGAACTGGGGGTGTCACCCGGGGTAGACAATACTTTCTGTCGAATAGGTTTGCCGGTTACGCTATGTGAGTGGATGACAACAACTTCGGGGTGCCGGCCGGGTGGTATCCCGACCCCCTCGGTCTTCCCCAGCTGCGCTGGTGGGACGCTCAGGCGTGGACCGAGCACACTTCCGAGGCGCGTGCACCCATCATCATCCAGCCAGCAACTCGTCTGGGCTACGCCGACGACGATCTGATCGCCGAGGAGTCCCGCCCCTGGGATGACCTTCCGTCGCGCCGCGAGCAGCGTGAACGCGAGCGCCAGGACTCGGGAGCAATCCAGCTCGACTACGAGTCCGATGTTCTGGAGTACCAGCCCGATACTGTCGACGAGGAGCTCAGCGCCCAGCCGCTGCTCGCGATGACGCTGAAGGAACTCGAGCCGCCGCTCACCGACACCGTCGATGAGGAGACGCCCGGACCGCGCCGCGCGAGCTCGCACACCAATGCTGCGCCCGCGGCATCCACTCTGTCGGCACTCGCCGAGGAAGAGGAAGCGCCCGCGCGCGCACCCAAGCGCATGGGCACCTACACGGCGGCCGTCTGGTTCATCGCCCTGATGCCCGCGATTCAGCTCGCGGTGAGCGTGCTGCTGATCGTCGGCGGCCTCGGCAGCAACTACCCCCTCTACTTGGTCGTGTGGTTCGCGCCGTATCTGCTCGTGATCGGCTTCGCCGCATTCGACCGGCTCGTGCTGACCCTCTGGGGTCACGAACGGCCGGCCAGCGCGTGGTGGGCCGTGCTCACCGAGCCGGTGTATCTGGTCATGCGTGCGATTCGCACCTACCGTCAGACCGGCAGGGGGTTCGCGCCGCTGGCCGCATTCGTCGGCTCTGCCACCGCAGTACTGGCTGGCGTGCTCGTGCTGCCCGGTCTCGTGATTGCCGCCATCCCCGGCGCCTTCGCCGAAGAGGCGGCCCGCTCTGTTGAGTTGGATGCCGCGGCTCTCGGTGCCACGTTCACCGTCGAGTGCCCCGCCCCGCCTCTGATCATCGGCGACACCTTCGCCTGCATCGGCACCAAGGCGGACGGCACCTGGGACTCGATCTCGGTGCGCCTCACCCGCCAGTCCGGCTGGATCGACTGGCGCGTCGAGGACTGGGGCCCGGCGATCATGGTCGGCAACTAGAAGTCGGGTACGTCGACTCTTTCCACCGTCGAGCCCGCGAACGCGAGACGCAACGCCTCGCGCAGGTGCACGGTCTCGCTGTCGAGCACCTGGCTGAAGCCCAGTCGCTTCGCCTCCGACGACCGCTGCTTCGCGGATGACGCCGGCCGAATCTCACCGGCGAGGCTGATCTCACCGACGGCCGCAAGCGTCACGGGGTAGGCCTTGTCGCGGTAGGCGCTCGCGATCGCGAGCGCGATGGCGAGGTCGGCGCCCGGCTCGGTGAGGCGGATGCCGCCGACGGTGGACACGTACACGTCGAAGCTCGACAGCGCGAGATTCGCTCGCCGCTCGAGCACGGCGAGCAGCATGGCGACCCGCGACGAGTCGACGCCGTTGACCACGCGCCGCGGCTGGGGTGCCTGCGTCTTCACGATGAGCGCCTGCACCTCGACCGGCAGCGCCCGCCGACCTTCGACGGCAATCGTCACGCACGTGCCGCTCACGGGCGTGCGTGCGCGCGAGAGGAACAGCCCACTCGGGTCGGCAACCTCGGCGATGCCGTCGCCGGTCATCTCGAAGCAGCCGACCTCGTCGGTCGGGCCGAACCGGTTCTTGTGGGCGCGCACGAACCGCAGGGCCGTCTGGCGGTCGCCCTCGAACTGCAGCACGACATCCACGAGGTGTTCGAGCAGGCGGGGGCCGGCGATCGTGCCGTCTTTGGTGACGTGGCCGACGAGCAACACAGGCAGGTTGCGATCCTTGCTCACGCGAATCAACGTCGATGCCACTTCGCGCACCTGCGACGGGCCTCCGGCCAGCCCATCCGTCAACCCGGATGACACGGTCTGCACGCTGTCGACGATCACGAGCTGGGGCTGCACCTGGTCGATCTGGCCGAGGATCGTGGCCAGGTCGGTCTCCGCCGCGAGGAACAGCGAGGGCTGCAGCGCGTGCGTGCGCTCGGCCCGCAGGCGCACCTGGCTCACGCTCTCCTCGGCGCTGACGTAGAGAACCCGCTGACCGGATGCCGCGGCGCGCGAAGCGACCTCCAGAAGCAGTGTCGACTTGCCGACCCCCGGCTCGCCGCTGAGCAATATCGCCGCCCCCGGGACCACGCCACCCCCGAGCACCCGGTCGAACTCGGCGATGCCGCTGGGCCAGTGCGCGACCGACTCGGCGCCGATCTCGGTGATCGAGCGTGCCTGGCTGCGCGGGGCCACGGCGCTGACGCGCTGGGTGGGGGCCGTCGCATCCACGACGGTGTTCCACTGCTGGCACTCGCCGCACTGGCCCACCCACTTGAGGCTCGTCCAGCCGCATTCGGTGCAGCGGAACTGGGTGGTGGGGCGGGCCATGCGGCAAGCCTAGGCGGTGCCGCCGACGGAGCGACCTCGCCGCTGCGCGAGGCTCAGCCCCCCGTTCGTGATCTGCGCGGATGTCGAGACCAGCGTCCTTCGATCGCACGGCATCCGCCACGCTGATGGGCTGCATCGGCGGCCGGATCTTCCCAGCTCGCGCGCCAATTCGTAGCGTGAGACCCAATCGCATCGCCGCGGTTGAGTTTCACACAACGAAAGTGCTTTTCAATCAACGAAACTCATGCTAAAAAGGAACCCACAGTTTCGGCGACCAGCCGAACGCGACGCAAAGGTGCACGCATCATGACCCTGTTCTCCCGGAGTTCCGTCCGCTCCGCCCGACGCCCCCTGGTCGTCGGGCTCGCTGCCGCCGTGGCAATCTCGCTCGCCGCCTGCAGCCCCACCCCCACGCCGACCGAGACCGCCGCGAGCGGCGATCAGGCCCTCCGCATCGGCTTCTCGCCGTTCACTCTCCAGGTGCCGGCCCTCAAGGGTCTCGCCGACGCCCTCACCGGCGTCGCCGCCTCGCAGGGTGACGAGGTCGTCGTCGCTGACCCCAAGGCGGACCCGTCACTGCAGCTGCAGCAGATCCAGCAGTGGGTCGACCTCGACCAGGTCGACGCCATCTGGGTCATCCCGGTCGCCGGCGAGACGATCGCCTCGGCTCTGATCGACGCGCAGGCCAAGGGCATCGTCATCGTCGCCTCAGGTGTTCCGTCCGACTACGGTTTCGACGGCCCGCAGGCGGGTATCACCTTCACACAGGTCGACAACGCCGAGTACGGCTCCGGTCTCGGTGGCCTTGCGACCGACTGCATCGCCGAGCGCCTCGATGGACAGGGCAAGATCATCTACCTTCAGAGCGCCAGCGGACAGCAGAGTTCCGAGCTGCTCAACACAGCGGTGCTCGACGCTCTTGCCGCCGACGCCCCCGACTCGACAGTCGTCAATACCCAGGAGGCCGCTGACCGCCTTGGTTCAGCGCAGCTCGTGGCCAGCGCCCTCCAGGGCGCTCCGGACGCGAACGTCGTCATCGCGACGGACGACGAGTCCAGCCTCGGCGCGCTCGACGCGTTCAAGCAGGCCGGCATCGACCCGTCGACGGTCTGCATCGTTGGCGCCGGTGGAAACGATGAGGCGAAAGCGGCCGTCACGGCTGGTGAGCTGTTCGGTATCGTGGCGTTCGACTTCCAGGCTGACCTGGGACAGAACCTCGGCGAGTTGCACAAGCTCGCGGCGGATCCGACGGCGGACGGCAGCCAGCTGACCACGCCGATCCTCGTCATCACCGAGTAACGACGACACACGGCGAGGGTGAAGAAGAGAGTTCGATGATGAGCAATCGAAGCGATACCGAGAGCATTGCGACCGTGCTGAACGCGGAGCGCAAGGGTCCCTCGGACTCCGGCGGAACGAACGGAGTGAAGACCCTTGTCTTCCTCCGGGACCGCGGGATCATCGTGCTCTGGGTTGTTCTCGTGGCGGTGTTCGCCTTCTGGGCGGCTCCGTACTTCTTCACCCTCGCCAACGCCGCGCTCGTCGCGAACGTCGCGGCGCTCACGGCGATCTTCGCCGCCGCCGTCGCGTTCGGTGTGCTCAGCGGCGCCCTCGACCTGTCGATACCCGGGACCGCGACGCTCGCCGCCGTGACGGGCGGGACCGTTCTCCACGCCGGGGCACCGGTGTGGCTCGGCATCGCCGTCACCCTTGCCGTGGGCGTCGGGATCGGCATCATCAACGGCGTCCTGGTGCAGCGGGGTCTCAATCCCCTCGTCGTGACCATCGCCACGCTCACCGTCACGGGTGGCGTCGCGCAGGTGATCGCCGGTGGCGTTCCCGTGAGCGGGATCACGCAATTGACCTGGATGGGCAGCACCGACTACTTCGGGGTTCCCGCGCCGGTGTTCGTGGTCGCACTCGTCTTCTTGGTGGGCGCAGTGTTCCTCTCCCAGACCCGAGCCGGCGTTCGGCTCATGGCCGTCGGCGGCAACATCGAGGCCGTTCGCCGGGCCGGGATCAACGCTAATTGGTATCGCGTCCTCGGATTTGCGCTCTCGGGCGTCTGTGCCGCCATCGGTGGCCTGCTCGTCATGGCCACGACCACTCAGGCCTCTCCCAACCCGAGCGTCGACCTCCTGTTCTCCGCCCTCACCGCGGTGGCGCTCTCCGGGATGCCGCTCACGGGTGGGCGCGGCAGCCTCATCCGGGTGCTTATCGGTGCGCTCATCATCGCGACGATTTCGAGCGCTCTCGTGATCAAGGGCATCCCGCCCTACTTCGCCACGATCGCCACCGGCGTGCTGCTCGTCGCCGCTCTCGCGTTCGAGAAGGTGATGTCATCCGAGGTCGCCAGACGTCTCGCGCCGCCGCCCACGGCATCCCTGCCGATCGACCCCACGACGGCGACGTCGACTCCTGAGGAGGCCTGAGATGGAACCGAACAGTGTCCCCGCCCTGCGCCTGAGCGGTATCGGGCTCAACTACGGCTTCGTCAAGGCCCTCTCCGGGGTCGACTTCGAGGTGCACCACGGTGAGATCGTCGCCGTGCTCGGCGACAACGGTGCCGGCAAGTCCACTCTGTTGAAGGTGCTCTCCGGTGCGCACCGCGCGTCCGAGGGAACGATCCAGGTCGAGGGCAGCGACCACGACTTCAAGAGCCCTCGGGATGCCGCCGACGCCGGAGTGCAGATGGTCTACCAGGACCTCGCGCTCGTCGATGCCGCCGACATCGCCACCAACCTCACGCTCGGTCGGGAGCCGCTGCGGCGCGGTCCGCTCGGCTGGCTCGGGTTTCTCGACAAGAAGGCGATGCGTCGCGAGTCGTTGCGTGAGCTCGAATCGCTGGGCGTGACCACCGCTCCCGTCTCACGCCCCGTCGAGATGCTCTCGGGCGGTCAGCGTCAGGTTGTCGCCCTTGCCCGCTCCGCCGTGCGCGTCACGGCTCGCGGCCACGGGGTGTTACTGCTCGACGAGCCGACGGCCGCCCTCGGCTACGCGCAGACCCGTCAGGTGGAGGAGCTCATCCGCCGGATGCGCGGACTCGACATCGCCGTCGTGCTCGTCACCCACAACCTTCAGCTCTGCTTCGAGCTCGCCGACCGCGTCGTGGTGCTCAACCGCGGCCGTAAGGTGGCCGACGTGCTCACCAAGGATACGGACATGGACAGCGTGGTCGGCTGGATCACGGGCGCTCGCGCACCGCAGGCCGACCTGGTCGCCTGATGCGGGTCCTCGGCCTCTCCGCCGGGAACCCGAACGGGAGCGCCGAGATCGCCCTCAAGGAGGCCTTGCGGGCGGCCGAGGCATCCGGCGCCGATATCGAGCTCGTGCGGCTCCACGACCTACGCCTCTCGTCTGGTCCGGATGCCGGCACAGATGACACGACGTGGTTCTGGGAGCGATTGCTTGCCTGCGACGGCCTCATCGTCTCCACTCCGATCTACAGTCGCACCATCCCCGGCTTGCTCCGCCTACTCGGTGACAAGTTCTCCGGACCGCACTCGGATGTGGCCTTCACCGCTGAGATCATTCGGATGCGCGCCACCGGAGAGACCCTCGCGGTCGATTTCGCGGTGGATGAGCGGGTGCTGCGTCCCCGCGTCGCGGGCTTCATCGCCGTTGGCGGGGCGATCCCGACCCGATGGCGCTCGCTCGCCCTCCCCCTGCTGCACACCCTGACCACCTCGGCTCAGATCGCGGTGGTCGACCAGCTCGAGATCGCCGGGGCCGGCAGCCAGGGCTCGGTGCTGCTCGATGAGCCGGCCCTGGAACGCGCGGCCCGGGTGGGGAGCAACGTGGCCTCGCAGCTCGGCCGTCCCTACGACGAGGCCCAGTACCTCGGCGCGCCCGGCCTCTGCCCACGGTGCCACCTCTCGGTCATGCTGCTCGACGGTTCCGACGTTGAGTGCGCGACGTGCGGGGCCGCCGGTCGACTGGCCGTCGTCGATGGTGAGCCCACAGTGCAGTTCTCGCCGGAGGGCCTCGCGCAGTCCGTGCTCGACTACCGCGAGAAACTCGACCACTTCCGCGAGGTGCAGCAGACGGCGGCCCGGCACGCAGAGTCCCGGGACTGGATCACCACGCGCGTAGCCGAGATCGCCACTTGGGATCCCCGTATCCACCCCGACCGGTGACTCTCGACGACCTATTATGTCCACGTCCACCCCGCAGATGATCACGCCCATCGTTGATGACGAGGCGGCCCCCCTGCTGCGTCGCACCTTCGATGTGGATGCCGCGCACGGCCGTCCCACACGCGCGGTGCTCCGTCTTGCGGCTCGGGGTCTGATCGAGGCGTGGATCGACGGGGTCCCGACGAGCGATGAACTGCTCAATCCCGGGTGGACCTCCTACGAGTGGCGTACCCGCGTGATCGAGCATGACGTCACGGCGCTTGTCGGCGATCGCTCGACCCTCGCCCTGCGGCTCGGCAACGGCTGGTATCGCGGCTACCTCGGGTTCACGGGTCAGCGCGCGCTGTACGGCGACGACCGCGGCGGGTGGGCCCATCTGGAGTTGACTTTCGCCGACGGGCACCGCCAGTCGATCGTCACGGATGAGACCTGGCGAGCCTCGACGGGGGCGGTGCGTTCCGACGACTTCTACCGCGGTCAGATGATCGACGCGCGTATCGACGACGAGGCGTGGAAGCATCCCGAGTTCGACGATGCGGGCTGGGTGGGGGTGCGGGTGCTGCCTCCCGATGGGGCGGAGCTCGTCGAGCGCACCTCGCCCCCCGTGCGCCGGCTCGCGAAGGTCGCCCCAATGTCGATGACCACGACTGCCTCCGGCGCGACCCTCGTGGACTTCGGTCAGAATCTCGTCGGGGTCGTGCGTCTGTCCGTGCGTGGGCAGATCGGAACCACGGTTGTGGTGCGCCACGCCGAGGTGCTCGAGCACGGCGAGCTTGCGACAGCGCCGTTGCGCGCCGCGACCAGCACCGACACCTACGTGCTCAGCGGCGGCGACGACGTGTTCGAGCCCACCCTGACCTTCCACGGCTTCCGCTACGCAGAGATCGCCGGACTCGCCTCGCCCCCGAGGCTCGAGGACGTGACAGCGATCGTGATCGGCACGGACATCCCGATCACGGCGACATTCGAGTGCTCGGACCCCGAGCTGAACCGCCTTCACGAGAATGTCATCTGGGGGATGCGCGGCAACTTCCTTAGCGTGCCCACCGACTGTCCGCAGCGTGACGAACGCCTGGGCTGGACGGGTGATCTGAGCGCTTTCGCGCCCACCGCCGCGTACCTCGGAGACGTGGAGTCGTTCCTCACCGACTGGCTCACCGACCTCGCGCTCGAACAACGCAGCAGCGGCGCCGTGCCCGTTGTGGTCCCCGACGCCCTGAAGTATTGCGACACCGGATTCCCGACCCCCGGCGCGACGGCGATCTGGGGGGATGCCGCGATCTGGGTTCCCTGGGAGCTCTGGATCGCGACCGGGCATCGGACGGTGCTCGAGCGTGCGTACCCCTCGATGAGCGCCCATCTTGCGTCGATCGCGGAGGCCCTCACGGGCGACGTGTGGTCGCACGGCTTCCAGTTCGGTGACTGGCTCGACCCTGACGCACCCGACGACGACCCGGGCAAGTCGAAGGCGGACACCGGGGTCGTCTCGACTCTGTGCGCGCTCCGCGACGCCTCCCTCATGGAACGCACCGCGAACGTGCTCGGGCGCACCGAGGATGCCGCCGCGTTCTCCGCCCTGCGGGACCGCATTCGGGCGGGGTTCCAGCGCGAGTACTGGTTCGATGGCCGCATCATCAGTGACTGCGCGACCGTCTATGCCCTCGCGATCGAGTTCGACGCCCTCGACGTTGCCCAGCGCGTGACGGCGGGTGAGCGCCTCACCGAGCTGATGCGGGCGAACGACTTCCGCATCTCGACCGGATTTGCAGGGACGCCGTTCCTGCTCGCCGCCCTCACCTCAACCGGTCACCTCGACATCGCATACCGCGTGCTGCTCAACCCCGAGATTCCAGGATGGATCTTCCCCGTCCGTGCGGGTGCGACGACGATCTGGGAGCGCTGGGACTCGATGCGACCCGATGGCACAGTGAACCCGAACGGTATGACGAGCTTCAACCACTACGCGTTCGGCGCCGTCGCCGACTGGCTGCACCGCACCGTGGGCGGCCTGTCGCCCCTCGACGCCGGCTACGCGACCGCGCTCGTCGCCCCGCGCCCGGGCGGTGGGCTCACTCACGCGAGCACGAGCACCGTCACCCCCTACGGGCGCCTCTCGGTCTCATGGGAGATCGTGGCCGGCTCGTTCCATGCTGACGTCGTCATCCCGCCGGGCATGACGGCGGTGCTGCGCCTGCCCGGACTTCAGGAGGAGATCGTCGCGGCGGGCGAGCACCGCCGCGAATCCGGAGCCAGGTAGACGCCGCACCCTGCGCTGATCAGGCGCGCCGGGCCTTCACGGCCGCGGTATAGACCGCCACGCTGGGCTTGGCCGTGCGTTCGAACGTGGTGCGGTCGACGCTGAACAGCCCGAGCTGGCTCGAGTAGCCGAAGATCCACTCGAAGTTGTCCATCAGGGTCCAGTGGAAGTATCCGAGAACCGGCACGCCGTCGGCGATAGCGCGTGCGAGCCCGTCGAGTGAGGGCTCGATGAAGTCGGCCCGAAGGCGGTCGTCGGGGGTCGAGATGCCGTGCTCGGTGACGACGATCGGCACGCCGCTCACCGCATAGGCGTATTCGACGGCGCCGCGCAGGGAGTCGGGTTCGATGGCGGTCCCCATCCCGTTGATCGCCGCCCCCTCGGTAGGGGCGACCTGCCCCTCGGGCCCGTAGACGAGGCGCTCGTAGTTCTGCACCCCGACGAAGTCGTCGTCACTGGCCAGCTGCAGCCAGTAGTCGTAGACCTCCGCTCTCTTGCGGTCGCGTAGCGCCTCGCCGCCCTCGATCGCTACGTCGTCGCACATCGCCACGGAGAGACCCACCTTGAGGTCCGGCCGACTCGCCTTGATCGCCGCCTTCGCCGCGATGTGGGCGGCCGTCATCCCCGCCCGCATGGCGGGGAAGTCCTCCCGCAACATGACGTTGCCGGCGCGATACCGCTCCACGCCCGCCGCCAAGGAGGCAGCCTCGATGGTCTGGCGTTCGAGCGCGACCACGAAGTCGGGCAGGTGCAGCCAGGAGAGCATCTCCGGCAGGTCGGGTTCGTTGAAGGTCACGGCGAGCGCGATGCGGTCGCCGAAGCGATCCATGACGATGCCGCAGAAGCGCGCGAAGAGGTACGCGGACGCGGGATCCAGCCAAGCGCCGAGCTTCGCGAACCAGTGCGGCGAGGTGAAGTGGCTGAAGGTGATGACGGGCGCGAGGCCGCGGGCGAGGCATCCGTCGACGATCGCTTCGTAGTGCGCGAGCGCCTCCTCGGAGAACTCCCCCTCGGTCGGCTCGATCCGAGCCCACTCCACCGAGAACCGGTAGGCGGTGAGGCCCATCCCTGCGACGAGATCGAGGTCGGACTCCCAGAGCTCCCAGCCGTTCGCTGCCGCACCCGAGGGCTCGCGGAAGATCGTCGGACTCACGTTCTCGAGGAACCAGGTGTCGCTCGTCGTGTTGTTTCCCTCGTTCTGGTGGCCGGCCGTGGCGACCCCCCAGAGGAAGCCGGCGGGGAAGGATGAGGTCGTCATGAGGGCCTTTCGGTGGGGTCGGTCACACGGAGCGCGAACGCGATCGCGCGGTCGAACAGAGAATCGCTGAGGGAAGGATCGGCACCCTTCCAGAAGTGGCCTACGTCTGGCACGAGTTCGAGCTCCACCGGCACGTCGGCCGCTCGAAGCGCGTCGGCGAGCGTGGTCGTCTGCGACGCGGGAACGTCAGTGTCGGCGAGGCCGTGGGCGAGGTGGAACGGGGGAGCGCCGGCGTGCACGCGATTTACCGGGCTCGCGGCATCAGCCAGCTCGGGGGCGTCCTCCACGGCCGTGCCGAGCCAGAGATCCTCGCGCGTGGGATGCGGCTGGTCGGCGGTGTGCTCGGCCATCGCCCTGAGGTCAGTGGGGCCGTACCAGTCGATCACGCCGCGCACGCTCACGGTCGGATCGAGTCCGACGAGCGCTGCGATCGTGCCGCCCGCGGAGCCGCCCCACAGCACAATGCGCTCGGGGTCGAGGCCGTGCTCGGTCGCGTGCTCGCAGATCCAGGCCAGGGCGGCGCGAGCATCGTCGAGCTGCGCCGGGTAGACAGCCTCTCCGCTGAGCCGGTAGTCGGCGGCGACCACGGCGAACCCGGCGGCGACGATGCGGCCGAACGAGTCATCCACGCTCACGAGCGGGCTGAACGACGTGCGGCTGCCCATCCGCCACCCCCCGCCGTGCAGCTGCAGCACGACGGGGCGCGGCGCGTCGGTGGGTTCCGGCAGATGAAGGTCGAGACTGATCGGCCGGAAGCCCGGGACCACCGAGAACGGCAGATCCCGCAGAATGCGATGCGTCATGCGGGGAGGCTAGTCCTGGAACTGCCAGTCGGGCATGAAGACCGTCTCGTGGGCGGCCCCGGCGGCGAGCATCTGCTGGATCGGGGTGATGTAGGGGATCGCCGGGATGCCCGGCTTGTCGGTGGGCGTGCCCATGTCGTGGAAGAAGCGCTCGAAGCCCGCGGTGCTGACGCCGAGGATGCGCACCGTCGACTCCACCTGGAACGCATGGACGACCTTCGTCGGCACGAAGGCGAAGTCGCCCGCGGCGAGCGTGCGCTTGCTGTGGAAGCCCTTCTGGTCATCCACCCAGAGATGCAGCGACCCGCCCACGATGTAGAAGATCTCGTGGGTCGTGAGGTGCTGGTGGGCCGGGATGCGCTCGCCGGCGGGAGCATCCGCGGTGAAGACGCCGTACTGGTTGTCGGTCTCGTCGCCGCTGAGCAGGATCGTGAAGAGCTGGTCGAAGACGACCGACTTCTCGCCCTCGCCGTCCTTGAGGAAATAGGGTTCCGGGCGACCCGGCAGGATCCCCTCGAAGGGAAGGTTATGGGTACCGTCGGCGGACGTGGCGTGGGACATGAAGCTGACCTCCTTGTGAGCTGGTGCAGTCATCCTGCGGGGTGGATGCCGCTTCCCTCCAGTTCGAAGCTCCTACCCGGCGTTAGGCGCAGCCTAAGATGCTCGACATGGACCTTCCGCTGCATGTGCTGCGCTACTTCTGCGTCCTCGCGCACGAACTGCACTTCGGCCGAGCCGCAGCTGCCCTGAATATCTCGGCGCCCTCGCTGAGCCAGCAGATCAGCCGTCTCGAGAAGACGATCGGCGTGCAGCTCTTCGAACGCTCGCCGCGCAAGGTGGAGCTCACCCAGGCCGGTGTTGAGCTGCTCCCGCTCGCTCGCCGAGTGCGGGACGACCACGCCGACGTCATCGGTTGGGCGCGCGAGCGCCAGCGCGCGAGCGAAGGGTATCTGCTGCGCATCGGCGTCGTCGCAGCCGGGGCCGGCGCTCTCACGACCGCGACCCTCACGACCGCGATGGAGCGTATGCCCCAGTTGCGCATCGAGATGCGCCGACTCGGGTTCTTCGACACCGTCTCCGAGCTGCTGGCAGGGCGGGTGGACATCGCCTTCGCTCCCGGCCCGATCGACGCGGACGACCGCATCCGCATCGAGCCGCTGTGGTCGGAGCCCCGGGTGCTCGTCGTTCCCGCGGGGCACCGGTTCGCCTCGCGGGAGTCGATCACGATCGACGAGACCAACGACGAGGTGTTCATTGCGGCATCCGGAGATCAACGGGCCATCATCGACTGGTGGATCGTCGATCCCCGACCGGATGGAACGCACCCGAGACGCGGCCCCGTCGCAGATGACATCGAGGGGTTGCTCGAGCTGGTCGCCACCGGCGCGGGAGTCAACATCGCGGCGGCCGGGGCGTCAAAGCACTACGCCCGCGCGGAACTCGCGTTTATCCCGATCACCGACATCGAGCCGAACACGATCCTGCTCTGCACCCTCGAGCGCACGACGAATCGCGCCGTGCAGGTGTTTGAGTCGATCGCAAGCGAGCTCGCCCCGGACATCCCGCCCTCGCGCTATCGGGTCGGAGAGTCCCTGGTCGGCTGATCGACGCGGAACACCCTCAACTGCAGCGCGAGGGCGGCGTAGTAGCCCACGAGCGTGACGAGCTCGAACAGAGAGGGCTCGTCGAGCACGTCCCTGGCCTCCGTCCAGAGCCCGTCATCGATGTCGCCCGCGGCCGCGGCATGAACAACCCGCAGGCTCGCGAGTTCGACCGGATCGGTGAGTATCGGCAGCGCACCCGACCGCACGGCGAGGATCTCCTCGTCGGTGACCCCGGATGCCCGACCCACGGCCTCATGCGCCATCCGCTCGAACGCGCTGTCCCAGTGTGCGGCGACGACGAGGATCGCCAACTCCCGCACGCGATCACTCAGCGCCGTGCCGTATCGCACCGCGGCACCGAGGTCCTGCAGGGCGGTGCCGAGGCGCGGTGAGAGCAGCAGCGCGTTGAACGGACCTGCGAGCGACCCATCGTCGTGAGTGAGGGCGAAGTGTTGCGGTCCCTGAGCGCGCGGCCCGCTGGTGATCGCCTCGTAGAGGGCGAGCTCTTCGCCGTGCAGCTGGCTCGGGGGACGCCGGCGCAGCCGGCTCATGTGGTGGCCATCCTCTGCATGATCTCGTCCGCCGCCGCCCGCAGGCGATCGAGCAACGGGCCGCGCAGATCCTCGGCCGAGCGCTTCGACGATGAGACGGCGATGTTCACGGCGGCGACGGTGCGACCGTCGCGCCCAATGACGGGGACGGACACGGAGCGCAGTCCCGCAGCGAGCTCCTGGTCCTGCATGGCGTATCCCTGCTCGCGGATCTCGGCGAGGCGCCGCTGCAGCTCGCCGAGATCTCGAACCGCGTTAGGCCCGGCCTCACGATCGAACGGGCGTGCACCGAGATGTGTCGTCAGTTCGTCAGGCGTGAGCCCGGAGAGCAGCAGCTTGCCCATCGAGGTGTAGACCGCGGGAAGGGTGGATCCCACCTGCACGTTGGCGGTGACGAGGTCGGAGTTGCGCAGGCGCACGAGGTAGAGCACCTGGTCGCCCAGCAGCACCCCGAGGTTGACGGTCTCGCCGGTGGCATCCGCCAGATCGCGCAACGGGCGTTCGCTCGCCTGCACGAGGCCGGAGCCCCGGATCGCCGCGGAGCCGAGGGTGAGCACGGCCACGCCGGGCTGGTAGGCACCGTCGGCGGTGCGGTCGAGGAAGCCGTCCTCCTCGAGCGTGGCCACGATGCGGAACGCGGTCGGCATCGGGATGCGCGTCAGATCGCAGATCTCGCGCAGCTTGAGGCTCACCGTCTGCTCGTCGAACAGCCCGAGCACGGTCAGGCCCTTGGCCAGCGCTTCGATGCGATAGCGCCCCGGGTCCTTGTCCTTCTCCATGTTGATTTCCTGCCGCCCGTCACCTAGTCTTTTCAATGGAAGAAAACGACTTTCATCTAGTAAAACACTACCCCGCAAGGAGGCGGCGATGCAAGCGGTTCGTGACGCGACCGACTGGCTTGGCCTCACCGGTGCTCGGGTGCTCGTGGTGGGAGCGGGAGGCATCGGAGTGGAGTGCATCCGAGGCTATCTCGCCGTCGGAGCGTCCGTCATGGTCGTCGACCGGGATGCCGCCGCCCTCGCCGCGCTCAATGCCGACCCCGACTTCTCCGGCCGCATTCACACTCACCACGCCGATCTCACCGACGCGGGAAGCGGCACCGATGTCGTCGCCGCCGCGATCGAAGCGCTCGGGGGACTCGACGTCGCCCTGCACTGCGTGGGCATCAATGACCGCCGCCCGGTGCTCGATTTCACCGAGGACGAGTGGGACCGCGTGATCGAGGTCAACCTCACCACGGCGTTCAAGGTGGCACAGGCCGCCGGCCGCCACATGGTGTCCGCCGGATACGGCCGCATCGTCATCCTTTCCTCCGTCTCGGGCTTGCTCGCGCACAAGCTCCACGCACCCTACGCAGCCTCGAAGGGCGGCATCAACCAGATGGCGCGTGTCATGGCCGCCGAATGGGCGTCGTCCGGCGTCACCGTGAACACCCTCGCGCCGGGCTACATCGAGACCAACCTCACCTCGGCCTACCTCGGTAAGCCCGGGGTGCGCGACAATCTCGTGAGCCTGGTCCCCGCGGGCCGCCTCGGCATCCCCGAGGATGTCGTCGGCCCGGCCCTGTTCCTGTCCTCCCGCCAGGCCGCGTTCGTGACCGGCCACGTGCTCTACATCGACGGCGGCCGGACGCTCGTCTGACCCCCTCATCCCCAGGAGACCCCCATGACCCAGATCTTCCCCCGATTCGCAGGCAAGACCGTGCTCGTCACCGGCGCCGGCACCGGCTTCGGTCACGAGATCGCGTTCCGCGCCGCCCAGGAGGGCGCCAAGGTGGCCGTGCACTACCGCTCGTCGAAGGCGGGGGCCGAGGCAACCGTCGCGCGCATCGAGTCGATCGGCGGCGAAGCGATCCTCGTGCAGGGCGACATCGGCGACTGGGCCACGATCAAGCGCATGGCCGACGAGGTGTGGGCCGCGTTCGGCACCCTCGACGTGCTCGTCAACAACGTCGGCGACGTGTCGAGCGAGCAGATGTCGTGGCGCGACCTGACGCAGGAGGCCCTCGATGCGGTCATCGACATCGACGTCAAGGGCACCCTGCTCATGACCCACGAGTTCGGCGAACGAATGCTCGAGCAGCCGAACGGCGGAAACATCATCAACGTCGGCTCGACCGTCATCGTGCGCGGCTCGCCCCGCGCGCCGCAGTACGCCGCCGCGAAGTACGCGATCCTCGGCATCACGAAGAGCTACGCGAAGGTGCTCGCCCCCGCGGTGCGGGTCAACACCTTCGCCCCCGGCTTCATGGAGACCGAGAAGCTGCTCAGTCGCGAGGACTGGAAGAGCGGTCGTCGCGAGGTTCTGATCTCGCAGACGCCGATGGGCGTCATCCCTCCGCCCGAGTTCGTCGCCGGCACCTGCCTGTGGCTGGCGACCGACGAAGCGGCACATCTCACCGGCGGCTACCTGCTCGCCGATGGCGGATTCAACATGGTTGGGGCATAAGCAATGAAACTCATCACCTTCGACAACGACCGGGTCGGTCGCCTCGAGCTCGAGGACAACCTCGTCATCGAGCTCGACGTGCCCTCGACCCGCGAGTACTTCGAGCGCGGCGGCGACGTCGCGGAGACCGGCGAGCGTCTCGCCTACTCCGACGTGCGACTGCGCGCGCCGATCCGCCCCAAGAAGTTCTTCCACACGGCCGGCAACTTCGCGGATCACCACAACGAGCTGGAGGCCGTCAACTGGTCGCACCCCGTACACAAGGGAATCGTGTTCTTCCAGAACGTCGACGCGATCATCGGTCCGGATGACGCGATCGTCTACCCCGAGGGTCTGACCAAGGAGCTCGACTACGAGCTCGAGCTCGCGATCGTCATCGGCAAGGCCGGCAAGTTCTTCGGGCCGGAGGAGGCCGTCGACTACATCGCGGGATTCACGGTCTTCAACGACATCTCGGCCCGCGACATCCAGCGCAAGGAGATGGAGTCGGGCGTCTTCTCGTTCAGCAAGGCCATCGACACGTTCTGCCCGATCGGCCCGTGGATCGTCACGGCCGATGAGGTGCCCGACATGCACAACCTCGCCATGGAGCTCCGGGTCAACGGCGAGGTGCGCCAGAAGGGCAATACCAACCAGACCCGCATCAAGTTCCCGCATCTGGTCGCATATCATTCCCCGCAGACCTACAGCGCGGGCGACCTCATCACCACGGGAACGATCTCCGGCGTTGCAGCGGTGCAGCCCAACCCCTTCGACTTCTACCTGCAGCCCGGCGACCAGATCGAGGCGGAGATCGCCGGCATCGGCGTACTGCGCAACCACGTGATCAGCTGGGAGCAGGCCCACGGCGAGCCCGCTCCCGAGCGAGTCGACTGGTGAGATTCGCGTCGCTCGCCGGCCGCGCCGTCATCGTCTCCGAGTCGAGCGCGGTCGACGTTGAGGCGGCGAGCGCCGGCCGGTTCGTCGCAGACCCGCAAGCCGCCTTCGACGACTGGCCCGCGTTCGCCGCGTGGGCCTCGACTGTGGATGCCTCGACCGGCACGCCCTTCGACCCGTCGACCCTGGGCGCGCCCGTGCCCCGCCCGCGCCAGGTCTTCGCCATCGGCATCAACTTCACCGAGCACGCCGCCGAGGCGGGATACCCTCCCGAGTCGTTACCGGTGACCTTCACGAAGTTCCCGACCTGCATCGTCGGTCAGGACCACGTCGTGGAGCTGCCACCGGGCAACGTTGACTGGGAAGTCGAGCTCGTCGTGGCGATCGGGATCGGCGCCCACCGGGTGGAGCGCTCCACGGCCTGGAGCCACGTGGCTGGTCTGACCATCGGCCAGGACCTGTCGGAACGCGTCATCCAGCTCGAGGGAGCATCGCCGCAGTTCAGCCTGGGCAAGTCCTTTCCCGGCTTCGGCCCGACCGGCCCGTGGCTGGTCACGCCCGACGAGTTCGCCAGTCCAGATGACCTGGCGCTGTCGACCACCCTGAACGGGCAGCGGGTGCAGGACTCGCGCACCGCCTTGATGATCTACGACGTTCCCGAGCTGATCGCGCGGCTGTCGGCGATCTGTCCACTGCTCCCGGGCGACCTGATCTTCTCCGGCACGCCGGCCGGTGTCGGCAACCGCATGGTGCCGAAGCGGTTCATCGGGCCCGATGACGTGCTGGTCAGCGAGATCGAGGGCATCGGCGCGCTCACGACCCGGTTCGTGGCGCAGCGTTAGCGTTCGACTAACCCGCAGTAGCGAACACGAACTGGTCGCGGGCCTGTCGAGGCCGTTGACTGGACGTGACGTCAACCCGTCCCGATCCACCGTCCACTGAAGGACCCCCGATGCCCGCGATCCCCGCGCCTACCCGGCTGAGATTCGAGCACCTCGAGAATCCGCTCGGTGTCGGTCCGCAAGCTCCCCGCCTCTCGTGGTGGCTGGCCCCGGGAACGGCGCAGGTCGGGTACGAGCTCGAGTCCTCAGTCGCGGGCAAGACCTGGTCGAGCGGGCTCATCGACGGAGCCGAGACGGTGCTCGTGGACTACGGCGGACCCCGCCCCGATCCGGGTGAGCGCGCCGTCTGGCGGGTGCACGTGAGCACCCTCGACGGGTGGAGCGAGTGGAGTGACTGGGCGTGGTGGGAGCCGGCGCTGGCATCCGAGCACTGGTCGGCCCGCTGGATCGTGCCCGCCGACCCCGACGCGGGCGAGGCCGGGTCTCGCGCCACCCATCTGCTGCGCACGGTGTTCGACCTCGAGACGCCGGCGAAGCGCGCACGCCTGCACATCACCGCCCACGGCATCTACGAGGCGCACCTCGACGGCGTGCGGGTCGGCGACGCCGAGCTGACCCCCGGATTCACCGAGTACTCCCACCGCACCCAGGTGCAGGTCTACGACGTGACCGATGCTCTGTCGGCAGGCACGCATGAGCTGACCGTCGAACTCTCCGACGGCTGGTACCGCGGACAGGTCGGCGTCTTCCGCTACCACGAGCAGTGGGGCGCCCGCACTGCGCTGCTCGCCCAGCTCGTGGTCGAACTGCCGGACGACACCGTGCGTGTCATCGCCACCGACGACACTTGGCGGTCCGCGACGACAACCCACCGTGCCGACCTCATCGCGGGGGAGACAATCGATGCCCGATTCCGCGCGGGGGCGGTCGACTGGAGCGCGGTCACGGTCGAGGATCGGGGCTGCTCGATGCTCGTGGCATCCCCGGCGCCGCCGGTGCGACAGATCGAGGAGCTCGCCCCCGTCTCCGTCACCCGACGGGGCAGCTTCCACGTGGCCGACTTCGGGCAGAACTTCTCGGGCTGGCTGCGTCTGCGCGACCTCGGTGCAGCGGATGCCCGGCTCACGCTCACGTTCGGCGAGGAACTCGGACCCGACGGTGATGTCACGCAGGTCAACCTCGAGCCCGCGATTCCCTTCCTGCCCGAGCGCTTGTCGGCAGGGCAGGTCGACCATCTGGTCTCCGACGGCGACCCGACGCGGGTGATCGAGACACGCCACTCGACGCACGGATTCCGGTACGTGCGCATCGAGGGGCTCGACCATGAGCCCGCCGAGGGCGACCTGGTAGGCGTCGTCGTGCACACCGATCTCGAACTGACGGGCACCTTCGAGTGCAGCGACGACGACCTCAACCGCCTGCGCGCCGCCGCCGCGTGGTCGTTCCGCGGCAATGCGGTCGACGTGCCCACCGACTGTCCCGTGCGCGAGCGTGCCGCCTGGACGGGCGACTGGCAGATCTTCGCACCCACGGCGACCTACCTCTACGACGTCGCGGGGTTCGGCATCAAGTGGTTGCGCGACCTCGCCGTCGGGCAACGCGACTCCGGGCTCATCCTCAACCAGGCACCGATGCCGCACAGCGAGTTCGACATCCCACCCGGGTCGTTCCTCAACGGCTCCGCCGGGTGGGGGGATGCCGCGGTCATCGTGCCCTGGCAGCTGTACCAGTCCTACGCCGATCCGCGCATCCTCGAGGAGTTCTACCCCGTTGCCGAGCGCTGGATGGCGTTCGTGACGCGGGCCGCCGAGTCGGATCGCCACCCCAGCCGGGCGGCCGCGCATCCGCAGGCCCGACCGCACGACGCCTACCTGTGGGACACGGGCTTCCACTGGGGAGAGTGGCTCGAGCCGAATCCGCTCGCCGACGACGGCTTCGAGGCCCTGCTCGCGGCGGACAAGGGTGCCGTCGCCACCGCCTACTACCGGCACTCGACACGACTGATGGGGCGCATGGCGCGGGCCCTGGGTCGCGACGATGACGCCCAGCACTACGAGCAGCTCAGCGAGCGCGTGCGCGACGCGTGGTGCACGGAGTTCCTCACCCGCGACGGCCGGGTGGAACCCGCCACTCAGGCCACGTGCGTGCGGGCACTCGCCTTCGACCTGGTGCCCGAGCGCGCCAGGGCCGGCGTCGCGGCGCAGCTCGTCGAGCTCATCCGCGCCGCCGACGGTCATCTGGGCACGGGCTTCCTGTCGACGGGCCTTCTGCTTCCCGCGCTCGCCGACGCGGGCTACCCGGATGTCGCGTTCGAGGTGCTTCAGCAGCGCACCGAGCCGTCCTGGCTCGCCATGCTCGACCGGGGTGCCACGACGATGTGGGAGCGCTGGCAGGGGTGGACCGACGATGGGCAACCCTCGGAGTCGCACAACCACTACTCCAAGGGCGCCGTGGTGACGTTCCTGCACCGCTACGTCGTGGGCATCCGGCCCGTCGAGCAGTCGCCCGGCTACGCCCGGTTCGACCTGCACCCGGTCGTCGGTGGCGGCCTCACCAGCGCGCGGGGATCGCTCGCGACCCCGCACGGGGTCATCGAGAGTGCGTGGCACATCGTCGATGGTCGCTTCGTCATCGACTTCACCGTGCCGCCGGGCACCCGCTGCCGACTCACCCTGCCCGATGGCACCACCCACGGCGTCCTGCCGGGCGTGCACCGCTTCTCATCCCGCCTGCCCTGATATGCCCAGTCCCGACCGAAGGAGTTCGCGATGACCGATACCCACACCGAAGGCCCTAAGCCCAACTTCGAGCCGCCCACCCACGTCAGCCCGGCGGCGCTCGCCGCGCAACGCCCCCAGCGGTCGCGCAACCACATCGGAATGATCACCACCGCGGTCGACGGATTTCGGAGCCTCGAACTCGACCTGTTCGTGCCGGACTCCCCGACCGGGCCGGTGCCCTGCGTGGTCTGGATCCACGGCGGCGCGTGGCTCTTCGGCAGCCGTGCCCTCCTGCCCGACTACTGGCCGGCGGGAAGCCTCTTCCAGCAGTTGATCGACGCGGGCCTGGCGGTCGCGACAATCGACTACCGGCACTCGCGCGAAGCCCCCTTCCCGGCTCAGCTGCACGACGGTGTCGCTGCCTTGCGGTGGCTCGCGCAGTACGGCCCCGAGCTCGGAATCGACCCCGACCGCCTGGGCATCTGGGGCGAGTCCGCGGGCGCCCACCTGGCGTCGCTGCTCGCGCTCGTCACAGACCCGCAGTTGCAGGGAACCGAGGGTGCACCGGTGGCGACCCCGCGCATCCGTGCGGCTGTCTCCTTCTACGGCATCGCCGACGTCGACCGCATGCCCAGCATGTTCGCCACCATGCCGCCCGAGTGGGTCGAGGAGCTCACCCGGGCCGCCGGCGGCAAGCCTGCCGAACCCCTCGACGTGTTCCTCAACGACAGCCCGTGGCCTCGGGCCCAGGCCAACCGCCTCGCGTCACCCATCCACCACGTGCATCCGGATGCGCCGCCGTTCCTCCTGATCCACGGCGAGGCGGACGGGCTGGTGCCGTTCGAGCAGAGCGTCATGCTCGAGGGAGCTCTCCGGCAGGCCGGGGTGAGCGTCGAGCTCATCGCGGTGCCCGGGGCCGACCACGTGTTCCTCGGTGCCGATCCCCTGGTGCCGATCGCCAAGGCCGTCGCCTTCCTCGGATCGCACCTCTGATCGTGCCGGCCCGCGCCCCGAAGGACCTTCGGCCCTAACCCGTGTCGCGCGCACGGCGCACGCTGGTGGCAAGTACAGCGCCGTCTGCGGAGGAGATTCTCATGGGCACGATCATGGTCGGAGTCAGCGAAAGCACGTCGGGGCACCCCGCGATCGGGTGGGCGATCCGGCACGCGAGCCGTCGCGGTGACTCCGTGGAACTGGTGCACGTCGTCGACATCACGTGGACCACCATCCCGGTCGACTGGGCGGAGTCCGCCCTCCTTGCAGCCGAGGAGGCCGTGCGTGGTGAAGCACAGCGGGCCAGCCTCATCGACCCGAGCGTCGCCGTGCATTCGGTCGTGCTGATCGGCTCCCCGACTCGCCTGCTCGCCGAGCATGCTGCGACCGCCGACCTGCTCGTCGTCGGAACGCACTCGCGACGAGCCGCCAGTGAGGTTCTTCTGGGCAGTCAGGCCACGCGCATCGCGGCGGCGGCGACCTGTCCCGTCGCGGTCATCCCGGCCGCGGGCCAGGAGGGCACGGGAATCGTCGTCGGCGTCGACGGATCCGAGGCATCGGCCGCGGCCGTCGCATTCGCGGCCGCCGAGGCAGACAGGTACGGCGAACCGCTCACGGCGATCTACGCGTGGAGCGCCCCCGAACCGTGGGGCATGGGGGAGAGCGCCTGGCCGACGTCGCCCGTGGAGGAGGACCGTCGCATCCTCGCCGAAGCGGTGGCGGGTCTCGCCGACCAGTACCCCGACCTGCGGGTGACGGCCGAGGTGGTCGGTGGTCGGCCGCTGTCCGCTCTGTACGCCGCCAGTGTGGGGGCACGGATGCTCGTGGTCGGCACCCACGGCAAGCACGGCTTCTCGAAAGCCCTGCTCGGATCTGTCAGTGAGGATCTCGTGCTGTCGCTACCCTGTCCGGTGGTGGTGGTTCGCCCGTAATCTTCGCCCGCCCGCCGCGCGCGGTTAGGCTCGGGGAATGGCGACCGACTTCGATCCCCGGTTCGACCCCGCGTTCCAGCGGGGCTACGACGGGCCCGGCGTTGGACCGGTGGTGGAGCCTGCGCGCCCGGTGGTCGAGCCTGTCGAGACCCGCGCCGCGCCGGTGGCCGAGCGAGTCGAGACATCTCCCGCACCGGCCGAGCCCCTCGAACCCCTCCGTTACGAGACCCGTGGCAACCCCTGGCTGCGCGCACTGTGGGTGGTCGCCGCGGTCTTCACCGTTGCCGGCCTGCTGGCGACATACGCCGCCCAGTCGTTGATGCAGGGCGCCAACACCAGCTCGGCGATCGACTACTACGTGCTGCCCCTGACGGTGTCGCAACTGGCGCCGTGGTTCACCGTCACCGGCCTGTTCGCAGGGGTGGCGGCGTTGGTCCTCAATGCGATCCGGTGGCGCCCGGAGGCCCAGTGAGAGTGACCCTGGCCCTGCTTGCCGGTGCGGTCGTCGCCCTGGGCACGGGAGCCGTGTGGCTCGTGGCCGACGTGGCGGACTGGTTCGGGCATCCGATGGCCGTCTCCAGCTTCGCCGGGCTGCCCGTGTTCCGGGATGCCGCCGGCAACCTGGCAATGTACGAGCCGTACCTGCCGGGGCCGGCCTTCACCCTCATCGGATTCGGCGTGGTGCTCGTGCCGATCGCCCTCATCCACGCCGCCGCGCGCTGGCGCCGCCGGGTGTACTAAACTCTTCCCCGGAACCGTGTCCGAGCGGCCGAAGGTGCAACTCTCGAAAAGTTGTGTGGGTGTTGAGCCCACCGTGGGTTCAAATCCCACCGGTTCCGCCAGATTCGCGAAAACCCCGACGTCTCAGTCGGGGTTTTTTCGTGGTGCTCAGGGAACAAAGGCCCTTGGCTGCCGACGGCTTTGCCTGAAGAATGCACTCAGAAGGAGCATCCCATGCCGCAGAAGCCGCCCACATCTCACATCGAAGAAGCGAACCGTCGCCTGCTGGCGACCCTGCCGTTCCACGACGTGCAGGACTTCGAGGACGCCCAGCGCGGCTTCATCGCCGCCCTCGACCCCGCCATCGTGAAGGATGCCGCTGGCGGCACCGTCTGGGACGGTGAGTCGTACAACTTCCTCACCGGAGACGCCCCCGCATCGGTCAACCCGAGCCTCTGGCGGCAGTCCCTGCTCGTCAACAAGCAGGGACTCTTCGAGATCGTCGAGGGCATCTACCAGGTGCGCGGCCTGGACCTCTCGCACATCACGTTCGTGGAGAGCGACTCCGGCATCATCGTGATCGACCCGCTCATCTCGACCGAGACCGCGGCGGCCGCGCTCGCGCTATACCGGGAGCACCGCGGCGACCGCAAGGTGGTCGCCGTCATCTACACCCACAGCCACGCCGACCACTTCGGCGGCGTCTTCGGCGTCGCCAGCCAGGCCGACGTGGATGCCGGCCGCATCCAGGTGATCGCTCCCGAGGGTTTCGTCGCGCACGCCGTCTCGGAGAACGTGTTCGCGGGAACCGCGATGGGTCGCCGGGCCGGATACATGTATGGGGCCGCCCTCGCACGCGGGCCCCTGGGCCAGGTCGGCGCCGGTCTCGGCCAAACCACCTCGACGGGGGAGGTCGGCCTCATCGTGCCGACCCTCGACATCCGCACCACCGGGGAGACCCATGTCGTGGACGGCATCGAGATCGAGTTCCAGATGGCGCCCGGCTCGGAGGCCCCGGCCGAGATGCACTTCTACTTCCCGAAGTTCCGCGCCCTGTGCATGGCCGAGAACGCGAGCCACACGCTGCACAACATCCTCACGCTGCGCGGAGCGCTCGTGCGCGACCCCAACATGTGGTCGGCCTACCTCACTGAGGCGATCGCGCGCTACGGGGCAAAGAGCGACGTGGTCTTCGCTTCGCACCACTGGCCGACCTGGGGCACAGAGCGTGGCATCGCCTACCTCAGGGAGCAGCGCGACATCTACGCCTACCTCCATGATCAGACCCTCCGGATGATGAACCAGGGCTTCACCGGACCCGAGATCGCCGAGACCATCCAGTTGCCGCCCGCGCTCGAGAACGCGTGGAATGCCCGCGGCTACTACGGGTCGGTCAGCCACAACGTGAAGGCGATCTACCAGCGGTACATGGGCTGGTTCGATGGCAACCCTGCCCGCCTCTGGCCGCACCCGCCGGCCGAGCAGGCGCAGCGCTACGTCGCCGCGATCGGCGGCGTCGACCGTGTTGTCGAGCTCGCGCAGGCCGCCTTCGACGAGGGCGACTACCGCTGGGCGGCCACCCTGCTCGACCATGTGATCTTCACGGATGCCACCCACCAGCCCACGCGCGACCTCCTCGCCGACACACTCGAGCAGCTGGCCTACGGCAGCGAGAACGGCGTCTGGCGCAACTTCTTCCTCTCCGGCGCGACCGAGCTGCGCGACGGCAACTTCGGCACCCCGGCCAGCCCCAATGCGCCCGCCGTCGTGGCACAGCTGTCGCCGCAGCAGCTCTTCGCCTCACTCGCTCTCAGTGTCAACGGGCCGCGCGCGTGGGACCTCGACCTTGCTCTGGATGTCACGTTCACCGACCTCGATGTGAACTACCGGGTGACCCTGCGCAACGGTGTGCTGATCAGCCAGCAGCAGCCGACTGACGACACGGCCGGGGCATCCCTCACCCTGACCAAGCTGCGGATGCTCGCCCTCCTCGGCGGGGACCTCGCCAGCCCCGGAGTGGAGATCGGCGGTGACCCGGCCGTGCTGCAGTCGCTGCTCGGCGTGCTGGAGCCGGGTAATCCGGCATTCAACATCGTGGAGCCGTAGCCCGAAGAATCGCGGCATCACCCCTTTTCGGGGGGTGGGAGCCCCGCGTACTGAGCGCATATCGTCTTTCGTGAGCCCAGTGTGGGCACAGTAGGGCGCGCATGACCTTATCCTGGAAAGGCCGCACCCGCCTCCAGATCCCGGTCGATGTGGTGCGGGCGTTGGGTCGTGTAATCGTTCCGGTCGGCATCGCCGTGGTGATCGGTGTGGTCTTCGCGTTCATCCTCCTGCTGCTCTACGCGCAGTTCATCGGGCCCGCCGCCTACGGCCAACTTGTCGTTCTCGCCAGCACGGCGGAGAGCGAGTCGCTGGCGATCATCGCACTGCTGGTCCCCGTCATCCTGCTGGCAGCCTTCGCGACCCTGGTCTGGGCGGCGATCGTGGTGCTGGTGGCGGCCGACACGGCACGGGGGCGCGCCGCATCCGTGGTGGGGGCCGCCGCCGTCGGAATCAGGCAGTCGCCGCGGGCGGCAGCTGTGGCGCTGCTCGTCGCTCTGGGGGTTCTCGCCGCGCTCGTGCTCACCCCGCTGATCGTGATCGCGGGCATCGTCGGACTGATCATCGACCTGCTGGCCCGGCCCCGCCTCGATCGCTGGCCGACCCGCGCGACACTCATCACCATGGCGGTTCCTTTCGGGGCTGCAGTGCGCCTCGCGGTGCGGTGGACACTCGCGCTCCCCTCGGTCTGGCTCGCTGGATCGACCGCGCGGGGGGCGCTCGCCGACAGTGCCCACCGGGTGCGCGGCCGCGAGGTGTCGGTCGGGGTGACCCTGCTCACGACCGCACTCATCACGTCGCTCGCCACCGAGGGCGCGGTCATCGGGGTCGGGATGCTCGTGCCGGGCGACACCCCCATGCTCGCCGCCCGCCTGCTCGCCGTCATCGTGGTGGGGCCGCTCGTTCTGGTCGCCATGACGGTGCTCTACTGCCGGTCGGCCTCGCGCAGTTCGCCCGCACCGGCGCGCGACGCGATCGCCGGGCGCAAGGGTGCGCGCGTCGCGATCGCGGTGGCGCTCTCGCTGCTCGTGCCTTTCGCGGTGGTGGCTACCCCGTCGCCCGCGTTCGCAGCCGCGACAACGGTGACGCTCGCCACCGATCTCACCTCGAGCGTGTTCGGGCAGACCGTCACACTCACCGCCACGGTCGCCGGCAGCCCGCTGCCGACCGGCACCGTGAGCTTCGAAGCTCGCGCGACCGCCGGGCCCAACACCGGCCTCGGGTACTTTCTCGGCTCGAGTACCCTCGACGGCGCGGGTGTCGCCACCCTCACGACGAGCACCCTTCTCGTGGGCGAGTACGATCTGACCGCCCACTACGAGGGCTTCAGCATCTCGGAGCCGAGCACGTCGCCGGCGGTCGACCTCATCGTGCAGCGGGCCCAGCCGACGATTACCGTCACATCCGACCTCGCGAATCCGAGGGCAGGTGACACTGCCGACATCACCGTGACCGTGACCGCCGCATCACCAGGCAGCGGCTCGCCCGCCGGCACCGTGACGCTCACACGGGACGGCACAACCCTCGGCACCGCGACGCTCGCGGGAGGGGTGGGCTTGTTCACGGTGCCCGTCGGCGCGGGCGGCAACCGGCACTTCACGGCCGAGTACTCGGGCGACGAGAGCTTCGCGGCGGGCACGGGCGTGCTCGACATGCTGCTCAGGATTCCCACCACGACGATCGTCGATGGCGACAAGGACCGCAGCGCGACCTACGGCACGAGCCAGACCTACTCGGGCATCGTGACGGCCGAGGACGGGTCCCACCCCAGCGGCACCGTCGAGCTGTGGGTGGGTGGCTCCCCGGTCACCGACGGTGACCTGGTCGACGGCGGCTTCTCCATCACCACCGACCTCATCCCCGTGGGTGTGGTGACCGCCATGACCGCGTGGGTGGTCTACAGCGGCGACGACACCTACGAGGGCAGCGACAGTTCGGGCGCCAGCGACGTCATCAACCTCGAGATGCTCAAGGCGACGTCGGTGCCGCAGCTCACCGTTTCGCCCTCGGTGTTCAGCGTCGGCGACACGGTGACGGTCACCGCGACCCTGGACGACCTCGGCGTCGGGCCCACCGGCTGGGTCACCTTCAGCACGCCGACCGGACCCTCGGGGTCGGCCGTGCCGCTCGGCCTGCCCGTCGCGGTGGCTTCGGCCGCGGCATCCATCAGCTTCGTGGTCGGCTCGGCGACGACGATCGTCAACGCTCACTTCGACGGTGACTCCAACTTCTCCGACACCGACGCGCCGCCGTTCACCCTCACTGCCAACAAGCTCACCGCCACGGTGACACTGGATGACCCGGGCGCGATCCCCTTCGCCACCACGACCGAGCTCGTGGCTCATGTGGCACTGGGCGATGGGCGGGTACCGACCGCAGCGGTGCAGTTCCGCACGAGCGACGGCACGATCTACACCGCAACTCCCGACCCGAGCGGTGTCGCGCGCCTCACGGTGTGCGCGGGCAGTGCCGGCGACTGCGCGTCGGGCATCGCGCTGGGCACCGGTGCCCTCACCATCACGGCCCGCTACCCCGAGACATCGGTCAACGCGCAGGGCGATTCCTCGCCGGTCGACTACACGGTGGACAGGGCGACGACCGTCACGGTGACGACCAACCCGACCAGCGGCATCCAGGGCGGACTCGTCTTCCTCACGGCTACTGTCGCCGCACCGGTCGGGTCGCCGGCGGCATCGCACGGCTCGGTCTCGTTCTACGCCCTCATGCCCGACGGGTCCGGTGGCCACGGCGAGATGTTCCTCGGTCGCGACGACAGCCTCGTCGGTGGCGTTGCCGAGGTGCAGGCCAAGGTCGGAGTGGGCACCGGCGACCTGCAGTGGCCGGTGGACGGCATCATCGCACGCTACCTCCCCGGGGGTGATCCCTACCTTTCGGGTTCGGGAACGACACCGTTCTCGGTGCAGCGCATCTCGCTCGACCTCGATGTTCAGGAGCCCACGGTCGTGCCGGGCCAACCGGCCACCGTGACCGTCACCCTCACGCACGGCCCCGGGGTGTCCAACGACTACACCGAGCGGGTCGCCGTGCTGGTCGACGGCGTGGTGGCCTGCCGGGCGTTCGTGCCGTCGGGCCAGCAGGTCACCAGTTGCCAGGTCGCGGCATCCGCGCTCGCGACCGGGTCGCACGACCTCACCGCATCGTACCCCGGTGACACGGTCTATGTACCGTCGGTGAGCGATCCCGTGACCGTCGGAGTGGGCAAGCGCACCCCGACGCTGGGGGCGAGCGTGCCCCTGCCGGTCACCGCCGGCACGGATGTCACAGTCACCTGGAACGTGTTCGACGCCTCGTCGACCGGCCTCGTGCAGGTCTTCGCCGACGGCACCCAGTGGTGCGAGGTGCTCGCGACAGTGGGCAGTTGCACCGGGCAGTTCGGCAACTCCTCGGCGACGGGCGCCTTGGTGGATGTGCGGGTGCGCTTCCTCGGTGACTCGAGCTGGAATCAGACCGAGCAGATCGTGAAGACCCGAGTGAACATCTGCGCGACCCTCGACGTGTACTCGTCGAACACGGCCCTCGGCACCGTGCGGATCGACACGGCACCGAATTGCGGTGGCACCGGGTACTTGGCGGGCACGACGGTCACGGCGACAGCGCTGCCGATCGCGCCGAACGAACTGGCGGCGTGGAGCAAGCTCGGCGGCAGCGGTCTCATCATCGACGTGACCACCACGAGCGTGACCTGGCTCGTAACCAACGACTCGACGACGTGGGTGCGGGCCGCCAGCTTCCGTCTGCCGTGCTATCCGGTGACCGCGGACGCCGAGGGCGGCGGCATCCGGGTGCTGCCCGCATCGAACTGCACGACGCCCGCCGGCGACGCGGGATGGTCGATCGGCACCGCGGTCGACGTTTACCCCGTCGGCTCCTACTCTCCGGGCTGGGAGGAGAACAACGCGTTTGTCGCGTTCGGCGCGTTGCCGTCCGGGGCGGTGACGAGCACCGATCGGTTCGGCGACTACCGGGCCTCGTTCATCGTGACCGGAGCCACCGTCATCCCCGCCACGTTCGGTCCGCAGTGCCGGGTCGTGACCGTCGTCACCGCACCGGCGAGCCCCGGCGACACGACCGCAGTCAGCACGCCGCAGAATTGCGAGTCGCACGCGGTGGACGGTTTCACGCGGGACAGCCGGGTGACCGTCACCGCGGCATCCGGCGACCCGAACCTGGTGATCGCAAGCTGGTCGGTCGATGGCGTGGTGCAGCCGTCACTCGGTCGAGCGCCGACGGCAACGATTGTCGTGGGAGCCCGACCCCCGGTCGTCACGGCGAACTTCGTGTACTGCTATCCGTTGAACCTGAACCTCGACTCGGTGGATCTCGGCGGCCGAGAGGTGGGTCGCATCAACGTCACCGGTGCGGCGAACTGCCCCGACGGCAGCAAGCGGTACCTCCCGGGTACCGCGCTGACACTCACCCCCGAGGTGCTGGTCGATGGGGCGTCCTTCCGGGGCTGGGATCCTGCCGACACGCTCAACTACCTGCCGCCGAGCGGAGGCACGGGAGTCATCACCCGGGCCGCCAAGGAGATCGTCATCGCGGCCAACACGGTCGTCTATGCCGGGTTCTATCTCGCGAGCTCCTGCTCCCGCATCCAGCTGGTCGGTAGACAGACCGGCATCGTCAGCTTCCCGAACACCGGGTGCGGTCCCGGGTACTACCTCGACCTGCAGAAGCAGGAGGCCGCTCGCAGTGGAGTCACCGGAGCCGAGGCGCTGCACGCGTTCAAGATCCGGAGCGCGTTGAACACGAGCGTGCCTGCGAACGTGGACATGGATGTGTACCTGAGCATTCGCGGTGGAGATGCGAAGAACTGCTTCGGCGTGCAGGATCCGGGCATCGCGAGTTCGGAGTGGAAGACCTTCGGTCCGCTCGCGCGCCCGACCGACTCGTGCGACATCGGCGGGGACATCGCGGTGTGGGCGGAAGCCTGCCAGACGGTGACACCGACGGTGAAGTTCATCTCCAACGGTGTGGTCTGGGGCCGCCAGGACGTCCCCCGAATCATGTACCTGAAGAACGCCGTCGGCCAGATCACGGCCTTCGACACGACCGGGTTCGACTTCGTGCAGTCGGCGGCCGTGCAGGTCGAAGGCACCGGGGATGACATCGAGCTCCTCTACGACGAGCTCGATCCCGGGCCGTGCAAGGAGGCTGGCAATGCCTTCCCGGCCGGGCGTGACATCGCGATCTACCCCATGACCCCCGCCACCGGCATCGTCTTCGACGGCTGGGAGAACGCGACGGCAGATGGCAGCCTGCTCAAGAGCATGCCGCTGGTGCGCACCACCATCGAGCAGCGCAAGCTGATCGTGACGGCCTCCTACTCGGTGACCTGTTTCCACCTCACCCTGGGTGCGGGCATCTCGGTGAATGGTGACGCACCGTGGTGCCCGGGGACCGATCCCTCGGAGAGTATGTTCATCGCGGGTACCGCCGTGCAGTTGCGGGCGGACGCTTCGCGCGATGGCAAGGGTCTCGAGGGCCTGCTCGGCGATTTCGTGCACAGCCAGGTCTGGGAGGACGACACCACCAAGGAGATGTTCGGTTACGCCTACATGGACGGCGACAAGAACGTGCGCGGGGACTACCCGAGCGCCGCACAGTACCAAGGCCGCCGTCTGGCCCAAGCAGGCAAGTACATGGTCGGTTTCGTGGCGGTCGCCGCCCCCATCTTCATCGGGATGGCGTTCCCGCCGGCGGGCATCCTCTTCGCCGGGTTGGCTGCGGGAGCCGGAATCTCGAGCCTCATTCCCGGCGGTGGCAAGGCGGCCGCGTTCTTCGACCTGCTCAATCCGACCAACATCACCCAGTGTGCGGCGCAGTGGGCTTTCAACAATCCCGGCAAGCCCACCGTCGGTCCCAATGCTCCCGCCATCGTCGCCACCACCCTGACCATCAGCAAGATCGTCAGGAGCAAGGATGTGCTGACGGCACCGATCGCCGACCTCGCCTCGATTCCGCTCATCGGCAGCAAGCTGCCCAAGGCGCTCGGCAACCTGCCTGGCGGGCTGAGCCTGTCGGTCGGTGCGGCGTCGTTCGGGTACGGCATCTACGACGCAGGTGTGGGCAATGCCGACCTCGGGCCGCAGACCATTGAGCAACTCAACGACACCGGTACGATCACCCGCTGCCTTGACGAGCAGTGGCGCTACGCGCAGCCGAACCTCAATGCGCCGTCGGCGCCGGCCGTGGGCGACTAGCTTCGCGAGCCCCGGGTAGGGACTCCGGGTCCACCACCGTCGCCAGCGGCCGAGCAGGATCCGAGAAGCGCGGCCCGCCGCCGCTGCGTACGCTCAGGGGAGAGTCATCCCGAATGGAGGAATCGTGCGCAAGGTCATAGATTTCGTCGATGTCTCACCAGAAGGCCTCGAGTCGAGCCCCGTGGCCGACGCGCTCGCCGGACTGCGAGCCAACGAGGCGCGCTACTACAAGAACAAGTACGATCACGACTTCGCCGTCGCACCAGCGGCCGACGAGCCCGAGACCCTCGCGTACGTCACGCGGGTTCTGGCCGAGGAGCGCGACATCGTTATCGGGTCACCGCCCCTCGAGGTCACGATGTTCCAGGTCGAAGACCTGCGCATGGCCTACGTGTTCTACCAGTCGGGGTTGGCCATCAACGTGATGTACGGCCTCGAACCCGGCGGCAAGCGGGCTGTCGGCTTCAAGCTGTCCGAGGGCATGGATGTTCCTGAGGAGCTCGAGACCCGATTCAAGTTCGCGCGACAGAAGTCGAAGCTGGCGGGCGTCATCCGTGGATCATTCTTCGTCATCAAGGGCGAGTACTAGGGCTCTTGTGCCTCGGGGTGCGCGGCCCGATGATGGCCGCATGCAATCACTCACCGAGTATCTCGCCGACACACCTGAGCCCGCGCGCGCACGTCTCACCGCGCTGCGCGGCCGCACTCTCGCGCTCGTACCCGACGCCGAAGAGGGCCTCAGCTACGGGATGCCCGCTCTGCGTTATCGAGGTCGGCCCCTGATCAGCGTGATGGCGACCAAGGCCGGCTACTCACTCTTCCCCTTCAGCGCGGAGGTCGTCGCCGGCGTGATCGGGGGCTTGCACGGATTCCCGTCCACCAAGGGCGGGATCAAGTTCACCGAGGAGCACCCGCTGCCCGACGAGGCGTTCGATCGCATCGTGCTGGCGCGCCGCGAGGAGATCGACGCGGCGCTCGACGGGCGTTCAGATTCGCGGGGTTAGCCTGTGGACATGAGCCCCCAGCACGATCCCAGTGACCTCATGTCCGCCGAGGCCGAACTGCACCGCATCGACCACACGGCGACGATCTGGTTCGCCGCCGCCCTCATCGCCGTTGCCCTACCTCTCACGGGCCTCCTCATCTCCGGATGGCGCCCCGCCGACCTCACGCCCGTCGCGGCCGCCTTCTGGTGGGCCGGCGCCATCGTGGGCATCATCGGACTGTCCGCGATCGGCTACGCGGGATGCCCGATCTACTGGGGCAGCGTGCTCACCGCACACCTGCAGAAGTCGATCGCCATCCGGGCGGGGCTGGCGATGCTGCTCATCGGATCGTTCGTGGCGATCTCGGCTGTGCTCGGGGGCTGACGCTTCAGCCGGCGGCGAGCTCCACGAGCGCCTGCGTGGTGCGCAGGTTGCGCGCCGTGCCGGCCACTCCCAGCGATCTGAGAAGGCGATCGAGGTTCAGCACTGCGCGGCCCATTCCGTCGGCGAACCTGAGGTGGAGCTCGCGCCCGGCGAGCTGCCACTCGTCGTCGCCGGTGGGGACGTTCGCCGCGGCATCCAGAGCCCCGGCCGCTGGCGTCGCAGTGAGGAAGGTGATGTACGAGAACTTCGGGTCGACGACCTCGAACGGATGCGCCGCGAGGGCCGCCGACACCTCCGCCGGTGTGCGGGAGATCACCTCGCGCACGAAGCCGTACCTCTCCGTGATCGCCGCCTCGACGGCGCGATCGAACCGTGCGGCGTCGCCCGGGACATCGAGCACGGCATTGCCCGACGCGATGTAGGTGCGCACGCTCTCGCCACCGAGCTCGGCCAGCAGCGCACGGAATTCCGCCATGGGCAGGGTCGCGCCGCCCACGTTCACCGCACGCACGAACAGGATGCGTGTGCTCACCGCAGCGGCACTCCCACGTCGCTGCCGCCCTCGAAGGTGACACGATCGCCCATCTGCACGATCGTCGGGGCGCCGATGAACCCGCCCGCGAAGAGCGCCATGCCCTGGGTGAACAGCGGTGACTGCTCGATGAGCGATTCGGGCACGAAGCCGAAGATCGAGGCGAGCTCGTGCAGGTCGATGGGTGAGCTCATCTTCATGAGGGCGAGGTTGTCGCACTGGGAGATGATGCCCGGGTGCACCTTCGACGGGCGTTGGGTCGACAGCAGCAGCCACAGCCCGTACTTGCGACCTTCGGCGGCGATGCGGATGATCTGCTCGCGCACCGCGCGACCGAGCGGGCTGTCGAGGTCGGGGGAGCAGAGGTTGTGGGCCTCGTCGATGACGATGAGCACGGGTCGGCGCTGCTCGCGGCGGGTCCACAGGTCGTCGAGCACCGAGAGCGCGACGACGAGAGGCTCCTCGGCGTAGCGGAATCCGCCGAGGTCGAGCACCGTGGCATCCGGTCGGGTGTCGATGATCTCGGTGGCTGCTGCCCGCTCGCCGGCCCAGAGCCCCCAGTCGTCGAGGGCGAGATTCTCGACGCGCTCGGCGAGGGCATGGTGCACCGGGTCGCCGGACTCCTGCAGGCGCTCGACGATGCTGCGCTCGTCGTTGATGGGGTAGCGCTCCTGCAGGTGCAGCAGGGCGTTGTACTCGGCTCGGTCATCGAGAGGGTCGAGTCGCAGCAGGGCCGCCTTTATGGGGAACGGCAACGCCGAGAACCGCACCCGCAGCGAGTCGTCGCGGTCGCCCGGTCGCAGCACCCGGATGTCGCGGCCCTCAAGCGCCGCCGCCGTGCTACCGCCCGCGGCCTCAGGCCGCACCTCGCCGAGCCGCACGAAGTCGGCGTTGGGGTCAAGGATCACCACAGGCAAACTCGTGTGCGCGAGTATCTGCTCCAGCACCACGCCGAGGGCGTAGGTCTTGCCCGATCCGCTCTGGCCGCACCAGAAGGTGTGGCGGTTGAAACGCTGAGCGTTCAGTTCGGCGATATCGCCCGAATCGACGACGGTGCCGATCGGCAGGGTGGCTGGCATGGCTCGATGGTATCGGGGCGATACCGCAGTTCTGAGTCGCGCCCGACGCTGGTATAGTTTTCAGGTTGGCTTCTCGTCGGGCCAGCAGATGCGCCCGTAGCTCAGCGGATAGAGCAATTGACTACGGATCAATAGGCCGGGGGTTCAAATCCCTCCGGGCGCACCATTCGATCGAACCACCCATCCGGCAGCCCGGTGGCTCGTTCGATCGCCGCCAGGTCGCGTGCCTTGGGTACTGATCTGCCGCCGACCCATCGGCTGATGGTGTCGCGGCTAGCTCCGATTGCGTCACCGAGCTCTGAGTAGTTCATCTCGGCGAATCGCATTGCTCGCCAAATGCATTCCGGGAGCTCGATTGTCGGGCTCGCCTCAGTTGTGATCCTCATGCCGATCACTCTAGCGCGCTGGATAACGCATATGCGAGACACGCCGCGCCGGTTATCGCGCTGGATAACGCATATGCCCCACACTCCGCGTATGGAGTCATTGCAGCTGATCGGCACAACCGAGGCCGCCAAGCGCCTCGGTAAGCACCGCAGCACGGTCGTGCGCTGGGCGAGGAACGGCATCCTGCCATTCGTCGTCGAGGTGCCTGGCTATCGCGGTGACTTCCTGTTCGATCCGGCCTCGGTTGAGGCCCTACGGGAAGGCAAGGCAGCATGACGAAGACGATTGACCTGGACACTCTGGTGTTGGCGAAGGGTGGGCACGGCAGTATCGAGCAGGGTGCGTGCCTGCTGGAGGCGGCGTCGTACATCGCGGGCGAGCGGTGGTCTGACCAGCCTCAGTGCGTGTCGGTGGTGCTCGGTGCGTTCGGCCGGCGGCTGAACGACAACTGCACTGACGAGGAGCGGCAGCAGCTGAAGCCGTTCATCCCTAGGCTGCTCAACACAGCCGACGACGGCAAGGATGCCGCTCGCGCGTTCCTCGCCGCTGACTGGCTCGTGCGTGACGCGCTCCCGCGTCTGCTGGAGACGTTCGGGCGAGCCGAGGAGGCTCAGCAGCTGAGGGCGCTCGCAGCGATCACCGACCGTGCCACCGACAAGGCAGCGCGTCCCGTGGTGCAGGCGATCCGCACCCTATCGTACGCCGGGGCCGCAGGGGGCGCCTTGGCCGCCGGCGCCGCCGGGGCCGCCGGGGACGCCTGGGCCGCCGGGGACGCCTGGGCCGCCGGGGACGCCTGGGCCGCCGGGGACGCCGGGGACACCTGGGACGCCGATCGCAAGTCGATCGAGATGCTGCTCGATGCCTCGCTGACGCCTGCCGCGTTCCGTTCGGCGCTGCGCGTCCACGTGCGTGAGGCGATCTTGTCGCGCTGGGCACCTGCTGCTGTCGAGTCGCGTGCCTCGGCGATCGCTCTGTTCGACCGGATGATCGACGCCGCGTAGATGCGTCGTCGTGCTAGCTGGCGGTCTGTCCCGGCGTCACCCACGCCGGGACAGGTCCTGCCTGCCCTGATTATCTTCGCGATCGGCCTCGGCATCCTGTCGTGGCTGGTCGCCTACCACCTCTGGGGAGGTCTGCTGTGACTGAGGGCAACCTCGTGCGACGGCTGCTGCCGTTCGAGCGCAACTTTGTCCAGCTGCCTAACGGCTGGATGCGCGACGAGCGTCTCAGCTGGGCTGCTCGTGGCCTGCTGGCCAATCTCATGACCCACGAGCCCTCGTGGACGGTGAGCATCACCGCGCTGGCCAAGGCCTCACCACAGGGCACTGAGGTGGTCCGCACCGCCGTCGCACAGCTGGAGCAATTGGGCTACCTCGTGCGCCGACCGTCCCGGATCGGCAAGCCCGACAACTGGGAAATCTGCGACCCCTCGGGCCTCTACGAGCCCGCTCTGATCGGCTACCAGGAGGCCCGCCAGCCTGTGGATAACCTACCCCTCGGGAAACCCGACCCCTCGGGAAACCCGACACGTAACCCCTCGGGAAACCCGACGACTATAAGAACACTAGTTAAGAACAATCAAGTACCAGCGCAACCACAGCAGCGCAGACCCCAACCTGTGGATAACTCGGACGCCTCCGGCGGCTCCCACCAGCCCGCTGACGCGATGGTGCAGACCTGCTCGCACGGTCACCCGATCATCGGCCACAGTGGTGGTGGAGTGCCCTTCTGCTCGATCGGGTGCCCTCCCGTGGAGGTGCCAGCATGAGCCTGACCATCCACCAGGCGAAGTCTCGACTGCTCATGCTCGCTCAGGTCTGCAGCGAGGAAGGGCAGCAGTGGCCGAGAGGCCGTCAGCGCGCCGAGCTCACTCACACGTCGATCCAGCTGGCCTACCTCGCCCGCTCGATCGAGCGTCAGCCCATGCCAGTCGTCGAGAGCTTCATCAGCAGCACCATCGACCTCGTGGCACCGATGGCGGCCGCGAGAGCCTTCGCTGGGGTGCACCGTGGCTGAGGTGCTGGAGTCGTTCGATCAGGCTGCCGGGGATCACCCGCAGTCGTCTCAGGTCAGCTGCATGGCCGAGTACGAGCTCCACGGCTACCGGTGGCTGTGCATGCTCCCGATCTTGCACGGCGGCGACCACGTCTCCTGGGCGTTCAGGTGGCCGCGATGACCAACCAGTGCAACGCCCGCGACGGTGGATACACGTGTGAGCGCTCTCGTGGCCACGAGGGCTGGCACCGTGCCGAGCTCGGCAAGCCCGACCCTCAGCATGGCGTCGCCATCATGGCCGGCAGCGACGAGAAGACCCTAGCCGCAGCGGTGGTGAGCTGGTCATGACCGCACACCACCGCTCGCCCGAATGGCAGCGCACAGTCCGAGCCAACCGGTCGAAGATCGCCGCTACACTCCCGGCCCGATGCATCGACTGTGGTGGAGCCATCCGCCCCGGCGATCGCTGGCAGGTCGGCCACCGAATCCCCGTGGTCGTGGCTAAGGCGCAGGGATGGACCACAGCCCAGATCAACGACCTCTCGAACCTCGGCCCCACCCACGCCAAGGCACCAGGTCAGCGAGCCTGCAACCAGATCGCAGGCGGGAAGCTCGGCGCCAAGAAGACGCAGGCCAAGGCTGCAGCCAAGCGAGAGACCACGAAGAGGATGCCGTCATGGTGAGCCCCGGCGATCGTGTGTACTGGCGCACGCGAGACGGTGAGGACCGCACGGGCATCGTGACAGACGTGGGCAATGGCAGCACGTCGAGCACTGGTGACCCTCTCTGCTCCGTCGTAGATGACGAAGGCTGGACTCGTCATGCTCGTGGTTCGCAGCTGAGCCTCGACGCTCCCACCGATCGGCTGTGGTGATCATGGCTCGCCCTCGCGGAACGTACACGACGCAACAGCACCAGGACACGGCCCTTTTTGACGTTGGGCTCAAAACCCCCGCCGTAGGCAGTATCGA
>Ga0102832_1000238_pt1 | contig 126742 bp, 114 predicted proteins | sample EBPBio282013_DNA_FD_88942 | JGI IMG/M metagenome (GOLD analysis project Ga0102832, IMG submission 88942) | Wastewater treatment Type I Accumulibacter community from EBPR Bioreactor in Madison, WI, USA - Reactor 2_5/28/2013_ DNA (Illumina Assembly) | ecosystem: Engineered > Bioreactor > EBPR >... | reverse complement strand
TCCTTGGCGGCTATTCCTTCGGGGCCGAAGGCGTGCATTCCGCCGAAGTGATCGGCACCGCCGGTATCGAAAAAGCGATGGATGCCCGGCTGCGCGATCCCGCCCAGGGCGGCGAACCCCTGCAACTGTCGATCGACCTGACCGTTCAGGCCACGGTGGAAGAGGTGCTTCAGGCCGGGATCACCGCGCTGAACGCCAAGGGCGGTGCTGCCATCATCATGGATGTGAACACCGGCGAGATCATCGCCATGGCCTCGGCCCCCACATTCGATCCCAATGACCGGCCGGTGCCGCTGGTGTCGAAGGATGCCGAACCGTCGGACAGCCCGCTGTTCAACCGCGCGGTGCAGGGCGTCTATGAACTCGGCTCCACCTTCAAGATCTTTGCCGCCGCTCAGGCGATGGAACTGGGCCTCGTCAACCCCGACACCATGGTCGACGCCAATGCGCCGATGACCTGGGGCAAGCACAGGATCAAGGAATTCGAAGGCAAGAACTATGGTCCGCTCCTGTCGGTCAGCCAGGTCATCGCCAAATCCTCCAACGTCGGAACCGCGCATATCGCGCTGATGATCGGCGGCGAACGGCAGCAGGCATTCCTCAAGGAAATGGGCCTGTTCGACCCCTCGCCAGTGGAACTGATCGAGGCGCCCTATGCCAAGCCGATCGTGCCGAAACGCTGGCCCGACATCACCACGATCACCGTGAGCTACGGCCATGGCATCGCGGCAAGCCCGCTGTCGCTGGCCACGGCCTATGCCACCATCGCCAATGGCGGCATCAAGGTGACGCCGACGCTGCTCAAACGGACCGAGCCGATGGAAGGCGCCCGGGTGATGCGCCCCGAAACCGCCGCCGAAGCGGTCAAGATGCTGCGCCGCGTGGTGACCGAGGGCACCGCCTCGCTGGGCGAGGTGCCGGGTTACAATGTGGCGGGCAAGACCGGAACGGCGGAAAAGGTGGTCAACGGGCGCTATTCGAAGGAAAAGAACTTCAACGCCTTCCTCGCCGCCTTCCCGATGGACGATCCCCAGTATCTGGTGCTGACCATCATCGACGAACCGAAGATGGAAGGGTCCACCCGTTCGGCCACGGCCGGCTTCACTGCCGCGCCGATGGTGTCCAACGCCCAGACGGTGTCGCTGCGCTTCCAGAGCACCTGGCCCGCCAAGGACATCTTCCACGAGTACGCGCAAGACTTCGCCAAGAAGGTCAACGACATGGCCGGCAACCGGCTGAAGATCGAGGTGCTGCCCGCCGGCGCCGTGGTGCCGGCCTTCCAGCTGCTGGACGCGGTGAACAAGGGCACGCTCGACGGCGGCCACGGCGTGGTGGCCTACCACTACGGCAAGAACTCGGCGCTGGCGCTGTGGGGCAGCGGCCCGGGCTACGGCATGGACCCCAACATGCTGCTGTCGTGGCACTACTACGGCGACGGCGAGAAGCTGCTGCAGGAGATCTACAAGGCCACCAACATGGACGTGGTCTCGTTCCTGTACGGCCCGATGCCGACGCAGCCCTTCGGCTGGTTCAAGAAGCCGGTGGCCAACCTGGAGCAGATGAAGGGCATCAAGTTCCGCACCGTCGGCCTGGCGGTGGACATCTACACCGAGCAGGGCGCCGCGGTGAACCCGCTGCCCGGCGGCGAGATCGTCGCCGCGCTCGACCGCGGGCTGATCGACGCGGCCGAGTTCAACAACGCCAGCTCCGACCGCGTGCTGGGCTTCCCCGACGTGGCCAAGAACTGCATGCTGCAAAGCTTCCACCAGAGCACCGAGCAGTTCGAGATCCTGTTCAACAAGGCCAAGTACAACGCGCTGGCGCCCGACCTGAAGAAGATCATCGACTACGCGGTGGAAGCCGCCAGCGCCGACATGAGCTGGAAGGCGATCGACCGCAACAGCAAGGACTACATCGAGCTGAAGAAGGCCGGCATCAACTTCTTCAAGACGCCCGACGCCATCCTGCGCAACCAGCTCGACGTGTGGGACAAGGTGTGCACGAAGAAGAGCGCCGAGAACCCGCTGTTCAAGAAGGTGCTCGACAGCCAGAAGGCCTTTGCCCAGCGCGCCGGCGCCTGGCAGAACGACTACCTGGTCGACTTCCGCATGGCCTACAACCACTACTTCGGCCGGAAGTAGGCTCAAGCCTCGCAGCGGCGTCGCGGCTTCGCCGCTCACCTTCAAGCGGGCACCGCCAGCGGACCGGCAGCGCCGGATCCGCGGCGCGGGCCTGACGCTCAAGTTCCATGCAACGCATCCTGCACACCGCCGAGAGCATCAGCACCTGGGTCGGCAAGGCCTTCGCGTGGCTGATCGTCGCGCTGATGCTGCTGGTGGTGGTCGAGGTCTTCAAGCGCTACGCGCTGAACATGCCCACCGCCTGGGTGTTCGACGCCAGCAACATGCTCTACGGCACGCTGTTCATGATGGCCGGCGCCTACGCGCTGGCGCACGACGCGCACGTGCGCGGCGACTTCCTCTACGGCCGCTTCAAGCCGCGCACGCAGGCGGCGCTGGACCTCGTGCTGTACGTGGTGTTCTTCCTGCCCGGCATCGCCGCGCTGACCTGGAGCGGCTGGACCTATTTCCGCGAATCGTGGGCCATCCACGAGACCACCTTCAACGCCACGCCGCTGCCGATCTACCCCTTCAAGTTCATGATCCCGCTGGCCGGCGCGCTGGTGCTGATGCAAGGCCTGTCGGAGATGCTGCGCTGCGTGCTGTGCCTGCGCACCGGCGTCTGGGCCGAGCGGCTGAAGGACGCCGAGGAGATCGACGTCGTCGAGCAGCAGCTTGCCTCCAGCGAGCACGTCGACGACGAGGCGCGCCGCCAGGCGATCGAGCGCGCCAAATCCATCGACGACGACGCGCGCCAGCGCAGCGCGGGAGGAACGTCGTGAGCCGCCGGGCCGAGCGCCGGGCCGCTCCCAAGCCGGCCCGCATCCCCTCGGGGGATCGGCCGATGGACTCATCGGACGAGGGGCTCCATGTCTAATGCGGCGCTGGGCATGACGATGCTGAGTCTCATCGTCGTCGTCATCATGCTCGGCTTTCCGACGGCGTTCACGCTGATGGGGCTGGGCATGCTGTTCGGCTTCGTCGCCTTCTACGATCCCGCGCAGCCCTGGCTGGACAACCGCGTCTTCGACCTGATGGTGCAGCGCGCCTTCGGTGCGATGAACAACGACACGCTGCTGTCGATTCCGCTGTTCGTGCTGATGGGCTACGTGATGGAACGCGGCGCGCTGGTGGACAAGATGTTCCACAGCGTGCAGCTCGCGTTCCGCCGGCTGCCGGGCTCGCTGGCCGTCACCACGCTGGTGATCTGCACCTTCTGGGGCATCGCCAGCGGGCTGGTCGGCGCGGTGGTGGTGCTGATGGGCGTGATCGCGATGCGGCCGATGCTCAACGCCGGCTACGACGTGCGGCTGGCCTCGGGCGTCATCACCGCCGGCGGCACGCTGGGCATCCTGATCCCGCCTTCGGTGATGATCATCGTCTACGCCGCGGTGGCCGGGCAAAGCGTGGTCAAGCTGTACGCGGCGGCGATGTTCCCCGGCTTCTTCCTGGCCTTTCTGTACCTGGTGTACGTGATCGGTTGGGCGCTGCTCAACCCCAAGGTCGCGCCCAAGCTGCCGCTGGACCAGCAGCGCGCCCCCGTCTCGCCCTGGGTGGCGCACCTGGCGGCGCAGTATTCGCCGCGCCTGCTGGGCGGCCTGCTGCTGGCGCTGCTGGCGCCCAGCCGCGCGCTGGCGCACCGGCGCGGCAACGCGCCCGGCGACCGCAGCATCGGCTACGGCCTGCTGCTGCGCTCGCTGCTGACGGCGCTGGCGCCGGTGTGGCTGGCGCTGGTCTGCCTGGGCTCGGCGTGGTGGTACGTGACGATCTACTCGCAGAAGGTCGACGAGCCCTCGGCGCCACCGGCCGCGGTGTCGGCCGCGCTGTCCGCACCCTCAGGCCCGGCCGCACCGCCCGCCGCCGGCGGGCTGCAGGAACCGCCTGGCGCCGGGCGCGCCAGTGGCGGCCTGCAAGAGCCGCCGGGGGCCGGTGGGCTGCAAGCGCCGCCCAGCGCCGGCGGCCTGCAGGAGCCGCCTGGCGCCAGCCGTTCAAGCGGCGGCTTGAAAGAACCGCCCGGCGCCGCGCCCGATGCTGCGCCGGCGCGCGAAGATACGCTGCAGCGCATGGGCGACGGCCCGGCCGAGGTGCACCACCCGGACGCCGTGCCGCAGGCCTTCTACAGCGGCTTCTGGATCACCTGCGCCTTCGTGCTGGCGCTGCTGGCCTGGTACTACTGGCACTTCGACGCCGAGCAGTACGAGATCCTCTCGATGCTGGTGTCGTCGGTCGCGCCGCTGGGCATCCTGACGCTGGTGGTGCTGGGCGTCATCCTGTTCGGCATCACCACGGCCACCGAAAGCGCCGCGGTCGGCGCCGCCGGCGCCTTCATCATGGCCTTCCAGGCGCGCACGCTGACCTTCCAGCGCATCAAGGAAGCCGTGTTCCTGACCGCCAAGACCACCGCGATGGTGTGCTGGCTGTTCGTCGGCTCGGCGCTGTTCTCGGCGGTGTTCGCCATCCTCGGCGGCCAGGCGCTGGTCGAGCAGTGGGTGATGAAGCTCGACCTGACGCCGCTGCAGTTCATGCTGCTGTCGCAGGCCATCATCTTCGTGCTGGGCTGGCCGCTGGAATGGACCGAGATCATCGTGATCTTCGTGCCCATCTTCCTGCCGCTGCTGCAGCACTTCCAGATCGACCCGCTGCTGTGGGGCACGCTGGTGTTCGTCAACCTGCAGGCGGCCTTCCTGTCGCCGCCGGTGGCGATGTCGGCCTTCTACCTGAAGGGCGTGTCGCCGCCGCACGTCACGCTGAACCAGATCTTCGCCGGCATGATGCCGTACATGCTGATCGTCATCCTGTGCATGGTGTTCATGTACCTCTGGCCGGGGATGACCGTGTGGCTGCCGAACTACCTGTACGGGCGCTGACGAGCGGCGCATCCCCTCGGGGACCGGTCGCCGCAGGCGACCAGGGGGAGAGGCGGCGTCAGCGCCCTGAGCCCGATCCGGCTCTGCCGGTCGGGCTCAGCAGCCCCCTCGGGGGGCGGCCGCCCCAGCGGCCGGGGGCGGTCATTTCGCGAAGGACTGGCCGAAAGCAAACACCGAGTTGGGCGCGCGGCTGCGCGTCGGCTGCGGCACCGGCGCCGGGGCGGGCGTTACGCTGCGGCGCGGCAGCGCCGGCTCGGCGATGACCGCGGCCGTGCCGCCGCGGCTGCGGTGGTCGTCGACGAGTTGCTGCAGCGGCACCGCCGCCATGTGGCGCAGCATCACCTGGTCCAGCTCGGCCCACAGGTCGCGGGTGAGTTGCAGGCGCTCGCCTTCGTCGCCGCCGGTCTCGTCTTCCACCGCGGCCACGATGTCGGCCACCGAGATCTCCGGCGCGCGCCGGCCCAGCGTGTAGCCGCCGCCGGGGCCGCGCGTGCTGTCCACCAGCCCGGCGCGGCGCAGCCGGCTGAACAACTGTTCCAGGTACGACAGCGACACGCCCTGGCGGCCGGCGATCAACGCCAGCGCCACCGGTCCGGAACGCTCGCGCAGGGCCAGGTCGATCAGGGCCTGGACGGCAAAACGGCTCTTCGTGCTCATGCGCATGGTGACTCTCCTGCGAAGCGGCCAGCAACGGTGCTGACCGTGGGGACTTTAGGGACCGCATGACCTCGCGTAAATTCGAACGTTTGGCGCTATCACTTCGGGAAACTCGAAGCGAAAAGAATGAACTTCAAGCACCTCCATTACTTCTGGGCGACCGCCCACGCCGGCGGCATCGTGAAGGCCGGCGAGCAGCTCCACACCTCGCCGCAAACGCTGTCCGGCCAGATCAAGCTGCTCGAAGATCGATTGGGGCGCAAGCTGTTCCGCAAGAGTGGGCGCAAACTTGAGTTGACCGAGGACGGCCGCGTCGCGCTCGGCTACGCCGACGACATCTTCCAGCTCGGCAGCGAGCTGGAAGCCACGCTGCGCGAGCGGCGCAAGGCCCGCCGGTCGATCGACTTCCGCGTCGGCGTGGCCGATTCGGTGGCCAAGACGGTGGTCTACCGGCTGCTCGAGCCGGCGCTGCAGCTCGACGACCCGGTGCACCTGGTGTGCAGCGAAGGGAGCTTCGCGGAACTGCTGGGCCAGCTGGCGCTGCGCCGGGTGGACCTGGTGATCGCCGACGAGCCGCTGACGCGCCGCGTCAGCATCAAGGCCTTCAACCACCCGCTGGGGCGCTCGACGATGAGCTTCTTCGCCACCGCGGCGGTGCGCGCCGGGCTGCGCGGCGGCTTTCCGCAGTGCCTGGACGGCGCGCCGATGCTGATCCCCGGGCCGGCCTCGTCGGTGCGCGCGCCGTTCGACGCCTGGCTGTCGCGGCTGCGGCTGCTGCCGCGCGTGGTGGGCGAGTTCGACGACCTGGCGCTGATGGCCACCTTCGGCCGCGAAGGGCGCGGCGTGTTCGTCTCGCCCACCGCGCTGGAGATCGAGACCGAGGCCTTGCACGGCGTGCAGACCATCGGCCGCGCCGACGAGCTGGTGGAGGAGTTCTACGCGATCTCGGTCGAACGCCGCATCAGCCACCCCTGCGTGGTGGCCATCACGACGGCAGCGCGCGTCAAGCTGTTCGAGCCGATCGGCCACGCCACCGGGCATTGAGCGCCGGCGCCGCGCGCCGCGCCGCGCCTGGCCACTGCGGCCCGCCGCCGTTCGTCGGCAGCGCCGGCAGACTGTGGCCGCCAGGCTGCAGGGCGTCGGCCGCCGCTCGCGCAGCGGCCGGCGGCCTGCGTACAGTGCCGGCCAGACCGATCCCCCGCCGAGCCACCGATGCCTTCCGCCTCCACCCTGCCGCCGCCCTGGGCCGAGCGCTGGCAGCGCCTGTCGACGGCCTTCCTGCGGGCCTTCCACCGCTACGCCAACTGGCTGGTGAGCATCAGTTGGAAGCGCTTCATCGTGCTGTCGCTGGCGCTGCTGATCATCGCGGCCATCCTGTCGGAGCTGCCGCCCTTCAGCTGGCGGGTGACCGAGACCATCGAGGACAGCGGCGCCACGCCGGCAGTCACCTCGAAAGCGCCGAAGGCGCCGAAAGCGCCGAAGACGCCGCAGGCGTCGACCGGCCCGCAACCGCCGCCAGCGCCTGACGCGCCGGCGCCGCCTTCCGACGGCACGCAGATCATCATCGGCGGCAAGCCGGTGTTCAAGATCGATGCCCCGGCCAGCGGCGCCGATGCCGGCAAGGGCGTGGACATCTCGATCGACGAGCGCGGCATCCGCATCAAGCGGCGCAGCGCGGCGCCGGCCGACGCGGCGTCGGCGGCCTCGGCGGCGGCGGCCGCAGCCGCTTCGGCCGCGTCGGCGGCTTCGGCGGCGGCCAGCCGGGCCGCGGCCAGCGCCGACGAGGGCGAGGTGCGCATCCCGCTGGCCCGCGGCGTCGACCGCGAGACCGCGCGCGAAGCGCTGAAAGATGCCCGCGAGGCGATCGAGGATGCGCTGCGCAGCAAGCGCGAGGCCGCCGAAGAAGCCGCCCAGGCCGCGCGCGAAGCCGAGCGCGATGCCCGCGAGGCCGAGCGCGACGCGCGCGAAGCCATCGCCGAGGCCGGCTCGATCGTCGTCAGCCCCAGCGGCCGCATCAAGCGCACGCGCAAGGTGCACTGGGGCGACTTCCTGACCGACCTGGCGCTGGTCTGGATCCTCGCCTCGGCCATCGTCAAGGCCACCTACAAGGGCCGCATCCAGGCCGAGGTGAAGGCCGCGCAGGCCACCGAGACGGCCGAGGCCGAATCGCTCAAGCGCCAGGTGGTCGAGGCGCGCATGGCGGCGATGCAGGCGCAGGTGGAGCCGCATTTCCTGTTCAACACGCTGGCCTCGATCGACCACCTGATCGAGACCGACCCGCAGCGCGCCAGCCAGATGCAGAAGAACCTGATCGCGCTGCTGCGCGCCAGCATGCCGACGATGCGCGAGGCCAATGCCGACGGCGCCGGCAACGGCCTGCGCGACCTGGCGCGCGAGCTGCAGGTGATCCGCCCCTACCTAGAGATCCTGAAGGTGCGCATGGAAGAGCGGCTGGCCACGCAGATCGACGTGCCCGACGGCCTGCTGTCGGCCGAGTTCCCGCCGATGATGCTGCAGACCCTGGTCGAGAACGCCATCAAGCACGGCCTGGAGCCCAAGGCCGAGGGCGGCACGCTGGCCGTCAAGGCCGAGATCGTGCACGGCAAGCTGCAGGTGACGGTGGCCGACACGGGCCTCGGCTTCAGCAAGGCGGCCACCGCCGGCACCGGCGTGGGGCTGGCCAACATCCGCGAGCGGCTGCAGCTTCTCTACGGCCCCAAGGCCGCGCTGGCCATCGCCGAGAACCCCGGCGGCGGCACGCGCGTGAGCATCACCGTGCCCTACCGCAGCGTGGCGGCCGAAGCCGCGGCCTGACGTGCCGTGTCAGACCAGCGCCGCGATCGCCGCGCCCATCTGCGGGGTGCTGGCGCTGCCGCCGAGGTCGCGCGTGACCGGGCCGCGCGGGCCCTGGGCCAGCACCTGTTCGATGGCCTTCAGGATCGCGTCGTGCGCCGCGTGCTCGCCCAGGAACTGCAGCATCAGCGCCGCGCTCCAGATCATCGCCACCGGGTTGGCGATGTTCTGGCCGTAGATGTCGGGCGCCGAGCCGTGCACCGGCTCGAACAGCGACGGGAACTTCCGCTCGGGGTTCAGGTTGGCCGACGGCGCCAGGCCGATGGTGCCGGTGCAGGCCGGCCCCAGGTCGGACAGGATGTCGCCGAACAGGTTGCTGGCCACCACCACGTCGAAGCGCTGCGGCTGCAGCACGAAGCGGGCGCTGAGGATGTCGATGTGCTGCTTGTCCACCGTGATGCCCGGGTAGCCCTGCGCCACCGCGTCGGCGCGGCCGTCCCACCACGGCATGCTGATGGCGATGCCGTTGCTCTTGGTGGCCACCGTCAGGTGGCGGCGCGGCCGCTCCCGCGCGCGCTCGAAGGCATAACGCAGCACCCGGTCGGCACCGAAGCGGCTCATCACCGTCTCCTGCACGACGATCTCGCGCTCGGTGCCGGCGTACATCACGCCGCCGAGGTTGGTGTACTCGCCCTCGGTGTTCTCGCGCACGATCAGGAAGTCGATCTCGCCGGGCCGGCGCGGCCGGCCTTGCGCATCCACCAGCGGGCAGGGCACGCCCTCGAACAGGCGCACCGGGCGCAGGTTGACGTACTGGTCGAACTCGCGGCGGAACTTCAACAGGCTGCCCCACAGCGAGACGTTGTCGGGCACCGTCGCCGGCCAGCCGACGGCGCCGAACAGCAGCGCGTCCTGGCCCTGCAGCTGCGCCTTCCAGTCGGGCGGCATCATCTCGCCGTGCGCGGCGTACCAGTCGCAGCTTGCCCATTCGATGGGCGTGGCGTCGAGCTCGAAGCCGAAGCGCGCCTGCGCCTTCTTCAGCACGCGCAGCGCCTCGGGCATCACTTCCTTGCCGATGCCGTCGCCGGCGATCACCGCGATGCGATGGGTCTTGGTCATTCGCGAGGTCCTCGTCAGAGGCTTCAGTATTCCACGCCGCCCCCGCCCTAGGATTTGCCGATGAACGACGCCGCCCCCGACACCACCGCCGACCCCGCCGCCGCGCCGCGCGCCATCCTGGCCGACGACGAGCGCCTGATGCGCGAACAGCTGCGCGCGCGGCTGGCCGAGGCCTGGCCCGAGCTGCAGATCGTCGCCGAGGCGCGCAACGGCCAGGAGGCGGTGGACCTGGTGGCCGAGCACCGGCCCGACATCGTGTTCCTCGACATCCGCATGCCGGGGCTGACCGGCGTCGACGCGGCGCGCCGCATCGCCCAGCTGCCGCCGCGCGAGGGCCATGACGACGACGACGAACCGCTGCCCGAGATCGTCTTCATCACCGCCTACGACCAGTACGCGGTGGAGGCCTTCGAGCAAGGCGTGGTCGACTACGTGCTCAAGCCGGCCGAACGCGAGCGGCTGCAGCTCACCGCCGAGCGCCTGCAGCGCCGGCTGGACGCCCGCCGCCGCGGCGCCGCGCCGGCCGACGAAGACCGCCCGGCGCAGCCGCTGCAGCAGTTGCTGCACCAGCTGTCGGCGCACCTCGGCGCGGCCGGCGGCGGCGGCAGCGCGCCGGCGCCCTACCTGCAGTGGATCCAGGCCAACGTCGGCGCCACCATCCAGATGATCGCCGTCGACGAGGTGCTGTTCTTCGTCAGCGACGAGAAGTACACGCGCGTGCAGACGGCGCAGGTCGAGGCGCTGATCCGCAAGCCGATCAAGGAGCTGGTCGACGAACTCGACCCGCAGGCCTTCTGGCAGATCCACCGCAGCACGCTGGTCAACGTGAAGGCCATCGCCGGCATCACGCGCGACTTCCGCGGCCGCCAGATCGTCAGCGTGCGCGGCCATCCGCAGAAGTTGGAAGTCAGCCGCAGCTACAGCGGGCTGTTCAAGGGCATGTAACGCGCCCACCCCCCACTCGGGGGCCCCGAAACGAGCGCCTTCCCGGCCGCTGCCGGCTCCGGCACGATAGTCCACCGAGGAGGCAGCGATGGGACGCTTCGTGATCGCCGGCTATCGACCCAAGCCCGGCATGGCCGCCGCGCTGGAACTGCTGGCCCTGCGCCACTGGGAGGTGCTGCACCGCGAGGCGCTGGTGACCGACCGCCCGGCCCACCTGATGCGCGCCAGCGATGGCACGGTGGTGGAGGTGTTCGAGTGGCTGTCGACGCACTCGATCGCGCGCGCCCACAACAGCGCCGCGGTGCAGGCGCTGTGGGCCGAGTTCGCCGCCGTCTGCGAACACGTGCCGCTGTCGCAGCTTCCCGGCGCCGACGTGCCGTTCGCCGAGTTCGACGCGCTGCCGCCCGGCTGAGCGCGCGCCCGCCGGCGCGCGCCGACGCGCGTCGCAACGTTCAGGCGCTGGCCGAGACGAACACGCCTTGGCTGCGCAGCAGCCGCAGTGTCAGCAGCTCGCCGTGCAGCAGCCAGTCGCCGCCCTGGCGGCGGCAGCCCACCACCACGGCCACGGCGTCGAAGTCGGCGGTGATGACGCGCATCGCGCTGCGCTCGGGCGCCGGCACCGGCGACAGCAGGCACAGGCCGCTGAGCGAGAGGTCGCGCAGCCGCGCCGGGTGGTCGCCCGGCCGGCCCGGCAGGCGCAGCGCGGCGGCCAGCGGCCGCGCACTGCGCGGGCTGCGGCGGCGGCCCAGCAGTTCGCCGCGGTCGAAGTGCGGGCGCGGGAACAGCGGGCTGTCGCAGCCGGCGCAGCGGCTGTCGGCCTGCAGCGCCGCCGGCAACGCGTGGCGGCAGAACGGGCAGGCGCGGTCGGCGCGCCAGGTGGCGGCATCGTGCGGCACCACCACCGGCGGGGACGGCGGCGGCGGGGCCGGGCGAGGCGGCGGCGCGGCGGCCGCCGCCGGCTTGGGCGGCGCCGACCTCGCCGCGCCCGGCGCCGCCGCGCGGCCGGCAGCGCGCAGCTGCTGGTCGTAGGCGCGGCGGCGCGCCGGGTCGGTCAGCACCGCGTAGGCGGCGTTGATGCGCGCGGCGGCCTCGGGGTCGCCGCCGAGGTCGGGGTGGGCGCGCAGCGTGCTCATCAGCGTGCGGTAGCTGGCGCGGATGACTTCCAGCGGCGCCTCGGGCTGCACGTGCAGGATGCGGTAATGGTTGCGGCGTTCCGGCGCCATCGGCTGGACTCCTCGTTCTTCGTTCGACGGTTATCGGCCGTCGCGCGCCGGACTTGAGCCCTCAATTGCCCTCTTCGCTGGCCGGCGGCGCCAGCCACGAGGCGATGCACCACTGCGCCGCCCAGTAGCTGGCCAGGATCCACAGCGAAGCCAGCGGCAGCGGCGCCGCGAAGCGGTTGGTGGCGAGCAGCGCATCGCTCAGCAGGAACAGCGCGCCGCCCAGCGCCAGCCGGCGGCCGGCGGCCGCCGCCGCGTCCGTCGCCGGCGCCGCACCCGCCCGCCAGACCACGGCCGCCTGCGCCGCCATTGCCGCCAGGCAGGCCACGTAGGCCAGCACCGGAGCGCGCAGCGCCGCCGGCACGCCGGGCCACAGCCCCGCCAGCACCACGGCCGCCAGCGTGGCGTAGGCGGCGAACGGCCAGCGCCGCGCCGCCAGCGGCTGCACGCGGGTGAAGGCCATCAGGTAGGCCAGGTGCGCCAGCAGAAAGCTCACCAGCCCGGGCAGGAAGCCGCGCTGCGGCCACAGCAAGGCCACGTCGCCGGCCAGCGACAGCAGCAGCCCGGCCAGCACCCAGCGCCGCGCGGCCGGCGTGGCGCGGCCGCGCCGCCAGGCGTAGGCGATGATCAGCACGGTGGCCAGCGGCTTGAACGCGACGTTCAGCCACGGCCGGTCCAGCGCCCACGGCGCCGAGGCGATGGCCAGCGCCGCGCTGGCCAGCAGCGCCAGCGCGTGCAGGGGATGCAGCGGGTGCAGGGCGTGCCGCATCGTCGTCAGCCCAGCGGCGGCGCGGCGGTGGCCTTGGCGGCCAGCTCGGCGCGCAGGCGCTTCAGGCGTTCGCGCGGGTCTTCCTTGGCGCCGGCCACTTCGTCGAGCTTCATCTCGGCGATGAAGCGGCTGGGCACGCCGGCCACGTAGTCGCGCCCGCGCTTGCGCCGGCGCAGGCTGCTGACCACCAGCGTCTGGCGCGCGCGGGTGATGCCCACGTACATCAGCCGGCGCTCTTCTTGCAGCCGCTCGGCGCTCAGCTCCTCGTCGCCGCTGCGGAACGGCAGCAGCCCTTCGTTGACGCCCGCCAGCCAGACATGCGGCCACTCCAGCCCCTTGGCGGCGTGCAGCGTCGACAGCGTGACCACGTCCTGCTCGTCGCCGCGCTCGGCCAGGCTGATGATCAGGCTGATGGTCTGCGCCACCTGCAGCAGGGTCTGCGGCTCGTCGCCGCCTTCGCTTGCGCCATCGCCTTCGCCGCCGCAACGTTTGGCGATCCAGTCGACGAAGTCGAGCACGTTGCGCCAGCGCGCGGCGGCGAGCTTGTCGCTGTCTTCGCCGTCGAGCAAATGCTGCTCGTAGGCGATGGCTTTCAGCCAGCCGAGCAGCAGCGCGCGCGCCGCCTCGCCGCCCTGGGCGTGGCGGGCGCGGTGCTCGAGGTCGTTGACCTCGCGGCCGAAGGCGTGCAGCGCGTCGACGGCCTTGCCTTTCAGCGCCATGCCGAGGCTGGGCGCGAACAGCGCCTCGAACAGGCTCAGCTTCCACCGTGCGGCGAACTCGCCAAGGGAAGCCAGCGTCTGGTGGCCGATGCCGCGCTTGGGCGTGGTCGCCGCGCGCAGGAAGGCGGGGTCGTCGTCGGGGTTGACCAGCAGGCGCAGCCAGGCGCACAGGTCCTTGATCTCGGCGCGGTCGAAGAAGCTCTGCCCGCCCGACACCTTGTACGGAATCTGCGCGGCGCGCAGCTTCTGCTCGAACACGCGCGCCTGGTGGTTGGCGCGGTACAGCACCGCCAGGTCGCGCCAGCGCACCGCGCCGCCGGCGCGCAGCGTCTGGATGCGGGCGACCGCGCGCTCGGCTTCGTGCTCCTCGCCGTCGCAGTCGATCACGCGCACCGGCTCGCCGTCGCCGAAGGCGCTCCACAGCTTCTTCTCGAACAGCTTGGGGTTCTTGGCGATCACCGCATTGGCGGCGCGCAGGATGTGGCCGGTGCTGCGGTAGTTCTGCTCCAGCGCAATGATCTTCAAGCGCGCGAAGTCTTCGGGCAGGCGCTTGAGGTTGTCGATGGTCGCGCCGCGCCAGCCGTAGATGCTCTGGTCGTCGTCGCCCACCGCGGTGAACGGCGTGCGCGCGCCGACCAGGACCTTGAGCAGCTCGTACTGCACGGCGTTGGTGTCCTGGTATTCGTCGACCAGCACGTGGCCAAAGCGCGCCTGCCATTGCGCGCGCGCCTCGGCGTCGCGTTGCAGCAGCTTGAGCGGCAGGCCGATCAGGTCGTCGAAGTCCACCGCCTGGTAGGCCGCCAGCCGCTCCTGGTACAGCCGCATCACGCGCGCCGCGGCGCGCTGCGGCTCGTCGGCGGCGGCGCCTTCGGCGGCGTCGGCGTCCAGGCCCTGGTTCTTCCACAGGCTGATGGCCCATTGCCAGCGCCGCGCCTGCGCGTTGTCGCTGCAGCCGCCGGCGTCGCGCAGCACGCCCAGCACGTCGTCGCTGTCGAGGATGCTGAACTGCGGCTTCAGCCCCAGGCGCTGGCCGTCGCTGCGCAGCATGCGCACGCCCAGCGAGTGAAACGTGCTGATCGCCAGGTCTTTGGCGGCGCGCGCGCCGACCAGCGCCTTGGCGCGCTCGCGCATCTCCTGCGCCGCCTTGTTGGTGAAGGTGATCGCGGCGATCTGCCTGGGCTCCAGCCCGGCCTGCAGCAGCCGCGCGATCTTGTGCACGATGACCCGCGTCTTGCCCGAGCCGGCGCCGGCCAGCACCAGGCACGGTGCGTCGAGCTGCTGCACCGCGGCCATCTGCGCGGGGTTCAGGGTGTCGGGCGCTTCGGCCATCGACTCAATCGCTCAAGGCGCGGCGCTCGCGCTCGATCAACCGCGCCTGCCACGAGGCCGGCAGCCAGGCCAGCAGGCGGCGCAGGCGCTGCGTCAGCCGCGCGTGGCGCTGCTGCAGCGCGTCGAGGGCCTGCTCGGCCGCATCCAGGCGCTGCTGCAGCGCGGCCTGGCGGGCCGCCGCGTCGTCCAGCGCGCGCGCCAGGTCGGTCACCTCGCGGCGCATGAAGGCGCTGTCGAGGTGGCCCTGGGCCAGTGCCTGCAGGCCTTCGTCGGCGGCCGGCGGCGCTACGCCTGTCGATGCCTGCGGGACCGGCAGCGTCGCGTAGATCTCATTCATCGTCGCCATCATCGTCTCCATCGCCGGCAGCGGCGGCGCCAGCGGCACGCCGCCGTCGTGGCGCCGCGCCGCGCGCAAGGCCTGGTCGACGCGCGCCGCCAGTTCGGCCGGCGCGATGCCGGGGTCGTACAAGGCGCCGCCGCCGTGGCGGCGCACGCGCTCGGCCAGCGCGCCGTGGTCGGGCGCCAGCACCGTGAGGCCGCTCATCCAGGCGTCGCTCAAGGCATAGCAATGGCTTTCGGGCATGCCGGGCGGGAACAGCGCCAGCCGCGCGCCGTAGTGGCGGACCAGCGCCGGCAACTCGTCGGGGCCGAACATGCCGTGCACGCGGATGCGACCCTCGGCGGTCCAGCCCGGGCGCAGCTGGCGCTCGGTGTAGCCCAGCACGACGATGCGATGCGGCGGCGGCAGCAGCGCCGACAACGCCTCCAGCGCCACCAGGCCCTTGTGCGCGCCGATGGCGCCGATCACCGCGACGGCGTACTCGCCATCGGGCGGCGGCAGCGCCACGGCCGACGATACGAACGGCAAGAACGGCACGAACGGCCGCGCCCCCATCGGCACCAGCCGGCAGTCGAAGCCGGCGCCGAGTGCCTGGCGCGCGTGCTCGACGATGAAGCGGCTGGGCGCCGTGCAGCGCGCCGCGCCGCGCACGAAGGCCAGCCGCGCGGCGCGTTCGTCGGCGGGCAGCGCCGGGTCGGCGAACCAGATGTCGTGCAGCGTCAGCAAATAGGGCGCGCCGCTGGCGGCGCCGATGCGCGCGCAGGCCGCGCGTACGGCCGGCACGGTGCCGTGCGCGTGCAGCGCTTGCAGCGAGTGCTGCGCGAGTGGCGCGCCGGGCGCCGCGTCGGCCAAGCCAGCGGCGACCCAACGCACGAGATCATCCGGCGCCAGTGGCGTGAAGCGCGGCACGGCGCCGGGCCGCTCCAGCACCCACTGCGCCTGCGCGACGTGCAGCACGCAATCTCCGGGGCGTTCCGCCAGCAGCTCGCGCACGCAGCGCTCGACGCCGCCACCGCCCGGCGGCATCACGTGCAGCACCCGCGGGCCGGCCAATGCGTTCACGACCAGCGGTGGTCGAGCTTGACGAAGCCGGTCTCGCGCGAGCGGCCGGCGATGTCGAAGCGCAACTCGACGTGGTCGAACATGCGCATGCCTTCGGGGTCCATCGCATGGCTGCGCGCGACGTAGGGCCCGGGCAGCAGCGGCAGCTCGGGCAGCACCAGCGTGTAGGCGTAGAGATGCGGTTCGAGCTTGCGCAGCGCGAAGCCGTCCATCTCGGAATAGCAGCCGGCGACCGGCGTGCCGTCGAGCCGCACCATGCCCACCGCCACCTGCGGCACGCGGTCGTCGGGCGAGTACACGGTGCCGCTGACGGTGAGCGTGCCTTTCTCGGGCAGCACCAGCGGCTCGTCGTCGGCGCGGTCGTTGAGCCGCATGCTGCGCACCTGGTACAGGCTGCCGCCGGCGGCCTGCGCCACGGGCTGCAGCTTGCGCGCCGCGGCGCTGCGCTCGTCGTGCCAGGTGAGGTATTGGCGCGTGACCTCGGCGGCATCGTCGGCCATGCGCACGCGGCCGCCGTCGATCCACAGCGCCCGCGAGCACAGCTTCTGCACGTGGTACATGCTGTGCGAGCACAGCAGCAGCGTGCCGCCGCCTTCCAGGTAGCGCTCCATCCAGGCGATGCACTTGCGCTGGAACGATTCGTCGCCGACCGACAGCACCTCGTCGGTGATCAGCACGTCGGGCGTCAGCGCGGTGGCCACCGCGAAGCCCAGCCGCACCACCATGCCCGACGAGTAGTGCTTGACCGGCTGCTCGATATGGGCGCCGATGTCGGCGAACTCGACGATGCGGCCCACGTGCTGGCGCGTCTCGGCCGGCGACAAGCCCATCAGCGCGCAGCTCAGGCCGATGTTCTCGCGCCCGGTGTACTCGGGGTGGAAGCCGGCGCCCAGCTCCAGCAGCGCGCCGACGCGGCCGCGCGTCACCATCTCGCCGCTGCTGGGCTTGACGACGCCGGCGATCACCTTCAGCAGCGTGGACTTGCCGGCGCCGTTGACGCCCACCAGCGCCGTCGATTCGCCGCGCCGCACGTCGAAGGAGATGTCCTGCAGCGCCTGGAAGCTGGACGCCGCATGCGGCACGCCGCGCAGCTTGGCCCACAGCGACGCCAGCTGGCTGGCCGCCGAGGCGTGCACCGGGTAGGCCTTGCCGACCTTGCGCAGCGAGATCAGCGGCGGCTCATCGGGCACGGCACTCACAGCGCTTCCTCGAAATGCGGCGACAGGCGGCGGAACACCAGCCGCCCCGCCAACAGCAGCGCCAGGCACAGCCCGCCGGCTTGCCACTCGGCGGCGCTGGGCAGCAGGCGGCCTTGCAGCAGCGCCTCGCGCACCGCCTCGATCAGCACCGCCACCGGGTTGAGCCACATCCATTCGCGCATCCACGGCGGCACCATGCTCACGGTGTAGAGGATGGGGCAGAGGTAGAAGAGGATGCCCATCAGCGGCACCAGGCCCTGCTCGACGTCGCGCACGAAGACCTGCAGCGCGCCCAGCAGCAGCGCCATGCCGGTGCCCAGGCAGGCCAGCGCCAGCAGGCCGTACAGCACCAGCGGCAGCCCGCTCCAGTGCAGCGCATGGCCGGTGAAGGCCAGGAACGCCAGCACCACCGCGAAGCCGGTGAGCTGCAGCACGAAGCTCGCCGCCACCGCCGCGTAGACCACCAGCTCGTGCGCGAACGGGATCTTCTTGACCAGCGCGGCATTGCCCACCACCGACATGGTGCCGCGCATCACCGATTCGGAAAACGCCAGCCAGGGCCACAGCGCCAGCGCCAGGAAGACGAGGAAGGGCACCGCCGTCTCCGGCGGCGGCCGGATCTTCAGCACCGAGGTGAAGACGAAGTTGTAGATCAGCAGCAGCGCCAGCGGATGCAGCAGCGCCCACAGCCCGCCGAGCAGCGAGCCGGCGAAGCGGTTCGTGACTTCGCGCTGCGCAAAGCGCAGGAACAGCCACCAGGACGAGGGATTCATGCGGCGCGGGAACGGGTGAAGACGGGATCGGCGGGCAAGTCGCAGGGTCGGGGAAGAGCGCCGTGGAACCGGCGGCGCGCAGGCAGCGCGGGCGGGGGCTGCGATGATATCGGCGCCGGCGGTGGCGGCTGGACGCGCGGTCCGCAGCCAGACTAGACTTGGTCAACTCCGGCGAGGCCCGCTTCATGGCAACCGTCAACATCTACGACGCCAAGACCCGTTTGTCGCAGCTCGTGGACGAGGCTGCCGCGGGCGATGACGTGGTCGTCAGCCGCAACGGCAAGCCGGTGGCGCGCATCACGCAACTGGCCCCGCCGAAGCGGCAGGTCCGGTTCGGCGTGCTCAAGGGCAAGCTGAGCATCGCGCCAGACTTCGACGCGCCGCTGCCGGCCGACGTACTGGCCGGCTTCGAAGGGCGCTGATGCGCCTGCTGCTGGACACGCAGGTCTTCCTGTGGGCCGTGGCGGGGTCGCCGCTGCTCAAGCCGGCGACGCGCCGCGTCATCGAGGGCGCCGAAGAAGTCCACGTCTCGGCCGCTTCGCTGTGGGAGATCGCCCTCAAGACCCGCCTCGGCAAGCTGAAGGCCGACCCTGCCGCACTGGCAGCCGCCATCGACGCCAGCGGCTTCATCGAGCTGCCGGTCAGCGCGGCGCATGCCGCGGGGATCGTGCAACTGCCTTTGCATCATCGCGATCCGTTCGACCGGATGCTGGTGGCCCAGGCCTTGGCCGAGCCGCTGCGGCTGCTGACGGCCGACGCCGCCCTGGCCGCCTACGGCGAGATCGTGCTGCCGGCGTGACCACGCCCACGGTCGCCGCCGTGGTGGTGAGCTACCACCCCGACGCCGGCGCGCTGGCCGCGCTGCTGGCGGCGTTGCAGGCCGCGCCACTGCACGCGGTGATCGTGGTCGACAACGCCAGCCCGCAGCCGCCGGTGGTGGCCGGCGGCATGCAACTGATCCGGCTCGACCGCAACCTCGGCGTCGGCGCGGCGCAGAACGTCGGCATCCGCGCCGCGCTGCAGGGCGGCGCCGCCCAGGTGCTGCTGCTCGACCAGGACAGCCTGCCGCAGCCGGGCATGGTGGCGGCGCTGCAAGCCGCGCTGCAGGCCGCCGCCGCGGCGGGGCTGCGGCCGGCGGCCGCCGGGCCGCTGATCGTCGACGAGCAAGGCCACAGCGACGGCTTCGTGCGCTTTCGCCGCGGGCGCTACGAGGCGCTGCTGCCGGCGGCCGGCGAGGCCTGGATCGACTGCGACCTGCTGATCGCCTCGGGCACGCTGATCCCGGCCGCCGCGCTGCGGGCCGTCGGCGAGATGGACGAGGGCTTGTTCATCGACAAGGTCGACACCGAGTGGTGCCTGCGCGCCGCCGCCGCCGGCTGGCAACTGCTCGGCGTGCCGGCGGCGCGGCTGCACCACCGGCTGGGGCAGCGGCAACTGCGGCTGTGGTTCTTCGGCTGGCGGCGGCTGGCGCTGCACGCGCCGTTTCGCTACTACTACATGTGGCGCAACGGCCTGCTGCTGCGCCGGCGCGCCCATGCCACCGCCGCCTGGAAGCGTGCCGATGCGCGGCAATTGCGGTCGCTGCTGCTGTACTTCGGGCTGTTGGCGCCGGGGCGCTGGGCGCGCTTGCGGATGATGGGGCGCGGCCTGGCCGACGGCTGGCGCGGGCACACGGGGGCGCTGGATCGGTGACCGGCCGCCCTGCAGCGCGACAGTAGAATTTTCGGTTCTGCACTCGACGCCGCGCCGGCCGCCTTCCGCACCTTGCCCTCTCACGCCTTGCAGCAGCTGGCCAAGCTGCAGTCCTACCGTCGGCGACTGGGTTGGCGTGCGACCTTGTCGAGGCTGGCGCTGGAAGCCCGGCGCCGGCTCGCGGCACCGGGGCATGCCGAAGCGCCGCCCGCCGCGGCGCCGCGCCTCGGGCCCGACTGGGCACCGGCCGCAGGGCCGCTGTCGGGCAGGCCATCGGCACCGCTCTTCTATCGCACGCCGCGCGCCAGCCGCCGGCGCGTCACGCTGCTGTGCCAGCGCATCGACCCGCCCGGCCAGCGCGATGGCATGCAAGCCGCGTTGGCGCTCGCGGTGCTGAGCGCGAACCGGCTGCAGGCCGACCTGCGCCTGATCGCCACGCAACAGGCCATCGACCCCTGCGCGCTGAACGAGTGGCTGCGCGGCCAGGGCCTGGCCGTGCAGGGCGAGTGCATCCTCGGCGGGCCGGCGCTGCCGGGTTCCAGCCAGGAGTTCGATCGCTTCGACGGCGAACTGATGCTGGCGGCCTGCAGTCGCTGCGCCGCCGACGCCCTTGCCGAACTGCCCGTCGAAGACCTGGTGTGCCTGCTGCACCCCGATGACCCCGGCCTGCGCGACGCCGCGCCGGGCGACGGCGGCAGCGCCGCGCTGCTGGCGCGCACCGACCTGCGCTTCGCGGTCGGCACGCAGCGGTTCCAGCAGCACCTGGTGGGCCGCGGCTTCCCGCATCTGGCGCAGCAGGCCACCAGCTTCGAGCCGGCTGACCGGCAAGCAGCGGCCGCCATGCCGCCGCCGCCCGCCAGCGGCCGCGACGTCTTCCTGTTCGAGGTGATGGCGCCGGTCGACCGGCAACGCTTCGCGATCGGCCTGGACGCCATCGAGCAGGCGCTGGCCCTCGGCGTGCTGGATCCGCAGCGCTGGGACTTCCTGTTCGCGGCGCCAGGCCTGCCGCAGGTCACGCTGCGCCAAGGCCAACGCCCGACGTCGCTCGATCACCTCGATGCCGGCGCCGCCTGGCAGGCACGGCAGCAGGCGTTGCTGGCCCTGCGGCTGCCGCCGCCCGGCGCGGCATTGCCGCCGCCCCTGGGCGTGGCGGCGGAGCACGCCGTCGTCGTGGTTGCCACGGCCGTGCCGGCCGACGCGGCACCCGGCGCGATACATGGCGCGATCCCCGGCGCGATCCCCGGCGCGCTGGTCTGCGCTCTGCAGCGCGACGCCGTCGTGCAAGCCTTGCGCCAGGCCGTCGAACGGCTGGGCGGCGACGCGCACCCCAGCCGCCGCCAGCCCGGCGCCGCGCCGGCCCGCGACGACGCGCCCGGCCTGGCGGCCACCGCGGCACTGCTGACCGCGGGCCGCTGATGTTCGCCACGCCGATTCCCGAGCAGCCGTACGCGGACCCCTGGCTCTCGCCGACGCCCGACCGCCTGGCCATGCTCGCCCGCGGCGAGCACCGCGTCGCCTACTACTACGAGGAACCCAACACCAGCACCTTCCGCTACCGCGCCTACAACATGGCGCAGTTGCTCAACGCCCAGCCGGGGGCCCACTACTCGGCGAGCTGGTTCTTCCGCCGCGACCTCGGGGCGACGCACGAGATCGCCGAGCGCGCCGACGTGCTGGTGGTGTGCCGCTCGGGCTACGAACACCGGCTGGTGCGGCTGATCGACCGCTTCACGCGCCTGGGCAAGCCGGTGCTGTTCGACGTCGACGACCTGGTCATCGACACGCGGCATGTCCACCTGCTGATCAGCACGCTGGGCCTGGACAAGGACGATCCCCGCGTCTGGGACCATTGGTTCGGCACCGTCGCCCGGTGGCGCGCCACGGTGGAGCGCTGCGACGGCGTCATCACCACCAACGCCTTCCTGGCCGAGCGCATCCGCGAGTTCACCGGCAAGCCGGCGGTGGTGGTGCCCAACTTCATGAACCGCGAGCAGCTGGCCATCTCGCAGCGCCTGTGGTCGGCCAAGCACGACGCCGGGTTCGCGGCCGATGGCCTGCCGATGCTGGGTTATTTCAGCGGCACGCCGTCGCACCAGTTCGACTACGCCACGGTGGAGCCGGCCATCGCCCGGCTGATGGCGCGCCGGCCCACGCTGGGCCTGATGCTGGTCGGCTTCATCGCGCCGGGCCCGGCGCTGGCGCGCTTCGACGGACGCATCCGGCGCCAGCCCTTCACCGACTGGATCAACCTGCAGCGGCTGGTGGCATCGGTGGAGGTCAACCTGATGCCGCTGCAGGCCAACGTCTTCACCGACTGCAAGTCGCCCTTGAAGTACTTCGAGGCAGCCGCGGTCGGCACCGTCAGCGTCGCATCGCCGACGGTCAACCATCTGGCGTGCATCGACGACGGCGTCAACGGCCGCATTGCGCGCGGCCACGAGTGGGAGCAGCAGATCGAAGCGGTGCTCGCGTCGCCCGACGCCTATCGGGCCATGGCCGAAAACGCCCACGCCGACGCCATCCGGCACCACGCCTGGACCGAGCAGTTGCCGCTGCTCCTGCAGGCCCTCGGATGGCGATGAGGACCCCCGACATGAACGACACCGCCGCCTCGCCGCTGGTCAGCATCATCGTGCGCAGCATGGACCGGCCCAGCCTCGACGAGGCCTTGCAGTCGGTGGCCGACCAGACCTATGCCGCGGTCGAGATCGTCGTCGTCAACGCCAAGGGGCCGGGGCACCGGCCGCTCGGCGAGCGCTGGGGCCGGCGGCCGATCCGCTGGGTGGACTTCGGCATGCCCTTGACGCGCGCCCAAGCCGCCAACGCCGGGCTGGACGCCGCCACGGGACACTGGGTCGGCTTTCTCGACGACGACGACGTCCTGTTTCCCGACCATCTGCAGGCCTTGACTCAAGGACTCGCCGCGCAGCCATCGCTGCGCGCCGCGTACGCCAACACGCGCGTGGAGTTCTATCAGGATGGCCGCTGCACCAGCGTCCACGAACAGCGCCAGGCCTTCGACCGCCATCGGCTGTGGGGGCGCAACTTCCTGCCCATCCACGCGGTGCTTTTCGAGCGCAGCCTGCTGGCGCAGGGCGTCCGGGTCGACGAGAGCCTGGCGGTCTACGAAGACTGGGATTTCTGGACCCAGTTGTCGCGCCACACCGACTTCCTGCATGTCGACCGGACGACCTGCTGTTACCGCAATGCCGGCCAGTCGGGCTTTGGCGCGCGGCCGGCCGCCGAAGTGGTCCGGCAGGGCATGGCGCGCTACTTCGACAAGTGGCGCCAGCGCTGGTCGGGCGCCGAGCTGCACCAGGTCGTCGCCTGCCGGGAAGCGGCGATGGAGGCCGGCCAGCAGGCGCTGCTGCAACTGCAGCGGCAGCTCGGCGACGAGCGCTCGGCCGCGGCGCAGCAGGCAAGCGAGCTGGCCGCCAGGATCGATCTCGCGCAGCAGCATCACGCCGCGGAACGGGAGGCCTGGCAACAGGCCACGGCCGCGCAGCAACGGCAGTTGCAACAGGTGCAGCAAGAGTCCCGGCAGCACGCCCAGCAGGCCCAGCAGTTGAACGACGAGCTGAGCCAGGCGCAGCGCGATGCGGCGCGGGTGCAGGAGCAACTGCAGGAGCAACTGCAGGCCAGCCGTGCCGAGCTGCAGGCCGTGCTGGCGTCGCGCTCCTGGCGGCTGATGGCGCCTTACCGCAGCGCCGGCACGCTGCTGCGGCGGACGCGGCGCGCCCGCCAGGTCGCCGGCGCCTACCTGCGCACGCATGGCGGCGTGCTGCGCGGCGGCCTGCGGCTGCTGCGCGTGAGCACCCGCGTGCTGCTGACCCAGGGGCCCGGCGGCGTGCTGGGTGCGGCCCGCCGCCTGGCCGCGCGCGGCCACGCGCCGGCAGCGGCGACGGCGCCGGTGCCGTCGGCGCCGTCGGCGGCCTGGCCGCTGCCGGCCACGCTGGGCCACGAGCTGGTGGTCCACGAGCAGCCGGTGGACATCATCGTCTGCGTGCACAACGCGCTCGACGACGTGAAGCGCTGCCTCGAATCGGTGCGCCTGCACACGCCGGCGCCTTACGGGCTGGTGATCGTCGACGACGGCAGCGCGGCGCCGACGCGCGACTACCTGGCCGCCTACGCGCAGCAGCACGGCGCCCTGCTGCTGCGCAACGAGGCCGCCCAGGGCTACACGCTGGCCGCCAACCAGGGCATGCGCCGCTCGACGGCGCCCTGCCTCGTGCTGCTCAACAGCGACACCATCGTCAGCCGCGACTGGCTCGACCGCCTGGTGATGTGCGCCGGATCGGACCCGCTGATCGGCATCGTCGGCCCGCTGAGCAACACGGCCTCGTGGCAATCGATCCCCGAGATCGCCCGCAACGGCGACTGGTCGGACAACGCGCTGCCGCCGGGCATGGCCATCGCCGACATGGCGCAATGGGTGGCGCAGACGTCCAGCCAGTCGTACCCGCGGCTGAACTTCCTGAACGGCTTTTGCCTGCTCATCAAGCGCACGCTGATCGAACGCATCGGCCTGTTCGACGAGGAGGTCTTCGGCAAGGGCTTCGGCGAGGAGAACGACTACTGCCTGCGCGCCGGCGAGGCCGGCTTCAGCCTGGCGGTGGCCGACGACGTCTACGTCCATCACGCTCAATCGAAGAGTTATTCGAACGAACGCCGGCGCCTGCTGGTCAAGGCTTCCGACGAGGCGCTGTCGCGCAAGCATGGCCAGCCGCTGATCGACGCCGGGGTTCACGTCTGCCGCTTCGACCGCACGATGGAAGGCATCCGCAGCCACGCGGCGCAGCTCGCCGCGCGGCACGAGTTGACGGTGCAAGGCCGCCGCCGCTGGGCCGGCCGCCGCGTCATCTTCGTGCTGCCGGTGCAGGACGCGGGCGGCGGTACCAACGTGGTGCTGTGCGAGGCGCGCGCGATGCAGCGCATGGGTGTCGATGTGCACCTGCTCAACTTCGAAGCCAATCGCGCCGCGTTCGAAGCCGGCCATGCGCAGCTGCCGTTCCCGCTGCACTACGCGGCCGACGAACGCGCGGTGGCCGGCCTGTGCCGCGGCTTCGACGCGGTGATCGCCACGCTCAACGTCTCGGTGTACTGGATCGAGCCGCTGCGCCAGGCCGACCCGGCTGCGGTGCTCGGCTACTACGTGCAGGACTTCGAGCCCAGCTTCTACCGCATCGGCTCGGCCGGCTACGAAGGCGCGCTGCGGTCCTACACCGCGATCCCGGAGATGGTGTGCGTGACGAAGACGCGCTGGAACGCCGACCTCGTGCGCCAGCGCACCGGCCGGCAGTGCCACCTGATCGGGCCTTCGTTCGACGTCGACCTGTTCGTGCCGCGGCCGCGCCGCCGCGCCGCCTGGCCGCAAGCGCCGTTGCGCATCACCGCGATGATCAGGCCGTCGACGCCGCGGCGCGCGCCGCTGCTGACGATGCAGGTGCTGGCCCGCATCGCGGCCGAGTTCGGGTCGCAGGTCGAGATCATCCTGTTCGGGGTGCCCTCGTCGGCGCCGGAGTTCAGGGCCTTGCCGGGCGACTTCGAATGGACCAACGTCGGCGTGCTGAACCCGCAGCAGATGGCGGTGCTGCTCAACGAAGTCGATGTCTTCGCCGACTTCTCGCAGTACCAGGCGATGGGGCTGACGGCCATGGAGGCCATGGCCTGCGGCGCCGCCGTGATCGTCCCCGAGAACGGCGGCACTGACAGCTTTGCGGTCCACGAACGCAACGCGCTGTTCGTCGACACCACCAGCGCCGATGCCTGCCACGCCGGCTTGCGCCGCCTGCTGACCGACCACGCCTTGCGCCAATCGTTGCAGCAGCAAGGCGCGCTGGACGTGGCCACCCACGTGCCGGAGCGGCCGGCCTCGCGCATGCTGACCGCCTTGTTCGGCGACGCGGTGGTGGGCCTCCCGCCGCTGTCGAACGAGAACGCGGCCGAGGGCGCGGCTGAGGGTGCGGCTACGAGCGCGGCTGAAGGCGCGGCCGAGGGCGCGGTCGGGGCGGCGCCCGTCTGTCATGAGCCGGCCGGTGCCTCGTCCCCAAGCCTGCCACCGTGGACCGCGCTGCAGGTGTTCCACACGCCGGCGCGCGGACGCAAGCGCATCACGCTGGTGCTGGATGCCGTCGCCAGCGGCAACCCGTCCGATGCCGGCAACCCCGCGCTCGTCCTGGGCCTGCTGCTGGCCCGCCGCTGCGCGGCCGATCTGCGCCTGGTCACGCGCACCCAGCCGGCGCCACCGGCCGCGCTGCAAGCCTTGCTGCAGGCCGGCGGCCAAGCCTGGGAGGGCGAACTGCAACTTCGCTTCCTGCCGATCCAGGACGCCAAGGCCGAACTGGACCTGATCGACGGCGAGCTGCTCATCACCGATGCCTGGTGGAACGCCGCAGCCGCGCTGGCCGCGGTCGAGCCTGCGCGCGTGGTTTGCCTGCTGCAGTCGGACGACCGCCCGGCCGCGGCCGACGACGAGGCCCGCCGGCGCTGCGACGACGTGCTGCGCCGCGGTGACCTGCTGTGCCTGGTGCGCGGCTTCGAGCCCCCGACCGGCGCGGCCGAGTACGGGCCGGCGGCGCTGCAGCCGATCGTCGACCAACTGGTCGCGAGGGTCTGATGTTCACGGCCGAGACGCCCGAGCAAGCCTATGCCGACCCCTGGCAGCTGCCGCTGGCGCAGCGCCTGGAACGGCTGAGCCGGGGCCGGCGCCGCGTGGCCTACTACTACGAGGAGCCGAACACCAGCACCTTCCGCTACCGCTGCTACAACATGGCGCAGCTGCTCGACGCCGGCGACGCGGATGAGGCGGACGACGCGGACGCGGCCGACGATCAGGCCGGCGTGCCGGAACACTCGGCCTGCTGGTTCCATCGGGCCGACCTCGAACAAGCCGCCGAAGAGATCGCCGCGCGCGCCGATCGGCTGGTGGTCTGCCGCTCGGGCTACGAATCCCGGCTGCTGCGGCTGATCACGGCGTTCCACCGGCGCGGCAAGCAGGTGTTGTTCGACGTCGACGATCTCGTCTTCGACACCCGCTACGCGCACCTGGTCATGAACACGCTGGACCAGGACATCGATGCCGCGCACTGGTGGGACTTCTGGTTCGGCTACCTGGGCCGCATGCGGGCGACGCTGGACCTGTGCGACGGCGCCATCGCCACCACCGATTTCCTGGCCGCCCGGCTGGCCGAGTGCACCGAGCGGCCGGTGGCCGTGGTGCCGAACTTCTTCAACCGCGAACAACGGGCGATCTCCGAACGCGTCTGGCACGACAAGCAGGCCAGCGGCTTCGCGCGCAATGGCGAATTCACGCTGGGTTACTTCAGCGGCTCGCCGTCGCACCACCACGACTACGGCATGGTCGAGCCGGCGATCGCCGCGCTGATGTCGCGTCGGCCCGAGCTGCGGCTGCTGACCGTCGGCTACATCGCGCCGGGTCCTCATTTGGCACCGTTCAAGGACCGGCTGCAGCACGCGCCCTTCCAGGACTGGATCAACCTGCAGCGCCTGGTGGGCAGCGTCGAGCTGAACCTGATGCCGCTGGCGCCCAGCGTCTTCACCGACTGCAAGTCGCCGCTGAAATACTTCGAAGCGGCGATCGTCGGCACGCTGAGCGTCGCCTCGCCGTCGCACAACTACGCGGCCGCCATCGAGCATGGCGTCACCGGCTACCTGGCGCGCGGCCATCAGTGGGAAGCACGGATCGAGGAGGTGCTCGACAGCCTGCCGCACTACGCCGAGAGGGCCGCCCAGGCGCGCCAGGATGCCTTGGCCCGCTTCGATGGCCCCGCCCACCGCACGGCCTTGCTGGCGGCGCTGGGCTGGGCAACGGCTTGACCGCCGTGCCGCGCAAGTACCATTCCATGCATGCGTGTCGCCGTCGTCATCCCCAGCTACCGGGTCAGGGCCCATGTGCTGTCGGTGCTGGGCGACATCGGCCCTGAAGTCGAGCGCATCTTCGTCGTCGACGACGCCTGCCCGGAGGCCTCGGGCGACTTCGTCGAGCAGTCATGCCGCGATGCCAGGGTCCGCGTGCTGCGCCACGCGCAGAACCAGGGCGTCGGCGGCGCGGTGATGACCGGGTACCGCGCCGCCATCGACGAGGGCTACGACATCATCGTCAAGCTCGACGGCGATGGCCAGATGAACCCGCAGCTGTTGCCGGCGTTCGTGCAGCCCATTCTGGACGGCCATGCCGACTACACCAAAGGCAACCGTTTTTTCAATCTGGAAGCGGTCGAGCGCATGCCGCGGGCGCGCCTGATCGGCAACGCCGCGCTGTCGTTCATGACCAAGTTTTCCTCGGGCTACTGGCAGTTGTTCGACCCGACCAACGGCTACACGGCCATTCATCGCGACGTGGCCGGCTACCTGCCGTTCGACAAGATCAGCCAGCGGTACTTCTTCGAGACCGACATGCTGTTCCGGCTGAACACCTTGCGCGCCGTGGTCGTCGACGTGCCGATGGAAGCGCGCTACGCCGACGAGGTCAGCAACCTGAAGATCCGCCGCGTGCTGCCCGAATTCCTGGCCAAGCACGCGCGCAACACGGTCAAGCGCATCTTCTACAACTACTACCTGCGCGACCTGTCGATCGCCTCGATCGAGCTGCCGCTGGGCATCGTGCTGCTCGCCTTCGGCATCGGCTTCGGCGCCTACCAGTGGCTGCGCCACAGCGCCATCGGCGTGGCCTCGGCGGGCACGGTGATGCTGTCGGCGCTGCCCATCCTGATCGGCGTGCAATCGCTGCTGGCCTTTCTGAACTACGACATCGCCTCGACCCCCAGCCGGCCGTTCCAGCGCCGGCACCGCCCCACCGCCGCGAAGGAAGCAGGATGAAGCGCTTCGAGGAAGACGCGGCCTGGGTCGACTACCGGCGGCGCTTTGCCGAGGTCTACGACGAGGCGAACTACACGCAGTCGCTGCAGGGCCGGGTGATGCGGGCGAGCCACCAGCTCGTCGAGCGGCCGTTCGGGCCGCAGCGGCACTTCGGCACCGTGGTCGAGGTCGGCGCCGGCACCGGCGAGCACCTGCCGTTCGTGAGGCACTCGTTCGACCGTTATGTGCTGACCGACCACGACGCCGCCACGCTGGCGGTGGCGCAGCGCAAGTTCCAGCAGCGGCCGGCGGTCTCGTACGAGCGCCAGTCCGGCGCCGAGCTGGCCTTCGAAGACCGCTCGGTGGACCGGCTGATCGCCTCGCACGTGCTGGAGCACATCTACCAGCCGCACCTGGCGCTGAAGGAATGGGCCCGCGTCGTGCGCGACGGCGGCGTGCTCTCGGTCGTCATCCCCACCGACCCGGGCATGGCCTGGCGGCTCGGCCGCCACCTGGGGCCGCGCAAGAACGCGCTGGCCCAGGGCATCGCCTACGACTACGTGATGGCGCGCGAGCACGTGAACTCGTGCGTCAACCTGATCGCGCTGCTGCGCCACTACTTCCCGGGCGCCACGCAGGCCTGGTGGCCGACGCCGATTCCGTCGGTCGACCTGAACCTGTTCTTCGCCTACAACGTGGTGCTGGGCGCCGAGCGGCCGTGCTGAGCGTCTACCTCCTGGCACTGGGCTGCGTGCTCGGGCTGGCGGCCGGCCAGGTGCTGTTCAAGCAGGCGGCCATCGGCCTGGCGGCGGCCGGCACCGTGTGGTCGTCGGCAACGCTGCTGCCGATGGTCGCGGCCATCGCCGTCTACGGCGTGTCGACCGTCGCCTGGGTCTGGGTGCTGCAGCATGCGCCGCTCGGGCGCCTGTACCCATTGATGGCGCTGGGCTTCGCGCTGGTGCCGCTGGCCAGCCACTTCGTGTTCGGTGAGCGCTTCGGCCCGCAGTACCTGCTGGGGGTCGCCTTCATCCTGGTCGGCGTCGTGCTGGCCACGCGGGGGTAGCGCCGGGTGTCGCAAGCCTCTGCGGGCGCGGCGGCGGCATCGCGGTGGCTGCTGCTGCTGATCGTGCTGGCCAGCCTGCTGCTGTCGGCGCTGGTGCCGCCGCTGCAGTCGCCCGACGAACTCGACCACCTCAAGCGCGCCTACGTGCTGTCGCGCGGGCACCTGCTGCTGCAGACGCCGCCCGGCGGCAGCGCCTCGGGCGGCGCGGTCGATACCGGGCTGCTGGCGTACCTGGACGCCTACTGGGCGCTGCCCTTCAAGCCGCAGCAGAAGGTCACGCCGGCGCTGCTGGAACGCACGCGCGCGATGCAATGGAGCGGTGAAAAGCGCTTCGACACGGCGCCCGGCACCGGCTACTACCTGCCGCTGGCCTATCTGCCGCAGGCGGTGGCGCTGGCCGTCGGCCGCCACGCCGGGCTGTCGATCGACGTCTCGTACCGCGCCGCGCGGCTGCTGTCGCTGTTGACGGTGCTGGCACTCGCCGGCCTGGCGATGCGGCTGTTTCCGATGCCGCCGGTCGTCATCGGCCTGCTCGCGCTGCCGATGACGCTGTTCCAGCTGTCGTCGGCCACGCTCGACGCGGTGACCTATGCGCTGACGCTGCTGGCGCTGGCCTGCTACCTGCACGCCGCCCGCGCCCGCGCCGCGACGAGGCCGGGCGTGCTGGTCGCGTTCAGCGTGGCGGTGTTCATCGTCATCACCTGCCGCGTCCACCTGTTTCCGCTGCTGCTGCTGTTCGCGGCGCTGTGGCGGATGACGGGGCGCCGCGCGGTGTTGTGGGCAGGCCTGGCGGTCGGCGCGGCGGGGCTGGCCTGGACCGCCTGGGCCCTGCATTCCACCGTGGACACCCGCGTGGTGGTCGGCGCGCCGCCGCGCACCGTGCTGCTTTACTACCTGACGAACCCGGCGGCGTTGCCGGCGGTCATTTCCGACACCGTGGCGGCCTACTGGCACGCCTACGTCGAAACCTTCATCGGCCGGCTCGGCTGGCTCGACGCCGCCTTCGACCTGGAGCAGCGCGCCTGGCTCGGCGGTGGGCTCCTGCTGCTGGCGGCCGCCTCCATCGGGCCCTTCTGGCGCTGGCGCCGCCCGGAGATCGGCTGGCGGCTGCTGCTGCTGGCCTGCAGCGCCGCCAGCGTGCTGCTGATCTTCGTGGCGCTGCTGGTGGCGTGGAATCCGCATCCGGCGCGCTTCATCGACGGCGTGCAGGGCCGCTACTTCTGGGCGCCGGTGCTGATGGCCTGCCTGGCGCTGGCGCCGTCGGCCGAGGCCAGCGGCCGGCTGCACCGCGGCGCGCTCGTCGTCGCGCAAGTCGTCTTCATCGCCTTCAGCGCCTACAGCACGGCCGAGCTGCTGCTGGCCCGCTACTGGGTCGCCTGAGCCCGCAAGCGGCCGCCCCCTCCTCCGCATGGACTTGCGCATGCCGCACACCACCCGCCGCCAACTGCTGCAGCGCGCCTCGCTGCTGCTGGCCGCCCCCGCCTTCGTCCGCCACGCCCGTGCCGCCGAGATACCGCGTTTTGCGCTCGGCGTCGCCAGCGGCCAGCCGCGCGCCGACGGCATGGTGCTGTGGACGCGCCTGACCGGCGCCGAGTTGCCGCCGCGCGTGCCGGTGGACTGGGAACTGGCCGACGACGAAGCGTTCACGCGCATCGTCGCCCGCGGCCGCGAAGAGGCTGAAGCCGCCTGGGCGCACAGCGTGCATGCCGAGCCGGCGGGCCTGGCATCCGACCGCTGGTACTTCTATCGCTTCCGCGCGCTCGGCCAGCAAAGCCGCAGCGGCCGCACGCGCACCGCGCCGGCGCCCGACGCGGCGGCCACGCTGCGCCTGGCCATCGCGAGCTGCCAGCGCTGGGACCAGGGCCACTACGCCGCCTGGCGCCACGCGGCGGCCGCGTCGCTGGACTGCATGGCCTTCCTCGGCGACTACATCTACGAATCGGCCTCGCCGGCCGACGCCCCGCGCCGCCACGACGGCGGCCGCCTGCGCAGCCTGGACGACTACCGCGCCCGCTACGCGCAGTACAAGAGCGACCCCGCGTTGCAGGACGCCCACGCCGCCTGCCCCTGGCTGCTGGTGTGGGACGACCACGAGGTCGAGAACGACTACGCCGGCAGCATGGCCACCACGCCGCGCGGCCTGGACATGGCCGCCTTGCGCGCCGCCGCCTACCAGGCCTACTGGGAGCACCAGCCCTTCGCCAAGGCGCAGCGCCCGCGCGGCATGGACATGCGCATCTACGGCCGCCTGGACTGGGGCCGCCTGGCGCGCATCCACCTGCTGGATGACCGCCAGTACCGCGACCCGCAGGCCTGCCCGGCGCCGCCGCACACCAGCGGCTCCAACGCCGTGCTGCTGCGCGACTGCCCGGCGCTCGCCGACCCCGCGCGCACGCTGCTGGGCCGCGAGCAGGAACAGTGGCTGGCCGACGGCTGGAGCCTGGAGAGGCCCTGGAACCTGCTGGCCCAGCAGACGCTGATGGCTCGTTACACGAGTCGACCCGAAGGCCGCTACTGGACCGACGGCTGGGACGGCTACGCCGCCGCCCGCCAGCGCCTGCTGGCCCCGGTGGCGGCGCGCCGCGTGCCCGGCGTGGTGGCGCTGGGCGGCGACGTGCACGCGCACTTCGTCGCCGACCTGAAGGCCGACTTCGACGACGCCAAGTCGCCCATCGTCGCCAGCGAGTTCTGCGGCACCTCGATCTCCAGCCGCGGCGGCGACCAGCGCCGCGTGGAAGCCGCGCTGGCGCTCAACCCGCACCTGCACTACGCCCACGCCGACCAGCGCGGCTACATGGCCTTCGAGATCGGCCCGCGCGAGCTGAAGGCCAGCGTGCTGGCGGTGGAGCAGCCGCTGGACCCGGCCAGCGCGGTGCAAGTGGCGGCGCGCTTCGTCGTCGACGCCGCGCGGCCGGGGCCGCAGCGGGCCTGACGCGGCAGCCGTCGCCGCCAACGGCGCGGTCACAACAACCATCAAAGTGACACTTGATCTATGTTTCGAACGATAAAGATCATTTTCATGTCACTTCTACTGGCACCGGCCGACCAAGTCCTCAGCGCCCTGGGCGAGCGCCTGCGCGCCCAGCGACTGGCGCAAGGGCTGCCGCAGCGCGAGCTGGCGCAGATGGCCGGCCTGTCGCTGGGTGCTTTGCGGCAGCTGGAGCGCAGCGGCCAGTCGTCGCTGGAAACGCTGGTGCGCGCGGTGCAGGCCCTCGGGCTGGTGGGCGAGCTGGAGCCGCTGTTCGTACTGCGCCGCCAGTCCATCGCGCAGATGGCGCAAGCCGAGGCCGCCGGCCGGCGGCAGCGCGCGCCGCGCCGGAGCCGCGCCTGAAAACGCTGGCCGTCCACTATTGCGGCTGGGGCGAGGACTGGCCGCTCGGCCGGCTGGCCGACGACGGCAGCACGCTGCTGTTCGAGTACGCGCCCGAAGCGCTGGCGCAAGGGCTGGAACTGTCGCCGCTGCACCTGAAGCTGCGCGCCCCGGCCTACGGCGGCTTTCCGGCGCACTTGCAGCGCCTGCCGGGGCTCGTCGCCGACAGCCTGCCCGACGGCTGGGGCCTGTTGCTGATGGACCGGCTGTTCCGCCGGCGCGGCCTGCGCCACCCCGGGCCACTGGACCGCCTGGCCTTCATCGGCGACCGTGCGATCGGTGCCCTGCGCTTCGTACCGGCCGAGGAACCCGACGGCGCGGAGCCCGACTGGAACCTGCCGGCCCTGGCCCGCGAGAGCGAGCGCTTCTTGGCCGGCGAGGCCGGCGCCGCGCTGCGCGAGCTGGCCATGACCGGCGGCTCGCCGCAGGGCGCGCGGCCCAAGGCGCTGGTGCAGTACGACGCCGCGACGGCCCAGGTCAGCACGCGCAGCGATGCCACGGGCGAGCCCTGGTTGGTCAAGTTCCCGGCGCAGGGCGAGCACCCAGAGGTCTGCGCGATCGAGCAGCTCTACGCTGAACTGGCCCGCGACTGCGCGCTGGAGATGCCGGCCAGCCGGCGCTTCGAGCTGTCGCCCCGGCTGGCCGCCTTCGGCGTGCCGCGCTTCGACCGCGAACGCGGCCTGCGCGTGCCGGTGCTCAGCCTGGCCGGCTTGCTGCAGGTGGACTTCCGCCTGCCCGGCAGCACCGACTACACCGCCTTGTTGCGCGCCACCCGGCTGCTGACGCGAGACGAGCGCGAAGTGGCCAAGGCCTATGCGCGAGTGGTCTTCAACGTGCTGTTCCACAACCGCGACGACCACCCGAAGAACATCGCCTGGCGCCTGGGGCAAGACCGCCGCTGGCGGCTGGCGCCGGCCTTCGACCTGGGCTTCAGCGAAGGCCCGGGCGGCCAGCACCACATGGACGTTTGCGGCGAGGCCGGCGCGGTGGAACGCGACCATCTGCTGCGCCTGGCCGCGGAAGGCGGCGTGCCGGCGAAAGCGGCCGCGGCCACGATCGACCGCCTGCTGGCGCAGGCCGCGGACTTCGCCGGCCGCGCCGCGGCGGTGCCGATCCGGCGCGCCACGGTGCGGCGGATGGCGGCAGCCGTCGAGGCCTGCCGCGCGCGGCTGGCACGGCCTTGACGCCATGACCTCGATCTTCGCCGTCACCGCCCCCTTCTTCGCGCTGGTGCTGTGCGGCTGGCTGGCGGCGCGCCAACGGGTGCTGCCGGAGTCGGCGATTCCGGGGTTGAACGGCTTCGTCCTCTACTTCGCGCTGCCGTGCATGCTGTTCCGCTTCGGCGCCACCACGCCGGTGCTCCAGACGCTCAACCCGACGCTGCTGGCGGTGTACCTGGTGTGCGCGGCGCTGGTGGTGGCGTTGACGGTGGTGCTCACGCGATCGGCCACGCTGCCGCTGCGCGACGCGGCGTTCGGCGCGCTGGTGGCCGCCTTCCCCAACACCGGGTTCATGGGCGTGCCGCTGCTGGTGGCGTTGCTGGGGCCGGCGGCCGCAGGGCCGACGATCTGCGTGTTGACGGCCGATCTGGTCGTCACCAGCACCGCCTGCCTGGCGCTGGCCGAAGCGCAAGGGGTGGCCGGCCAGGGCCACGGCTGGTGGCGCTCGGCGCGGCGCATCCTGGGCGGCGTGGCGCGCAACCCCATGCCGTGGGCGATCGTGCTCGGCGCCGCGTTCTCGGCGCTCGGCTGGCGGCTGGTCGGCCCGGTCGATGGCGTGGTGCGCATGCTGGCCGACGCCGCCAGCCCGGTGGCGCTGTTCACGATCGGCGCCGTGCTGTGGCGCGCCGGCCAGCACGCGCACGGCCGCACGCCGCCGGGGCGCTACCTGCCGGTGGCGGCGATCAAGCTGCTGCTGCACCCGCTGCTGCTGTGGCTGCTGGGGCTGGCGGCGCAGGCGCTGGGCTTGCCGCTGTCGGACTTCGCGCTGCTGGTCATCGTGCTGGTGGCCGCGCTGCCCAGCGCCAGCAACGTGGCGATCCTGGCCGAACGCTATGGCGCCGACACCGGCCGCGTGGCGCGCATCATCATGAGCTCGACGGTGGCGGCGTTCCTCAGCTTCACGGCGATTGCCTGGCTGGCCGGCGTGCGGCCGCACTGAGCTGCGTCAGATCACCAAGGGATCGACGTCGACGGCCCAGCGCGCCAGGCCTTTATGGCGTGGCCTGAGACCGTGCAGCGCCGGCAGCCAGGCCGTCAGAAAGCGCTGCAGCGCCGGGCGCGAGGCGGATTCCACCAGCATCTGCATGCGCTCGATGCCGGCCACGCGCGGCACGGCCGGCGGCACCGGCGGGTACAGGGTGACGGCCGGCGCCTCGGCCAGGCCGGCGCCGGCCTCGGCGGCGGCTTGCAGGAAGGCGGTGGCCACGGCGCCTTCGCGCGCCTCGGCGCGCAGCAGCGCCAGGCTGGAGAACGGCGGCAGCCCGGCGCGCCGGCGTTCGTCGAGCTGGCTGTTGGCGAAGGCCTCGAAGTCGTGCTGGACCAGCGCCTGGTACAGCGGGTGCGCGGGGCTGGCGGTCTGGATCCACATCTCGCTGCGCGCGGCCTGCGCGGCGTCGCGGCCGGCGCGGCCGGCCGCCTGCATCAGCAGCGCGAACAGCCGCTCGGCGGCGCGGAAGTCGCTGCTGAACAGCGCGCCGTCGGGGTTGATCGCCGCCACCAGCGTCATGCGGCGGAAGTCGTGGCCCTTGGCCACCATCTGCGTGCCCACCAGCACGTCGACCTCGCCTTCGTGCACCGCGTGCAGGCTGCTTTCCAGCGCGCCCTTGTGGCGGGTGCTGTCGGCGTCGATGCGCGCGATGCGCGCGCCGGGCAGCAGCGCGCCGAGCTGCTCTTCGAGCTTTTCGGTGCCGCGGCCCAGCGGCGCGATGTCGAGGTTGCCGCAGTCGGGGCAGGCGCGCGGCACCGGCTCCGACAGGCCGCAGTGGTGGCAGCGCAGCGAGCGGTCGGCCTTGTGGAACACGCGCCAGGCGCTGCAGTGCGGGCAGCCGCTTTTCCACTGGCAGTCGTGGCAGAACAGCACCGGCGCGTAGCCGCGGCGGTTGAGCAGCAGCAGGCTTTGCTCGCCGCGCGCGATGCGCTGCTGCACCGCGTCCAGCAGCGGCGGTGCCAGCGCCGGCAGCACGCCGCGCTGGCGCACGAGTCGAGCGGTGTCGAGCAGCCGCACGCGCGGCATGGCGCCGTCGCCGATGCGCTGCGCCAGGCCCAGGCGCCGGTAGCGGCCGTCCAGCGCGCGCTGCCAGCTTTCCAGCGACGGCGTGGCCGAGCCCAGCAGCACCGGCAGCTTCTCCAGGTGGCCGCGGTAGACGGCGAGGTCGCGCGCCGAGTAGCGCGCGCCTTCCTGCTGCTTGAAGCTGGGGTCGTGCTCTTCGTCGACGACGATCAGCCCCAGCCGCGGCAGCGACGCGAACACCGCCAGCCGCGTGCCCAGCACGAGGTCGGCGCGGCCCAGGTGGGCCAGCAGCCAGTGGTTGATGCGCTGCGCCGGCGTCAGCGCGCTGTGCAGGCTGACCAGCGTGCGGCCCGGGAAGCGCGCCGCGAAGCGCGCTTCGAGCTGCGGCGTGAGGTTGATCTCGGGCACCAACACCAGCACCTGGCGCCCGGCGGCCAGCGCCTGTTCGGCCGCGCGCAGATAGACCTCTGTCTTGCCGCTGCCGGTGACGCCGTGCAGCAGCGCGGTGCCGGCGGGCAGCCCCGCCAGCGCCGCCAGCGCGGCGGCCTGGCCGGCGCTGAGCTCGGGCATGGCGGCGGCAGGCGGTGCTGCAACCGCGGCCGCCGGCGCTTCGCGCAGCAGCCGCGTCAGCCGGCGGCCGAGCTGGCTGTCGTCGGTCCTGCGCAGCTCGGGCGGCAGCACCGACAGCGCCAGCTCGCCCACCTGGCGCTGGTAGTAGCCGGCGGCGAAGTCCAGCAGCGCCAGCCAAGCCGGCGCCAGCGGCGGCAGGCCTTCCAGCACCTCGGCCAGCGGCCGCAACTGGGCCGCTTCGGCGCGCTGGCCGCCGGCCCGGTTCCACACGATGCCGGGCACCTCGCGCTTGCCAAGTGGCACGCGCACCAAGGTTCCCGGCGGCAGCGGGTGCTCACATGTGTAGTCCAGCAAAGCGCCGATCGCCGCGTGTTGCGGCGTGTCCACGGCGACCGGCAGGCTCAGCATCGCGAAGCCGCCGCCCGATGTCGCAGTTGCGCGCGAAACTTCGGAACCGCATGAGCGTTCGGCCCTAAGCTCATGATTCGGCTGACCTTTTGCAACTGTCCACGGACAATGTGGATAACTTTGTGGGCAAGGTGCGTCCAGGCGCGCCAAGTTCTTGATTCTGCGGCGCCGGCGCTGGATTGCCCGATTTGGTGGCAGACCTTGCTTCGATGAAAAATCAAGGACTTAGCTCGAAATAAGGACTTACCCGGATGGCGCTGACGGGACGCTTGCCGGCAGGCCCGCCAACTGGGGATAAGTCGAGCCCGGCGGGCCGGAAATCACGGCCGCCGGCAGCCTCCGGCGGGCGAAGCGCTCACTTACGCAGGCCCCTAGGACCGGGCGGCGCCCGGCCCGTCCCGCGAGGGGATCAAGTTGCCCGGCAAAGCCGGATCGACTTGAACGCCCGCCCGCTGCCGTCGCGAATGCGCGTGCACCGCCTCGACCAGCGCCGCCACGTGTTCGGGCGGCGTGTGCTGGCTGATGCCGTGGCCGAGGTTGAAGACGTGGCCGTCCCAGGTGCCGTCGGCGCGCTGCGGCGGTCCGAAGGCGTCCAGCACGGCCACCGCCTCGCGCGCCACCGCCTCGGGCGGCGCGAACAGCACGTTGGGGTCGAGGTTGCCCTGCAGCGCCACGCGGCTGCCGACCGCGGCGCGCGCGCGGCCGAGGCCCATGGTCCAGTCGAGGCCGACGACATCGGCGCCGCCGCCGGCGATCTCGTCCAGCCACGGCCCGCCGCCCTTGGTGAAGACGATCACCGGGATGCGCTGGCCCTCCTTCTCGCGCTGCAGCGCGGCCACCACGCGGCGCGTGTAGGCCAGGCTGAAGCGCTGGAAGGCGCCGTCGGCCAGCACGCCGCCCCAGCTGTCGAACACCATCACCGCCTGCGCGCCGGCGTCGATCTGCGCATTGAGGTAGGCCGCCACGGCCTGGGCGTTGATGTCGAGGATGCGGTGCAGCAGGTCGGGCCGCGCGTAGAGCATGCTCTTGACGAGGCGGTAGTCGTCGGAACCGGCGCCTTCCACCATGTAGCAGGCCAGCGTCCACGGGCTGCCGGAGAAGCCGATCAGCGGCACGCGGCCGTCGAGCGCGCGGCGGATCGAGGTCACGGCGTCGAAGACATAACGCAGCCGTTGCATGTCAGGCACCTGCAGCGCGGCCACCGCGGCCTCGTCGCGCAGCGGATGCGCGAAGCGCGGGCCCTCGCCTTCGGCGAAGCTCAGGCCCAGGCCCATCGCGTCGGGCACGGTGAGGATGTCGCTGAACAGGATGGCGGCGTCGAGCGCATAGCGCTCCAGCGGCTGCAGCGTGACCTCGGTGGCATAGCCGGGGTCGGTGGCCAGCCCCATGAAGCTGCCGGCACGCGCGCGCGTGGCGCGGTACTCGGGCAGGTAGCGGCCGGCCTGGCGCATCAGCCACAGCGGGGTGTACGACGTGGGCTGGCGCAGGCAGGCGCGCAGGAACGTGTCGTTGCGAAGGGCTGCAGGCATGGGCGGGATTATCGGCGACGCCCATCGGGCCACCGCCCTTGAACGCACCGCGTCGCGCCCCATGTCAGCCGCAACGGCTAGCATGCGCCGTTTCCAAGGAGGTTCCGAAATGCGCTTGTCCCGTTCCTGGCTGGCCGCCCTGGCCCTGTTGCCGGCCCTGTTGCTCAGCGGCTGCGGCTACAACGACTTCCAGCGCCTGGATGAGCAGGTGAAGGCGGCGTGGAGCGAAGTGCTCAACCAGTACCAGCGCCGCGCCGACCTGGTGCCCAACCTGGTGGCCACCGTCAAGGGCGAGGCCAACTTCGAGCAGGAGACGCTGACCAAGGTGATCGAGGCGCGCGCCAAGGCGACCTCGATCCAGGCGACGCCCGAACTCGTCAACAACCCCGAGGCCTTCAACAAGTTCCAGCAGGCGCAGGGCGAGCTGTCCAGCGCGCTGAGCCGCCTGCTGGTGGTGACCGAGAACTACCCCAACCTGAAGGCCAACCAGGCTTTCCAGGACCTGCGCGTGCAGCTCGAAGGCACCGAGAACCGCATCACCGTGGCGCGCAACCGCTACATCAAGGCGGTGGCCGACTACAACGTGCTGACGCGCAGCTTCCCGACCAACCTGACGGCGATGATCTTCAAGTACCCGGTGAAGGCCAGCTTCACGGTGGCCAACGAAGCGCAGATCTCGGCGCCGCCGTCGGTCAACTTCGACAAGCCGGCCGCACCGGCGGCGGCGGCTTCGCGGTAAGCCGCCGATGAAGCCCTGGCGCGCGCTGGTCGCCGCGCTGCTGCTGGCTGCGCTGGCCCTGGGGGCCTGGGCGCAGCCCGAGCAGCCGGTGCCGGCGCTGAGCGCGCGCGTGATCGACCAGACCGGCACGCTCTCGACCGCGCAGCGCGCGGCGCTGGAGACCAAGCTGGCCGACTTCGAGGCGAAGTCGGGTCCGCAGATCGTCGTGCTGCTGGTGGCGACGACGGCGCCCGAGGACATCGCCTCCTACGCGCAGCGCGTGGCCGACCAGTGGAAGATCGGCCGCCGCGCGGTAGGCGACGGCGTGGTGCTGCTGGTCGCCAAGGACGAGCGCAAGGTGCGCATCGAGGTGGCCAAGGCGCTGGAAGGCGCGATCCCCGACCTCGCGGCGCGGCAGATCATCGACCAGCAGATCAAGCCCGCGTTCCGCGCCGACGACTATGCCGGCGGCCTGAACCGCGCGGTGGACGCGCTGATCGCCCGCATCAACGGCGAAGGGCTGCCGGCGCCGCCGCCGCCGCAGCGCCGCGGCGACACGGGCGGCGGCGGGGTGGGCATCGACCAGCTGGGGCTGTTCTTCTTCATCGTCGTGCCCATCGTCGGCACGCTGCTGACGCGGGTGTTCGGCCGCCGCTTCGGCTCGCTGCTGACCTCGGGCGCGGCCGGCGGCCTGGCCTGGTGGTTCACCGCCAGCATCGCGCTGGCGCTGGGCGCCGGCGTCGCGGCGCTGGTGATCGTCGGGCTGCTGGGCATCGGCTCGGCGCTGCGGCCGACACTGGGCGGCCGCGGCCGCGGCGGGCCGTGGATCGGCGGCGGCGGTTTCGGGGGCGGCGGTTTCGGCGGTGGTGGTTTCGGTGGCGGTGGTGGCGGCGGCTTCTCGTCGGGCGGCGGCGGCGATTTCGGGGGCGGCGGCGCCTCCGGCGACTGGTAGCGGGAGGCGCTGGCGATGAAACGATGGCTGCGCCTGCTCAAGCACCGCTGGCACGACGAGACCGATGCCCGCCGCGCGCTGGACGACGCCGCGCTGGCGCGCCTGGCCGCGCGCGTGCGCGCCAGCGAGTCGGGGCACGGCGGCGAGATCCGCGTCGTCGTCGAGGCCGGGCTGCCGCTGTCGTACCTGCGGCGCGGGCTGTCGGCGCGCGAGCGCGCGATCACGCTGTTCGGCAAGCTGCGCGTGTGGGACACCGAGCACAACAACGGCGTGCTGATCTACCTGCTGCTGGCCGAGCATGCGATCGAGATCGTCGCCGACCGCGCGGTGGCGCGCTACGTGGCGCCGGGCCAGTGGGACGCGCTGATCGCGTGCATGCGCGAAGCCTTCCGCCAGCGCCGCTTCGAAGCGGGCCTGGCCGAGGCGGTGGACGCCGTCGACGCCTTGCTGCGCCAGCATTTCGCGCTGGCCCCGGGCCAGGTCAACCCGAACGAGTTGCCCGACGAGCCGCTGCGCGGCTGATCGGCCCAGTTCGGCCCCGTTTCGGCATCAGGCCGCTTCAGATCGCCTTGAACGGCTTGGCGGGCTTGTCGCGCAGCGGCGCGGTCGCCAGCGGCGGGAACTCGATCAACGCTTCCGGCACCTGGCGGTCGGGGATGCGGTCGAGCAGGTTGCGGATCAGGTGCAGCCGGCCGCGCCGCTGGTCGTTGAAGTCGACCAGCGTCCACGGCGCGTGCTTGGTGTGCGTGGCTTCGAGCATGCGGTCGCGCGCCTTCGAGTAGGCGGCGTACTTCGCGCGCGCTGCCACATCGACGGGCGACAGCTTCCAACGTTTGAGGGGATCGGCCAGGCGCTCGGCGAAGCGCTCTTCCTGCTGCGCCTGGTCGACCGTGAGCCAGTACTTGGCGAGCAGGATGCCGTCGTCGACCAGCAGCCGCTCGAAGCGCGGCGCCTGCTGCAGGAAGGCTTCGGTCTGCGCGGGGGTGCAGAAGCCCATCACCGGTTCGACGCCGGCGCGGTTGTACCAGCTGCGGTCGAACAGCACCAGCTCGCCGGCCGCCGGCAGGTGCGGCACCCAGCGCTGGAACACCCACTGCGTGCGCTCGCGCTCGGTGGGCGCGGGCAGCGCGACGATGCGGCACTGGCGCGGGTTGAGGTCGGCGCTGATGGCGCCGATCACGCCGCCCTTGCCGGCCGTGTCGCGCCCTTCGACGATGACCAGCAGGCGCTGGCCGGTGTGCTGCAGCCAGCGCGCCAGCTCGTTGAGTTCGAGCTGCAGCGGCTGCAGGCGTTCGAGGTACTCGTGCTTGGACAAGAGCGGCCGCGCCGCTTTCGCTTCCGCACGCTGCTTGCCCATGGCGCCGACCGCCGCCGCCGGCGCCTACTTCTTGCGCAGCTTGGAGATGGCCGCGATCTGCGCGGCCATCATCGCGAATTCGCTCTGCGCGCGGGCCAGGTCGACCTCGCTCTTGGCGTTGCGCATCGCTTCCTCGGCCAGCTTCTTGGCCTCGTTGGCCTTGGCCTCGTCGAGGTCGTGACCGCGGATCGCGGTGTCGGCCAGCACGGTGACCGTGCCCGGCTGCACTTCCAGGATGCCGCCGGCGACGAAGACGAACTCTTCCTCGTTGTTGTCGGCGCGCTGGATGCGCACCGCGCCGGGCTTGATGCGCGTGATCAGCGGCGTGTGCCGCGGCAGGATGCCCAGTTCGCCGTTCTCGCCGGGAAGCGCAACGAACTTGGCCTCGCCGCTGAAGATGCTTTCTTCAGCGCTGACGACGTCGACGTGAATGGTTGCCATGTCAGAACTCCAGCACGCCGTTGCCGGCACGCACCGTACCTAACCAAGCGGCCGCCATGGATCCGGCTTTGCCGGTCCAGCGGCGGCGCCCCCCTGGGGGGGAGGCGCCGAAGGCGCTTCGGGGGGGGGCCATCAGTTGATCTTCTTGGCCTTCTCGAAGGCGTCGTCGATCGTGCCGACCATGTAGAACGCCTGCTCGGGCAGGTGGTCGCACTCGCCGTTGACGATCATCTTGAAGCCGCGGATCGTCTCCTTCAGCGGCACGTACTTGCCCGGGCTGCCGGTGAAGACCTCGGCCACGTGGAAAGGCTGGCTCAGGAAGCGCTGGATCTTGCGCGCGCGCGCCACGGCCAGCTTGTCCTCGGGGCTCAGCTCGTCCATGCCCAGGATGGCGATGATGTCGCGCAGCTCCTTGTAGCGCTGCAGCGTGCCCTGCACGGCGCGCGTGGTGCTGTAGTGCTCTTCGCCGACGACGTTGGGGTCCACTTGGCGCGAGGTGCTGTCCAGCGGGTCCACCGCCGGGTAGATGCCCAAAGCGGCAATGTCGCGCGACAGCACGACGGTGGCGTCCAGGTGGGCGAAGGTGGTCGCGGGCGAGGGGTCGGTCAGGTCGTCCGCAGGCACGTAGACGGCCTGGATCGAGGTGATCGAGCCGACCTTGGTCGAGGTGATGCGCTCCTGCAGGCGGCCCATTTCTTCGGCCAGCGTCGGCTGGTAGCCCACCGCCGACGGCATGCGGCCCAGCAGCGCCGACACTTCGGTGCCGGCCAGCGTGTAGCGGTAGATGTTGTCGACGAAGAACAGCACGTCGCGGCCTTCGTCGCGGAAGGCTTCGGCCATGGTCAGCCCCGTCAGCGCCACGCGCAGGCGGTTGCCCGGCGGCTCGTTCATCTGGCCGTAGACCATCGCCACCTTCGACTCGCCCAGGTTCTCCTGCACGACGACCTTGGAGTCGGACATCTCGTGATAGAAGTCGTTGCCCTCGCGGGTGCGTTCGCCCACGCCGGCGAACACCGACAGGCCCGAGTGCGCCTTGGCGATGTTGTTGATCAACTCCATCATGTTGACGGTCTTGCCGACGCCGGCGCCGCCGAACAGGCCCACCTTGCCGCCCTTGGCGAACGGGCAGATCAGGTCGATCACCTTGATGCCGGTTTCCAGCAGCTCTTGCGACGGGCTCAGCTCGTCGTAGGCCGGGGCCTTGCGGTGGATGGGCATCGTCTGCGAGTGGTCGACCGGGCCGCGCTCGTCGATCGGGTTGCCCAGCACGTCCATGATGCGGCCGAGCGTCGCCTTGCCCACCGGCACGGTGATGGCGGCGCCGGTGTTGGTGACCATCAGCCCGCGGCGCAGGCCTTCCGACGAGCCCAGCGCGATGGTGCGCACGATGCCGTCGCCGAGCTGCTGCTGCACTTCCAGCGTCAGCGGCGAGCCTTCGAGCTTGAGCGCGTCATACACGCGGGGCATCTCGTTGCGCGGGAACTCCACGTCCACCACGGCGCCGATGCACTGGACGATCTTGCCCTGGGCTTGTACGTTAGCCATGTCTTCAATCCTTCAAACAGTATTCGGGTGCGCGGCGTCGATCAGCCGCTGATGGCGGCCGCGCCGCCGACGATTTCACTCAGCTCGGTCGTGATGGCGGCCTGGCGGGTCTTGTTGTAGACCAGCTTCAGCTCGGCGATCAGGTTGCCCGCGTTCTCGGTGGCCGCCTTCATCGCCACCATGCGTGCGCTCTGTTCGCTGGCCATGTTCTCGGCCACGGCCTGGTAGACCAGCGCCTCGATGTAGCGCTTGAGCAGCTCGTCGATGACGGTCGGCGCGTCGGGCTCGTAGAGGTAGTCCCAGCCGTACTGCGCGGCCTCGGCGGCGGTCTGCTGCAGGCGTTCGGCCGACAGCGGCAGCAGCTGCTCGACCATCGGCTCCTGCTTCATCGTGTTGATGAACTTCGTGTAGCACAGGTACACGGCGTCGAGCTTGCCTTCGACGAAGGCGTCGAGCATCACCTTGACCGGGCCGATCAGCTTTTCCAGCATCGGCGCGTCGCCCAGCTGCACCACGTGGCTGACCACCGGCACGCCCACGCGGTTGAGGAAGTTGAAGCCCTTGTTGCCGATGGCCACCGCGTGCGACTGGCCGCCCGCGGTCTGCACGTCCTTCATCTTGTTGGTGACGGCGCGCAGCACGTTGGTGTTCAGGCCGCCGCACAACCCCTTGTCGGTGCTGACCACGATGAAGCCGGTGACGCGGGCGTTGCCGCCCTTGCGCATGTACGGCGAGTGGTACTCGGGGTTGGCCTGCGCCAGGTTGGCCGTGATGTTGCGGATCTTGTCGGCGTAAGGCCGGGCCGCGCGCATGCGGTCCTGCGCCTTGCGCATCTTCGAGGCCGAGACCATCTCCATGGCCTTGGTGATCTTCTTCGTGTTCTCGAAGCTCTTGATCTTGCCGCGGATCTCTTTACCGACTGCCATCACTGACCCCCAAAGCTCGCTGCGCTCGCTACCCCCCGAGGGGGCCGTGTTCCGGACCGGGAGACCCGGATCCGGAACGCTCCTTGCGCGTTACACGACATATGTGCTCAAGCGAAGGACTTCTTGAACGCGGCGATCGCGTTGCTCAGCTCTTCTTCCGCAGCCTTGTCCATGGCCTTGTCGCTTTCCAGCTTGGCCAGCAGCGCGGCGTGGCTGCTCTTCAGGAACTGGTGCAGGCCGTGCTCGAAGGGCAGCACCTTCTTCACGTCGATGTCGTCGAGGAAGCCCTTGTTCACCGCGAACACCGAGGCCGCCATCAGGCTGATCGGCAGCGGGCTGTACTGCGGCTGCTTGAGCAGCTCGGTCACGCGGGCGCCGCGGTCGAGCTGCTTGCGCGTGGCGGCGTCGAGGTCGGAGGCGAACTGCGCGAACGCGGCCAGCTCGCGGTACTGCGCCAGGTCGGTCCGGATGCCGCCCGAGAGGTTCTTGATCAGCTTGGTCTGCGCCGCCGAGCCGACGCGCGACACCGAGATGCCGGCGTTGATGGCGGGGCGGATGCCGGCGTTGAAGAGCGCCGTCTCCAGGAAGATCTGGCCGTCGGTGATCGAGATCACGTTGGTCGGCACGAAGGCCGACACGTCGCCGGCCTGCGTCTCGATGATGGGCAGCGCCGTCAGCGAGCCGGTCTTGCCCTTCACTTCACCCTTGGTGAAGGCCTCGACGTACTCGGCATTCACGCGCGCGGCGCGCTCGAGCAGGCGGCTGTGCAGGTAGAACACGTCGCCGGGGAAGGCTTCGCGGCCCGGCGGGCGGCGCAGCAGCAGCGAGACCTGGCGGTAGGCCACGGCCTGCTTGGACAGGTCGTCGTAGATGATCAGCGCGTCTTGCCCGCGGTCGCGGAAGTACTCGCCCATCGTGCAGCCCGAGTAGGCCGACACGTATTGCATGGCCGCCGATTCGGAGGCCGAGGCGGCGACGACGATGGTGTAGTCCATCGCGCCGGCCTGCTCCAGCGCGCGCACCACGTTCTTGATCGAGCTGGCCTTCTGCCCGATCGCGACGTAGACGCAGGTCATGTTCTGACCCTTCTGGTTGATGATGGTGTCGACGGCCACCGCGGTCTTGCCGGTCTGGCGGTCGCCGATGATCAGCTCGCGCTGGCCGCGGCCGATGGGCACCATGGTGTCGATCGACTTGAGGCCGGTCTGCACCGGCTGGTCGACGCTCTTACGCGCGATCACGCCCGGCGCGACCTTCTCGATCACGTCGGTCATCTTGGCGTTGATCGGGCCCTTGCCGTCGATCGGCTGGCCCAGGGCGTTGACGACGCGGCCGATCAGCTCGGGGCCGACCGGCACTTCCAGGATGCGGCCCGTGCACTTGACGGTGTCGCCTTCGGAGACGTGCTCGTACTCGCCCAGGATCACCGCGCCGACCGAGTCGCGCTCGAGGTTCAGCGCCAGGCCGAAGGTCGGCTGGCCGCTGGGCGTCGGCGGGAACTCGAGCATTTCGCCGGCCATCACGTCCGACAGGCCGTGCACGCGCACGATGCCGTCGGTCACGGAGACCACCGTGCCCTGGTTCTTGATGTCGGCCGACGCGCCAAGGCCCTCGATGCGGCTCTTGATCAGTTCGGAAATTTCAGCGGGATTGAGGTTCATGTGTCTCTCCGGAGCAGCGCGCCCGCCATCAGGCGGTCAACGCGGCCTTCATTTGTTCCAAACGGGCCTTGACCGAGGTGTCGAGCACTTCGTCGCCGACCACCACGCGGATGCCGCCGATCAGCTCGGGGTCGACCTGCACGGCGCCCTTGAGCTTGCGGCCGAAGCGCTTCTCCAGCGTGGCCATCACCGCGCCGAGCTGCGCATCGTCGATCGGGTAGGCGCTGTGCACGGTGGCGTCCGACACGCCCGAGCTCGCGTTGACCAGCGCCTGGAACTGCGCGGCGATCTCGGGCAGCGCCGCGAGGCGGCCGTTCTCGACCACGGTGCGCAGCAGGTTGCCGATCTTGCTGTCCAGCGCCAGCCCCTGCTGCAGCGCGACGCCGGCGATCAGGTCGAAGACCTGCATCGCGCCGACCTTGGGGTTGTCGGCCACCTGGCGCAGGTCGGCGTTGCCGGCCACCTGGGCCAGCGCCGCCATCTGCGACTTCAGCGCCTGCGCGTCGGAGCCGCCGATGGCCTTGAACAAGGCTTCGGCATAGGGCCGCGCGATGGTGGCAAGCTCTGCCATCTCAAAGCTCCGCCTTCAGGCGACCCAGCAGCTCGGCGTGCACCGAGGGGTTCACTTCCTTGCGCAGGATGGCCTCGGCGCCCTTGACGGCGAGGCCCGCCACCTGCTCGCGCAGCGCCTCGCGGGCCTTCACCGACTCCTGCTCGGCCTCGGCGCGGGCGGCGGCGATGATCTTGGCGCCTTCGTCGTTGGCCTTGGTCTTGGCGTCCTCGACGATCTGCTGCGCCAGGCGCTCGGCGTCGGCCAGGCGCTTGGCGGCGTCGTCGCGCGCGGCGGCAAGCTGCTGCTCCACGCGCTGGTTGGCGGCGGCCAGTTCGGACTTGGCCTTGTCGGCGGCCGACAGGCCGTCGGCGATCTTCTTCGCGCGCTCGTCCAGCGCCGCGGTGATCGGCGGCCAGACAAAACGCATCGTGAACCAGACCAGGATCGCGAACACGATCATCTGGACGATCAGGGTGGCATTGATGCTCACGGCTAGAACCTCGTCATGGGCTGACCACGGACCGCGGTGCTGACACCGCCGCCCGGCGAACCGTCACCGAAGGCTTACTTCGGCAGGTTGGCGATCTGGCCCAGGAACGGGTTGGCGGTGGCGAACCACAGCGCGATACCGGTGCCGATGATGAAGGCCGCGTCGATCAGGCCGGCCAGCAGGAACATCTTGGTCTGCAACTCGCCCATCAGCTCGGGCTGGCGGGCGGCGGATTCGAGGTATTTGCTGCCCATGATGCCGATGCCGATGCAGGCACCGATGGCGCCCAGACCGATGATCAGGCCGGCGGCGAGGGCGACAAAGCTGATGACTTCCATGATGGCTCCTGTGTATTGGAAGGTTGGGTGAAAAAGGGAACGAAGGGGAAAGCGAAAGAGCGGCTTCAGTGCGAGTCGTGCGCCTGGCCGACGTAGATCAGCGCCAGCATCATGAAGATGAAGGCCTGCAGCGTGATGATCAGGATGTGGAAGATGGCCCACACGGTGCCGGCGACGACGTGGCCGACCGCCAGGCCGATGCCGGTGGCCGACAGGCTCCAGGCGCCGCCCATCAGCGCGATCAGCATGAAGATCAGCTCGCCGGCGTACATGTTGCCGAACAGTCGCATGCCGTGCGAGACGGTCTTGGCGATGAACTCGATGATCTGCATCGCGAAGTTCACCGGGTAGAGGAACCACTTGTCGCCGAAGGGCGCGGTGAACAGCTCGTGCACCCAGCCGCCCACGCCCTTGATCTTGACGTTGTAGACCAGGCAGACCAGCAGCACGCTGATCGACAGGCCCATCGTCACCGACAGGTCGGCCGTGGGCACCACGCGCTGGTAGTGGATGCCGAAGAGGCCCGCCACCCAGGGCAGCAGGTCCACCGGCAGCAGGTCCATCGCATTGAGCAGGAAGATCCAGATGAACACCGTCAGCGCCAGCGGCGCGACCAGCTTGCGGCTGGTGGCGTTGTGGATGATCCCCTTGGCCTGGTTGTCGACCATCTCGATGAGGATCTCCACCGCGGCCTGGAAGCGCCCCGGCACGCCCGAGGTGGCCTTGGCGGCCGCCTTGTACAGCAGCCAGCAGCCGATCACGCCGAGCAGCACCGACCAGAAGATCGAGTCGAAGTTGAACACCGAGAAGTCGACGACGGCCGACTGCTTCTTGTTCTGCAGGTGCTGCAGGTGGTGGACGATGTACTCGCCGGCGGTGGGCGCGCTGCTTTCGTGACCGGTGGCTGCCATGTGATCTCTTGAAACTTAAGCGCTCGTCAGTTTTTCTTCGGGCCGCGCCACAGCAGCGCCACCCAGTACACCTTCATGCACAGCACCAGGCCCACCAGCAGCGCTGGCCAGCTCAGGGGCTGCACGATTCGGGCCGCGAGCATCAGCATCGCGACCGAGACCGCTATCTTGACCATCTCCCACAACATGAAGCTGACGGCGCTGGCGCCGGGCGACACGCTGGACAGACGACTGGTCATGCCGCGCGCCATCAAGGCCCCCGGCACCACCACGGCGGCCGCCCCGTACAGCAGCGACCACCCCACCTCCTGCCTGCCGGTGAGCAGCGCCGCAAGCAGCGCCACCACCACACCGAGTGCGCCCTGCACGGCAACCACCCGCCACGGCGACAGCGGCGGGTCCTTCTCGCGCAGGGCTTGCGCTTCCTCCCTGGTCAGCGCCTTGAACGTCGGTGCTTGCGCCTCATCTTCCCGGTCGTCCCAGGCGCTTCGATGTGAATCCATGGACGACTCGCGAGATGCGATCAGCAAAGCCGCGGGATTATATGTAGAAACCCGCACGCGGCTTCAAAGGCCCGCCGGGGCGGCGTTCGGCGCGCCCGCCGCGGAGTCGCGCGGACTGGCGCGGAGTCGTGCGGCCGCGCTTGTCCACCGTCACGCGGGGCTTGCGCCGATGTGGTCTGATCGCGGGATGTTCCGTCGCGCCCTGCCGTCACTGGCCTTCGTTCTCGGGCTTGCCGCTGCCACCCTGCCCCTGCCGGGGCGCGCGGCCGCCAGCGTCACCACGCCGCAGGTGCGCGCCGAACTGCTGGCCCATGCGCCCGAGGGCGTGGGCGTCGGCAAGCCGCTGTGGCTGGGCCTGCTGATCGAGCACCAGCCGCATTGGCACACCTACTGGAAGAACCCCGGCGATTCGGGCCTGCCGACCACGCTGCAGTGGACGCTGCCGCCGGGGCTGCAGGCCGGCGACATCCAGTGGCCGACGCCGCGCAAGCTGCCGATCGGGCCGCTGATGAACTACGGCTACGAAGGCCGGCTGCTGCTGCCGGTGCCGGTGCAGGTGAGCGCGCTGCCCGCCGGCGCCACGCTGCCGGTCAAGTTGAAGGCCGAGTGGCTGGTGTGCAAGGAGGTCTGCATCCCCGAGTCGGGCGAGTTCGACCTCGAACTGCCGACGCAGGCCGCCATCGCCGGCCAGGCCGCGCACTTCGACGCCGCCCGCGCCGCGCTGCCGCAGGCGGCGGCCGGCGCACAAGGCCGCGCGCGGGTGGAAGGCGATGAGCTGGTGGTCGACATCAGCGGCCTGCCCGCGGCCTGGCAGGGCCGCAAGCTGGCGCTGCTGCCGGAGACGCCGGGCGTCATCAACAACGCCGCGCAGCCGCGCGACGCCTGGACGGCCGAGCGCTGGACCGCGCGCATCGCACTCGACCCGCAGCGCAGCGACAGCCCGTCGGCGATGCCCGCGGTGCTGGTCAGCGACGACGGCCAAGGCCAGGTCGCCGGCCTGCAGGTACAGGTGGCCGTCACCACGCCGTGGCCGGCGCCGGGCGCCGCGTCGGCGGCCGCCGCCACGCCGGTGCCGCAGACGCTGCCGGCGCTCGCGGCGCCGGCGCCCACCGCCAGCCTGGGCAGCCTGCCGCTGGCGCTGCTGTTCGCGCTGGCCGGCGGTGTGCTGCTCAACCTCATGCCTTGCGTGTTTCCGGTGCTGTCGCTCAAGGTCTTCGGCTTCGCGCAGCAGGCGCACGATCGCCGCCGCCTGCTGGCCGGCGGCCTGGCCTACACGGCCGGCGTGGTGCTGTCGTTCCTGGCCTTGGCCGCGCTGCTGCTGGCTTTGCGCGCCGGCGGCGAGCAGCTCGGCTGGGGCTTCCAGCTGCAAAGCCCGCTGTTCGTGGCCGCGCTGGCGGCGCTGTTCACGCTGATCGGGCTCAACCTCGCGGGGCTGTTCGAGTTCGGCTCGGTGCTGCCGGCGGCGTGGTCGGCGGCGCGCTCGCGCCATCCGATGATCGACGCGGCCTTGAGCGGCGTGCTCGCGGTGGCCGTCGCCTCGCCCTGCACCGCGCCTTTCATGGGCGCCTCGCTCGGCCTGGCGCTGACGTTGCCGGCCGCGCAGGCGCTGGCCGTGTTCGGCGCGCTGGGCCTGGGCATGGCCTTGCCCTACCTGCTGGCCAGCGCGTGGCCGGCACTGGCGCGCGCGCTGCCGCGGCCGGGGCCGTGGATGGCCACCTTCCGCGGGCTGATGGCGTTCCCGATGTTCGCGACGGTGGTCTGGCTGGTCTGGGTGCTCGGGCAGCAGACCGGCATCGACGGTGCCGCTGCGCTGCTGGGCGCATTGCTGGCGCTGGCCTTCGTCGCCTGGGCGCTGGGCTCGCCGGCGCTCGGCGGCCGCGCGCGCGCGGCGCTGGGCACGCTGTCGCTGCTGCTGCTGGCGGTGGCGCTGGCCTGGGCGCTGCCGGCGCTGCGCACGGTGGAAGCCGCCACGGCGGCCACGGCGGCCACGGCCGCCTCGGCCGACAAGAGCGCCAAGGCCGATGTCTGGCAGCCCTGGAGCCCCGAAGCCGTCGCCCAGCTGCAGCGCGACGGCAAGCCGGTGTTCGTGGACTTCACCGCCGCCTGGTGCGTGACCTGCCAGTACAACAAGCGCACCACGCTGGCCAGCGCCGAGGTGCTGGACGCCTTCAACGCGCGCGGCGTCAGCCTGCTGCGCGCCGACTGGACGCGCCGCGACGCGCGCATCACCGCCGAGCTGGCGCGCCTGGGCCGCAGCGGCGTGCCGGTCTATGCGCTGTACGCGCCCGGCGCCGCGGCGCCGCGGCTGTTGAGCGAACTGCCCACCGTGGCCGAGGTGGAGACCGCCCTGGCCGATTTGCGCTGAAGCGCACCTCACCGCCCTCACTGGAGAACACCCCATGAAGAGCCTGATCGCTTCCCTGCTGCTCTCGGCCGCCGCGCCGCTGGCGCTGGCCGCCGCCGTCGTCGGTCAGCCGGCGCCGGCCTTCACGGCCACCGACGTCAACGGCAAGACCGTCTCGCTGGCCGACTTCAAGGGCAAGCACGTGGTGCTGGAATGGGTCAACCCCGGCTGCCCTTACGTGCAGAAGCACTACGGCGCCGCCAACATGCAAGGCACGCAGAAGGCCGCGGTCGACCAGGGCGTGGTCTGGCTGTCGATCAACACCGTGGCGCGCGAGCACGTCGACTACAAGGCGCCGGCCGACCTGGCGGCGTGGATGAAGGGCCAGAAGGCGGCCGCCAGCGCGACGCTGATGGACAGCGAAGGCACCATCGGCCGCGCCTACGGCGCGCGCACGACGCCGCACATGTACCTCATCAACCCGGCCGGCACGCTGGTGTACGTGGGCGCCATCGACAGCAAGCCCACCGCCAACCCGGCCGATATCGCCACGGCCACCAATCACGTGAAGGCGGCGCTCGCCGAATCGCTGGCCGGCAAGCCGGTCAGCGTGAGCAGCACGCGGCCCTACGGCTGCTCGGTCAAGTACCCGTCGGGCGCCTGAGCGGCAGCGCGCGGGCCCGCTCCGCTCAGACCGGCCCGACCTCCAGCTTCATCCAGGCCTCGGTGCTGTCGCCGGCGGCCACGCTGCGCAGGCCATGAGCCAGCGGGTCGGCCATGTGGATGGCGTTGCTGACGTGGCTGACCGGCTCGACGCAGAAGATGTCCTTGGTGGCCGGCGTGTAGACCACCAGGAAGCCGAGCGACGAGGTCAGCCGCAGCGACAGCTTCTCGTCGCGGATGCGCGCGGCGCCGCGCCAGCCTTCGAAGCAGTGGTCGAAGGCGAGGTGCGCCACGTCGCCGTCGATGCCGCCGGGCTGCGGCACGCGGCGCGTCGGCAGGCCGCTGGCGTCGGACTCCCAGCGCTCGCTCAACTCCACGTGCAGCCGGCTGCGCTGGCGCTTGGGGAAGTACGGGTGCCAGCCCAGGCCCACCGGCGCCGGGTGCGGTGCGCGGTTGTCGAACTGCAGATGAACCGTCAGCGCCCCGGCGTCGAGCGCGAAGCGCTGGCGCACGGTGAAGGCGAAAGGCCAGTGCGCATCGGGCTCGTGCGCGTACTGCAGCTCGGCCGCGGTCTCGCTCGACGCCAGCACCTGCCACGGCCGCTGCCAGGCCACGCCGTGCACCGAGTGCGGGTTGCCTTCGTCGAAGTTGGCGGCCGTCGTGTAGTCCTTGCCCAGCCAGCGAAAGCGCCGGTAGCCCAGGCGGTTGGAGTACGGCACCAGCGGGTAGCAGCCGGAAGGGCGCGCGGCCTGCAGGTCGCCGGGCTCCACGCTGCGCAGCACGGGCAGGCCGTCGCGCCACAGGCCGGCGATGCAGCCGCCGAGGTCGGGCCGCAGGGCCAGGCGCAAGGGGCCGGCACGGAGTTCGAGTGCGGAGGTGGTCATCGGCCCCGATGATGCCCGATGCGGCAGACAGGGCCGGGCGCAGCCCGGACCTTGGGGGCTCATCACCACCGCGTGCCCGGAGCGTCGAGTTCGGCCTTCAGGTAGTGCGCGCCGGCGATCGGGTTGAAGTAGTACGGCGGGATCTCCTCGAAGCCCAGCGAGGCGTAGAGCCCGCGCGCGGCTTCCATGTCGTCCATCGTGTCGAGCAGCATCGTCGAATAGCCGGCGCGCGTGCCGGCATCGACCAGCGCCTGCGCCAGCACGCGCCCCAGGCCGAAGCGGCGGAAGGCGCGGCGCACGTACAGGCGCTTCATCTCGCAGGCGTTGGGGTAGTCGACATCGGGCCGCGGCCGCAAGGCGCCGCAGCCGGCGAACTGGCCGTCGACCAGCGCCAGCAGCAGCACGCCGCCGGGCGGCGCGTAGTCGCCGGGCAGCGCGGCCAGTTCCTCGTCGAAGCGCTGGAACGCCAGGTCGACGCCCAGCGCATCGGCGTACTCGCGGAACAGCTCGCGCACGACCGCCAGCGCGGCCTCGCCGTCGGGCTCGACCAGTTCGATGCGCGGCGCATCGCTCATGACGAAAGCGCGTCAGCCGCCCAGCCTGACCACCCAGGTCACGACGCCGGCGCAGACGACGGCCAGCACCGCCGCCAGGCCGCGCGTGGCCACGCTGTCGCGCGCCGCCGGCGTGGGCGGCTGGGCCGGCAACTGCTTGTCGCCGGTGAGCATGGGCTGCACCAGGTTCTTGTTCTGCCGCACGCGGTAGTAGACGATCGCGCCGACGTGCAGCAACACCAGCACGATCAGGATGGCCTGGCCGGCGCCCTTGTGCCAATGCGTCGCGCTGCTCGCGGTGGCGGCGCTGACGAAGCGGTTGAGCGGGCCCTGGGTCGCGATCTCGTCGTCGGCCACCAGCCCGGTGCTGACCTGCAGCGCCAGGAAGAACAGCAGCGCGAAGACCGAGAAAGCGCCCAGCGGGTTGTGGCCGACGTCCAGGTGCTCGTCGGGCCGGCCCTGGCCGCGCAGGTAGCGCAGCACCGTGCCTGGGCTGTAGACGAAGCGCGCGAAGCGCGACCAGTGGCCGCCGACGAAGCCCCACAGCAGCCGGAACAGCAGCAGCCCCATGACCAGGTAGCCGATCCTGAAGTGCCAGGCCAGCGCGTTGCCGCCGATCTTGCCGGTGACGACCATGCCGATCACCGCCAGCGCCAGCAGCCAGTGGAACACGCGGGTCGGCAGGTCCCAGACCCGCACGGTCTGCAGGGAGCGATCGGCTGAAGACGGCATCGGCGCGGCCATTGGAGGGTGCTCGTGATGAGCGCAAACCATACCGCGATTTGCCGCGCCGCGGCCGCCGGGCCCCGCGCTACGGGCTTACCCCGATGCGCGGAAGGCCTGACGCGCGGGCTGCGTACACTCGATCGTGACCGCTTCCCCACCACCCGAGCACCCGGAGAACCGAATGAAACGACTGCTCCTCGTCACCGCCGCCGTGGCCGGCCTGGCCGCCAGCCTGCCGGCCGCCGCCCAGTTCCAGAAACCCGAAGACGCGGTGAAGTACCGGCAGAGCGCGATGTACGTGATGGCCAACCACTTCGGCCGCATCGGCGCCATGGTCAACGGCCGCGCGCCCTACGACGCGGCGGCCGCGGCGGCCAATGCCGAGATCGTGGCGACGATGTCCAAGCTGCCCTTCATCGGCTTCGTCGAAGGCACGGCCGGCACGCAAAAGGGCAGCGCCGCGGCCAAGATCTGGACCAACCGCTCGGGCTTCGACGCCGACGCCAAGACCATGCAGGACGCCGTGGCCAAGCTGGTTGCCGCCTCCAAGACCAACAGCCTGGACAACCTGAAGGGCGCGTTCGGCGACGTCGGCAAGGCCTGCAAGGGCTGCCACGACGAGTTCCGCAACCCCTGATCGCCTGCGGCACCGGGCGCCGCGGGGCGGCACCGCGCGCGCCCGGTCGCCGCGATGACAGTGCAAGCGTGAATTGCCAAGCGGCCGGGCGGCTCCTATAACCCGCCCCATTTTTGCTGCTTGGGGCCTCTTCGATGGCAGACGACGGCGCGGCCTTGCTGCGCGTGCAAGGCGTGTCGGTGCGCTTCGGCGGCATCGTCGCGCTCGATGGCGTGAGCTTCGACGTCGCGCGCGGCGACATCTGCGCGCTGATCGGCCCCAACGGGGCCGGCAAGACCACCCTGTTCAACTGCATCAGCCGGCTCTACCGCTACGACAGCGGCGACATCCGCTTCGAAGGCCGCTCGCTCACGCGCGAGCCGCAGCACCGCATTGCCGGCCTCGGCCTCGGCCGCACCTTCCAGAACCTGGCGATGTTCCGCAGCCTGAGCGTGGTCGACAACGTGATGGTCGGCGCGCACGCGCGCTCGGGCGCCGGCTTCGTGGCCAGCGCGCTGCGCTGGCCCGCGGTGGGCGCCGAGGAGCGCCGGCTGCGCGAGCAGGCCGAGCTGATCATGGACGAGCTGCAGCTCACCGCGCACGCCGAGCGCCCGGCCGGCGAGCTGCCGTTCGCCATCCAGAAGCGCGTCGAGCTGGGCCGCGCGCTGGCCGCCGAGCCCAAGCTGCTGATGCTCGACGAGCCGGCCGCCGGCCTCAACCACGAGGAACTGCACGCGCTGACCGAGCTGGTGCGCCGCCTGCGCGAGCGTCGCGGCCTGACGGTGCTGCTGGTCGAGCACCACATGAGCATGGTGATGGGCTTGTCGGACCACATCGTGGCGCTGAACTTCGGCAAGAAGATCGCCGAGGGCACGCCGGCGCACATCCAGCAGCACCCCGACGTGATCGAGGCCTACCTCGGAGCGGGCGCCCATGGGTGATTGGATCCCCCCCGAAGCGGCCTGCGGCCGCCTCCCCCCCGGGGGGGCGGCGCCAGCGGACCGGCAGAGCCGGATCCGCGGCGCTTGCTTGGACAAGACAGCAGGTCATGGCTGAAGCAGCGCTTTTGGAGGTGCGCGACCTCGACGCCTTCTACGGCCCCACGCAGGTGCTGCACGGCGTGGGCTTCCGGCTGGAGCGCGGCCGCATCACCGCGATCCTGGGCGCCAACGGCGCCGGCAAGACGACCACGCTGCGCGCCATCTGCCGCATGGTGCGCGCCAGCGGCAGCATCCGCGTCGACGGCCAGGACGTGCTGGGCCGCAGCACCGAAGACGTGGTGCGCCTGGGCGTGGCCCACGTGCCCGACGGCCGCGGCACCTTCGGCGCCTTGAGCGTCGAAGAGAACCTGCGCCTGGGCGCCCACGTGCGGCACGACAAGGCCGCGGTGGCCGCCGACCTGCAGCGCGCCTACGAGCGCTTTCCGCGCCTGGCCGAGCGCCGCCGCCAGCAGGCCGGCACGCTGTCGGGCGGCGAGCAGCAGATGCTGGCGATCAGCCGCGCGCTGATGCTGCGGCCGAAGCTGCTGCTGCTGGACGAGCCTTCGTTCGGGCTGGCGCCCAAGATCGTGGCCGAGATCTTCCGCATCCTGCGCACCATCAACGAAGCCGAGCAGGTCAGCATGCTGCTGGTGGAGCAGAACGCGCGCCTCGCGCTCGACCTCGCGCACGACGCCTACCTGCTGGAGACCGGCCGCGTGCAGCTGGCCGGCAGCAGCGCCGCGCTGCAGGCCGACGAGGCGGTCCGCAAAGCCTACCTGGGAATCTAGATGGAAGCTTTCCTGCACCAGGTGTTCAGCGGCCTGGCCAACGGCTGCATCTACGGCAGCGTGGCGCTGGCGCTGGTGATGATCTACCAGGCCACGCACCACCTCAACTTCGCCCAGGGCGAGATGGCCACCTTCAGCACCTTCATCGCCTGGGCGCTGATCCAGCGCGGCTGGCCTTACTGGGCGGCCTTCGCGCTGACGGTGGGCCTGTCGTTCGCCGCCGGGCTGCTGATCCAGCGCATCATCCTGCGGCCGATCGAGCGCGCGCCGGTGCTGACCAACGTGATCGTCTTCATCGGCTTGTTGGTGATCTTCAACTCGCTGGCCGGCTGGCTGTTCGACCATACGGTGAAGGCCTTCCCCTCGCCGTTCCCGCAGAACTCCATCCTCGCCACGCGCTGGTTCTCGGCGCACGAGATGGGCAGCTTCCTGGTGATGATGGCGGTGCTGGCGCTGCTGTACGCCTTCTTCCGCTTCACGCCGGTGGGGCTGGCCATGCGCGCGGCGGCGCTCAACCCCGAATCGGCGCGGCTGGTGGGCATCCGCGTGAGCTGGATGCTGGCCATGGGCTGGGGCCTGGCCGCCGCCATCGGCGCCATCGCCGGGATGATGGTGGCGCCCAGCGTCTTCCTCGATCCCAACATGATGGCCGGCATCCTGCTGTACGGCTTTGCCGCGGCGCTGCTGGGCGGCATCGACAACCCGCTGGCCGCGGTGGCCGGCGGGCTGATCGTCGGCGTGCTGGAGAACCTGCTCGGCGCCTACGTGATCGGCACCGAGCTGAAGCTGACCGTGGCGCTGGTGCTGATCGTCGGCACGCTCACGCTGCGGCCCAACGGCCTGTTCGGCAAGCAGGTGGTGACGCGCGTATGAACGACCTCGCTGCCCGCTCGGCCCTCACGCCCCCGCGGCGCCGCCACGGCCTCGGCTGGTGGCTGGCCATCGCCGCGGTGGCCGTGGCCCTGGTGCTGCTGCCCTTCCTGGTCAAGAACTACCGCGTGTTCCAGTTCAACCTGGTGCTGGTCTACGCCATCGCGGTGCTCGGGCTCAACATGCTGACCGGCTACAACGGCCAGATCTCGCTGGGCCACGGCGCGTTCTATGCGATCGGCGGTTATGCCGCGGCGGTGCTGATGGAGCGCGCCGGCCTGCCCTACGGCGCCACGCTGCCGGTGGCCGCGCTGCTGTGCTTCGTGCTCGGCTTTTTGATGGGCTTTCCGGCGCTGCGCCTGGGCGGCCACTACCTGGCGCTGGCCACGCTGGCGCTGGCGCTGGCGGTGCCGCAACTGCTCAAGCACAAGGCCATCGAAGGCTGGACCGGCGGCGTGCAAGGCATCGTGCTGACCAAGCCCGAGCCGCCGTTCACGCTGCGCCTGTTCGGCCAAAGCCTCAACGCCGACCGCTGGCTGTACTTCGTGACGCTGGCGGTCGGCGCGCTGATGTTCCTGCTGGCCTGGAACCTGCTGCGCGGCCGCGTCGGCCGCGCGCTGATCGCCATCCGCGACCACCCGATCGCCGCCGCCGCGATGGGCATCAACCTGCCGCTGTACAAGAGCCTGACCTTCGGTGTCTCGGCGGCCTTCACCGGCGTGGCCGGCGCCTTGGGCGCCGTGGTGGTGGCCTTCGTCTCGCCCGACAGCTACGGCTCGTTCCTGTCGATCACCATCCTGGTGGGCGTGGTGATCGGCGGGCTGGCGTCGATCCCGGGGGCGATCTTCGGCGCCATCTTCATCCAGTACGTGCCCAACCTCGCCGACGAGATCTCCAAGTCGGCGCCGTGGGCGATCTACGGCATCTTCCTCATCGTCTTCATGTACCTGATGCCCGGCGGCGTGATGGGCATCTTGCGCAAGGCCTGGGCGCGTTGGCGGGTGGGCGCCGCCGCCGCGCCGCCGTCCCCCGCAGCGCCCCAAGGAGAGCACCGACCATGAATCGCAAGCAATTCACCTTCGCCGCGGCCGCGGTCGCGCTGGCCTTCGCCGCGCCGGCCGGGGCGCAGAAGAAGTACGACCCGGGCGCCGACGACAAGGAAATCAAGATCGGCGCCATCCACCCGTACTCGGGCCCGGCCTCGGCCTACGGCACCATCGGCAAGGCCATCGGCGCCTACTTCGCCAAGGTCAACGACGAAGGCGGCGTCAACGGCCGCAAGATCAAGTACATCCCGCTCGACGACGGCTACAACCCGGCCAAGACGGTGGAGATGGCGCGCAAGCTGGTCGAGGAAGACGAGGCGCTGCTGGTCTTCAACCCGCTGGGCACGGCGTCGAACACGGCGATCCAGAAGTACCTGAACCAGAAGAAGGTGCCGCAGCTCTTCGTGGCCACCGGCGCCACCAAGTGGGGCGACCCGAAGAACTTCCCGTGGACCATGGGCTGGCAGCCGGCCTACCAGTCGGAGGCCAAGATCTTCGCGGCGCACATCCTGGAGACCAAGCCCAACGCCAAGATCGCGGTGCTCTTCCAGAACGACGACTACGGCAAGGACTACCTCAAGGGCTTCGAGGACGGCCTGGGCGACAAGGCCAAGGGCATGATCGTCGCCAAGATCTCCTACGAGGTGACCGACCCCACGGTGGACAGCCAGATGCTGTCGCTCAAGGCCTCGGGCGCCGACACCTTCTTCAACATCACGACGCCCAAGTTCGCCGCGCTGGCGATCAAGAAGGCCGCCGAGATCGGCTGGAAGCCCACGCACTACCTCAACAGCGTGTCGGCCTCGGTCGGCTCGGTGCTGACGCCGGCCGGCGTCGACAACGCGGTGGGCATCTACACCGCCAGCTACCTGAAGGACCCGACCGACCCGCAGTTCCAGAAGGGCAAGGAGTGGGACGACTGGCTGGGCTGGATGAAGAAGTACAACGCCGCCGGCGACATCAAGGACGTCAACAACGTCTACGGCTACACCGCGGCGCAGGGCCTGGTGCAGGTGCTCAAGCAGTGCGGCGACAACCTCACGCGCGAGAACGTGATGAAGCAGGCCGCCAGCCTGGACCTGACGCTGCCGATGCTGCTGCCCGGCGTCGTCGTGAAGACCTCGGCCGACGACTTCTACCCGCTGGAGCGCGAGATGCTGGCGCGCTTCGACGGCAAGACCTGGGTGCTGCAGGGCAAGGTCTACGGCCGTTGAGAATGCGCGTTAGCCGGCGAAGCCGAGCACGACCCTGCGGGTCATGGCTGACTTCTTCTCGATCTTGGTAACGACCACGGCGCCCACCTCGGCCGTGTTGGCGACGTGGGTGCCGCCGCAGGGCTGGCGGTCGACGCCCTCGATCTCCAGCACGCGCACGCGGCCCAGGCCGCGCGGCGGCTGCACGCTCATGCTGCGCACCAGCTGCGGGTTGGCGTCGAGCTCGGCCTCGTCGATCCAGCGGTGGCGCACCGGGTGCGCCTCGGCCACCAGGCGCGCGATGCCGGCGGACAGCGCGTCCTTGTCGAGCGGCTCGCTCATGTGGAAGTCCAGCCGCGCATAGCCGGCGGTGATGCTGCAGCCGTCCACCGGGTGCGGCACCAGCGCGCACAGCAGGTGCGTCGCCGTGTGAAAGCGCATGTGGGCGCGCCGGCGCTCGGCGTCGATGCGCGCCGTCACGCGGTCGCCGGGCTGCAGCGCCGGCGCATCGGGCGCCGGGATGTGCGCGACGGCGCCGGCCAGCGCCTTGTGCTTGCGCGTGTCGACGATGGCCACGCGGCGGCCGTCGGCCGCCAGCAGCTCGCCGCTGTCGCCGGCCTGGCCGCCGCCCAGCGGATAGAACACCGTGCGGTCGAGCACGATGCCGGCCTCGTCGACGGCCAGCACGGTGGCTTCGCAGCTCAGCAGGCCGGCGTCTTCGCGGAACAGTTCGTCGGTGGTCATGGTTGGCTCGTCAGGTGCACGTCGCCGCGCGGGGTGGCCAGCGTGGCGCGCAGCGCCGGGCCGTCGTCGTCGACGGCCGTCACGCCGCGCAGGCGCAGCACCTCGCGGGCGCGCGCCGGCACGTGGTTGATGGTGATCGACCGCAGCGCGACGCCGCTGTCGGGCAGCTGCTCGGTGGGATGCGCGCCCTGCCACTGGATCAGCGTGGGCAGCGCGCCGCCGCAGCGCAGGCCGCCATCGGCCGGCACCAGGATCTGCCAGCGCAGCAGGCCTTGCGGCGTCTCGCGGCTGGCGGCCACCGGGTCGCCCGGCGGCTGACCGACGGTGATCAGCCCCCAGCGGTGCATGTCGAGCATCGGCGAACGGCCGACCCAGTGGATCAGCCGCGGCCCGCTCGACAAGTCCAGCTGGTCGAGCCCGAACCAGCGCGCGCGGCCCGGCGGCGCCGCCTCGGGGTCGATGGCGATGACTTCCAGGTAAGCCTGCGGGTAGGCGGCGCCGGCGATGGCCAGCACGCGGTTGTGCGTGCCGAACAGCGGATGGCGGCCGCCGCCGGCCGGCGCCACGCCCAGCGTGGCACGGCACCAGGCCTCGCCTTCGGCGAGCGAGGCGGCGGCGACGATCAGGTGGTCGACGGCGACGAAGGTCAAACGGGGGTGCTTTGCGGCTGGGTCGGGAGGGCGATTCTGGGGCCTGCACCGCGTGCGGCGGCCGCCGCGCTACGCCGCCTGCTGCTGCGTCGTGCAATGGATGCCGCCGCCGCCGGCGGCGCGCAACTGGTTCTGCACGGCGCGGTCGATCACGCGGCCCCGCCTCCAACGCTGCCGGCGTCGTCGGCTGCCGACGCCGCCGGCGCCGGCGGCGCCTCCAGCGTCACCTCGAACCAGAAGCAACTGCCCTTGCCTTCGGCGCTGTCGACGCCGATGCGGCCGCCCATGCGCTGGATCATCTGGCGGCACAGCGCCAGCCCGAGGCCGGTGCCGCCGTATTCGCCGGCCACCGTGGCATCGGCCTGCACGAATTCCTGGAACAGCCGCTGCTGCGCGGCTTGCGAAATGCCGCAGCCGCTGTCGCGCACCTCGAAGCGCACGCCGGCGCGCGGGCCGCCGGTGTCGCCCAGCGGCAGCACCGCGACGTCGATGCGGCCGATGCGCGTGAACTTCACGGCGTTGGACAGCAAATTGCCCAGCACCTGGCGCAAGCGCAGGCGGTCGAACACCAGCCGCGGCGGCAGCTCGGCGGCCAGCGCGTGGCCCAGCGCCACCTTCTTCAGGCGCGCCTGCTCGACGAAGGGGCCGACCACTTCGTCGAGCCAGGGCGCCAGCTCGACGGCGGTGGGATTGAACTCGAAGCGGCCGCTTTCCAGCTTGGCGAGGTCGAGCACGTCGTTGACCAGCAGCAGCAGCGTGTCGGCCGAGCTGCGCATCAACTGCACGAACTGCCGCTGCTTGGGGTCGAGCTCCGAACGCATCAGCAACTCGGCCATGCCCATCACGCCGCCGATCGGGTTGCGCAGCTCGTGCACGACCTGAGCCACGAACGACGGCACCTGCGGCGCCGGTGGCGGCACCGGTGCGGGCGCCGCCGCGGCCGCGGCCGCCTCGGCACCGGCACCGGCACCCGCCTCGGCACCGGCCTCGGCGTCGGCGTCGGCGTCGGCGATCAAGGCCTGCCGCTGGCGCGCCTCTTCGTCCTGGTGCGCCTGCACGGCTTTCTCCACCGTCTGCAGCCGCTGCATGTCGATGGCGCGCAACGCGTGCGCCCCGGTCAGGCCGGCCTGCAGCTGCGCGACGAGGTAGCGCGCGCGCGCCGAAATCCGCACCACCGGCAAGCAGGCGCGGCGGGCGGCCAGCGCCGCCTGCATCGCGCCTTCCTGGTCGCCCAGCGCCATGCAGGCTTCGCGCAGGCGGTCGTTGACGGTGATGTCGAAGGTGGGCTCGCGGTACAGCGAATCGACGTGGTCGGCGCAGGCCAGCGCGTACTCGCGCGCCGGCGCCCAGCGGCCCTGCGCGCACAGCAGCCGCAACTGCGCGATGCGGTAGCTCTGCAGCGCGTTGAGCTGCCACTGCGTCTTGCGCAGCTGCGGCTGCGGGCCCAGCCAGTGCTCGGCCTCGGCCAGGCGCCCGACGCCGATCAGCGCCAGCACCGACGACGAGGTGCTGGCCGGCGCCAGCGCCATCGCGCCCGGGCGCGCCAGGTCTTCGGTGAACACCGCGTACGCTTCCTGGTGGCGGCCCAGCATGTCGAGCGCGACGATGCGGTTGTTCATCGTCGCCAGCCAGGCATGCGTCACCGGCACCGGCAGCAGCAGCTCGCGGGCGCGTTGCAGCAAGGGCAGCGCGCCTTCGGGGTCGAGCGCCACCGTCGTCAGGCTGCCGCCGAGGTTGATGCGCACCGTGCTCATCGCGTAGCGGTGCGCGGCGGCGTCGGCCACCGCCATCGCGCGGTGGTTGGCCTCGAACATCTCGTCGTTGCGGCCCGACCACTTGCACGAATAGGCGCGGCGTTCGAGCGCGGCGAACAGCTCCACCGGGTGCAGGTCGTCGGCATCGCCGAGCACGCGGTCGGCGATCTGCAAGGCCTCGATGAAGCGGCTTTCCATGTACAGGCGGCCGGCCCGCGTCAACTGCAGCAGCTTGAGTCCGAGCGGCTGGCGCAGTTGCCGGCAGCGCGCCGCGGCGGCGTCGAGCAGCGTCTCGGCGACGTCGGCCGACGACGCCACCACCGTTCGATGGATGGCGTAGAACTGCGCCGCCGCCTCGATGTCGGGCCGGCCGGCGACGCGCGCGGCCTGCACGGCGGCGCGGCCATAGCGGCACATGGCCGTGTCGGCGCCGGCTTCGGAGCTGAACATCTCAGCGCGCGCGGCGTCCAGCAGGCCCGCGGCATCGGCGCTGTCGACCGCTGCTGGCGGCCCGGGGATGGGCGGCATCACCGGCGGTTCCGCGCCGCTCAAGAAGCCGCCCTTTGCCGCCCGGCGCGGGCGCGATGCGCCCGCCAACGGGCTGCCGGGCCGGACGCGGGCAGCAAAAACATGGGCGCGACCCTACCAAAGGACAAGGTCGGCCGCCAGGGGGTCGGCGCCTCGGCAATCGCCCCGCGGCAGGACAAAATGCGCGCCATGAACCTGCCCGAAATCCCCGGTAGCACGACGCTGTTCGACCCGCGCAACTGGCTCGGCGCCACGCTGCTGGCCGTGTTGTTCCTGGCCCTGGCCTCGCTGGTGGTGGTGCTGATCCGCAGCGCCAGCCGGCGCGTGGGCAAGCACCTGTCGGACGTGACGGCGCTGCAGTTCGTCAGCGCGCTGGCGCAGACCGGCACCTATCTGATCGCCTTCGTGCTGTACGCGCACCTGATCCCCGAGCTGCGCGCGCTGGGCACCGCGCTGCTGGCCGGGGTCAGCGTGGTGTCGGTGGTCGTCGGCATGGCCGCGCAGAGCACGCTGGGCAACCTGATCGCCGGCTTCTCGCTGGTGCTGTACCGGCAGGTGCGCGTCGGCGACCGCATCCAGCTCAGCTCGCCGGTGGGCACCTCCACCGGCACCGTGCAGACCATCTCGCTGGGCTTCACGGTGCTGCGCGACGACCAGCACGACGAGCTGATCGTGCCCAACAGCACGATGATGGGCAGCACGCTGATCCGCCTGGAACAGGCGCCGCACTGAAGACCCGCGCCGGCAGCGCGTCGACGCGAAGCGGATGGGCCCCGGCATGCAGCTCCCTGACGTGCTGCGCCACCTCGACTGGGGGGCGCTTTACGTGGCCAGCGAATGGGCGGTGCGCATCGGCGCCTTCCTGTACGTGCCGCAGCGGCGGCCGCCGAACGCGGCGCGCGCCTGGCTGCTGCTGATCTTCTTCCTGCCCTGGGTCGGCCTGCCGCTGTACCTGCTGATCGGCCGCGCCTACCTGCCGCGGCGCCGCTTCGAGCTGCAAAAGCAGATCATCGAAGTGGTGCGCCGCCTGGCGCCGCCGGCGCCCGAGGTGGCGCGGGCGCTGACGCCGACGATCCCGCCCGAGCTGGCGCCGGCGGTGCAGCTAGCGGGGCGGCTGTCGGAGTTTCCGCCGGTCGGCGGCAACGCCTTCGAGCTGCTGCCGCACTACGACGCGGCCATCGCGCGCATCGCCGCCGAGGTGGACGCGGCGCGCCACCACGTGCACATGCTGTTCTACATCTTCGAGAACGACGCCGTCGGCGCGCAGATGGCCGACGCGCTGGTGGCCGCCGCCGGCCGCGGCGTGACGGTGCGCGTGCTGATGGATGCGATCGGCTCGCGCGCCGGCCTGGCGCACCTGGCGCCGCGCATGCGCGCAGCCGGCATCGAGGTGCTGGCGGCGATGCCGCTGCGCCTGTGGGGCCCCAACGCGGCGCGGCTGGACTTGCGCAACCACCGCAAGATCGTCGTCGTCGACGGCCGCGTGGGCTTCTTCGGTTCGCAGAACATCGTCAGCGCGCACGCCAACCGCGGCCTCGTCAACGAAGAGCTGCTGGTGCGCGCCACCGGCCCGGTGGTGGCCCACCTCGACGCCGTGCTGCTGGGCGACCGCTACCTCGAACTGGGCACGCTGCCGCCGGAGGCGCTGGAAGCGCGCACGCTGGCCGCGTCGGCCCCCGCCGCGGCGGCCGACGGCGGCTACGCGCAGGTGTTGCCCAGCGGCCCCGGCTACAACGAAGGCACGGCCGAGGCGGTGATGATCGCGCTGATGTACGGCGCGCGTTCGCACGTGGTGCTGACCTCGCCCTACGTGATCCCGAGCGAGCCGTTCCTGGCGGCCATGCTGGCGGCGGCGCGGCGCGGCGTGCAGGTGGAGCTGATCGTCGACGCCGAGTCGAACAAGCCGCTGGTGCAACTGGCGCAGCAGTCGTTCTACGACGCCATGATCCAGGCCGGCGTCGCCATCCGGCTGCACCGCGGCAGCTTCCTGCACGCCAAGCACATGAGCGTGGACGACGCGGTGGCGCTGATCGGCTCGTCCAACCTCGACATCCGCTCGTTCGCGCTGAATGCCGAGGTCAGCGTGCTGGTGTACGACCGCGCCGTCATCGGCGCGCTGGCCGTGGTGCAGGAAGGCTACCGGCGCAACAGCACGCTGGTCACGGCGGCGGCGCGCCGCGCGCTGCCGCGCGGCCAGCGCGTGCTGGAGAACCTGGCGCGGCTGACCGACTCGATCCTGTAGCCGCGGCGCGGCGCGGCGCGGCTACAGCTCGACCGTGCCGTCGATGCAGGCCGCCACCTCGCCGCCGACCCAGACCTGCTCGCCCTCGGCCTGCACGTGCACGCGGCCGGCGCGGCCCAGCGCCTGGCCTTGCGCGGCCACGTAGCGGCGCGGCGCCAGGCCGGCGCCGATCAGCCATTGCGCCAGGCTGGCGTTGAGGCTGCCGGTCACCGGGTCTTCGATGCCGCTGAAGAAGGCGCGCACCTCGAACGCGGTGTCGTCGCCCGCCGCCTGCGCGCCGACCACGCCGAGCTTGATGTCGCCCAGCTCGCGCCAGTCGACCTTCAACTCGCGCACGGCCTGGCCCGAGCGCAGCATCACCGCGCCCCAGCCGGGGCCGTTGTCGACCCACTGGTGCTGCAGCACGTCGGCCGCCTGCAGGCCGAGCGCGCGCACGATGGTGACCAGCCGGTCGGCCTCCAGCGGCCCGCTGCGCCGCAGCGGCGGCGCGGCGAAGGCCAGCCGCGCGCCATCGCGCCGGATGCGCACGAGGCCGACGCCGCATTGCTGCACCACCTGTCCCGCCTCGCGCGGCTGGCCGCCGGCGGCCAGCCAGGCCCAGCAGCTGCCCAGCGTCGGGTGGCCGGCGAACGGCAGCTCGCCGATCGGCGTGAAGATGCGCACGCGGTAGTCGGCGCCGGGCTCGGTGGGCGGCAGCAGGAAGGTGGTCTCCGACAGATTGGTCCAGCGCGCGAAGGCAGCCATCGTCGCGTCGTCGATGCCCTCGGCCGCGTGCACCACGGCCAGCGGGTTGCCTTTCAGCGGCGTCGCGCTGAAGACGTCGACTTGGTGAAAGCGGCGCTTCACTTCACAGCCTCCTGCAGCACGCGGCCGAGCGCCGCGACGCCTTGCGTGATGCGCTCGGGCGACACGGTGACGAAGCTCAGCCGCATGGTGTTGGCGCGGCCGTGGTCGGCAAAGAAGGCGGCGCCGGGCACGTAGGCCACGCCGGCCGCCACGGCTTTCGGCAGCAGCGCGGCGGCGTCCAGCGCCGGCGGCAGCTCCACCCAGAAGAACATGCCGCCGGCCGGCACGTTGAAACGGCAGCCGGGCGGCAGCTGCCGTTCCAGCGCGGCGCGCATGGCATCGCGCTGGGCCTTGTAGCGCGCGCGGATGGTCGGCACGTGTTGGCTGAGGAAGCCGTCCTTGATGACTTCGTGCACCACGCGCTGGTTGAAGCCGGGCGTGTGCAGGTCGGCCGCCTGCTTGGCCTGCAGCAGCTTGGGGTAGAGCGCCGGCGGCGCGATCAGGTAGCCCAGCCGCAGCCCCGGCGCCAGCACCTTGCTGAAGCTGCCCAGGTAGACCGCGTCGTCGCCCAGCGCGGCGGCCAGCGGCGGCGGCGGCGGCTGGTCGAACCAGAGGTCGCCGTAGGGGTTGTCTTCGACCACCGGCAAGCCGATGGCGCGCGCCGTGTCGGCCAGCGCCAGCCGGCGCGCCGCCGGCAGGCAGCGGCCGCTGGGGTTCTGGAAGTTGGGCAGCAGGTACAGGAAGCGCGCGCCGCGCGCCGCCTGCAGGCCTTGCGGCAGCGGGCCTTCGTCGTCGCCGTCGACGGCGACGAATTCGGGCTCGTACGGGTTGAAGGCCTGCAGCGCGCCCAGGTAGGTGGGCGACTCCACCGCGACGCGGCAGCCGGGGTCGACCAGCACCTTGCCCACCAGGTCCAGCCCCTGCTGCGAGCCGGTGGTGATGAGCACCTGCGACGACCCGGCGCGCAGGCCTTGCCCGGCCATCTCGGCGGCCACCCATTCGCGCAGCGGCGCATAACCTTCGCTTGCGGCGTACTGCAGCGCTTCGCGCGGGTGGTCGCGCAGCACCTTGGCGCAGGCCGCGGCCATGGCCTCGACGGGGAAGCCCTCGGCCGCCGGCAGCCCGCCGGCCAGCGAGATGATGCCGGGGCGTTCGGTGACCTTGAGGATCTCGCGGATCGTCGACGGTTCGAGCCGCGCGGCGCGGCGGGCCAGGGTCCAGTTCATGCAGTCGTCTCCTCGTCGAGCATCCAGTCCACCGCGGCCGCGGCATGCAGCGCGGCGCTGTCGAACACCGGCAGCGGGCTGCTGGCGGCGTCGATCAGCAGCGCGATCTCGGTGCAGCCCAGCACCACGCCTTGCGCGCCGCGCTGCTGCAGCCGGCCGATGACGTCGACATAGGCGCGGCGCGACGCCTCGGTGACGACGCCGCGGCACAGTTCGTCGTAGATGATGCGGTGCACCGGGCCGCGGTCGGCTTCGTCGGGCACGATGACCTGCAGCCCCAGCTGCTGCAGCCGCTGCTGCACGATGGCCGGATCCTCCATCGTGTAGCGCGTGCCGAGCAGGCCCACCCGACTGACGCCACCGGCGGCGCGCACCGCCGCCGCGGTGGCGTCGGCGATGTGCAGCAGCGGCAGCCCGGCCGCGCGCTGCACGGCGTCGGCCACCTTGTGCATGGTGTTGGCGGCGATCAGCAGCCCTTGCGCGCCGGCGGCGCGCAGGCCTTGCGCGGCCTCGGCCAGCAGCGCGGCGGCAGCGTCCCAGTCGTGCGCCGCCTGCAGCGCCGCCACCGCGGCGAAGTCGACGTTGTGCAGCAGCAGCCGCGCGCTGTGCAGGCCACCGAGCCGCGCCGCCACGCCCTGGTTGAGGTGGCGGTAGTACAGCAGCGTCGATTCCCAGCTCATGCCGCCGATCACGCCCAGGCACTTCATCGCCGCCCTCCCGCCGGCAGCCGCCGGCCCACGAACACCACCGCCATCACGGCGAGCGCGAAGCCCACGGTGGCGGCATCGAGCTTCTCGCCGAGCAGCGGCACCGCCAGCAGCAGCGCCAGGAAGGGCTGCAGCAACTGCACCTGGCTGACGCGCATCACGCCGCCCAGCGCCAGGCCGCGGTACCAGGCGAAGAAGCCCAGCCACATCGAAAACAGCGACACGTAGGCGAAGCCGCCCCAGGCCGCGGCGCTGGCCGGCGCCCGCGGGCGCAGCCACCAGGCGGCGGGCAGCGTCAGCGGCAGCGACATCACCAGCACCCAGCAGATGACCTGCGGCGCCGGCAGCGCCGCCGAGACCTGCGCGCCGCCCACGTAGCCGACGGCGGCGCTGCACACGGCCAGCAGGAGTAGGCCGTCGGCCGCCGTCAGCGCGCCGGCGCCCTGCCACGCGGCGTAGGCCACCACCAGCGCGCAGCCGAACACGGCGCAGGCCCAGAAGCCGAGCGACGCGCGCTGGCGCAGCAGCAGCGCGGCGGCGGCCGCCGTGGCTAGCGGCAGCACGCCGGTGACGACCGCGGCGTGCATCGCGTCGACCCGGCGCAGCGCCAGCGACAGGCACAGCGGAAAGCCCAGCACGGTGCCGGCGGCGCTCAAGGCCAGCGCGCCCCAGTGCCGCCGCGGCGGCAGCGGCGCGCGCTGCAGCAGCAGCCAGACGAGGCTCAGCACTCCGGCGGCGGCGGCGCGGCCGGCGGTCACGAAGGCCGGCGGCAACTGCGGATCGGCCGCATCGCCGACGGCCAGCCGCGTCATCGGCAGCGTGGCGGCGAAGATCAGCACGCCCAGGGCGCCCAGCGCCAGGCCGCGCGCGGCGTCGGCCTCGGAGACCTGGGGAGCGGGAGACGCGGCGGAGGCAGCAGTCATGGCTTCAGTCTAGCGTCGCACAGCAACACAGAATCAGTACACTTTGCCGAACAGTGCCAGCCGCTGTGCTGGCCGATGCAGCCATACAGATCGGATGGATCCGCATGAACCCGAACGACGCCCCCGCGCCGGCCCTGCTGCCGCGCGCCGCCGGCGCCACGCTGACCGAACAGCTGGCGCAGCGCTTCGCCGAGCGCATCGAGCAGCGCTTGCTGGCGCCCGGCACGCGGCTGCCGTCGGTGCGCGACTGCGCGGCGCGCCACCGCGTCAGCCCGTCCACCGTGGTCGGCGCCTACGACCTGCTGCAGGCCCGCGGCCTGGTGCAGGCGCGGCCGCAGCGCGGCTTTTTCGTGCGCGAGCGGCGGGCGTCGCCGGCCGCCGCCGCCGCGGCGCCGCGGCCGGCCGCCAGCACGCCGCCGGTGGACGCCACGGCGCTGATCCGCAGCATGTTCCAGCCGCGCGACGGCGCGCCGGCGTCGCCCGGCCTCGGCACGCTGCCCGAAGACTGGCTCGACGCCCCGCTGCTGCAGCGCGCGCTGCGCCGCGCCATCGGCACGGCCGCCAACCCGGCCTGGCTGCGCTATGGCGACCCCGCCGGCAGCCCGGCGCTGCGCCAGGCGCTGGCGCGGCGGCTGGCCGACATCGGCGTGCCCTGCGGCAGCGAGCAGATCGTGACGACGCTGGGCGCCACCCATGCGCTGGACATCGTGGCGCGCACGCTGCTGCAGCCGGGCGACGCGGTGCTGGTCGACGAACCCGGCTGGGCGGTGGAGTTCGCGCGGCTGTCGCGCGCCGGCTTTCGGCTGCTGCCGGTGCCGCGCACGGCCGAGGGCCCCGACCTGGCGGTGATGGAAGCCTTGCTGCGCGAGCACCGGCCGCGGCTGTACGTCACCGTCTCGGTGCTGCACAACCCGACCGGCGCCTCGCTGTCGGCGGCCAGCGCGCACCAGGTGCTGCGCCTGGCCGAGGCGCACGACCTCACCATCGTCGAGGACGACACCTACGCCTGGCTGGTGCCGCCGCATGCCACGCGGCTGGCCCAGCTCGACGGGCTGCGGCGCACGGTCTACGTCTCGGGCTTTTCCAAGATCCTGGCGCCGCAGTGGCGCGTGGGCTTCCTGGCCGCCGCGCCGGCGCTGGCCCAGCGCTGCATCGACACCAAGCTGCTGGGTACGCTGACCACGCCTTCGCTGCTGGAAGACGCGGTGGCGCTGTGCCTGGACCAGGGCGCGTTGCGCCGCCACGCCGAGCGCGTGACCGCGCGGCTGGACGCCGCCCGCGCCCGCACGGCGCGGCTGGTGCGCGAGGCGGGATTCACTTTCGCGTCGCCGCCGCAGGGGCTGTTCGGCTGGGTGGACGTGGGCCGCGACACCGACCGCCTGGCGCAGGCGCTGCTGGACGAAGGCTGCCTGGTCGCGCCCGGCTCGCTGTTCCACGCCCGCGCCCGGCCGACCACGCTGATGCGCATCAACTTCGCCACCGCGCAGGACGCGCGCTTCTGGCGCCGGCTGCGCGCTGCGTCTGTTGACAAATGAAACAGCCTCTCGCGCCGATGCGGGCCGCGGCGTAGCATCCCGGCCGGCCCCTTCCAGCAGCCCCTCCCACCCCGCTTGCCGTCCGCCGAATGTCGGTGCCGCCCTTCGAATCCACCTTGCCGATCGGCGCCGCCGAGCTGATGCGGGCCAGCGCCTTCCGCCGCACCATCGAGTCGGAGTTCCGCGGCGGCAGCGACGACCGCATCACCTCGCGGCTGTCGTCGCTGGACCCCTCGCTGCACCAGGACCTGATGCGCTTTGAAAGCAAGGGCCGGCAAAGCGAGCTGCTCGAAGTGCTGGCCGGCGCGGTGCGCCATTCCAGCGCGGTGACCATCCAGCTGCAACTGCTGGCCCACGTGCTGCCGCTGACCGTGTTTCCGGTGCACCGCCTGGTGCATTGCCAGCTGCCGATGGGGCAGTTCTTCGAGCTGCAGCTCACCGACCTGGAGGTGATGCGCGTCGAGAAGGCGCAGATGCAGGTGCCCGAGCTGCCGACGCTGGCGCAGACGGCGGTGCAGGCGCACTTCGCGCCGCTGGGCAAGCTGCTGTGGGAGCTGGCGCTGCGCGGCGCGCGCGACGAGCTGCTGCCCGAGATCGCCGGCCAGGCGGCCTACCGCATCACGCCGACGCTGGACCTGGCGACGCTGGATCTGGGCGGCACGCTGGCCTCGGCCTGCGAGAAGCTGCGGCGCCAGACTACCAGCCTGCGCGAAATCGCCGAATGGCCCGGCTTCGACAAGCCGCGCGCCATGCGCATGCTCAACGGCCTGTACCTGCAGGCCGGGCTGATGGTGACGCGCACGCACCCGGCGGCCACCAACGAAGGCTGGTTCGGCAGCGGCGGCGGCGGCCGCTGAAGCGCGCCGCCGTCAGGCGATGGTCACCGTCAGGCTGGCCGCGTAGCCGGCGCTGACGTCGCCGCTGACCGCGGCCATCTGGTACGCGGTGCCGTCGCTGAACACGTTGTCGGCCGCGAAGCTGCCGACCGAGGTGTTCTGCCCCTTGGTGTACAGCGCGCTGGCGTAGACGGCGGCCGTCACCTCCTGCGGGAAGGCCAGCTGCGAGGTGGCCGTGGCCGTGACCGCCAGGTTGTCGTTCAGGTAGACCTGGAAGTGGATGTGCGTGATGCGGCCGGCGTACCAGCCGGGATAGATGGTGGTGAAGTGCACCTGGCCGTTGGCGTCGGTCACCTGCACGCCGCGCAGGTAGGTCAGCCCCGTCTGGCCGGCGTTGTTGCTGACGTTGTAGCCGGAGTACAGGCCGTCCTTGTCGCAATGCCAGATGTAGACGGCGGCGCCGGCCACCGGCGTGCAGCCGTTGCTCTGGTCCTGGATGGTCAGCGTCAGCGTCAGCGGCACGCCGGTCTTGCCGTCGCGGATGTCGCTGCGCACCACCGAGCTGTTGGACAGGATGGCCAGCAGCGGGTAGGGGCCTTCGGTCTCGGTGGGCGTCAGCGTGCAGCTGCCCACCGCCGCGCGCGTGGCGCTGAGCGTGTAGCTGCGCGTCGTGACGCCGTCGGCCGCGGTGACGGCGACGGTGATCACCGTCGTGCCGACCGCCAGCGTGACGGCCGCCGCCGCGCTGCCGCTGGCAACCACCGTGCCGCCGACGCGGATGGTGGCGCCGGCGTCGGCGGCCACCGGCGTCAGCGTCAGCGCCGTCACCGTGTTGGCCAGGCTGACGGTGTAGCTGGTGGTCGCCGCGGCGAACGCCGGCGACAGGCTGCCGGCCGACAGCGTCAGGCCGGACAGCGAGGCGTCGCTGCTCAGCGTCGTCGTCGTGCCGCCGCCGGTGGTGGTGCTGCCGCTGCTGCTGCCGCCACCGCCGCAAGCGGCGGCCGTCAGCGCGCCGATCGCCGTCAATGCCGTCATCGCGCCCAGCGCCTGGCGGCGCGCGGGCACGGGCTCGCGGACGGACTCGCGCACGGATTCGCGGACGGATCCGGGGCTCGGAACGGGCGACAGTCGGGGGGGCGGGCGGTGTGTCGGGCGGTCTGACATGGGCGGGCTCGGCGGGCTGCGGTGCTGGCAACGAAAGTGCGCAGTCTGCATCGGTTCGATGTCGATGCTGTCGCCGGCTGGTGTCGGCCGCGACACAAGCGTGTCAGCGGCTGGCCAGCAGCTCCCAGCGCTCCAGCGCCGTCATCAGCTCGGCCTCGATCGCTTCGTGCCGGGCCTGCAGCTCGGGCACGCGCTGCGGCTCGTTGACGTAGACCTCGGCACCGGCCAGGCGCTCGGCCAGCGTCTTCTGCTCGGCCTCCAGCGCCTCGATGCGCGCCGGCAGCTCGTCCAGCTCGCGCTGCTCCTTGTAGCTGAGCTTGGTGCGCGGCCTGGCCGCAGCTGCCGCCGCAGGCGCCGCCGTCGCGGCCGCCGGCTTCGGCGCGGCCTTGGCCGCGGGCGCCGGCTCGGCCGCGACGCGGGCGCGTTCGCGCTGCAGCTTCCAGTCTTCGTAGCCGCCTTCGTATTCGCGCCACAGCCCGGGGCGGCCGCCGAAGGCGGGGTCGCCTTCCCAGGCGATGGTCGAGGTCACCACGTCGTCGAGAAAGCGGCGGTCGTGGCTGACCAGGAACACCGTGCCGGCATAGGCCTGCAGCAGCTCTTCCAGCAGGTCCAGCGTGTCGATGTCGAGGTCGTTGGTCGGCTCGTCCAGCACCAGCACGTTGGCCGGCAGCGCGAACAGCCGCGCCAGCAGCAGCCGGTTGCGCTCGCCGCCCGACAGCGTGCGCACCGGCGCGCTGGCGCGCTCAGGGGCGAACAGGAAATCGCTCAAGTAACTCATCACATGCTTTCGACCGCCGCCCACCTCCACCCATTCGCTGCCGGGGCTGATGGTGTCGGCCAGCGTCGCGTCGAGCTTCAGCCCGGCGCGCATCTGGTCGAAATAGGCCACCTGCAGCCGCGCGCCCTGGCGCACGCTGCCGCCGCTGGGCTGCAGCTCGCCGAGGATCAGCTTGAGCAACGTGGTCTTGCCGCTGCCGTTGGGGCCGATCAGGCCGATCTTGTCGCCACGCAGGATCGTCGCGCTGAAGCGGTCGATCAGCAATTGCTCACCGAAGCGCATGGAGACGTCCTTCAACTCCGCGACGATCTTGCCCGGCGGCAGCCCGGCGTCCAGCTCCAGCCGCACCTGGCCCAACTGCTCGCGCCGCTGCGCGCGCTGCTGGCGCAGCGTCTGCAACCGCGCGACGCGGCCGACGCTGCGCGTGCGCCGCGCCTCGACGCCTTTGCGGATCCACACCTCCTCCTGCGCCAGCAGCTTGTCGGCGCGGGCTTTGGCCAGGCCTTCGGCTTCCAGCTCGCGTTCCTTGGTCGCCTGGAAGGCCGCAAAGTTACCGGGGTAGCTGAGCAGCCGGCCGCGGTCGAGCTCGATGATGCGCGTGGCCACGGCATCGATGAACGCGCGGTCGTGCGAGACCAGGACCAGGGCGCCGCGCCAGTCGTTGAGCAGCTCCTGCAGCCACTCGATGGCGTCGATGTCGAGGTGGTTGGTCGGCTCGTCGAGCAGCAGCACCTCGGGCGCGGCCACCAGCGCCTGCGCCAGCGCCACGCGCTTGCGGGTGCCGCCGGACAGCGCATCCACCGCGGCGGCGGCGTCCAGGCGCAGGCGCTGCAAGGCCTGCTCGACGCGCTGCTCCCAGGTCCAGCCGCCCAAGGCTTCGATGCGGGTCTGCAACGCATCGAGGTCGTCGCCACCGTGGTGCGCCTCGTAGCGGGCCCGCAGCGCGCGCGCCTCGGCCACGCCTTCGGCAACCGCATCGAACACCGTCGCGCCCGGCGCGAACGCCGGCTCCTGCGCCACGTAGACGCGGCGCAGCGCGGTCTGCACCTGCAGCCCGCCGTCGTCTGGCCGGTCGAGCCCCGCCAGGATCTTCAGCAGCGACGACTTGCCGGCGCCGTTGCGGCCGATCAGCGCGACGCGCTCGCCGGGCTCGAGCGCGAAGTCGGCGCCGTCCAGCAGCGGCACGTGGCCGTAGGCGAGATGGGCGTCGGCAAGGGTCAGCAGGGCCATCGGCGGATTGTCGCCGCGCCTACACTGCAGGCCTTGCCGGGAGACGCCGATGGGACAAGCCGCACCGCTGCATCGCATGAGCGCCGCGCCGGGCCGCCCCAAGCAAGCTCGCTCCCGCTCGGCGGGGCCGGCCGCAGGCCGAAGGGTGCACACATGACCGCCGAGGACTTTGTGGCCTGGGACGCGCACGAGACGATCAAGCACGAGTTCGTGCAGGGCGAAGTGTTCGCGATGGCGGGGGCCGACGAAGGGCATGTCACGGCCAGCCTGAACGTTGCGATGGCGCTGCGCACGCATCTGGCCGGCACGGGTTGCCGCACCTTCATGGCCGACATGAAGCTGCGCGTCGAAGCCGCCGACTGCTTCTTCTACCCCGACGTGATGGTGACCTGCAGCGCCGCCGACGCCGCCGACCCCAGGATCAAGCGCGAACCCACGCTGGTGGTGGAAGTGCTGTCGCCCAGCACCGCCGGCTATGACCGCGGCGACAAGTTCGCCGCCTATCGCTTGCTGCCCACGCTGCAGGAGTACCTGCTGGTCGATCCCGAATCGCGCCGTTGCGACCTCTACCGCCGCGGCGGAGACGGCCTGTGGGTGCTGCACCCGGTGGAGCCGGGGCACGAGTTGCATCTGGCCAGCGTGAAGCTGACGATGCCGGCCGCCGCCTTGTGGGCCGAGATGCCTCAGCCTGCCGCCGATGCGGCCCCCGCCACCGCGCGCGACGCCGCGCGGCGCCAGTCGTCGCCGCCGTAGCAGCGTTCTTCCTCGCGGGCGCTGTCGACCAGCTTGATCACGTGCTCGTCGTCGCTGGCCCGCGCGGTGGCGACGAGGGCGTCCCAGGGCCGCAGCGGCACCGGCGCGGCCGGGCGCAGGCGGGCGGCCACCACGCCGTGGGCCCAGGCCTGCCAGAACCAGCGCCAGGCCGCCTCGGGCTCGTCGCTGAAGCGCGCCAGCACGCGCATGGCGTGGCTGGCCGTCACCAGGTGCAGCGCGGTGAAGTTGCCGCTTTCGGCATAGGCGAAGGCGGCGGCGCGCGCCAGGCGTTCGGGCGTGGCGGCGTCGATGGCCAGCGGCGCGATCGCGCGATTGACGTCGCCGCCGCGCGCCGCGTCGGCGATGCGGCCGGCGATCAGCGGCGCTTCGGAATCCCCGGCGCGCAGCCGGCGCAGCAGCGGCAGCGGATCGGGCTGATCGCTGGCCGCGTCCGGCAGCGGCCCCAGCGGCAGATGGAACGACGCCCAATGCGCCAGGCCGTCGGCCAGTTCGGCGAGGTGGCCCACCTGCACGGCGTAGGCCGTGCGGATGAGCCCGTGGAAGGCCGCGGCGGCGCAGCCGGGCAGCAGCTGCGGCAGTGCCTGCGCCAGCAGCGAGCGCGCGCCTTCTTCGTCGATCCACTCGCGGAACAGGCCGCGGTACGCGGGCCAGGCGGCGCGGTCGCCCAGGCGGTCGGGCCAGGCGTCGCCGCGCGGCCAGGCTTGCACCGGGCGCGCCGGGCGCAGGCGCTTGGCGTTGGCATAACGCGTTAGCCAGGCGTTCAGCCGCTCGCCGTCGGCGCCCAGGCGTTCGAGCGCCACCAGCGCCATCGGCGCGTGGTTGGACAGGCCGTCGCCGTACTCGGCATCGTGGGCGGCGCCGCCATTGAGCAGCGCCAGCAGCGCGGGAGAGACCTCCATCGGCGGGGGGGGGGGGCGATGGCCGTCAGCGCGGGACTTCGCGCGCGGCGTCGAGCGCCGCTTCGAGCGCGTCGATGAACATCGCCGCCACGTCGAAGCTGGTCTGCTGCATGATTTCCTGGAAGCAGGTGGGGCTGGTGACGTTGATCTCGGTGAGCTTGTCGCCGATCACGTCCAGCCCCACCAGCAGCAGGCCGCGCGCCGCCAGCGTGGGGCCCAGCGCCTCGGCGATGCGGCGGTCGGCGTCGCTCAGGGCTTGCGCCACGCCCTTGCCGCCGGCGGCCAGGTTGCCGCGGATCTCGCTGCCCTGCGGAATGCGCGCCAGGCAAAACGGCACCGGCCGCCCGGCGATGACGAGCACGCGCTTGTCGCCTTGCACGATCTCGGGCAGGTAGCGCTGCACCATCAGCGTCTGCGCGCCGCCGCCGTTGAGCGTCTCGATGATGCTGCCCAGGTTCAGCCCATCGGCGCCGACGCGGAAGATGCCCATGCCGCCCATGCCGTCCAGCGGCTTGAGGATGATGTCGCGCTGCTCGGCGTGGAAGGCGCGCACGTCGTCGGCGCTGCGCGTCACCAGCGTCGGCGCGATGTGCTCGGGAAACTCCAGGATCGCCAGCTTCTCCGGGTGGTCGCGCAGCGCCGCCGGGCGGTTGAAGACGCGCGCGCCTTCGCGCTCGGCCTGGCTCAGCAAGTGGGTGGCGTAGAAGTATTCGCTGTCGAAGGGCGGGTCCTTGCGCATCAGCACCGCGCCGCAATCCTTGAGCGGCAGCGCCGCGTGCTCGGCCTCGACCTCGAACCAGCGCTCGGCGTCGCGCTTGAGCGTGATCTCGCGCGCCGCCGCCGTCACCGGCCGGCCGCGCTGCCAGCGCAGGCCCTGGGGCTCGCAGGCCAGCAGCGTGTGGCCGCGGCGCGCGGCCTCGCGCATCATCGCGAAGGTCGAGTCCTTGTAGGTCTTGAAGCTTTCCAGCGGGTCGGCGACGAACAGCAGTTTCACGGACGGTTCCTCCAGCGGGAGCGAGACTGTCGCACACCGGCCGGCGCGACGCCCGCCGGCGCGATCAAGCCCTGAAGCGCTGCACGCCCAGCGCCAGCGCGCCGATCACCACGCCCCAGAAGGCCGCGCCGATGCCGGCCAGCGTGAGCCCGCTGGCGGTGACGAGGTAGGTGATGAGCGCTGCCTCGCGGCCATGCTCGTCCTTCAGCGCGGCGGCCAGGCCGCCGGCGATGGTGCCCAGCAAGGCGAAGCCGGCCACGGCCAGCACCAGCTCCTTCGGGAAGGCGGCGATCAGCCCGACCACCGCGCCGCCGGCCAGGCCCAGCGCGGCGTAGAGCACGCCGGCCACCACCGGCGCGGTGTAGCGGCGCGCCGGGTCGGCGCTGGCCTCGCGGCCCATGCAGATGGATGCGGTGATGGCCGCCAGGTTCAGCGCATAGGCGCCGAAGGGCGCCAGCACGGTGGTCGCCAGCCCGGTGGCGGTAATGGCCGGCGACACCGGGATGGCATAGCCCGCGGCGCGCTGCGCCGCCACGCCGGGCAGGTTCTGCGACGCCATCGTGACGACGAACAGCGGCAGCGCCACGCCGACCAGCGCGGCCAGGCTGAAGCGCGGCGGCGTGAAGACGGGCACCGTCCATTGCCAGTCGACCGCGCCCCAATGAAGCTGTCCCTGCAGCGCCGCCAAGGCGATGCCGGCCAGCAGCACGCCGGGCACCGCGTAGCGCGGCCACCAGCGGCGGCCGGCGAGATAGGCCAGGCCCATCGCGCCGACCAGCAGCGTCTGGCTGCGCAGCGACAGGAAGGCATCGAACGCGAAGCGCGTCAGCACGCCGGCCAGCAGCGCCGCGGCCAGCGCCTGCGGGATGCGATCCATCACGCGCGCGAACCAGCCGGTGATGCCGGCCGCGGTGATCAGCAGCCCGCAGACGATGAAGGCGCCGATGCCCTCGGCCATGCTCAGCCCGGCGCCCGCGGTTGCCAGCAGCGCCGCGCCCGGCGTGGACCACGCGGTGAGCACCGGCATGCGGTACCACAGGCTCAAGCCCGCGCTGGTGAGCCCCATGCCCAGCCCCAGCGCCCACAGCCACGAGGCCGTCTGCGCCGGCGTGGCACCCAGCGCCGCCGCGGCCTGGAAGACGATGACCACCGAACTGGTGTAGCCCACCAGCACGGCAACGATGCCGGCGACGACGGCGGGCAGCGAGAGGTCGCGCCAGAACGAGCGGCCGCCCGCCATCAGATCTCGACTTTCGAACCCAGCTCGACGATGCGGTTGGTCGGCAGGCTCAGGAAGTCGGCGGCGGCGCCGGCGTTGCGGTGCATGCTGGCGAACAGCTTCTCGCGCCACAGCGCCATGCCGCCGCGCAGCGTGGGGATCACCTGGTCGCGGCTGAGGAAGTAGCTGGTCTGCATGTCGTCGAGGTTGATGCCGCGGCCCTGCACCAGCTTCAGCGCCTCGGGCACGTCGGGCTCGTTCTTGAAGCCGAAGTGCAGCACCACCTGCCAGCAGTCATGGCCCAGCGACTCGATCTCCACGCGCTTGTTGAAGCCGATCCACGGCACCTCGTGGTTCTGCACGCTGACGAACAGGTTCTGCTCGTGCAGCACCTTGTTGTGCTTGAGGTTGTGCAGCAGCGCGAACGGCGTGGCGCCCTTTTCGGCCGACAGGAACACCGCCGTGCCGTCGACGCGCTGCGGCGGGCTGATGAAGAGGCTCTCCAGGAACGCCGGCAGCTCGATGGCTTCTTCGCGCAGCCGCTCGCTCATCAGGTGGCGGCCCTGCTTCCAGGTCGTCATCAGCAGGAACATCACGCCGCCGATGGCCAGCGGGAACCAGCCGCCTTCCAGCACCTTGATGGCGTTGGCCGCGAAGAAGGTGACGTCGACCAGGAAGAACAGCCCCGTGGCCAGCAGGCACAGCGGCAGCGGCAGCCCCCAGGCGAAGCGGATCACGAAGAACGTCATCACGGTGGTGATGGTCATGTCGATCGTCACTGCGATGCCGTAGGCCGAGGCCAGCGCGCTGCTCGAGCCGAAGGCGGCCACCGCGGCGATGATGCAGACGAACAGCGCCCAGTTGACGAAGGGCACGTAGATCTGCCCCGTCTCCTTGACCGAGGTGTGGGCGATGCGCAGGCGCGGCAGGTAGCCCAGCTGCATGGCCTGCTTGGTGACCGAGAAGGCGGCCGTGATCAAGGCCTGCGAGGCGATCACCGCGGCCAGCGTGGCCAGGCCGATCAACGGGAACAGGCCCCATTCGGGCGCCATCTCGTAGAAGGGGTTGCGGATCGCCTCCGGGTGGTCGAGCAGCATCGCGCCCTGGCCGAAGTAGTTCAGCACCAGCGCCGGCCAGGCCAGCGAGAACCAGGCCAGGCGGATCGGCAGCTTGCCGAAGTGCCCCAGGTCGGCATACAGCGCCTCGGCGCCGGTGACGCACAGCACCACCGCGCCCAGCGAGACGAAGGCCATGTGCGGGTGCCGCAGCACGAAGCCCAGCGCGTGGTGCGGCGACAGCGCCACCAGCACCTGCGGCTTGTCGAGCACGTGGTAGGCGCCCAGCAGCGCCAGCACCAGGAACCACAGCGTCATCACCGGGCCGAAGAAGCGGCCGATGCCGCCGGTGCCGAAGCGCTGCGCGGCGAACAGCGCCGTCAGCACCGCCAGCGACACCGGCACGATGTAGCGGTGCATCGCCGGCGCCGCCACCTCCAGGCCCTCGACCGCGCCGAGCACCGAGACCGCCGGCGTGATGACGCCGTCGCCGAAGAAGATGGCGGTGCCGAAGATGCCCACCAGCAGCAGCGCGCGGCGCAGCCGCGGGTGCTCGCGCACCGCCACCGAGGCCAGCGCCAGCATCGCGATCAGGCCGCCTTCGCCATTGTTGTCGGCGCGCAGGATCAGGCTGACGTACTTGAACGAGACGATGACGGTCAGCGTCCAGAACACCATCGACAGGATGCCCAGCACGTTGTCGGGCGTGAGCGGCACGCGGTCGTGCGCGAACACTTCCTTCAGCGCATACAGCGGGCTGGTGCCGATGTCGCCGTAGACGACGCCGATGGCCCCCAGCGTGAGGGCGGCCACGGCCTTGGGCGTGCGGGCGGGTGATTCGCGTTGCATGGGGGGGCACGTCGCCGGCCGCGCGGCGCGCGGCCTCGCGGCATGTCAATCGTAGTTCTCGGCCTCGGGGTCGGTGGCTTCCAGCTCGTAGGCCGCGGCCAGCATCGCCAGCCGCCCGATCACGCCGTACATGTAGAAGCGGTTCGGCGCGCTGGCGCCGGGCTTGGCCGAGCGCAGCGGCAGCAGGTGGCTTTCGGCGAAGGCCAGCGGCACGTAGGTGGAGCCGGGGATGTCGAGGTTCTCGTCGACGCCGCGGCCGGCGTGCACGCGGTAGTAGCCGCCGATGACGTAGCGGTCGATCATGCAGACCACCGGCTCGGCCACCGCCTCGTTGATGCGCTCGTAGGTCGGCACGCCTTCCTGCACCAGCAGGTCCACCGCGGCCGGCGCCTCGGCCACGCCCAGCATGCGCTGCAGCCGCGCGGCGTCGATCTCGCGCGCGTCGCGCACCGTCAGCACGCCGGCGCCGCTGCGGCGGGCGTCGGTCTTGATGACGACGAAGGGCTTCTCGTTGATGCCGTATTCCTTGAACTTGCGCCGCACCTTGGCCAGCAGCGCCTCGGCCTGGGTGCGCACGCCGTCCACGGCCGCCTCGTCGGCGGCGTCCACCGCGGCGCAGCGCACGGCCATCGGGTTGATCAGCCACGGGTCCATGCCCAGCAGCTTGGCGAACTTCTTGGCCACCTCCTCATAACTTTGGAAGTGGGTGGACTTGCGGCGCAGCGCCCAGCCGGCGTGCAGCGGCGGCAGCAGGTACTGCTCGTGCAGGTTCTGCAGCGAGCGCGGCACGCCGCCGCGCAGGTCGTCGTTGAGCAGGATGGTGCAGGGGTCGAAGTCCTTCAGGCCCAGCCGCGTGCGCTTGCGCACCAGCGGCTCGATCAGCAGCTCGCTGCCGTCGGGCAGCGGCACCGGGCGCGGCTCGGTCAGCGCCGGGTCGAACGAGCCCAGCCGCACGTTGAGCCCGGCCTGCGTGAAGATCTGCACCAGCCGCTGCAGGTGCATGCGGTAGAAGCTGTTGTCGCAGCGCGCGCCGGGCAGCAGCAGCAGGTTCTTGGCCTCGGGGCAGATCTTCTCGATCGCCGCCATCGCCGCCTGCACGGCCAGCGGCAGCATCTGCGGCGTGAGGTGGTTGAAGCCCTCGGGGAAGAGGTCGGTGTCCACCGGCGCCAGCTTGAAGCCGGCGTTGCGCAGGTCCACCGCGGTGTAGAACGGCGGCGTGTGCTCCATCCATTCGAGCCGGAACCAGCGTTCGATCGCCGGCATCGATTCGAGGATGCGCTGTTCCAGCTCGTTGATGGGCCCGGTGAGGGCGGTGATCAGGTGGGGAACCATGCGGTCTCGCAGCGCGCCATGGTCCTCATTCTAGGCAGGCGGCGCCCGGCATTCACGCGGCCTTCACGCGCCCTTCACCCGGCGGTCGCGCGCCGCGGCCGGCGGCCCGCTGCGCGCGGGAACCGCCGGCCGCGATACGACCGTGCAGGCTACTTGTTGTACGCCGTCTCGCCGTGCGAGCTGATGTCCAGGCCCTCGCGCTCTTCGTCCTCGGCGACGCGCAGGCCGATCGTCAGGTCGACGATCTTGTAGGCGATGGCGGCGACCACGGCCGACCAGACCACCGTCAGCAGCACCGCCTTGGCCTGGATCCACACCTGCGCGCCGATGCCATTGCTGCCCACCGCGGCGCTGACCCAGTCGGTCACCAGCCCCGGCCCGCCGAGCGCCTGGTTGTTGAAGACGCCGGTCAGCAGCGCGCCGACGATGCCGCACACGCCGTGCACGCCGAAGACGTCCAGCGAGTCGTCGGCGCCGAGCAGCCGCTTGAGGCCGTTGACGCCCCACAGCCCGGCGAAGCCGGCGACCAGCCCGATGACCAGCGCGCCGACGATGCCCACGTTGCCGGCCGCCGGCGTGATGGCCACCAGCCCGGCCACCGCGCCCGAGGCGGCGCCCAGCATCGAGGCCTTGCCCTTCATCAGCGACTCGCCCACGCACCAGGCCAGCACCGCGCAGGCGGTGGCCGAGAAGGTGTTGAGGAAGGCCAGCGCCGCGCTGTTGCCGGCCTCCAGCGCCGAGCCGGCGTTGAAGCCGAACCAGCCCACCCACAGCAGCGAGGCGCCGACCATCGTCAGCGTCAGGCTGTGCGGCGCCATCGCCTCGCGGCCGTAGCCGACGCGCTTGCCCACCATGTAGGCGCCCACCAGGCCGGCCACGGCGGCGTTGATGTGCACCACGGTGCCGCCGGCGAAGTCGAGCGCGCCCCACTGCCAGATCAGCCCGGCCTTGGCGTTCATCGCGTCGACCACCTCCTTGCCGGTGTAGGCGTCGGGGCCCATCCAGAACCACACCATGTGGGCGATCGGCGCGTAGCTGAAGGTGAACCAGATCACCATGAACAGCAGCACGGCGCTGAACTTCGCGCGCTCGGCGAAGGCACCGACGATCAGCCCGCAGGTGATGGCCGCGAAGGTGGCCTGGAACACCACGAACACGATCTCGGGGATGACCACGCCCTTGCTGAAGGTGGCGGCCATCGCGAACTCGCCCTTGACGGGGTCGAACACGCCTTTCAGGAACAGCCGGTCGAGGCCGCCGATGAAGGCGTTGCCCTCGGTGAACGCCAGGCTGTAGCCGTAGACGAACCACAGCACGCTGATCAGCGAGAAGGTGACGAACACCTGCATCAGCACCGACAGCATGTTCTTGCTGCGCACCAGGCCGCCGTAGAACAGCGCCAGGCCGGGGATGGACATCATGATGACCAGCAGCGTGGACACCATCATCCAGCTGACGTCGCCCTTGTTGGGCACCGGCGCGGCGGCGGCCGAGGCGGGCGCCGCCGGGGCGGCCACTGCCGCGGCGGCCGCGGGTGCGGGTGCGGCGGTCGGCGCCGCGGGCATCGGCGCCGAGGCTTCGGCCGCCGGCGCTGCCGCGGCGGCCGAGGCCGCGTCCTGCGCCGAGGCGGCGCCGTTGAAGCCCAGGGCCGCCAGGCCGAGGGCACAGATCGCTAGAAGTTGCTTCATGGTGTTCGGTGGTTCTTTCGGGGCTGGTCGTCAGAGCGCGTCTTTGCCGGTCTCGCCGGTGCGGATGCGCACGACCTGTTCGAGCGCGCTGACGAAGACCTTGCCGTCGCCGATCTTGCCGGTGCGGGCCGAGCCCTCGATGGCCTCGATCACGCGGTCGACGATGGCGTCGTCCACGGCGGCCTCGATGCGCACCTTGGGCAGGAAGTCGACGACGTACTCGGCGCCGCGGTACAGCTCGGTGTGGCCCTTCTGGCGGCCGAAGCCCTTCACCTCGGTCACCGTGATGCCCTGCACGCCGATGGCGGAGAGCGCTTCGCGAACTTCGTCCAGCTTGAACGGCTTGACGATGGCGGTCACCATCTTCATGGTCATCTCTCCCGCGGCTCAGAAGTTGTACTTGACGGCCAGCACGACGCCGGTGCGGCCGAGGTTCTTGCCCGACGGGCTGACGTAGGCGTAGCCGCCGTTGATCTTCTTGGTGTCGGTGGCGTACAGCGTCAGGCTGGGCACCAGGCCGTTGAAGTCCTTGCTGACGGCGAGCGAGAAGTCGGTATACGAATAATCGCCGTTATGCGCCACCTTCTGGTAGCCGATGTGCGGCGCCACCATCACGCCGCTGCCGACGTCGAAGCTGGCGCTCAGGTCGAGGTAGCCGCTGTTCTTGCTGTCGGCGAAGCCGAACAGGTTGCTCACGCTGTGCGAGTACTTCAGCGTTGCCGGGCCGAAGGTCAGCGCGCCGTAGATCTCGGTGGTCACCGGGCTCACGGCGAGCTGGTGGCTGGGGTACTGGTAGCTGAGCACGCCCACGTCGTACGACAGCGAGTCCTTGGCGATCTCGCCCTTGTAGCCGGCGTAGACGTCGACCTCGGCCGAGGCGTCGCCGCCGGCGTCCTTGATCCACTTGATCGACGAGGCCCAGGCGCCCAGGTAGAACCCGCCGGCCGAGAAATCGACGCCGCCCTGCACGGCCGGCTTGAAGCGCGACTGCGAGATGCCGCGGTAGCGGTACTCGGTGGCGCCGCCGATGTTGTAGGCCAGGTCGGCATGGGCCGCGATCGGCAACGCCGAGGCGGCCAGCGCGGCGGCCAGGGACAGGAGGGCTTGCTTCATCGAATGATCTCCGGATGGGTGGCGAGGTTTCTTCAGCCACCCGGTTTGCAGCTTCCGTGCCACCGGCCGCGCCGGCCGCGGCCCCGCCCGCGGTGCATGGCGGCCGCCCGAACGGCGGCGCACGCGCACCGATGTGGTGAACGGCGGCCGCCCGCACTGCGCCGGTGCGCGGCCGGCGGTACCGCGCGATGGCGCGCGATGGCGGGCGACGGCGCGCGACGGCGGGCAGCGGGCCGGCACAATCGCCGCCCGGGGAGGATGCCGACGATGTCACTGGCCGTGGTCGCCAGCCGGGCGCTGGACGGGCTCTCGGCGCCCGAGGTGCAGGTGGAGGTGCAGCTTGCCAACGGGTTGCCCAGCTTCACGCTGGTGGGCCTGGCCGAGACCGAGGTCAAGGAATCGCGCGAGCGCGTGCGCGCGGCCTTGCAGCAAAGCGGCTTCGCGTTCCCGCACAACCAGCGCATCACCGTCAACCTGGCGCCGGCCGACCTGCCCAAGGACTCGGGCCGCTTCGACCTGCCGATCGCGCTGGGCATCCTGGCCGCCGGCGGCGTCATCGACCCGGCCGCGCTGGCGCCCTACGAGTTCGCCGGCGAACTCTCGCTGGCCGGCGAGCTGCGACCGGTACGCGGTGCACTGGCGTTAGCCCTGGCGCTGCGCCGCGCCGGCAGCGCGCGCACGCTGGTGCTGCCGGCCGAGAGCGCCACCGCCGCCGCGCTGGTGCCGGGGTTGGCGGTGCGCGCCGCCGGCCACCTGGCCGAGGTGGTGCGCTCGCTGCTGCCCGACGGCCCGCCGCTGCCCACGCCGCCACCGGTGGCTGCACCCGCGGCGCCGCGCCACGCGAGCGACCTGCGCGACGTGAAAGGCCAGGCCCTGCCCAAGCGCGCGCTGGAGATCGCCGCCGCCGGCGGCCACAGCTTGCTGCTGATCGGCCCGCCGGGCAGCGGCAAGTCGATGCTGGCCGAACGGCTGCCCGGCCTGCTGCCGCCGATGGACGACGACGAAGCGCTGGCCAGCGCCGCCCTGCGCAGCCTGGCCAGCAGCCATTTCGACCCCGCCAGCTTCGGCCGGCGGCCGGTGCGCGCGCCGCACCATTCGGCCAGCGCCGCGGCGCTGGTGGGCGGCGGCTCGCCACCGCGGCCGGGCGAAATCTCGCTGGCACACGGCGGCGTGCTCTTCCTCGACGAGCTGCCCGAGCTGCCGCGCCACGCGCTGGAGGCGCTGCGCGAGCCGCTGGAGAGCGGCCGCATCACCATCTCGCGCGCCGCGCGCCAGGCCCACTACCCCGCGCGCTTCCTGCTGGTGGCGGCGATGAACCCCTGCCCTTGCGGCTGGCTGGGCGCGCCGATCGGCAGCGCCCGCGCCTGCCGCTGCACGCCCGACCAGGTGGCGCGTTATCAGGGGCGACTGTCGGGCCCGCTGCTCGACCGCATCGACCTGCGCATCGAAGTGCCGGCGCTGGCGCCGGCCGAACTGCTGGCGCTGCCCGACGGCGAACCCAGCGCGGTGGTGGCGGCGCGCGTGGCCGCCGCGCGAGAGCGCCAGCGGCAGCGCCAGGGCCGCGCCAACGCCTTGCTGGACGCCGCCGGCATCGACGCCCACGGCCGCCTGGAGGACGCGGCGGTCGCCTTCCTGCGCCAGGCCGCCGAACGGCTGGGCTGGTCGGGCCGACGGCTGCACCGCACGCTGAAGGTGGCGCGCACCATCGCCGACCTGGCCGCCGCCGAGACCGTGGCCTTGCCCCACGTGGCCGAGGCCTTGCAGACGCAGCGCGCGCTGGGGTGAGCGCGGCACGGGGCGCCGCGCGGTATCGCGGGGTGCCGCTCAGGGGTTGAGCTGCAGCAGCGCCTCGATCCAGCCGGGCCAAGGCCGGTCGCCGCCGCGCTGGCCCAGGCGCAGCACCACGGTCTGCGTCGGCGGGTCGATGTAGAGGAACTGGCCGAGCAGGCCTTGCGCGTAGACGGCCTCGCCGGGCTGCAGCGGGTTGCTGCCGGGCTGCGGCCGGCGCCGCCATTGCCAGGCGTAGAACGCGGCCTTCGGCGTGCCCGGGCTCTCGATGTTGCGGCGCGCCGCGTCGTCGGCGCCGGGCAGGCCGGACTGGGCGGCGGTGCTCAGGCGCAGCCATTCGGCGGGCACCACCTGGCGGCCGTTCCAGCGGCCCTCGTTCAGCACCATCAGGCCCACTCGCAGGTAGTCGACGGCGCGCGCGTTCAGGCAGCAAAAGCCGCGCGCCACGCCGTGGCCGGCGCTGTCCAGGCTCCAGCTGGCGTCGTATTGCGCGCCGAGCGGTTGCCACAGGCGCTGCTCGACGAGTTGCGCCAAGGGTTGGGAGGTGGCGCGCTCGATGGCCATGCCCAGCAACTGGCTGTCGCCGCTGGAATAGGCGTAGGCCTGGTCGGGCTCGCGCGCGATGCGCAGCCCCGCCACCTGGCGCTTGAGGTCGTCGGCGAGGTAGAAGCGCCCGGCTTCGCTGAACGGCGTGCCATAGCTCTCGTCGAAGCGGATGCCGCTGCGCATGGTGAGCAGGTGGCGCAGCGTGATGCGCGCGAAGCGCGGGTCGTTGTCCAGCAGCTCGGGCAGGTAGCGCGTCAGCGGGTCGTCGACGCCGGCGATGCGGCCCTCGGCGATGGCCTGGCCGAGCAGCAGCGAGAGCACCGACTTGGCCATCGAGAAGCTGGTGGCCACGCTGTCGCGCTGGTAGCCGTTGAAGTAGCGCTCGTAGACCAGCTGCCCGCGGCGCGCCACCAGCAGCGCGACGGTGCCGCGCTGCGCGAGGTCGGCCTCGGCAGCGGCGTCGTCCAGGCCGCCGGGCCAGCGCAGCGCCTGCGGCGCGGCCGGCAGCGGCGAAGGCTCGGCTGCGCGCGCGATGCCGGCGTTGTCGAAATGCCGGTAGTCGGTGATGGCCGCGCGGCCCTGCAGCACCATCCAGCCGGGCAGCGTGCTGCAGCCGGCGAGCGCGACGGCCGCGCCGGCCAGCAAGGCCAGCCGTAAGCGCAACCGCCAATCCGCGAGCAAGGCCGCGAACGGGGTGCGCTTCGTCATCCGAGTGCCGGCGCCAGCAGCCGGCGCGCATCGGCTTCGGCCACGGCCTGGCGCGCCGCCCAGTCCTGCAACTGGTCATCGCCGATGCGGCCGACGTTGAAGTAGCGCGCCTCGGGGTGCGCCAGGTAAAAGCCGCTGACGCTGGCCGCCGGCGTCATGGCCAGGCTGTCGGTGAGGCCCATGCCCACCTCGCCGGCCTGCAGCAGCTCGAACATCGCGCGCTTGACGCTGTGGTCGGGGCAGGCCGGGTAGCCGGGCGCCGGGCGGATGCCGCGGTAGCGTTCGGCGATCAACTCCTCGTTGCTCAAGGCCTCGTCGGGCGCATAACCCCAGAAGTCCATGCGCACGCGCTGGTGCAACCGTTCAGCGAAAGCCTCGGCCAGGCGGTCGGCCAGCGACTTGAGCATGATGGCGCTGTAGTCGTCGTGGTCGGCAGCGAACTGGCGCTCTTTCTTCTCGACGTCGAGGCCGGCGGTCACCGCGAACAGGCCGATGTAGTCGGGCTTCACGCCGCGCGGCGCGATGAAGTCGGCCAGGCTGCGGTTGGGCCGCCGAATTTTTTCACCGTTCTCGCCGTCGATCACCGGCCGCTCGGTCTGCAGGCGCAGCGGGCTCCAGCGCATGCGCACCTCGCGGCGCGACTCGTCGGCGTAGACCTCGATGGTGTCGTCGTCCACGGTGTTGGCCGGCAGCAAGGCGATCACGCCGCCGGCGCGCAGCCAGCGGCCTTCGATCAAGCGCTGCAGCAGCCGCTTGCCGTCGCTGAACACGCGCTGCGCCTCGTGGCCGACGACCTCGTCGCGCAGGATCTCGGGGAAGCGCCCGGCCAGGTCCCAGGTCTGGAAGAACGGGCCCCAGTCGATGCACGCGGCCAGTTCGGCCAGGTCCTGGTTGCGAAAGACGCGGCGGCCGATGAACTTCGGCGCCGGCGGCGTGTAGGCGGCCCAGGCTATCGGCGTCTTGTTGGCGCGCGCGGCGGCCAGCGGCACCAGCGCCGGCGGCTTCTTGGCGGCGTGCAGCTCGCGCACGCGCTGGTAGTCGGCCTCCAGCTCGGCGATGTAGCGCGCGGCGCGCTCGTCGGACAGCAGCTCGGCGCACACGCTCACGCTGCGCGAGGCGTCGGGCACGTAGACCACCGGCCCTTCGTAGTGCGGCGCGATCTTCACCGCCGTGTGCACGCGGCTGGTGGTGGCGCCGCCGATCAGCAGCGGGATCTTCTTCAGCCGGAAGAAGTCGTCGCGCTGCATCTCGGCGGCGACGTGCTGCATTTCTTCCAGGCTGGGCGTGATCAGGCCCGACAGGCCGATCAGGTCGGCGCCTTCGACGCGGGCCTTGGCCAGGATGTCCTGGCACGGGACCATCACGCCCATGTTGACGACCTCGAAGTTGTTGCACTGGAGGACGACGGTGACGATGTTCTTGCCGATGTCGTGCACGTCGCCCTTGACGGTGGCGATGACGATCTTGCCCTTGGAGCGCACGTCGCCGCCGGCGTCGACCAGGGCCTGCTTCTCGGCCTCGATGTAGGGCAGCAGGTGGGCCACGGCCTGCTTCATCACGCGCGCGCTCTTCACCACCTGCGGCAGGAACATCTTGCCCTGGCCGAAGAGGTCGCCGACGATGTTCATGCCGGCCATCAGCGGGCCTTCGATGACGTGCAGCGGCCGGCCGCCGCGCGCCTGGATGGCCTGCCAGCATTCCTCGGTATCGGCGACGATGAACTCGGTGATGCCGTGCACCAGCGCGTGGCTCAATCGCTCGTCGACGCCGGCGGCGCGCCAGGCCAGGCGCGCGCTGTCGTCCTTGGCCGCGCCCTTGGCGCTTTCGGCGATTTCCAGCAGCTGCTCGGCGGCATCGGGGCGCCGGTTCAGCACCACGTCTTCCACGCGCTCGCGCAGGGTGGGCTCCAGCTCGTCGTAGACGCCGATCATCCCGGCGTTGACGATGCCCATGTCCATGCCGGCCTTGATCGCGTGGTACAGGAAGACGGTGTGGATGGCCTCGCGCACGGGGTCGTTGCCGCGGAAGCTGAACGAGACGTTGGAGACGCCGCCGCTGACCTTGGCGCCGGGCAGGTGCTGCTTGATCCAGCGCGTGGCCTCGATGAAGTCGACGGCGTAGTTGTCGTGCTCCTCGATGCCGGTGGCGATGGCGAAGACGTTGGGGTCGAAGATGATGTCCTCGGGCGCGAAGCCGATGTCGTCGACCAGCAGCCGGTAGGCGCGCGCGCAGATCGCGGTCTTGCGCTCGAAGCTGTCGGCCTGGCCCTGCTCGTCGAAAGCCATCACGACGGCGGCGGCGCCATAACGCCGCACCAGCGTGGCCTGGCGGCGGAACTCGGCCTCGCCTTCCTTCAGGCTGATGCTGTTGACGATGCCCTTGCCCTGGATGCACTTGAGCCCGGCCTCGATGACCGACCACTTGCTGGAGTCGATCATGATCGGCACGCGCGCGATCTCGGGCTCGCCGGCGATCAGCTTGAGAAAGCGCTCCATCGCCGCGGCCGAGTCGAGCATCGCCTCGTCCATGTTGACGTCGATGATCTGCGCACCGCTTTCCACCTGCTGGCGCGCGACGGCCAGCGCGGCCTCGTAGTCGCCGGCCAGGATCAGCCGCGCGAAGGCCTTGGAGCCGGTGACGTTGGTGCGCTCGCCGATGTTGACGAACAGCGAATCGGCGCCGATGGCCACGGGCTCCAGGCCCGACAGGCGCATCGGCGGCACGGTGGAAACGGACGGATCGGTCATGGCTCACGTCGGATGCTGGAGGTGAGCGCCGTTGCGGCGCCGCGCCCGGCGGGTGCGGCGGCCCGAGCCTGGCGGCTGCGCTGGGCAGCCGTTGCAACGCTCCTCGGGAAGGCGGCGGATTCTAGAGGGCCGGCCGGCTCAGACGCAGTTGTCGACCTTGAATTCCACCCGCCGGTCGAGGGCGTCACGCAAATCGTCGGTGCCGGTGCCGACGATGGTCTCGTCCCAGCCTCGGCCTTCGGTGCGCACGCGCTGGCCGCGGCCCAGCGCCGGCGCGTCGCGCGCCAGCCGCTCACGCATGGCCTGCGCGCGGCGCAGCGACAAGGCCTTGTTGACGGCCTCGGTGCCGGTCTTGCTGGTGTGGCCGACCACCGTCAGGCACAGCTCCGAGGCCTGCGCGGCGCGGGCGATCTGGCGCAGCCACATCGTGTAGATGGGCGCGTCGCTCATGAACTCGGTGGTGCCGGGGCGGAACAGGATCTTCACCGCCAGGTTGCTGGTGGCCAGGCCCAAGGCGGCGATCTTGCCGAACGCGGCCTCGGCGTCGGCCGTGCGGCCGAGCTTCATGTTGGCCATGTACAGGCCGTTGAAGGTGCGCAGCTGCTGGCCGTCGTCGCGGCCGGCGGCCGTGGACATCAGCTCCAGCGCGCGGTCCCAGCGCTCGTGGTTGTAGGCGTCCTGCGCCTCGGCCAGCAGCGCCGAGGTGGGAATCTGGTCGAGGTACACGCGGTCGGCCGCCTGCCCCACCGGCTGCTCGGTGGTGGCCAGGTAGCCCTGCACCGCGCGGTCGCGCACCAGCGACGGACTCTCGGAATAAAAGCGCGTCGGCGACAGGTCGAGCTGGCTGTCCTTCAGCGGCGCCACGCCGCGCGCGATGACGACGCCGCCGGCGCGGTCGGACAGCGCCACCGTCAGCTTGTAGGTGCCGGGCGCGCCCTCCTGCGCGGTGAGGGTGCCGTTGAACAGCCAGCGCGATTCCTTGGCGCCGGTTTCGTCGAACGGCAACAACCGCACCTTGGGCAGCACGCGCGGCACGCCGGCCTGCAGCGCCTGCACCACGCGCTCGGTGGCCCGCGTCTGCTGGCCGCTGCGGCCGTCGAGCAGCGGGTCGATCACCGCGCTGCGCTCGGTGCCGGCCTGGGCGCCGAGCTGGCGGGCCATGTCCAGCAGCACGCCGTTGATGGCGCCTTCCAGCGTTTCGTCCACCGGCGGCGGCGGGGGCGGCGGCGGCGTCTTGCAGCCGCCCAGCGCCAGCACCGCCAGGCCGATGCCGATGCCGGCACCCAGCCGCGCCAGCCAGGCCCGCCGGCGGTCGTCCGGTCGATGCGCCATGCCCTCTGTCATGCGATCGGTCACGTCGAAGCTCCCTTGTCTGCGGTGCCTGCCCTAACCAGTACACCAGCCGCCTATTCTGCGTCCGGCGGGCGCCGGCGGCGACGCCGCGGCGCCCCGCAAAGGGGGGAGGGCCTAGACCAGCGGCGGCAAGGCGATGGCCCGCTCGCGTGCAAAGTCGGCAATCGCCGCGCGCGCCGCGGCGCGCCGCTCGGCGCCCAGGAACGAGGCGCCGGCCGCCTGCCATTGCATCTGCACGAGGTCGGCGGCCGTCAGCGGCGTCTCGGCCAGCAAGGCGCGCGCTTCGCCGGCCAGCGTGATGCAGCTCATCAGCGTGTTGTCGGTGTGGAAGCTCAAAGACAGCCCGGCCCGCCACAGCGCCGTGATGGGGTGGCGCGCCAGCTCGGGCGCCACGCCGGTGTGCACGTTGCTGGTGGGGCAGACCTCCAGGTGCAGGCCCAGGTTCCTGGCCTCGTCGACCAGCTGCCGGCGCGCCGGGTCGGCCAGCGCCTGCGCCAGATGCACGCCGTGGCCGATGCGGCGCGCACCCAGGCGGCCGGCCTCCACCACGCGCTCGGCCTCGTCGGCTTCGCCGGCGTGCAGCGTGATCGGCAGCCCGGCGTCGCGCACGCGCTGCAGCGCGGCGGCGTGCAGCGCCGGCGGAAAGCCGCGCTCGGGCCCCGCGAGGTCGAAGCCGACGACGCCGCGGCCCTGCCAGCGCAAGGCCAGCTCGGCGGCGCGCAAGGTGTCTGCCACCGGCAGCTGCCGCATCGCGCAGACGATCAGCCCGCTGGGCAGCGCCGATTGCGCCAGCCCGGCCAGCAGTGCGCGCACCGCCTCGTCGGGCGCGATGCCGTGGGCCTCGAACAGCAGCGGCGCGATGCGGAACTCGGCCAGCACGCAGCCCTGGGCGCGCGCGTCTTCGGCGGCTTCGAAGGCCACGCGCTGCAGCGCCGCCGGGCTGGCCATGGCGGCCACGGTCAGCTCGAAGCCTTTCAAGTACTCCACCAGGCTGCCGGCATGCGCGCGCGCCTGGAACCAGGCGGCCAGCCCTTCGGCGTCGGCCGCCGGCGCGGCCAGGCCGCGCTGGCGCAGCAAGTCCAGCAGCGTGGCCACGCGCAGGCCGCCGTCCAGGTGTTCATGCAGCAGCACCTTGGGCAGGGCGAGGGCGAAGTCGGGCGGCGTCATGGGTGTTCATGCTAGTGCCGAGTCTTGCTATCCTGCCGCCGCGCCATTTGGCGCCGGAGAAAGAAAGAGCCGCCCATGAACGCCAAGCCCGTCCTGCTCGCCATCGCCCTGGCCGCCGCGGCCACCGCCGCCCGGGCCGAGCCCGCCGTCATCTACGACATGGGCGGCAAGTTCGACAAGTCCTTCAACCAGGCCGCCTACGACGGCGCCGAGCGCTGGAAGAAGGAAACCGGCAAGCCCTACCTCGAATTCGAGATCAGCAACCCCGCGCAGCGCGAGCAGGCCAAGCGCCGCATGGCCGAGCGCGGCGCCAACCCCATCGTGGGCATCGGCTTCTCGCAGGGCAGCAGCATGGAGAAGGTGGCCAAGGAGTTCCCGAAGCTGCAGTTCGCCATCGTCGACTCGGTGGTCAACCTGCCCAACGTGCAAAGCATCGTCTTCAAGGAGCACGAAGGCAGCTTCCTGGTCGGCATGATGGCGGCCATGGCCAGCAAGACCGGCAAGGTGGGCTTCGTGGGCGGCATGGACATCCCGCTGATCCGCAAGTTCCAGTGCGGCTACGAGCAGGGCGCCAAGTACGCCAACCCCAAGGTGGAGGTCAGCGCCAACATGACCGGCACCACGCCCGCGGCCTGGAACGACCCGGCGCGCGGCGCCGAGCTGGCCAAGGCGCAGTTCGCCAAGGGCGTGGACGTGGTCTTCGCCGCCGCCGGCGGCACCGGCGTGGGCGTGTACCAGGCGGCCAAGGACGCCGGCAAGCTGGCCATCGGCGTCGACAGCAACCAGAACCACCTGCACCCGGGCACGATGCTGACCAGCATGGTCAAGCGCGTGGACGTGGCGGTCTACAACGCCTTCAAGGGCACGACGCCGGGCGTGACGGTGCTGGGCCTGAAGGAAGGCGGCGTCGACTACGCGCTGGACGACAACAACGCCAAGCTGGTGAGCGCCGAGATGAAGCGCAAGGTGGACGCCGCCAAAGCCGACATCATCGCCGGCAAGATCGTGGTGACGGACTACATGGCCAAGAACGCCTGCAACTGATGACACCCGATCCCGCGCAGGTGGCCGTCAGCCTGCGCGGCATCAACAAGCGCTTCGGCGCGGTGCAGGCCAACCGGGCGGTGGACCTGACGGTGCCCAAGGGCACGATCCACGGCATCGTCGGCGAAAACGGCGCCGGCAAGAGCACGCTGATGTCCATCCTGTACGGCTTCTACCAGGCCGACAGCGGCAGCATCAGCATCGACGGCCACCCGGTGCAGATCCGCGGCAGCCACGACGCCATCGCCTGCGGCGTGGGCATGGTGCACCAGCACTTCATGCTGGTCGACAACCTGAGCGCACTGGACAACGTGATGCTCGGCGCCGAGCCGCACTGGCAGCTGGACACCGCGCGCCGCCTGGTGCGGCGCAAGCTGGAACCGCTGATGGCCGAGTCGGGCCTGAAGGTGAACCTCGACGCCCGCGTCGACGAGCTGCCGGTCGGCGAGCGCCAGCGCCTGGAGATCCTGAAGACGCTGTACCGCGGCGCGCACATCCTGATCCTCGACGAGCCCACCGCGGTGCTGACCCCGGCCGAGACCGAGGCCTTGTTCCACACGCTGCGCGGCCTGCGCGCGCGCGGCACCACGGTGCTGCTGATCACGCACAAGCTCAAGGAGATCATGGCCTTGTGCGACCACGTGACGGTGATGCGCGGCGGCGCCGTGGTGCTGGATACGCCCATCGCCGACACCAGCATCGACGGCCTGGCCGAGGCGATGGTGGGCCGCCACGTCAACCTGGGCCGCCGCGACGCCGCCGCGCGCCGGCCCGGCCCGGCGCTGCTGGAAGCCAAGGGCCTGAGCCTGCGCGACGAGCTGGGCGTGGCGCGGCTGGATGGCGTGAGCCTGCGCTTGAACGCCGGCGAAATCGTCGGCGTGGCGGGCGTCTCGGGCAACGGCCAGAGCGAGCTGCTGGACCTGCTGTCTGGCCTGCGCGCGCCCGATTCGGGCACGCTCGCCATCGGCACGCACACCTTCGACGCCCGCCACTGGCTGGACCCGGCGCTGGCGCGCGAGCTGCGCATCGCCCACGTGCCCGAAGACCGCCACCAGCGCGGCCTGGTGCTGCCCTTCGCGGCCTGGGAATCGGCCGTGCTGGGCTACCAGCAGCGGCCGCGCTACAGCCACCACGGCTGGATGCAGCAGCGCACCATGCGCGGCGACTGCTCCGCCATGATGGAACGTTATGACGTGCGACCGCGCAACCCGGCGCTGCGCTCGTCGCGCTTCAGCGGCGGCAACCAGCAGAAGCTGGTGCTGGCGCGCGAGGCCATGCCCGAGCCGCGCATCCTGCTGGTCGGCCAGCCGACGCGCGGCGTGGACATCGGCGCCATCGAGTTCATCCACGGCCGCCTGCGCGCCCTGCGCGACGGCGGCGGCGCGGTGCTGCTGGTGTCCAGCGAGCTGGACGAGATCCTGGCGCTGTCGGACCGCGTGATCGTGATGAACGCCGGCCGCATCAGCGGCGAGCTGCCGATCGAGCAGTGCACCGAAACCGCGGTCGGCCGCCTGATGGCCGGCGCCGCGGTGCATTGACGTCATGAGTCAGCCGACCGAGCTGCCGCGCTGGATGGACCTGGTGCTGCTGCCGGCGGTGAATCTGGGCATGGCGCTGGCCGTCAGCGCCATCGTGCTGCTGATCGTCGGCCACGATCCCGGCCAGGTGCTGGGGCTGCTGGTCAAGGGCGCCTTCGGCTCCAAGGCGGGCCTGAGCTACACGCTGTACTACGCCACCACCTTCGTCTTCACCGGGCTGGCGGTGGCGGTGGCCTTCCACGGCGGGCTGTTCAACATCGGCGGCGAGGGCCAGGCGATGATGGGCGGGCTGGGCGCCACGCTGGCGGCGCTGGCCTTCGCGCCGCATCTGCCGGCGGTGCTGACGCTGCCGCTGATGATCGTCGCCGCCATGGCCTTCGGCCTGGCCTGGGCCGCGGTGCCGGCGGCGCTGCAGGCCTGGCGCGGCAGCCACGTGGTGATCACCACCATCATGTTCAATTTCCTCGCCGCGGCGCTGCTGGGCTACCTGCTGGTGGGCCCGCTGAAAGAGCCGGGCAACATGGCGCCCGAGAGCCGCGCCTTCGGCGACAGCGCGCGCATGCCGGGCTGGCACGAGCTGATGGCCTGGCTGGGCGTGGACTGGCCGAAGACGCCGCTCAACCTGAGCCTGCTGCTGGCGCTGGCCGCCGCGGTGGGCGTGGCGCTGGCGCTGTTCCGCTCGCAGCCGGGCTATGCGCTGCGCGCCGTCGGCTTCTCCCCTGAGGCAGCGCGTTATGCCGGCATCGCGCCGCGCACGCAGATCATGCGCTCGATGATGCTGTCGGGCGCGCTGGCCGGGCTGGTGGCCATCAACGAGCTGGCCGGCGTGCAGGGCCGGCTGCTGGCCGAGTTCGTCGCCGGCGCGGGCTTCGCCGGCATCGCGGTGTCGCTGATCGGGCGCAACCACCCGCTGGGCATCGTGCTGGCGTCGCTGCTGTTCGGCGCGCTGTACCAGGGCGGCGCCGAGCTGGCCTTCGAGATCCAGGGCTTCAGCCGCGAGATGGTGTTCACGCTGCAGGGGCTGATCGTGCTGTTCGCCGGCGCCATGTCGCAGGTGGCGGCGCCGGCGCTGGCGCGCCTGCACCGCACGCTGCGGCGGCCGCGCGAGGCGGCGCATGGATGAGGGGATGTCGTGGACGAGGTGACGTCGTGGACGAGGTGACGGTCGCCACCGTGCTGGCGTCGACGCTGCGCGTGTCGACGCCGCTCATCCTGTGCGCGCTGGCCGGCACCTTGAGCGAACGCTCGGGCGTCATCGACCTCGGGCTGGAAGGCAAGATGCTGATGTGCGCCTTTGCCGCCGCGGCCATGGGCGTGGCCGCCGGCTCGCTGGTGCTGGCGCTGGCGGCGGCCATTGCGGTGGGCGTGGCCTTGTCGATGCTGCACGGCTACGCCTGCGTCAGCCACCGCGGCGACCAGGTCGTGCTGGGCATGGCCATCACGATGACGGCCGCCGGCCTCACCGTGGTGCTGGGCATCGCCTGGTTCAAGCAGGGCGGCCAGACGCCGCCGCTGCCCGACGCGGTGCGCCTGGGCCCGCTGCTGCCGGGCGTGGCCGATGCGGTGAAGGGCTGGCCGCTGGTCGGCCCGCTGCTGGGGCTGGGGCTGCTGTCGCACGACGGCTTCGTCTACCTCGCGCTGGCGGCGGTGGCCGTGGTCTGGTGGCTGCTGTACCGCACGCGCTTCGGGCTGCGGCTGCGCGCCGCCGGCGAGAACCCGGCGATGATCGACGCCGCCGGCGTGTCCGTCAAAGGCATGCGTTATGCCGCGCTGGCCTTGAACGGCGTGCTCAGCGCACTGGCCGGCAGTTATCTCGTGCTGGCGCTGACGCCCAGCTTCATCCCCAACATGACCGCCGGCCGCGGCTACATGGCGCTGGCGGCGATGATCTTCGGCAAATGGCACCCGCTGGGCGCGCTGGCGGCCTGCCTGCTGTTCGGCTTTCTGGAAGCCGTGGCCATCCGGCTGCAAGGCGTAGCCCTGCCCGCCGCGCTGGGCGGCGGGCAGGTGCCGGTACAGGCCATCCAGGCGCTGCCCTACTTGATGACCGTGGTGCTGCTGGCCGGCTTCATCGGCCGCGCCGCGGCGCCGAAGGCGCTGGGGACGCCGTACATCAAGGAGCGGTAATCAGGGCCGGCGGCACCGCGGCCAGCCAGCGCGACATGCCGGGCCTCAGATCCAGCGGCGCACGCGGGCCATGTACTGCTCGTAGGGCCGGCCGAACTTGGCCAGCAAGGCTTGCTCTTCGGGCTTGATCTGGAATCGCGTGATGTAGGCGATGAAGAGCGCCGGCCCCAGCAAGGCCAGCGGCGACGCCAGGTACACGGCCCAGGACAGCAGCGCCAGCGCCATGCCGACGTACATCGGGTTGCGGGAGATTCGGTAGACGCCGGTGAGCACGAGGCTGCTGGCGCGTTCGGGCCGCAACGGGTTCACCGTGGTCCTGGCCTTGCGAAAGGCCAGCGTGCCGGCGATGCCGAACGACAGGCCGGTGAACGCGATCACGACCGTAAGCGCGACGCGCGCAGAAGTCGGCACGTCGACGCCGGGCAAGACGTGGGACAGCCCCCAAATGCAAGCGGCGAGCACCGCCGCGAGTGCGGGCGGCGGAACGCGGTGGTCAAGCGAAGGCATGGCCTTTCCTTGGGGGCGGCCAGCCGAATGGCCGGGAGCGATTGCCGTGGGCGGAGGTCACTTAGCCAAACATGCTGGCCAGCAGTAGGGTCCACAAGCCGGCTTCGGCGATGCGAGACGCCGTGACCTGCTTCGACGTGAGCGGCGCAAGCGGCTGCGTGTGCCATCTGCAGAAGACGACGAACACGGCCGCCGCCAGCGCGAGCCACAGCGGCAGCGAGGACTGGACGCTCAGCGCCAAGAACCCGCCTGCGGTCAGGAGCAGCCCGCTGGCGACCACATGAACGCCGTCGTCGCGATCCGACACACAGACGTGGGTCTTGCAGTGCCGGCATTTGCCAGGACAGGCCGACCACGACCACCACTTCGCGGCTGCTCGAATACCGCGTTGACCGCAAGCTGGGCAGTTATACATTGGGATCGATTCGGTGAGCGGCAGCGTTCGGCTGATCCTGCCTAACACTTTAACCGAAACCACTCCGGTTGAGCGTCGCTGCACGTCCTCGGAAAGGCGACGGCGCTCGGCCCTGTCTTACCAAGTGCGCGACAACGAAGCTGACGTTCGACATGAACGGGCAATGGCGGTGCGTTTCTTGACGATTGTGCATGCCGGAAGCAAAGCCGAGAGGTCGACGCCTGGGCAGACCCCGCCGCGCCACGTCGGGAGACCGCCGTTGCTGCCGCGGTGCCTGCCGCTCCAGAATCCGGGCGCGATGCCGGGGCAGGGCCGGGCCGACATCTGCCGCATCATTGCAACCCGGTCGCCCGTTCCCACCAAATCACCGAAACGTTCGACCCGCAAGCGGCGCGTCGGACGGCGCCGCGCCACTCTGCCGAAGCCCTTCATCGAAGAATGAACGCTGCATCAGAACCCTTAGCGCCGCAACTGCTGGCCGACCTGCTTGCCGCCGCCACCGCCGCTCGCGAGCGGGCCTACGCGCCCTACTCGCGCTTCAAGGTCGGCGCCGCGCTGCTGGACGAGCAGGGGCGCATCCATGCCGGCTGCAACGTCGAGAACGCGGCCTATCCGCAGGGCGCGTGTGCCGAGGCCGGCGCCTTGTCGGCGCTGGTGCTGGCCGGCGGGCGGCGGCTGCGGGCGGCGCTGGTGGTCGGCGAAGGCGCCGCGCTGTGCACGCCTTGCGGCGGCTGCCGGCAGCGGCTGCGCGAGTTCGGCAGCGACGACCTTCCGGTGTTGATTGCCGACCCCAGCGGCCTGCGCGCGCGCTTCACGCTGGGCGAGCTGCTGCCGGCCAGCTTCGGACCCGATCACCTGCAGAAGGACGCTTGCGCATGAGCATTGCCGACGACATCGAAACCAGCCGCGCGCGGCTGACGCAGCATCTGGGCGACCGCCGCCCCGCGGTGGCCATCCTGCTCGGCTCGGGCTGGGGCGCGGTGGCCGCGCAGGTGGCCGACGCCGTCGAGGTGCCTTATGCCGAGCTGCCGGCCTTCCCGCGGCTTAGCGTCGGCGGGCATTCGGGGCTGCTGCGCGCCGGCATGATCGAAGGCCGCCAAGTGCTGGTGCTGGCCGGCCGCAAGCACGCCTACGAGACCGGCGAGGCCGACGGCATGAAAGGCGCCATCCGCACGCTGGCCGCCTGCGGCGTGAAGCTGCTGGTGCAGACCAACGCCGCCGGCAGCTGCGACGAACAGATGCGCCCCGCCTCGCTGATGCTGATCAGCGACCACCTCAACCTGTCGCAGCGCTCGCCGCTGTTCGGCGAGCCCGGCGACGACCGCTTCGTCGACCTGTCCGATGCCTACGACGCCGCCCTTCGCGCGCAGGCCCGGGCCGCGGCGCAGGCCGCGGGCATCACGCTGCACGAAGGCGTCTACGCCTGGTTTCTGGGACCGCAGTTCGAGACGCCGGCCGAGATCCGCATGGCGCGGCTGCTGGGCGCGCAGGCGGTGGGCATGAGCACGGTGCCCGAGACCATCCTGGCGCGCCACGCCGGGATGAAGGTGATGGGTTTGAGCCTGCTGACCAACATGGCCGCCGGCATGGACCGCCAGGCGCTGAGCCACGCGCATACTCTGGCCACCGCCAAGGCCGGCGAGGCGCAGGCGCTGCAGCTCATGCGCGCGGTGCTGGCGGCGATCGAGATCTGATTTCTGAAAGTTGCTAACGCCATGTCAAAGCGCACGCCTTCGATCGTCATCGCCCTCGCCGTCGCCGCGCTGCTGTCCGGCTGCGCCGCGCTGCCGCCGCTGCGGCCCAGCGAGCCGGTCAACGTCAAGATCCTGGCGATCAACGACTTCCACGGCAACCTGCTGCCCTCGGCCGGCGGCATCCGCATCAAGGACCCGGCCGACCCCACGAAGACCGTCGTCGTCAAGGCCGGCGGCGCCGAGCACCTGGCCACCGCGGTGCAACAGCTGCGCGCCAAGAACCCCAACCACATCTTCGTGGCCGCTGGCGACCTGATCGGCGCCTCGCCGCTGCTGTCGGCGCTGTTCAAGGACGAGCCCACCGTCGAGTCGCTGTCGCTGATGGGGCTGGAGACCTCGGCCGTGGGCAACCACGAGTTCGACAAGGGCGCCGCCGAGCTGCTGCGCATGCAGAACGGCGGCTGTGCGGCCGACGGCTGCAAGGGCCCGGCGCCGTTCAAGGGCGCGCAGTACCGCTACCTGGCGGCCAGCACGCTGGACACCGCCACCGGCAAGACGCTGTTCGCGCCGTACTACGTCAAGCGCTTCCAGGGCATTCCGGTCGCCTTCATCGGGTTGACGCTGAAAGACACGCCGACCATCGTGGTGCCCGACGGCGTGAAAGGCCTGCAGTTCCGCGACGAGGCCGAGACCGTCAACGCGCTGGTGCCCGAGCTTCGGCGCCAGGGCATCGAGGCCATCGTCGTGCTCATCCACGAAGGCGGCACGCCGACCGGCGACTACAACGAATGCCCCGGCATCAGCGGCCCCATCGTCGACATCGTGAAGAAGCTCGACAAGGCGGTGGACCTGGTGATCAGCGGCCACACGCACCGCGCCTACAACTGCCGCATCGACGGCCGCCTGGTCACCAGCGGCGACAAGTACGGCACCATCGTCACCGAGATCGACCTGGTGCTGGACCCGAAGACCGGCGACGTCACCAGCGCCCAGGCTAACAACCAGATCGTACGCACCGAATCCTTCGCCAAAGACCCGCGGCAGACCGCGCTGATCGCCGCGTACGAGAAACTCTCGCGCCCGCTGGCCGAGCGCGTGGTGGGCCGCATCGGCGGCGCGCTGGCGCCGACCGCCGCGCCCAACGGCGAAAGCCCGCTGGGCCAGGTGATCGCCGACGCCCAGCTCGCCGCCACGCGCGACGCCGGCGCGCAGATCGCGCTGATGAACCCCGGCGGCATCCGCGCCCCGCTGCCGATGCCGGCCGACGGCCAGGTGCGCTACGAGAACCTGTTCTCGGTGCAGCCCTTCTATAACAACCTGGTCACGCTGACGCTGACCGGCGCCCAGCTCGTGCAGGTGCTGGAGCAGCAGTGGCAGGGCCAGCCCAGCGCCGCCGGCCGCGTGCTGCAGGTCAGCAAGGGCTTCGGCTACACCTGGGACGCCGCGCGCCCGCTGGGCCAGCGCGTGCTGGCCGACAGCCTGAAGCTCGACGGCAAACCCATCGCCGCGGGCGATGCCGTGCGCGTCACCGTCAACGGCTTCCTGGCCAGCGGCGGCGACAACTTCACCGTGCTGAAGCAGGGCCGCGACGCGCGCACCGGCATGATGGACATCGACGCGCTGGAAGCCTTCGTCAAGGCCAACCCCGGCCTGACGCCCGGCGCGCCCGACCGCGTGGCGCGGTTGAACTGAGCATGGCGGACGCCGCGCCGGCCGAGCTGATCCGCCGCAAGCGCGACGGCCAGGCGCTGACGGCGGGCGAGATCGGCGCCATCGCGCGCGGCCTGACCGACGGATCGTTCAGCGACGCGCAAGCCGGCGCGCTGGCGATGGCCATCGTCTGCCGCGGCATGAGCACCGCCGAGACCACCGCGCTGACGCTGGCCATGCGCGACAGCGGCCGCGTGCTGGCCTGGGCCCACGCCGCCGGCCCGGTGCTGGACAAGCACAGCACCGGCGGCGTGGGCGACAAACTCAGCCTGATGCTGGCGCCGATGCTCGCCGCCTGCGGCGCCTGGGTGCCGATGATCAGCGGCCGCGGCCTCGGGCACACCGGCGGCACGCTGGACAAGCTGGAGGCGCTGTCCGGCTACACCGTCGACCCCGGCGACCAGCGCCTGCGGCTAACGCTGCAAACCTGCGGCTGCGCGATCGTCGGCGCCTCGGCCGACCTGGCGCCGGCCGACCGCCGGCTCTACGCCATCCGCGACGTCACGGCCACCGTCGAATCGGTACCGTTGATCACCGCCAGCATCCTGTCCAAGAAGCTGGCCGCCGGGCTGCAAGGCCTGGTGCTCGATGTCAAGCTGGGTAGCGGCGCCTTTTGCCGAACCTTGGACGCGGCGCGCACGCTGGCGCAGAGCCTGGTGGCCACCGCCGCCGGCGCCGGCCTGCGCGCGACGGCGCTCTTGAGCGACATGAACCAGGTGCTGGGCGCCACCGCCGGCAACGCGCTGGAATTGCGCGACGCGATCGACTTCCTCACGGGCCGCGGCGCGCGCGAGCCGCGCACGCTGGCATTGACGCTGGCGCTGGGCGCCGAACTGCTCGTCAACGGCGGCCTGCATGCCGACGCCGCAGCGGCCACCGCCGCGCTGCAGGCCACGCTGGACAGCGGCGCGGCCGCCGAGCGCTTTGCGCGCATGGTGGCGCTGCTGGGCGGCCCGTCCGACGTGCTACGCGATGCCCGGTTGCCGCAGGCCCCGGTCGTCCGCCCCGTCCCCGCGCCGCACGGCGGCACGCTGCAAGCCTGCGACGTGCGCGCGCTGGGCCTGGCCGTCGTCGCCCTCGGCGGCGGCCGCCGGCGGCCGGGCGACCGCATCGACCCCCGCGTCGGCCTGTCGCACCTGCTGCCGCCGGGCCGGGCCGTGCAGGCCGGCGAGCTGCTGGCCCAGGTGCATGCGGCCGACGAAGGCGCGGCCGACGAAACCGTGGCCGCGGTGCAGGCCGCGTTCACGATCGGCGATGGGGCGCCAGAACTGCAGCCGCTGGTGGCCGGCCGGGTCGGCAGCGCCTGAGCGGCAGAGGATGCCCCCGATGCTGCGTATCATCGCCCCGCGGCCACCGGCTCAGGGTTCAAGCGAAGCGGCGCTTCGGCGAAGCCTTCTTCGCGCGGCGGGGCAGCCCCGCCGTCGATCCATCGTCTGGCACATCCGGGGCGTGAGCCTGATGGCGCTCCACGCCAGGCTGCTCATGCATCACCCGCAGGGCGCGCCCACCTCGCCGGCGCTGGCCAATCTGTGCGCCTTCGGGCTGGACCTGCGGCTGGACGGCCTGGCACGCGCGCTGGAGGTGCGCTATACACGTTATGCAGATGACATCGTGATCTCGGGCCCGCGCTCGCTGGCCGCGGCGCGGCTTCGCATCGAGGCCTGGGTGGCGCGCATCGCGCGCGACGAAGGCTTCGCGCTCAACCACCGCAAGACCCGCTGCCGCCGCGCGGGCAAACGCCAGCAGGTCTGCGGCATCGTCGTCAACCGCCAGCCCAACCTGCCGCGCGAACGGTTCGACCGCCTGAAGGCCTTGCTGCACCGCTGCGTGGTCGACGGGCCTGCGGCGCACAACCGCGACGGCCACGCCCGCTTCCAGGACCACCTGCGCGGGCAGCTGGCCTGGGCCGCGCAGCTCAACGCCGGCAAGGCGCAGCGGCTGCAGCGCCTGTTCGAGCGCATCGACTGGCGGCGTTGACGCAGCCCGCTGCTCTGGCGCATGAAGATGCTCCGATCCTTACTTTCGCTTCGACTCCCCTGGGTTGAGCCGCTTCTCGTCGCCAGCCTCCATGTCCCGCTGTCAGGGTTGGCTTGGCTCGTCTTCGGCGGCGGACTCCAACGGTTCCATCAGCTCAAGATGGTTCTCGCTTGGCAGCTTGCTGCCTGGCCTATGCTTGCAGGGCTGGCGCTTGCCACGCTAAGTCTTCCACTCGCCCTGCTGTCACGGTACGTTCCTCGATCATCGCCCCGTTCTCGCCGGGCAGGCCTGTTTGGTCTCGCCTTGAATGCAGCTGCGTCCTATCTATTTCTGACCTATTTGACAAGTCCTCTTGGGCTGCTGTCTTGCTGGCTATGCGCACTTGGAGCGGCGTCGCTGTATCACGTCTCTTTGCGTTCCAAGTTTTCCAAGCGGACGTGCGAGGTCGAGAGTGCCGGCTAGCACGGCACATCGACGCACTGGCAGTCGAGCGGATGGCACAGTAAGGCTTGAGCTGGAGGTCCACCCGATGCCGATCCAAACGATCACCGAACTCCGCGCGCTCTACGCGCCGCCGGGCGAGCGCGCCGTGCGCAAGCAGATTGCGGCGCTGGATGTCCATTGCCGGAACTTCATCGCGCTCTCGCCTTTCGTCGTGCTGTCCACGGGCGATCCGCAGGGCGCGCTCGATGCGTCGCCGCGCGGCGGGGGTCCGGGGTTCGTCAAGGTCGGAGGCGATGGCGAACTGCTGATCCCGGATGCCCCCGGCAACAACCGGCTGGACTCGCTGGAGAACATCGTGCAGACCGGCCGCATCGGTCTGCTGTTCCTCATCCCGGGGTTCGACGAGACGCTGCGCGTCAACGGCCGCGCGCGGCTGTCGACCGAGGCGTCGGACATCGCCGCCTGCACGACCGAGCGGCGCGCGCCCAAGCTGGTCATCCGCGTCGCACCGGAGGCCGTCTATCTGCATTGCGCCAAAGCCTTCATGCGCTCGCGGCTGTGGGCGGCGGACGCGCAGGTGGCGCGCAGCGCGCTGCCGACGATTGGGCAGATCATCGGCGACCAGACCGGGCTGCATTCGCCCGCGGAGTCTCGCGAGGACATGGAGCGCCGGTACGCGGCGGATTTGTGATGACCACCCACTGCAACGCCCACCCCAGCACCATGTTGAACCGCCTGATCGCCCTGCTATTGCCGCTCTGCCTGGCGCTGGCCGCCCATGCGGCGGAAGTCGTGACGCCGGACTCGATCGTCAGCTTCACGGTGCCCGACGAGTTCACGACGTTCTCGAGCGACGAGATCAAGCAGAAGTGGCCCACGTCGGCGTCGCCGCCGAGCTTTGCCGTCGGCAACCCGAAGCGCTCGACCTCGATCGCCTACGACCTGAAAGCCAATCCCCTGCGGGCAGAAAATCTCGACCAGGCGCTGAAGGCCTTCGAAGCCGTCTTCAGTCGCATCGTGCCGGGCATCGTCTGGAAGCGGCGGGAGATGGTCGAACTGGCCGGCCGCAAGTGGGTGATGATGGAGCTGACCTCGAATGCGATCGACAGCGACATCTACAACATCATGCTGATCACCTCGTTTCGAGGCCGGATGCTGACCCTCAACTTCAACTCGACCAAGCGCGACTTCGAGCAGATGGAGCCGGCCTTGCGGCGAAGCGTCGCCTCCCTCAAGGTCAACGACGGCTGATCCGCGCCGACGGCTCGTGCCATGCAACTCGTCCGCCCCTCGACCGTCCACCTGCCCAGCTATGTCGACGCACTGGAGCGCGGCTGGTCGGCGGACAACGTGCGCGGGGCCGCCGCGGCCGCGGAAGAGCTGGCGCGCATTCGCGCCGATGCTTCGGCCTTTCTCGCCAGCCTCGACCACCTGGGCGGACAGGGCGCGCCGGTCACGCTGCCCGACGGGTCGGTCGTGCCGCGCCTGCCGGGCTTCCGGCGGTGGATGTGGGACGGCGAGTTCGCCGGCAGCATCGGCTTTCGCTGGCAGCCCGGCACCACGGCGCTGCCGCCCTACTGCCTGGGCCACATCGGCTACGCGGTGGTGCCGTGGAAGCAGCGGCTGGGCTACGCCACGGCAGCGCTGCGGCTGATGCTGAACGAGGTCAGGGCCGTCGCGGCGTTGCCCTACGTCGAGATCACCACCGATCCGGAGAACACCGCGTCGCAGCGCGTGATCATGGCCGCCGGCGGCGTGCTGCACGAGCGCTTCGTCGAGCCGGCGTCGTTCGGCAGCCAGCCGGGGCTGCGCTATCGCGTGCCGTTGCCGACGGCAGAACACGAAAGGTGAAGACCCATGATCGACCACACCGGCGTCACCGTCAGCAACTACGCCAAGAGCAAGGCTTTCTACGTGGCCGCGCTGGCGCCGATCGGCTACACGCTGCTGGCCGAGATCCCGGCCGCGGTGACGGGCCATGCGGACGTGGCCGGCTTCGGTGAAGCGCCGAAGCCCGACTTCTGGATAAGCAGCGGCCAGGCGAACCAGCCGCCGATCCACGTGGCGTTCCGCGTGCCGTCGCGCAGCGTCGTCGATGCCTTCCACCGCGCCGCGCTGGCCGCCGGCGGGCGCGACAACGGCGCGCCGGGGCTGCGGCCGCACTACCACCCGAACTACTACGGCGCTTTCGTGCTGGACCCCGACGGGCACAACATCGAGGCGGTCTGCCACCAGCCGGCGTGACCGGCGGCGCGCGCGCCGCTCAGGTGCCGCAGAAGGTGCGGTAGCCGGCCGTCAGCTCGCGCGGCGCCGGTTCGGCATAACGCTCGAAACCGGCGCGCTCGGTGAAGGGCTGCGTCACGGCGTCGAGCAGCCGCTCGAAAGGCGCCAGGTCGTCGTGGTCGGCGGCGGCGGCCAGCGCTTCCTCGACGAGGTGGTTGCGCGGGATCACGATCGGGTTGACGGCGCGCATCGCCGCGGCGCGCGCGCTGGTGTCGGCGCCTTCAGCGTCGCTGCGCGCGCGCCAGCGCTGCAGCCAGGCGTCGGCGGCGGCGCGGTCGACGAACAGGTCGCGCAGCGGCTCGGCGCGGCGTTCGCCCGCATCGGCCGCATCGGCAAGGTGCCGCCAGGCCAGCGTGAAGTCGACCTGCTGCGCGTGCAGCAGCGCCAGCCAGTCGTCGGCCAGCGCGGCGTCTTCGGGCTGCGCGGTCTGCAGGCCCAGCTTGGCGCGCTGGCCGGCGCGCCAGTGCGCGTCGTACCAGGCGGGGAAGGCATCGATCACCTCGGTGACCTGCGCCACCGCGTCGTCGGGCGTCACCCCGTCGACGGCCAGCAGCGGCAGCAGCGTCTCGGCCAGGCGGGCGAGGTTCCAGCGGGCGATCAGCGGCTGGTTGCGGTAGGCGTAGCGGCCGCCGTGGTCGATGGAGCTGAACACGGCCTCGGGGTCATAACTTTCCATGTAGGCGCAAGGGCCGTAGTCGATGGTCTCGCCGCTGATCGTCATGTTGTCGGTGTTCATCACGCCGTGGATGAAGCCGACGTTCATCCACTGCGCGATCAGCGCCGCCTGGCGCTGCGCGACGCGGCGCAGCAGGCCCAGGTAGCGGTCGGGCGCGGCGGCCAGATCGGGGTCGTGGCGGGCGATGACGTAGTCGGCCAGGCGGCGCACGTCGTCGTGCTGGCCGCGCGCGGCGAAGAACTGGAAGGTGCCCACGCGCACGTGGCTGGCGGCCACGCGCGTCAGCACGGCGCCGGGCAGCGCGCGCTCGCGCTGCACCGCCTCGCCGGTGGCCACCGCGGCCAGCGCGCGCGTGGTGGGGATGCCCAGCGCCTGCATGGCCTCGCCGATGAGGTATTCGCGCAGCACCGGGCCGACGGCGGCCTTGCCGTCGCCGCCGCGCGAGAACGGCGTGCGGCCCGAGCCCTTGAGCGCGATGTCGCGCCGGCGGCCGTGGCGGTCCATCACCTCGCCGAGCAGCAGCGCGCGGCCGTCGCCGAGCTGCGGCGAGAAGCCGCCGAACTGGTGGCCCGCGTAGGCCTGGGCCAGCGGCGACGCGCCTTCGGGCACGCGGTTGCCGGCCAGCACCTGCACGCCGTCGGGCGCGGCCAGGGCCTGCGCGTCCAGCCCCAGTTCTTCGGCCAGCGCGGCGTTCAAGCGCAGCAGGCGCGGCGCCGGCACCGCCGCCGGCTGCCACGCCACGTAGAAGCCCGGCAGCTCGCGGGCGTAGCTGTTGTCGAAGGTGAACAAGGAAGCAGGCAAGGCAGAAGACCCGGGCGTTGCGAGGGCCCCGAGCTTGCCTGAACGCCGGCGCTGCGCGCGGCGCAGGGTCATCGAAGCCGTTCGTTATTGAAGTTAGCGTCAATGGCCCGGCTGCGCCGCGCCGCAGCGCGGACAAAAGCGCGCGCCGGCCGGCTGCGCCGTACCGCAGGCGGGGCAAAAGCGCGCCGCCGCTGCCGCGCGCGGCGCCGCGGCGGCCGCCGGCGCCGGGCGGGCCGGCGCCGTGGCGGCGGCCGGCCGTGCGGCGCTCTGCGGCGCGGCGGGCGCCGGCGCGGCGCCGCCGCCTGCCCGTTCGGCAAAGCCTTGCACCTGCTGCACCAGGCGCCGCGCCACGGCGCCGTCGCCGGCCAGTTGCAGCAGCACGCGGCTGCCCAGCTCGTGCTCGCCGGCGACGTGGAAGACCGAGCGCGCCTTCAGCACGCGCGCCTTCAGCTGCAGCAGCCCTTCGCGGGCGGCGGCCGGCGCGGCCTGCACGGTCAGCCACAGCAGCGTGGAGTCGACCTCGACGCGGCTCCACAGCAGATGGCCGACGCGCACCGCATAGCCGCCGGCCACCAGCAGCACCAGCGCCGGCGCCGCGGTGAACCACGACGCGGCGGGCAGCGCGTTCATCTGTTCGTTGGCCAGCCGCACCCACAGCACGGCGCCGACGGCGGTGAAGGCCAGCCCCAGCATCCCCAGCGCCAGCAACGCGGTGTGCGACGTGGGCGCCGGGTCGGCGGCCGGCATCGGCTGCGATTCCTCCAGCACCACGGCGGCCGGCTCGGCGGGGCCACCCCGCGCTTCGGCCGGCGGCTCCCAGGCATGGCGGCGGTTGGGGATGCCTTCGGCCCAGAAGCGGTGCAGCTCGCGCTCGACCTCGTGCATCAGCAGCGCCGGCTCGGCGTCGACGTCGGCACTGGCGTCGGCGCCCTGCAGGTCGGCGCGCGGCGCGGCGCCGCGCTGCTGGCGCGCGGCCAGCAGGCCGAGGCCTTCGATCAGCAGCAGGCACACCAGCACCAGCAGCGTGGCCTGCGGCAGCGCCAGCGACTTGAGCCGCTCGACGCGCGGCACGCCTTCGCCGAACAGCGCGATGCCGACGCCGACCAGCAGCGTCCCCAGCAGCGCCGCGCCCAGGGCGAAAGGCGACGGCGCGTCCTTGGCGATCCAGGCGCTGCGCGCCACCAGCGCCGCGGCCAGCGCGGCATACAGCAGCGCGGCCAGCGCCAGCGTGGCCGGCTGCGCGGCGGCCGGCCAGGTCAGCGCCAGCGCCAGCAGCAGGCCGGCGCCGGCGATCAGGTGCGCCACCCGCACGCGCAGGTAGGGCAGCAGCGAGCCGGGGGCGTGCTGCAGCGGGCCGGCCAGCGCGCGCAAGGCGCCGGCGTATTCGCCCTGCGGCTCGGCGGCGGGCACCTGGCCGTCGCGCATCACCTGCATCAGCCAGGCGGCGCCGCTGCTGGTGCCGCTGGCGCGGCGCGTCACCTCGCTGGTCAGCGACGCCGGCTGGCCCGGCACCAGCAGCACGCGGCGCTGGCGCGCGGCGGTCAGCAGGTCGATGCCGCCGAGCAGCAGCATCAGCAAGGCCATCAGCACGTGCGGCGTGGCGCTGCCGCGCTCGCCGCGCAGCTGCAATTGCACGGCACCGCCGATGCCCGCCGGATCGGCATCGGACAGCGCCACCCAGAACACCGCCAGCGCGGCCACGATCAGCATGGCCGCGCGCAGCGTCAGGAAGCGGTTCTCGATGCGGTAGCAAGCCGGGTACTGGAAAGCAGGGCCCTGCGAGCTCCACAGATAGGACATGCGGCGGTTCTCCCCCAAGCGCGCGGCGCGCGGGCCGCCCCAGCGGCGGCAGGCCTCCAGCGGGCGCGGCGCCGCGGATTCTGCATGATGGCCACCCGAGGGTTGCACCCCTTCGGCCGCCGGCGCGAAGCCGGCACACTGGGGCGCTGTCGATCCACCGTCACCGCAAGGCTTGCCACTCATGCCCAACCGCCGCCACCTGCTGCTGGCGCTGGCCGCCGCGCCCGGCGCGCTGCGCGCGCAAGAGACCGCGTGGGCGCCATCAAGGCCGGTCAAGCTGATCGTGCCTTTCGCGCCCGGCGGACCCACCGACACCGTGGCCCGGCTGCTGGCCGAGCGCATGCAGTCGATCTGGAAGCAGACCGTGGTGATCGACTACAAGCCCGGGGCCGGCACCATCCTGGGCACGCAGTTCGTGGCGCAGTCGCCGCCCGACGGCTACACGCTGGGCATGGCGATCAGCGCCCACATGATCAACCCGGCGCTGCAGCCGCGGCTGCCCTACGACACCACGCGCGACCTGGCCGGCGTCTCGCAGCTGGCGCTGGGGCATTTCGGGCTGTTCGCGCACCCGTCGCTGCCGGTGGCCAACATCACCGAGCTGATCGCCTACGCCAAGCAGCACCCCGGCAAGCTGAGCTACGCGACGCCGGGCGTCGGCACCGGCACCCACCTGGCCGGCGAGATGCTCAACGCGATGGCCGGGCTCGACCTCGTGCACGTGCCCTACAAGGGCAGCGCGCCGGCGCAGCAGGACGTGATCGGCGGCCGCGTGCCGCTGCTGTTCGACGTGCTGTTCTCGTCGCTGCCCTTCGTCAAGGACGGTCGGCTGAAGGTGCTGGCGCTGTCCAGCCCGCGGCGCGCCGCGGCCAACCCCGAGATCGGGTTGATCGCCGAGGCGGTGCCGGGCTTCAGCGCGATGAGCATCATCGGCGTCATCGCGCCGGCCGGCGTGCCGCGCGAGCTGCGCCAGCGCCTGGGCGCCGACATCGCGCGCGCCGTCAAGTCGCCCGAGCTGCACGAGCGCATGGTGGCGCTGGGCATGGAGCCGGTGGGCTCCAGCGCCGACGAGTACGACGCGCTGATCCGCAGCGAGATCGACAAGTGGAGCGGCGTCGTCAAGCGCGCCGGCATCAAGCTTGATTGAGGCCGACATCGCCGTCGTCGGCGGCGGCATCGCCGCGCTGACGGCCGCCGCCGAAGCGGCGCGCCGGGGCCGGCGCGTGCAGGTCTTCACCGGCGCTTTGCCCGGCGGGCTGCTGCTGTCGATCGAAGCGGTGCAAGGCCTGCCCGAGCATCCCGACGGCATTGCCGGCTACGACCTGTGCCCGATGGCGCAGGAAGCGGCGATGGACGCCGGCGCCGCCTGCATCGCCGACGAGGCCGGCGCCGTGCAGCGCGACGGCGGGCGCTGGCTCGTGCGCGGCGCCGATGCGGCGCTGAGCGCCGTCAACGCCATCAACGCCGTCAGCGCCCGCGCGCTGATCCTGGCGCCCGGCAGCCGCTTGCGCGCGCTGGGCGTGCCCGGCGAGGAACGCCTGGCCGGCAAGGGCGTGAGCCACTGCGCCAGCTGCGACGCGCCGCTGCTGCGCGGCAAGACGGTGGCCGTGGTCGGCGGCGGCGACGCCGCCTGCCAGGAAGCGCTGACGCTGGCCGCCCACGCGGCGCGGGTGCACCTGCTGCTGCGCGGCGAGGCCTTGCGCGCGCGGCCGGCGTGGCAGCAGCGGGTGCAGGCGCAGCCGCGCATCGACCTGCAGCCGCGCACCGAAGTGGCCGAGGTGCTGGGCGACGCCGCCGTCGGCGGCCTGCGCCTGCGCGACGGGCGCACGCTGGCGGTCGACGCCGTGTTCATCTACATCGGCCTGCAGCCGGCCACCGAATGGCTGGCCGGCGCGCCGGCCACGGTCGCGCTGGACAGCGACGGCCGCATCGCCGACGATGCGGCGCAAGGCCTGTTCGCCGCCGGCACGGCGCGCCGCGGCAACGACGGCCAGGCGGCGACGGCGATCGACGAAGCCGTCGCCGCCGCCCGCGCCGCCGACGAGTTTCTGGCTTGAACGAAGAACCGCAAGAACCACGGAAAGGACCACTGCCATGACGTCCCCCCTGCTCACGGTGCACGACCCGCGCGGTTATGCGCCCCAGGTCTCGGCCAAGCGCCTGGCGCCGCGCCTGGCTACGCTGGAAGGCAAGACGCTGCACCTGGTGGACTGCCTGTTCGACAACTCCGAAGTCTTCATGCAGCAGTTGCAGGCCTGGTTCGCCGCCCACCTGCCCGGCGTGAAGACCGCCATCGTCAAGCCGCGCGAAAGCTGGGTCGACGACCCCGCGATGCGCGCGCGCGTCGTCCGGGAAGCCGACGCCGCGGTGTTCGCCGTCGGCCTCTGAAGCACTTGCTGCCCGACGGTCGCCGGGCTCGCAATGGCTGTCGAGGCTGACGGGGTTCCCACCGTCGCCGTTCACACCCATGTCTTCGCCCGCCTGGCGCGCCAGGCGGCGCGGGTCAATGGCACGCCCACGCTGCGCCAGGCCTTCGTGCCGCAGCCCGTGGTCGGCGTGCCGCCCGAACAGTTGCGCGCCTACATCGAAGGCGAAGACCCAATCAACAAGCGCCCCTTCCTGCAGGTGCTGCTGGAAGGCCTGACCGGCGAGCTGACCGCCGAAGACCTGGCCGGCGTGGGCTTCGACCGAGACACGCCGCGTTTGCTGCCGCCGGCGCCCGAAGACGAGCTGCTGGCGCGCTTCGAGCAGGAACGCTGGACCGACCACCTGCCCATCGTGCTGCCCACCGAGGAACGCGTGGCCGCGATGCTGGCCGGCACCCGCCGCCGGCCCGACGAAGTGGTCGGCCAGATGCGCCCCACCAACTACCGCGAGGCCTGGCAGTACACGGTGGAAAAGGTCGCCGTCAACGCGGTGATGGCCGGCGCGCGGCCGGCGTACCTGCCCGTCATCCTGGCGATGGCCGCCAGCGGCATGACGGCGCGCCAGAGCAGCACCACCAGCTGGGCGGCGCCGGCCATCGTCAACGGGCCGATCCGCCACGAGATCGGCATGCACTGCGGCATCGGCGCGATGGGGCCCTACAGCCACGCCAACGCGACCATCGGCCGCGCGCACGCGCTGCTGAGCCAGAACCTGCAGGGCGGCTCGGTGATCGGCGACACCTACATGGGCAGCCTGGGCAACGCCTACAACTACGCCTGCACCTGGGCCGAGAACGAAGAGCGCAGCCCCTGGGAGCCGCTGCACGTGCAGCATGGCTACGAAGCGGCGGACAGCACCGTCACCGTCTTCCTGGGCGGCTGGTACACCATCAGCGGCTACGGCCCGCGCGACACCTGGGAGCAGCGCTTCCGCCACGCGCTGGCCGCCTGCGAGCCCTACAGCCCGCCGATCCTGCTGCTCGACCCCAGCGCCGCGCGCGGCTTCGTCGAGCGCGGCTTCCACGCCAAGCAGCAACTGATCGACTGGCTGGCCGAGAACGCCCGGGTCAGCGCCCGCGAATACTGGGACGACCCCTGGGTGCAGACGCTGATCAAGCCGCACGCGGTGGCCGGCGTCGAGCCCTGGGCCTCGATGCACGCCGCGCCGCCCGAACAGATGGTGCGCAAGTACCGCGCGCAGGACATCAGCGTGGTGGTGCTGGGCGGCGAGACGCAGGCGGCGTGGAAGATGGTGGGCGGCAACTTCGCGCGCGCGAAGACGGTGAAGATCGACGACTGGCGCTGAGTGGCGGCGGTCTCGGCTGCGGCCCGCGCATCAGCGGTCGTTGATGTAGGCCACCCGTTCTTCCACCCGCTGCAGCAGCGACCACAGCGCCTGCGCCTCGGCTTCGCTGAAGGCCGAGAGCAGCCGGCGCTGGCGGCGCTGCGCCGAGGCGCGCAGCTGGCGATGGATGTCCAGGCCCGCGGCCGTGAGGCTGACGCGCGAGGCGCGGCCGCGGCCCTGCGTCGGCTCGATGGCGACCCAGCCGCGCTGCTGCAGCAGCTTCAGGCTCTTGCTGGCCAGCGCGACGTCGAGGTCGGCCATCTGCGCCACCTCGCGCATGATGCGGTGGCGGCTGCTGCCGATGGCCATCAGCGTTCGCCACTCCGACATGCCCAGGTTGAAGTGGCGCCGGTAGTGGCTGGACGCGCCGGCCGCCAGCCGGTTGGCCACGCCCATGATGTAGGCGGCCAGGTAGCGGTTGACCTCGGCCTCGCGGCCCGGCGTCGGCGCCGTGCGGGCGGCGGTCTTGCGCCTTGACACGTCTTTTGTGGACATGTCAATATTAAATGCGATGAGCTCTCCGGCGCGCAAGCTGCGCAGCAACTTCCCCCGCGGCTCCTACCTCTGGGCGGTGCGCAATGCGCAGTGGCAGGGCATGGGCCTGTCCGAGGCCGATGCCGAGAAGCCCAAGATCGCCATCGTCAACAGCAGCTCGGGGCTGGCCGCCTGCTATGCGCACCTCGACGGCATCGTGCCGGTCCTGAAGGAGGCCATCCGCGCTGCCGGCGGCGTGCCGCTGGAAGTGCGCACCACGGCGCCGAGCGACTTCGTCGTCGGCGCCGGCGGCCGCGGCGCCTACATGCTGGCCAGCCGCGACCTCGTCACCAACGACATCGAGGCCCAGGTCGAAGGCGCGCTGCTCGACGGCATGGTCTGCCTGGCCTCGTGCGACAAGACCGTGCCGGGGCAGTTGATGGCCGCGGCGCGGCTGAACATCCCCACGCTGCTGGTCTGCACCGGCTACCAGCCGAGCGGCGAGTACGACGGCGAGCATGTCGACATCGAGGACGTGTTTGTCGCCGCGATGCACGCCCAGGTCGGCCGGCTCGACGTCGAGCGCGTCGTCGGCATGAGCCGCCAGGCCATCCGCGGGCCCGGCGTCTGCTCGGGCATGGGCACCGCCAACTCGATGCACATCGCGACCGAGGCGCTGGGCCTGGCGCTACCCGGCAGCACGCCGGTGGCGGCCAACGGCGCGGCGATGTGGGCCGCGGTGCGCGCCGCCGGCGCGCGCATCGTGGCCATGGTCTGGAGCGACCTCAAGCCGCGCGACATCCTGACGCCCGGCGCCTTCGCCAACGCGGTGCGCGCGGTGCTGGCGGTGGGTGGCTCGGTCAACTGCATCAAGCACCTGCAGGCGGTGGCCACCGAGGCCGCCAGCGCGGTCGACGTCTACGGCCTGTTCGAGACCCTGGCGCCGCAGACGCCGGTGCTGGCCGGCGTGCGGCCGGTGGGGCTGCACACCATCGAGCAGTTCGACGCCGCCGGCGGCTGCCGCGCGCTGCTGCAGCAGTTGCTGCCGCTGCTGGATGGCGAGGCGCCCACCGTCAGCGGCGCCACGCTGGCCGCCAACCTGGCGGCGGCCGCGGTGGCCGATGCCGAGGTGATCCGCCCGCTGCACCGCCCGGTGGCCGCGCGCGAGGCGATCACGCTGCTGCGCGGCACGCTGGCGCCGGGCTTCGGCATCGTCAAGACCGGCATCGCGCCGCGCAAGACGCGGCGCTTCAGCGGCCCGGCGGTCTGCTTCGACAGCAGCGACGCCGCCATCCAGGCGCTGCAGGACGGCGGCGTGCGCCCCGGCCAGGTGCTGGTGATGCGCGGCGCCGGCGTCTGCGGCGGCCCGGGCATGGGCGGCGGCGCCTCGCGCGTGGTGTTCGCGATCGACGGCGCCGGCCTCGCCGAGCAGGTGGCGATGCTGACCGACGGCCATTTGTCGGGCCTGGTCTGCAAGGGCCTGGTGGTCGCCGAGGTGGCGCCCGAAGGCGCGGTCTGCGGCCCGCTGGCGCTGGTGCACGACGGCGACACCATCAGCATCGACCTCGACACGCGGCGCTGCGACCTGGTGGTCGACGCCGCCGAGCTGGAGCGCCGCCGCGCCGCCTGGCGCCCCGCCGCGCCGTTGTTCGACCGCGGCTGGCTGCAGATCTACCGCCGCAGCGTGGGGCCGCTGGCCGAAGGCGCGGTGCTGACCCGCGAGCCGAGATGACCGTGCGTTCCACCGTGCACCCCACGGTCCACACCACGGTGCGCAGCGACGAGCGCATCCTGCAGTCCGACATCTTCGGCCGCGAGCAGCAGCGCGCGCCGCGCGCCGACCACGGCTGGCACGAAGAGGCGGCGCGCCGCATCCCGGTGTATCACCGCACCGGCGTGCTGGTGGTCGGCGGCGGGCCCTCGGGCACCGCGGCGGCGGCGGCGGCGGCCCAGGCGGGCGCCGACGTGACGCTTCTCGAACGTTACAACCACCTGGGCGGGCTTTCCACCGGCGGGCTGGTGATCTGGATCGACCGCATGAGCGACTGGCAGGGCCAGCTGGTGATCCGCGGCTTCGCCGAGGAACTGTTCGACCGCCTGCCGGCCGACGCGGTGGCCGGCCCGCCGCGCGCCGACTGGGGCTCGCGCGACGCGGCCAAGGCGGCGCACTGGGCGCAGCGCACCGCGGCCTACCACGGCGTGGTGACGTGGTCGCCGACCATCGACCCCGAGCGGCTGAAGCTGCTCAGCCAGGACCTGGTGCTCGAACGCGGCGTCAAGCTGGTCTACCACGGCTGGGGCACCGAGCCCATCGTCGAGGGCGGCGCCGTCAAGGGCGTGATCTTCGAGAGCAAGGAAGGCCGCATGGCGATCCGCGCCGAGGTGGTGGTCGACGCCACCGGCGACGGCGACCTGTTCGCGCGCGCCGGCGCCGCCTTCGACAACGACATCGAAGCCGCCGACGTGCACCACTGCATGAACACCGCCTGGCTGTTCGGCGGCGTCGACATGCGACGCTGGATCGCCTTCAGGGCCGGCGAACCCGAGCGTTATGCGCAGTTCATGGAGCAGGGCCGCGCCGCCTGCGGCCTGTTCGAGCGCCCCTTCGTCAGCTGGCGCGACGACATCGCGCTGTTCATGGGCCCGCGGCAGACCGGCTACTCGGCGCTGGACGTCGACGACCTCACCGCGGTGGAGGTGCGCTCGCACCACGCGATGCGCCAGCACCTGGAGCACTACCGCGCCCATGCGCCGGGCTTCGAGCAGGCTTTCATGATGCTGTCGGCGCCGCAGATCGGCGTGCGCCACGCGCGGCGGCTGAAGGGCGTGGACGCGGTGCTGCGCAGCCGCTGGCCCGAAGGCACGCCGCGGCCCGACGAGATCGGCGTCACGCCGGCGGTGAGCCCGGCCTTCCCGAACATCAGCATCCCCTACGGCGCGTTGCTGCCGCAGGCGCTGGACGGGCTGCTGGCCTGCGGCCGCCACATCAGCTGCGACAAGAACTCGCACGGCTTCATGCGCGAGATTCCGCAATGCTGGATCACCGGCCAGGCCGCCGGCGTGGCCGCCGCACTGGCCGCCGGCGCCGGCGTGGCGCCGCGCGCGGTGGACGTGGCGCGCCTGCAGCGCACGCTGCAGCAGCAAGGCGTGTACCTGCGCAGCGCCGAGACCGTGGCGGCGGCATGAAGCTAACCGCCGAAGAAAGCGCCATGACCGACGGCCGCGACGGCCCCGCCGTGGCCGCGGCGATGGACCTGCTGCTGCGCTACGGCCGCGCGCTGGGCGCCGAGCGGCTGGTGGAGACCGACAACGTCGTCGCCTCGATCAGCGCCACCACGCCCTTCATGCGCGGCTACGCGCAGCGCGGCGGCGGCATGGACGCGGTGTTCAGCGAGTTCAGCCTGGACAGCGACGCCGTGCTGCCGATTCCGCCGGCGCGCGCTTTCACGATGCACACGCAGCTCGGCTTCGACCCCGCGCAGGCGGCGCGCATGGGCGTCGACGAAGAGACGGTGCGCTTTTATCGCCAGGGCGAGGCCTGGACCGCCGGCCTCGGCGTGCAGGCCTCCAACACCTGCACGCCCTACCTGCTGGGCAACCTGCCGGTGCGCGGCGAGCATTGCGCGTGGATGGAATCGTCGGCGGTGATCTACTGCAACTCGGTGCTGGGCGCGCGCACCAACACCGAGGGCCGCGAGAGCGTGGGCGCCGCGATGCTGACGCGCCGCATCCCGTACTGGGGCTACCACCTCGACGCCAACCGCCGCGGCAGCCACCACGTGCAGGTGCAGGCCGCCGCCGAGACCACGGCCGACTGGGGCCTGCTGGGCTACTGGATCGGCGATCGCGTGCAGGAGCGCGTGCCGGTGGTCGAAGGCTTCGGCCGCCGGCCCGACCTGGCGCGGCTGAAGCATTTCGGCGCCGCCGCGTCGTCGTCGGGCGGCCTCGAGATGTACCACCTGGTGGGCATCACGCCCGAGGCGCCCAGCGCCGAGGCGGCGTTCGGCGGCCAGGCCGCGCGCGAACGCCTGGTCTACGGCGAGCGCGAACGGCGCGAAGCCTACGAGCGGCTCAACGCCACCGCCAGCGAGCGCCGCGTCGACTACGTGATGCTGGGCTGCCCGCACTACTCGATCGAGCAGGTCTGGCACGCGGCGCAACTGCTGCAGGGCCGCAAGGTGCACGCCGACTGCGCGCTGTGGATCTTCACGCCGCGCGCCATCAAGGCGCTGGCCGACCAGAACGGCTACACCGCCACCATCGAGGCCGCCGGCGGCGTGCTGATGAGCGACAGTTGCTCGGCGATGAGCCGCGCCGCGCCCAAAGGCACGCGCGTGGTGGCGCTGGACTCGGCCAAGCAGGCGCATTACCTGCCTGCCATCCTGGGCCTGCAGGCCTGGTTCGGCAGCACCGCCGATTGCATCGACGCCGCCTGCAGCGGCCGCTGGAGCGGCGGCCTGCGATGAGCGGCGGCCGCACGCTCGTGCTGCGCGGCCGCTGCGTCGTGCCCGGTCGCGCCGAAGGCCCGGCGCTGGTGACGCGCATGCACATCTCGGGCTGGGGCGGCATCGACTCGCGCACCGGCACCATCGTCGAGACCCGGCACGAGCTGCGCGGCATCAGCTTCGCCGGCAAGGTGCTGGTGTTCCCCGGCGCCAAGGGCAGCTCGGGCTGGTCCAACGCCTTCCACCTGACACGCTCGTTAGGCGTGGCGCCGGCGGCGCTGCTGTTCAACGAGATGACGACCAAGATCGCGCTCGGCGCCGTGGTCACGCGCGCGCCGGCGATGACCGACTTCGACCGCGACCCGCTGGACTGCATCGCCAGCGGCGACTGGGTGAGCGTCGATGCCGAGCGCGGCATCGTCGAGATCCGCAAACCGCCTTCCGCCGCAGGAGACGAATCGCCATGAACCACCATCGCCGGCAACTGCTGCAGGCCGCCGGCGGCGCGCTGCTGGGCGCGCCGCTGCTCGCCCGCGCCCAGGGCGCGGCCGCCAACTGGCCGGCCAAGCCGGTGCGCATCATCGTGCCCAACGTGCCCGGCGGCGCGCTGGACATCCTGGCGCGGCTGCTCGAATCGGAACTCGGCAAGACCTGGAAGCAGCCCATCATCGTCGAGTTCAAGCCCGGCGCCGGCACCATCAGCGGCACCGACTACGTCGCCAAGTCGGCGCCCGACGGCTACACGCTGGGCATCCTGGCGATCGGCGTGCTGGGCATCCAGCCGGCGCTGCGCAAGGACATGCCATTCGACACGCTGCGCGACCTCTCGGGCACGATGCTGGTGGTCGGCAACATCCTGCTGTCGGCGTCGCCCAAGGCGCCGTTCAACGACCTCGCCGGGCTGGTCGCCTACGGCAAGGCCAACAAGGGCAAGCTCAGCTACGCCACCGCCGGCGCCGGCAGCTCGATGCACCTGGCCGGCGAGAAGCTCAACCTGCTGACCGGCATCGAGATGGTGCACATCCCCTACAAGGGCGCCGGCGGCGCCTACGGCGACGTGTTCGACGGCCGCGTCGACCTGCTGCTCGACCCGCTGTTCAGCTCGATGCCGCACGTCAAGTCGGGCCGGCTGAAGCCGATCGCCGTCGCCGGCCTGACGCGCGACCCCTCGGCACCGCAGATCCCGGCCGCCGGCGAGACCTTCCCCGACTTCGACTTCGCGTCCAACCTCGGCATCGGCCTGCCGCGCGCGACGCCGCCCGAGATCATCGCCAAGGTCAACGCCGACGTGAACAAGGCCATCCGCTCCGAAGCGCTGGCCCCGCGCCTGAAGGAGATGGGCCTGACCGTCACCGGCTCCACGCCCGAGCAGTTCGACGCCCACATGCGCAAGAGCCTGAAGCAGTTCGCGGACATCGTGCGCGAAGCGAAGGTGAAGACCGAATAGGCGGCGGTCGTCGTGAGGCGAGCGGGCTGCGTTCAGTGGTGCGGCGCGGTCATGTCCGCCGCCGCACTCGCCGAGGTTTGCGTGATCCTGCGGGCTGGCGTGTCTGTCGCCGCGAACCGGGTGACAGCAGGCGGTCGCAAAAGCAGGTTCCATCCCCAGCCGCAAGGCCACGCGGGACTTTCTGAAGAAAGGCAAGGACGATGTCCAGACTGGACACGGATGAAGCGGAGATCCTCGCCGCCTATGAGGCCGGCCGGCTCATCTCGGTGGGCAGCAAGGCCGAGATCGCCAGGCTGCGTGCGGCGGCGCGAGCCACGGCCATCAAGGACCGCCGCGTCAACATCAGGCTGTCGGCCGGCGACCTGCAGGACATCCAGGCCAGGGCGCTGGCGGAAGGCATGCCTTATCAGACCTTGATCGCCAGCGTCTTGCACAAGTACGTGACCGGCCGGCTGCAGGAGCGCAAGCGGGGCACCGGGCCGGCGAAGCCGGCCGCCAAGCGCGCCACGCGGCGGACCACGCGAAGCGATGCCTGATCGGCCGCTCGAAGCCCGTCGCCGCGATCAATGATCGCGCGCGCTGCGGCCGGCGGCGGTCGAAGGCTCATGAGCGTTGCCAGCGGCCGTCGAACACCGGCCGCAGCAGCGGGCTGGCCAGCACGCTGGCCGGCGTGACGGTCTGGCGCTGCCAGGGGATGCGGCCGAAGTACCACAGCCGCCAGAAGCCGAGGTTGGCGTCGGGACGGCGGCGCAGCAGGGTCTCGAAGCGTTCCACCTCGCCGACGGTGGCGCCGGTGGCCTGCAGCAGCACCTCGTGCACGAAGCGCGAGCAGAACTGGCGCCGCGGCGAGCGCAGGTCGAAGCCGGTGTCGTAGAGCGCGCCGTAGCGCGCCTGGGCCGCGGCCTTCAGCCGCGCGGCCTGTGCTTCGTCCAGCGGCTGCGCCAGCCGCCGCACGGCGACGCGGGCGCCCTCGGAACGGGCGACGAAGCGCGACAGCGGCGTGGCGCGCGCCAGCGGAAAGGTGCTTTCGGCCACCAGCGGCTCGGGCCCGCCGGTGTCGACGACGATGCCGACGTGGTTGGTCCACGAGCCGGTGGCCGCGGCCACCTCGACGAAGGGCCGCCAGGGCACGCGGATGAAGACGAGGTCGCCGACCGCCAGCGGCGGCAGCACGGGCGCCGATGCCGGCACGGCCGGCACGGCCAGCGAGGTCGGCACGGCCGGCACGGCCAGCGATGCCGGCACGGCCGGCAAGGGCGTCAACGCCGGCGAGGGCAGCGGCGCCGCGGCGGCCGCGAGGCAGGGCCCCAGCGCGGCGGCGACGAGCAGCACGCGGGTCAGCAACGATGGCAAGGCAGGCATGGCAGGCAGGCGCTCGGGTGGTGGCAATGGCCGCCAGCATCGGCGCTGCCGCGCCGCGCCGCCAGTGCGGCCGCCGCGGTGGCGCACGCCGCGCCGGTCGGTGCCGGCAGGTGATACCGCAGCCGCGGCAAAGCCGGCGCGTGAACGGTGCGTGAACGGCGCGCGAGCCCGCGCGCGGCGCCCGCGTCAGCCGGCGCGCACGCAGTCGCGCCCGGCGCGCTTGGCTTCGTACAGCGCGACGTCGGCGCGCACGATCAGCGCGCGCAGCTCGTACGGCGGCGCGGCGGCCACGCCGACGCTGACGCTGACCGTCAGCCCCGCGTGCAGCCGCCCCCAGTCGTGCGCCGCCACGCGCTGGCGCATGCGGTCGCAGATGTGCAGCGCGGCGTCGCGGTCGGCCTCGGGCAGCACCAGCAGGAACTCTTCGCCGCCGGTGCGGATGATGAGGTCGTCGCCGCGCATGTTGTCGCGCAGCAGCCCGGCCAGGGCCACCAGCACGTGGTCGCCGACGGCGTGGCCGAAGCGGTCGTTGACCTGCTTGAAGTGGTCGAGGTCCAGCATCGCCAGCGCCAGCGGCCGCTGCTCGTCCTGCAGGCGCTGCACCAGCGGCGTCCAGCGCTGTTCCAGCTCGCGGCGGTTGCCCAGGCCGGTGAGCTGGTCGATGCGGGCGCTGACCTCGGCGCGCGCGGCGCGTTCGCCGGCGCGGCGGGCTTCCAGGCGCACCTGCTCGGCCTCGACCGTGGTTACGAAGAGCTGCGAGCGGCCGCGCAGTTGCGACAGCAGCCGCGCGCGTTCGAGATGCTGGTACTGCTCCAGCTGCTCCAGCGCCTGGTGCGGCCGGCCGAGTGCGCGCGCCGCGCGGTAGGCGGCGTGGTGCAAACGCAGCCGCGTCATGCGCGCTTCGGCGGCCGCCGCGGCCGAGGCTTGCAGCGTCTGCTGCAGCAACTGCCACGCCGCCTCGGGCGCGCCGCTGCGCAGGTGGTGTTCGCCGGTGGAGCAGGCGATGCGCCAGGCCAGCGCGTCGAAGCCGTGGCGCCGCGCCAGCTCGGCGGCGGCGGCGAGGTCGGGCCAGGCTTCGTCGAGGCGGCCCAGCAGCGTCAGCAGCTCGCCGCGGTTGCCCTGCACCAGCGCCAGCGGGTAGGGCTCGCCGCGCACGGTGGCGATCTGCATCGCCTCGGCGGCGTAGGGCAGCGCGCGCAGCAGCACCTGGGCCGCCTGGTCGGGCGGCACGCTGCCTTGCAGCAGGTAGTGGGCGCCGCTGAGGGTGGCGATGAGGTTGTTCAGCGCCACCAGCATGGCGTGCGGGTGGCGCTGCTGGCGCGCCAGCGCCAGGCCGTCGAGCATCAACCGCTCGCCGTGCCAGGGGTCGCCCATGCGCTCGTAGACGCAGCCCAGCGCGTTGGTGGCCAGCGACAGGCGCACGCTGTCGCCGTCGTGCAGCGCGCGCTGGTGCACCTCGTGGCCGAAGGCCAGGGCTTCCTCGAAGCGGCCGACGTCGGTGGCGCTGAGCACCAGCATGCGCAGCGTTTCGTCGAGCTGCACGTCCAGCGCCGGCGCCTCGCGCAGCAGCGGCAGCAACTGCAGCCCGGTGTCGACCACGGTGTTGAGCGCGCCGGCGCGGTAGCGGAAGTACAGCAGCAGCAAGCCGGCGCGCAGGCGCTGCGCCGGCGGCGCGTCGGTGCTGAGCGGCCAGGCCTGCTCGGCCGCGGCCAGGCCTTCGGGCAGCCGGCCGTCGGCGCGCGCGGCCTCGGCCTGCAGCAGCAGCGCGTCCAGGGTCGGCGGCTCGGACATGGGCGGCGAGGCGTGCGCGACGGCGGCGCTTCAGCTGCCGACGACGCCGCCGTCGCGGCGGCGGATCGCCACGGTGGCCGAACGCGGGCGGCCGGTGGGGCTGAAGTCGGGCCAGTTCGAGACGCGGCGCGGCTGCAGCGGGTCGTTGCGCTCGCCCGCCGTTTCGCCAGGGTGCTGGATGTTGATGAACAGCGTGCGGCCGTCGGGCGTGAAGGCGGGGCCGGTGATCTCGCAGCCCGCCGGGCCGGTGAGGAAGCGCCGCACCTCGCCGCTGGCCACGTCGCAGGCCAGCAGCTGGTTGTTGCCGAGGGCGGCCATCTCGCCCTGGTTCAGCGCGCGCGGGCCGACGTCGGTGCAGATCCACAGCCGGCCCGCGGGGTCGAAGGCCAGGCCGTCGGGGCAGGCGAAGGCGTCGCCCTTGATGTTGCCGCGCGCCTCGGGCCGCGGCTGCTGGGCGTCGCCGGCCAGCACGAGGTGGTTCCAGCGCAGGCTGCGGCCGTCGAAATCGCCGTCGTCCTTCCAGCGGATGACGTGGCCCATGGTGTTGTTGGCGCGCGGGTTGGCGGCGTCCACGCCGAGCTGGCCGGGGGCGCCGCGGCGGTCGTTGTTGGTCAGGGTGCAGTAGACCTCGCCGCTGCGCGGGTCGATCGCCAGCCACTCGGGGCGGTCCATCTTGGTGGCGCCCAGCAGGTCGCTGGCCTGGCGCGTCTTGATCACCACCTCGCCCTGGTCGGCAAAGCCGTTGGCCGCGGTGAGCGGGCCCTGGCCGTGCACCAGCGGCAGCCAGCGGCCGCTGCCGTCGCCGTCGAAGCGGGCGACGTACAGCGTGCCGTGGTCCAGCAGATCGGCGTTAGGCTTGGCGCCGCCGGGGCGGATGCGGTCGCGGCTGACGAACTTGTAGAGGTACTCGAAGGCCGCGTCCTCGCCGCTGTAGACCACGGCGCGGCCATCGCGCGTGACGGCGACCCAGGCGCCTTCGTGCATCGCGCGGCCGAGCGCGGTGCGCTTGACGGGCGTGCTGGTGGGGTCCATCGGATCGAGCTCGACGACCCAGCCGAAGCGGTGGAACTCGTTGGGGTGGCGGCGCACGTCGAAGCGCTCGTCGTGCTCGGCCCAGCGGTACCAGGCGGTGCGCACCAGGCCCCAGCGGCGCTGGTCGGCGGTGGGGTTGTCACCGCCGCCGAACAGGAAGTGGAAGTTCTCCTCGCCCGACAGGTAGGTGCCCCAGGGCGTGCGGCCGCTGGCGCAGTTGGCCATGGTGCCCAGCACGGTGCGGCCCTGGGGGTCGGCCGCGGTGCGCATCAACGGGTGGCCGGCGGCCGGGCCGCCGATGGCAAAAGGCGTGGCCATCGTCGTGCGGCGCGCGTAGCGCGAGGGGCGCACGAGCTGCCAGCGCCCGCCTTGCAGCCGCAGCTCGCAGACCGACAGGCCGACCGCGGCCTGCGCCTTCTTCACCTTGTCGGCGGTCCACGGCGCCAGGCCGTCGGGGTGCAGCAGGCCGTCGTCGGTGTACTCGTGGTTGATGGCCAGCAGGCCGTGGTCAGAGCCATCGCCGAGCGGATAGAACTGCATGCCGTCGTGGTGCATGCCGAACTGCAGCGCCTGCTCGGCGGCGCTGTTGCCGGCGTCTTCGCGGAACGACGGCATGCCGGCCGCCAGGCCGACCGGGTCGCCCCAGCGCGCGAGCACCTCGGCCGCGTAGCCGGGCGGCAGCCGCAGCGCGTCGGCGGTGCTCGGCGGCACCGCCGTGAAGCCCAGCGCCGCCGCGCCGCCGCCGGGGCTGGCGCAACCGGCCAGCCAGGGCGCGAACAGGCCGCCGGCCAGCGCGCCGAGGCCGCCGCGCAGCACGATGCGCCGCGCGGGATCGGACACCTCGTGGATGCTCAGGTTGGCGCTGCGGTTGTGATCGTCGGCGCTGGCGGAGAAGTGCCGATCCGCCCTGCTCATGCCGCCCCCTTGGCGCCGCGCGCCGTCCCCCGGTCCCAGCAGGGGACCCTACTGGTCCTGGGGCGCGAGCGCGACCGGGAGACGCGGATCGTGCTCATAGCTTCTCGCTTTCCCCGGCCCGCGGCTGCCACTTCATCAGCCGCTTCTCGATGCGGCCGACCGCGGCGTCGAGCAGCAGCGCAAAGGCCGTCAGCACGACGATGCCGGCCATCACGGTGTTGATGTCGAAGCTGCCCTCGGCCTGCAGGATCAGGTAGCCCACGCCTTGGCTGGAGCCCAGGTACTCGCCGACCACCGCGCCGACGAAGGCCAGCCCGACGCTGGTGTGCAGGCTGCTGAAGACCCAGCTCGTCGCGCTCGGCAGGTAGACGTGGCGCAGCAGCTGGCGCCGGCTGGCGCCCAGCATGCGCGCATTGGCCAGCACCACCGGGCTGACCTCTTTCACGCCCTGGTAGACGTTGAAGAAGACGATGAAGAAGACCAGCGTGACGCCGAGCGCCACCTTGGAGCCGATGCCCAGCCCGAACCAGACCGCGAAGATCGGCGCCAGGATGATGCGCGGCATCGAGTTCAGCGCCTTGATGTAGGGCTCCAGCACCGCGCTGGCCAGCGGCGCCAGCGCCAGCCACAGCCCGCAGGCCAGGCCCAGCACCGAGCCGGCGGCAAAGGCCAGCACGGTCTCGACCAGCGTGACGGCCAGGTGGCGGTAGATGTCGGCGTCGACCACGAACCAGGTCCAGATGCGGCCGGCCACCTGCAGCGGCTGGCCGAAGAAGAACGCCGCCTGGCGGTCGTTGTCGAACATGAAGGGCGGCAGCAGCCCGGGCGCCGTCATCACGTGCCAGAAGGCGATCAGCGCCAGCAGCAGGGCCAGTTGGTAGACGCGCAGGTGCCGCATCAGCTTGCCTTCAGTTGCTGGGCGTAGCCCTTGAGCACTTCGTCGCGCAGCACGGCCCAGATCGCGCGGTGCAGCTCGATGAAGCGCGGCGTGCTGCGCACCTCGGCCACGTCGCGCGGGCGTTCGAGGTCGATCGCGAACTCGCCGATCGGGTGCGACGCCGGCCCGGCCGACAGCACCAGCACGCGGTCGCTCATCGCGATGGCTTCATCGAGGTCGTGCGTGATGAAGAGCACCGCCTTCTTCTTCGTCGCCCACAGGTCGAGCACTTCGTTTTCCATCAACTGCCGGGTCTGCACGTCCAGCGCCGAGAAGGGCTCGTCCATCAGGATGATGTCGGGGTCCAGCGCCAGCGTCTGCGCCAGGCTGGCGCGCTTGCGCATGCCGCCCGACAACTGGTGCGGGTAGCGGTCGCCGAAGGCGCCGAGGCCGACGCGGCGCAGCCAGGCCTCGGCCTGCGCGCGCGCATCGGGCGCGCCGCGGAACTCCAGCCCCGCCATCACGTTGCCGAGCGCGGTGCGCCAGGGCATCAGGCTCTCGGCCTGGAACATGTAGCCGGCGCGATCGTTGATGCCGGCCAGCGGCCGGCCGAACACGTGCAC